>Ga0209487_1000004_pt1 | contig 554866 bp, 494 predicted proteins | sample Poulit2012_FD_187524 | JGI IMG/M metagenome (GOLD analysis project Ga0209487, IMG submission 187524) | Agricultural soil microbial communities from Georgia to study Nitrogen management - Poultry litter 2012 (SPAdes) (version 2) | ecosystem: Environmental > Terrestrial > Soil > Agricultural...
AAGAGAGTACAGTGATGTACACCTAGTGGTCATGCCTAAATAGAGCTATTGAATTACTCGCACCTTACTCATGAACACCGTAACCGTTTGATTTAAAAGGAACAAACATTCCTCTTCTGGGCACCATCAATCCTTCCCTTCTGATCTCCCCCCTCATCCCTAAAAGTCAATCAAATCAAGGTGTTACAGTGCACCCCTCTGTTTTGTTAAAAATAAAAATCAAACAGTAATACAACCCAACCTGCACGAAACTGCACGAAAAAACTGCACACAGACTTTAAAAACACGCCTGCACAGCTGCTTTTCTTAAAACGGTTAAAGTTTACACGTGGGTTTCTTGCTGAGAAACGCAGTTAAAAATTCCACACCAGCATGTCTGAAATCTTACTAAAGCTGTGGTCACACCATCTAAACAACGTTTAATTGCACCCATGTAAGAGCAAAGAACGTAGACATCGCCTGATTTGCCTGTATGGCCAGCGAGATTTCTACAAAGTCATGCGCACATACAGGCAAATATCATGTTGTTTAGTAGAGCTCTTAGGTGCAACCACCGCAGCAGTTGCCGTCCTCGCCATGTACGGGCTTAAGCGCCTCAAAGCCATTGCTTTTAATGGCAGATTGCAGGGTTGGCAAGTTTGTTTGGGCAGTGTTATATGTGATTTTAAGTTTCTCATCATCCAGAGAAACCGCCACCTCAGAAACCCCATCCAATCCCGATAGCACTGCTTCTAATTGTTCCACGCTCTCCTGGCCTTGCAGACCAATCAATTGCATGGTGTCTGTTTTTTGTTTGTTTCTACGAAATACTTTTTCTAGCATGGCTTCCTCGCGGTTGTCATTGTGTTAAACAAAATCAATGATGAGTATGATACTCATCATTTAGCGCAAAGTATAACAACAACGAAGGACAAAGAGGCCATTCCCCTAGTTTTTCTCGGGATTAGCCAGACACCATCGTGCCAGTTCAATAGCGCTACAGGCGGCTGCGCTTTCAGGGGCATGCGTCAAAGCGGTACGCTGATGAGCGAGGCTTTCGAACAGATGTGCGTCCCATGAAAAACGCACCGGCAATACTCGATCGTGATAGCGCTCTTGCCAATCTTCTACCACATCTCTAGTGAGCGGGATTTTCGGGCTTAATTTATTAAGTAATAAGTAAGTATGCTCTGTGAAATCATACTGACCCAGCAATATATGCGCTGCGAAATCAGCCTCAGCCACCAAAAAATGCAAATCGCATTGTGGTAACACCTCGCGGATCAGTGTTTGGTGGCTAGGCAGATCAAAAATCACCCAATCTAAATTAAATGGTATTTCATCCGCATTGATTGCATCGGTGATCAAGGTAAAGATAGAGGTAATTACCTGTGTATTGACCCGCACCGGATGCTCGGCCTGTCGACCATAAGGCAAAATCCAAAGATTCTCTTCTATGGGCTGCAACTGGCATTTCCAGTGTACGCCCTCCCAAAAAACGCCACCCCACCCTAGAGGATCTGTTTGGGGAATATCAAAGTGTAAGCGCAATAAATCCGAGTCATTTAAATCAACCAGCAATACGGACTGTCCTGAGCGTTGTAACGCTGCAGCGAGCAAGGCCGCCATGCTGGTGGTGCCAACACCTCCACGTAACCCAGAAAACCCTACAACAGTACTATTTACCAAACCCCTCTCCTTGGTTTTGGTGCTGACACACCTCTTTCTTGCGGGACATACCGCGCCCATCGCCGATCAAGGCTGATTGATATTAACCCATTCTCACTTTGCCAAACTCTAAACAATGTTAATTTATAATTTTATTAAATTAGTAGCGATGCCACTTAGGCAGCAGCACAAATAAAAAAAGCGTAACCAGCCTCCAAGTTGGATACTGGCTACGCTGATACTGGCGCAATCAAAAACAAAGGGGGACTGAGCCCTTTGCAGTGCTTGTTATGAGCGCTTAATCGAGGTCAAAATCATCCCAACTAAGGCGTACTTCGGGATGATTGAGCTGCGGTGGCGTATAGCGCAACGAAGCTGGCGTGCGCGATAGTTTGATCGGAGACGCCACCCCGCGGTATTGCCCCTGCTCATAAATCATCTGGCGATGCTCCGTATGAGGATGCTGCAAGGATTCTTTGACATTTAAGACAGGAGCCGCCGGTACGCCTGAACGCAATAGGGTCTCGGCAATTGCATTGGCCTCGTGACCCTGTAATGCTTGGGTGAGGACGTCACGCAAAGCATCTCGGTTGTTTAGGCGGTCTTTATTGGTTTTAAATCGAGGCTCATTGGCCACCTCGGGAATATCTAAAAGCTCTGTGAGCTGGCCAAATTGTCGGTCATTGCCCACTGCCAAAAAAACATCCCCTGCTCGGGTCTGTACGGTTTCATAAGGGGCTATATTGGGGTGTGCATTGCCGCTACGCTGCGGGGTGGCCCCATTGCCAAAAAAGTTGGCAGCATGAGGATGCAATAAAGACAGGGCACAATCGAATAAAGTAATATCCAAAAACTGTCCCCGCCCACTGCGTTCACGCTCTTGGAGCGCCAGTAATATACCAACAGCGGCATTGAGGCCAGTCACCATATCCACCACCGGTAGCCCGACGCGAGTGGCCTCACCATCTGCATCGCCATTGACACTCATCAAACCACAAAGGGCTTGTGCGCACGCATCGTAGCCCGGCAACCCACCCAAGGGCCCATCGGCACCAAAGCCGGTCACTCGGCAATGCACCAACTTGGGATAATGCGTTTGCAAGTAATCCGTGGTAAAGCCCCATTTTTCTAGGGTGCCTGGCTTAAAGTTTTCAACCAGCACATCCGCATCGCGCAGCAGCTCTTTGAGATAAGCCTGCTCTTCGGGTGCTGACAAATCGACCGAAACTCCTTTTTTATTGCGATTAACACCATTGAAGTAGCTGGATACCTCCCCCACAAATGGAGGCCCCCAAGCACGCGTCTCATCGCCAAATGGTGGCTCAACTTTAAGCACATCAGCACCATGATCACCGAGAATTTGGGTGCAATAGGGACCGCCCAGCACACGCGACAAATCTACCACGCGTATGCCGTGCAGTGCACCTTTATTAATATCTTCAGACTGCATATTTATTCCAAAATTAATCTAATACGACATTTTCAGACTCGATGATTTCAGCCCATTTTTCCACTTCGGTATGGATAAAGTCTTTTAGAGCCTCAGGACTGCGATCCTCTGCTTCCACAATCCCCTGTGCTGCTAAAAGGTCACGAACCTCTTGCTCGTTTAAAACATCAACAAAGGTTGAGTTAAGCTTTTGCACGACCTCAGGATCCATTCCCTTGGGGCCAACCACACCGAAAAACACGCTGACGTCATAATCCTCGAGCCCCTCTTCTTCCAAGGTGGGCACCTCGGGCAATGATTCCGAACGTTCGTCGGTGGTGACCCCGATGGCCTTGAGACGACCTTCTTGTAAATGTGGAATGGCCGTCATAACATCGGTAAATGTCATGTCTGTTTGACCTGCAATTAGGTCAACCAACGCTGGGCCCGTCCCGCGGTAAGGGATGTGCAATACATCAGTCTCAGCAATGCGATTAAACATCACCCCCGCCAAATGAGAGGAGGCCCCATTGCCCGAAGAGCCATAGGTCAAAGTACCAGGGTTTTCCTTGGCATACTCGATAAGCTCAGTCAGATTATCAGCAGGAATATCAGGGTTTATCACCAGAATATTAGGTAAGTGCCCAATATGTGCGATGGGGTCAAAACTGGTGCGTGGGTCATAAGTAATGTCTTGGTAGAGACTCACATTAATCGCTAATGGCCCAGAAGTACCAAACAATATTGTGTACCCATCGGGTTTAGCCCCGGCAACATATTGCGAGCCTATATTGCCACCTGCGCCACCGCGGTTTTCCACAATGACGGGGGTGTCCAAATGCTCACCCAAATACTTAGCAATTAAACGAGCCATACCATCCGTCGGTCCTCCAGGTGGAAAAGGTACGACCATTTTTACCGTATCTGTCGGATAGTCAGTAGCAGCGGATGCTGGCGCACCCACTGTTACCGCTGCTGCTAGAAAAAAAGCGCCCAAAATTTTCTGCATTGTTTATTCCAATAAAATTAATGAGTGATTAAATAGGTGGCTAAGCCTATTTGTCAGCGATTGGCATCACATGCTTTTTTATTTTTATTTAACTCAATCCCTTAAGTAGATAGCCCCTCTTGATTAAATAATTTGTTGCGCAGCTCCTCTGACACTTGGGCAGATTCACTATCCACACAAGGATCCCAAGGGGCCAACTTGTGTTGCAATACCAAATCAGCCAATTCAGCCCGCGTTTCTAGCCCTTCGTGTTTGGCTTCCCAGCGTAAAATAGCCATAGTGACTGCGTTGTAAATCGCGCTGCCTACCTGGCGTGCCAGATCACTGCGTTTGTCACGCACGGCCATTTCTGCCAGCGCCCATACTTTGTTGAGACTTTCTGTTTGCACGTCGGCCAGCGCATCAGAAACAGGCACACCCTCTTGTAAGAGCTGCTCGACATACGCTCTCAAAGGCTCCAAGCAACCATTACGATCCATCGCTCGGATGACATCCAATGCCACAATATTGCTGGTGCCTTCCCAAATCGAGCCAAGGTGCGCATCGCGGACCAAGCGAGGCTCTATCCATTCTTCGATATAGCCGCAACCGCCGCGCACCTCCATTGCATCCCCAGTGACCTTCCGCGCATCGCGGCAAGCACGGAATTTGATCAAAGGCGTCAAAATGCGCAATAACTTTTTGCCTGTTTCATCGCCACCGTCTGCTAACTCAAGAGCGCGGGCAGTCTGAAACATAATGGCCCGAGACTGTTCTGTGGTGACGGCCATTTTCAAGAGCTGACGTTGCATCAATGGCAACTCGACTAGGTATTGCCCAAAGGCTTGGCGGTGGTTGGAAAAATAAATAGACTCTGTTAGGGCGCGGCGCATCAACCCAGCGGCACGCATCCCATTGGATAGTCTCGAGTTATTAATCATATCGGTCATATGATTAAAACCACGTCCTCGCTCACCGACCAACCAGGCCACCGCACCCTCTAGGCGAATTTCACCACTGGCCATAGAGCGTGTACCCAACTTGTCCTTTAAACGCAGGATACGATAGTGATTGGGGGTGCCATCCTCTAGTTCGCGGGGCAGTAAGAAAAGTGAAATACCACGCAATCCGGGCTTGTCCTCGCTGCGCGCGAGCACCATTGCAAACCCCGCATCGGGATTTGAGCAAAACCACTTGTCGCCGGTCAGTCGCCAACTGCCATCTGCTTGCTCTTCAGCGATGGTGGCGGTGGCACTGACATCGGAGCCCGCCCCCTCTTCGGTCATGAACATCGCGCCTTGTTTGAGCTCATCAAAATCCAAAGCGCTGACTTGAGGCAGGACCTTGTCAATCAAATCCTCATCCCCAAATTTACGTAACGTACGCGCCAAAGAGTCAGTCATACTCACCGGACAGCACAGCCCAAACTCTGCTTGAACAAACAGATAGCTCAATGCATATTTAGCAGCTGGTGGCATCGGCTCTGACCATCCCAATACCCCACCACGATGAGACATGGCTGCCAAACCATAGTCCTGATAGGCTTTTTTCTCTAGACCTACATAGGCAGGGTGCTTATGAATTTTATTTTCATCCTGCCCGGCCCGATTGCGCACCGACAACACAGGCGGATGTTGATCAGCCACCATCGCCGCCTCATCGAGCTCATCACCCGCCTCAGCACCTAATTTTTTAAAATGCGGCTGCAAATGTTTATATAAATCAGCAGGTAAATATACTTTGAGCAGATCATCAAAATAAGGATCTGCCAAAAACAAATTAATCCCACGAGAATCAGGGATTAAAGGGGCTTCTTGTGTGGTATCAACCTGTTCATTGCGAGTTTCTTTGACCACGGCCATTGCTACCTCCTTGCATATTTTGATCATGTTTTCATGATATTATGGGCAATCAATACAATCCAATACTATTTACCTAGTCAACTATATCTTATGCCTATAGATCTGGATGCTCGATTGCTTCGCTATTTCAAGACGGTTGCCGAAGAGCTCAACTTTAGCCGCGCGGCCGAGCGTTTACATATTTCCCAGCCCCCTCTGAGCACGGCCATCAGGCAACTCGAGGACAGCTTAGGAGTGACGCTATTTAATCGCAGTAGCCGACAAGTACGGCTCACCGCAGCGGGACGCGTACTGTATCAAGAGGCGTCTTTTTTATTACAACGCCAAAACGAAATTAAAAGCCTGGTCCATCGCATTGGCGAGGGACTGATCGGTCAAATTCGCATTGGTTTTGTGGGCTCTATGATCTACAGAGATCTCAATACCGTTGTGGAGCGCTGCAAAAAACAATACCCGGGCGTTGAGCAAATTTGGCTAGAAATGAATACGGCAGAGCAGATGGCGCTCATTGAAAGAGGCGGCCTAGATATTGGGGTGATCCACGCTAACCCAGTGTCAGAGCAGGTGCAATCTACCCCACTAACGAATGAGCCATTTATGATCTGTGTGCCAGCGGATCATCCCCTGCAGCACCAGCAACATGCGACGCTACAAGAGCTCAAGGACGAACAATTTATTGTATTTTCACGGGCCTTATCCCCGCGCTATTATGAACTGCTACTCTCGATGTATGCCCAAGCTGGGTTTTATCCCAGTATCCGTTTTGAGGCGCGTCACTGGCTCAGTGTGATTTCATTAGTTTCTCAGCGCTTAGGAGTCGCCATCGTTCCACAATGCATGAGCCAAGCCGGGATCTCTGGCGTACATTTTCTATCGTTTGAACACGATATGCGCTCTCAAAACTCCTTGATTTGGTCTGCTCAAAAAACCTCGGCTCTGGTAAAAAATCATGTCAGGGTGCTCAAGGACCATTACAGCCAATGGGCAGCCGATGATTCTTCTCAACTAGCCCCCTCAACGCACGGGCAGAAAACTAAAAAACAATAAGCCCTGCACATAACCAATACCTACACGACGCAAATTTTCATCCAGTAAATTCGCAATGAGATCCAAGCGCCCGATCAACTGACCAAACTCGCGTTCAAAACTCAGGTTGACGCCCTGAGGCGACATCTCATTGGCAAACAGCAACGGCTCACCATTAGCACCCCGTCTATTATTTAATAACCAAGCGGCTATCTCCACATTTCTTGCCGCATTGAAAATGTGTTGTGCATTGAGCTGATCGGCAATATAAAAGCGGCTTTTATTATTGTGTGCCGTTAAAATCATATCTGCCAAACCAAAAATAAATGCCCCCACTCTATCGCCGGTAAAATCATCACTCAAAGAAACACTGAGGATTTCAATATCGTGTAAACCTGCTAGGTACTCCGGCGGCTGCGCGTTTTCTATGCTGTGCTGAGAAGCCTCAATCGCCTCTTGCATGGATTGAAAACCACCGCGTTGCCACTGGATAGGATTACGTCTGTAGAGCTTTTCACGCAGTCTATAAATCGTATCCAGATTGTCGCGCATCGCAATGGTGACTGTTCTGTTAAAGTCTGTTTGCGCCAATTGGTCAAAACTCATTGACTCGCCCTTGGGGTTGCCCCGCTCATCTGGCGGATTGGCACACGCCATCAACCCGGCCAGCATGACCAGTAACCCGTAGCGGAAAAACCAAGGAAATAACTTCTTTATTGTTCTCTTCACAAAGCGTTTAATCAATATTCAATCTCATATCGCCATAACGAAGTCTAACAGTTAACTGTTACTGTGCGTAGCCATACGATATAGTGACTATTAATAGCTTACTGCGATAATAATGGATCTGATTGTCAGACAGCGATGTAATGACGAAACGCATTTCATGTAATTAATCGCCCGAAAGGATAATTATGAGCAAAAAAATCGGTATACCAAAGGAATCAGTCACAGGTGAAACTCGTGTCGCTGCGACGCCCAACACCGTGCGTCAACTCGTTGACCTTGGTTTTGAGGTGTTTGTAGAGCGCGGCGCGGGCATACACGCTGCGATGGACGACCAAGCCTATGCAGAAAACGGTGCGCAGCTGGTCGATCACACTGAGGTATGGGCCTGTCCCACCATCATCAAGGTCAACCCACCCACCGATTCTGAAACAGAACTGCTGGTGCCAGAAAGCACCCTGATCAGCTTTTTTTGGCCGGCCACTAACGAGGCACTATTAAATCAACTACAAGAAAAAAAGATTACCGTGCTCGCGATGGATATGGTACCTCGGATTTCCCGCGCTCAGAGCATGGACGCCTTATCATCCATGGCAAATATCAGCGGCTATAGAGCGGTGATAGAAGCGGCAAATAGTTTTGGGCGTTTTTTCACCGGGCAAATTACCGCGGCGGGTCAAATCCCGCCGGCCAAAGTACTGGTCATTGGTGCCGGAGTTGCCGGGCTCGCTGCGATTGGTGCAGCGACACAGCTAGGCGCTGTGGTGCGCGCCTTTGATACCCGCTTAGAGGTCGCTGAGCAAATAGAATCGATGGGTGGTGAGTTCCTCAAGCTAGATTTTCCTATTGAAAGCACCGGGGGTGGTGATGGGTATGCCACTACCATGAGCGACGAATTTATTGCTGCCGAAATGGCACTCTTTGCCGCTCAGGCCAAAGAAGTCGATATCATTATCTCTACCGCAGCCATCCCAGGCCAAGAGGCACCAAAACTAATCACTGATGAAATGGTGCACAGCATGAAAAACGGCTCGGTCATTGTCGATTTGGCCGCTTTGACTGGGGGCAACTGCACGCTCACGGAGCCAGGCCAAAAGATAACCACTGATAATGGGGTGACCATCATCGGCTATACCGACATGATGAATCGCCTACCCACCCAAGCAGCCCAGCTTTATGCCAATAACATTATTAATCTGATGCGTTTGCTCGCACCCGCTAAAGACGGCACGCTGGCACTCGATTTTGATGATGACATCATACGCAATATGACCCTCACACATGAGGGCGACTTGATGTATCCGCCCCCACCCATTCAGGTTTCCGCAGCGCCAGCCGCACAAAAAAAGGCGCCCACTCCTGCGCCGGCCCCTGCAGCACAGAAAAAGTCCTTGCCCCGACCCTTGGGGATTGGCTTGCTAGGTATTGCTGCCATCTTATTTTTATGGCTGGGGCAAAATGCGCCCACGCAATTCCTCAATCATATGATTGTTTTTGTGCTGTCTTGTGTGGTGGGTTATTACGTGATTTGGAATGTCACGCACTCCCTACACACCCCTCTGATGTCGGTCACCAATGCGATCTCCAGCATTATTATTTTGGGCGCCCTATTACAAATTGGTCAGGCTGGGTTTTGGGTCTCCCTACTCGCCTTTGTCGCCATCCTCGTGGCCAGCATCAATATTTTCGGGGGCTTTTATGTCACGCGGCGCATGCTACACATGTTTCGTAAAAAAGAACAATAATACAAGGGAGCACATATCATGTCATACGGCTTAATAACCGCTGCATATATTATTGCGGCTCTATTTTTTATTCTGAGTCTGTCGGGCCTGTCACGCCAAGAATCAGCGCGTCATGGCAATCTCTTTGGCATTGCTGGGATGGCCATTGCTTTGTTTGTCACTATATTTGCAGAGCATACCACCGCCTTGCCCTGGATCATCATTGCCATGTTGATCGGTGCGGTGATTGGCATTTATAAAGCTCATCGGGTTGAGATGACCCAGATGCCCGAGCTCATCGCGCTACTGCACAGCTTTGTAGGTTTGGCGGCGGTGCTAGTTGGCTTCAATAGTTTTGCCATGGCGGCCGACGTCAGCCCAGAAATGCATATCATTCATTTAGTTGAGGTTTACATCGGGGTCTTTATCGGGGCCATCACTTTAACAGGCTCGGTCGTCGCCTATGGCAAGTTGAGCGCTAAAATGGCCAGTAAACCATTACAACTGCCGCACAAGCATTTGCTGAATCTCGCTGCCTTAATTCTTTCTGTCTTGCTCTTGGTCTGGTACCTCAAGGCCGATGGCTCATGGTTTGCATTACTGCTCATGACCCTCATTGCCTTGGCTTTTGGTTGGCACCTAGTGGCCGCCATTGGTGGGGCCGATATGCCGGTAGTGGTCTCAATGCTCAACTCTTACTCTGGCTGGGCAGCTGCAGCCGCAGGCTTTATGCTGGAAAACGATCTGCTCATTGTCACCGGGGCCCTAGTGGGTTCTTCGGGTGCCATTTTGTCCTATATTATGTGCCAGGCCATGAACCGCTCGTTTATTTCAGTCATTGCAGGCGGCTTTGGCAGTGAAGGGGTCATTGCCGACGATAGCGACATGGGTGAACACCAAGAGTTGCAGCCCGCCGAGGTCGCAGAAATGCTCAAAAATGCGCGCTCGGTCATCATCGCCCCAGGCTATGGTATGGCGGTGGCCCATGCCCAAAATGTGGTGGCCACCATCACCGAGCAATTATCGGCTCAGGGGGTCAATGTGCGTTTTGGCATTCACCCCGTTGCCGGTCGATTACCGGGTCATATGAACGTTTTATTGGCTGAGGCGCGTGTCCCTTATGATGTGGTACTGGGCATGGATGAAATCAATGATGATTTCGCCGACACCGATGTGGTGCTGGTGATTGGCGCCAATGATACGGTAAACCCTGCCGCCGCAACGGATCCCCATAGTCCTATTGCCGGTATGCCGGTCTTACACGTCTGGGATGCTAAAAATGTGGTGATCTTTAAGCGCTCAATGAGTTCTGGTTATGCTGGTGTCGCAAACCCACTCTTTTATAATGACAACTCTTATATGTGCTTTGGCGATGCCAAAGCTAGTTTAGAGGCCGTAGAACGCGCCTTATAACCCACTCAGTCACAAAGGAGCCCCCATCATGCAACGCGCGCTCGCACTCGATGCCTCCCCCCCGCTGAGCTACGCGCTGCGCTTCTTTGTGACGGCACCGGCTTATGTGCTGTTAACTGCTTTGGTGCTGATTGATGCGGGGCCTCTTGCCCTCGCCTCCCGTTGGCAACCAGCAATTTTAGCCGCCACGCATCTGTTAGCACTCGGTGCCATCGCTCAAACCATGTTTGGCGCACTGCTACAAATCATGCCGGTGGCCACGGGCATTCGCGTTTTTCAAGGGCCATGGCGAGTGTCCCTCATTCATCTCAGTCTTAATTTGGGTACGCTTTGCCTGGCCATCGGTTTTTTAACCTACCAACCAGGCTTTTTCCTGTGGGCCAGTGGGCTTTTGGCCATCTCTTTTAGCGTCTTTCTGTTGTCGGTCATCTGGGCCCTTTGGCGCGATAGAAAGCGTCGCACCAAGGGTGCACCTACTATTTTAATGGCCATCCGCTTGGCCATTCTCAGTCTCATCACCGCCCTCTTACTGGGTCTTTTTCTGAGCACTCACCTCGGACTGGGTGATTTCGTCGAGCGCCGCTGGACCAACTTGCACGCTGCTTGGGCCCTTTTTGGTTGGATTGGCCTTTTAGTCATTGGTATTAGCTTTCAGGTGATACCTATTTTTCAAGTCACCGAGCGCTATCCCGATCTCATCACTCGGTGGCTCGCCCCCATACTTTTTATTATTCTTTTGGTATTGAGCTATGCGCTCATTCAACACCAAGCTTGGCAATGGGCGGTGGTCCCGATCAGTGGATTTGCACTCTACGCCTGGGTGAGCCTGAAATTACTACATCATCGCAAACGACCTAAAGCAGATACCACCACTGTGTTTTGGCGCTGTGCTTTTAGCTGTTTAATATTAGCCCTGCCTATGTGGCTGATCCTCGTTAGCGGCTTTTTACCCAGTCTCCACAATCAGTTCAAAGTCATTTTGGGGGCATTAGCTTTACTCGGTTTTGCATGGTCGGCCATTAACGGTATGCTCTATACCATTTTGCCTTTTTTATTTTGGTTTAACGCTCAACGCAACGCACCTATTGTCATTCGTGCCTTGCCACGCGTCAGCCGCTACCTGCCGGATGAAAAAGCACGCCCCCAATTCTATGCCCACTGCGCTGCTTTGGTGTTTTTATTGTGCGCATTTTTTTGGCCGCAGGTGTTTTTCTATCCTGCGTTGTTACTGCTGATATTAAGTGTATTGTGGCTGTACAAAAACATTGTTCTGGCCATACAAACCTATCGTTCTGCACTCATCCTTATCCAAACCACCGTCGCTGAGCGAAACCGCGCTGAAACACTCGCCCAAAGTTAATCTGCACAATACTCAAAAACAGTATAAAATGAGTTTTTCTTATTTATGCTCATTTTGAGTTTATTCTAAAAATACTCATGTCTCTACGCAGCTTTTTAAAGCAAAGAAATATAGAGATCTCCTTACGTCGTTATGGTGTTGACATGATCAACTACATGACCTGGGGACTCTTTGGATCATTGATCATCGGTTTAATCCTCAAAACCATTGGTCAGTGGACACATATTGATTATTTGACCGAGGTGGGCACTGTGGCCCAGGCGGGGATGGGCGCGGCTATTGGTGTGGGGGTCGCCTATGGCCTACAAGCTCCCCCTATGGCGCTATTTACCGCACCCATCATTGGGCAATTAGCCGTTACAGTTGGCGGAGGTCCGGTGGGTAGCCTAGTGGCGGTCATTATTGGGGCCGAATGCGCCAAATTAGTGCATCGCAAAAAAGCCACCGACATTATTTTTGTCCCTGCCCTTAGCTTGTTGATCGGTATGGGGGTGGCCTATGGGATTGCCCCAATGCTAGGAGACATGATGCGCAGCATCGGCAGCACCATAGAGTGGGCCATGGAATTGCAGCCATTATTTATGAGTATGTTGCTCGCTGTCATTGTAGGGATGATCTTAACCAGTCCTACCTCCAGCGCTGCACTGACTATTTCACTAGACCTGAGCGGGCTCGCTGCCGGGGCAGCTACTGCAGGATGTTGTGCGCAAATGATTGGTTTTGCGGCAATGAGTTATAGAGAAAACGGTTGGGGAGGCTTGGTCGGCATTGGCCTAGGCACCAGTATGCTACAGCTGCCCAATATCGTTAAAAACCCACTGATCTGGGTCCCCCCTACACTCACTGCTGCAATAATGGGCCCCATCGCTACGCTGGGCTTTGGTATGCGCAATGTCCCCGCGGGTGCGGGCATGGGCAGCAGCGGTTTGGTTGGCCAAGTAGGGACCCTAGAGGCCATGGGCAATCATGCCGAGGTCTGGCTGTCTATTGCTCTGGTGCAATTTGTCTTGCCTGCACTACTGGCCTGGCTGCTGTGCGCTCTCATGATGCGCTTGCACCTCATTCAACCAAGCGATCTCAAGCTACCCAAATAATTTATTTGGGTAAATAGCGCGTTGCATCGACGGCCTTGCCGTCATAACGCAGTTCGAAATACAGTTGCACATCCGAGCTATCTGTATCCCCCATGCGTGCAATTTCTTGGCCTTGTTTGATTTGCTGGCCCTCTTTGACGAGCAGGGTATCGTTATGCGCGTAGATGGTCAAAAACTGACTGTCATGCGCGATGATCACCATATTGCCATAACCTCGCAAACCGCTGCCGGCATAGGCTACACGCCCGGCGGCCGCTGCTTTGATCGGATCACCCTTTTCGCCCTTGATGAACACCCCTTGAGATTGGTTACCTGTGCCGCGCCGATGACTGCCTTTGGCAGGCCAAGCCAAATTAATATTGCGGGGAGCGGCGACTGAAGCAGCCGTACTTTGCGTGGGGGCTTGGGCGGTAGAACTACCTGCCGAGGGCAGTGAACCACTCGAACCACCGCGGACCTTGAGGATTTGACCGACACGCAAACGATTAGGGTCTTTGATTGAGTTCATGCGCATCAGCTCATCGACCGACTGGCCATGCTGACGTGCAATTTTATACATCGTGTCGCCACGCTGGACTTTATACTCACCCACACCAGCAGATGGAGACACCCCCCCTTTTGAGCCACATGCGACCAGTAAAGCGATGAAAACACTTGCGACCAGCCCACGAAGCATCCGCCAAGTGTCGCTACGCGTTGTCAGACTATACATTCACCCAGTATTCCTATAACTGATTAACGGCCATAAAAGCCCCAACACTGTAGCAGATTGTACGCTATTGGCCGCAGAAGCAACATACTGAGTTTGATTTTTTAACTAAGCCACCTGCACTGCCGCAGCACCTGTCTGCACACGCCCAATCGGAGCGGCCTGTGCAAATCCATGGGTACGCAATGTTTCCATCACCTGTTCAACGGCCTCAGGGGCGCAACTGAGTAACAACCCCCCTGACGTCTGGGGATCAGTGAGCAAATGACGCTGTGTCAAATCCAAATGCTCAGCCAAATGTACCTGCTCCCCGTAGGCAGCCCAATTGCGGTTAGAGGCCCCGGTCACCACCCCCTGGGCGGCAAACTCACGCGCCTGCGGCAACCAAGGCAATTGATCAAAATCTATCTCTATATGCAATTGCGCCCCGCGCGCCATCTCCCAGGCATGGCCCAAAAGGCCAAAACCCGTTACATCCGTCATCGCATGCACACCGGGTATTTGGGCTAACTGCGTCCCCACCGTATTCAAGCGTGTCATGCTTTGCAGCATTGCTTGATATCCCTGCTCATCAAGTTGCTCTTTTTTAAAGGCCGCAGAAAGCACCCCAACGCCCAAGGGCTTGGTCAAAATCAATACATCGCCTGCCTGCGCCTGATCATTTTTCTTGATCTGTTCAGGATGCACCAACCCGATGGCAGCTAACCCATAAATGGGCTCAACGGAATCAATAGAATGGCCACCTGCAATAGGAATACCGGCTTGTTGGCAGGCATGCGCCCCACCGGCGAGGATCTGAGCGATTTGATCATGCGGCAAGTCATTGACGGGCATGCCAACGATGGCCAAAGCCATCAAAGGCTGGCCGCCCATGGCATAAATATCGGAAAGCGCATTGGTTGCCGCTATCTGCCCAAAATCAAAAGGATCATCCACAATGGGCATAAAAAAATCAGTGGTGGCAATCACTGCTTGGGTATCGTTTATCTGATACACCGCGGCATCATCGGCGGTCTCGGTACCGACTAATAGTGATTCATACGCAGCCATACTGGGCATCTCGGCCAGTAGATCGCGCAATACCCCTGGGTCGATTTTGCAACCGCACCCCCCGCCATGGGACAACGACGTGAGACGTAATTTTTTTGTGGTAGACATTTCTGGCCCTTTGATAGCGGCAAACACGTTGCACGGACTACGCCAGAACGGAGCAAATGGCGGAAGGTAGCAGGAGTCGAACCTACCCGGGAGTGTCTAACACCCCCAACTGGGTTTGAAGCCCAGCCGCACCACCCGGCACGATTACCTTCCTTTAACCGTCTGTGGCTATGAGCAATGCATTTTAATACAAAGCATTTACGAATGCGAGTGCTGCCAGCACAGATGCTCGGTAATTAAATAGAATCTAAAAAACGGCTGTCTTTACGCAGATAGTGGATATCTCCAACACGCCGACTAAAACCAATGCGCTCAAAAAACTCTAAGATCTGAATCGTGCGTTTACGCCCCACATTGATGTGATCCCTGTAGGTGGCCACCCGTACCCCAGAATCTGCGGCCAACTCTTTGAGCAACAATGCTAAATCAATGACATGCTCGCGATGATAGAACAAATCGCGCACCACCTGAAAAAGCCGTCCTTGGCGTACCAGCTTGCGCCCAATGGACCGCAATGTTTGCTCATCGACTGAGAGCTCTTTGGCGATGTCTCTAATCCAAGGTGGGTTATAACGGCCCTCCCAAGCAAAGGTCATGATCTGCTCAGCGTATGCGTCCTCATCGGCTGACAAGGACACCGTATGATCAGGCAAATGATACCAAGCCCCATTAAGATGCAGTTGCCCTTGCTGCTGTAAGTGCGTGAGCAAAGCATCCCACAGTACATCAGGAGCACGGGGAGCGACCATACGGCGCAAGCGCGCACGTTCAACCCCCGGATCATCGGGATAACGCTGGTGAGCCCAAGCCAAAGCAGTGAGCAGATCTTTTTCTAATTGCGCCCAGATAGAGGCCGCAATCAATATCTGCTGAGGCTCACCCTCAGGCCCTACCCATACACACCCCTCAGGAGCCGATTGCTCGGCCCAGCGCGTTTCTGTGGGCAAACGATTCAAAGCCGTACGGCTAAAACCATAAGGTGCATGAACCAACAGCTGCTCAATATCAGCGCCCTGTAATACCGCGTTCATGCTTTCTAACCAATCGATACGCTTTTGACTGCGACGCTTGCGATCAGGGGCATGCACATCCAATACCCGTCCCCCTGCAATGGTATGCCGCGCCTGGGCATCACGCACAATAAAGCGATCGCCTGGCAACACGCACACGGGCTCATCAAACACCAATTGCACCAAAGCACGGTCATTAGGCTGCACCCAATGGGTGGTCAACGGGACACAGTGCGCATGATGATGGGCTGCACCGATATGAATATGTGCCGGCGACCAGGTCCGCAGTTCGGTCTGGCTACTGGCTAGCATGTGCATTTCCACATCGATGCGACGGGTCGGCTCAAAACAATATTCTTCGGCTAGCCATTGACCACGCTGGATGTCATCGGCGCCCACACCAGCAATGTTGACTGCACATCGTTGCCCCACGCGGGCAGTGCTACTGGGCTGATCCTGTGCATGGATGCGTCGTGCACGTACAGGTATCCCTGCAGGCATGATGCGTAAGCGCTCGGCCTGTGGTTGCTGCAGGTCTAAATGCCCCCCAAATACTGTGCCCGTCACAACGGTGCCGTGACCAGACAATGTAAACGAGCGATCAACTGCTAATCGAAACGGACCTTGGGCACGTAAAGCATGAATCTGCACTGCTTGCTCAAACAAGTACTGCCGTAATGCATCAATCCCCCCCTCATCTTCAGGCGCTAGGCTATTGACCGCAAATATTGGCGATGTGGCCAAAAAGGTATTTTGTAAAATATTAGTTAGTTGTGATTTCACCTGTTCTAGGCGAGACGCATCGACGGTGTCCGATTTTGTGATGACCACACAGCCACGCTCAATACCGAGCAACTCTAAAATAGCAATATGCTCATGAGTTTGGGGCATGGCCCCATCATCGGCTGCCACCACGAGCATGGCAAACCGCATCCCGGTCGCCCCCGCCACCATGGTATGGATTAAAGCCTCGTGACCGGGCACATCGATAAAACCCAAGATCTCATCATGATCCGGGATGGGCAAATATGCATAGCCCAGCTCGATGCTGATGCCCCGTTCTTTTTCTGCCGCCAGCCGATCGGTTTGCACGCCTGTTAAGGCGCGCACCAAGGCTGATTTACCGTGATCAATATGACCTGCAGTTCCAATAATCATTGTTTGTGATAAAAATTAAGCCGTAATTTTTCCTCGTCTGCAGCAGACAAGCAACGAAAGTCTAAATATAAATTTTGCTGTTGAATACGACCGACCACAGGCGTCGGCAACCTGCGTAGCGCCTCTTCGAGCTGAATCACCGCGCGACTGGTACGGCCAGAACCCTGATACACACAGCACAGACCATAGCTGGGCAGTGCCTCTACCGGCAAGGCACCGCTGCCAATCTGACTGTACATAGGCTGCGCCTGCACCTCAAACTCTGGACCCACCCATTGCTGAAAGGCCTCTTGCCAACGTCGTGCCTGAGCCTTAATTTCCTCAATCGGACGGGTAAACAGCCTGAGCGTGGTCAACTGCTCGGCTAGCTGCTCTGGCTGCTCATAAAGGCTCAAGACAGCATCAAGGGCAGCCAAGGTCAATTTATCCACACGCAACATACGTTTGAGTGGGTTTTTTTTGATGGCCTGAATAGACTCACGATCGCCGACCAAAATACCGGATTGCGGCCCGCCTAATAACTTGTCGCCACTAAAGGTCACCACGCGCGCCCCTTGGCGGATATTTTCCTGTACGGTTGGCTCAGCAGGTAACCCATAGGACTGCATGTTGATTAACGTACCGCTGCCCAAATCAACTGTCGCGGGGATATCATACTGAGCCCCCAATGCGGCCAGCTCTGCCAAGGGCACCTCATGCGTGAATCCCTGGATCTCGTAATTACTACAATGCACCTTCATGAGCATCCCCGTGCGCTCATGAATGGCACGCTCATAATCATGTCGGTGTGTGCGGTTAGTGGTGCCGACTTCGCGTAGCCGCGCCCCTGCACGCGACATGATATCAGGGATCCGAAAAGAACCACCGATCTCAACCAATTCGCCCCGAGAAACTACGACTTGGCGACGAAATGCCAAGGTGTTGAGCATCAAAAAAACAGCCGCTGCATTATTATTAACAACTGTGGCATCCTCAGCCCCGGTCAAGGCACAAATACGCTCTCTGATTAAATCATCACGATCTCCGCGATGGCCCGCCTCTAGGGCATACTCTAGATTAACGGGATGACGCATGGCATTGACCACCGCCTCTACCGCGCGCTCGGGCAATAAAGCACGACCCAAATTCGTATGCAGCACGGTGCCACTTAAGTTAATGACGGGGCGTAGACTCGGTTGTAGTAAACGCCCGAGTGTTTGCTCAACATCTTGGACTAGGCGCTCTTGTGATAAATCCTCGGCATAGAGCGACGCGCTTTGAAAGCGCTGTCGGCGCTCATCCAAAATCTGGCGGATGGCCCTGACCACAATACTTTGACCATGTGTTTGGCCCAAGGTGGCAATCGCAGGGACCCCAAGCAATCGATCCACCGATGGCAAGGCGGCCAGACTGTGCACCGGAGTGGATAAGTTGCCCATCTTTTTATTTTCTGTCATTCTCTAACTCAACACCCTCAGATGAATTGTGAGATGGCATTTATTAATACCTCAAATCTCGCAAAATGAAAATAATACTCTTATAGCTATTTAGATCACAGCACCATGAAATGTCTGTTACAACGTGTTAAAAGCGCTCATGTCGATATCAACGGTACCACGGTAGGTAGTATAGAGCACGGGCTGTTGGCTTTTATTTGTGCCGAGCCCACCGATACCGAGGACACCATCGCACGCGCAGTGGATAAAATCCTCAAATTGCGTATCTTTAGTGACGACAATGGCAAGATGAATTGCTCACTGACCCAAACCCAAGGCGGGTTATTAGTTGTTAGTCAGTTTACACTCGCCGCGGATACACGCAAAGGCAATCGCCCCAGCTTTACCCAAGCCGCCCCTGCAGCGCAAGGAAAAGCCTTGTACAAAGCCTTTTTGCATCAGGCAAAATTAAAGCATCCCAATGTGGCCAGCGGCGAGTTTGGTGCCGATATGCAAATCCATTTGATCAATGACGGCCCCGTTACCATCCCTCTATCCTTTTGATGTTTGGTGGGTCACTCAGCACATCATACAAACGACATCGTGCCCCCTAAAAGCGAGGCAGGCCCCTTTTAAGGAGCCTGCCCTTCACTCATATAACGGCATTATCGTTTCAATCGTCCCTAGCTGACGGGTTTCACCCCTACCCCAGGCTGAAAGTACTGGCGCGTCAGCTTGAATACCACTGGGCTCAGCAGCAACAGAGCAATCAAATTGGGCACCGCCATTAAGGCATTTAGGGTATCTGCAACCAACCAAATACTGCCCAAATCTACGCCAGGCAAAGCCCCAACTGGGACCATGAGTACCCAGATCACGCGAAATGGCAAATTAGAGCGTGCGCCAAATAAAAACTGCGCACATTTCTCACTATAAAAACTCCAAGCAATCAGAGTGGAAAAGGCAAATAAGGCAATGCCCAAGCTAACAATATAACGACCCGCCGGGCCTAGCGCGGCGTGAAACGCATGGGCAGATAATGAAGCCCCATTTTCACCACTTTCCCAGCTACCGGTAATTACAATCACCAAACCAGTAATGCTGCACACCACAATAGTATCTAGAAAAGTCCCCAGCATCGCAATCGTACCCTGGCGGATGGGATTATCGGTTTTGGCCGTCGCGTGCGCAATGGGGGCACTGCCCAAACCTGCTTCATTAGAGAAAATCCCACGGGCCACCCCAAAGCGAATAGCGGCCCAAACAGTCGCACCTAAAAACCCACCGGTCGCAGATATCGGTGTAAAGGCGTGTTCTAAAATTAAACCCACAGCGGCAGGTACCTGATCAATATTGATCAAAATCGCGACCAACCCGCCCCCTACGTATAAAAATGCCATGAAGGGCACCAGACGACCCGCGACATCACCGATACGCTGAATGCCGCCCACTAATACCAACGCCACCAAAACGGTGATTACCACACCACTTGCCAACGGCGGGATGCTAAAAGTGCTTTGCATCACATCTGCAACTGAGTTGGACTGCACCGTATTGCCAATACCAAATCCAGCCAACATGCCAAAGATAGCAAATAGAACTCCCAGCCACTTCCAGTTTTTCCCCAGGCCATTGCGGATGTAGTACATGGGGCCCCCTACATAATGGCCCTTGGAGTCTACTTCACGGAAACGCACAGCCAGCACGGCTTCGCAATATTTAGTGGCCATACCCACGAGCGCAATAACCCACATCCAAAATAATGCTCCTGGACCACCAAAATAAATAGCAGTCGCAACCCCTGCGATATTCCCTGTCCCAATGGTGGCTGACAAGGCAGTCATCAACGCATTAAATGCGCTGATATCCCCCTCGTCACCAGCGCCTGAGCGTCGACCTCGCCACATCATTTTGAAACCATACCCAATGTTTCTTTGTGGCATAAACCGTAAGCCTAAGGTCAAAAATAGCCCGGTACCAGCCAAAAGGATTAACATGGGGGGACCCCATGCCACTGCATTGATTGCATCAATCCAATCTACCCAATTCATGGCAACACCCCTTTTGAAAAGTTACAGTTTTGATGGCGTTGAAAAATAATTAAAAAAATACTTTTTAAAAGAAATTTGATGTTAACGCCAAAAGCGTAGAATGGAATTTATGGATAACGCTAATATAAGCGGTATAAATAAACTTATTATTAATTAAAGTATTGATCACCGCTGAATGCTCTTAGTCATTTTTTAAATATTTCATTTGGAGTATGAACGTGCAAAATATTAATTATGTCGTGACCTTATTCGAGGCAGAAACCAGCAACAGCAAAATCACCATTGCTTTGACCATGGCTGCCAGTGCGGCGCGCAAAGGACTCAAACCTGCCGTCGTCTTAATGGGTGACGCGGTCAGTCTGGGGACCCCCAATACATTCGAAAGCATCGATATTGGCGAGCCTTTTGGCAGCGGCAAAGCGCTGCTCAGCGAAATCTTGGCGGCTGGCGGTAAAGTTGCAGTTTGCGAATCCTGTATGGTGTTTAAAGGACTCACCGCCAGTGATTTAGATACTCGCTTTCCCGTCATCAAAGGCAGCGATGTGATTGACCTGACGTTGCAATCCAAAGGCAGTATACAGATTAGCTAACCGTCCTATTAACCCTCGGGTATTGATTCACAGCGACCCTATCGATTTAAACAGCATTACCCATGGAGGCTAACCACGGCTGTTTTTTCCAACTAATGAGTACCCAACGGATCTGATTACCCTGTCCAGCGATGGATTCCTCTATAAAATCAATCTCTGGGCGTTGCCCCCTTTGATACAAGATGGCCGGTAAATAAAAATAAGGGGGGATCCGCCCGGCGCCGACATGATTGCGAGAAAATTTGGGTCCGGTGCGCCGCCCTGCCTCAAACGGATAGGTCACGTACACTCTTTTTCGGGCCAGATGGTGCAGACGCTCTAATCCGCGCTCCATATCAGCGATCAAAGAAGAGCGCGAGGCCACCACCACATCACACTGGGGCATTGGGATTTGTGCATCTGTCCAGTCGTAACAATGAGTGGTGATCTGCTGGGCACACCCTAAAACATCTGCACGCTGCCTGAGCCGCTCGAGCATTTTCTCACTAAAATCAAGGGCATGGACCTCGTGCCCACGCATGGCCACCGCCAAAGTAATATCACCGGCGCCGGCACCCACATCCAACACCGTTTCTTTGTTCTGTAATTGCATGCCCTCGAGCAACGCATACACGTAATCATTTGGCTGCCAATCACTCGTTATTTTTTCAGCGCGGGCATCCCACTGCTCTGGCCGAGATATAGGCCTGCCCAACTCTTTAAAATGATGTCGATACAAAGCAGAAAAATCTATCTCGTCTATTTTTTTCATTCAACCCTCTCGATGTCCCATTTTGTCTATTATTAGCCGTACCAAGCATGACCCGGTCGGTCACCTCGTCCTAATAAAGACCCTTTATATTAGCCCGCCTTCAGTCATGCACAAGACCTCAAAAGAATACAAACCGCTTAACCTTCCTTTAGTTACAGTTCCAAATTACAATCTGGTATGGTTGTATGTAACCCATTGGATTCTATTTTATTTTGCTTGGTACTCCTGCCTCTTGGAGCTTAATATGCGTCGTTTTCTCACTCGTTATACCGCCTTTTATGTGGTCATCACAGGGGCGAGTATTTTCACGCTGCTCGCATTATTTCATAGTGCTTGGTGGTGGATTTTAGGCGTACCTTTTTTAGCTTTGCTGGTGCTCGGGGTATTTGATATCAGCCAAACGCGACATGCGATTCGACGCAACTACCCTGTACTGGGCAATTTACGCTTTTTCTTTGAATTCATTCGCCCTGAAATTCGTCAATACTTCATTGAAAGCGATACGCAGCCGCTGCCGTTTTCACGGGTGGATCGCTCATTAGTTTATCGTCGTGCCAAACAGGAAAACGACAAACTGCCCTTTGGCACGCAGCTCGACCTATATACCCCACGCTATGAGTGGATTAATCACTCAATGACACCGACGGTAATCAAGGACACTAACTTTCGCATTACCGTGGGGGGGCCCGACTGCACAAAGCCCTATAACATGTCGGTGTTTAATATCTCTGCCATGAGTTTTGGGGCGTTGTCCGCCAATGCCGTACTGGCGCTTAACAAAGGGGCTCTGTTGGGCAATTTCACCCATGATACGGGTGAGGGTGGTGTCAGTAAATACCACACTCGCTATGGGGGGGACCTTATTTGGAATATTGGCTCAGGGTACTTTGGCTGCCGTGATGAAAAAGGAAATTTCTGCCCTCGTCGTTTTGCAGAGCGAGCGCAGCAAGATCAGATTAAAATGATCGAAATCAAACTTTCCCAAGGCGCCAAGCCTGGCCAAGGGGGAATCCTACCAGGACCCAAGGTCACGCCAGAGATCGCTGCCGCACGCGGTGTCGCCCCTTGGCAAGATTGCCTCTCCCCGCCTAAACACAGTGCCTTTAGTACACCCATCGAGCTTTTAGAATTTGTGGCCGAGTTGCGCCGTCTCTCAGGGGGCAAGCCCGTGGGCTTTAAGCTCACCATCGGCCACCCCTGGGAGTGGTTTGCCATTGCCAAGGCCATGCTTGAAACCGATATCACGCCAGACTTCATCGTGGTGGATGGTGCAGAGGGTGGGACTGGGGCCGCCCCTGTCGAGTTTATCGATCACGTGGGCACACCGCTGCGCGAGGCCCTACGCTTGGTGCATAACACTTTGGTGGGCATTGGCCTACGCAAAAGAATCCGCATTGGCGCCTCAGGAAAAATCATCAGTGCCTTTGATATGGCACGCATCATGGCCCTGGGCGCCGATTGGTGCAACAGCGCCCGCGGTTTTATGTTTTCGGTGGGTTGTATTCAGGCATTAGTCTGTCATACCGGTAAATGCCCCACAGGGGTCACCACACAAAACCCGCTACGCCAAAAGGCCTTGGTCGTCGCTGATAAATCAGTGCGTGTCGCTAGCTACCATAATAATACCCTCAAAGCATTAGCCGAGTTACTCGAAGCGGCGGGCCTAGAGCACCCTGAGGAACTGCGCCCGCACCACATCGCACAGCGAATTGCCAATGGCCAGGTGCGGGTCATGTCAGCACTCTTCCCGGATCTCGAAGAGGGCGAGTTATTACGTGGAGTCTTTAAGCAAACCATTTTTCGCACCGGCTGGCCCATGGCACGTGCCGATTCATTTGAGCCCAGCTATAGCCTCAGCAAAGCGCTTTCCGGCCATCGCGTCTACACACGTAAAACAGCATCGTCTTCTGAGGTTGACGAGGCAGCAGATACCTCCCCCTCGGCGCCCCCTTCCGCCGATGAGCCCCAATAACCCCCTCCCAAACCAACAAATTAGGCCTGGCCTTGCTAAAAGCAGCCAGGCCTTTTTTATATTTTCAGCCCGCGCTATTTGGCCCATAAAACCGAATAATCTTCATTATGGAAAGTACAGGTTCGATTTTTATGGGTTATTCAGCTATACTACTTGATTGGTTCAGCCCTAATCATTTCAACAAAAATAATTTTTCTCTCTATCACTATGTGCCAGATGTTACAGATCAATCAAAAATCACAGTGCATCAAAACTGTATATCTGCGCATGCCCCCACCGCGCTAGTCCCGCCATTTCTCACCTTCCTTTCTAGCGCATCTCTCGCTTTTCTTTAGGCAAACATACCGAGCACACTCTGTTTGCAGGTGTTTTGGAAATTTTCCAATAACACCAATAGGCAAAGTGCGTCTTAAGTTGATGCCTAAACACTAGGGTCTGGTCGACCCTTGTAGTAGAGGCTTGAATAAATAAGGTTTTAACAAAAAATGAATGATCCTATATTTTTTCAATTAACCACTTTTCAAACAATCTTATTACTCTTTGGTTTTTATGGTCTTACCTTTTTGCTCACACTAACCATTGGTCGACGCCATGAAAATGTTGATGGCTACATGGTTTCTAATAGTGCCGTAGGTTTTGGTTTGTCGGCTGCCAGTATGATTGCCACCTGGATTTGGGCAGCCTCTTTTTACGCCAGTGCCACCTCCGGGTTTAAATATGGCTTATCCGGCCCCATCCACTATGGATTTTGGGGGGCCCTGATGATTTTATTTATTTATCCTTTTGGACGTCGATTTCGTGCACTTGCCCCCGAGGCGCATACCTTGGCTGAGGTCATCCATGCCCGACATGGCCGCTCTAGTCAGCTCATCATGGCCGCCTCTAATTTGGTCGGCAGTGGGATCAGCCTCATGGTCAACTTTACCGCTGCAGGCGCATTGGTCTCGATTTTAAGCCCATTGAGCTTTATCCAAGGTGTGCTGATCGCTGGTCTGGGTGTACTGGCCTACACCTTGTGGTCTGGATTCCGCGCCTCAGTCATGACTGATTTTGCACAGTTGATTGCCATGATTTTGGCTGCAGTAGTCATCATCCCTTTGATATTTTTTAATGCCGGTGGCCCCAGCTTTCTGCAAGACAACATGTGGCGGCTGAGCAGTGAGCAGGCTGATTTCTTTTCTACCACTGCCATTTTAGAACAAGGCGCCCCCTATTTTGTTGCTGTCTTGGCCTATGCCATCGGTAACCAAACCATTGCTCAACGCCTTTTTGCGGTGCGCGAGGATCTCATCCGCCCAACCTTTTTGACCGCTACCATTGGTTATGGAGCAGTCGTCATTGGGCTGGGGATGTTAGGGCTGCTGGCTCTGTTTGCTGGCTTGCAACCCGCCGATGGCGATCTCAATAATATTATCCCGCAAATGGCGTCCACCTACTTGCCGCCCATTGGGATTGTATTATTCTTTTTGTTGGTGATTGGGTCTTTGTCTTCAACGGCTGATGCCGATCTATGTGCACTGTCTGCCATTGTCATGACAGATATCTATGGTAAAAATATTGCGCGCGGCCGTCCCAACCCACGCCGCATGCTACTGTGGGGACGCGTCACAATGATTGTGGCCACCATGACGGGGGTGGTTTTTGCCAGCCTGCGTTTGGATATCCTTGTGATGCTGGTATTCGTAGGGGCTTTATGGGGCGCCATTGTGTTTCCTGTCATCGCCAGTTTTTACTGGGAACGCGTCACCAACCGTGCTTTTACCACCGCAGTCATCACCGCAGTCGCACTCTTTACTATTGTGCGCTTTGAGCTGATTCCCATGACCGGGGCTGTGGCTCTGTTTTTTGAAATCATCGCAGCTATTGGCGCCAGTGTGGTTATTGGCCTGATGACCTTTGCCTTTTTCCCGCGCAATGTCGCCATCTTTGTCGCGACAGTCATGTTTATGGTTGTTGCCCCCTATTTCGCTGGTTTCCTGCGCGATTACACCGTACTTTTAGGCTCTTTGACCTCATATGGGGTGAGCACGGTAGTGTGTATCGCCATGAGTCTCGTTAGCGGTGAGAAATTTGATTTCAAATTGCTCGCCAAGCGCGTAACGGCCTTCCAGGAAGAACAGAAAGAACGCCTGGGTGGTGCCGTCACCTCATCGTAAGCGCAGCGAAATAAAACAGGAGAATAGTTATGGAACTCGATAGTTTAGTGGCTTATATTTTAGTTTGGCCAGTCATGTCCGCTGGCATTCTGATTCTACTGATTGTTTCTTTGATCAGAGATATTATTCGCGCTCGACGCGAGGGGGAAGAACTGCTTTAATCGGTTCTAATTAAGACCCACAAAAAAGGCGCCAAGATAAACTTGGCGCCTTTTTATTGCCATGAGGGAAATGTTTGGCTCTTATTTGTCTACCGGGATCAAACGCGGTGCAATCATATTTTCTGGCCGCAATATTTCCTGCAGTATTTTTTCATCCAGCAATTTTTCCTCGCGTACCAAATCCAATACCGAGCGACCTGTTTCCAGTGCCTTTTTTGCTATTCGGGTCGAGTTTTGATAACCAATATAAGGATTCAGTGCCGTCACTAATCCAATAGAATTTTGGACAAGTTTATGACAATGTGCCTCATTTGCGGTGATGCCATCAATACACAAGGCACAGAGCATATCCAGAGCGCGTTGTAACAAGCGTGTCGAATCAAACAGCTTATAAGCAATTAAAGGCTCCATCACATTGAGCTGCAATTGCCCCCCCTCGGCAGCCAAGGTCACTGCGAGGTCATTGCTGATAATTTCAAACGACACTTGATTGACGGCCTCGGGGACAACGGGATTGACCTTGCCCGGCATGATAGAGCTGCCCGGTTGTCGAGGAGGCAAGTTAATTTCATTGAGCCCAGTACGCGGACCGCTGGAAAGCAGACGCAAGTCATTACAAATCTTGGACAGCTTGGCCGCAGTGCGTTTGAGCATCCCGGAAAAAAGCACAAAATCGCCCATATCAGAGGTCGCCTCGATGAGGTCTTGGGCAGCGCGCACAGGGTGTCCGCTAAGCTCAGCCAAACGGCTCACCGCAATGGCCTGGTATCCGGGATCCGCATTGATACCCGTCCCAATGGCCGTGCCCCCTAAGTTGACATCCAATAATAGCTGCGGCGCCCAATGGACAAACCGATTGAGATCCTCTTCTAGGGTAGTCGCAAACGCGCGGAACTCTTGGCCCAGGGTCATCGGTACGGCATCCTGCAGCTGGGTGCGGCCCATCTTTATCACGCTTTCAAATTCACGGCTTTTTTTCTTGAAAGCATGAATGGTACGCCTCAAGCTATGCAGCAATCGGTCATGGCCCAGTAGCAACCCCAAACGAATCGCGGTTGGATAAGCATCATTAGTCGACTGCGCCATATTGACGTCATTGTTGGGATTCAGGTACTGGTATTCACCCTTTTGACACCCCAAATACTCGAGTGCGATATTGGCGATGACCTCATTGGCATTCATATTGGTGGAAGTACCGGCCCCCCCCTGAATCATGTCAACCACAAATTGATCGTGATAGGCCCCCTGCATGATTTGCCTGCAAGCATAAGTAATGGCCTCATGTTTTTTCTTGGTCAGATAACCAAGCTTGGCGTTCGCGTCGGCAGCAGCGTGCTTGACAATGGCCAAAGCACACACCAAATTGGAGTAATGCGACAAGGTCACGCCAGACAGGTCAAAGTTTTGCACCGCCCTGAGCGTTTGCGCCCCATAATAAACATGGGCAGGGACCTTGACCTTGCCGAGTAAATCCTCTTCGATACGGTATTCTTCTGAATCTGACACAGTACTATCTTCAAAGTTAAGAAGCGTCAATTATAAAGTCTTTTGGCACAGTTTTGGGGATGGGTTTGGATTAAGCCCATTTGCCCTGCTCGGCAGCGCGCTGCTCAAATAATGGCGCAGGTTGCCAAACTGGGCGTGCGGCACCAAACACAGGGGCAAAACGGTTTAACAGCTCAAGAGATTTTTGCAGCCCATACTGTTCACTATAATGCATTGGCCCCCCTAAAAAGCGCCCTACGCCATATCCGTGCACGGCAATCATGTCGAGCTCGATCGTACGACCCACCACCTGCTCATCCAGCATACGGGCTCCTTCATTGGCGAGCAAGGCCATCATCAAAGGCCCTAAATCGGCATGTGCAGGCGGCTGGACTTCTTGATTGAGCGGCTCGGTACACAGACGTGCACGATCCAGTTGCTGCGCGGCCTCAAATGGTCCAACCAAAAAGCCAAAATCAGTCAGCGCGGTATCAATGCGATGGCGACTCATACCCAGCGTTAATAAATCGTGGGCGGCCTCTATATAAATATCTAATAAACGCGCACCGACCCCAGCGCTGTCCGGTAAACTGCTGATAGGATGAGTGCCCGCCCGGCGTGCCAAGCCCAATAAGGTAGCCAACACCTCAGGTTGGGTGTGGGCGGTACGGCCCAACTCCCATAGCTGGCCTTGAAAAACTGCAGGACCTGGCTGTAAGCGCACCAACATAGAAGGTGCAGGCACCTGATCTAAACACTCGGTCAAAGGAGCGGCGCTGGTGGTGGCCACGATGGACTCCTCGTTGGCGATTTGCCCTAAAGTGCGCAAAGCTGCTTGTTTATCGGCAATCGAACCTTGAACAGCCTCGACCAATAAGGTGCAACCCTGCAGTGCGTCTGCCACCTGATCTGCCTGCGCTACCTGAATGACCGTCAACCCCGCTGCATTGAAATCGCGCGCCAGGTCATTGGCCATTTGTCCGCGCCCATAAATACCTACTCTATTTACGGTGCGCACTGCGGTATCGCGCTCTAAACCGGGAATACGTGCGGCTGCGCGCTCAGCACCGAAAACATAACGCAAAGCCACTGACTGCGGCGACTGGACCAACTCAAGAAATATCGAGCGCTCATTAGGCAGACCCTGCTCAAAGCCTAACTTGGCACCATCTAAAATAGCTTTGACCGCCTGCGCCTTGGCCGGTAAATGGGGATACCTGGCCTGAGCCCACGCGTACTGTTCTTGTAGGATTTCTGTGGCGTTGTCGGGCTGAATTGGCCGCTCGCTCACTTTTTGTACCGCTCTCTCTGTGGACTTTAAGCCCTGGGCAAATCGAATGGCTGCCTCAACCACATTTTCATCGACGACCTCTGCGAATAAATCAGTATCCGCCAACTCAGCAGCAGGCACCAAACGTGCCTCTAAGATCATGGGCAAGGCCTTTTCTACGCCAATGGCACGGGGTAAGCGCTGTGTCCCCCCTGCCCCGGGAATGATCCCCAAATTAACCTCGGGCAACCCCACACGTGCCCCACTGCGTGCCACACGGAAATGCGCCCCTAGGGCGAGCTCAAATCCTCCGCCCAAAGCCACTCCATCAATAGCAGCGACCACTGGCTTGGGATTGTTTTCGATGGCAGCAATGACATTTTTCAAAATAGGCTCTTTGAAAGCCAAATCAGTCCCAAACTCGCGTACATCAGCCCCCCCTGAAAACGCCCGCTCAGAACCGGTGATCACAATGGCATCAATACTGTCATCCGCATTGGCCTGAGTGATATATTCAGCGATTGCAGCACGCAATGCATAGCTCAGACCGTTGACTGGCGGATTATTAAAGGTGATCACTGCGACATTTTCGTGGACATTGTAGTGCGCGGCTTTCATTGAACCCCCTTGAAAACTTAAAACCTAAATCGAGCTAGTCATTATACCTGCCCGAGAAATTTTTAAATCCACATATCTATAGAGTTGGACGTTCAGTCCATCAGAAAGCTTTTTATTTGCCTTGCAATAATATATAATTATATAAACTATCTTAATCAATAATGATTAGCACCATCTCATTCGATCCCCAACAACCCAACTATAGAGAGGTATCCACGCATGCTACGCTTTGATGTCCCCCCTGTTTGGTCCAATGTGACACGATGGGAGGCTTTTATCAGCTTTGCCCTTGCAGCCCTGGCCTATTGGATCAGCCCTTGGTTCATGCTTATCCTAGTAGTGCAAGGTTTTATACGCGGGTTTCTAGGCCACTACCGCTGTCCCGCCCACCGACTCTGGTCTTATATTTTTGAGGCGCGCCACATAGGGGGTAAAAAAGAAAATGCCGGCGCCAAAATGTTCGCAAATAAAATTCTGTTTTTTGCCTCTAGTGTGGCCGTAATCGCCTATATCAGTGGCAGTGAGTTATGGCAGGTACCCGTGATGGCCTTACTCATATTTACCGCATTAGAATGGGCGTTTTCTTTTTGCGCCGCCTGCTGGGCATATGGCCTGTGGTATCGTTTCTTTCCCCCCAAAAGTCTTTAAAAATCCTTTAAAAAGAGCATAATCAACGACATTTAAAATACGCTGTATCTTTTTTTACACAGCATTTTTAGGTGTGTCGGTGGATACTTGGCAAATTTGCTTTTGCTGCTATAATTATGTTCTTTAGATATGTGGCTCATTAGCTCAGTTGGTTAGAGCGACGGAATCATAATCCGCAGGTCCGGGGTTCGAGTCCCTGATGAGCCACCAAAAAACTTAAACCCTTGCCACTATTTGGGCAGGGGTTTTTTTATGGGCAAAATAAATAACTGGCCGCCCGCGCACGGGCCCGTTGATTGTCATGCGCCATCAATGCCATGCGCTACTAACGTTGATAATCGGCCACCCCTTGCCGCCAATAAGCAGATACATACATATGCGTTGATGCCACCCCTTTAGCTGCCAAAATCTTACGTAACGCGGCTGCCTGCTGGTACTCACACGCCCCCCAACAAAAGCCTGCCCCTACCGGCAATGATAATTCTTTGGCTGCCTGCTCTAGAGACTGTACATAGGCAATATCATGCTTGGAATGGGACGCCCATGCACGCTGATCTGCTGGGTTTTTTACTTGGACCCGTACAATGATTTGAGCTGAGGTCTGGAAAGTTTGCAAAAATCGCTCAATGGCGGGTATTGCGGTTTCATCCCCAAATAAAACATACCATGGCAAATCCGCTGGCAACACCATACTGCCGCGCGGCCCAGCGAGCCCAGCCCACTGCCCAATAGGCGCATGCAGGGCCCAATCCAAAGCAGGCCCTCCTGCATGAAGAGCAAAATCTAATTGCACCGTTTTCTGCTCGGGACAATAATTAATAGGAGTGTAGTCGCGCATCAACGGCCGCTCACCGTCAAAATGTGGCCGACCATCACGCATTTCAGGCAGATGTGGTTTTTCCTGCCCTTCTTGGGGCAGTAATAATTTCACATGGTCGTCAAACCCAACGCTCGTGAATTCCGCCATTTCCTCACTGCCAAGGGTCAAGCGAATAAAGCCAGGGCTGATCTCTTCGCGCGCCAATAGCTGTACATGCCGCGCCCTAAAAGGATGGCGCACGCGCTCCATAATACGTGTTGAATGATTTTTGCTCATCAGATCCCTTCCACTTAAATGGTTGATATAGTCAATTAAAGGAATCTATTGTCGCTGCGTATGGTAGACTTTGTCAACCATAGACCAAATAACTCTATTGATCACCCTTGCAGTGAAGGCACCGTCACCATGACTGATTCTTCTACCCCACTAAAGGTTTTTGAAACCCTACATCAACTGCTGCATCTGTTTAGGCGCGAGATCCGGCAAAACCTAGAGCAATCAGACAGCGATCTCACCTTTGGGGAGCTCAGGGTATTGGCCTTTATCGGACGCACCCCTCAATGCACCCCCTCGACATTGGTGGAATTCAGTCGCACTGACAAGGCGCAAATCGCCCGCACTATCAGTAAACTGCATAAAAAAGGGTTGATTGAACGACGCCAGTGCGAGACCGATCGTCGTCGTCAGCGGCTCAGCCTCAGTCCGGCTGGAGATGTGATCTTTCAAAAGCTCAATAAGGATCGCGCCACCATTGCCGCAAAACTGCTGCAGCACTGCGATGAACCGTTACTCGATGATTTGCTAAAACAACTGCAAAAAGCGCGCAGTAGCGCTGAGGATGCTATTCCGTAGCTTGAGATTGAGACTGTATTTTTTGGGCCAACTTTCTATAGCGTTGCAGATCTGCACGTACGGTGTCTTGGAAATCCGCACTCTCCTCTTGGGCTAAGTCATAACCCAAACCAATGAGATCCGCCTGCATCTGCGGGCGCTCCAAAACCCGCCTGAACTGGGCACGCAAATAATCCAGCGTCGAAGCCGGTGTGTGCGCTGGGGCAAACACTGCGTGCCACTGCGATACATCAAAAGGTTGCTCAATTTGCTCGGCCACCGTAGGCACATGAGCCAGCACTTCGCTACGTTGCCCAGAGGTCACTGCCAAGGCCCGTAAATCACCTCTTTCGATGTAGGGGACCGCGCTGGATAAGGTCACAAAAGCAGTAGCCACATGCCCCGCCAACACATCATTTAATGCTGGGCCGCAGCCATTATAAGGAATATGCTCTAACCGAAAACCGGTCTGCACACGCAACATCTCGGCCGCCAAATGCTGTGGGGTACCGGCACCGCATGAACCATACTGCATCGGCGCAGACGGATGATGCGCCAACACTTGCTGTAAACTCTGAGGACCCTTTTCTGGATGAGCCACCCAAACCGAGGGCACCCAAGCAATATTAATGATGGGCACGAGATCAGATTCGGGATCAAAACCTAAGTCTGGGTAAAACCCGGGATTAATGGCATAGGTACTATTTACCATTAAAAGTGTGTGACCATCCGCCACGGCATGCGCCACTTGACGTGCACCGATATTACCGCTGGCACCGGGTTTATTTTCCACAACCATTGGTTCTGGCAGGTAGTCAGCCAACTGCTCAGAGAGCTTGCGCGCTAACAAATCTGTGCCCCCACCCGGCGGGAAGGTCACCACCAAGGAGACTGGGCGCTGGGGAAACGGCGTTTTGGCCGCACCCACAGATAGCCCGATAAGCAACAAAAAAATGCCCCAACCGCAAACTAAAAATGTCCGATAGGCCACGCTCCCCATCTTGCCCAATGTGCCAGGAAATCGCTCATGCAGTGACATAGTGACACCCGCCTTAAAGGACATCCAAGCCTAAATCCAGATTATTTGCGCTGTGCGTCAACCACCCAACCGAGATATAGTCTACACCCGCGGCCGCTATTTCATTGATTCGTTCGGGGGTAATCCCGCCACTGGCCTCAGTGATCGCTCGCCCAGCGCATTTTTGCACAGCGGCTGCTAATGTGCTGGGGTCCATATTATCCAACAAAATGATTTGTGCCCCATGCGCTAAAGCCTCATCGAGTTGCTCGAGGTTGTCGACCTCTATCTCCAAAGCCACCATATGCCCAACCGCACGGCGTGCTCTGTCCAAAGCCTGCGCAATGCCCCCGGCCAAGGCGATATGATTATCTTTGATCAGCACGGCATCATCCAATGCCATCCGATGGTTATGGCCCCCACCAACACGCACTGCATATTTTTGTAACGCACGCAACCCCGGCAAGGTTTTACGTGTGCAGGTGATTTTGCTGGCATAAGGACGAGCCCGTGCGCACAAATCAGCTGTTGCCGTCGCAATGCCACTCAAATGGCCTAAAAAATTTAGTGCGGTGCGCTCAGCTGCCAAAATAGAACGGGTAGGTCCTTGAATACGTGCAAGCACCTCACCGGTTTCTATTTGGGCGCCGTCTTGGCACTGAAAATCAACTGCCACCTGGGGATCTAATTGTGCAAACACTGCCGAGGCAATCGCACTGCCCGCCAATACTCCTGGCTCTCGAGCACAAATAAACAACTGACTCTCATGGGTAGAAGGGATCAACGCCTGGCTGGTCAAATCACCCCCGCGTGATAAATCCTCTTGTAAAGCCGTTTGAATTAATTCGCTATATTGGTGAGGATACAATTCGGCAGTAAATAAATCCTCAGCGGCGACTTGTGGGCTGGGATATGCAGTGATGGTCATGCTTGCTCCATGCTTATACTCAGTTAGAGTATTATATTATACACCTTTTGAGCATAAATGTAGCCGATTAACGAAAAGCCTTAAGGATTGTTTTTACAAAAGGGTTTTACAAAAGACAGCGGTCATCGTCAGCGATGAACTCAGTCGGTATTCCGTCACAACTAACGCGGCTGGCGAGCCAAAGGTAGTTTCGTACCGGCGATTGAGCGCTCTAAAATCACATCCCCACGGAAACGAAATAATTTAGGGGGCCGTCCAGTGCTGACGTTGGCATATTGCCCGGTCTCTTCTACCAAGTTTTGCTGCTCGACCAGACGTCGAAAATTTTGCTTATGCAGCACGCGCCCTGCCAAGGCCTCAATCGCTGTTTGCAACTGTAGCAGCGTAAACTCAGGAGGCATCAACTCGAAAATCACCGGACGATATTTAATTTTGGCCCGCAATCGTGCTATTCCGGTCGCGAGTATCCGACGATGATCAAAACGCATCGGTCTGCCCAAAGGATGGTGGGCGTGATTTTCCAGCCACTGTTGTTCATCGAGATCATGGTGTAGTCCCTGCTCGTAGAGGATGTGATCACGTTCGGCCTCGGGGACAAGTCCTGCCTCGTATAGCAATTCATAACGCTGCAGAACCATTTCCTCATTCCAGCCAAAACCATCTAAACCGTAGGCCAAACACACGCGCTGTGTGCGGCGCTCTCGTTCAGCGGCATCTGCGCATTCGGTGATCCAAGCACGTAATCTGGGCTCTATATACTCGGAAAGCAAAGCGGGTTTGCCCTGCCGCCAGTCTTCCCAAGGGAAATACCCATACCAAAGCTGCCAGCCCACATCAGTATGATGCGGCTGCTCACTATCTAGTGTCAGGGCTAAATAACTCACAGAAATCACCCGCCCCCCCGTGAGATAAGCACGCCCCTTGTCAGCAAAGGTATAGAGCTGCTCTACATACCCCAATCGATAACCCGTTAGCTGCTCGACCCAAAGCCGCAAACCATTTTGCAAAGAACGGTGTTCCGTCTGCAATACCCCAGCCGGTAAAGCACGTGCGCAATGCGTGGTTAACACACCGGGCTCACCGTCGTTCACAGTGACCAGCACCGCAACCAACTCAGCACTTAAAGACCATTGTTCTTTTTTTCGCTCGTTTTTCAAAGCCTACTACCCAATTTTTTCGCATGAATCAGATCATTATGATAGGTGATTTGAGCAGACAATGAAAAATTACAGTTAAAAATAAACACACAACGAGCAGCGCTGCAATTTCGCGTAGACCCATCTCTGCAGAGAGGCTGTTGTTTTCGGTTAAAACAAAGTCTCTATATCAAACTCTTTGGGCCGCTGCTCCCAATGGTGGGCGCGTAAATAGGCACGAATACGACTAATCGCTTGTGAGCGTAACTGTGAAATACGCCCTTCACTGACCTCCATGACGGCGGCGATCTCTTTTTGATTCAAATCATGCTCAAACTGCAATGACAACAGTAGCTGCTCACGCTCTGGCAGATTTTTTATCGCTTCAATCAAGCACTGGCGCAGTTCTTGGGTAGCAAGGAGTTCATGGGGCTGTCGCAGCGCATGTGAAATACTTGCAGAGGGCTGCGCATTCACTTCTAAAAACACATCTTGATCCTCTGTGCTGTGGCGATACAAATCAGCCATATGCACCACCTGAGTGCCCCCCGCCTCATAGAGCATTTTGTGATATTCAGGCAATGACACATCCAGCGCCTGAGCCAACTCATGCTCAGTAGGCTCTCTGCCTTGCGTCTGACGTAAACGATGGATCGCCTCTTCGATTTGACGCGCCTTGTGACGTATGCTGCGACTCAACCAATCTTGGCGCCGCAGCTCATCTAACATGGCGCCTCTAATGCATGAAATCGCATAGGTTTCGAATTTAGCATCTGGCTGTTCTGTATACCGCCGAATCGAATCCAGTAAACCGATTAACCCTGCTTGCATCAAATCGTCCAGCGATACGCTGGCAGGCAAGCGCGCCAGCATGCGCAAAGCCTGGCTACGCACCAGTCCCATATGCTGGCGAATCAATTTATCTTCGTTATGCGACATACATCGAGGCCCATATTAAAACACTCCATATTTATTTTATGCGCCCTCAGACCTCAATGAAGCGCGAAATAAAAGTACTTTTAGCTGCTATCCAGCCATTTAGATTCACACCCATTTATTAAACTATAACCTTCAGGCTAAATTTTTTCTCATGGCTGCCGTTAAGCTAACCAAATCTATTTCACATTCAAATGAGTGCTTTGTTTAGGAGCTTTAACAGCCATGGTAAAACCTATTCCTATTCATCACACCGCCCAAGTCCTAGACTTACCCCAAGAATTCGATAAACCACAGGAGATCGATCAAGCCCAAACCCAGCAGGCTGTCCCCAAGCCGGTAGAAACAATTAAAAATGGACCCTTATCGTCAAATTCGGCTCCCAATTCTATTGAAAAGACTTTAGAGCAACTCAATGAAAAAATGCGCCCTTGGGCGACGGGCATGCAGTTTGAGCTCGACCCCGACCTTGAGCGGTTGGTGGTTTCGATCATTGATAAGGATAGCGGCGAAGTATTGCGTACCATTCCTTCGGAAACCTTGCTACAGGTCGCCAAAATGATCACCTCCTTTCAAGGACACGGCATAGACACAAGTGCTTAACCACCTATTTACACAAAAGGTTTAAAACAATGGCTACGATTTCTTCTATTGGTGTGGGTTCTGGACTCCCCCTAGATACTCTGTTGGATGATTTACTCAAGGCAGAAAGCATTCCTTTGCAGATGATCGAACAGCGCCAAGAGGCGGCACAAAACCGCCTGTCTGGTTATGGAGTGCTCAAAAACGCTCTAGACGGCCTATTTCAACAGGCTGAAAAAGTAGCCCAACCAAAATCTCTGGTGGCACTCAAAGCGCGCAGTAGTCATGACGGACTTAAAGTCCAAGCTAATAATCAAGCCATAGAGGGCAGCTACCAAATTGAAGTGCAGCAAACAGCACGCGCCCAAGAACTCATCAGTCAAGGCCATGATGATCTGGATGCCCCACTGACCGATGTCGATACCACGCTGAACATCCGCTTGAATAATGGCACTCATACTCAAATAGAAGTCCAAGCGGGCACCTCTCTAGCGCAACTCGTCGAGCGAATCAATGCTGAGCCCGCAGCGGGCATCGACGCCACCTTGGTCAAGGATGGCTCAGATAGCCCTTATCGATTGATGTTACGCGCCCGTGATACCGGCACCGAGGCAGCCGTGCAGCAAGTGCAATTTGATGACACTGCCCTCAATGATTTATTGGGCTTTGATGCGGATGCGGCCCCCCAAAACTATTCAGTCAATGCCGCCAGTGATGCTGAAATTACCGTCAACGGTATTACGATCACCCATCCAAGCAATGAGTTCAAGGATGTGATTCGTGGTGTCGATTTCAGCCTGTCGGCGCATCGCAGCTATGATGCCCCGATAGAAATCAACATCTCTCGCGACCTTGATAGCAGCAAAAAACAAATCACCGATTTGGTGGATAAATACAATCAACTACTAAAAGACATTGACAAGCTCACCCGCTACGACGTCGAGAGCCAAACAGGCAGCCCCCTGATGGGTGATTCCACCACGCGACGCGTTAAAAATCAGCTCATGACAGCCTTGCAATTTAGCCTACCGGATGGCGCGATACGCACACTGGGCCAAATTGGCATTGAAACGGACCATACCACCGGCCAACTCAAAATTAACGAAGACGCTCTGAGCCAAGCCTTAGAACAAGACACCCACGGCGTGAGCCGTCTCTTGGCGGGCGAAAATGGCCTAGGTGCCCAATTGACTCAGGCCATTGACCCCTTCCTCAACGATAGCAAGGGTCAGAAAGGTTTTATTGGCATTGCAACCGATAGCATCGACAATGAAATCCGTGGACTGCAAAAACAATACGCCCAAACCCAAGATCGTATAGAAGCCCGCATGGCCAACTATCAAAAGCAATTTCAGCAACTGGATCTGCTCGTCAGCCAAATGGATCAGACCAGCACGTACCTCAATCAGCAACTCGGCATGCTGGCTAATATGAATAAACAAAATGGATAAGTCATGACTGCTTTTTCTTATTCCCCGCAAAGACGCTCATCAGGAGCCGCACAATATGCCAAAGTTGGGCTCGAATCCCAGGTATTAAGCGCACGCCCCGAACAGTTAATCAATTTGCTTTTCCAAGGGGCGCGCACTGCCATTAAAAAAGCCCAGATACACCTACAAAATAGTGACGTGGCCCAACGCGGCACCATGATCTCTAAGGCTGTAGATATTGTTGACACGGGGCTCAAAGCTGCAGTGGACACTGAGATCGGGGGTGAGGTCAGCACGCATTTAATTAACAGCTATGATCTCATCATCTACCACTTGCTACAGGCCAATATTCATGCCGATGAACAGCACCTAAACACAGCCGAGACCATGCTAAAAAACCTGCATGAGGCATGGACTGAGGCCGTTGATTTAGCCCAACAAGAGTCCCTCGCAGGATGAGGCCATTGCCCATGCCCCAGTCATCCAATGCAACCTCGCCTCTCGAGCTTTATCAGCAGTTAGCCCAAATCAGCTCTCAGATTATTGATTGCATCCAGCAAGAGCAATGGACCCCAGCTGCCGAATTGTGCCACGTCTATGCCGATGTGTTGGGACAGCTCAAGCACCTGCCTGGGCTAACCTCTAGACAACAAAAGGCCCGGCGGGCGCTACTTGGGATTATTTTGACCAATGATGCAGAAATTCGAGCATATCTCAATCCACAAAGTCATCTTTTCCCGCATTATCATGACTCCTCACGTGATTGGGCACAAGGTGACTGGCAGTGTTTACATTGATTGTGAGGCACTCTAAACCATGAGCTCCGGGGGCCCCTCTCAACTCGGCACCTACTTAATCCAACGCTTGGATACCCTCTTGGGATTGACCCAGTCCCAACAGCTGGGTCTGGGCGCGAAAGCGCGCCCAAATGCCGTTTTCCCTACTGATAAAAGTCATCCGGGACGCCCGTTAAAACATTCAAACAGAGGTTCTGCAGCCCCATCGAATCAGGCAGTCACCCAAACTCGACCATCGACACAGCGCCCCTCAGAGCATTCGACGCAGCCCCCCACTCAATCCAGCACCGCTCAAAGCTCGGCACAAATGCGGTTGGGGCGTACGGCACAGCTGATTATGCAGCTGCTCGACCAACACCCCGATGCCCCCCCTATCAAAGGGCGGAGCCCGCTGCTAGATGCCACAGGGCTTGCACATCAAACAACATCGGCCCAACACATCCAGCGCTCACTACAGCAAGAACTCCTTTATAGCGGACTTTTTTATGAATCACTGCTGCACGAGCGCATGCGTGGGCAACGCAAGGATCAACATCTCTACCTGCGGCAGCCCCACAACCAGATAGCCCAAAAACAATCCCCAGCCAGTGATACCCAACACGAATTACCTAAAGAATTGCGCCCTATCATCCGCCAACAATTAGAATTGCTGGCAACCCATCAATGGGAATGGCGTGGTGAGCTCTGGCCAGGTGTAGAAATGGTTTGGTACCACAAAGTTGACTCAGCCACCGAGGACACCGCATCCCCCCAACAACCCCCAGCTCCACAGTGGCGCAGTTCGATTAGATTACATTTTGCTTTGGATGAGCACATAAGCATTGATATTCAATGGTCGGCACAACAACTGGATATTTACCTCTATGCCTCGCCAACGCGCGCTCAAAAACTCAAACCGCTCACCCCGCAATTGGAAAAAAGGCTATCAAATATCAACCCAAACCCGAGTATTCACTGGCGAGATCAACCCTTTGAATTAGCCCTAGAAAAAGACACCCAGCCGCACGCAAATATGACTCAAACCACGCGTACACCCTCTCACCATGAACGATAAACCTAGCAAACCGCGCCAAAGTGCAGTTGCTCTACGCTACGAAAAGAATACCGACCCAGCCCCCAAAGTCGTTGCCAAAGGATACGGGGAAACGGCCGAAGCCATCATCCGTCATGCTGAGGCGGCGGGACTCTACGTACACCAACAATCCGAACTGGTGGGCCTGCTCATGCAACTGGAATTAGATGAATATATTCCTGCTGAACTCTATCAAGTAGTGGCTGAATTATTGGCTTGGATCTACCAAATAGAAGAATAAAGACCGATTTTACCCGTTTAATGTTGGACTTAACGATAGGTGAAAAAGAGTAAAGTATTGCAAACAACTCCGCAGCAGGCGCTCCGGAGGCGATCCTATTTAGGTGCTCAAGCTTTTTTGCAAGGGTTTTACTCTATGTCCCAGGTTGCGTTATCTCAGATGGCTCAGCTACGTGCCACCCTTGAATCGGTAGCCACACAAGCCGCTCAACCGCCCACTGCGGCCGTGACGCGCACACAAAACACCACACAAAGCAGCGTTTTTGCAGACACACTCAACAATGCATTGCGCGCTGCCTCAGCAGTTGAAAACAGTGCTAACGCACAGGCGAATGCTTTTGAACGAGGGGTCCCTGGCGTCAGCCTGAATGACGTCATGGTGGATTTGCAAAAGGCCAATCTTAGCTTACAAACGACGGTACAAATGCGTAATCGCTTAGTCGCTGCTTACCAAGAAATAGCCAGCATGTCCGTATAAGCCCATGGCCCCCGCGCCTTATTGGTAGATTTTAATTTCGTTTTCTCATGAGTAGGTCAATGAGCCCAGTTGCCGACACTCTACAGCGTGTGCCTGGTTACAACTTTTTACGCACCCTGCCCCGAATCACCCAAATCGGGATTGCTGCGGCATTGGTAGCTATATTTATAGTGCTTATTCTTTGGTCACGCACGCCGGCCTATGGCATTTTATTTAGCCAAATAGAAGACCGCGATGGTGGTGCGATCATCGCCGCCCTTGAGCAAATGAATGTCCCCTATCAATTAAAGGATCATGGCGCATCTATCTATGTCCCTAAAGACCAGGTATACAAGACACGCATGAATTTGGCCGCGCAGGGCTTACCGCGCGGCGGCAGCGTTGGCTATGAAATCATGGATGAACTGCGCTTTGGCGCGAGTCAATTTTCAGAGCAGGTCAATTATCAGCGGGCCATCGAAGGCGAATTAGCTCAAACCATAGAGTCCTTGTTTTCAGTGGAAAAAGCACGTGTTCACCTCGCCCTGCCTAAAGACACTTTATTTACACGCCATCGCCAGCCCGCTTCGGCCTCGGTCATGCTAAACCTGTACTCGGGTCGCCATCTCAGTGCCGAACAAGTTTCAGCCATCACCTGGCTCGTGGCCTCAAGTGTCCCTAATTTGCAGTCAGATGCTGTATCGGTGGTGACCCAAAATGGCCGCCTCCTCAGCGGCTCTAGCGAAGAATCCAAGTTACTCGACAAACAACGTCAAATCACCCAAGAGGTAGAACAGCTCGCCATCGAACGTATTTTGAACATCTTGGGCCCTATTCTCGGGCCTGATAATGTACGTGCCCAAGTGAGCGCTGAAATTGATTTTTCTCAACGCGAAGAAACCTCAGAAACCTACACGCCCAACCAGACGCCAAATACGGCTGCGGTACGCAGTGAGCAACAACAAACATCCATTGATAATCAGCCGGGACTCGCTCAGGGCATCCCTGGCGCTTTGAGCAACCAACCCCCCGCCCCAGCCACGGCACCCATAGAGACCACACCCGACAATGAAGCCCCTACCGAGGGCCAAGATACTCAAACCACCCAAACTCCAGACGCCACCGGACAGCTGCTGAGTGCTTTAGAAGAAAGTCAGCGCCAAGCCCCTCAAGCCAATGCACGTAATGAAATCATTCGTAATTACGAGGTTGATCGGCTCATTCGACATGTCAAAGGCGCACAAAATCAGCTCAAGCGGCTATCCATTGCTGTCGTGGTTAATGAGCGTCGCATTGATGACGAATGGCAACCCTTGAGCCCTGAGGAGCTCGATAAATTACAGTCGCTGGTTCAGCAAGCTGTCGGTTATCAGGCTGAGCGCGGCGATACCATCAGTGTCGTCAATACCCGCTTTAGCGATGCGGACCAAGATAAAGGCACTCATTTCCTAGAAAAATATGACCTCATTGAAATGGCCTTCTCACTTATCAAGTACCTATTACTCGCACTGCTTTTCTTTGCGGTTTGGCGCATTGTTATCCAACCCCTCATCCAAAATGGGATGAATGCCTGGGCTCAAGCACAAGCGCTTCGCGAACAACAAGAGGAGCATGTTAAACGCGAACAATCTGTTCAAGCGCGTGCCGCTGAAATCAACCGTTATGAGCAAAACTTGCATACCGCCCGCAGCATGGCAGAAAAAGACCCACGCGCCGTTGCCATGGTACTGCGGGCATGGATGAATAAAGAGCAAAGCAATGACAACTCAAAACGATAAAGACGCTCTGCGAGACAGCGCTATTTTGATGATGGCGCTTGGTGAGGACGCTGCGGCCGAAGTATTTCGGTATTTAAACCCACGCGAAGTCCAAGCCCTAGGGATGGCCATGGCACAACTGCGGCAAGTAACCCGTGCTGATATGGACCAAATTTTGGAAGATTTCCGTGCCGAAGCAGATCAATTTATGGCCGTCACATTGGATTCGGACGAATTCATTCGTTCGGTGCTTAACAAAGCACTTGGCGAGGACAGAGCCGCGGGCATTATCGAAGACATTCTTGACAGTAGTGATGGCGACAGTGGCGGCATTGACGCTCTCAACTGGCTAGATGCGGGCAGCGTCGCCGAGCTGATCAGTGACGAACACCCCCAAATCATCGCCACTATTTTGGTTCACTTAGAGCGCGATCGCGCCGCCGATATTTTGATTGAACTGCCTGAACGCTTACGCGATGACGTGGTGCTGCGTATTGCTACCTTTGGCGGAGTACAGCCCAATGCCCTCCAGGAGCTCACTGATGTTTTAAATAAAATGCTCTCCGGCCAGGGCGCCAAACGCAGCAAAATGGGCGGACCCCGCACAGCGGCTGAAATCCTCAACTACATGAGCTCTGCCAACGAAGAGGCCATCGTCGAGAATCTACGAGATATGGATAATGACTTAACTGAGCGCATTGTTGAGGAAATGTTTGTCTTTGAAAACCTGATAGATATCGAAGACATGGCCATACAGCTCATTATCAAAGAGATAGAAACAAGCGCTTTGGCCGTCGCCCTCAAAGGTGCGACTGATGAATTGCGCGAAAAGTTCTTCCGCAACATGTCCAGCCGCGCTGCGGATATGCTACGTGAAGACATCGACGCCCAAGGCCCCATCCGCATGTCTCGTGTAGAAGAGGAGCAAAAGGCCATTGTCGAGGTTGCTCGGCGCTTGGCCGAAGTCGGTCAAATCACCTTAGGAGGCCTGGGAAGCGATGACTATATCATCTGATCAAAACAACGACTGGCGCCCTTGGGTCATGCCAGCAATGACGAGGAAACCGACTCAACCCACAATTAAGTCGGACGTTAATCCCTCCTCGCCCTCCCGACCCACCGCAGAAACTTTGCGTCGTGCTCTCGAGGAAATACAACAAGCCCGCACCCGAGCGCGTGAAAAAGGTCATGCCAAGGGTCTGGCTCAGGGCAAAGAGCAAGGTCAGCGAGAAGGATTTGAACAGGGTAAAACCCAAGGCTATCAAGAAGGTTTTCAAAAAGGCTACCAGGAAGGATTGGAACAAGCCCATGCTGAGCTCCGTCAGCAGCAACAGCAACAAATCGCCCATTTTGAATCTTTATTTACCCAGGCCAGTGACGAATTACAGCGACTGGATGAGGTCATGGGCGAATCTCTGGTGAGCCTATGTTGCACCATCGCTGCACATATTTTGCAACGCGAGATTCAAGCTCGCAACTATGATTTGTTTCCACTCATTCAACAATCACTACGCCATTTACTGGATGAGCAACCCGTCCAAATCCACATCCACCCTGATGACTATGCGGCACTTGCAGATCATCCCGAGTGGCGTGCGCACTGGCAGCTGCAGCCTGACCCCGAGCTCACCCCATGCAGTGTAAAAATATACGCCCCATGGGGCGCGGTAGATGCCCAACTAAGCACGCGCTGGCAAGAAATCATCAAAGCATTGCTGCCCGAATCTGCCTTGAATGAAACTGCCCTCTCATCCAAGCTTTGGAGACGCTGGACCAGTCATGAACACTGATAACGGTTTTCCAAGACGCAGTCTAGACATCCTCAATTTAGCGCAGCAACGCATAACTCAGGGTCCGCGACTACGGCGCCAAGGCCGAATCGTCCGTGCGACCGGCTTGATCTTAGAAGCAACTGGGCTCAATTTATCAGTAGGCGCCGCCTGTCAAATCCATACCCCCCACGCCCCCCAACTCTGGTCGGACGCTGAGGTGGTCGGCTTTGCAAATGGCACCACCTATCTGATGCCCTTGCAACCGTTATCCAACATTGAGCCTGGCGCTGCCATCCGCACGCTGGATGCCCCTATCCACCCCTTGCGCATTGATATAAAAACACCCGGGAATATCTCGGACAATACACCTGCGCGAGCATTGCCCGTAGGCCCCCAGTTACTCGGACGCGTCTTGGATGGCGCCGGACAACCTTTGGATGACCAAGGGCCTTTAGACGGCCCTGTTGCCGCGCTGCACAGCCCACCCATTAACCCATTACAACGCCCGCCTATCACTGACGTGTTGGATGTGGGCATCCGTGCCATCAACGGTTTACTCACGGTAGGCCGCGGGCAACGCATGGGCCTCTTTGCCGGCTCTGGAGTTGGAAAAAGTGTGCTTTTAGGCATGATGGCACGGTTTACACAAGCCGACGTTGTGGTCGTCGGCCTCATCGGAGAAAGGGGCCGAGAGGTGCGGGAATTTATTGATCAAAACCTCGGTCCTGAGGGATTAAAGCGTTCTGTTGTCGTCGCCGCCCCAGCGGATGTGTCTGCCTTATTGAGATTGCAAGCCGCGCGTTATGCCACACGTATCGCTGAACATTTTCGAGATACCGGCCACCATGTGCTTTTGATTATGGACTCATTGACGCGTTACGCAATGGCGCAGCGTGAAATCGCCCTTGCGCTCGGAGAGCCCCCCGCCACCAAAGGCTACCCTCCCTCAGTATTTAATTTATTGCCTGCATTGGTTGAACGTGCGGGCAACAGCCATGTGCATAGCAGACACGGCTCACTCACCGCTTTTTACACGGTATTGACCGAAGGCGATGATCAACAAGACCCCATTGCCGACGCCGCTCGAGCAATTTTAGATGGACACGTCGTACTGTCACGCGCATTGGCTGACAGTGGGCATTACCCCGCCATTAATATAGAAGGATCCATTTCTCGGGTGCTGGCGCAAATTGTGCCCCCCGAACAAAGACAACTCGTTAACCGCTTTAAACGTGATGCCTCACTGTATCAACGTAATCACGACCTCATCACAGTAGGCGCCTATGTACCCGGCCAAGATGCAGCCACAGACGAAGCCATTCGACGTTACCCGCATCTACAACAGTATTTGCAACAAGATATGCATGAAGCCATTGATTACGCACGTGCCATCAATGAGCTTCAGACCTTGTTTTCCTCTACAGCTTAATTCTTAAGGCAGCGGCGTTCATCATGACAACACCTCCACGCACTCAAAGCATTCAGCGGTTATTGGAATTGAGCCAACACCAACTCGACAAGATAAGCCAAACATTGCGCACGGCCCATCAAAACCAACAATCGGCGCAACAACAACTGCAGCAGTTAGAGCATTACCACCTGGAATACGCTCAACGTTTAAGTCTGGAATCGCGGGCAGGACTCTCAACCACGAACTATCGTAATTTTCTCCGCTTTATTAACACTTTGGAAACCGCCATTTCGGAGCAAAATAATAGGGTAGCGCTTCTATCCGCGCAGCGCTCAGAAATACAGCAACAGTGGCAAACGCTACGCCAACGCTGCAAAGCTTATGAAACACTCATTGAACGCGAGCAACAGGCCAAACAGCAGGCGGCAAACCGTCATGAGCAACGCCACAATGACGAAATGGCCAACCAGTTAGCACAGCGTGCCCAAGCACCGCTTAGCTAGGAAATTTTATGATCCCTCACGCTATTGATTTCCTACCCCCAGCTCCCAAAGTCTCCAAACCAAACGGTGCTCACTCTGCACGGCTAAGCGATCCTACCGCGGATAGTGATGCCACACCCACTGAGTTTTCTATGGCATTGGCCCAACTTTCTGAGCAGCCCAACGCCTCAGCGCCACGCACCCAACCCGAGCGCACGGTGACCGAAAAAGACCACAGCGCAAAAAGTCAGAGGTTAAGGGCCCATGCCGAGCAGGACCGTGCCAACACTGCCAAAAATCAACGGCTAATAACAACTGATTGGACTGTTCAGCCCTCGGCACCCTCAAACTGGACGCGGTTCACCATGAAAGGGGCATCTACTCTGCACCAAGATCAGCTCAATAGCCGACTCCCCGGACAGAATCGTGAGTTAAGCTTTGCGCCCACAGATGGTCCCAAGACCGATCATCAACGCGTGCCAATGCCTGCTGATAGTCTTGCCCCGCGCTTTAGCGTGCAGCTGGCGGCCCCCAAGAGCGATGCCTCCCCTCAGCGGTCAGAGGCCCATAAAAAAATCTCTCGGCAGATAGGCCAGACAAAAACCATCGCACCCAAAAAACAGATGGTGCTAGATAGCAAGGTACAGCAATCGCTGCACCCCAAAGGGCAAACGCGTGCCCAATCCGCTGCCTATTTGCCCCATACCACGACCATTGAGTCTGCCAGCCCACAACACACAATAAAAGCTGCAACCAATGGGGCAATGACAGCAATCAACAGCGAACACGCTGAAGGCTTTGCGTCTGTGCTATCTGCCTCTGCACTACAACCGGCTGGCACCGGGATACCCACATTAACCGCGGGTCATTTAATGAGCGCTGAAGCCTCAACCCCCGGGATGGTTTCTCATCTGGACTTACCGATACAGCACCCTCATTGGCCCAAACATTTGGGTCAGAGCCTCATGCGTATCGCCACGCATGATGCGACCGGCCAGACCAGCGCCCAAATTCGTCTCGATCCCCCGCACTTGGGCCCCTTGCAGGTGAGTTTGCATATCCAAGAAGGACAAATCAACGCCCAGTTTTTTTCACCCCACGCCTTTGTACGCCAAAGTGTTGAGCAAGCTCTCCCCCAGTTATTTGAGCAGTTTAATCAGGCCGGCCTAGAACTTGGCAACACCTTTGTCGGAGAGGAAAAGCACCCCTCAAATGAGGATTTATTTGGAGAACAAGAGACTCAACGCTCAGCTACTGGCAGTTTGAGCCATGAAGATACGCAAACAAATCACGACAGCCACAACCTGCAATCCAGGCAGCACTATTCGCACCCGCAATCAATCATTAATACCTTTGCCTAGAGTGGCTTAATGAGTTCTATTTTTAATCTTTCTGTTTATTGATTACTGTAAATTATTCATAAAACCCCATGAGCACATCTTCATCGACCCGACGCCAACCCACCGCCCGCGCTTCCTTTCAAAGACAGCGTCCCAAAGGGCTGGGGCAACGTGTGTTTAGGGTTATTTTATTAGCTTTGGTGGTGGGTCTGCTCAGTGCATTGACCACATTGTATTTTGTGTGGCCTGATTTCTCATTAGCACAACTCAAGCCCGAAAACACCCCAAACCAAACGACTGAACATACAGCCACACCTGAAGCCGCACAGCGCCCAAAAATGACCAGCCAAAAGCCACTGTTTGTGGATTTTGAGCCCTTTACAGTCACACTTAATCAAGAAGGACGTTCCCGAATCCTGTACGTGGGCATCACCCTGCAGGTAGCAAATAAGGACTCCAGAGAACTATTGCAAGAATATCAACCCGTGGTGCGCGATCGCATTTTGCACATCTTGTCATTGCAAGACCCTTTACAGGTGCAAACCGCTGAGGGGCGCAAAGCATTAGCAGAACAACTCAGCCAAACATTAAGCAAACCGTATCCACCCGCTGACCATGGGCCTGAAATTAACCATGTGTTATTTACCACTTTTGTGGTGCAGTAATGTCATATCAGAGCTTTTTATCCCAAGATGAGGTGGATGCTCTGTTAGCTGGGGTGACCGGCGAAGATCTCCCCGCGGAAGAGCAAAGCCCCCCTATCGGTGGTGTGAGACCTTATGATCTCACCTCGCCTGAAAAAGTGATCCGGCATCGTATGCAGACGCTGGAGCTCATCAATGAACGATTTGCACGCAATTTGAGGCACACTTTGCTGAGCTTTATGCGGCGCAATGCCGACATCACAGTGGGCTCGGTGCGCATCCAAAAATACAGTGATTTCGAGCGCAACCTGCCCGTACCCAGTAATTTGAATATGGTAGCGCTCAAACCATTACGCGGCACGGCGTTATTTACCTTTGACCCACACCTGGTTTTTTTGATTATTGACAGCCTATTTGGCGGTCATGGTCGCTATAACACTCGTATTGAGGGCCGGGATTTCACGACCACCGAGCAGCGCATCATTTTACGACTGCTCACCCACACGCTTGAAAGCTATTGCAATGCTTGGGAAAACGTCTATCCACTGAGTTTCGAGTATATACGCTCAGAGATGCACACCAAATTTGCCCGCATCAGTAGCAGCAACGAACTGGTGGTCGTCACCCCATTTAATATTGAATTTGGCGCTCAGGGAGGAAATCTCAATGTCTGTCTCCCATACTCAATGATCGAGCCCTTGCGTGATCTGTTAACCCGCCCCCTACAAGATACCAGCGATAGCGAAATCGATCAGCGCTGGACACGGCAACTCAGCCGCCAGGTCCGCAGCGCCGAAGTCGAACTTGCCGCAGAGTTTCAGACCATCTCTTCGACCATTGGTGAACTCTTAAAGCTAAAAAAAGGCGATGTGCTGCCCATAGAACGTCCAGATGAAATCACCGCGCATGTCGATGGCGTGCCTATTTTACGCTGTGGGTATGGCACATTTAACGGCCATTATGCTATCCGCGTCAATCGTATTTTGTCCTATCAAGAATCTAAACTGCACAAGGTGAGTCACGATGACGAATCCAAAAAATGAATCACACCCCCAAGATACCCCTGAGGAATCTTTAGATGACCTCGACATCGACTGGGCCGAGGCACTCGCCGAGCAAGCTCAGGGCAGTGCGCATGAGAATACCTCAGCAGACTCTTCAGCAGATGCCTCAGCAGATCAATCAGAAGACGCTCCATCTGAGCACCCAACAGATACAGAGATGAGCTCGGAACACGCCCACTCAAATACCAAAGAGGAGGCTACTGCCGGTATTTTTCAACCCCTTGAGCAGCGGTCCGCCGGGGGTAAAAGCGATATCGACATGATTATGGATATCCCTGTGCAGCTATCCGTTGAGTTGGGCAGGACACGGTTGACCATCAAAAACATCTTGCAATTGGGCCAAGGTTCGGTTGTCGAATTAGATGGCTTAGCCGGCGAACCCATGGATGTTTTTGTTAATGGCTATTTAATTGCCCAAGGCGAGGTCGTCGTCGTGGATGATAAATACGGCATCCGCATCACAGATATCATCACGCCCAGCGACCGTATCCACCGTCTTAATACACGCCGCTAAAAGCCCTTGGCAGGCCCATTTACTCAGGCACTAGCACACGCTTTATGAACAGTAGTGATGTCATCAAAATATCTATGAGTTTGGCTCTGGTAGTCATCCTTATTCTTTGTTTGGCCTTTTTAGTGCGCCGACTGGGTATTGGCACAGACCGCAGTCAACACACTTTACGTGTGTTACAACGGGTACGCCTAGGGCCACGCTTGCAGCTCATCACTATAGAGAACAACGGTAAACAATTACTCATTGGGGTCACCCCACATCATATTTCTTTGCTGGATACTGCCTCCGGGCTAACGCAGCACGACCCCAGTGAGTTTAATGAGGTCTTACACGAGGCCACCCAAACACAAAGTGCTTGCGCTACAAAAAAAAAGCCATCCCTATCGAGTCAGCGCCGCTGGCACCACCTCATTAAAGGACTAATGGCCTTCCTTCTTTTAGGCACAGGCCTGTTTTTTTTCTCTGATGCGGCGGTTGCTCAAACCTTGCCCGTCCCTGCCATCGGCACCACCCTCAATGAACAAGGCGAACAAATCTGGTCGCTCAGCATTGAGACACTGGTCGTACTCACCCTCATCACCTTTATCCCCGCAGCGCTCATTATGATGACGGGCTTTACCCGAATCATTATTGTGCTGGGACTGTTACGCAACGCGATGGGGACCGGAGCAGCGCCCCCTAACAGCATCTTGATTGGCATTGCATTATTTTTGACTTTCTTTGCAATGGCGCCAGTATTTGATGAAATTTATGAACATGCTTATCTGCCGCTCAGCCAAGAAGAAATACAGCTTCCTCAGGCACTTGAGCGCGGTGCAGCCCCACTCAAAGAGTTTATGTTGCACCAAACTCGCGAAAGTGATCTGATCTTTTATGCTGACCTGGCCCAAGCGGGCCCCTTTGAAGGGCCAGAACAAACCCCCTTACGCATTTTGGTGCCTGCCTTTATCACCAGCGAGCTTAAAACAGCCTTTCAAATAGGCTTTACGGTGTTTATTCCTTTTTTAATTATCGATTTATTGGTTGCCAGTGTCTTAATGTCGCTGGGCATGATGATGGTGCCTCCAGTGACCATCTCTTTACCCTTTAAATTGATGCTTTTTGTATTGGCAGACGGTTGGCATTTGTTGTTGGGTTCCCTCGCGCGCAGCTTTTACCTGTAAATTACCCCTATTTAAGCTTGCCCCTATTTAAGCGCGTGAATCCCCGCAGGATTTTTCTTATGGAGTACTTTCATGACCCCAGAAACCGTCATGACAATGACCTACGCAGCCCTCAAAGTCGCTCTTTCAATGGCTGGCCCACTACTGCTCACGACGCTTGTGGTGGGCCTTGTGGTCAGTGTTTTCCAAGCGGCCACACAAATCAATGAAATGACCCTACCGTTTACACTCAAAATTGTCGCGGTGGCCATTGTCATAGTCCTACTGGGCCCTTGGTTAATCAGCACAATGGTCGAATACATTCAAAGCTTATTAAGCAGCATTCCCGACTATCTCCATTAATTGATCAGTTTCCACGCACACAGTGATTGATATCACCTATCAAGAAATACTGGACGGATTTAATCTGTATTTTTGGCCCTTTTTACGTTTGTTGGGCCTGTTTATGGCGGCTCCTTTATTCAGCGAATCCGGGATCCCCGCGCGCGTCAAAGTTGGCTTAGCCGCTGTTTTTTCTCTGCTGATTGGACCGCTGATACCGGCACCTAATTTGAGTCAGAGCAACCTCTATGAAATCTTTTTCTTGGTTTTGCTTCAAACCCTCATCGGTTGGCTCATTGGACTCTGCATGCGCATTGTTTTCTCTGCCGTACAGACCGCAGGAGAATTTATCGGTCTACAAATGGGGTTATCTTTTGCCTCATTTTTTGACCCTGCGACGGGCAGCAATACCGCCGTGCTGGCTCGGTTTTTAAATGTGGTGGCCATGCTGCTTTTTATTTCGGTCGATGGACACCTTTTTTTGTTGGATGTACTGTTTTATAGCTTTACTGAAATTCCCGTCAGCCTGACCCCTTTTTCCATTGATGGCATTGGCGTTTTTCTAGACTGGACGCGCTACATCTGGTTTTCTGGCCTACTGCTGGCATTGCCGCTCATTATTGTTTTGCTCAGCATCAACCTTGCTTTTGGTATTCTCAATCGTACCGCCCAACAACTCACGGTATTTGCGGTGGGCTTTCCTATTACCCTGAGCGTGGGCTTTATACTATTGGTACTCGTCATCCCGCATACTGCCCCATTTTTACTAGAGTTATTTTCACAGGGTTTTGACGCGCTGCGGGATATGATTTGGGCGCTACACCCATCGTCGTAGGCCTAAGGGTTAAAACTCCTCCCAGTCGTCCTCGGCCGAAGACTGCGTACGGCCAGTCAGATCAGGGCGCAATAGTTGATGCTCTGCTTTTATATTGGCAGGATGGGCGGCGACCTTTGAGCTTAACCCCGCCTGTTTTGATGGTTCTTGTTGATTTAGCTGTTGTTTGTGGGCAGTGTTTTTTTGCCCATTTTGTGGTGTATTTCCTGCCAGCGCCTGGGTATTTTTCTGAGCGGCCTCAGATGCGGGCTGTTGGCTTTTTTTACGCACCTTTAAGTCAATAATCTCGGCACCGGGCAAACGATAAACAACCGCATTTTCCTGGAGCCGGCTGGCATGGCTCTTGAGTACATGCCCTGCTGCTGTGGCACGTTCGAGCATATGTGCATTTTGTGAGGTGCTGTGATCCATCTGATTGACGGCCCGATTCACTTGCTCAATACCGCTAGACTGCTCTATGGTTGCGGCACTAATTTCTCCCATAATATCAGTGACACGGCGCACCGAATCAACAATCTCTTGCATGGTACTGCCCGCACGTTCAACCTGCGTTGAACCCTCGCTCACTTTGGCGACAGAGTTTTCAATCAGATCTGTAATCTCGCGGGCAGCTTGGGCACTGCGTTGAGCCAAAGCGCGCACCTCAGAGGCAACCACGGCAAACCCCCGCCCCTGCTCACCCGCACGCGCGGCCTCGACCGCAGCATTTAAGGCCAATATATTGGTTTGAAAGGCGATGCTGTCTATCACGCCGACAATATCAGATATTTTATTAGAGCTTTCCGAGATGGCCTGCATGGTACTGACTACCTCCCCCACTGCCACGCCCCCACGCTGGGCAACCTCAGAGGCCGTCACTGCCAACTGATTGGCCTGATGAGCATTATCTGCATTTTGACGCACTGTGCTGGCTAACTGCTCCATGCTGGCAGCTGTTTGCTGCAGCGCTGCTGCTTGGCTGTCAACGCGGGTACTCAACCCATTATTTCGTTCGACCATTTCATTCGTTTCAGCGAGCACCTCATCGGCCAAATTACGCATCAATGACATGGTGCGTATGAGGTTTTCCTGCATGCGACGTACGCTGACATAAAGCAGGTTGAGTTCATTATCTCGTAATGAAGGCTGAATCCTTTGGCTAAGATCCCCGCTAGCGATGGCTTCTATATGCAACCGTAGCTGACGCAGAGGGGCAAAAAAGCGCGCTTGAAATACACCCAAGGCCAAGCCAGCCACCCCTAAACTAATGACCACTAGAATGACAAGCTGAATAGATAAGGTATTAACTGCTGACTGCGCCTTGGTGCCAGCCAGAGCGGCCAATTGGTTGGCATGATAAATGCCCGCAATTGCGGTCAAAACAGTGCAGACACACAATAATGCTACTGAGAGCACAAAAATACTTTTCAATCGCAACTTATTCATCATGATCTCTCTTTAATTTCTTATCTTGGTCTTGCCTGAGGTACGAGCTCGCCACTGATTGCCCGCTATTTACCCATCGAAAATAGACTGGTGCTTTGCACTTTCAGAAATGCCATAGACGCTGCCTCAAGCGCCATTTTTCGCAGTGACAGCTGAGTCGTAGCGGTGTAATAATCCACATCTTCGAGCCGCGACAGCTCTTTGGCAATCTGCAAGGACTGCAATGAGCCACTATCATCCAGACTTTCTAGCTCATTTACGCGTGCCCCTATAGAGGCGCGCACTGTGAGCACATTGTCATAACTAATATCAATGGTCTGTAAAGCTTGATTAAGGGCATTTTGTAAACGTGCTTCTGCACTTGGATTTCCTTGGGTAGGTTGTTCCAGTGCCTCAATGACGTCGGTCAATACATTTAAAATATTGAAATCATCATTGCCGTTGAGTGTTTTGGCCTGCTGATAATGTAATTTGTCTCCTGCCTGCGCAGCGCCCTCAATACTAAATGACAGGCCAAATTCATCCCGCAAATCAATCACTGTTTCTGTATCGTTGGCATCAAACTGATAGGTGGCCACCGCTGACTCATTATTTTCATCACGATACTGGACCTGCACCTGCCACTCACCGTCTTGGTATTCCAGATTTAATTTTTCCACCGTGCTGGCCTTTTGTGCCGCATGGATTTGCATGCTGCCCGCCACCGCAGTACCGGTATTTTGAGCAGTGCCACCATAAACAAATGCCATGGCCCCTGGAGCAGCACGCAAAAAGGTCTCGCTGCCATGGTTGCCCACATTAATCACACGAGAATGGTCCACCTGAATATTTCTGGCCGCACTATTCCCTACGTCACCTTGGTAAACATAACGATCCCCCACCTTGGAAAACGGCTGGCTTTTCCCTTGAGAGCCGCTAAACAAATAGCGCCCGGTGGCATCCGTTGCATTCATCGCCCCATACAAAGTATCCTGGGATTCAGCCAATACCTGCGCTAACGCGGTGCGGTCTTGATCAGACAAGGCCCCATTCCCCGCCTCAATCAAACGAGTCTTGAGGCCTGAGAGCTGATTGACTATGTTATTCAAGGTATTTTCACTCTCGCCCAGTGCCTGCATGGCCACATGTCGATTTGCACCGAAACGCTCATTCATGGACTGCGACTGTGCCAAGGTAATCGACTGAGCGGCTGCCAAAGGGTCGTCTGCTGGTGTGATCATCCGACGCCCACTACCAATCTGCTGAAATAGATGCAGCAAATCGCCTTCTTGTTTATTAATAGTATTAACACCTGTTTGAAAATACAGTGCTGAACTAATGCGCATCACAGCCCCTTTTCATCTAAATCTGTCACGAATCCATTACGCTCGCTATGCATTACTATTACCAATGACTAAGAGCGCAAGCTCAGTAAGGTGTCAAACATGGCGGTGCCCACATCGATCATTTTGGACGCCGCGCGAAACTGCTCGACATATTGCTCGAGCATGAGATATTCCTCATTGAGGTTGACCCCCGAGACGCGTTGTTGAGCAGCAAAATTTTGTTGCACTAAATTTTCTTGAGCTTTGGACGCTGTTGTATTTTCTTGTGTCTGCACCGCCACGCGGTTAACGAGCTGTCCAAAGGCATCATTAAAGTTCAGTGCACCTTGGCCCAAAATTTGCTTATTTTGTAATCCTGCCAGCGCCAGCGCATTGTCACCGTTAGCGGTGCCCGTATCCTGCGCGCCCGCCGCAATTTTGGCCGGGTCATCTATCTGCAGCCCAAAACCATCGGCCCCCCGACGAGTAGGCTGTAAAGACCACTCAGCACCTGCCGGGATATCCCCCTGAGGCAGCTGCACCTGCAAGCCCTCCACGAGGTAGTGGCCCCCATTGCCATCTGCTACATACTCAGCGGAAATCTCTGCCCCCGTTTGGGCATCAAAAAAAGCTAGCCCTGTAAAATTGCCATCCGCATCATGCTGTGCCTGAACTTTGTAATCCGACAGCGTCAAAGAGGCCGCGTCTTGGAGGGCTACTGATAAAGTTGGCACCGAGTCGGGAAAGCCCGCCCCCGTGCTCGGCACCCCTTGGCCAATATTGAAATGAAAGAAATCCCCACCGAGTGCACCGTTTAAATCAATGCCCTGTTGATGCACCTCGTTAATGCTCTGCCCCATCCCAATGGCCAAACGACCTAAGGCATTTTGTGCCGCATCGAGCGTTTGGCTGCGGTATTTCAGTAGACCACCCAGCTCTCCTCCGCGAATGGATGAATCATTTATTTCTACCCACTGCGTCCCCTCGTCAACTCGTACCTGATAAGCCAATACATGCCGTGAGGGGTCATTAGCGGCAGGGACTGCGCGCAACTCATGGACAGTACTGCCACTTAACAGCACTTGGCCACTGCCAAGCGCCAAATTGAGTCTGCCATCTTGCTCAAATGATTTGACCTCTACCAACTCATTGAGCTCCATCAGCAACTGATCCCGCTGATCGAGCAAATCATTTGGTGCGTGCTGAGGCGTCGAGGCCTGGGCTTTGGTAATCTGCTCATTAAGATCGTGGATCCGCTCTACGTAGCTATTGATCTGATGGGTCAAGGTCCCGATCTGAGTATTTAAATTGCCACGCTGGTTTTCTATAAAAGTATCTGTTTCATTGAGTTGTGTGGCCAGATTTTGGGCACGGCCGAGTAATTCTTGGCGTGCGGCGGCATCATCAGGGCTGGAGGCAACGGCTTGCATCGCATCAAAAAAATCCTGCAAAGCTGGACTAATACCCGTACTGCGATCGGCAAATAAATTATTTAGCTGATCAATCTCATTTCCAAAGGAAATATATTCAGCATGCTTGCTGGTAGACTTGATGAGTTGTTGGTGCAGAAATTGATCATAAGCACGCTGTACAGTAGAGGTTTGTACTCCGCGACCGATATACCCTGCACCCGTCGCGTTGGCCCCTTGGCTCTGGCTGAGCACCGTTTGACGGTTATAACCCTCTACGGCAGCATTATTAATATTGTGCCCTGTCGTTTGTAAATTTTGTTGCGCATTGAGCAGCGCCGACAAACCTAAACCATACAAATTCATGATTGCTCCGCATACTGGGATAATGTTCAACAACGCCAGCGTGGCATCTAATCCCTTTACGGCAGACTGGCGGTTTTCTTTAGCTCAATCTAGCTCAATTAGCGTGAATCAAAATACGCCATAATGGAAATCAGTTTTTTTGCATAATCAGGATCCGTGGCGTATCCGGCTTCTTGGATGCGATGGGCAGCCTCTTCTGCGCTTTCCGCTGCTAACACAGGGGCATACCGTTTTTGACCACTGATCAGTCGTGCATAATCTGAGAACGATTCCTCATAAGAGGAATACGCCCTAAAGGGCTGGGGCATTTTGACTTTGCGCCCGCTAAAAAACTCTGTGGTGGTGATTTCAGCCACGGGACCCGTCCAGCTCTTGCCAGCTTTGATACCAAAGAGATTAAAAGTCGGACGTCCGTCCTCATGCACTATCTGGCGCTGCCCCCAACCCGACTCCAAAGCGGCCTGACTCAGGATCAAACGCATCGGTAATCCTGTCTCTGCTGCGGCGACCTCGGCAGCCTCGCGCATCGTATCAACAAAACGCTGTATATGGGCTGGCGCGCCTTTAATTGCGGAAACTACTTTTTCCATCCCCTTTTGCCCGGTTAATTTACGAATCAAACTCGACAAATCAGGAGCCTCTATTACTCGTGCTTGCCCCACATAAGAACGCAAACCCGCTTTCCGTGAGGGTGCCTGCTCAGCAATCGCATAAGGAACAAAATCATCCGCCCCTGATTGTCTGCGCATTTGCTGCTGCAATGCCTCAGCCAGCCCTAGCCCGGGATCGGCAAGCGCCAGAGACAGCTGTTCATCGTTTAAGGCATAAGCCATCTTCTGGGCACCACTTTGCTCACCGCCCAGCAAAGCGGCGCTTTGACGCGCGTATTTTAAAATTTGCTGAATGAAGATAGATTCAAATTGTTGTGCCACCTCTGCCTGGGTACTTGGGCTATCTGGGTTATGCGCTGCCTGAGTCTGCAGCTGAGCCAATCGCTGGGTGTCAAAAATAGTGTTGACTTGATTGAGTCCGGGACGAGGAAAATACAACGTAGACATGTGCACACTCTGCCTAGATAATTTCCAACTCTGCTCGTAAGGCGCCCGCGCTTTTTAGGTTTTGCAAAATGGTGAGCAGCTCTTGGGGGGACGCTCCCAATGCATTCAACGCACGCACAACATCAGCCAAATTAGCGCTGGTGCGCACATGATGCAAAGCGCCATCCTCTGAACGCATTTCTATATCTGTTTCGTGTGTCACGACGGTCTGGCCATCGGTAAACGGTGTATCGGGCTGGTGCACCTCACTTTGACGGCTAATCACCACAGACAAACTACCATATGCCACCGCAGCCTCTTCGATGGTGACCGTTCGGTTCATGACCACTGATCCTGTGCGGGCATTGATCACGACCTTGGCGCGCGCCGGCGGCAAGGAGACTTGGATGTTTTCCAAACGCGAGAGAAAGGCTGATTGCGCCTGCGGCTCTGCCGGTGCCTGCACGCGCACTACACGCCCATTTTCCACCTCGGCCGTGCCTGCGCCAAACTGCGCATTAATACTCTGCACAACGCTTTCAGCAATGCCAAAATCGCTACTATTGAGCTCTAAATACACCAATCCATCATTGATAAAGGTGGTGGGCACATCCTGCTCTACAATCGCGCCACCTGGTATGGTGCCTGCATTGAGTTGATTGACCTGCACACTCGAGCCACCAGCCTCAGCCCCGGCCCCGCCGATGAGTAAATTACCCTGAGCAATGGCATATACTTGGCCATTCGCCCCCTTAAGTGGTGTCATTAATAAAGTCCCACCACGCAAACTCTTTGCATTGCCCATCGAGGACACCACCACATCGATGCTCTGCCCTGGGCGAGCAAAGGCCGGCAAACGTGCGGTGACCATCACCGCAGCGACATTACGCAATTGCATGTTGCTGCCTTGAGGCATCGTGATTCCCAATTGCGAAAGCATGTTAGTGAGACTTTGTTGAGTAAAAGGCGACTGACGCACTTGATCGCCACTGCCATCTAACCCAACCACCAAGCCATACCCCACTAAAGGATTCTCCCGCACCCCTTGTATGCTGGCCAAATCTTTAATGCGCTCGGCCTGTACCGCCGTCATACCCAACGCCCACCACAGCCCCATCCACATGATCCAACGTGCGATTTGACTAAACCCACCGTGCCCACAGACGCGCTTTATCATTGCAAGCCTCTAAAAGGGTGAAATATTCAAGAAGAAACGCTGCAACCAGCCCATGGTCTGCACCTCATCCATCACCCCTTGGCTGCGATACTCGATGCGGGCATCTGCTACCTGGGTGGAGGACACCGTCCCCGAACCTGAAATAGATCGTGGATCAACCACTCCGGAAAAACGTACGTACTCACTGCCGCGATTAATCGCTATTTGTTTTTCCCCGGCCACATGCAAATTGCCATTTGGCAATACCCCGATGACGGTGGTCGTCAGCGTGCCAGAAAACATATTATCTGCGCTGCTGCTACCGCTGCCCTGGTGTTTGTTATTGCCACTGACGGCAAAATTTTGGCGATGCCCTAAATCACTGGGCAATATTTTGGGATCGCGCTCAAAATCTAAGCCAGCACTACCGCTGCGGTCAGTATTGGTAGACACATTTTTGGCGGCATTGGTTTTTTCCTCGATCACTATCGTGACAATATCGCCAATATTGCGTGGACGCCGATCCTCGAAAAGCGGATAACTCCCATAAGCTGTTGGCTGGTAAATAGAACCATCGGCCACTGCCTGGGGCGGTTGTACCGGCGGCGGGGGTGCCGTCACAGGACCAGTCACGACGGGATCAGGAGGCACCATGGCGCAAGCACCCAGTGCCAATACACCCACCACGAGCACAGCCCGCGCGACCAACGCAATAAAATTGTTGGTGCGCAGCACGGGTTTCCCACCTTGACCGGGCCAATAGCAACGGGTTAACAACGAGCCAATCATAAACATCACCGCCTTAGGGCTAGGTATTATCGAATATCCATCACCAAGCAATCCACTGCTGCCCCATTTATAGCTGCGTCAGACGCGCCAACATCTGGTCAGAGGTTTGCACCGACTTGCTATTCATCTCATAGGCGCGCTGCGCGGTGATCATATTGACGAGTTCTTCAGCGACATTAACATTAGAAGTCTCGGTATATTCCTGTAGAATCAAGCCCGCCCCATCCAGCCCGGGCTGCAAAAAGTTGGCCGGGCCTGAGGCATCTGTTTCCACATAAAGATTCTCGCCCATGCTTTGCAAACCACTGGGGTTAACAAAAGTCGTCAGCTGCAATTGCCCCACCTCTACACTATTACCTACAGCCCCGGGCTGGGTCACCGATACCGTGCCATCGCGCGAGATCTCAATCTGTAAAGCATTGTCGGGCACCATAATAGGCGGCTGTATGGGGTATCCCCCTGCCGTCACCAGCTGCCCATCTTGGTCTATCTGCAAGCTGCCATCCCGACTATAGGCAAAGGTGCCATCGGGCATTTCAACCTGAAAATAACCGCGCCCTTGAATGGCAATATCAAGAGCATGCCCAGTATTGTTGAGCCCACCCTGCGAGTGAATACGCTCCGTCGCCACCGTACGCACCCCAGTGCCCAACTGCAAACCGGTGGGCAATTGATTGGCTGCACCGACTTGAGCACCCGGCTGTCGAATGGTTTGGTACATCAGGTCTTCAAACACGGCGCGCGTGCGCTTAAACCCAGCCGTATTCACGTTAGCCAAGTTATTGGATATCACATCCATATTGGTTTGTTGCGCTTCCAGCCCTGTTTTTGCTATCCATAATGAACGTATCATGGTGTTTCCTCAGTGATTAACTCAGCGAAAGAATGGTGTTGGCCCGCTCTGCATTGGTACTGCTGTCGTCGATGACCTTCATCTGCATCTCAAACTGGCGTGCATTATCGATTAAAGCCACCATTGATTCTGCTGCGCTGACATTACTTTTCTCTAAAAATCCTGGTATGACGCGGACCTCGTTGGCCATGGGAGCCACCTGCCCGTCTGCCATTCGGAACCAGCCATCTTCACCCCGCACCAAAGACTCGGGCGCAGGATTGACCAATTTAATTTGACCCAATGCCTGAATATCGCGCGGATTATCGCCCGCGCCTAAAGCGCTGATCTGCCCATCCACAGAAAAGTGCACACTGCCTGATTCAGGAATTTCTATCAACGCGTTATCTGCGGATAACACGGGATACCCCTGAGCGGTGACGAGGATGTTGTCTTGGTTAACGCTGAAATCACCGGCACGTGTATAAGCCTCTCCTTGTGGGGTTTGCACCGCAAACCACCCATCCCCTTGCACAGCCAAATCCAAAGCCCCTCCTGTTTCAGACAGTGGTCCTTGGGCCATATGGGCGCCAACAGTGGTGGTCACTGTCGAGACACGGGTAGGATGGACAGCGCCCCCTTGCAAAGGCACCGCTCTTTGCATGCTTAGCTGCTGCTTGAAACCGACCGTATTCACATTAGCGAGGCCATTTGTGACCAATGCCTGCTCTTGCAACAGGCGTTGGGCCCCATTCATCGCGGTATAAAGTATGCGGCTCATGACAATCTTTAGTTTTTAACGCAGGCTGATCAAAGTCTGCATCACCTGATCTTGGGTTTTAATTGTCTGTGCATTGGCCTGATAGGTACGCTGTGCGATGATCATATTGACCAGTTCCGCACTCAGATCCACATTTGAGGCCTCAACCGATTGCCCCTTCAAGGTGGCTAACCCCTGACTCCCGGGTACCCCTAAAACAGGCTGACCTGACTCACCCGTTTCCGCAAAAGCATTATCCCCAATGGGCTGCAAACCATTAGGGTTATTAAAATCAGCCAGTGCCACCGCACCGATCGTGCGGGTCACCCCATTGGTGTAGCTGGCGACCATGCTGCCGTCCTTGCTCACCGACATGCTGCTGTACTCACCCGTGGGATAGCCATTTTGAGTAAATTTGGGGTTAAATTCGCCGCCAAACTGAGTCGACCCCCCATAATCAAAGCGTATTTCTAGGTCGTCTGCGGGAGATTCACTGCTGATATCACTACCAGGTATGCTCACCTCAAAATAAGGAGGCTCATTGAGCAAATTACCAGCGGGACTAAATTCCAACTCCTCTTGGTGGGCAAGCACATTGTCCTCAAGGGCAAAACGCACCTCCCAAACACTGTGATCTGGCTGGTTTGCATCGGGTTCGCGCTTGATGTAGTACTGCATTAGCGTATGTGAGTTACCCAACGAGTCATAAACCGTCACTGGCAGCGAATGCGTATAGCTAGCAGAGTTGGCCGGATCGAAGGCCACCGAATCAGATACAGCCGTCGCATTGGCATCCAAATTAGCACCGATTTCAATGCTGCTGGTGGCGCGGGGCTCAATATTGCCAGAGGGCACACGCAAGGGCCCAAGCTGATCAGACAAAGTCCCATCCGAACGCACTTGGTAACCCGTTAAACGATAACCTTGCGCATTGGTAATATAAAAATCCTTGTCTTGGTGAAATTGCCCATTACGTGAGTAGACTGGGGTCCCGCTGGTGTCCAACAAGCGGAAAAAACCTTTTTCACCATCAATGGCCATATCAAACTGATTGCCTGTCAATTCAACGTTACCTGCAGTAAAACGTTGATTAATCGCGGCCACCTGCACCCCCATCCCTACCCGAGAATTGGCATAGACATCTGCAAACGCCATACTGGATGCCTTGAAACCGGCGGTTTTAGAGTTAGCGATGTTATTGCCAATCACATCGAGATTTTGCGCTGCGGCATTCAAGCCGGATAAACCCTGTCCAAAACCCATGATTACCTCTTTTTTTCAAATAAATTTTTGAAATGCCAGTGCCTCGACTCTGAGCACTAAAAGGCATCCTTCATTCACATAATTTGGCGAATATCAAACAATGAATACTTGCCGCTTAGACCCAAATCTATTTCCAGTCCACCTGCGCTATAGGCCACATTCTTAACCGTGCCGTAGGTAAGTGGCTCAGCCGATACCTGATTGCCATCTGAAGTTGTTGCCACCACCTCTACCGTATACGCACCATCAGAAACAGGTAATCCAGCGTCGTCGCGCCCGTCCCATTGCACCTCGTAGATACCCATCGCGAGGTTATCCTCAAGCGCTAGGGTGCGCACTAATTTGCCCGCTTTGTCATAAATTTGCACCTTGGTTTTCTCTGCAGGAGAAATCAAATCCACTCCAAAAGGCGTGGCTAATTTAACCTCATCATTCTGCGGATCAGACCCGAGTAACACCTTGTCCCCGGGGACTAAAACATCTCTGCCTATCAGCATGGAAGCCTGCATTGACTGAGACACATCCATCTGCCCAGAGACGGTTAATAAAGTCTCATTGAGTTGGTTGATCCCCTGTACCGTGGACAACTGCGCCAATTGACTCGTAATTTCAGAATTATCCATGGGATCCAAAGGATCCTGATTTCGCAGCTGAGTAATTAATAAGGTTAAAAAACGGTCCTGGGTTTCCTCTATAAATTGGCGCTGTTGTTGATTTTCTGCCAACCCTCCCATCAAACCGCCCGTGCTTGGTGCTGCATCAATTGTGCTCATTCGCAGTACTCCTAATTACTGGCCCAAAGTCAGCGTGCGCTGCAATAGATTTTTAGTGGTGTTAATCACCTCAACATTGGCCTGATAGGAACGAGAAGCAGAAATCATATTGACGGTTTCGGCCACCACATCCACATTAGATTGGGTGACATAGCCTCTTTCATCAGCCAACGGATGCCCCGGGTCATATTGGACACGTAGCGGCTGTTGACTCTCGACCACCCCGGCCACCGCGACCCCGCCTATCTTTTGCCCTGTGCCTTGCGCACCCAATGGACTGACCTGAAAAACCACTTCACGCGCACGATACGGTTCCCCCCCTGGCCCAACCACGCTATTCGCATTCGCGATGTTGCTCGCACTCACATTTAAGCGCTGCGATTGAGCCTGCAGGGCAGAACCGGCAATATTGAAAATGGAAAGACTGGTCATCACAGGTCCTTGGTCAATAATACGTTTAATGACATCCTACTCAGGGCTGCAATGCAGCACCCAGTGTTTTGATTCTTTGGGATAAAATGGAAAGACTGCTTTGATAGCCCATGCTGTTATCAGCAAAGGCCACCCGTTCCACATCCATATCGACGGTATTACCATCTAATGAGGGTTGCGCGGGCACGCGATAGAGCAGCTCTGGGGCGGTTGGGCTCAATCGCCCCCCCGGGATATGCCTCTCCGAGGTCACACTCAGTCGTGTTGCTCGCGCCTGCTCTTGGCCCTGCACGGCCTGGTTTAATTGTTGGTGAAAATTAAAATCGCGGGCTTTGTAGTGCGGTGTATCCGCATTAGCGATATTTGCCGCCAAAACCTCTTGACGTTGTTGGCGCAATCCCAAGGCGGATTGATGAACGCCAAATTCTGCAGATAAGCGACCAAACATATTACAATAGAAATAATTCGTTAAAATCTGAGTGTTGCGCACCAATCAGTGCATAAAACTTTGAGATAAACTCTGTCAACATCAATAGTAGAACACCCCTTGCGCGAGCAATCGGGAAAACAATCGACCAAACACATGCTTATTCTCTTTTTGCTGTAAAAGGCTATATATCATGCACCGCAACCTCCTTGGCCTAATGTTGTGCCTATTGCTGACCACTGCTTACGCGCATGACAGTCCTGCCCACATTACTGCTGCTAACACTCCAGCAATAGAGGCCATCACCACCTTAGCTGATGCATCCCATTCATCGGGTGAGTCACCCTCACCCAGCGATGCTGATTCAGGGACTTCTGAGTCCAAAGACGATCTGGCCAGCAAAATTTCTGACCAAGTACACGACTTTCTTGAACAGCAGGCGCGCACCCTAGGATTGGAGGCGACCATCAAAGTGAATCCACCTCGAGTTGAAAATCTAGGTGTATGTGAGGATTTTGAGGTGTATTCGCGCAGCAAAGCACAATTGCGCTCGCGCATGACCGTCAGTGTTCGTTGCCACGCACCGACCCAATGGGTCACCCACGTGCATGCCCAACTGAGTGCCTCGGGTTATTATTTTGTAGCTAATCGCACCATCGAAGCCGATGAACCCGTCACCCTTGACGACTTGATCGCCCATGAAGCAGATGTGTTAAAGCTTTCCCCGCATATTTTGACCGACCCCAGCAAAATCATCGGGCATATTGCCACGCGGCGCATCCCTAATGGCACCACCTTGCGGGCCAACTCATTGCGCAACCCGCAATCCATCGCCCGCGGCCAGACGGTACAAACCATTGCGCGGGGCCAAGGCTTTGTCGTAACCAGTGAGGGACAGGCCCTGCAGTCCGGTAACCCAGGGGCCCGCATCCAAGTGCGCACTGCCAGCGGCCAAGTGATCCAAGCCATCGTGCTGGATGCCCATACCGTTGAGGTATTCCTGCATTGATGTTTAGAGTGCGCCTTTTGGAGGGTGAAAAAATATTTCCTTCTCACCCTAAATAATCAATTTTCCCTGCCGTTATAATAGATACCTCAGGATGATTCAGTAGGAGTTCACTGTGAAAATTAGCCCCACCCCGATCAATCCCAACCAAGGCACCGACAAGAGCTCGCTGCGCTCGGCCTATGGGCAGCGACCTCAGTCCTCGAGCACAACCCCCCGCGATGCCTCATCGGGTACAGTGCAGCTCAGCCAGACAGCGCGCGCATTGCAACAGCTGCAAAATGACACCCAAGACATACATACGCAACGCGTACAGGCCATCAAAGAGGCCCTCCAATCAGGTCAATTGCAAATCGATCCAACTGCCGTTGCCGACGGTTTGCTCGAGTCTGCCAAAGATCTCTTAAAATAATCTTGTCACCGAGTGCTATTGTGAAGAATATCAACCTATACCCTGTACTGCTACACACATTAACAGCAGAAAACCAAGCTTTTAAAGATTTCATCCATATCCTTGAGCGCGAGTCCACCATTCTCCAAGGCACTTACACCCACGAGGAAATCCATCAAATTGCCCAACAAAAAACAGCTTGGCACCAACAGTACAGCCAGCTACAAAACAAAAGGCGCAAGGTATTACAGGCACTCGAGCTTCAAGACTCTGTCGACGCCCTCCAAGAGTTGGCAAATAATGACCCTGAATTTAAAACCCAACTCGAGGCATTGCTCGAGCATGCAGCGCAGGCACAAGCCCTCAATACGACCAATGGAAAACTCATCAATGAATATCTGGGGCACCATCAGCAGGCGCTGAATGCTTTGCAAAGCCTAGATCCCAAACAGGCCGCGCACACCTATGACGCCTCGGGAAAGCGCAGCAAAGGCAGTGCGGGTCTACATACCCAGGTCAGAGCATAGCGCCCCCTTACTGGCCAGCCTCAGGCTGCTGACCGACGACATAATCCACCTGTATCATCCGATCTTCGGGGATTTCATCAATGGCCAGAACAACCAGTTGGTGAAATTGAGCCCTTAAAAATTGCGCTAAGGCCGGGCGTAATGCTGCGGTCACCACGAGCACTGGCGGTTGGCCATTGGCCTCTTGATGTGCAATCGCTTGTTGGGTATCCTGCGCTAGGGTCTGTGCCAAGCCAGGCTCTAAAGCACCACTATTATTCAATGCCTGAGTCAACACCTGCTCAAGCTGGGCATCCAAACCAATCACATGGGCCTCAGATTGCCCTGGAAACCATTGCTGCAATATGACCCGCCCCAATGCTTGACGCACCACCGACAATAGCTCATTGACCGAAGGGCTTGATTGGCCATTTTGCTTGAGCGGACCTTGCTGTGTCGCCCCCTGAGCCAAGGCTTCTAAAATAGTGCGCATATCTCTGATAGGCACCTCTTCTGCCAATAGCCCACGCAACACCTGCTGTAGCGTACCCAAACTCACCTCTTTGGGAATCAATTCCTCTACCAATTTAGGCAGTTCACGCTCGGCCAGCTCGACCAACTTTTGCACCTCGGCACGCCCCAGTAGTTGCGCCGAATAGCGATGCAATATGTGATTAATATGGGTCGCCAACACCGTACTGGCATCCACCACAGTGTAGCCTGCAATTTGAGCCTCTTCGCGCAGGTCCTCTGCGATCCAATAGGCGGGCAGGCCAAAGGCGGGATCTGTGGTCGGCGTGCCCGTTATATCGGTCAAGACCTCTCCAGGGTCAATAGCCAACCACTGATCAACCATAATTTCCCCCGAGGCGATCTCAGCACCATGGAGCAAAATACGATAGCCATTGGGTTTGAGCTCGAGGTTATCCCGTATATGAACAACTGGAGGTAAAAAACCCACCTCGCTGGCAAATTTTTTCCTCAGGCTGCGGATGCGATTTAATAACTCACCGTCTTGGTGGTGATCAACCATTGGAATGAGTCTATACCCCACCTCAAGTCCTAATGGCTCGGTGAAATGCACATCATCCCAGCTTGCCTCTGTGGATTGCTGCTGTATTTCGCTTTGCTCTAAAACCTCATTAACCTGCTCTTGGGCCGCCTCTTTTTGCTGCTGTTGTCCTAAAAACCAGCCAATACTTGCCAGCAAAGCAGCCAAAAACAAAAATGCCAAATGCGGCATATTCGGGACCAACCCCATCGCGGCTAAAATTCCTGCGGTGATGTACATCACCCGCGGATTATTAAAAAGCTGACCCACTAACTGCTGGCCCACATCTTGCTCGGTGGCCACTCGCGAAACCACTACCCCGGCAGCAGTAGAAATGATCAGGGCCGGGATTTGCGCCACCAACCCATCGCCCACCGTCAATACGGTATAAACATGAGCAGCCTCGCCCACACTGAGCTGATGCTGCGCCAACCCCACAATTAACCCACCGACCACATTAATGATCATGATCAGCAACCCAGCGATGGCATCGCCGCGCACAAACTTGCTGGCCCCATCCATGGCCCCATAAAACTCAGCCTCCTGGGCCACCTCTTGGCGTCGTTGTCGGGCATCATCCTCACCAATCAACCCCGCATTTAAATCAGCATCAATTGCCATTTGCTTACCGGGCATCGCATCCAGAGTAAAGCGGGCACCCACCTCGGCAATTCGCCCTGCCCCTTTGGTAATCACCACAAAATTGATGATCACCAAAATAATAAAAACAATTAAACCAACCGTGAAATTACCACCTACTAAAAAATGCCCAAATGCCTCTATCACACGGCCAGCCGCATCGGGTCCTTCATGGCCACGCATTAAAACCACACGTGTCGATGCCACATTAAGGCCCAAACGTAATAAAGTGGAAAACAAAAGAACCGCAGGGAAAGCCGCGAAATCCAATGGCTGTCGCGTAAACATGGCCACTAACAGCACCATCACAGCCAGCGAGATATTAAAGGTAAAAAGCAGATCCAGAATAAATGGGGGCAGCGGTAGCACCATCATGACCAAAATAAGCAAAATCAAGATGGGACCAGCGAGCACAGATACTGAGCTGGACTGCCATTGCTTTAAAACCGACAGCCAATTATTCATCATGGAAATAAACCCAGGACATCATATTATTATTTAGGTGAATTTTGCGGATCAAGTTCATGCGGCACCTGCGTCAAATCGGGCTCATTGGGCCATGGTGCCTGCCCCCGTTGCCAATTTTTGAGCTGATATACCCAAGCCAAGACCTGGGCAACCGACGCATACAGCACAGGAGGGATTTCCTGCTCTAAAGCCACATGATGGTGCAAAATCCTCGCCAATGGTGGCGCCTCTAAAATGGGCACCTGAAAACGCTCGGCACGCTCGATGATTTGCAGTGCTACAAGTCCACGACCCTTGGCAACTACCCGAGGAGCACCTGCGGCCTGCTCGGCATAACGTAATGCCACGGCAAAATGACTCGGATTAGTCACCACCACATCTGCTGATGAGACCTCTGACATCATCCGACGCTGTGCGATTGCGCGCTGCTGTGCACGCACACGGCTCTTGACATGAGGGTCGCCCTCGCTTTCTTTATGCTCATCTTTGACCTCTTGGCGCGACATACGTAGCTTTTTAAAATAGCTAAACAACTGCCAAGGCACATCAATCAAGACAATAATCAGCAAGCCGGCCACAATCAATGCACAACACAAAACCATGAGCCGCATGCCTTGCGCCAGAGCTGCTTGCACATTGACATAGGACAAACTCAGCATGGCATCCCTATAATGCCACAGCACCATCACCGCTATTACGCCGATCAAGCCTGCTTTCGCCAGCGTCTTTAACAACTCAACCAACGTTTGCCATGCAAATAGCCGCTTCACCCCCTTGATGGGATTGAGACGCTCAAACTTAGGCGTCAACGATTGGCTACTAAACACCAAACCGCCCAACAGTAAAGGCGCGATCACAGCGGTGATAAACACCATCAAGAGCAAAGGACCCAACCCCATCAAGACCCGCTGACCCAGGCTCACCACCCGAGTGACCATCACCGTGGTGTCACTGCTCATATCGGCCTCAAAACTCATGCTGTGTTGAAATAAGAGCATTAATTGCCGATAGAGAAAATCCGCTGAAAACCAGAGGGTGGCCACCCCAACGGCCAGTATTAAAAAGGTGTTTAGCTCTCGAGAACGCGCAATTTGCCCCTCTTCACGGGCTTTTTCTAAGCGCCGCGGTGAGGCCGGTTCGGTTTTTTCTAAATCACTTTCTTCAGCCATAACTGCGCTCTAAGGCCTGCTCTTTAAAAACCCAGACTCGATAGCAAATCATCCACCTCGTCCTGATCACGAACGATATCGCTTGCCTGGGGATTGACCACCGGCCCATTTAATAACGACAGGGTTTCTTCTTTTTTCTCATTGGGCACACTGTCTAGCAGTACCTGAATCAACTCTTTTTCAATGGCTGCGATGACTCCCAGCATGCCCTGTATCACCTGTCCGGTCAGATCCTGAAAATCCTGAGCCATAATAATTTCCATCAAATTGGCCTGGGTTTGTTGCGCATCGTGTTGCACTTGCTGAAAAAATGCAGGCATTGTCTCTAAAAAATCGGCAGGCAATGCAGCAGAAGGATCCGTCGCCCACTGCTCCCATTGCACCTGCAAATCAGCAGCCTCTCTGCTTAACTGCTGTTGCAATGGCTGAGTTTGCTCGGCGGCGGTCAACACGCGGTTTGCGGCCTGCTCTGTCATCCGCCCCACATAACGTAATCGATCGCGCGCATCGGGAATGGCCTCTGCGGCCTCCTTAATAGCCTCATCCAGACCGAGCTCACGCATGCTTTCACGCAGCATGCGGGTCAGGCGCGCAATCCTTTGCACCACATGATCGGGTTGCTCTATAGGCGCCTGCCCTGGGTTATCACTGGCACTCATCGTTATCTCCCATCAGCAATTATTTAGCTCATTTTTTCAAAAATCGCATCAAGCTTTTCTTCCAAAGTAGCTGCTGTAAAGGGCTTAACCACATAACCATTGGCCCCAGCTTGGGCGGCAGCAATAATATTGTCGCGCTTGGCTTCGGCAGTCACCATCAAGACCGGCAGATGCGCCAATTTTTCATCGCCTCGAATGGTTTTTAATAATTCCAAGCCATCCATATTGGGCATATTCCAATCCGACACCACAAACTCAAATTGGCCATTGCGCAATTTTTCCAACGCGATAGCTCCATCCTCGGCCTCATCTACATTTTCATAGCCTAAATCTTTGAGTAAGTTGCGGATAATGCGACGCATGGTAGGAAAATCATCGACCACCAAGATTTTGATGTTTTTTGAACTCATACTCTGATTACACTCCAACCTAATAATCTATTTAACGATCCAAAAAAGTTTGGCAACCAAATTAACAACCAAATTGACAACCAAACTTTTCACACTCATAAAACAACGGTGCTAGACCCGATGGCCAAATGCCCCCAAACAGGCCATGATGTGTTCGCTCATCTGGTCAATAGAAACCGCCTGTTCCGCTGCACCGATCGCAAGCGCCTCGCGGGGCATGCCAAACACCACACTGCTTTTTTCATCCTGGGCCAAGGTCCGCGCCCCAGCCTGACGCATGGCCAGCAGTCCCTGGGCGCCATCTTTGCCCATCCCGGTGAGCACCACCCCCACAGCATTCTTGCCCGCCACCTTGGCGGCAGAATAAAACAACACATCCACCGAGGGTCGGTGCCTGTTAACGGGCTCACTATGCTCGAGATGAATCACGTAATTTGCACCCGAGCGTGCCAATTTCATATGCGCATTACCCCCTGGGGCAATATAAGCATGGCCTGGCAACACGCGTTGCCCATGCTCCGCCTCATATACCCGCACAGCGCACAAGGCATCCAACCGCTGCACAAATGAGCGTGTAAACCCAGCCGGCATATGCTGGGTGATCAAAATCGCTGGGCTCTGCGCTGGCAGGGGCTCTAACACCCGTCGTATGGCCTCGGTCCCCCCGGTAGAAGCGCCAATCAAAACCAATTTTTCCGTACTGTTATAAGTCTGTAAACGCAACGATGACAGCCTTTTCTGAGGGGCACGAGCGACGCGAGACAAGATTTGTGCGCGCGCCATATAAGCTGCCCGTATCTTGTCCGCAATTATCTCGCTGTACTCTAAAAGACCATCGCGTATGCCCAATTTGGGCTTGGTCACAAAATCCACAGCGCCCAGTTCTAAAGCGCGCAAAGTGATTTCTGAATTGCGTTCAGTCAAAGAAGACACCATCACCACAGGCATCGGACGCAAACGCATCAATCGGTCTAAAAAATCCAGCCCATCCATGCGGGGCATTTCAACGTCCAGCGTCAGCACATCAGGGTTGTATTCCTTGATCAATTCTCGCGCAATCAATGGATCAGGGGCAGTAGCAACCACCTCCATATCGCCATGACTATTGATGATTTCTGCCATCAAACCACGTATCAAAGCAGAGTCATCCACACATAAAACTCGAATTTTTGTCATGCTTGATCCATTCCAAATAGAAATTACTCTGCGGGACGTTCATAAACAGTCTGTCCTTTCAAGCGTAAAACTGTAGTTAGAAAAGAAAAATTCTCGGAATGCCCGACAAAAAGCAACCCCCCGGGCTTGAGCACCTGGGCAAACCGCTCAAGCAGTCGTATTTGGGTCTTGCGATCAAAGTAAATCATCGTATTACGGCAAAAAATCACATCCATGGACGATGGCCCAGGCCAGCCAGTAGAGGCATTTAAATTGATCATCTGAAACTCGATCATCTCTTGCAGCTCATGCTTCACTCTGACCAAGCCTTTGTTGCGCCCTTTGCCGCGCTGAAAAAATCGTTGCAAACGATCTAGGCTCAGCCCATCCACCCGATCCTTTTTGTACACCCCCCGTACAGCCACCTGTAAAGCGGCGGTATCAATATCACTGGCTAAAATATGTACCCCATAATCAGCGTGGGCCAGGCATTCTCGGGCGACCATCGCCATCGAATAGGCCTCCTCACCGGTCGATGCCGCCGCTGACCACAGATGGAGGGGCCGTTGTCGTTGGGGCAAATACTCGGCCAAGGTTTTAAAATGGTGCGCCTCACGAAAGAAGGCCGTATGGTTAATGGTGAATACATTAATGAACTGCGCCCATTCCTCGCCATCAGGTTGTGCCTGCAAATAATCCAGATAGGCATCTACATCTCTTAGGCCAAGGCGTCGAGCAAATGCCCCCAAATGCCGTTGGATAGTTTCTTGCTTATGCCCTCCCAGCACAATTCCAGAATGCTGTTGCACCAAGTGCGCAACCCGTTCTAGTGTGTGTTCAGACAGTTTGTCCTGTGTGTCTTGCTCAAATGAATAAGCTGGGAAGTCATACCTCATATAGTGTTAATGCTCGAGCATTCCTATGCGACGTGAAGAAAGGTCGGCCCCTGTTCCGGTATCAGGACGCTCCGAATGTGCAGCATTGGCCGCTGTTTCATCCTCATTTAGCTCTAAACACTCTGTGGCGGTTGATGTTTGTTCGTGCGTCGCCTCAGCAGCATAGTATGACGACCCATTCCATTGTTCAGAGCCTTCATGATCCAATGTCAAATACTCATCCTCAGGCTCACCCACATTAAATTCACTGACCGCCTCTGTCAGGTTGAGTGTTTGCTCTTCTAAGGCTTCAATGGCATTAACAGTGCTTTCCACCAAATCAGCATTGAGACGTACCGCAGTATCCATTTGCGCCACCGCCACATTGACTTGCTCAATACCCAGATTTTGCTCGTTAGAAGCCACGGCTATTTCGCCCATAAAGGTAGTCACCCGATGAACCGCCTGGACCACCTCATTAACCACGGCACCCGCCTGACTCACCTGCTGGGCCCCCTGTTGTACATGCTCCATAGAGCCTTCAATCAAGGCTTTAATTTCCTGGGCTGCTTGGGCACTGCGTTGTGCCAGTGAGCGCACCTCACCGGCCACCACGGCAAAACCACGTCCGTGCTCACCGGCACGGGCTGCCTCTACAGAGGCATTCAACGCTAAAATATTGGTTTGAAATGCAATGCCATCAATGACATTTACAATTTCACTGATCTGCGCAGAGCTTGCTGTGATCTGCTCCATCACCTTGACCACCGATCCCACCTCTCCCCCTGCTCGCTCGGCCACTGCCGAAGCATCACGGGCCACGCGGTCAGCCTCTTGAGCATTTTCAGTATTTTGGCGCACGGTACCTGCTAACTCTTCCATACTGGCTGCGGTTTCCTGCAAAGCAGACGCCTGTTGCTCGGTCCGACTACTGAGCTCTAGCGCCCCGCCGTGAATACCACGCACCTCAGTCTCGGTACGCGCCACCCCTGCACGAATGCTGTAAATTAGCTGCACCAGCCCGGCTTGCATGCGCTCTACCGCCTCGTACAGCACACCGATTTCATTACGCGATGGCGACTCAATTACCGTGGTGAGATCTCCATTGGCAATCCTTTCAAAATGCGCACCTGCCTGACGCAGTGGACGCAATACCATTTTGTTTAAAAAGACATAGGCCAGCGCCGCAATTAATAAGCTTGCCAAAATCCCTGCCGCCACGATGCGCACAATCCATTCAAACTGCTGAGATTCTTGCGCGGCCATTTCGTCGACAATGCTGATTTGTTCATCAACAATATGGTCGACTAAATTGTTGAAAATACTCTCTAAGCTTTGGGTCGTGTCCGCGCGGTATTCACGATAGCCTGCAATATCGCCCTGGCGTATTAGCGCAACTTGCTGGGCAAACGCCTCTTCGGTTAACTGCTGATAAAGATTAAACATGCGCTCATAAGATTGACGCAAAGACCCTGCCTCGGTCACTAACTCTCCAGCCGCGTAGAAATCTTCCTGGCTATTTTGCAGCGTAAACTCAGCACGATCTAATAAACGCAATGTCTGGTCAGAGACTCCGGTAGCACTGGTTGAATCTTCATCCCAAGCGCTATCAAAGGTGTAGCGATTTAAGGAAATATGAAACGACTGCTCTGAGGCGGCTTCCTCGACAAATAACTGAGCTGCCGTATATTTTTCATTGGCCTCATTAACCAAGCGAATGAAATTCTGTTGCTCAACAATATTATGTAAGCCTAAATTGGCAAAACGCAGCGACAATACACCGAGCGCGGCGCCGGAAATTAGCATGAACAAAAAAAAGAACAGCACCAGCAATAAGCTTGTTCGTACTTTTAAATTTCTGAATTGAAACCAGCGACGCATCCTATTCTCCTATCTCGGCAGGCCCCGGCTACCTGCAGCAAATGGGCCTACTATTTATTTTGATGTCCCGCAAAATTGCATGAACCTTATGAAGACAAGCCTTCGACCAATTCCATCTCCTCACTGGTGATGAGCTTTTCTATATCCACTAAAATCAACATCCGTTCATCAATAGTGCCAATCCCCACCAAATACTCAGTTGAGAAAGCACTGCTGCCAAATTGGGGGGCATCACTGATCTGCTCTGCCGCGAGTGTGAGCACATCAGACACGCCATCCACCACCACCCCAATCACCCTATCTGCCACATTTAAAATGACCACCACCGTCTGATTGTCATATTTGACATCGGGCAGATTAAACTTAATGCGCATATCAATAATGGGCACAATAACGCCTCGCAAATTGGTCACCCCCTTTACAAAAGGCGGGACGTTTGCGATGCGTGTCACACTTTGCTCTTGATAGCCACGAATCTCTTGTACTTTTAAAATATCAATGCCATATTCCTGCTCATTCAGAACAAAGACCAAAAACTCCTGGCGTCCTGAAACCGTGTCTGCATTATTGGCTTTTTGATAGGTCATGACCTCGTTCCCCTATGCTTTGGTAATTTGTATCTAAATGACTTTAATTCACCTCACTTTGCACCAAGCGATCCGCATAGGAACCACCCGCGCGGTCCCTATTCATGCGGTGCAAAGCAAATACATCAACAATCAATGCCACACTGCCATCACCCAAAATGGTCGCTGCTGATATTCCGGGGATTTTTTTGTAATTAGTCTCTAGGTTTTTGACGACCACCTGATGCTGCCCCAAGAGCTGATCAACCAACAAGGCAAAGCGCGTGTCCTCGGCTTGTAGCACCACGGCAATGGCACGGGTGGGATCAGGCTCATACGCAGCCACGCCAAATACCTCGCCCAACGACACTACCGGTAAATACTCACCGCGGACATACAACACATGCTCACCGGCGGTCATGGTCCGTAATTGCGCGGTCTCGGGTTGCATGGACTCCATCACATGACTGAGCGGCAAAATAAACACCTCATCGCCTACTTTGACTGACATCCCATCTAAGATGGCCAAAGTTAAGGGCAATACAATTCGCGTCGTGGTCCCCTGACCCTTTTCTGAGGTGACATACACATGTCCCCCCATGCCTTGAATATTGCGCCGTACCACATCCATGCCAACGCCGCGCCCAGAAATCTCGGTCACTTTCTCAGCCGTGGAAAATCCTGGTGCAAACAACAACTGCCAAAGCTCTTCGTCTGGGATGTTTTCATTGCTTACCAGACCTTGCTGCATGGCCTTTTTTAGAATCTTTTCACGGTTGAGCCCGGCACCATCATCCATGACCTCAATAATGATGTGCCCCCCCTGGTGTTGTGCAGATAGCGTCAATACGCCCTCTGGGTCCTTGCCGGCTGCAATGCGTTGCTCAGGCATTTCCAAGCCATGATCGATGCTGTTGCGCACCAAATGAGTCAGGGGATCAATGATGCGCTGGATCAAACTCTTATCCAGCTCTGTGGCTTGGCCTCGGGTTACCAAGCGAATGTTTTTACCCAAGCGTTGTGCATTTTCTCGGACCACTCTGGGGAAACGATTAAACACATAATCCATAGGCACCATACGAATGGCCATCACTGCCTCTTGCAAGTCACGGGCATTACGTTCGAGCTGCTCTATGCCGTTGAGTAAACGATCATGCAAGACAGGGTCCAGATCTGCTGCCGTTTGCACCAGCATGGCTTGGGTGATCACCAACTCACCCACCAAATTAATAATCTGATCTACCCGCTCCACTCCCACCCGCAGCGTACTAGAATCACCACGACGTGACGCTTCGGGCCGCGGCGCGCCCGCCGCATCTGCCACTGTTTTTTTCTGCGACTGAGCCGCTGCCTCAGAGGCACCTGGTGCTGCTGATGGTGATGCTGCTGATGGTGATGCTGCCGATGGTTTAGGTGTTGATGCTGACGATGTTTCAGGTGTTGGATCTGCAGATACAGCGCTTGTCGATTCTGCAGGCGTGGCACTTGTTGATTCTGCAGATGTGGCGGCGATTGATTCTGTCGCTACCTCTGTCGGCGCGTTTAAACTCTCTACAGCATCTGCCGGTAAAGGGGCCTGCGATGTGGTGATTTGATCTTCATTCACCACAAAACAGCTCACGGCGATAATATCGGCGACTGCCGTCGTGGTATCCAACCAAAAAGTGATGGCGTCCTCTTTAGATTCCTCGTGCAATACCTCGCCCATGAGAGCCATCTCATTTCTCAAAGCAGCGGCATCCCGAGGGCGAATAGACTCAATATGTATTTTTAAATATTCCCTTTCGGCCTGGGCTGCAGGATCGCTATGGATGGGTTGCTGCCTTAAGTCCATCAATTGCTCTCTGATGGATTGACTATGCTCTGGGGCCAAAGGCGTTGACTGTCTATAGGCCGCCACCATATCCGAAAGCACATCTTTGGTCGCCAAAAACAAATCGATCATTTCGGCACGTAGCGGCAATTTGCCATTGCGAATGTCGTCCAAAACATTTTCCAACACATGAGTTGTTTCGGCGAGATCTTCAAATGTGCCAAAGGTCGCTGCCCCCCCTTTTATTGAATGGGCCGCCCTAAAAATTGCATTGAGATCATCTGCATTGGGAGCGTCCACATCCAGCGCCAGCAGCAAGCCCTCCATCTCGGCCAGCAGCTCGTCTGCTTCATCAAAGAAGGTATCGAAAAATTGGCTTAAATCTAAACCGGAACTCATCTTGCCCCCTGCAAAAACAGATTGTTACACTCAACAACCAAGACCCTTTACGGCACGCTCTAAGGTGCACTGTCTGTACTGTCGGCAGTCTCCTGCTCATCCACCGCATTGGGCATAATTTGCCCCGCATCATGATCTGCCGGTATGTGACGTTCCTGCTGAGCATCCATTTGCTCTTCTGCTTGGCGACTAAGCGCGACAATACTGATACGTCTATTAACGGCTGCTTCGGGATCTTCTTTAACTAAATTGACTGTGGATGCTAATCCCGATATTTGCTTGACTTTATTTTCAGCCAATCCACCGGCAACTAACTCGCGGCGGGCGGCATTGGCACGATCAGAGGACAACTCCCAATTGCTGTACTCTCGCTCGCCTTGGACGTATTGGTGAGCATCGGTGTGCCCCGCAATCAGTAACCGATTGGGAAGCTCGTTGAGCGGCTTACTCAAAGAGCGCAAAATTTCGCGCATATAGGGTTGCACCTGGGCGCTCCCCAAATCAAACATTGGACGGTTTTTCTGATCCACTATCTGTATGCGCAACCCCTCATGAGTCATGTCGATGAGCAACTGAGGTCGAAATTCCTTGAGCACCGGATCAGAAGCGATCAGCTGATCGAGCTCTTCGCGCAGCGCTTGCAAGCGCTCTCGATCGCGTTGATACCCCTCAATTTGCTCAGGGGGCAATGGATAATCCTGCGGGATTACACTGGGATGTCCACCCGGAATGACGCTGCGCGCATGATCGGTATTTAACCCACCGCGGATGGCTTCTATCAACGGCATACGAAAATACTCAGCAATGGTTTTCAGCTCTTCACGCGGGATCAATGACAGCACCCACATCACCAAAAAGAAAGCCATCATGGCAGTCATGAAGTCTGCATAAGCAATCTTCCAACTGCTGGCCCGCCGTGGTAAGGAACTGCGCCGCGAACGGCGCACAATAATGAGAGGGCGATTTCTGCTACTCATGGGCGCTACCCCTGAGTGGCATCATGACGTGAACGGCCTTCCTGCCGGATACGCTCTTCCATCTCAAAAAACGTAGGCCGTTCAGAGCTGAATAACACCTTGCGTCCAAACTCCAAAGCAATCTGTGCTGGATACCCACTCATGCTAGCGACCAGAGTCACCTTGATACTTTCTAGCATGGCCACGGCGCGATCATTTTTTCTCTCGATGACCGCTGCAATTGGCCCCACAAAACCATAGGCCAGCAAGATTCCTAGAAACGTCCCCACCATTGCCTTGGAAATCAGATCGGCCAAAATAGCTGGGGGTTGATCCACTGAAGCCAAGGCTTTGATCACCCCCAAGACTGCTGCCACAATACCAAATGCGGGTAGCGCATCTGCCACGGTATAAAGAGCAGATGAAGGCACATTGCGCTCTAATAAAAAGGTTTCTATTTCTTGATCCATGATGGCCTCAACCTCGTGGGGGCTGAGGTTTCCGCTGATAATGACGCGCATATAATCGCAAATGAACCCCACCAACAGCGGGTCTTTCAACAGCGCCGGATAGGCCTGAAAAATGGGGCTGTCATGCGGTTCTTCAATATCGTTCTCAACCGTCATCAAACCCTCGCGGCGGGCCTTGCTCAGCAACACATACATCAAGCTCATTAGCTCGAGTGCCATTGTTTTGTTATAGGGACTGGGCTTGATGGCTTCGATCAAAGCGCGCAGCATCAAACGCAAGGAACGCCCATTACTGGCGGCCAAATAGGCCCCTAAGGCTGCCCCACCGATCAAGGTAAATTCAAAAGGCTGATACAGGGCTCCCAAATGCCCGCCCAAGGCCACAAAGCTACCAAAAACAGCGATAAAGACTATTAAATATCCGACAATAATAAACACGAGTTGCCTTTTATCTATCCACGCCCTCCTATGATCGTCTCTTTTAGAACAGTACGATAAAGCTATTAATCCCCTTTTTGGTCGGCTAATTGACGCTTTCAATTATTTCTTGTTTATATGGGCATTAAAAAAGGGCCAAGTGGCCCTAAAATTATTTACTGCACATGATCATTTTGACCTGAGCGAGCACGTTTTTTCTTTTTCCTGATGACACGGCTTGCCTGGGTCTTCCCAGCCCGTGGAGGCGGTTTACAAATACCACAGACAAACCCATTGGTGAGCGCCTGGGCATGGGCCACAAAATTACCCTGGCAGGACGCGCACTGTGCCATTTGCATCATCTCACTTTCAAAAAACCGCACCAACACCCAAGCCCGAGTAAAGCTCAGCACAGGCTCATCACCCGCCCCCTCTAATCGTCCCGCTGAGGCTTGCTCAAGATAAAGTCTATAGCTCTCGACCAAGGCCTCACCTTTGGGTAGAGAGGTACAAAGGCTCATGTACTGATAAATACTGTAGAAAATAGTTGCATGTATGTTAGGCAGCCAAGTCGTAAACCAGTCGACAGAAAACGGCAACATGCCCTTGGGGGGTGACTCTTGCCGCACCTCGCGATATAAGCGCGCCAAACGCTCATAGCTCAACGAAGTCTCGGCCTGCAAGACCTGCAAGCGAGCACCAAGGTGAATCATACGGGTCGCCAAATGGATGTCTTTGGCTTCCTGAGAAACACTGCGCGTGGCCATTGATTAGGCCTCCGAAGGGTCCGCCGCTAACGACGCGGTAGCGCGCTGTGCTAGCAAGATCGTTGAATGCGCTTCTTGTAGTACACCGCCCAAGACATCCTTGGACAAGGTCTTGAGCAACTCATAGTCATTTAAACGAAAGCCGCACAGCAACGAGCTGGAATTGGCCAAACGAATGATTTGTGCAGGAGACAAGCCTATCAAGGTTTCTGCAACATCTTCACTGATACCTAGACGATACATGCCTACATTCTTATTTTCTTTTAGTAGTCGCTGCGCCAAAATCAGATAAGAAAGATTGACTTCATGAATATCATCTAACAACTGATTTTCTGAATTAGACATATTTGCTCCAAATTTTTGCTGGCTTTGGAAGGCCAGCGCAATGGTATAAAAACCCATTCATAAAGCGGCCAAGGGCCTATACACAAACCGCCTGTGAAAGTTTTATGCAACAAAGGTTTTAGGATGTGAGTATATTAACAAAATATACCCAAACGAAAAAAACTATTAACTTAGTTGATGATTAATATCAAAAAAGCTCAAGCCTGTAAGCTACTCTTCTTTGGGACATAACACCGCATAAATGGCCATAGCCGTACCTCCTCCTTGTTTTCATTGACAATTTGATCGGATAAATAAGTTTTGGATTTAGGTTTTTCCAACCAAATGCCATACACTTAACTACATACTTAGTTTCAGAAACTAACTAATACTACAAAAGGTAGAGCTTACCACAGAAGCCATTTAGATATAAAGTGACACAAATTTCTACGCATTCGTGATAGAAATCCATATTTACTGCATCGTGCGGTGATTACTTATGTTGGCGGCTGCGGCGCCAAGGATGTTGTGTCACAAAGTATCAAAGGCTCAAGACGATCATCAGCCTCAGCCAATGAAGTATCGATAATTAGAGCAAACCGATACCGCGGTATTGTTCTGATTTTTCTAAAAAAGCATCCAATTGGGGAGTGCTTATGCCCTCGTCTTGCATGATCGCTGCCACTGTTGGGGCCACCTCAGCTGCACTCTGAGCATCTAAAAAGAGCCAGCGGCTGCGGCGTGCCAGCACATCTTCAACAGTGCGTGCATACTCAAAGCGAACGGCAAAGCGCACCATGGCCTCGGTAAACCCGGGCAGAATCTCATGTTCATTGCCTGCCATGGAGCGCACCCAATCGGCCTCTGTGCCGTATTGGCTTAAATCTGCTGGCTGCGTTAAAAAACGCGGCGCTAAATCTAGGCTCGCCCCCACTAATGGGGTACGTACTGTTTTAGACCGCGATAACCCACCGGGCAATAATCGATGCTGCTGGCAATGTGTCAACACGTCTTCGGCCATGGTTCTATAGGTGGTCCACTTGCCCCCAGTAACGGTGACCAGACCCTCACTGTCGACCTTGATGACGTGCTCGCGACTGAGTTGCTTGGTGTGGGCATCTGCGTTTTTCTGCGGTTGCACCAAAGGTCGCAGCCCCACCCACACGCTGCGAATATCATCATAGCTGGGGGTGCGGGTTAAATACCGGCTGGCCTCATTGAGAATGAGATCGACCTCGTGTTTGAATGCCCGAGGCTCTAGCGGTGTATCCGTACGTTTGGTATCCGTGGTGCCTAAAATCACCTTGCCCAACCACGGCACGGCAAATAGCACGCGGCCATCCTGGGTCTTGGGGATCAGCATCGCCTGATCCGCACCCAGAAAATCACTATCAACCACGACATGCACCCCTTGGCTAGGCCGCGTTAAAGGGTGAAAATCGGCCTCATTCTGCACGCTGGGTAGCATTTTGCGCATACTGTCTGCCCACACGCCGGTGGCATTAATCACGCAACGCGCACGAATTTGATAGCTTTGTTGCGTCTCAGTATCGGTACAATGCACCCCTGCAATGCGGTTATCCTCAATAATCAATGAGCTCACAGAGCAATAATTAATGAGCAATGCCGAGTGTGCAGACGCCGTGCGAGCCAATGCCAAAGCGAACCGCGCATCATCAAACTGAGCATCCCAATACATCACGCCCCCTTTAAGGCGTGACGCATTTAAATTAGGCAAGGCAATTTGAGTGCGCGATGGGCTTAAAAACTGTGTTCGGCCTAAGCTTTTAGTACCCGTCAATAGGTCATAAGCCTTGAGCCCGGTACCATAAAACGGGATTTCCCAACACTTGTAGGCCGGCATGACAAAAGGCAAGGCATGAGCCAAATGCGGGGCGATACTCAATAACGTTGAACGCTCGTGCAGCGCCTCGCGGACTAAAGACACATTGCCCTGAGCCAAATAGCGGACCCCACCATGAAATAGCTTGGTCGCCCTTGAAGAGGTGCCCTGGGCAAAATCCTGTGCCTCGAGTAACACCACCGAACAGCCTCTGAGCGCCGCATCGAGGGCGATACCCAATCCGGTCGCACCGCCACCAATCACGACCACATCGACTTGTTCAAAGCGTTCCAAGGCGGCAAAAAGCTGTTTTCTATCGGTATGATGAGGAATATAGCGAGGCATGAGATAATTGTGTGTGAAAAGGCAATCCCAGCACAAACGGGCTAGGCTAGATTACGGATTATATAAGGTGCCGCACAGCTTTAAAACCACCCACGAACAGTTTGGGGCAAATGGTTTACACTGTGCTTGTTTAATACCACAAAAGCCATCGTTCCATGCAATACCTACTCGCGCTTGATCAGGGGACCACGAGCAGTCGCACCCTACTATTTGATTTAGAGGGCAATGTCATCGCTCAGGCCCAACAGGAATTTCAGCAGCACTACCCACAGTCAGGTTGGGTAGAGCATGATGCCGAAGAAATCTGGCAATCCCAGCTCGCCACCCTACAACAGGTGCGTGCGGCCCACGCCGACAAGCTGCCATCCATCGCCGCCATTGGCATCACCAATCAACGTGAAACCACTGTGCTGTGGCATCGCGAGACCGGTGCGCCCGTCCACCCAGCCATTGTTTGGCAAGATCGGCGCTCCGAAGAAATCTGCGCTGCCCTTAGGGCTGCAGGTCTTGAGGAACCCATCCGCGACAAAACCGGCCTCAGACTGGATCCCTATTTCTCTGCCACTAAACTGCAGTGGATTTTTCAACAAAATCCCGACCTCCTACGCCAAGCCCGAGCAGGCAAGCTTGCCTTTGGTACCGTCGACAGCTGGCTCATTTGGCGCCTGACCCACGGCCAGGTACATGCCACCGACACCACCAATGCATCACGTACGCTTTTGTTTAATGTCCATACGGGCCAATGGGATGACGAGCTGTTGGCAATTTTTAATATCCCCCACGAGATCCTCCCTACAGTCAAACCTTCAGTCGCTCACTTTGGCGATGCAGCTGTACAGGGGTTCCCGCGTAGTTTGCCCATCACAGGGGTAGCGGGTGATCAGCAGAGCGCTCTTTTTGGGCAGGCTTGCTTTAAACCAGGCATGGCTAAAAACACCTATGGCACAGGCTGCTTTATGCTCATGCATACAGGCACCACACTACAACCCTCGCACAATGGTTTATTGAGTACTTGTGCGGCCCGTCTATCTGACCATCGCCAATACGCCCTCGAAGGCAGCGTGTTTGTAGCAGGCGCGGTAGTACAATGGCTACGCGATGGGCTAGGCATCATTCGTGACAGCAGTGAAATCGAGGCCCTCGCCCTACAAGTACCGGATACTGGCGGTGTGGTGATGGTCCCTTCCTTTACTGGCTTGGGTGCCCCCTACTGGAAGGCAGATGCCCGCGGCACAATCACAGGCCTGAGTCGAGGGACGACAGCGGCCCATATTGCTCGAGCAGCTTTGGAAAGCATTGCTTATCAAAGCACAGCGGTACTACAGGCCATGAGCCGAGATGCCACGCGCAATGCCGGACAACCACTCCAAGAACTGCGTGTGGATGGCGGCGCCAGCGCCAACGACCTGCTCATGCAATTCCAAGCAGATTTACTAGGGATTCCCGTTATCCGTCCAAAGCTCATCGAAACTACAGCACTGGGCGCAGCCTACTTGGCCGGATTGGGCGGTGGTCTTTATAAAAGCACTGATGAGCTCAGCGATCTTTGGCAGGTAGGACAACGCTTTGAGCCGCAAATGCCCCGCGATGAGGCCCAAGCGCACATGCAGCGTTGGGAGCGCGCCGTGCGACAGACCACCACTCCCTAAAGATTCGGAGCCTCCATCATGTTTAGAGTTATCGGCCTGGCTGTTGTCATTTTCATCGCGCTGTTATTTGCCCTCAGTATGGGCGAAGATGTGGGTCGTTTTGTTACCCGCCATATGGGCCACCTATTGGACGGCATCCTCACCTTTTTACGTTTGATTGGCCTCCAAATACAGGGCTTTTTTGCACAGCTGTGGGGCTTTATGCAAGGCAACCGCCTCAAAGTGCTCATTGCTCTTGCACTGACCGGCCCCATTACCTATTGGTTGGTACGCCAACGTGCTCAGGCGGCGGACAGCCACAAAGGCCCCAACAAAAAGACCGCCATTGCATTAGCAGTCTTTTTAGGATGGCTGGGAGCACACCGCTTTTACCTCAGTCAAATCGGCTGGGGCACTGTATTTTTGGTGTGCTGTTATGTCTTTCCCCCATTGGCTTTATTTTTGGGATGGATTGATGCCTTGCGCTATGCATTAATGGATAAAGAAGAGTTCACCCATCTGTATATCCATCCGCAGCCAACACACAATCCCCCCACCCGACCCAACCAATGAGCCCAACCCACGGGCAAATCTGGCAGGCCCATGGGTGCAATACGACGGGCCTGCCGAAAACTCATGCTATTAGAGGCTCATGCATCTAGGTCTCAATCATCAGACTCTGTCGTGGGCCCTGCCCCCGTTGCTGGAACTGTTTTAGCCTGTGAGGTATCGACTGATTTAGCCGGCTGATTCCCACCCACTGGTGCTGCACGCCCTTGTGAATGGGCCTTTTTTAGTTCATCACCATCCGGCCCCGGGCTGACTTGAGGCGATGCATCTTCTGTTTGCTCTTGGTCACGTTGGTGAGAGCGCTTATCAAAGACCTGCTGCACATAAAGCAACGCATCGGGCACCTCATCAACAAAATGATCATTGCCCAATTTGCGTACCAACCCCATCCGGCTCAGCATACTTTTTACTGATGTATTGACCTCTGTCAGCACCACGACAGTACGCTGCTCGAGTAACTCAGAAAGCACCTTTTCCAGTGCCTGCAAGGCCGTGCCATCAATAAAGGGCACATAACGCATGCGCACCACGACTGCCTTTCGGTCGCGAGCTGTTTCTGAAAGCGCCTGCTCAAATGATTCCACAGCCGCAAAGAAAATCGGCCCCTCAACCACAAATACTGCCGTATGCTTGGGTAATTTGAGGCTAGGTGAATGGGCAAACTCTCGTTTAAGGGCTTTTTCACTTTGAACGCGTACTTTGATGCTGTCCGCCATCTTTTTGAGGAACAGCAACATGGCCACAATCACCCCGATATTGACCGCCACCACCAAATCAGTAAATACCGTTAAGAAAAAGGTGACCAATAAAACAAAGACATCAGATTTAGGCGCCCGCTTTAGGGTGTGAATCACCACGCGCGGCTGGCTCATATTCCAAGAGACAATAAATAAAATCGCCGCCAAAGTCGCCAAAGGAATATTTTTAGCCAACGGGGCAAATACCAACAACACCAATATTAAAAAGATGGCATGCACAATGCCTGCGATGGGGCTATTACCCCCATTGCGGATATTGGTCGCCGTTCGAGCAATGGCACCAGTGGCCGCAAACCCAGCAAACATGGGGGCAATAATATTTGCCAAGCCCTGTCCAAATAACTCTTGGTTTGAATTATGGCGAGTGCCGGTCATGTTGTCAGCAACCACGGCGGACAGTAAAGACTCGATGGCTCCGAGCATCGCAATAGTAAAGGCCGGCCCGATTAAGCTCAGCATGGTATCCACGCTGAGATCGGGCATCTCAAAACCAGGTAACCCACGGGGGATTTCACCAAAAGTACTGCCAATCGTCGCCACAGAGGGGAAATGAAAAATAGACTGCACAGTTGTTAAAACAACCAGAGCAACCAGTGGGCCCGGCACTCGAGACATCCGCGGAATCCGCGGCGCGTAAATCACTATCAACAGGGAAGCCATGGCCAAGAAGGTGGTCATGAAGTCCATCTGGGGAAAATGTTTAAGCAGAAAAATCAGTTTTTCATGAAACTGACGCCCCTCGACGGTCGGTAGCCCAAAAAAATCCTTCCACTGGCCCACCCAAATGATGACCCCAATCCCTGCGGTAAACCCAATGATCACTGGGGCTGGGATAAATCGGATCACCGCGCCCAACCGCGCCAACCCCATGACCAACAACATCACGCCAGCCATCAAGGTAGCGGTTTGCAACCCGCTGACCCCGTGATCAGCCACAATGCCCGATAAAATGACAATAAAAGCCCCGGTCGGACCTGCAATCTGGACACGGGTTCCGCCAAAAATACTGACGGCCAAACCAGCAATAATCGCGGTATAGATACCTTGCTCGGGCTTCACCCCAGAGGCAATAGCAAAAGCCATGCCCAAGGGCAAGGCCACGACACCAACAATAATCCCTGCAACGATGTTCGGGATCCAGGCATTACGCGCGAACAAGCCCGCGCGCTTGGCTTCCAATAAAGCGTTCATCCTTTTGAGCTGCTAAAGTAGGTGAATAAGGAAACGAAAAATATCGTTCTATTATAAGTATTACGATTTCATTTTTTATATGCTATTAGCCAGAACGCTATAGGGCGGCGTCATTTGTGATGCAGCAATCGCAAACTGTTGGCCACGACCAGTAGGCTGGCCCCCACGTCTGCAAATACAGCCATCCACATGGCGGCATCCCCAAAGATTGCCCATATCAGAAAGACGGCCTTAATCAGCAAGGCAGCACTGATATTTTGCACCAACACCGCATGCAAACGGTGCGACAAGCGAAATGCCCAGTGTATTTGATTCAGCTCATCATTCATGATCGCAATGTCAGCGGTCTCGATGGCCATATCAGAGCCCAAACTGCCCATGGCAAAACCAATATCCGCCTCTGCCAAAGCAGGGGCATCATTGATGCCATCGCCCACCATCCCCACCGCATGCTGTGTACGCTCGTGCTGGACAAGATCGAGCTTGTCCTGGGGGAGCAACCCCCCATACACCCTTTGTATACCCAGCTGCTGGGCCACATGCGCCACTGCCGCCGGGGCATCACCAGAAAGTATGGCCAGTTGTACGCGTTGGGCCATCAAATCACGTACAGTCTGTGCCACCCCTGCTTTGATGCTGTCCTGAAGCAAAAACACTGCCAAGAGTTCATTATCAGCACTAAAGAAAACAAAAGAAGCGCCTTGTTGAACCCCACTTTTATAAGCGTCCTGCAATGCAAACGGGATCCATTGTAACTCATTGTCTATTTGTTGCTCGGCGCCGACGGCCCAAAAAAGCTGTCCCAACTTATAGTGCACCCCATTAATCGTTGACTGCACCCCACGCCCCGGCAACGCATCAAAATGATGCTGCTGCTCGGGCAATGCCGTAAACCCCATCTCGGCAGGCCGTAGCCCTTGGCTGACCGCCATCGACGACGGATGATCTGAACGAGAGGCTAAATAATGCGCAACTGCCAACACCTCTGGCGCTGGCGCTGTATCTGCCACGGCATAATCCACCAACGTCGGCCGACCTGTGGTGAGTGTCCCGGTTTTGTCTAAGGCCAAGAACCGCACATGGCGCAGACGCTCGATATAGGCCCCACCCTTGATCAGTACCCCATGACGCGCTGCCACCGCGAGTGCACTGACCACAGCAACAGGTGTAGAGATCACTAAAGCACAAGGACAAGCAATCACCAATAAGACCAAAGCCTTATAGACAGCGTCAAACCAACCCATCCAGCCCAACAACGGTGGCAAAACGGCAATGGCGATGGCCAACAACACCACAATAGGGGTATAAATACGGGAAAAACGATCCACAAAGCGTTCTAATGATGCACGCCCTTTTTGCGCATTTTGGACTGCTTGGGCAATACGCGCCAACGTGCTCTCAGCAGCACTGCCCTGGGTACGTATTTGCAGCTCACCCATGCCATTAATGGTCCCGGCATAGACGCCATCGCCAATGGCTTTGGCCACGGTTACGCTCTCGCCTGTGATGGGGGCCTGATTCACATCTGACTGCCCTGCCTCAATCACACCGTCCAAACCAATTCGCTCTCCGGGGCGCACCCGGATCAAACTGCCCGCGGCCACCAATCGGGTTTCCTTGTTTTCCCAACGCTCAGTGTGGGCATCCCAGACAGACACATGGTCAGGGGCAATAGACAGCAGCTGCTCGACCGCATTGCGTGCGCGAATCAAAGATCGCGCCTCGATCCACTCGGCCAGTGCGAAAAGAGACATCACCATGGCGGCCTCGGGCCACTCACCAATCAGCACCGCCCCAGTGACGGCAATACTCATCAAGGCATTAATATTTAAATTGCGGTTTTTTAGCGCAATCCAGCCCTTTTTATACACCTGCAATCCAGACAGCAAAATAGCCGCAAACGCGAGCACAAACCACAGAGCACTCGCGCCACTCCACCAACTGCCCAGCTCAGCGATCAATGCCAGCGTGACAGCGGCCACAATGCGATGTAACTGACTTTTATGTTTTTTGTGTGTACCCGCCTCCCGCTGCTCATGGCGGTGGCTAGAGTCATGATGATCATGACCAGAATGCTGGCATTGACTCGCCTCATGTGGAAACTCTGGCTCGTTGGCCGCGTGGGCCGGGACAGGACTCATCCCCAGCCCACGCAAGGCCGATTCAATCTCAGCACCTAGCCCCGTCTCATGCACGACGGTCAACTTGCGTTGCATCAATTGAAAATCTAATTGCTCAATGCCTTTAAACTGACCTAAACGTTTACGAATTAAGCCCTCTTCGGTGGGGCAATCCATTTCCTCTATATACCACTGACTATGTTCTGAGTGCTGGTCTGACCACACGGCTGACTCATCGAGTACTTGGCTGGCAGCGGATTGAGCATGCTGGCGCGGATTAACAGGGGCATTCATAGAACAAAACCCATCCTCTTGCGGATACATTTTTAGTGACTAACAGCTATAGTGAACACCCTGTAGCAACTACAAGGTCAAGCACCGCTGAGACCACTGTCTATAAATGCCGAACGCAAGGGGTTTTTGTTAAGATAAAACTAACTTGACCCCAGCGATGGTGCCCACCGATGGCACACCAAGGGCGCTAAATATAGCGAATATAAAAGGTATAGCAGATGAAGATAGGCGCATTATCGGAGAAAACGGGCATCCCTGTTGAGACTATTCGTTATTATGAACGTGTCCAATTATTGCCTGCCCCTTCCCGCACAGAGAATAACTACCGCATCTATACGCCGCTGCATGTAGAACGCTTGCGTTTTATACGCAATTGTCGCAGTCTGGATATGACGCATGATGAAATCCGCAGCTTGTTATTTTATCTGGACGCACCCGGCGGCAATTGTGAGCCAGTCACCGCGGTGATTAATGAACACTTGGCACACGTTGATGTACGCCTCAAAGAGTTGGCTCATTTACGCCAACAACTACGTGAATTACAACACGTCTGTGAACATGACGGTGATACCTCGGGCTGCGGCATTTTAAAGAGTTTATTAAAAATGCAGCCCCTTGAAAAAAACCAGGGGGATACCCACCTCAGCTAGGTGGACCGCAAGGCCTCGGAAACCCGATCGGCTTGCAGTCAATGACGATTTGGAAAATGCTAATGGCTCTTTATTAAGGCGACTGCAGATCTTTGCAAAATATCGCATGCAGGGTTTGCATGATACGCAACACATCAGGGTTACCGATGCGATAATAAACGTATTTGCCATCTCGGCGCGTCGCAACCAGGCCATCCTTGCGCAACACTGTCAGCTGTTGGGACAAGGTCGGCTGCTGTATCCCCCCTTCTTTACCGATTTCAGTCACATTTTTTTCGCCCCCTACCAGCAGGCACAAAATCATCAATCGATCGGGATTAGCCAGCCTACTGAGTAAAGTAGACGCCTCTTTAGCAACCTCTTTTAGTTCTTGCACCTGTAAAAATTCAGCGCTGTCAATCATTGTCATGGTAGTCATTGCCCTGGATTCATTATACAAAACAATATATCATTAACACTTATGTAATGGTTCAAAGGTGTGCCCTCATGGAAAAAGCTCAAGTCATCCCTTTTTTTGACACTTATACATCCACCTATTCATACATAGTGCACTCGACCGAGCAGGCCGAATGCGCGGTCATCGACTCTGTACTTGATTACGAGCCTAATGCCGCTCGCATCACCACCACATCCGCACAAAAGATTGTTGATTACATACAGCACCACAATCTGCATCTGCAATGGATATTAGAGACCCACGCCCACGCCGATCACCTGTCAGCATCTGCGTGGCTCAAAGAACAACTGGGGGGACAAACGGCAATAGGCGCACCTATCACGACCGTACAATCCACCTTTAAAAAAATATATAACCTCGGCGATGAGGTATTCATCGACGGCCGCCCCTTTGATCGGCTACTGCAGGCGGGCGAGCGTTTTCATATTGGCAAACTCGCAGTTGATGTGTTGCATGTCCCGGGGCACACCCCCGCAGACATGGCCTATCATGTACATGGGGTCGGGATTTTTGTCGGTGACACCCTCTTCCAGCCTGATGTCGGTACCGCACGCTGTGATTTTCCGGGCGGCGATGCCCAAACACTGTATCAATCTATCCAAACGATTTATCAGTTTCCGGATGAGACGATTTTATACATGTGTCATGACTACCCACCCCAGCACCGTGAGGCCAGCCCGACCAGCACTGTGGGCGAACAGAAAAAGCACAATATCCACGTACGGCAGGGAATCAGCGAAGCCGAATTTGTAGCGGTACGAGAAAAACGCGATGCCACTCTCGCCATGCCTCGGTTGTTGCTGCCCTCACTACAAATAAATATTCGTGCCGGCGAGCTACCCGAGCCAGAGAGCAACCAAGAACGTTATCTCAAGATTCCCCTGAACATGCTCTAAATACTCCACTTTGAATGCCTTGAACAACCTCCGAACCCGCTAAACGCCCATTATTTGCCGTGCAGATAATCGCGATCTAAAAAGGTCGTGACCCAAGTGGGCTTGTACATCACCAGGCCAGCGATGCACATGCCATTGAGCACCCCCTCGGGGAACAACATCAAAAGCACTATAGCAAAATAATCATTGACGACCACATGCCAAGGGAAAGCCCCTACTAATTTGTAGTAAACAGAAAAGCTAAACATCTGGGCAGCGATGGTCAATGCGGCATTAAAAAAACCAGCTATAAATATATACACGAAAAGATGGCGGCTGAGGTAACTGTATGTAAGCAGAAAGACCATATACGTAAAGCATATGGGCACAATCATGCCCAAGAACAGATTTACCCCAAAATCATGCCACGGATACACGCCAAATATCGTCAAGGATAGCAAAGCAATCGGGGCAACTACGATACAAAGGCGCCAACCTAGCATCAAGGTCACTGCGGTGAGCCCCAGAAAATGCACATCCAAACCCGGTTGAATGCCTGTTTTCAAAGTCCATAGAAAAATCAGCATCAACACACAAACACCAACCTGCTGACGCAATTCGGGGCGCTTGAACAGCGCACGCAGGTCCAAGCTAACCAGAGCCAACCGATAAACGGCTATGGAAGCCGCGATAAACACTATTTGTAAAACCCACGCCATAAAAACTCTTGCCCCTGCTCTGGGGATGCCGCAAAAACATAGCCACATCATCAGTGGCCACCCACTCTAATGCTAGCACTCACAAAAATAGTTTGGAACTAAAACATATATTTTTTGTTGCATCTCAGGCGCCCGTTCTATGTTTAAAAATAAGCCTTAAATTTAAAAATAAGCCATAAAACAACATATAAATCGGTATACGTGCAGGCACTTGCCCTAATTCAAAAGCATTGATAGAATCTATCTTTTAAGAAATTGGGCAGCGCCCACAGCAGGCATAAATAACGCTTTGCTGGCATGGCTAGAAAGAGTAGCTTGCAATCTTAAAAAATACGGATTATAATTTATCCTTTATTCCCCGATAGCTCAGTCGGTAGAGCGACGGACTGTTAATCCGCAGGTCGCAGGTTCGAGCCCTGCTCGGGGAGCCAAGATTTCAAAAAGCCCTATCTACAGCAGATAGGGCTTTTTTTATTGTGCCTACATCGGGCGCAATAGCTGTTAACAAAAATAGCGGTTAACCACCTATTGGTCGGCGCCTACTGCCCGCACAAAAGGCACAAAAAAAGCTGGCAATCTGTGACGTCTCAACAGAGGTCACACATCACCAGCCAAAGTGAGAGCGAACTACCTGATTGTTATTTCTACTTATTGAGCATCTTTGGCATGCTCTGCCAGGAAATCAAGGACCAGTTTTTGCTGCTCGGCATCTAGACCTGCACGTGGGAACATACTCTCGGTGATGCCCTGCCACTGCCTAAAGGTGTGATCCGAAGGCTCGCGCGCCACATGACACAAGGTACAACGCTCGTAGAACAAGCGCTCGCCAGGGGTCATATCTTGTACCGCGACCTCGCGGGCTTTAGTCGCACGTGCAACCAACCCCATCGCCTCGATATCAATTTCGGTATCCACCGCCTCACGCTCTAATATCTGCGGCGGCTCATAGGCGCGGTTGGGGCCCTCAGCATCAGTACATTTACGCACACGCGCCAAACATGTGTTGGCACTGTTTGCCTGACTTAGATGTGAGCTGGGAATGCTGGTCGTCAGGATATTCACAGCGCCACTATTGCAACGTCCTTTGCTGTCCTTAGACAACCAAGCCCCCTCGAAAATACTGATCACCCCGGGCATGATCTTGTCAGAGACGCGCGCACCGCCAATCAATGCCCCGCGGTCGTTATAAACCTCGACCAAATCACCGTCTTGGATCCCACGTTCATCGGCATCCTCTTTGCTGATCAGCACAAACTCGCGGTCTTGCACGTTGAGTATTTCGCGGATATCAGCATTAGCCATTTGTGAGTGCAAACGCATATAGGGGTGCGGACTGACCACATGCAGCTGCCCCTCTTCGGCATTACCTAGGTACTCAGCCGGCTCAAGGAATTTTGGAATGGCAGGAAACCCCTCGGGCTTGAAACGATCAAAAGCAGCACAAAAGATTTCAATCTTGCCAGACTCGGTATGCAGCGGATTGGCCTCGGGATCTTGGTAAAAATCACCATGACGCACCCACTGGCGTGCCTCATCCGGGACTGCCATATGCGCCACCCCTTTTTCCCAAAACTCTTCAAAAGGTAGATCTGCATCTGACATTTCATAGGCATCTTGTACGTGCTGCAGCAAGGTTTTACCCTCGGTAAACCCAAACTCAACACCAAGCTTATTGGCCAATTGACGGAAGATCTCATAGTCACTGAGACTCTCGCCATAGGGCTCGATGACCTGGCGCATGGCATAGACCTTGTCCATGCTGTACGTCCCCCCAGAAGAAATATCATCGCGCTCTAAAGGCGTACTGGCGGGCAGAACAATATCAGCATAACGCGCCGACGCACACCACCAAGGGTCTTGAACCACTACGGTGTGCACTTTTTCCATCGCTTTGATCAACTCATTGGTATTTTGCTGGTGATGCACAAAGTTATTGCCAGCAGCATAAATCATGTGCACATCTGGAAACACCATGGTGGAACCATCGCGGGTGTATTCCTTGCCGGGATTAAGCAGCATCTCAGATATACGCGATGCCGGACAACGTGTGGTGACCGGGTTGCGCCCCTGGGATAATCCAACCGGACCCGACTTGCCAGAGGGTGGCATCCCCCCGCCGCCGTAGTGCCAACTAAACCCAACCCCCTCACCTTTTTTACCGATTTTGCCCAGCATGGCGGCAAAGGTAATGATGGCCCAGTGACTCATTTCACCATTATGCGCACGCTGCAAAGACCAAGCCCCTGCAAATTGAGTGCGGTTATTGGCAAATAGCTCGGCCAACTCTTTGATTTTCTCTGCAGGAATACCGGTAATCTCTGCCGCCCACTCGGGGGTTTTAGGCACCGACCCCTCTTCGTCCTCACCTAATAAGTAAGGCACATACTGATCAAAGCCCACGGTGTATTTATCCAGATACTCTTGGTCATGCCAGCCATTGACATACACATGGTAGGCCATGGCCGTAAACAAAGCCGTATCGGTATTAGGTATGATTTTTACCCACTCGGCATCCAATGTTTCATCGGTGGTGGTGTACTGCGGATTAATTGAGATGAACTTAACCCCTGCATCTCGTATTTCTTGCCACAGTGGATACATTTGGTGATCGGCCACGGTAAATTCGATACGGTTATTTTTCCAGGGGTCACAACCCACCAGCACAAACACCTCGGTATGATCGCGCACCGTTTCCCACGCACTTTGCGGGGAATAAACCTCCATATCACCGATGATATGAGGCAAACTGATCTGCGAGGCACCCCCAGAGTAGTCCCCAGTGGTCACACTCTGACCGCCAATCAAACTAAATAAACGCCCCTGCAAGACCTGAGGGCGAAATGAGCCCGCATGAGACCATCCCCCATAAGAGGCACTAAAAATAGCCTCGTTACCATGCTCCTCGATGGTGCGTAATGCCGCATCAGCCACTAGGGCCAGCGCCTCATCCCAAGACACCCGAACAAAGGGATCCTGGCCACGTAATTCCGGGCGGACATCCCCGCGCGGATTTTCTAGATAAGACTTGCGCACCATGGGGTATTTGATACGCGTTGGGTGATAGGTACGACTCAAAATACCCTCTAATAGCATTTCAGTCGGCCTGGCGTCCAACTCGGCGATGGGCTGAACACCAATCAGTACCCCATCCTTAACCACCGCCTTAAAAGGCCCATAATGCGATGCATGAGGAATCAACACCACATCGTCATCAAACTCTTGATCCGCAGCAAAAAGCTTGAGCGGCACTCCACTGGCAACTGCTGTTGCAATAGACGCTTTCAGAAAACCACGCCGAGATACGCCCATAATCCCCTCCTGTAAATAAGGTTAATATTTCATTTTTAATTATATTTGTTAGGAGGTTCGGAAAACTCATATATGCTCATCGATTGATGTACATCAAGAAAGCACACTTTCTGGCCTTTTGGTATCACCAAAGGCCCTACACTAGGCTATGTATGCGTTATACTTGGGCGCGCTCTTTTAATTAAAGCTGGCGCTAAATAGAGTTTAGGTAAAAATCAATTCTTCATTTGCAGGAGTTATTTTGATGAAAAAGTGGCTGCTTTCACTGGCCTTGGCCTGTACTCCCCTGCTGGCCCATGGTGCCAACCAAACACTGACTGTCTTCCAAGACCCCAATTGTGGATGCTGTGGGGCCTGGGCTCAGTACATGCAAAATGAGGGCTACACCGTTAATACGGTGATCACCAATAACATCGTCGCCGTCAAACAGAAACTGGGCATCCCCCCACAACTGAGCTCTTGCCACACCGCGGTGGTTGAGGACACCGGCCAAATTATCGAGGGCCACGTCCCTGTTCGTGCAATAGAAAAACTCCTCGCCCAACCTGATACCCAAGGGGTGGCCGCACCGGGGATGCCCCACAATGCCCCTGGGATGGGTGAATTAGATGGTAATCTAGTGACTGTGGATTTAGAGGGCCGGCCATTTTCGCGGGATTAAATTAATAAAGGGCCTGACACATGCACAACCACCCAGACATTACGCCACAGCTACTGCAGCAAATACAACGCTGGATTGAAATAGAATCCCCATCACATGATGCGGCTGCCTTAGTGCGTATGGCAACACACATAGAGCGAGATGCACGCGATGCAGGACTCTCGGTTGAGGTATTGCCATTGCATGCAGACACCGGACCTGCTTTACATATCCACAACCGTACAGCGGGTAATAATGACAAAGGGATACTCGTGCTGGGTCACTATGATACGGTGCATCCTATTGGCACCCTAGATAGGAACCCTTGCCGCCAAGAGGGCGATATACTCTATGGCCCTGGTGGCTATGACATGAAGGCGGGCGTTTGTCTGGCATTGTATGGGCTGAGTCAGGCAGTCAAACAAGGCGGCACCGCCCTGCCCGTCGACTTGCTGCTGCTACCCGACGAGGAAACAGGCAGCCACTACTCAAGACCGACGATAGAGCGCTTTGCCGCCAATGCCCGTTATGCCCTGGTCGCTGAGCCCGCACGGGCCAATGGCGGGCGCTGTGTCACCGCCCGCAAAGGAACCGGCACCATCCAAATCACCACTCATGGCCAAGCAGCGCACGCAGGAATAGCGCATGACCAAGGGCAAAATGCCATCGAAGAAATGGCGCATCAGGTACTGGCGCTACAAAAAATGACTGATTACGAACGCGGCATCACCGTCAGCGTCGGTACTATCCGCGGGGGGACCACCTCTAACGTCGTCCCGGATCACTGCTTTATAGAGGCAGACTTTAGGGTCGTTGATGAACACAGTGCTCAGCATTTACAAACCCAAGTTGAGGCCTTGCAGAGTATAAACCCCGCAGTCACCATGACGATTGAGTTTGACCTCAACCGCCCGGCCATGCCCCGTACCGCCGCGACCGAGGCACTGCTGATCCAATGTCAGGACTTTGCCCAACAGGCCGGCTGGTCATTACAAGAGGCACCGCGCACCGGCGGCGCCAGCGATGCTAATTTCACTGCTGCTCTAGGCGTCCCTACCCTAGACGGCCTCGGTGCCGATGGTGATGGAGCCCATACCCTGCATGAGCACATCCTAATATCCACCCTAGCCCAAAGGGCTAAATTTTGGCTTTATGCCCTGATGCGTTTAAGATAAAACTGTATGTTCATTCCTCAGCCATTAACTTAACAAATCAAAGAAAGAGGATTTTGATGACACTTTCACAGTTTTCAATCACGCAGCGTTGGCCCGCACAACACCCAGACCGCATCCAGCTGTATTCTTTGCCCACCCCCAATGGGGTCAAAGTATCCATCATGCTCGAAGAGCTCGGCCTGCCCTATGAGGCCCACCGCGTAGAGTTTTCAAATCAGGATCAAATGACGCCTGAGTTCCTCTCGCTCAACCCCAATAACAAGATCCCGGCCATCATCGATCCCAACGGCCCAGATGGCCAACCCCTCGGGCTTTGGGAGTCTGGGGCTATTTTGATTTATTTGGCAGAGAAATCGGGGCAATTACTGTCCAGTGACCCCGCACAGCGCTATCATACTTTGCAGTGGCTGATGTTTCAGATGGGCGGTGTCGGGCCGATGTTTGGGCAGGTGGGTTTTTTCCATAAATTTGCGGGCCAAGAGATCGAAGACAAGCGCCCACGCGATCGCTACCTCAATGAATCCAAGCGTCTCTTGGGGGTACTCGATAAGCACCTCAAGGGCAAAGACTGGATCATGGGGGCGGACTACAGCATCGCAGATATTGCTATTTTCCCATGGGTACGCAACCTGGTTGGGTTTTACGAGGCCGGACCGCTGGTAGATTATGACCAATTTACCGAGGTGCAGCGCGTCGTCAACGCATTTTGCGAGCGCCCCGCCGTCAAAGCCGGCCTGCTCGTGCCCGCTGAAAACTAAAGGACAATTATGAGCTCAGGCAATGATCAAAAAATCTCATTGGAACAGATCTACGCCGTGATCGAGCAGCCGATCCCCGCGGGCCATCGCGTGCTCACCGATCGGCTGTGGCCGCGGGGTCTGAAAAAAACCCAACTACAAGACAAGAAAATCACCTGGTACCGTGACGCCAGCCCCAGCGCAGAACTGCGCAAAGCCTTTCACGCCAAGAAGCTCAGTGTCGCTGAGTTTAATAAAGCCTATCACCAAGAATTACAAAAAGATCCAGAACGATTACAACCCCTAATCGAACTGGCCCAACAAGGCCCCCTGACCTTGCTCACCGCCATGCGCGAGCCCTCAGAAACCTATTTATCGGTACTCTCAGAGCACATCCAGGCCCAATTAAAGCCCTAAAGCAAACACGACAACCCATTGATGTTGGTGCTATCATAGCCCTAAATAAACCCTAGGCAGATAGACTTTACGGCGATCTTGATGACCACCAAGCATTTATTATTTTTTCGTAGCTTTTTACTGCTACTAGCAATCGTATCCATTGCCTTTATTTGGCTGATCATTCCATTTTATGGCGCAATTTTCTGGGGCACCATCTTGGCGGTACTGTTTGCGCCCTGCCATCGCTACCTACTGGATAAAACTAACGGCCGACGCAACCTTTCGGCCCTATTAACGCTACTACTGATACTGCTAATAGTGATTATCCCAGTGATTTTTGTCGCTGGCGCATTGGTCCAAGAAATGCTCTTGGTTTATGGCCGACTGAATTCAGGCGAACTGGATATCGGGGGCTACTTTGAACAAGTGATTAATAAACTCCCCCCTGTTTTAACCAAAGACTTTGGCCCCATTAGCAATATAGACATCAGCAAAGTCAGTGAAAAAGTCACTGACTTTGCCGTCAGCAGTGGACAATTTCTGACCCGTAAAGCAGTGAGCATCGGCTCGAATACCTTTCAGTTTATTATCAGCCTCGGGGTGATGCTGTACCTGCTGTACTTTTTGCTCCGTGACGGCCAAGCCCTCACGCGCCGTATCAGCAGTCTGGTCCCCCTGAGTGATGATCAGAAAAGCCACCTCTTTATCAAATTTACCAAAGTCGTACGCGCAACCGTCAAAGGCAACCTAGCAGTGGCAGCCGTACAAGGGGCGCTGGGTGGTGTGATATTTTGGTTTTTAGGTATCCAAGGAGCACTCTTTTGGGGGGTGCTGATGGGGGTACTCTCATTACTGCCCGCTGTCGGCGCCTCATTGATTTGGGCGCCCGTTGCTATCTATTTCATCAGCGAGGGGAACTACGTAGATGCCATTATTTTAGCGGCCTTTGGGACATTTGTGATTGGCCTCACAGATAACCTACTACGCCCCAAATTGGTCGGTAAAGACACCAAAATACCGGATTATTTAATCCTCATCTCTACCCTGGGTGGCCTGTCTATATTTGGACTGAATGGCTTTGTGATTGGCCCGCTCATCACCGCCATGTTTATGGCCTGCTGGACCCTTTTCCCCCAAGCCATGCAAGACCAAGACGCCTACCACATCATGGACCGACGTGAAATAGAGCACAAGCTAAAACATCAAAGGCGCACCAAAGAGCTCAAAGCCACCCATGAAAACAAAGACTCAAAGGAATAAAATCCAAATATTAACGCCAAACGCCGCGCCCCAAACCAAACTGCGCAGATTGGGCTGATCCCAAATATAACAACCGATATAAAGCAAACGCAGAAACAACCACAAAATACCCAGCCACAACACGGCACTGGACATCGGGGCGCGGATATAGGCAAAAATCATCACCGCAAAGAAAAAAGGCAACGCCTCAAAGGTATTGCTCTGCGCGGCATTCGCACGGGCACGCCACCCTGCCTGCTGTTGCAGCCACTCGCGCGGGGCTGCATTATCAAAGCCCTGCCCGCCTGCCTTGGCACCTATGGTCGCCACCAATGGCAATAAAGCTGCCCCCAATAGAATCCACTCCATGATCACCTCGCGCTAATAAATAAGTACAACAATAATTTTATTAGACCACAGATAAACGCGTGGTAAAAACTACAACGGGCTAGCGGGCACCGCAACTAAGCGCTATAATTTTTCCTTGTTTGATGGCTAGCCCAAGCACAAACCATCCAGCAAAAGCCGGCATAGCTCAGTTGGTAGAGCAGCGCATTCGTAATGCGAAGGTCGGGGGTTCGACTCCTCTTGCCGGCACCATTGCCCTACGGGGCTGACAGGCGTTTTAGCAAAACGAGAGCTCATAAAAAAACAAAAAACTTAGTACAGAGCTAATGAAACCGCCTATTAAGCAAGGCGCGCCAAGTCTTTCTTAGTTAAGCCAAACTGTGCAGCCAAGACTCCAGCGCCTCTGGGGGTAAATCAAACAGTTTGGAAATACTTTTCCTGTCTGAATTGACATCAAGCTACTGCTATTTATCGACTGGTGTTCTCTGAAATGCTTGATGCGTTAATGCATATAACGTCTGTGCCCTTGCGCTAGCTCATTATCGGCCTGTGCCATTATTAGCCCTCGCCTAGTGTGCTGTAGATGTTCGGTCCGACCTATTTTGACTAAGTTGGAGGCATACATTCACTGATTAGGCGCACACGAGCTTTTAGAATTAAGAAAAATCAACAACAGCCTCTGCACAGTACCGAAAAAGATTAAAAGCCAATACGTTGAAGAGTAAAGCCACGATCGGATCAAGTTGTAGTCTCTAGCTCTAAGGCTACACATTGATTATGTTTCCTACGCCAAAGCAAGATACATGTATCTGAAAATAATAATAAGGAAAGAAAACAGTTCGATAAGCTAGACCCGCTCTTTATGTCTGAGTGTTCGCGTTAAATGAAAAACCCTTGCGGCCATCTGGGTTGGCGAGATAGCCTACTTCTGTAAAGTCGACCCTAGAACAACCCGCTCCGCAAGTGCTTTACTGATTTTAGCCCTATAGATTGATAGGGACAAGGTAAAGGACCTATAACATTAGGATGATTAAAGTCTATGAAAGCCTTTAGCCTCGTATGGCAAATAATATTACGCTGAACAAAATCATTAATACTTTACTTTCATGTTTGAGACTAAGCGATACGAGTCCGCCCATAAAGAAATAGATTCAGAAACACCCCCACATGCGTGGGGAAGACTTTTTCAACAGATCGTATAAAGCACTTGCATAAGAAACACCCCCACATGCGTGGGGAAGACCAGCGAATGGAATAGTTTGGCACGTTGGTTGCGGAAACACCCCCACATGCGTGGGGAAGACATTTCCTCTTGGCCCTCTGTGTACTGGTTGGGGTGAAACACCCCCACATGCGTGGGGAAGACGTCGTGCCGGGGAATTCAAACTCCCGTAGAACAGAAACACCCCCACATGCGTGGGGAAGACTCAACCAACGTGCCGTTGCGAAAGCCCCATGATGAAACACCCCCACATGCGTGGGGAAGACAGCCAATCTCCCGACGATCTGCCAGATGAGGTAGAAACACCCCCACATGCGTGGGGAAGACCAAAGCGGGCAACGTCCACACCGACCACAGCCGGAAACACCCCCACATGCGTGGGGAAGACGCGGCTTGTATGCGTTTATCGCCTGATCGGATAGAAACACCCCCACATGCGTGGGGAAGACCTTACTATCTTTAGAGAGTCAAGGTGGAAACCAGAAACACCCCCACATGCGTGGGGAAGACAGAAACACTGAAAAGGAGGTCCACACTAGCAGGGAAACACCCCCACATGCGTGGGGAAGACGAGCCAACGGATGATGAACTGCTAAAAGAGAGGGAAACACCCCCACATGCGTGGGGAAGACCGCAAATCTCACCAAGCAGTTGATTTACGCCCGGAAACACCCCCACATGCGTGGGGAAGACGGTCCTGACAGCTCACCGCGTAAAGTGATGAAGGAAACACCCCCACATGCGTGGGGAAGACGGTTATAACCCCGCTCATCAACGTACAAATCAGGAAACACCCCCACATGCGTGGGGAAGACAACTGTGTCACAGGAACACTCCTAATACCCAAGGAAACACCCCCACATGCGTGGGGAAGACGTGGGATCCAACCAGAGACATGGTTTCCCTGTAGAAACACCCCCACATGCGTGGGGAAGACCTCACCAGCTAAAGCGCGCTCTAAATCGAATGGGAAACACCCCCACATGCGTGGGGAAGACTCTCTATATGGTCTAGAGCCTCCTTCACCTCCAGAAACACCCCCACATGCGTGGGGAAGACGCTTGCCGAATTCATCATATACGTAGGCAACCAGAAACACCCCCACATGCGTGGGGAAGACTGATGGTCCTACCCTCTACTGTGCCCACCTCGAGAAACACCCCCACATGCGTGGGGAAGACTACAGCGGATCTAGTGTTTTTAAAGTCAAGAGAGAAACACCCCCACATGCGTGGGGAAGACTCACCGACAAAGGCCAGGTGACTGTCGAGAACGGAAACACCCCCACATGCGTGGGGAAGACAATGTACTTGTCAGTGCCCAAATCCCATGGCAAGAAACACCCCCACATGCGTGGGGAAGACTGGTGAACGCGGAGCTAAGAGCAAAGAGCAGGAGAAACACCCCCACATGCGTGGGGAAGACAGGGCATGTTAGGCGCTGTAGCCGCTAAATGCAGAAACACCCCCACATGCGTGGGGAAGACGTGGGGAAAGTTGTATGCTGGGCAGTGACAAGGGAAACACCCCCACATGCGTGGGGAAGACCGATTGCCAATTGATGAAAATACCTTCTTTTCAGAAACACCCCCACATGCGTGGGGAAGACTACGGCTCAATATCCAAATCCGGAAAATGCTCCGAAACACCCCCACATGCGTGGGGAAGACAGCGATACGCGTCATATACGCGAAGTGAAGCTGGAAACACCCCCACATGCGTGGGGAAGACCTTTCCATTGTGGTCTGAAACCAGTCTATGACGGAAACACCCCCACATGCGTGGGGAAGACAGGACGGGTGGCGCTATGACGATTAAAGCAACAGAAACACCCCCACATGCGTGGGGAAGACCGAGACATGTTGTGACCATCCTCTGCTTTGCAAGAAACACCCCCACATGCGTGGGGAAGACTCTGTGACACTAACTTGCTCATGTCATCAGGCGGAAACACCCCCACATGCGTGGGGAAGACTGCATCAACCTTACTGATGGCGCTGTGAATTGGGAAACACCCCCACATGCGTGGGGAAGACTATGGCGTCGGTGTACGCATGATGCTTATGGTGGAAACACCCCCACATGCGTGGGGAAGACTTACCCCGAGGGTCGGGGCTTCATACACATGGTGAAACACCCCCACATGCGTGGGGAAGACTTTCATTTCCTTCTCCTTAACTTTCGATTCCTGGAAACACCCCCACATGCGTGGGGAAGACTCAAGCGCATAGCGAATGGCGTCAACCGCATGAGAAACACCCCCACATGCGTGGGGAAGACAATATCCCCGTGAACACCGATGCGGTGCAGTTGGAAACACCCCCACATGCGTGGGGAAGACCGTGTCTGTGTAGCTCATTTTTCATCTCCTTTAGAAACACCCCCACATGCGTGGGGAAGACACCAATATATTGACAGTACCGACAGCCCCACTACTATATATGGTGTATTGTGGTTTGCTTTATTTGAGAGTGTTAACTAACTGTATTATATGTGCGTCTAATTTTATTAACTTTTTAACGTTTCTATAACCAACTGCAAACCGCTAATTTCAATTAGCGATTTTCGTGTCGGTCCGATAGTTTGGATCTCATATCCTGGTGGCTTAGGCAAAGATCGGAAAATCATTACTCCGGACTCTGCTGGGCAATGTTTGTGTAGATAATCAATTACAGTTTTCGCAACTGAATCCTTTACACCTGATACAAAAACATTTGCTCTAGGCTCTGTAAACCAGAGCTTCATTCGACCACGCACCGCTGGCGGAAGATTATTTGCGAGGACTACGAGCACGTTTCTCTCCAAAGATATCTATGATGTCTGATGCGATGCAGGCTAATAAGTCCATATCGATTACTCTCTGGCGGAACGCTGCAGAAACCTTATGCTTGTTATAGCGCCCTGCCATATCCTTTGTTAATGAAAAAGCAAGATCGATACATAATTTCTCCTTGTACAAATCCGCCAAATCATAGATAAAGGGCAATGGACTTCCTGAATGGATAAACCCCACATGAGGGGAATACCCCAAACTATGCACGGCAGAGCATAAAATTCCATAGAGTGCGGCATTGCTCGCAGTCAAGATTTGATTGGTAACATCACTTAGCTCAAATTTGTTAGGCACGAACTGGCGTCCCTTCCAACCGACCTGATATTCCTCTGCCTTAGAACGATATAGAGCTCGAACTCTATGCCCTTCCATTCCCATCATTTGTTGCAGGCTTTTGTCTTGTAATTCGGCCTCCGGGAAACGCCGAGCAAACAAACGACGCGCAACCTCTAATGATTTGTCAGGATCTACAGCCAATTCAATTTGATGACGGAAGTTACGGGTATTTGCGGTTGGCACATAACCAGCCGCATAGAAAAGCAAGCTATCCTCCCCTACCCAACATACTGAGCAGCTTGCTGCTGCGGCTATCTTAACAGCCTCATGAGTAATGGTTGTTCCCGGTCCGAGCAATAAACAATTGAGTGTTGCCACTGGCAACGGAACAACTTGATTGGTGGCATCTATCCATTTAATACTGCTATCGTCGATTTCAAGCCGCCCACGCTCAAGATAAACGAAGGGGTATTTATCCTTAATTTGCGGAAGAGTTTCACGAGTTACCTTAACCAGAAGGCGCTTAACTGTTTTCCTTGCCTTAGCCATATTTTATTACGGTAACCTTTCGATCTCGATACACTTTATTGGTTCCAAATTGCACAGGCACATCATTAAGGGTCAACACCTCACCATTATCATGCTCTCCTTGTAGGACCTTAAAGACAGCTGTTCGCTTAATTTGTTTTTCATTACTGACCGCCAAACAATCTGCATTTTGCAAAGCTGTACTTAGATCATCATATATTCCTTGCTCAATAAACTCTGTAGGTACGCAATTTTTTCGGCCAAGGTATAGATCCCAAACTGGGTACTGTAACGCCGTTTGCAGCAACTCTAACTCGCGCAACTCTCCTTGAAGTGCAACTGCAAAAGCCATATCCTGCAAATAATAACGATAAGTCATCTTGGAACCACCGCCAACTGCTCGGCTACCATCACTTTTTCTGGGAATATGTAGTGTCTGCCATGGATCAGTATGATCATAACCACTACCCACCATATGAAAGTCTCGCAACATTGGTATACGAGGCACAGGATTACCGCCTTGATTCTCGGGTACATACGCCTGCACGACCATATCACTATCAGCCCAACGAGAGAGCCAATCGACTTGTTCTCCCCCATATCCAAGTGCGCAACATAACAACCCTAATACACCAGACTTTGTCGGGAAGTCTAGGCTAACGCGCCGACCGAAACGAGACTCGTGGCCCCAAGCCTGTAATGGCGCCTCAAACCACATCAATAAATAGGGGTCTTTCATGGCGCACCTCAAACATGACTTTGCAAATCGGCAATTAAATGATCAATGGAATAATTTTCATCTTCACCCCAGTCATAACTACCTAGCTTGCCAAACAAACTGCCCATCATATTCTCTTTCTTATCGAGATAGGTTTTCAAGGCAGCAATACTAGGCTCTAAAAATCCCCCCTTATTAGCCTTGATTGCGGTTTCAAAAGGCACTTGCAAGCGCTGCCCTTTACGTACCATTACGCGAGCAAACTCCCAAGGGCTGGCTCCAGATTGAGTAGTTTGCCGTGCATTAGGCACTGCAACAAACAAAGCTTTGGTAAACGCCTCAATTGCAGGCTTTAAATCAATATCTTCACCGAGTGTCTGCGCCAACTGACCCAAATCTAAACTGATATAGCGATAGTAGGTTGCAGAATTAAATTCTAGACTACCCATATGTGCTGACCGCGCATCTTCTCCCGGCAAATCGTCAAGGGCAGTAAAAAACTCTACTTCGTTACTGACGCGATGAGTTGAAATAGCATGGGCAAAAGATGCCGCTGCTTCCACATTCATATCTGCTACTTTAGCCACCATTCGACCAAAAAGTGCAATATCTAAAGCATCAACGGCTGGATTCAACGCTTTTTTTGATACCTTCGTTATTTCTTTTTCTTTTATTTTCCCAGCATCAAATCCTAATTCTCTTGCATATTCGGCAAAGGCGTCTACTTCATTTTCACTGATAAATAATAAGGTATCATCGCTTAATAACTTAGCTATCTTTTCAGCATTTTTTTTCGCCTGCTCTTCAGAGGCCCCTAAGCGTAGACAAGCATTAAATACCAGCTCTTGTACTTTCTTCGTCCTGATGCCCAACTTGATACCAAAGTCTTGCATACTCATACGTACTTGCCGTTTCCAGCACTGCGAGCTTACTCGTGCCCGTGTACTACCACCTATAACTGCTGTCTTAGGCGCGCCAACATCATCGCGATTAAGGCAGGTAACAGGAAAAGACTGTAAGACGTGAAACTCAACCCGCGTACCGGTGTATGGATTGCTCATATTTATCCCCCTTAAACCAAAGTGTAATTTACGGCTAATTATTCATCTAAACCTGCAACCAAAGGCGTAATTTGCAATAAACCACAGCCAAAAGCACGGCCACGCCCGATTCCTTGCCTAAAACTTTCTATGAATTTTTTTCTACTGCTTACTGTAAGTACGCCTTGTACGTGAGCCCGAGCCATCGTAATTTTTTGCTGAGATTTACTTTTAAAGCTCAGAACCTCAATATTATTAATTTGCAATTTTGAGCGCATAACACCAAAACCCCAGCTATTTTGTGCGCGCTCGATAAACCAATCTGTTATTGCCTCTCGCCCCTTTACTGGTACTAGCTTACGACTTGCACTGTCTCGCCGAGTAGGGTTTACAATGACCTTAAATTGGTAGGCTTTATATTGTAAAAACTCTGCGGGAACACTCTTGCTTTGCACTTCACCGTACTGGCCCTCAACTTTTTGGGCTGGACTGCGATTTGAGAGCAAAAGAATTTTTCTTGATTCGAAATCGCCGCCTAAATCCGCATAAAGAAAACCGCTAGGTTTACTTCCCTGCTTTTCTTGGATACTCCGCACATCAGTAAACAAACTATAAACAACCCGGTGCAAGGCATATGGCCCGTCAATTTTTAGCTCACGGACAGCCTTTCTGTCCAAATGTAAAACACTGGCTATTAGATTCATTCCACACTCTCCTGGCCGTCTCTGTCTCTATTGCCATAAAAGTCCTGCGCCCATCGAATTTTGCTTTTTTCTCCAAAATACCGAAGCTCTGAAAGTAACCTTCCATAATCTAGCGGTTGCTGCATTTTGCTACTTATCAAAGTCAGTATTGGACGTATTACTCGGCAAACCTCACGCACATCATTACAAGCAAGCAGACGACGCAGGCGTGCTTGAGCTTGATCACTATATTGAGTAGGATCTTTTTCAACGTAAGAAAGTGACAGTGACTTACCTAAGCTTAGATCCCCATTTTTATCTATTTTTGCACGAGCAATAGCAGCGGCAACGGTAGCATAGGGTAGACGCTGCCAAATTTGATCGAGTTCAATCCATCCTGCCAGTATCTCCCAACTTTGATATTCCGTTGATGGATTATCAGCTCGACGCAAACGGGCAGCAAAACCTTTATCTTGATTGCATCTATTTATTATGAATTCTACAAACTGCTGTTCTTTATTCTTAGTCTTTTTCTCAGCAGGGATTTTATGACTTTGCTCCATCATGAAACCTCCTGGAATACATAACTATAATTAGACGGTCTGTTACGCGCCCAAGCATCAATTTGTCGAGCGGTTTGGCTAGGGCAAAAACAGTCAAAAGATTCATGCTGATAATTAGCAAACTGGCGCCTTAGCCTTTGTCTTTGTTTTTTTGCTTCATCTGTTGCTTCACAGTTTTGTACAAGCTGTTGAAAATCTCGCTCACAAAGATGCCAAAACATATTTGTTGCCATCTTAGCTATGTTTTTCCCATCTACGGTAAAGTCTGAAAAATAGCGATTAACCCTCGCATATAGCACTGCAGATAACGAATTTAAGGCCTCCATTTCTAGCTTTAACTGATCAAACCAAGCTTGTTTTAAAACTGCAGTTTCTAGCCAAACTTTAGATTCAACAAAATCATCGCTTTGCTTTACAGATTGATCCCCACTATTTGAGCTCGCTCGCAAACCACCTGACCAAACTGAGACTATGCTGAAATTATCGCGGGCTCTCTCTAATGCTATCTTTATCCCCTGACACTCAAACCCAGTCGATTGACCGGTTATGGCCAGCCCAAGCAAACTCTCAAGCTCACGCCAAGGTTTTTTCTCCGGATCTACATACTTCACGCGAATATCTTTACCCGATTTATCTAATGTCAGGCTTGGCTCAAACCAGCCATCACGCACATTTGGGTATGCAATACCCTCCAAGTAATAGATACCCGCCCCCTTAAGTAAAACAAATCTGCTTAGCGCGATTAGTGTGGCCATATAGCTGTTTTTATATTTTTCAGCATCAGGCCCAGCCTCATCAGCAGGCATGCTCTCCCAAGGTGGATCTCCCAGGCCAGAGGTCCAATAACCCATTCTTTTTATTTCTTGTTCTGTTAAAAGGTTGAGCCATAAGCTGGATAAAATCCCCTCAGCCATTACAAAACTATGCAAATAGCCCCAAAAGCCACCTAGGCTGGGGCCTGCTTTAGCGCTATGCCTGTTGCCCAGCTTTTGGCCAGCAAGTGAGATAAGATCTGCCTCTATCCTTTTTCCACCGAAAGAAAAATTCATCAATGTAAGAATAAATAAAGCTTTTTCATGATCCTGAAGGTCTCTTTCTATCAAGGTATGTGATAAGAGAGTATTGTTATCACTGGGTAGATCAGGGTAGAAGCCTGCACCAAAAGCTTTAGGGGCGGCCGTTGCCATTACCTTTCTTTTTTGTGCTGGAGTTTTAGCACTTTTTAATTTTTTCTCTGTCCGCTCATCTATGCTTTCTAATACCTTTGGCATCTGCAAAAAGGGGCGCTCACCATAGAGATAGAACTTATCATGCCACTTCTCTAAATACGTAAGGCACCTGTGAGCCAGTTTCTCTGTACCAAGTGCCTGCCAAGCCTCTTCATCAGATGGTGTGACTGCCGCTTGAGAAATTGCTAGTAAGAGCTTAAAAATTGCTATTTTCTGGATTGGATTTCCACCTAGCTCACGATATTTATTGTTACTGAAGATATCTCGTAAACTGATTAACCCGTAATCTGCTATCGGTATCCATGGCTCATCAATTAAATTAAACTTGTTCTCCATACCATCTCCTACACCCTAATCACTCGATAGCCCAAATCTGGACGGTATTCTATATAAAATTTATCGTGTGCCTTTTGATTTTCGATACCACGTAATTGGTCCGACTCATCAACTAAAGCCACTCGAAATAAACTCTCATCATCTGGCCATTGAGGGTTGCCCAAATAAAAGCAATGTTGTAGACCATACCTCTGTAATCGCTTGCGGCTAATTTGTGTTGGGGCCTCACTAGGTCGAACGTACACGATCTCTTGCATCAGCTCTTTAGTACGCGAGCGCCACTCAGAACGACTCAAGGCAGAGCGATTGAGGGGCAGGACGATTTCTTTTCCGCTCAGTAGGCTTAAAACCCCTGCTTTTTGTTCACTATCATATTGAATACTACGTAATACCAGTACCTCCAAACTATCTGTTTCACTGTAACGGGTCTGTGCCCTACTCTCAGGCATAACATTGCCAACTTGAGCCAGACCAACGCGCGCTAACTGTTTTAATGCTGTTTGACCAAGACGATATCTGCTGCCTTCTTTTAATTCTTGTAACCATCTGACCATAGGACCTTGTTCGCGACGACAATAATAGGTGGATTCAATTAGGCCTCGAATATCGTCAGGCAAAGTAATTTTTTCTTTATGTTGCCAAGTCTCAAGACTACGGCATAAAACATAGGGCTCATAAACATAAGCACTCACACCAAACGCATTCTCAGGATTTTCAATAGCCCTATTTAATGACGGCACTAATAACCACGCCTCCCGTTTTGCATGTTTATTTCTTGGCGTTTCTGCATGGCGCCATAAACGCCCAAATCGTTGAAGCAACATGTCAGTTGGTGCAAACCGGGTCACAAGGAAATCTGCATCAATATCTAAAGACTGCTCTAGGACTTGGGTGCCAACAAGAATTCGGCCTTGTTGCTGACGGAGTGATTCCTTCCATCCTGGTTTACCAAATAGGTTGACCCACCTTTCTTCTATAGCCTGGCGGTCAGAAAATGTGTAACGAGAATGAAGTAGCCCACATTCAACCCCAATGCTTTGTGCGCGTTCGGCTAATTGTAGATAACGCTCTTGAGCCTCTCGAACTGTATTTTCTATCCACAACACCTGCTGTCCTTGCTCGGCACGCAGTAATGTTTCTTCTAATGCATTTTTATCTACATATTGAAGGTTGACATGCAGCGATTGCGAATCAGATATAGGCACTGGCACCTCGATTACCTGAGAATCTGTTCTGGCAAGCGCAGTAATTAGTGGATACTCACTTGATGCCGTCTTTTTACCTATAAGTTGCTGTCGTCGCTGTTGATTTAAAGTGGCGCTCAAGACAATCACAGTACAGTCCAGTTGAGACAGCAAATTAATAAGCGCGTCTAACAAAGTGCCTGTATAAGAATCGTACGTATGCACTTCGTCTAAAATAACAACCTTACCAGCGAGACCATAAGCTCGGACAAACCCATGCTTTACGTTCATAGTGGCCATCAAAGCCTGGTCAACCGTTCCAACAGCAAAGGGTGCTAATAAGCCGCGCTTAGCCTGATTAAACCATGCACCGCCTGGACGACCTTCCTCGCCCATTTCAGTCTCATATAGCCATGCATTAGCATGCAGCAATAATGAGCGATGTTTGCATCTTGAATCTAAAATCTTTTCCAAAAATGAACTAAAGCGTTCAAAAATTTTGTTAGATGTTAGCTGGGTTGGCAATGCAAAATATATGCCGCTGGCTCTCCCCACATCTAACATCTTATACGCAGCATATAACGCGGCTTCGGTCTTACCCAATCCCATTGGGGCTTCCAGAACATAAACCCCCGGCTGGCTCACCTGTTCAAACAGTAGCCGTTGAGCGTCCCAAGGCTCAAAGCCAAAAACATCAGAAAAACTCAAACCTGATTTATACGTGGGCTGTACAAACCCAGCTTCATCTAGCGCTTGCGAGATTTTATGCTGCCAGTCATCGCTTGGTTTATCAAAAAGTTGCCCTGAGCCAACCCAATCAGACACTGAAGTAAGACCAGCTAACAGCCGAGCAATTGCAAAGTTATTAACCTGCGGCCAGTTCTCATTTAAGGCCTCACTTAAAGCCCTAACCAACTTTTCTCTTTCAGCTTGCCACGCAGAACCGCCAAACTTCTCGTCAGTGGCGCGCATACCTGAAACACTGGGGGTAAACCCATGATGTTGCCCCAAGATTTCAGGAATATATTCAGGTGCAGACAACTTACGAGCTGTGAGCTGACTAACACCAGCGTGGCCACCCCAATTTTTTTCTAATTCTGAATCGACACCCGGTAACTCCTCTAAGCCACACGCGCTGTATAACTTATTGTAAAAGGTGGGGCTCACCTTTCCAATGTCATGCGTTGCCGCAGTAAAAGCAGAACCCTTGGGAAAAAGGTGTTTCATCGGCGAACGTCTGATGAGCTCTCTCGCTACCTCACCAACTATTTGACAATGATTAAATACAGTACGCCCCAATTGAGGGCGCCCCTCATCGTCAAGATATGTCTTGGCAGGACAGCGCTGATAGCTTTTAGCTGGGATATCTAAACTTTTTTTTGCACGGAGCATGATATTTAGCCAAAACCTAGCGAGTATAACTAAAGCCTTATGGATACATTAACACACATCATGTTACTTTAGCTAATAAATTGATTTGCCCTTTAGGGCTCCCTATTGGCCTTTATTAATGCCTATCACGCTCCCGAAGAATTCATCGAAAGTTTACCGCTAACTTGCAAGCAATTTGCTAGTACTTTCCCCAGGTATAGACCAAAGTATTAGTTGTTTATCTATATTTTTATAGAGAAAAATGGATTAAAATCACAAATATCGAGACGTGGCGCTTCATTTTTTATTAAAAACAGGATAGACTGAGTATGTATTAAATTTTTTCATTTTTATTAATCTCTATATAGGAACGGATCATGTCTCAATACTTAAAAGACATTGAGCAGCTTTCTTCTGTAATCGCTCAACACCCCACTTGGGGCTCCATCGATGCAGAGTCGGCTGTACGCATGCGTTTGCAAAACCGCTTTGAAACGGGCTTGGATATTGCCAAGTACACAGCTGATATCATGCGTCGCGATATGGCGGCTTATGATGCTGACAGTTCAAAGTACACGCAGTCCTTGGGTTGCTGGCATGGTTTTATCGGCCAGCAAAAGATGATCTCAGTCAAAAAGCATTTCGGTACGACCAAGGGGCGCTATCTGTATCTTTCCGGCTGGATGATTGCTGCATTACGCTCTAAGTTTGGTCCTTTGCCTGATCAGTCGATGCACGAAAAGACCACGGTCTCTGACACCATCGAAGAGCTTTACACCTTTTTAAAGCAGGCAGATGCTGTTGAGCTCAATGACTATTTCCGTGAGCTCGATGCCGCGCGTGAGGCTGGTGACAGCGCAAAAGAAAAAGAAATCATCCAAAAAATCGATAATTTTGAGACTCATATCGTTCCCATCATTGCTGATATTGATGCAGGTTTTGGTAACGAAGAGGCCATTTATCTACTAGCTAAAAAGATGATCGAGGCCGGTGCATGCGCGATTCAGTTAGAAAACCAGGTTTCTGATGAAAAGCAGTGTGGTCACCAAGACGGCAAGGTGACTGTTCCTCATGCTGAGTTCATAGCGAAAATTAATGCTGTACGTTATGCATTTTTAGAGCTCGGGGTTGAAAATGGTGTGATTGTGGCCCGCACGGACTCCTTGGGTGCCGGCTTGACCAAGCAAATTGCGGTGACCAATGAGCCCGGCGATCTAGGTGATCAATACAATAGCTTCTTGGATGGTGAGTATATTGAAAGCGCCGATGACATCGACAATGGTGACGTCGTCGTCAAAGCCAATGGCAAGCTCTTAAAGCCAAAACGTCTGGCTTCTGGGTTGTTCCAATTCCGCAAAGACACTGGTTTTGATCGGGTGGTGCTTGATTGCATTACTAGCCTGCAAAACGGCGCAGACTTGCTCTGGATTGAAACAGAGCAGCCTCACGTGGGCCAGATTGCTGCCATGGTCGATGAGATTCGCAAGGTCGTTCCCGATGCCAAGCTGGTTTACAACAACAGCCCAAGCTTTAACTGGACACTCAACTTCCGTCAACAGGTGTATGACAACTGGGTCGAGCAAGGCAAAGATGTTTCGGCCTATGACCGCGACCGCCTGATGAGCGCTGAGTACGATGGCTCTGAGTTGTGCAATGAGGCTGACCAACGCGTGCGCAATTTCCAAGCCGATGCTTCACGCGAAGCCGGTATTTTCCACCACTTGATTACCCTGCCCACCTATCACACAGCCGCCTTGTCTACCGATACGCTTGCAAAAGGCTACTTTGGTGATGAGGGGATGCTTGCTTATGTGGCTGATGTCCAGCGTCGCGAAATCCGCGAAGAGGTGGCCACCGTACGCCACCAGCGTATGGCAGGCTCTGACATTGGTGATGATCACAAAGAGTATTTCTCAGGTGATGCGGCGCTAAAAGCCGGTGGTGCCGACAACACCATGAATCAGTTTAATAACATCTAAACAATCCGTTTTTGATGTTCAAAAAGCGCGCCTACCCGGCGCGCTTTTTTATTCACGAATCCCGCCAGCACAGGGCGTCATCCTGACCACTATTTAATCGTAGCTACGGATGTCTTCGATGAGCTTGCCGTCTTCTGTCAAGGTGCCCGCCCCGACAAACTCTACTTCACCTCGTAGTTTGGTGACATCGCGGATTTTTTGTATTAGTTTTTCTTTGAGGCTGTCAGATTGCTCTGTGCTTTCAACCTGTAATACCATGCGGTCATTGGCCATTTCCCCGCTGATCTGTAGCCGCGCTTTTTTAATTTGTGGGATGGCACTAATGATTTGTTGTACATGCTGAGAGTGCACAAATAACCCTCTCACCTTGGTGGTTTGGTCTGCCCTGCCCATCCAGCCTCTGATGCGGATATTGGTACGACCCGTGGGACAATCACCGGGCAATACTGCAGATAAATCACCGGTGCCATAACGAATCAATGGGTATTCTCGATTTAAGGTGGTGATGACCACCTCGCCAATCGCACCCTCTGGGACAGGCTCGCCAGTGTCTGGGTCAACTATTTCTAAAATAACCTCTTCATCAACAACCATTCCATCGAGTGCTGTGGTTTCATAGGCAATGAGGCCCACATCTGCAGTGCCATACATTTGATAAACTTGCACGCCCTGATCTGCAAACCATGAACGTAGCGACTCGGGCAGCGCCTCGCCAGATACCATCGCTTTTTTGAGGCTGGTGATTGGTTGATTAAGTTCTTGGGCGCGCTCTATTAATACGCGTAAAAAACTCGGTGTGCCGATATAAGCCGTGGGTTTCAGCTCCATCATCGCCAGCACCTGTTGTTCAGTTTGGCCGGTCCCCGCAGGAAAAACGGTGCAACCCAACGCCTGAGCGGCCGAGTCCATCATAAATCCCGCTGGGGTAAAGTGGTAACTAAAACAGTTGTGCACCACATCACCTGCCTGAAAGCCCGCCGCGCGCAACCCCCTGGCCATACGCCAATAGTCTGGTTTGTTGCCCTGTGGCTCAAAGATGATTCCTGGGCTAGCAAATATACGGGGCATCTCAGGTCCAAAGCCAACAGCAGCCAACCCGCCTAACACATTTTCATGTCGATTTTCTTGTTGTATGCGCAGCAGATCCGTCTTGCGCGTGATAGGCAATGTTTGGAGTTTCTCTCGGGTATGAATGGTGCGGGCATCAATGCCGGACAAAATTTTAGCAAAGGCCGGCGCAGACTGCTGTGCATGTGCAATCTGCTCAGGCAATGCAGCCATTAATGCGGCCTCGCGCTCTTGTTTGGTGCGCAACTCCTCTGCATTTGGTGATTGAGACATTAGAAAACTCCCAGTACGGTAATTTAAGTGTGTCTGAGTATAAAAAAGCGCGCTGCAACACCTGCTAGGCGAGCCAGCGCGCACGACGCCGATAATGCTTTACATTGTGATAATCCACACTGTCACCATCACCTAGGTAAAACTCTTGCACATCGGGGTTTTCTTTTAATACCGCCGCCTCGCCGTTCATGACAATTTGACCGTTTTCAATCAAATACGCATGATCGACAATCTCTAAAGCGGCGGCCGCGTTTTGCTCTACTAGCAAAATGCTGGTTTTAGTTTCCTGATTGATTTCGCGGATGATCGCGAAAATCTCTTGTACTAATTTAGGTGACAAACCCAGGCTCGGCTCATCTAGCATGAGTAGCTTGGGTTCAGTCATCAGCGCCCGACCGATCGCCAGCATCTGCTGCTCGCCCCCTGACAAATAGCCAGCCTTTGTCCGCGGAAATTCGAGCAGTCGAGGAAAAAACGCATACACCATATCGCGCAACTGATTTAGGCGTGCGCGCGTGCCTCTAGGGTTAAAGGCGGCATAGAGATTTTCATCAGGTGTTAGATGCTGAAAAATGCGTCGCCCTTCGATGACATGAACCAAGCCTTTGGTCACTCGTTGAGCAGCGCCATAGGGGAGTAGGCTCTCCCCCATGAACTCGACGCTGCCGCGAGTCACCTCGCCTCGCTCTGGGGCGAGTAGACCGCTGATAGACTTGAGGGTGGTGCTTTTACCAGCACCATTAGAACCCAGCAGTGCAACCATTCCCCCTTCTTTGACGTTCAAAGAGACGCCTCGAATAGCAAGGAAAACGCGGTCATAGATGACTTCGACATTATTTAATGTGAGCATTATTAGTTGCTCTCCCTGTAGTTTTTGGCGCCTTTTTCAATTTGCTCCCAGACCAAATCTTGGAAAGAAGCTTTCCAATCAGAGATGGGCTCCCAGGCAGTACCGCTCCACTCGACCACACGACCGGCTCCACCGCCTTGATGATCGTCGTTGGTAATGGTTACCTTGGGGATTAATCCTTCGGCATCAAAACCATTCAGCAGCTCAAAGCCTTTTCTCAGTTTTTCGCCGGTCAGGGGCGCGCCATATTCTTCAACAGCTAAGCGCGCTGCTTCTAGAGCCATCGCCATCGAAGCTACGCCGACGTTGTAATAGGTCAGCCCGACCTCTTCTATTTCACCTGCCCCCTTTCCTGCCCCGTAGACCTCATCCACAATGGCCTGAATAATGGGGTTTTCTCTGCCGCTCTCAGCCAGCTGGAACTTGCGTACCCCCTTGGCGATATCAGGACCCACAATATCCATATCCGCTTCTGCTAACCAGACCACAGAATAGATTTGCTCAGGTTGAAAACCATTGCGCAAAGCATCACGAATGGATACCGGCTGTGACCCCCCTGCCCCCCAAATAATGATGTGATCTGGGCGGAATCGGCGGACTTCAGACCAGGTAGCAGACTGCTCATTACCTGGGCTTGCGTAGGGGAATCCACGGAACTCAAAGCCCAAGTTCTCGGCGAGCCCTTCTAAAATGGGTGTTGGCTCGCGACCAAAAGGCGAGTCAATATGGACTAAAGCGACTTTCTTACCCTCGAGGGAGCCCTCGTTTTCATTAATATAATCAATCAAACGAGCAGCCTGTGACCAATAGGTAGCAGATAAGGGGAAAAGATAAGGGAAAGTATTACCATCGCTGGCATCACCGCGGCCGTGCAAAACCATAATCATCGGGATTTCATCCTCGAGCACACGGTCCACCATGGCATTGGCTACTGGCGTACTAAAAAAGTCTACCAGTACAGTGCCATCGCGCTTGGCCCGGTTATAGGCCTCGATACCCCGCTGCGGCTCATTACCGGTATCCGTAACGCTGAGCTCAACCTTGTGGCCATCGATACCGCCCCGCTCGTTAATCAAGGTGATGTAATCTCGCTGGCCTTGGCTGTACCCGCTACTCACAAAGGTATAAACGGCTGTGAAGTCCTGAGCAGCTGTGAATTTAATAGGCTCTTTGTCCTCAGCCATCACAGCGGTAGCACTAAATAATGCCGTCGCAGCTGCTGCTACAGCAAAATTTTTGAATAGTTTTTTCATTAGTCTCCTCCTAATTAAACGGCTATTGACCTTTTTGAGCTTGCTCTACACATCAGAATGGCGGAAGGGCCACACTAAGAGATACTTGCGTATGTTGTCATAGATCTTGCCAAGCCCTAAGGGCTCTAGTAGCAAAAATCCTATTATCAGCAAGCCATAAACCATTAAAGGTATATGTGAGAGCAAGTTCATCGACACAGGTAGCGAGCCGATTTTATTTAAATAAACCGCTAAATTCGTCAACACAATGGGGGCCAACAGCACAAAACCGGTCCCTAAATAGGCACCTAAAATACTGGTTAGTCCACCCACTAAGACCATCGCAACCAACTGCACTGAAACATTAAAAGAAAATTGTTCAGGGGTCACCGCCTGGTAGTAGCAAAAAGCCAGGATGGCCCCCGACACACCGCCTAAAAAAGAACTGGTAAAAAATGCCACCAACTTATAACGCACGACATTGACGCCAATAACAGCAGCGGCATAATCCTTGTCACGTACTGCGACCAATGCCCTACCAATGCTGCTGCGACGAATATTGAGTAGCAGCAAGGTGACAAAAACTACCCAGAGCAAAACCAAATAGTACCGATTGACATCAGAACGCAAGGGCAAAAACAAAAAGCTCGTGCGAGGTGCCGATAGCGTGGCCTGGGCCCCCCCGCTAATGGCCGGTACATTCACAATGGTCCAATCAACCAGATATTGCATCGCCAGGGTAGCCATCACCAAATACAGGCCTTTGACGCGCAACGCGGCGGCACCAAATATGCTGCCAATAATAGAAGAAGCCAGCCCCGCCGCAATCAGCGAAATTTCAAAAGGCACCCCCAGCCGAGTGAGGTGAATGCTTGTATAAGCACCTATCGCCATCACTGCCGCAAAACCAAAGTGTAGCTGGCCTGCAATCCCCATTAGCAATAACAAGGATAAGGATGCCGCCGTAAAAGCCAGCCAAGGCAGCAAGTAGCTCGATAAATAAAAATCACTCAAATACAATGGCGCCAGTGCTGCCAGGGCGAGCAGAAAAAACACCTGATATCGGTCAGCTTTAATAGGCCATAGCTGCCTATCCGTACTGTATTTGGTGTGAAAAACCCCTGATAAACGATAGAACATAGTGTTTAAATCCTTTCTATATCTTCACGACCAAAAATCCCATAAGGGCGAAAAATGATAGTGAGCAAAATGACCATGGACGTCACCACCTCACGCGTGCCTCCACCAACGATTTCATCGATATAGCCAGGAATGACACTACCTAAGATGCCAACAATCAGCCCACCTATCAACGCCCCAGCTACGCTATCTAGCCCTCCGAGTATGACCACCGCAATTGCCGGAAAAAGCAGCTGCGACAATGTCCAATCAACACTCTGTACAGAGCCCCAAACCACCCCGGCGGCCACTGCGGTTAGCCCTGCCATCCCCCAAGACACACCAATTGCTCGTTCTACTGAAATGCCCACAGACCAACTCGAAACATGGTCATCAGAGACGGCGCGCAAACGCGTGCCCGTCCGCGTGCGGAAAAAGAAGGTGGACAAAATAATCAACGCGATGGCCACCACACCGCCCAACAGATAAGTACGGTTAATAAAGACATCGCCGATAATTACGGGGGCAAAGGAAATGCCTAGGTTGAGTTGCTTTGGCGAGGCCCCTAAAAACCCTGGAACAACGCCTCGTAAAAATATCTCGAGACCCAATGTCAGCATGACGATCATGATAATTGGCTGCCCTACCATCTTGCGCAATAGCAAACGTTCGGTCAGCACGCCAAGCACAAACATCGCCAGGATGGCCAAGACAATGGATAGGTAAACCGGTATGCCCCAACTGCTCAGCAACCACACGATATAGCCTGCGAGCATTACCATCGCACCTTGGGCCAGATTAGGCACGCCTGACGACTTGTAAATCAGCACAATACCAAGGGCCACTAGGCTGTACATCAGCCCCGTCAAAGCGCCATTTAATAAAAGCTCTAGAAAATATGCCATGTCTCACTGTCCCTAGTCTTGGGGTACGGTACGCAGCGCTAAGTTGCGCTTAAACACACCCACCTCACCAGTTTCATATACGATTTGCGCCTCAAACTCTATTTCAGATTTATCTGAATACAAGGCATCGATGATTTCTTTATAATTTTCATCAATGACATTACGACGCAGCTTGCGCGTCCGTGTGACCTCGCCATCGTCCACGTCGAATTCTTTGTGTAGATTGACAAAACGGCGTATACACTGAGCCTCGGGCAATACCCTATTGGTATGCATGATCAGCCCCTGAATCAGGTCATAGACCTCTGGACTTTGTGAGAGCTCGGCATAAGACGAGTAGGTCACATTATTTTCTTGGGCCCAATGTCCGACCGCTTGGAAATCAATGGCCACAATGGCAGTCAAATAGTCGCGCCCTTGGCCTATGACACAAACATCACGGATGTAGTGACTAAATTGAATGCGGTTTTCTATATAAGTAGGGATAAAACGATCCCCCTTGCTGGTATAGACCACCTCAGAAACACGACCGAGCACCACCAGCTGACCATCCTCCTCAAGGTACCCAGCATCGCCGGTATGTAGCCAGCCATCTTGGAGGGTCTCTTTTGTGTCCTCAGGCAATTCAAAATAACCATCAAAGACGTTATCCCCACGCATGAGGATTTCACCGTCTTGATCGATTTTTATTTCCACCCCAGGGAAAGGTCGACCCACAGTATGTAGCTGGACCTCAGTCGGCGACTGAGCCGCCGCGAGGGCGCCATTTTCTGTTTGCCCGTAAAACTGTCGCAAACTCAAGCCAAGCGCACGGAAAAACAAAAAGATGTCCTCGCCAATGGCCTCACCCGCGGTATAGGGACGCTCGACGCGGCTCAACCCTAAGTGATCCTTTATCGGCCCAAAAATGAGTTTTTCTCCAACCCAGCGCCACAGCCGTTGGCCCGTCGTGGGTTGTTTGCCCTCAAGAGCACGGCGTTCTAACTCAATGGCAAAGGGCATAAACTTGTTATAGAGCCATTTTTTAAAAGGTGTGGACTCCTCCATACCGACCTGTATGCGCGTCAGCATATTGGACCATGTGCGGGGGGAACAAAAATAAAGCGTTGGGGCAATCTCGCGCAGGTCTCGTTGAGCGGTTTCCTGCTCTTCGGGGATATTGACCACAAAACGCAGTGCCAATGCCGCCCCGACAGAAAAGATGAAATCCCCGACCCAGGCAATCGGCAAATAAGCCATATGAATTTCGCCCTCGTCGAAATAACCCGCTGCCGCCGCATTGCGCACGCCATACAGCACGTGCCCATGCTTGAGTGGAATCCCCTTTGGGGTGCCTGTCGTGCCTGATGAGTGTAATAACGCCGCAATATCATGGATACTAGGACGTGCGATAATCTCATCGCGCAATGCTGGGTTGTTTTCCAGCATCTGTGCACCCTCATCGACGAGGGTTTTAAAGGCGACCATGTCCTCTGAATCGGCCAACCCACGTGGATCATCATAAATAATCAGGTCTAATTCCACCTCGTGGTGCTCGCGCACGTGGTTGAGCTTATCCACCTGCTCTTGATCCTCGGCAAGGGCATAACGGATGCGCTCTCGGTGCATATGCCCTGCCAATTCGTCTGGGGTAGTATCCGGATAGGCCGGCGAAGGGATGGCGCGCAATGCGATGGCGCCCAGCATGCCAAAGTACAAAGCGGGGCGGTTGTCACCAATGACCAATACAATATCGCCCTCCTGTACCCCACGCTTTTCTAGAGCGGCGGCAAAGCAAAGGACATTGTCTAAATACTCTGACCAGGTGTATTCCTGCCAAATGCCATGATCCCGTTCGCGCATCGCCACCTCGGTGGGGTACTGCTGCGCATTGTGGGCAAGTATATTGAGCAAATGGTCCTCATCCACCCAATTGGGGTGCAGCTTTCTGCTCGCTTGCCTGCTCAAATTATCGACATAGAGCTCTGCAGTATTCATGATTCGACCTTACCAATATAGGCGGCGACTACATCGGGGTCGCTAATTGCTTCCTGTGGCAACCCTTCTTTGATTTTTACGCCATTGTTCAACACCACCAAGCGATCGCAAATCGCTGTCACCACATCCATATGATGCTCGATCAACAATATCGTCAAACCATGGGCCTCGTGAGCATCTAAAATAAACCGAACCATGTATTCTTTTTCCTCTTGATTCATACCGGCCATAGGCTCATCGAGGATGAGGAAAGTAGGCTCGGCCGCAAGTGCACGTGCCAGCTCTACGCGTTTTTGGATGCCCAAAGGAACGACATCGACCAGCTCGTGACGCACACTTTCTAGCTGTAGCAGATCGATGATCTCTTCTACTTTGTGCCGATTGGCAATCTCTTCTTTTTGTGCAGACCACCAGTAACACAAGGCAGAAAAAACACTTGATTTCATAAAGTTGTGGCGGCCGAGCAAAATATTGTCTAACACGCTCATACCATGAAAGAGCGCCACATTTTGGAAAGTCCGCGCAATCCCCTGCTGAGCAATTTGATGCGGTCTAAAATGATTTAGCTGCTGATCACCAAACCAAATCTCCCCCTCCTGAGGAGGAAAAAAACCAGTAATCGCATTGACAGTCGTGGTCTTACCAGAGCCATTGGGACCGACTAAGCCCAGGATCTCTCCGCGGCGGATATCAATACTGACATCCTTCATCGCCTGTAAACCACCGAACCATCGACTCATGTTTCGGCACGATAAGACTGTGTCTCTGTCTTCAGTATGGGCGACTGACTCCATCACACCTCCTTTTTTAGCGAGCCTGCCCCAATGGGGAGTACCCGTATTTGCGGTTGGGTTAACCGCTTGTTTTTAAAATTGATTTACACGTCTTATTATTTTGCTCTGCCCTCACAGGTAGACATCTGAGCGACTCATGGCAAATAATCAATACGAGGCCAGCGCCCCTGTGAGCGGCATATTTAAATATCGGCACCCCTCTATTCGGAGGTTACGTTAACTGCCGATAACTAGATAAATTATCTTGCAAATCGCCAAGTTTAAAACCTAGGGTTATCCACAGTGAGCTACGTTAGCGTAAACGTCATATAATGAGCTGATGCTAGTTTTTCCACTCAGAGCTGTTTTTCTACTGGGAGCTACAAATGAATCTACCCGGCCTTAATTTTAATTTGGGCAGCGATTTAGACATGCTGCGTGATGCAGTTCGAGACTTTGCCCAGACTGAGATTGCCCCCCTTGCGGCCGAGATTGACCATACCGATCAGTTTCCCGCAGAGCTGTGGCGCAAACTAGGTGATCTAGGCGTTTTAGGCATTACCGCTGATGAGGCCTACGGCGGCACCAATATGGGTTACCTAGCGCACATGATCGCCATGGAGGAAATTTCACGTGCGAGCGGCTCCGTCGGCCTTTCTTATGGGGCCCATTCTAACCTATGTATCAACCAAATTAACCGCAACGGTAACGAACAACAAAAAGAGAAATATTTGCCCAAGCTCATCTCAGGTGAGTATGTCGGGGCCCTAGCCATGAGCGAATCTGGGGCGGGCTCAGACGTGGTTAGTATGCAGCTGCAGGCCCAGAAAAAAGGCGACCATTACATACTCAATGGTTCCAAAATGTGGATTACCAATGGCCCAGACGCTGATGTCCTAGTGGTCTATGCCAAAACAGATCCAGAGGCCAAACAACATGGTATCACTGCATTTTTGATAGAAAAAGGCTTCAAGGGCTTTTCAATTGCACAACGGCTCGACAAGCTCGGCATGCGTGGGAGCCCAACGGCCGAGCTAGTATTTGATAATTGCGAGGTCCCCGCCGAAAACATACTGGGTGAGCTCAACGGTGGCGTCCGCGTTTTGATGAGCGGGCTCGATTACGAGCGCGCCATATTGGCAGCAGGCCCCATTGGGCTAATGCAGGCCGTCATGGACAATGTGATCCCGTATGTGCACGACCGCAAGCAATTTGGCCAATCCATCGGTCAGTTTCAACTCATCCAAGCCAAAATGGCTGACCTCTACACCACCCTACAGGCCAGCCGCTCTTTTTGTTATACCGTGGGCAAAAACCTCGATAGGCTTGATGGGCAGCACTCTCGCGGTATCCGCAAGGACTGCGCGGCGCTCATTCTCTATTGCGCCGAAAAGGCCACGTGGATGGCCAGTGAGGGCATCCAGATTTTTGGGGGCAATGGCTACATCAATGAGTTCCCATTAGGACGTTTATGGCGCGATGCCAAGCTGTACGAAATCGGCGCGGGTACCAGTGAAGTCCGCCGTATTTTGATTGGCCGCGAATTGTTTAACGAAACCCAATAACACTCATGGCTCAGAATGACATATGCAGCACCACTTTCAGAGTTTCATTTTGTACTAAAAGAATTGCTCGGCTTGCCCACCATTCTGTCTAACCACACGGGCAACACAGATGCAGGCGTCATTAATAGCATTTTGGATGAAGGCGATAAACTTGCCAGAGAGCTGTTTGCACCCTTAAATCAAGCGGGTGATCAATGTCCCCCAAAGCTAGTCAATGGCGTGGTGACCCTACCCAAAAGCGTCCATGACGCCTATGAGCAATACGCCAAGGCTGGGTGGCAGGCGCTTGGCCATGCAGCATCCATAGGCGGTCATGGTCTACCCAAAATGGTGACCTCTGCCTTTAATGAGAGCCTGCACGGGGCCAATATGGCCCTGGCGCTTTGCCCCTTACTCACAGACGGCGCTATCGAGCTCATTGCCCGTGCCGGTTCCAAAGAACAACAACGTATTTATTTGCCTCCATTGCTCGAGGGCCGCTGGTCCGGGACGATGAACCTGACTGAGCCACAATCTGGTTCTGACCTATCCACAATCAAAACCCGCGCCCTGCCCATGCCAGACGGTAGCTATCGATTGCATGGCGAAAAAATTTTCATTTCCTATGGCGAGCATGATCTCACAGAAAACATTATTCATATGGTGTTGGCGCGCACCCCTGACGCCCCCAAAGGAGTGCGTGGGATCAGCCTTTTTATTGTCCCCAAGTACCTGCCCGATCAACAGGGCGGCTTGGGAGCTAAAAATGACGTCTGGTGTGCCTCTTTAGAGAAAAAATTAGGTATTCATGCCAGCCCTACTGCTGTCATGTTATATGGTGCTGACAAAGGTGAGGTTGGTGAGGGTGCCATTGGCTATAGGGTTGGCGAGGAAAATCATGGGCTAAAACAAATGTTCATCATGATGAATGCCTCTCGTTATGCGGTTGGGCTGCAGGGTGTGGCCATCTCGGAGGCCGCCACACAAAGAGCCCATGCCTATGCTCATACGCGCATACAGGGGGCACCCGCTGGGGCTGCACATAAAAAAGCACCTATTATTCATCACCCCGACGTGCAGCGCATGCTCGGGACGGCACAGGCCCTCACCCAAGGGGCCCGAGCACTGGCTTACTATACCGCGCGCTGCATGGATCTACAGCAAACCCAAAGGGCCGAGCTATTGATTCCGGTAGTCAAAGGCTTTTGTACTGAGATCGCCCAAGAGGTCACCTATCTGGCCATGCAAATCCACGGGGGCATGGGCTACATTGAGGAAACAGGCATTGCGCAGCTCTATCGCGATGCGCGTGTGCTCACCATTTACGAGGGCACCACCGCCATACAGGCCAATGACCTACTGAATAGAAAAATATTTTTAGACAAGGGCCAAGCGTTATTAGACTTACTGGCCGATATCGACCAAACACTGATAGAAACAAAAACACCCCCTTCGTCCCTCCAGACTCTATTTACTAACTTAAAAAAGGCACATCAACAGTGCACAGAGCTTGCCCACTGGCTATTACGAGATGGGGGCAGCTCACACGCCTTTTTTAACAGTGTCCCATTTCTCATGCTTGTGGGGGTGACCACCGCGGGTTGGTTGATGTTGCGCTCTGCACAAATAGCAGCGCACGAGATTTTCACGGGTAACACCAGCAGTTTTTATGCTCATAAACTCGCCACCTGCCAATACTTTGGTGCCTGTGTATTACCCAAGGCCCATGCCTACAGCGCTGCCATCCACAGCAGTCGCTGTGATTCGGGTTTGCCCCTGGATTACACGGCGACCACACATTGAGTGATTGATTGTTCACAAGGAGCCACCACCATGACAGCGTATTATGAGCTCATTGACACCTCCATGACGACCGATGGCGTACGGATCAGCCAGTACCGACCGACGCTGCACGCTCAAGGCGCTTGGAATGAGCACGAACAACATATGGGGCCTGCCAGCGGCATTATTGCCTATGAATTAGAGCGCTACCACCCACGCGAACAGATGCGCTATGCGCGCCTTAGCTTTGATATTTTCGGTTTGATCCATCTAGAGGACTTTACTGTCGAAACACGCACAATTCGTCCCGGTCGCACCATCGAGCTGGTAGAGTCCGTACTGCATTCTCGCGGCCGACAGCAGATCGTGGCTCGTGCATGGCGTATGCTGACCCAAGACAGCAGTGAGATTTATGGCCTCGCCGATACCCCTGTTAGCGATCCAGAAACATTGCCTCAATGGCAGGGCCTACAAAACTATTGGTCTGGGGGCTATATCAATAGTCTACGCGCCAGGATAGCGCCGGATCATCAGCCCGGTACAGGCATGGCTTGGATCACCCATGATCTACACATGGTCAAAGGACAACCCAGCACTGATTTTCCTCATCTCATTGGCATGGTGGATACCGCTAATGGAATCGCCCCACGCCAAAGGGAAAAACAAGCATGGGCCTTTCCAAATATCGATTTGCAAATTCATATGCACCGAGCGCCTACAGGCAGATGGCTCGGCATAGAGGTGACGCAACAATATGGTGCAGATGGCATCGGACTGACCAGCTCTATTTTGCACGATGTACATGGACCTTTTGGACGCAGCGAGCAAATACTCACCCTTCGACCCATGGAATAGGCTTTGCACCTTTTGCACTCATCTTATTCGCCTTTAATCACTCAGTAACTATGAAATCAACAACTTGGACCATCTCCGAACTGGCTAACGAATTTTCAATTACCCCGCGCACCCTGAGATTCTACGAGGATCACGGTATCGTGACCCCCACCAGACAAGGGCGTAACCGTGTGTACTCGTCCAGAGATAGAGCGCGGCTAAAGCTCGCCCTAAGGGGGCGTCGTTTGGGGTTTCAGCTATCTGAAATTGTTTATTTATTGGATATGTATGCGGGCCCTGATGACACGGTGAGCCAGCTAAAACAATATCTGCAAATACTGCAAAAGCACAAAATACGACTGGAACAACAGCGTGCAGATCTGGACCTGACTTTAAAAGAAATCTCTATGCAACAAACGCATTGTAGAAAGTTACTGAAAACAAAAGAAAAAGTCGAGTAAACATCAACTGTAGAATTTACTTGTGGAGTAACTCACCATGGCTGTAATTAAATCGCAAATCAATACTCAATCCATGCCGTTCAAAGAAAATGCTCAAGTCATGGAGGAATTGATCGATGATCTGCACAAAAAAATAGCTCAAAATGCGCTAGGTGGTAGCCCGCAAGCACGACAGCGCCATCTCGATCGAGACAAGTTACTCCCGCGCGAGCGCGTTGAGCGCTTATTGGATCCAGGCACCCCATTTTTAGAGCTCTCACCTTTGGCTGCCTATGATCTTTATGACAATGAGGCCCCAGGAGCAGGCATCATCACAGGTATTGGCCGAGTGGCCGGCACAGAATGCATGATCGTCTGTAATGATGCCACCGTAAAAGGCGGTACTTACTACCCACTGACCGTTAAAAAGCACGTGCGCGCCCAAGAAATCGCCCGCGAAAACCACCTGCCCTGCATTTATCTGGTTGACTCTGGAGGGGCCAACCTACCCAATCAGGATGAGGTATTCCCTGACCGAGATCATTTTGGTCGCATCTTTTACAACCAAGCCAATATGTCTGCCGAAGGCATTGCTCAAATTGCGGTGGTTATGGGCTCGTGCACTGCTGGGGGAGCCTACGTACCGGCAATGAGCGATGAATCAATTATTGTCAGAGACCAAGGGACTATTTTCCTCGCCGGCCCACCCCTGGTGCAAGCCGCCACTGGTGAAGAGGTGACCGCCGAAGAACTGGGAGGTGGGGATGTTCATACCCGCCTGTCGGGGGTCGCGGATCATCTGGCAAATAATGATGAGCATGCCTTGTTATTGGCTCGTCGTGCCATTGCTAATCTCAACCGTAAAAAGTCGCACCAACTCGTACTGCGCCCTCCTGCAGAGCCCCTTTACGATCCCACAGAGCTCAATGGCATCGTCCCTACAGACACGCGTCAACCCTATGATGTTCGTGAGGTCATCGCGCGGATTGTCGATGGCTCAGAATTTGATGAGTTTAAGGCCCGTTATGGCACTACGGTGGTGACCGGTTTTGCTCACATCCATGGGATGCCAGTGGGGATTTTAGCCAATAATGGCATCCTCTTTTCAGAGGCAGCACAAAAAGGTACCCACTTTATTGAGCTTTGCTGCCAGAGAAAAATCCCTCTCGTGTTTCTGCAAAATATTTCAGGCTTTATGGTGGGCAAAAAATATGAAAACGAGGGCATCGCACGTCACGGAGCCAAAATGGTCACCGCTGTGGCGACAGCAGCAGTCCCCAAATTTACTGTCATTATTGGGGGCTCTTTTGGCGCTGGAAACTACGGCATGTGTGGCCGAGCCTATAGCCCCAGACTCTTGTTCATGTGGCCCAATGCGCGCATTTCCGTCATGGGTGGAGAGCAAGCTGCCAGTGTAATGGCCACCATACGGCGCAGCAACTTAGCCGCCAAGGGTCAAGATTGGTCGACCCAACAAGAGGAACAATTCAAAGAACCCATTCGCGCTAAATACGAGCATGAAGGACACCCTTATTATTCCAGCGCCAGGCTTTGGGATGATGGAATCATTGCTCCTGCAGAAACACGGCGTGTGTTAGCGCTGGGCTTATCCGCCGCGTTGAACGCCCCCATCGATGACACCCGTTTCGGCGTATTTCGCATCTAATCAGCACAACTCTCGAGGACTCGACATGCTTGATACCCTATTGATCGCAAATCGCGGTGAGATAGCCTGCAGAATCGCAACCACAGCCAAACGTCTGGGAATACGCACTGTCGCCATCTATTCTGATGCCGATGCGCAATCTAGACATGTCGATAGCTGTGATGTGGCCGTCCATGTGGGGGGCTCAGAAGCCAGCCAAAGCTATTTGCAAATAGAGAAAATCATCGCGGCGGCCCAAAAAACCGGCGCCCAAGCCATCCATCCCGGTTACGGTTTTTTAGCGGAAAACGAGGCATTTGCCAATGCCTGCAAAGATGCAGGCATCCTCTTTGTTGGGCCGCCTGCGCAAGCCATATCTGCCATGGGTGATAAATCTGCTGCCAAATCCCTGATGAAAGCAGCGGGGGTCCCTCTGGTCCCTGGTTACCATGGTGACAACCAAGAAACTGAATTTCTTAAACAACAAGCGGATGAGATCGGCTATCCAGTGTTGATCAAAGCAGCGGCTGGCGGCGGTGGCATGGGGATGCGCATCGTCGAAAACGCAGCCCAATTCGAAGAGGCGCTGCTTTCTTGTAAACGAGAGGCCGCAGCCAGTTTTGGTAATGACAGGGTGCTCATTGAGCGCTACCTTTTAAAGCCGCGGCATATTGAAATCCAAATAATGGCCGACAACGACGGCAATGTGGTGCACCTTTTTGAACGAGACTGCTCGGTACAAAGGCGCTACCAAAAGGTCATCGAAGAGGCCCCCGCCCCCGGGATCAGCCCTGAGATGCGTCAAGAGATGGGGGCGGCAGCCATCGCCGCTGCCCGCGCAGTCAACTATGTAGGCGCCGGCACCGTTGAGTTTATTGTCGAGCCAGATGGGCGCTTTTATTTCATGGAAATGAATACCCGCCTACAGGTCGAACACCCCGTGACTGAAATGATCACAGGCCTTGATCTGGTGGAATGGCAACTCAACATCGCTGTTGGACAACCACTGCCTTATTCTCAAGACGAGCTGTCCTTTACAGGTCATGCCATTGAAGCACGCATTTACGCAGAAAATCCAGATAATCATTTTTTGCCATCAACAGGCCAACTGCATACTGTTTACTGGCCACCGCACACCGAATTTAGCCTCTGCCCCAAAGAAACACACAGCTATGTACGGGTAGATTCAGGTATTCGTGCAGGGGATGAAATTTCTCCTTTTTATGACCCAATGGTGGCTAAACTCATCGTCCATGCACCCAGTCGTCGCGAAGCCATCACCAGCATGCGTCAAGCGCTCGCAGAGACCTATCTGCTGGGAGTGCATACCAATATTAGTTTTTTATACCGCTTATTTTCCAACCAAGACTTTATAGATGCACACCTCAGCACCGGGCTCATCGAGGCCTGCCATGATGAACTTTTTGCGCCCCAACCCACCCCAGATCATCTGTTGCCCACAGCAGTCATTAGCCGACTGATCTGCCTAGGCATCGCGTCCAGTGAATCGCCCTCTGATGAGCCCCCACAAGACCCTTGGTCAGCCACCGACAGCTGGCGGATTAACAACGTCCTGCAACGCACCATTTCACTCATCAAAAATGATGAAATCCATACCGTGCAGCTCACCCGCAAAGGGGCAGACTGGACACTGACCCCTGCCGCAGGCGATCGTCTAGGCACCTCTCACACCATCCGTTGGGAGAGCACCCTACTCGCAGAGTCTCAGGATTCCAAACTGTTACAGCTGCACGTAGACATCGACCAAATACGTCACAAAATAGTAGTGGCGCTGCACGATCAGCTGATCCATATTTTTGCGGCAGGCAATGTGTATACCTATAGCGTTGACCTGCCCAATCTATACGGTGAGCAAGAGGACACCGGCCAGGATGGTGGACTAAAGGCGCCGATGCCTGGTAAGGTCATCGCACTCGAGGTACAGGTGGGCGATGAGGTCGAGGCAGGGCAAAAAATACTCACCCTCGAGGCCATGAAAATGGAGCACAGCATCGATGCACCGATAGCAGGTACGGTCACAGAACTGCTGTACGCCGTTGGTGACCAGGTACAAGAAGGCGTCGAGCTGGCCATCATCGAGGCCAAAGGCGACGCATAACCCCTAATTACCATCCGCACGCGGGCAGACGCCCTCGCGTCTGCCCCTAACATCACAAGGCGGCCCCAAGGCATGATGAATAGCTTTTGCCATTCATGCTGAGGTGTAATTTCTCACGATCAACTCGACCACCTTGCCCCGACCGGTCGCATTGGCGTTAATCGTCCGGCCGGCAAATACCTTATCTATGTGATAGTTTGAATAGAGCTCGTAGACTAAGGGAGCCGAGGAATTAGACAGCATGAATTTCACACCTCGCTCGGTCAGCGTATCGCAAAACTCTTTCAGTCTTTGCTGCATACCCATATCAAACCCACCACTGGTGTAATTTGTAAAATTAGAGGTGGCATTGAGAGGAATATAAGGTGGGTCCAAATACACAAAGTCGCCGCGCGCCACCCTACTTAAAATAGATTCAAAATCGCCTTGATATATATCCGTGTACTGCAGTATTGCTGAGCAGGCCAAAATATTCTCTTGATCCAGGATCTTTGGATTTTTGTACCGACCAAAGGGAACATTATGTTGGTTATTTTTATTGACTCTATAAAGTCCATTAAACCCTGTTTTATTTAAATAAATAAAACGGGCGGCCCTTTGCACCGCTGGGCGCTGCATATAGGAAGCGCAACGATCCCAAGCTCTGACCTCATAATAAAACTCTTTGGTATTTACAAATTGCCCAAGGCAGGCAATTAACGCTAACGGCTCTTCTTTAATGACCCTATAGGCATTGATCAGCTCTTCGTTAAAATCGCCGATGCATGGCCGATGAATCTTGGCGACCTCGGCATCATGCAAATGCCAAAACAGCGCACCGCCCCCTATAAAAGGCTCAAAATAATTTGTAAATGTTTTGGGCAATCGATGAATTAAATCATCGAGTAATTGGCGCTTGCCGCCCACCCATTTTACAAAAGGGCTGGCTGTAACGGCTTTGTTGAACATTAGTTTCTTTGGTTTTTCCATTCGAACCGAGCTCTGACCCGAGCCCAGACCCAAGTTATCTGGATTAGTTTAGCTCATTGTCGACAGCGCCAGTCTGATCTCTTTTAAAACCCAGTCCTAACTACCGACAAAACCTCTCTGCCCATCATTAACGCAACTACCCATTCGCTCGGCTACTGGGTTATCATACGGTAGCAGATAGCATATTGTCCCATCACGACACTTCATTACGTCCTACAACAACTGTACTTGACGACTGCCGCCATACTTTGACACTTTGCTCAATGACGTACCATCAACGATGACTGCGGCATTCTTTTTACCATGCACCATCGCCCAACCCCCTCAGACGCGCCTGTTGTAACTGATGCCCCAGAAACCGAGGGCATCAAATATGCAGGGTCAAAGCTCAAACTGGTGCCGTACATCTTATCCCTGTTAAAAGACCTAGAGCTACGCACAGTATTAGACGGGTTTGCGGGGACCACGCGGGTGGCGCAAGCATTTGCAAAGCAGGGCTATCAGGTCTACAGCAATGATATTTCGGACTGGTCTTTTATTTTTGGGCTGTGTTATCTCAAGAATAAAAAAGAGCCTGCCACTTACCAAGAGCTCATCGATCACCTCAATGCGGTCCCGGGTTATGACGGATGGTTTACAGAGCATTATGGGGGGGTTGATCGCAATGGTTTGGCCATCCAAGATGATGGCCAAAAACGGCTCTGGCAGGTACATAATACCCGTAAATTGGATGGTATACGTGATGAGATCGAGCGGTTAGCCCTCGACCCTATTGAGCGCTCCGTTGCGTTAACCAGCCTCATTTTGGCCCTAGATAGTGTGGACAATACCATGGGGCATTTTTCCTCTTATCTGCGCCGCTGGTCTGCTCGCTCTTATCAGCAGATGCATTTACAGGTACCCAAAACTTTTATCAACCAAAAAGACCATCATGTGCTCAAGGGAGATATATTTGAGCACTTGCCGCACCTATCAGTAGATTTTGCTTATTTTGATCCACCCTATGGATCAAATAATGAAAAAATGCCCCCTTCTCGGGTGCGATATGCGTCGTATTATCATGTTTGGACTACAATTTGTCGGCATGACCGCCCAGAGACTTTTGGTGCCGCTGCGCGGCGCAAAGACAGCAGCGATTACACGGCCACCTCTATTTTCGAGGAATACCGACGCGCTGCGGATGGCCGTTTTATCGCCGTCAGCGCCATTGATCAGTTAATTCAAAAGGTCCAGGCGCGGTATGTGGCATTGTCCTATAGCTCGGGGGGCAAGGCCACAGCGGCTGAGCTTGATCGCATACTCAACACCCATGGCAAGCTCATCAAAACGCTGGAAATAGACTACAAAAGAAATGTCATGTCGGGCATGCGTTGGACCCATGACTGGGTCAACGATGCCGAAAACCCCAACCGTGAGTTTATCTTTCTCATTGAAAAGCAAAATGTTTAGTTTATTAGATTGGGCTCATTAAGCTCCCTGGTTAGCGCTGTTATGTACCTGCAATTTAAAAACGTACAAAAGACCTACGACCAAAAAACACTGGTGGTCAAGGATTTCAACCTGAGCCTCGATCAAGGTGAATTTGTCACCCTACTGGGACCCTCTGGCTCAGGAAAAACAACAGTGCTGATGATGCTGGCCGGCTTTGAACCCCTGAGTGATGGTCAGATTTTGCTCGACGGTCAACCAATAGAAAAGATTCCACCCTATCGGCGCAATATCGGCATGGTCTTTCAGAGTTATGCCCTATTTCCGCATATGACAGTGGCTGAAAACCTCGCCTACCCGCTCAAGGTGCGGCGCCTGCCTAAAAAGCAAATACAGCAGCGTGTGGGTGATTTTTTAGATCTGATCGAAATGCGTGCTTTTGGCCAACGCAAGCCAGCGGAACTCTCGGGCGGTCAGCAGCAACGCGTGGCTTTGGCCAGAGCGCTGATCTTTGAGCCCTCTTTAGTATTGATGGACGAGCCTCTGGGTGCCTTAGATAAAAAATTACGCGAGCAGATGCAGTTTGAAATCATGCGCTTGCATGAACAACTCGGTTTTAGTGTGATCTATGTCACGCATGATCAGAGCGAGGCACTCACCATGTCTGATCGCATCGCAGTGTTTAACCAAGGGGTGGTGCAGCAATACGACGCCCCTGCAACGCTGTATAACCAACCGCAGAATACTTTTGTCGCGGGCTTTATTGGCGAAAACAACCTGCTACCCATACACGCGCTACGCCTTGAGACGAACCAGACTGTCGAGGCCATATTGGCTGATGAGACCCCCATCACAGCGCAAAACAAACACATCACCCAACCTGCCAAGCGCGGTATGCTGGCCATTCGCCCAGAAAAAATACAAATCAATCCGCAAAAGGCGCCTGATAATTTGCTCCAGGCGACCTACCTCACCGAGCAGTATGGGGGGGATTTTATGCGGTACTTTTTTTCCTTGGCCGATGGGAGCAAAATCTCTGCCAAAAGAGTCCAGCCGTTGCCACACACCGTCACCCAATATGGCCAGCCCGTGTCCTTGGGCTGGAACCAAGAGGACTGCTTTGCATTTCCAAATGAGTAACCAGAGGATCGCTATGCGTAAATTTCTTTTTAGCCTAGGACAGGCCACCTTAGCAGGCGCCGTCTTGGCGGCCATACTGCCCATAACCGCTGGGGCCCAAGAGCGCCCATTAACTGCTGTTTCATTTGGTGGGGCCTATGGGGCGACCCAGCAAAAACACCAAGTCACACCCTTTATAGAGCACAGTGGGCAAAAGGTGCTGTTTGAAAGCTATTCTGGGGGCATTGCTGAAATCAAGGCCCAAGTCGAATCAGGCCGTGTGCAATGGGATGTGGTCGATATTGAAACCATTGACTTAGAGCGTGCCTGCGCCGAGGGGTTGCTCGAAGAAATCCCCCAGGACATCCTGCTGCCGGCTGATGATGGCAAGGCAGCCACAGATGATTTTTTACCTGAGGCATTAGAAAACGAATGCGGGGTGGGTCAGATGCTATGGAGTACAGTTTTTGCCTACGATTCCGAAGCCTCGGCAGATATTGATATCCAAAGCATTAATGACTTTTTTGATGTTGAAAACATTCCAGGCAAGCGTGGTTTACGCAAACGCCCCCAAGTTAACTTAGAATGGGCCCTGCTGGCCGATGGGGTGCCGGCCGATGAGGTGTATGACGTCTTGGCCACTGATGAGGGCCAAGCGCGCGCCTTTGCCAAACTCGATAGCATTAAAGACCACATCATTTGGTTTGATAGCTGGTCACAGGCCCCCCAGTTACTCAATGACGGCGGGGCGGTACTCGTACAATCGGCCCACGGCCGCTTTTATGATGCCATGGCCAAAGAGGGCAAACCCTTTACCATCGTTTGGGATGGTCATATCTACGATATGGATGCATGGGGTATTGTGAAGGGTACGCCCAATTTAGATGAGGCCTTAGAGTTTGTGGCCTATACCACAGGCACTGTGCCTTTGGCGGGCTTTGAAGAGGTGGCCTATGGTCCCACCCGGCAGTCATCTCTCGAGCGGGTGGATGACGATGTTTTACCCCACCTACCCAGCTCTCATTTAGAGATTGGGCTCAAAGCAGATGGCATCTTTTGGGCAGACTATGGCGAGCTCCTAGGTGAAAAATTCCATGAGTGGCTCTTGCAATAAGCCCACCCTCCCTGCGGTGGCCTCGGCACAATGGCAGCACAACGAGCGACGCAACCAGCGTCGCCTGCGCTGGCGCGCATTGTTGCTGGTCGCTCCACTGCTGCTGTTTATCTTATTTAATTTTGTGGCCCCGCTGGGCCATATGTTGTATCGCAGTATTCATAATGACGGCATCGCCCAGCTGATCCCTGAGACCAGTGCCGCACTCTCACAATGGACCGATCATCGTCAGCTTCCCATGCAGGCCATGCCCCCATTGACACGCGAATTACAGGCACTGGCCCAAAACCGTCAGGCCGGCAAAGTAGCCGCAGCGGTGAATCGTCATTATGCCGGTGCGACCAGTGTCATTAATCGTACCGCACGCGGCTTACGTAATGCTGAGCTGCCGAGCACCCCTCAAAAGGCCCAAGAGTTTCTCACCCAGGCTGCCCCCCAATGGGCAGAGCCGGAACTCTGGATAGCCATCCACAAAGCAAGTCAAAACTTTACTGATAGTCATTATCTGACGGCCTTGGATCTCGAGCGTGATGCCCAAGGACAGCTGCAGGTACGTCAAGACAGGCGGATCTATTTGCAGCTGTATACCAAAACCCTAGGCATGGCAGGCCTCATCACCCTGCTTTGTGCATTGCTGGGTTACCCCTTGGCCTACGTATTGGCGCATGCACGCCCGGCCCTGCGCAATCTGTTATTAATCTTTGTGCTGTTGCCCTTTTGGACTTCTTTGCTCGTACGCACAGCAGCCTGGATGGCCCTTTTACAAAATAGCGGAGTGATTAACCGCATCCTGCTCTGGAGCGGACTCATCGATGCCCCGCTCACACTGCTCTATACGCGCTTTTCTACCATTTTGGCCATGACGCATATCTTGCTGCCTTTTATGATTTTGCCCCTATTTAGCGTAATGCGTGGCATCAATCCCGCTTTTATGCAGGCCGCACTTTCAATGGGGGCACGGCCCATACAGGCCTTTTCAAAAATCTATTTCCCTCTCTCACTGCCTGGTTTAAGTGCGGGCGCTTTGCTAGTGTTTATCATTTCTATTGGTTATTACATCACGCCGGCGCTCTTAGGGGGCACCGACGGGCAAATGATTGCTAACCTCATCGCTTTTCATATGCAGGAGTCTAATAACTGGGGGCTGGCCGCCGCCTTGGGGGGCCTGTTACTGATTGCCATATTAGCGCTTTATTGGATCTATGAGCGACTCGTCGGCATGACCTCCGTACGCTTGTATTAATGTCTATGAAGCATACCGTTAGCTACTCACTCTTTCATCGGATGGGCCAATGGGCACTGTATGCCATGGCAGCGTTGGTGTTGCTATTTTTGATCACCCCCCTACTGATTATCATCCCCCTATCCTTTAACAGCGAGCCCTTTTTTAGCATCACCCCTGAGATGCTGCGCTTGGAGGCCAATGCCTTTTCACTGCGCTGGTATCAGCAGCTAGAAAACGCCCCAAACTGGCACCATGCCATCCGCAATAGTTTTTTAATTGGTGGTTGCGCTACTTTGTTGGCCACCACCTTGGGGACACTGGGTGCCCTCGGTCTGAGTCAGCCCAACATGCCCTGTCGGCGCTTGATTATGGCGCTGCTCCTCTCACCGATGATCGTGCCTGTGATCATCTTGGCGGCGGGCATGTTTTTCTTTTACGCGCCCTTTAATCTCACGGGCACCTTTAGCGGTATTGTATTGGCCCATGCGACGCTGGGAATACCATTTGTGGTGATCACCGTCACCGCGACTTTGACGGGACTAAATCCTGCCCTTTACCGCGCGGCCCTGAGTTTAGGAGCCTCGCCTTGGTATGCCTTTCGTACGGTCACCCTACCAGTGATTCGGCCAGGGATCGCAACGGGGGCATTATTTGCTTTTATTGCCTCGTTTGATGAGATTATCATTGTTCTTTTTTTAGCAGGCCCCGAACAGCGGACCATCCCACGCGAAATGTTCTCTGGGCTACGCGAGCAAATCAACCCTAGTATCCTGGCCGTGGCCACCCTATTGATCGCTTTTTCTACATTGTTTTTGATTTGTTTGCATCTGTTGCGACGCCGTGGTCAACGTCTGTCTGCACGCGCCGACGCGCCGCCCTCTACACTGTAGGGGGCGCACTTTCTTGTCAGGATGACTGCCATGACTGATAAGTCAAAAAGCCCAAATAAGTCATCAATAAAGAACTCAATAGATGCAAGAAAATAATAACCAGCCCAGAGAACACGCGATCATTTTGAAAGCTTTGCACCACCTCGAGAGAAAAGGTGGAAAAGGTGGACAAAGCGCCGCAAAACCCCGTCAATAGAAACAAACGCCATTCAGGGCTTAGGCTAGGCAGATGGCTAAAAAAGGCCAAAGCCAGACCCGCCACATAACCTGCGATCACATTCGCCAAATAGGTGCCCAAGGGCATCACAGACCACAGCGCATTAAATTTAACGCTCAGCCCCCAACGCAATAAGCCGCCTAGTGATGAGCCCAATACAATACTCAATAGGGCTTTAATCATAGACCCTCCCGTGCTCAGACCCCTCAAGTCGCATCCGCCGCCCCCTTGGGAGTGGACGTAATATTATCCTGCGTACGGCCAATGAGCAGCTCACCAATCATTGTGCTGTCTATGCTTTCCCCACTGAGCACACGCATGAGTATTTCACCCCCTAGCTCAGTCAAGGAAAATGAAAAGTCAGCCCGCAGCAAATCTATTTTTTTGCGGTTACTCTCATCATTAATAACCGTGACCGTTTTTACATGGTCTGCAGCTACCTCATTGACCGCAAGTAAGATGTACGTGTTTTCAGCATCATTTTCCTCGAGGGCCATGACGCATTGGGCGTCCTTGACTGATGCTTGCTGCAAAGTGGTAATCGCACTCATCTCACCCGTGACCACCGCTGCATCTGCGGGGAATAAGTGGCGCTTATCATCAGGGCACACCACGACCACATTCATCTTGCGCTTTTTTAGCCCCTGATAAACATATTGAGCCAATAACGAAGTCCCCACAATCACATAATGATTTTTCATCCGCAATAACCTTTTTTGAACAATTTCCTGTGTATCGCGTACCAAAGCCCCTGCAATATAAACGACCGAAGTAGTGAAAATAGTGATCCCAAATACCACGATACTGATGGTAAACATCCGCGACTCGACAGTCACAGGGACAATATCACCATAGCCCACCGTCGCCATACTGATCATAGAAAAATACAGCGCTGTAAAGGGATCATCTATTTTGGGTTTGTAATGATCACCTAAATACAATGTGCCTAATACAGAATACGCCGCCAAAACAATAATACTGAATAAAGCAATGGCACTGGTGTTGGTGGTACTGTGATTAGGAAACACCCGCCAAGCATGCATCAACAATACCAGCAGGGTGATGGAATACAGTGCGTGCCACAGATACTTTTCCCCCATGCTGATGTCTATCATGACCAACAACATGAGAATTAAAACCGCAAATAACCAGGCAATGCGGGAGCGAAATACTAAAGACACCCCCAGGCCAATCAAAATAATGCCTAATGAAAAGCGTGGCAGGTCTAAAAGCTCTATAAACCCTAGGGACTGCAACCACTCGGTAAAGCCATGGGTGCGCCAATCAATATGCTGGCTATATGCACGAACAATAGGGGCAATCAACCAAAGCCCATTGATGATGGTCAGCGAAGACAAAAACTTGGGAGCATTCAGCAGTGCGATCAATCTGTGAATAACGGTATGTATAAAGTGCATGAGTCTCCCTAGAGCAAATGAGTTTTTATTTTAGATTAACCGTAGCTTGACTATGGCTATGGCTATGGCTATGGCTATGGCTATGGCTATGGCTATGGCAACGATTATACGGCCTTTTTTTCTCGACCTAACAGCAATCCACCCAATACCAGCACTGCCCCTACCAGCATGAGCGCATTCCATTGCTCACCGAATAAGAGCCACGCCTGTGCAGCCGCCAAGGGCGGAATCAGAAAAAACATGCGAGCGACTTGATGTGCCTCACCACGTTTTAACATAATCATTAACAACCAAATGGCGCCAATGGAAATAGCCAGCACCAACCAAGCCAAAGTCAGCCAGAGGGACAAGGTCGAATGCATTCGGAAATCTTGTGTGAAAAGGCAGGCCAGCAAAAACACAAAAAAAGCACCAAAATATTGAAAAAATAGCCCCTCTACCTGTCCCATCGCCTGATCCATTTTCTTTTGCCACAGAGTAGCAAAAGAAATCCCGACCAAGGAGACCAAGCACCACAACAGCCCGACCCCGCTCAATTGATACTGATCTGTGGAGACATCCAACCCACCGCCCAAGACCAGTGCAGCCCCTATCGCCCCTATCAAAAAACTGAGCCATTGCTGTACCGATAATTGCACGCCAAAAATAGGTTTGGCCAATACCGCGGTCAACAAAGGATGCATGGTCACCAACAAGGCCGTCACCCCGGGGGCCATCCCTGCTTGGATCGCTGCAAACACACCGCCCAGATAAGCCCCGTGCAATAAGACCCCTACCCCCATTTGCTGCGCCCGCGAGCGTCCATCACCCCATTGCATTTTTTGCTTTCGGAAAAACAGTAATAAGAGCAATAACGGCATCGTCATTAAACTGCGCATCAGCAACAACATAAAGGGTCCTGCATCTCTCACCCCAAACTCAGCCGCCGAAAAGCCTGTAGAAAATAAAAAAACAAAAACAAAGGGTATCCACATGGAGCGTAAACTTTTAAAAAAAATTGCCCTCGCTCAAGGAACGAGGGCAACGATACTCATCAATTAGATACTGACAATGCGCCTTGGGCCTGTACACCCATCCATTGACGGGATCTGGTGAAACAGACCTACACCGTGTTTATGGGCATTTGGTAAAACGCAAATAGGGCAAACGGACATCAATTTCACCGTACTGTTCACGCGCAGCAGCATCATCCAGACTCAGGGCAACAATCACATCCTCACCAGGGTTCCAGTCTGCCGGTGTTGCCAAGGGGGCACCATCGGTGGCCTGGATGGCATCTAGTGCACGGATAATTTCAGCAAAATTACGCCCTACAGACATAGGATAATTCATGGTCAGACGAATTTTCTTGTCAGGACCAATAATGAATACGGTACGGACAGTGGCGCTGTCGGCGGCCGTACGGCCATCGGGCAGATAAGCATCGGCTGGCAACATGCCATACAGCTTTGCAACGGTCAAAGTGGTGTCGTCAATGATAGGGAAATCAGCCTGCGAACCAGCAAAGGCCTCGATATCACGGATCCACTTTTGGTGATCATCGACATCATCCACGGACACACCAATCACCTTGGTATTGCGTTTTTGGAACTCGGGCACCAAACGGGCGACTGCCCCAAACTCGGTGGTGCATACGGGGGTGAAATCCTTGGGGTGGGAAAACAAAATGGCATAGCTATCGCCAATCCACTCATGAAAATCAATTTCACCGGCGGTGGTTTGGGCGGTGAAATTAGGTGCCTGGTCATTTAATCTAAGGGACATTACTCTCTCCACAATAAATATTTTTAAGCGCTGAGATGCGGGATTGATCACTTTAATGCTAGCACAAAGCACCCAGAGACAAACCATGCACTTAGTTATATGTTATTAACCAAATAGAATCATAGGAACGCGCCCTCATGCAGCCACGACACGTGGGCGGCATCACTTTTTGCTGTGGTTAGCAATCACTGGGGAAAAAAGTTAAAATTGGGCGTTTTTCTGATGGCCATCACGGAGAGGACGACCCGTTGATGACCGCCTTTGGGATCCCTATTCTTTGATTACTGTTTTGCCACATGCATCAATCTGGTTCTCGACGCCCTGCCTGGATGCGGGCACTGCGCTATAGCATTCCCATTGCCATGGGCTATATACCTGCTGCCATCGCCTTTGGGGTGTTGATGCGTGCGGCGGGCTTCCCATTTTGGTGGGCACTGGCACTCAGTGTCTTTCTATACTCAGGGGCTGCACAATTTGCTTTAATCCCCATGCTGACGCAGGCCATTCACCCGCTCTCGATGTGGGTCAACATCAGCATTATCAATCTGCGCCATATATTCTATGCCTTGCCGCTTTTAAAAAGCCTCCCCAAAAAGCGCGCTCAGCGTGCTTACTGCTTATTTGGCCTGACCGATGAAAGTTTTTCCACATTAATGACCTTGCGCCGTAGTGAGCAACGCCGCATCATGCTGCCTTTTATCTTTTTTAACCAATTGAGCTGGGTCCTGGGCACTTTAATTGGTCTGCTCCTAGGCGGTGAGCTCATTGAGCTCATACCCAACTTGGACTTTGCGCTGACGGCTTTATTTATCATATTGGCCTATGAACAATACAGCAGCAATCAACAGGCATGGCCCATTTACATGGCCATCGCGGTCTTTGCGATCATGCATTTACTGTTCCCCAGCTATGCCTTGTTGCTCACCATTACCGTTTGCGCGGCACTCATCATGCTAAGGGCTAAAAAAAATGAGCAGTCATAGTAGTTTTCTCATTGTGCTGATAAGCACCGCCATCACTACTTTTTTCCTCCGTGCGGCACCCATAGTGATCCCGCGCAAGTGGCTCTCCTCCCCTTTATTACAAGCACTCAACCGCTTTTTACCCCTCTGCGTGATGGTTGCCTTGGTATTAACCACCTTTACAAAATTCGAGGCCCCCATACTCGCACCCGCCAGCGCCCAAGTACTGGCCCTGATCATTGTGCTTTTAAGTTATATCCGCTTTAAAAACGTCTTGCTCTCGATGTTGCTTGGCGTGGGTAGTTTAAATGGTCTGCTCTACCTACTGGGTCTACTCTAAGTAATACACCACCCTGTGAATGACTGACCTAAGTCATCCCTTTCTCAAGTGCCTTTGATAGAATGCATTAAGGGTCATCATGACTCGACGCCATGGCTCTGAGGTCCAAAACACCTTTGAGCCCTCCTAGTAACGCCTATAGAGGTTTACAACATGATCCAAGCGACCTGGCAAAGTGTCTATGACTTTTGGTTTGAGGAATGCACCGCCGAAGACTGGTTTGGTAAAAATCCAGATTTTGACAAACTCATTTGGGATCGTTTTGGCACCATTTGCCAGGCGGCCGCGCGTGGTGAGTGCTACCCTTGGCGCGCTGAATTGCGTGGTCGATTGGCCGAGATAATTGTTTTAGACCAATTTTCACGCAATGTATGGCGCGACAGCCCGCGCGCATTTGCCCAAGATGGCATGGCCCTAGTATTGGCTCAAGAGGCGGTGCAACATCCCGAATACGCTCAGCTTGGTCAGCGTGAGCGCCAATTTATACTCATGCCCTATATGCACTCTGAATCACGTGCTATCCACGAAGTGGCTGTCGAATTATTTAAGGCGCTAGGTGATGAGCAGACCCTGGAATACGAGTATCGTCATAAGGTGATTATTGACCGTTTTGCTCGTTATCCACACCGAAATAAAATCCTAGGCCGCCAATCCACCGCAGAAGAGCTCGAGTTTTTAAAAGAACCGCATTCCTCTTTTTAAGACCAGGCGCTCTAAGCGCATGTTTTACTCACTCACAAAAGGAGTATCAATCAATGAGTCGTCTTGCAGTTACAGAAAAAATCATCGCCCAAAAAGTGGCCAAAGGACTCCAATGGAAAGACATCGCTGAAAAGGTAGGCGCGAGCAAAGAATGGGTCACCGCTGCTTGCCTGGGGCAAATGACACTCACAGAAGCACAAGCCACCACGGTGGCTCAGATTTTTGATCTGAGCGACAGCGAACGCAAGTGGCTAATGCAAGTCCCCTACAAAGGCTCTTTGCCCACTGAGATACCCACTGACCCACTCATTTATCGCCTCTATGAGATCGTCAATGTCTATGGCACCACCATCAAAGAACTCATCCACGAAGAGTTTGGTGATGGCATCATGAGCGCCATCGACTTTGATATGGATATCCAAAGAGAGCCACACCCCGAAGGTGATCGCGTCAAAATCACCATGAATGGAAAATTCCTACCCTACAAAGAATACTAAAGGAATATCCAAGCAATAAAAAAACCCGATGCGATGGCATCGGGTTTTAGATCTAACTGCAAAAATAAACTGCCATTTACAAAGACGTCATGCTACAAAGACGTCATGCGATTTAGGATGGCGTCGCCCCTACGGTCTCATCTGACTGCTCCGTGGGATCCTGGGCAAAAAGCAATAATAAGTTAATACCATGCTTATAGTATTCTCCCTCGCCCATGAGCACATCGAGCTGGATATTGGCGAGCTCATCTGCAATGGGCTCAGCAAATGGCTCGCGCTCGGTGTGAATGATTTTTAAGTAGGTTTTGCACTCTGGGCAGGTCTCGGCCAATACGGCAGGTGTCTGATAGTCCTCATCTGCGACATCTGGACTGGCCAAAGACATGTACTCTACACCATCCTCGTGCAAACAGCGCGTGCAACGAATGCGCGGCATATGCCACTGCACCCCGCACAGAGAACAAGCCACATAGCGCTGCCCCGCCATGCCTCCAAAACTATGTACCATACTGGTGGTCGGCAAACTACCACAACACGGACAGGTGGTTTGCTCGCTGAGTTTTACTTTTTGGTATTGCTCATCAGCACGGATAGCCGGTGAAGAACACAGCATATGTGCCCAGTACACCTGCAAAGCAGCACCAATGAAAGGCGCCGCCGCTAAATCAACCCCAGAAACACTGCCAGCCAGCAACTGATCAGCCTGTACCTCGAGCTCGACCGAGGGCATTTCTTTAATGCGTTGGAGCAGCTGGCGAATGTTTTCGGCCTGCTCTCCGCGCATTTTTGCCGCTAATAGATAATCCAGTAATTGGTGCAGTATTTTTTGCCAAATAGGATCGCGCGGCCAGTCTAAGGCGGCCAAAGGTGGTAGGCCATGCTCGGCCGACTGGGCTAATGCCGCCTCATCGGGCATAGGCACCTCGGGTAAATCAGCCAGGGCCAAATGCTGGGCCTGCGCTAACTCGGCCATCAACCCTAAATACGCACTGATAGCACCTGGCTGGCGCGCGAGTTGCTTTAAGCGCATACTACGCTCAGCAAATAAGCTAGCCCGATTGGGCCAAATAAAAAGATCAGGCTCGCCCGAACCACGGGCAATGATCTCTTCGGCGGGCATAATACGAACAACAGACTCACTAGATTTGGCCACAGAGTACTCCTAATGGGCATAAAAAAACACAAGCGTAGCCCCAAACAGCGGGGCTACGCAATCAAGGGAGCTAGTTTTTACCAGTCGTCTCTTTGTACCACAGAGGGTGGTGGGTCTTGGCCCACTCCTCGGTCACCGTGCCTTGGGTCATGGCACGCATCGTACCCTTGACCCAGATGGCGGCATAAATATGCACAAACACGCTCAGCAGCAGCACCCAAGCCGAAATGGCATGGATGAGTGAGGCTGCGCGCAGCACCTCTACCGAGAAGTTAGGCGCGAACCAAGGACGCCAGAACAGCACCCCAGTAATGACCAAGGCCAAAAGACTCAGCGTCATCAGCCAAAAAATCATTTTTTGCCCGTAGTTGTACTTACCCACAGGCAAATCGGGGTTGATCTCGCCGCGCAGCATGCGACCAGACTGTTTGCGCCATTCTTTGTCCCCACGTTTGAACATATTGTCTTTGACAACACGGAAAAACATGAGGATAAAGCCTAGGAACATCAGCACCCCTAAAAAGGGATGCAAGATGCGCGCCCAGGTACCGCCCCCAAACAAGTTAGTTAAAAAATAAAGCGACGGATGAAAGAAGGCCAGCCCGGATAGCGCCGAGAGGAAAAACATGATGGCGATAAACCAATGATTCATGCGATCGCTATCTGAGTAGCGCTTAAGTGTTTTACTCATGTCTACTCCTTAGTTTGCTCATCAGCGCTGGTTGAATGGGCATCATCGTCACCCTTGGGCTCGCGGATAGGACCTACCTTCATGTAGTGGAAGAAACCACCCAAGACGGCCAGTGCCGCCCCCGCAAGTGCGATGGGTTTGGCCAACCCTTTCCAGAAACCCACGGTCGGACTGACCTGAGGATTGGCAGGCAACTCTTGGAGCTCTGGCTGAGAAGCGTCACGCAAAATATACATGACGTGTGTCCCGCCTACCCCTTCGGGGTCATAGAGCCCGGCATTGTCGTGCCCACGCTCTTGGAGTTGCTTAACGCGAGTCTCGCTATAAGCCACCATATCGTCTTTGGCACCAAATGTGATGGCGCCCGTCGGACAGGTTTTCACACAAGCAGGCTCAAGACCGACGTCCACACGGTCTGAGCACAGTGTGCACTTATAGGCTTTGTTGTCTTTCTCGCTAATCCTCGGGATATCGAAAGGACATCCGATGACACAATAGCCACAACCAATGCAATTTTCTTGAACAAAATCAACGATACCGTTGGAGTGCTGAACAATTGCACCTGGTGACGGACAGGCCTTGAGACAGCCTGGGTCAGCACAGTGCATACAGCCGTCTTTACGGATTAGCCAATCGAGATGATTTTCCTCGGGCTCGACCTCGTAGAAACGCATCACTGTCCAAGACTCTGCGGTCAGGTCTACGGGGTTGTCGTAGGTACCGACATTAACCCCAACCTCATCGCGTAAATCGTTCCATGTCATGCAGGCAACTTGGCACGCCTTGCAGCCAATGCACTTGGACTCGTCAATCAGTTTGGCAACTTTATAACGTTCCCGCGCATGAGCTGAAGGCGTCGTTGTGGCCGACCTAGCTACAATATCTAACTGTTGATTGGCCATAGCGTTATACCTTTTCTATGTTGACAAGGAAGGCTTTAAACTCGGGGGTCTGAGAGTTGGCATCACCCACAAATGGCGTGAGAGAGTTTGCCAGGAACCCTTCTTTGGTCACCCCTTTGAAGCCCCAGTGAATCGGAATACCGACCTGGTGTACCTTTCGCCCATCGACATCCAGCGCACGAATACGCTTGGTCACGACGCAGGTAGCCACCACCTGACCGCGCTTGCTGTAAACGCGTACCTTGTCGCCATCACGAATGCCTTTTTCTTTGGCTAAGGCCTCGCCAATTTCGACAAAGGGTGCGGGCTGCGTAATTGCATTACTCAGGGCGTGTTTTGTCCAGAAGTGATGGTGCTCGGTCAAGCGATAAGTCGTCGCCGCGTAGGGGTACTCATCCTTGGTGCCGAAGGTCTCCCAGACATCCTCGTATACACGTGCTGCCGGGTTGCTAATGGCCAGCTCGTTATCGGGGTGGAATGGGTTAAAGCCTAGCGGGCTTTCAAATGGCTCGTAGTGCTCGGGTAACGGACCATCAACCAAACCAGCAGAGAACAAGCGCGCGACCCCCTCGGGGTTCATGATAAAGGGCCCGACATTTTCCTCTGGAGCAGCATCGGGTCGCATATCAGGAACGTCTGCGCCCCCTGCCCAAGTACCTCGCCAGGCAAGGTAGGTGCGCTCGGGATCCCAAGGCTGACCGCTGGTGTCTGCACTGGCACGGTTGTACAGCACGCGACGGTTTGCAGGCCAAGAGAAACCCCACTCGGGATACACCCCTAACCCACTAGGATCGTATTGGCTGCGGCGTTTGGTCATATTGCCAAGCTCAGTCCAGCAACCAGAGTAAATCCAGTTACCACAGGCTGTGGAGCCATCGTCTTGTAGCATGGCAAACCCGGGGACTTGCTCGCCCGCCTTGAGTAAGAGCTTGCGTGGTGCATCTGGATCCTCGGGGTCAGCCGGTGCGTAGATATCACGCAAGGCCTTGCCGTTGATTTCCTTGAGGAGCTCTTCGGAAGTGGGATGATAAGGGTTGACATAAGGCCAGTTGAGGTTGAGCACGGGCTCGGGCAGTACACCGCCCTCTTCTTCGTAGAGCTCGCGCACACGCATGAAAATACGTGCCACAATCTCGGGATCGAGCTTGGCCTGTCCTGGCGGCGGTAGCGCCTGCTCTTTCCAGATCAACGTACGACTGGAGTTGGTAAATGTCCCTGCCTCTTCGACAAAACAGTTTGAGGGCAGACGGAAGACCTCGGTTTGGATGTCACTGGCATCGACATCGTTATATTCACCATAGTGTTTCCAGAACTCACTGGTCTCGGTCTCGAGCGGATCGATGATGACCAAGAACTTGAGCTTGGACATGGCATCAGTGATTTTCTTTTTATACGGAGCGGAACCCAAGGGGTTAAAGCCCTGACAGATAAAGCCATTCATCTCGCCATTGTTCATGTACTCGTACATGGCCATGACGTCGTAGCCCTTGTCGCGTTTGGGCACCCAGTCATAAGCGAAATTATTGCGCTTGGTGGCGGCATCCCCCCAGTAGGCCTTCATCAAGCTGATAAACCATTTGGGGAAGTTTTGTGGAAAGGCCATCTGGTTGGGACGCAATGGCTTGGGTGTGCGCTTGTCGAGGTATACCTGCAAAGTAGGATCCTCGTCTGTAGGCGCCAGCATATAGCCAGAAAGCACCTCGGAGTAGGCATTCATATCGGTGATGCCCTGTACGTTGGCATGACCGCGCAATGCGTTTACCCCACCCCCGGGACGACCCATATTACCCAACAGCAATTGAATCATTGCCATGGTGCGGATGTTTTGCGAGCCAATGGAGTGTTGCGTCCAGCCTAAGGCATAACAAATGGTCATGACCTTGTCTGGGGCACTCATTTCGGCCATTTTCTCGGCAATTTCGAGGAAATCCTTTTCGGGTGTACCCGTAACGCTAGACACCATCTCGGGTGTATAGCGACTGTAGTGTTTTTTCAATAATTGATAAACACAACGTGGGTGCTGCATGGTCTCGTCGACCTCGATGTAGCCATCGTCACCGATCTCGTATCCCCATAGGGATTGATCGTATTTGCGTTTATCTTTGTCGTAGCCACTAAAGAGACCATCCTTGAAAGAATAGGTGTCTTTGACGATAAAAGTGGCGTCTGTATAGTTTTTGACGTACTCGTGGTGGATCTTGTCGTTGGTGAGTAGGTAATTGATCACCCCCCCGAGGAAGGTAATATCGGTACCGACCCGAATGGGTGCATATTTGTCAGCAACCGCTGCTGAACGGGTAAACCGTGGATCAACCACGACGAGTGGGGCGTTGCGATTTTGCATGGCCTCGACGACCCACTTGAAACCACAGGGGTGCGCCTCGGCAGCATTACCGCCCATAATGAGGACCATATCCGTATTGCGGATATCAGTCCAAGAGTTTGTCATGGCACCGCGACCAAATGTTGGGCCCAAACTGGACACCGTTGGTGCGTGTCAAATACGTGCTTGAGTATCGAGTGCAACCATCCCCAAGCCGCGTGCAACCTTGACGGCTAAATAGCCGGTCTCGTTAGAGGCTGCGGATGAAATCAAAAAGCCGGTGCTATTCCAGCGATTGACAGTCACCCCGTCATCATTTTTCTGGATCAGATTTTCGTCACGATCATCCTTGAGGTGGCGTGCGATGCGATCGATGGCCTCGTCCCAAGAGATGTCCTGCCATTCGGTGGCGCCAGGCGCGCGTACCTGTGGGTGGTGGACGCGGGATTCACTCTGCACCATGTCGATCACCCCTGCCCCCTTGGGACATAAGGTCCCGCGGTTAACCGGGTTATCGGGGTCACCCTCAATATGAACGATGGTGGGGCGCACGTTTTTGCTGCGATCGCCGAGAGTATAAACAACCATCCCACAGCTGACCGAGCAGTAAGGACAGGTGCTACGTGACTCGGTCGTGCGAGTTAGCTTGTATTCACGGGCAGCAGCCACTGCCTCGTTGGGTGAAAAACCCATTGCAGCCAAACTCGAACCGACCAGGCCGGCGGCACTCGCCTTGAAAAACTGCCTGCGATTCATATCCATTGTTAAGTATCTCCTAGAGCATTGATAATGCAAGAAAGAGCCATATCAATCTTCTGCTAAGCTGGGGTGATTTGGGCCACCCACTAACACGCTTTTGCGGAGACGACTGATACCTTAACCTATTAGTAACATAGGGTTTCACTGCAATGTATTGGTGATTACCCTTTCCGAATCATGAAATCAAGAATCCCCTTTTCAGCGTCATGGTTATAATTATTTATTTTTCCCAAATGACTCGATCATGAGCCAACGTCTTTTATCAGTGCTTAAAATCTTTTATCACGAACTACTGATTTAATGGTATTAGTGGTTGTACTGCTTAAAAACGCGCTTTTTTCACTGGCTACTAAATTTTTCTGTCTGTAACATGGGCAGAGGATTTATACTGAGAAAAGTCACCACACATTACGAACATCTAGGCGAGAGACATGAACCCCACCCATCCATCCGTTCTCAAGCAGTATCATCAATTTACGCGACGGCGATTTTTACTCGGCGGCGCGGCGCTGGCAGGCAGTGTTTTTGCTAGTTTTGCACCAATACGGTCGGGTTGGGCTGCCAGCTTGATGAAAAGCACCAGCGATAAACCCATCGTTTTCACCAATCTGAGGCTCTTTGATGGCAGTGGCAGCGCGCCTCGAGAGGGACTCAAATTGCTCGTTGTCGGTAATAAAATCGAGGCCATTTTGGAACAAGACGCCGCCCCCCCCGAGCAGGCCCATACCATCGATTGTGCAGGCAAATTGCTCATGCCCGGTCTGATCGATATGCATTGGCACAGTATGCTCGCAGGTCTAAATCAGACGCGCGCACTAACCTCGCCTGTGGGCTATTTGTATTACACGGCGGCGGCCGAGGCTGAGCGCACCCTGATGCGTGGTTTCACGACCATTCGCGATGCGGGTGGACCCAGCTTTTCTCTCAAAAATGCCATTGACGAAGGGCTCGTAACCGGGCCGCGCATTTACCCTTCTGGGGCCATGATCACCCAAACCTCTGGCCATGGTGATTTTCGCTTTATCAATGAATTACCCCGCGACAATAGCGCAACCACCAGTTTTATAGAGCGTGTTGGGGTAGCCATGATTGCAGATGGTCGGGCCGAGGTGTTACGACGTGTACGCGAGCAGTTGATGCAAGGAGCCTCGCAAATAAAAATGCTCGCAGGAGGTGGGGTGGCCTCTATGTACGATCCACTCAATAGCGTGCAATATACTGAGGATGAGCTGAAAGCCGCTGTACAAGCTGCCGAGGACTATGACACCTATGTCATGGCACATGTCTACATGCCCAAAGGCATACAACGCGCCATTCGCAGTGGTGTGCAGTGCATTGAGCACGGTCAGCTAGCGGATGAAGAATCCGTCAAAATGATGAGTGATCACGGGGTCTGGTGGAGTCTGCAGCCTTTTTTACAAGACGAGGACGCCAATGAGTATGTTAATCCTGTGCAGGTCGCGGATCAGAAACGCGTGGCACAAGGCACGGTACGTGCCTACGAGCTGGCTCAGAAATACAATATTGAGACCGGTTGGGGAACAGATATTTTATTTAATCCCAAAAAGACGAGCACTCAAGGGGCACAGCTGGCAAAGTTGACTCGCTTTTATGATCCCTTGACCTTATTGGGTCAAGCCACGGCACAAAATGGCCGGATGTTGGCGCTTTCTCGTAGCCGCAACCCCTATCCTGCGGTACTGGGTGAAATCACCGAGGGAGCCTACGCAGATTTAATCATTGCTGATGGGGATCCGACCAAGGATATTGATTTTGTCAGTGAGCCGGATAAAAACTTTCATCTCATCATGAAAGATGGCGTGATTTATAAAAACACACTGTCGTAACGGCCTATTTATTTAAGTCCAGACTTTTGATTTGCTGGCGCGGCTACTGCATGTTTCAGACACTACTGGTCGTCTGCATCACGCTGATCTGAATGCGTGTCAGACGACTCGTGTCGGTGGCGTTGTTGGGACAACTGCTGCTGATGCGTGGTGTCATCACGCTCTAGCGATTGGTGCTCGCGGGATTCTTGCAAAACCTGCTTAAACCCTTTGACCATCAAATAAATAACAGCCACTGTGCCCAAAATAAATAAAGCGATACGCATATTTAGACCTGCCTATGATACATCAGTATGGATGCGACTATTGTCGCACAAAAACCCGCACTGCAGGGCACAGTTAAAGCGCGATTACTGATGGACGCGCGGTAACCAATACGCATGGCGGATCACTGCCTTTTGATTGAGCAAGCGAATAAAATCACCAATCTCCTCTTCGCTAATGCCCTTAACATCTACAGTGGCTTGTATTTCTATCTCTTCATCACTGAAAGGCTTGATGTCTATTTTCCCTAGGGGCAAGTTTTTCTTTTGCAATAAATCAGTAAAAATACCCAGCGCGCGATCACGGTCTTCTGTGTCGGTAATCAGATGTACCACATGACGTAATTCTTGTTGGAGGGTATTTATAGGCTGTCGGCTGATGATCCGCTCTAGCCCCCGAAGTGCACTATTCGCTGCGATAATAAAAAGAGTTCCCAGTGCGGCCTCGGCAATCAGATCAGCCCCCGCACAGGCGCCGACAGCTGCCGACGACCACAGGGTGGCGGCTGTATTTAACCCCCTTATGCTGCTGCCCGAGCTATCTCTCATGATGGCTCCAGCCCCCAGAAAACCAACCCCGGAAACCACCGAAGAGGCGATGCGCACGGCACCATCAGAACCCGCAGCACGCATCGCGAGGTCTACAAAAATAGCCGCACCAACCGCCACGAGGACGTTGGTGCGTAAGCCTGCCACTTGGCGCCTGAATTCGCGCTCAATCCCGATCAGGGAACCGAGAATGAACGCCGCCAATAAGCTAATAAAGGTATTTATAAAATCCAAAAAAAGGAATTTTTGTTGTATCGCTAGCATGCTCAGGCGCCACCACTGTGATGAGGTACTCTCTATAAAACGCTATGACTCACCCGGAAAGGCTCGAGGTGTTTGGCCTGCTGGCGGATAGCCTGTAGGGGTTTGCTGTTTGCTATCAGCCAGCGCCTCAACCATTTGAACATCAATGGGTGATGCGTATCCTTTTTTGTCACGGCCAAAATGCAGCACACTATGGGGATAAGGCATTTCAATACCGGCCTCATCAAAACGCATCTTGACGTACCGATTATAGCTGCGCTGCACGGCCCATTGCATACCGGGAACTGTTTTAATCAAAATGCGTAACTTGACGCCTTGTTGATTAATTTCCGTCACCCCTTGGATGGTGATATCTTCGAGGATGCTGTCCGCAACCGCCGGATCATGTTTGAGATCATCAAAGGCCACGGCGAGGTAGTGCATGGTCTCATCCACTGACTCGCGGTGTCCAACCACATACTCGCCGACGGTATAACCATAATCACGCGTGTGGTTCGAAACACTGTCGATGGAAGAAAAAGGCACGAGATGATACCCGCCATCCAAGGTGCGAATCACCACCGAGCGAATGGTTAGCTTTTCTACCGATCCAAACAAGCCCGCCACCTCGACCACATCGTTTTGGTTCATGCCATTTTCAAGCTGGATGAAAATGCCCGTAATCACATCTTGGACGAGCTTTTGGGCCCCAAAACCTACCGCCAGACCAATCACCCCTGCCCCTGCGATTAACGGTCCAATGTCGATGCCCAGCTGTGAGAGCACAATCAACACCGTTAAGCCACTAATAATAATGACTAATGCATTTTTAAAGAGCATCAGCAGGGTGCGCTCGCGCTCTGAGGGCATATGCGTGCCAGAAACCGCCAAACGGTGCTCAATAAAGCTGGCTAAAATAATCCAAACCGTCGCGGCCACCGCGCATACCAGCACGATACGCAAAATAGTCTGTAGGACGGCCAGACCCTGCCCTTGGGTCAACCATTCTTGGAAGCTCATCACCTGCCAGGCGTCCAGCAAGCTAAAAATAATACCGGCAAATAAGAAAAGCCGCACCACCTGAAAAAAGATGGGCATATATGAATTCAAGCGCTCTTCGAGGAGAGGAAAGAACTCATTCCAGCGCTCGGATAAATGCACGTGATGTGATGAGAGCGAGGTCGTAATTAAAAACAGGGCCCCCCCAATCATCAGCGTCAATAATGTTTGCAAACTGGCCTGTGCCATAAAGCTGAGCGCATTTTGCTGATCGATCAGCGTCATGAATAACAAGACCGTGAAATATATCCAAGCCACCACAAACCACAATCGGGCAGAGATGCGCCATATACTGCCCCCGATGGCATCTTCACTGCGTTCGGCCATCGCAATAAAGCCCTCAGAGACCTGTTGGCGCTGACGCCACAACACACCCACCGCATAAAAGTACACCACCAACATCAGCAACGAACCGAAGACATTGGCCACAGAGGGTGCAAAAACGGCCTGCAGGAACGGTACCAGGACCAATAAGCCATAGCCGCCCACATTGACGACATTGGCAAACCAACCATGCCAATAACGTGCCCCTTGTTCTTCGATGGGGATCAATCGCAATGCCTCAAAGCGCTCAGCAAAAAATAAGCGGCTAATCGCCTTGACGACCTCAACGGCAAAGAAGGCGGTTAGGAATTGCATGCTAAATAGGGTTAACTGGTGATCATGGGCAAAAGCAGCAGTGGTCACCACATAACCAATCAAGGCGGCGACCATAATCGCCAACACGTCAATGACAAAAGCCCCCACCACGGCGAGCATTTTCCGCAGTTTGGTGTATCGTGCCACGTAATTCTTTTTGGCCTGCTCGGGATCGAGCCGGCGCAGATCTTGGTCCATTTCTGCCGCAGCATCGTCACTGTCCTCTTGGACATGAGCGAATTCGCCCCCAGTATCTGTTTGGGCGGCCTCCTCTTGTTCTTTATGAATAGCCATCAGCCGACGCCGACGCTGCCAAAAGCGTTTTTCTAACGCGCGTTGCTGATCGGCCAGCTTGGCAGCTGAGGGAAGTCGCGTTGCCCACTGGGCCACGGCCCGAAAGATAGGCACGATGACACGACGTAAAATACCATAAGCCGCCACGGTCACCACAATAGTCAAAATCAGGCTCAATACCGACTGCTGCCAGCCCTTAATTCTGCCCACTTGGCTGTCATCGCCTTTAAACAGAGCCACTACAATTTGCCATGAGTGCCCGATATCTTGGCGCAGATCTTGAGCAAACCTTTGTAGTCGATGGACGAACTTGCTGCCCGTTGACTCCTGGGGCTCGGCATGCGCCAAAGGCTGTTGCTCACCATCGCCATCCACGATGACTACGGTCTCGCCATGGGAAATAGCCCGCAAATGTTCGACCAACTGATCTCTGACGGAATCATCAGCTAACGCCTCAGCGAGCAACTCAACTGTCACCTCGCCATTAGCATCATCGGCACTCCCCTCTTCGGCATGTATGGGGGCAAAAGAAAAGGCTACCCAAAGTAGCAGCAAAATCACCCCTTGCTTGAAATAACACCATACGCTGCGATCGATTGAATACATATTGAGAAAAAACCTTTGTCTTGTTTGATTGGCGTTATTGTTTTTTTGTTACTGTTTGCATCCCCGCGATGGGCTGTATAAAGTAAAACCTTTAAAAAATACTAGCATTGAGGCTTCAAGATTACCAATCTTTATTGCAAAAGTTGCTAATTACAAATAAGTGGTTTGGGTAACGATACGGTAAACTTAGTTTAAATTTATTTATTTTTCCCCCAAGAATTAAATCATGGAAACAATTATCCTCATTTTCGTCATGCTTATTGCTGTGATTCTTAGCAGCATGATTGGTAGAGTTTTGCCTTGGGGAATCCCAACGCCGTTAATTCAAATTGCCCTCGGATTTATTGTTACAAGTTTTTTTAATGAAGGCATTGCATTACAACCAGAGGTATTTATTTTCCTCTTTATTCCGCCATTACTTTTTCTTGACGGTTGGCGAATACCTAAAGACGAATTAAAAAAAGACCGTTTTAGTATTTTCTTGCTGGCTTTTGGGTTGGTCATCATCACTGTGTTAGGGCTTGGCTATCTTTTGCATTGGTTAATTCCCTCAATGCCTCTCATGGTCGCCTTTGCTTTAGCGGCCATTGTGTCGCCGACGGACCCTGTGGCTGTGAATGGGATTACACGGCGTCTACCCATGCCACGACGCATCATGGCCATTTTGGAAGGCGAAGGGTTATTTAATGATGCCAGTGGGCTGGTCGCATTTCGCATGGCCGTCGCGGCGGTCATGACCGGCACCTTTTCCCTAGTGGATGCTGCTAAATCCTTTGTGTGGGTCGTATTTGCCGGCATTTTGATGGGGATTATCGTCACTCAAGTCCTCTCTACCGCCTATCGCTACTTTAGCCGTTTTTTTGGCAGTGACACCGGGGCAGATATACTGCTCAGCCTACTGATGCCCTTTGCGGCCTATGCACTGGCTGAACATGTCGGCGGTTCTGGCATTTTAGCCGCCGTGACTGCAGGCTTGACCATGGGCCATTTAGAGCTTTCAGGGCGCGTCAGCACGCTCACACGGATGCGCCGCACCTCAATGTGGGATACCATCCAATTTACGCTCAACGGGATGATTTTTGTTCTCTTAGGAGAGCAGTTACCTAATATCTTTACGGGTGCTGTAAAAATAGTTGAGCAAACCGGCCATCACAATCCTTGGTGGCTGGTGATTTACGCCATTGTCATTATGCTGGCATTAGTGTTGCTGCGCTTTTTGTGGATCACTGTCGCGGTGTCTAGCTCAAAATTATTGCGCCCCAACTTCTTTGCTATTGACAATACCATTCGCTGGGTGCATATCTGGATCTTGTCTTTTGCAGGGGCTCGCGGTGCCTTATCGCTGGCCGGGGTCATGACATTACCCTTGGTATTACCTGATAACAGCGCTTTTCCAGCCCGTGATTTAGCTATTTTTCTGGCCGCAACGGTAATCATTGCCACCTTGGTAGCGGCCAGCATCGCCCTCCCCTTATTACTGAGCAAAATGCCGCGCAGTACCGCACTGCATTCCCGTCATGGTGAACAGCGCAAAACAGCCCTCAGCTTTGCCTTACACCAAGCTGAAAAAGAGCTGGACCGTTATATTCAATCCGTAGATACCACCAACCTGCCCACAGATATCGATCTTTATGAATTAAAAGAGCAGCTCTTAAATGATTTCAAGCAGACATTTATTAGCAGTTCAGATCCTGAGGAGCCGGGCCATCAGCTATATTTGGAAAAAAATAAAATGCGGCTTGCCATCATCAGTACGGCCAGACAATCTATTTATTCTCTGGCCCGCCACCGTAAAATTTCTGATGAATTAGCACGCCAACTCGTGCGACAATTGGATTTCGACGAATATCGATTTAAATAAAAATAAAAACAACTTTCAGCCCTTTAAACAAAGGTTTTCCTACCCCATACCAAAGGAAGCTTTATGTTTACACCTGACCCCCTTGATTCTGTCTATCAGCCTCAATCAACCCCTATCCAAGAAGAGCATGAGCAATGCAAATGCTCAGATGAACCAGCGCGTAAGATACACGCCCAGGTCATGATGGCCATGGCGGACAATGCGGGTCAGCTCCGTTTACAAGAGTCGTTGACCGCATTCAAGAGGCAAAGCCGTTTTGGCCTCAGCCCCCAGCATAGTGATAAACCTTTTGTGCTTACCAATATGTGGCTTTTTGATGGTGAACAAACCCGCTTACAAACGGGTCTGAGTCTGCGTATCGAGGGCAATCGCATTACAGCGGTTGAAAATTCAGGCGTTGACCAAGGGGATGCGCACATCATTGATTGCCAAAACCATGTCGTGATGCCTGGACTCATCGATGCACATTGGCACACGACGCTGTGCGCAATCACGGAAATGCAGGCCATGGCGGCCGATGTGGCACTCATTCATCTTATTGCCGCCAAAGAGGCTGAAAACACCTTGTTGCGCGGGTTCACCACCGTGCGCGATGCGGGTGGGCCCAGTTTTGCGCTCAAAAAAGCCATTGATGATCATATTTTGCACGGCCCCCGTATTTTTCCATCCGGGGCCATGATCTCTCAAACCTCTGGCCATGGGGATTTTCGTATGCGCTACGAAATCCCGTCCACGCCGGATCAACTCGGCCACAGTGAGCGTGCTGGTGTGACCTCGCTAGCCAATGGGCAGGCTCAGGTGCTACAACGCGTGCGTGAACAATTGCTCTTGGGCGCGACACAAATCAAACTGATGGTAGGCGGTGGGGTGACCTCACTGTATGACCCCATTGACAGTGTGCAATTTACAGCCGATGAGTTGCGCGCTGGCGTACAGGCTGCCAAGGACTGGGGCACCTATGCCATGGTGCATGTTTACACAGCCCAAGGCATCAAGCGCGCGATAGAAAATGGGGTGGCATCCATTGAGCATGGTCAGTTGGCAGATGAAGAGACCGCTCGCCTGATGCGAGATGAGGGGGTGTGGTGGAGTTTGCAGCCTTTTTTAGGTGATGAGGACGCTAACCAGCACAATGACCCCAACACCCAAAGGAAACAACAGCGTGTGGCCCAAGGGACCGTCAATGCCTATGAACTGGCACAGCGCTTTGATATTAAAACAGCCTGGGGGACTGATATCTTGTTTACCCCTCAGAATTTACCGCGCCAAGGCCATATGCTGGCTAAAATGACGCAGTTTTATGACCCATTGACCGCGCTGAAAATAGCGACTGGCGACAATGGCAAGCTGCTCGCCCTAGCAGGCAATCGTTATCCCTATCCCGCCCCCGTCGGCGTTCTAAAGGCCAATGCCATGGCCGATATCCTTATTGTAGAGGGCACACCTGATAGGAACCTAGATTTTTTAACCCGTCCCGATGACAGCCTCAGGGCCATCATCAAAGACGGGTTAGTGTATAAGTGGACCTTATAAATTAGGCCCAGCGGCGTTAATCCTCTTGGGATGCATCCTGCGTATTGCCGCGTTGAATGAGCTCGGTCTCTTGGTCTTCAAAGAGCACCCCCCCCATGGCGGCCACTAAAACCATAAACCCGGTACCCAATAACCACGCTAGGTACCAAGGGCCGTAGTCACCTAAAATGATGGCCAAGAGGATGGTGATCACTGCCAAAATGAACAAAATAACCACACGGGAAAAAGTTGACATTGATCATTCTCCTTAGTACATATGCCCATCTTTCTGCTCGAGGCGCTCCAGATTGACCTTGCCACGCATCACGTGAAAAGCCCAGCTGGTATAACAAGCAATTAACGGGATAAAGATTGCTGAAAAACCGAGCATCCAGCCCATAGTCAGGGTGCTGGCCCCCGAATTCCACACTGTCAGACTGTGCGAGGGCTCACTGATTGAGGGCATAATAAACGGAAACATTGCTGCCCCCACCATGCCCAGCACACCGATCCAAGCAATTGCGCCCAACCACCATCCCCAAGCCGGACGGCCCAACAAAAGCGCAATAATACCCAAGAGAATCCCAGCATAAGCCAATGCAGGCAACAGCCACAATATCGGGTATGCAGCATAGTTACTGAGTAGACTCTCGGGCACAATGGCCACTGTCTGATGCAAGGGGGTTTGCTGTATGCCAGGTGCAGGCGATTGCACAATCTCATAACCGGGCAGCCCTGCAGACCAAAAGCCCAGGATAGTCATGACAATCAAAGCGATGAGCCCACCCCAAATGGCAGCCGTACGCGCTCGTCGGGTGAGCTGCTCTTCGCCACTGCGAATCATCAGCATCGCCCCTCCGACGTAGACCGCCAAGCCCACCGAAACCACACCGCATAACACAGCGTATGGGTTAAAAAGCTCGAGAAAGCCTCCGGTGTAATACGAGACCATACGCTCGTCGAAATAAAACGGCACTCCTAACAAGACATTGCCAATGGCCGCCCCAAATACCAGCATCGGAATGAAGCCAGAAATGAATAAGCTCCAATCCCAGACATTACGCCACGAGGCGGAAGCAATCTGGCTTCTATATTCAAAGCCTAGCGGCCGCACAATCATGCTCCATAGCAAAATGAGCATCACAATATAGAAACCAGAAAACGAGGTTGCGTAGACTAATGGCCAGGCGGCAAAGATTGCCCCACCACCGAGCACGAACCATACTTGGTTGCCGTCCCAATGGGGACCGATGATATTGAGGGCAATCCGCCGTTCTTCATCGGTACGACCGACATAGCGCAAAATCGTACCGACCCCCATATCCATACCTACCATTGTGCCTAGGGCAATCAATAAGACGCCAAGTAGCAACCACCAAACTATGATCAAGTAAAAATAAACATCCATGGCGTGCTCCTTATTCTGCGCTCAGTTGGCCTTGTGTGGGTGCCTTGCCCAGCTGTTGCAGCTCGAGATCGCTCGGTGCATCAGGACCTTTCTTGATACTGCGCACCATCAAATACATCTCGACGATGGCAAAGGCAGTATAAAGCAACACAAAACCAGTTAAAGATACCACCATATAGGTGACGGAATGGGTAGATGCCGAAAGCCAAGTAGGCAGTATCTCAAATACCGTCCAGGGTTGGCGCCCCATTTCGGCTACCAGCCAGCCCATTTCACAAGCGAGGAAGGGAACGGGAATCATCCATACAGAGGCGCGCAAAAACCAGCGCGAATCTTGAACCCTATTTCGCAGCGTCATCACTATCGCTGTGACAAAGTAGGCCAGCATCAGCAAGCCAAAAGCGACCATCAAACGGAAGGCCCAGAAAATCACCCAAACCTCAGGAATGGTGTCCTTGGCCGCCATCTCTATTTCATCCTCAGTTACCTGAGTCATATCCCCATCTGGAGCGTATTTTTGTAGCAATAAGCCGTAGCCTATATCAGCCTTATGGGCCTCAAACTGCGCCAGTGCTTGTTCGTTGTTGGGGTCTCGGCCTAATTCGTTCATCGCCAGTACCGCAGGGATACCATTTTTGATGCGCTCTTTAGCCTCTGCCTGAATTTCTAATGCAGAAGGGACCGTTTCATCTAGAGAGTGCGTTACGAGAATGGATAACACCGCTGGAATTTGCACTTGAAACAGGTTGCGTTCTTCGCTTTGGGAGGGGAAAGCAACCACATTAAAAGGCATCGGGGCCTCTTCGGGCTCCCAAAGGGCTTCCATAGCAGCCAATTTAGAAGGCTGTGAATGCCCGCCCACATAGCCTAAGGCATCACCCAATGTAATGACACCTGCAGTGCCTAATACGCCAAACAGTGCGGCGATACGGAAAGAACGCCGAGCAACATCCACGTGCTTGTGACGCAGCATATAAAAGGCGCTGATCCCACAGACAAAAATAGCTGCGGTGACATAACCTGCTAAAACCGTGTGGACAAATTTGGCCTGTGCGTCTGGATTAAAATAAAGATGCTCAAAGCTAGCCAACTCCATACGCATGGTTACTGGATTAAACTCGGCCCCTACTGGGTGCTGCATAAATCCGTTGGCCACTAAAATCCACATCGCCGAGAGGTTAGACCCAAGGGCAACTAAATAAGTCACCACCAAGTGTTTACCTTTGGATAACCTGCCCCACCCAAAGATCATCAGACCGACAAAGGTGGACTCCATAAAGAAAGCCATCAGCCCTTCTACAGCCAGTAATGTCCCGAAAGTATCCCCCACAAAGCTGGAGTAATACGACCAGTTCATACCAAACTGAAACTCCATGGTCAGCCCAGTGGCCACCCCCAGAGCAAAGTTGATCATGAACAGGCGCATCCAGAACTGAGTGATACGCTTATAGATTTCGCGACCCGTCACCACGTACACAGTTTCCATGACCGCAAGTAACACTGAGAGCCCCAGCGTGAGTGGGACAAACAAAAAGTGATACAGGGCGGTCGCTGCAAACTGTAATCGTGATAAGTCGACTACGGTTTCATTGAACATATTTCCCCACCTTTTTTAAATTTGGCCTTTGACACTGCAAATAATCTATTGATTAATCAATAGCTTACCTGCACCCTTTGGCAACTACCGATCAAACAAATTAACCCTGGCTAAATCAATAACATGCTGCATCTTTCCATCCATGACAGCCCGTAATCCCCATAAACTAAAGCCCTTGACCTGCTCTATATGGATTGTTGGGGGCAGCACCAGCTCTTGGCTGGCGGTGACGACGTCTAATATTGCCGGGCCCTCGTGGGTTAAAAACCGTTCGACCGCTGCGGGTAGCGCGGCCGGGTCTTCGACACGCTCGCCATAAATGCCTACTGATTGGGCAACCTGAGCAAAATTAGGGTTTTCTAAGTCTACGCCTGTATTTAAAAACCCAGCTGCCTTCATTTCAAGGGCGACAAAACCTAATACGCCATTATTAAATATCACCACCTTGACGGGGATATTGTGTTGTTTCAGGCTGATTAGGTCGCCCATCAGCATGGAAAAACCCCCATCGCCTGAGAAGGAGATCACTTGACGCTCAGGCTGGGCCATTTTGATGCCCATCGCTTGCGGCATGGCATTAGCCATGGAACCATGAGTAAACGATCCAATCAAGCGACGCTGTCCATTCATTTGTAAATAGCGTGCGCTCCAAACAGTAGGAGTGCCTACATCGGCAGTAAAAATTGCGTCTTCAGCCGCTTTTTCACTGACCACTGCCGTCAGGTATTGTGGGTGAATCACCCCACGACTACCGGGCTGTGCCAGTTTGTCTAGTTCTGCTCGGGAATGTTTGTAATCCTTGATGGCCGCCTCTAAAAAGCGGCGGTCATTGTTTTCATTGAGATAGGGTAACAGTGCCTTGATGGTTTCTTTGACATCACCCACCACCCCCAGCTCTAGCTTGGCCCGTCGGCCTAGGTTTTCGGGGCGGATGTCGACCTGAACAATTTTGGCGCGATGCGGGAAAAATTGCTTATAAGGAAAGTCTGTACCCAGCATCAATAAAGTGTCGCAAGAATGCATGGCCTTGTAACCAGACTCAAAGCCGATAAAACCGGTCATGCCCACATCAAAGGGGTTGTCATACTCAACATGCTCTTTACCGCCTAATGCATGGATGATGGGGCTTTTGAGTTTGTCCGCCAATTGCATTAATGGCTCATGTGCCCCAGCGCAACCCCGACCTGCAAAAATAGCCACCCGTGGCGAATCATTCAGCAATGCTGCCAATGACTGTATTTCATCCTCAGGGGGAATAACTAAGGGGTCCTTGGGCAGCAAGCTCGCACGTGAGGACACTGTTTTTATCGGTGACGCTTGCAAGGCCACATCTCCGGGCAAGACGATGACCGCTACGCCTTTTTGCCCGACCGCCGCTCGGATGGCATTTTCGATCACATAGGGCAACTGATCCGGGTGCGAAATCAGCTCGCAATAATGGCTACACTCTTTAAATAGATGCTCGGGATGGGTCTCTTGAAAGTATCCACTCCCGATCTCTGCCGAAGGAATATGTGCCGCAATCGCGAGCACGGGGGTACGGCTACGATGGGCATCAAACAAACCATTAATAAGATGCAGGTTGCCAGGGCCACAAGATCCCGCGCAAACGGCAAGCTCTTGAGTGACCTGGGACTCGCCACTGGCGGCAAAGGCCGCGACCTCTTCGTGGCGCGTGCCCACCCACTCGAGTCCGCCATGTGTACGTATGGCCTCGGTAATACCATTTAAACTATCTCCAACCACCCCATAAATGCGTTTTACACCGGTCTCAGCCAGAGTGTGCACCAAAAGATCGGCTACATTTTTTATTGGCATTTGTCATCCTTTATATTTTTGGACGAATACAGAGCGAATCGAATGGCCCAACAGCTGGTTTAAATATTATCCAGCTTGAGTACTTGGGCTGTTTTAGCGCGGATGCTACGGCAGGCATCCGCATCTGTTTTAAGGTTGATCCCATAGGTTGGGAAAATTTCACGTAAGCGATTCAACCAACCATCAGGAGTTAAGCGGTCAGCAAAACACCGCTCTAGTAACTCGATAGCAATAAAGGCTGCTGTCGATGCACCCGGTGAAGCGCCTAACAAGGCGGCCAGCGATTGATCCGAAGCTGAGATGAGCTCGGTCCCAAACTCGAGACGGCCGCCATGATGCTTGTGTGTGGGACGGATGATCTGCACCCTTTGCCCGGCAACCACATGCTGCCACTGGGGCCGTTTAGCCTGTGGGTAAAACTGCGTGAGCATCTCGAATTGGTGTCCCCCACTTTGTAAGACCTGAGAAATCAGATACTCGGTCAAGTCCCAGTTGTCTTTGGCCACATCCAGCATGGGGACCACATTGTCGGAACGCACCGATCGAAACAAATCAGTCAGTGAACCGTGCTTGAGAAAACGGGTAGAAAACCCAGCATAAGGCCCAAATAACACCGACCGCTTACCCTCGACGATGCGTGTATCTAAATGCGGCACCGACATGGGGGGGGATCCCGTCGGGGCCATGCCATACACCTTGGCATTATGTTGGTGGCTCACGACCTCATCATCGCAACGCAACCAGATCCCCCCAACCGGAAAGCCGCCGTAACCATGGCCCTCGGGGATATCTGATTTTTCTAGTAATTCAAGCGCCCCACCCCCTGCCCCGATAAATACAAAAGGACTTTGGAAATGACGCTTTTCATGCGTCATAGAGCAATGGGTCGTAATTATCCACTCATGAGATTGGGGGTCACGCTTGAGATCCGTCACGGTGTGTAAATAATGTACATCCACGCCTGATGTGTTTTTGAGATGCTTAAATAAAATACGGGTCAGGGTCCCATAATCCACATCAGTACCCGTAATCATGCGGGTGGCCGCGACAGGAGTGTTATCCTCGCGTCCCTCGATAATCAGGGGTGCCCATTGTGCAATCTCTGTGCGGTCTGTGCTAAATTGCATCCCGTGATAGCAATGATGCGCAGACATGGCCTCGAACCGAGCCTGTAGAAATTTGACATTATCCTCACCCCATACAAAACTCATGTGCGGGCATGAGCGGATAAAATCAGCAGGGTCATCAATAATGCCCTTTTCGACTAAATAGCTCCATAGTTGGCGAGAGAGGTCAAACTCGACATTTACCTCGAGAGCCCTACTGATATCTACGGTACCGTCGCTTTTTTGCGGCGTATAGTTTAGCTCGCAATTGGCAGCATGCCCGGTACCTGCGTTATTCCAACCGTTGGAGCTTTCCAAGGCGCAGTCTTCTAGCGCTTCTAACACCACGATGCGGGCACCGGGGTCAAGCTCTTTGAGTAGCGTGCCGACAGTAGCACTCATAATCCCGGCACCAATTAATAGAAAATCAACTCGCTCAGGCGTAGATGTGCTCATAACAGATGACCTCTCAGTTTAGGGGGTGGAATCTGGAATAAAGGAAGGGGCAGTCTCACCGTCTAATGCAATATAGACGCGCAACCACGGCTCATCATCAACCAAATGCCATCGATGGCCACCGCCCGTAATATCCTCTGCTAGCAGCACATCGCCGGGATACAAAACAAATCGTTTATTGGTATGAGTTTCGAACTCGAGTGTCCCTCTTAGGGTCACCACATACTGGATGGTGGGTGCGTTGTGCCAATCGAAACTCCCTCCGCTGCTGGTCTCACGGAAGGAAATAGACTTGGCGACCGCAATGAGTGAACGCAGATCTTGGCCGTGCCCATCAGCCAGCCGTATATGCCCCTCCTCGAAATCAGACTGCCCACTATCATCCGTAAACAAACGAACGCAACGGATCATATTAAGCTCCTTTGTTTTTATGGGTTGGCTGAAAAAGGGATGGCTGCATCTGCGGGCAAGGTGACATACGCACGCACCCAAGGGGCATCACCTACCATACGCCAACGATGCCCTTTGCCAGCGGTTTCCTCAGTGAGCAGGATATCTCCTCTTTGAATCTCAAACGACTGGCCCGTCTCGGTTTCAAATACCAAATGCCCTTGTAATGTAATGACAAATTGACGTGCCGTATCGACATGCCAATCTGCCGAGGACCCTGCCGCCGTTGATTGATAAAAGACTTGTCCGGCTTTGAGCGTCTGGGTTGTATGGTCACCGCGCTCGGCCGCCTCATATTGCAACACACCCTCCTGTGCCTGTACTTGGCCCACCTCGTTAGTAAAGAGACGAACACACCGCACCATGACAGCTCCTCAGATAAATATTATTGCTTGTTTCATTGTGATAGTACTAGTTTTGAATAGTACTGCCCAGAAAAAGACCACTAAAACAATAGAAATAAGGGATTAACCTATTAGATTGATAGGGTTAAACGTCTTTGAAGGCCTCCTCTGAGGAAATTGTATCTATTTTTAAGCAGCACACCAAAAAACATTTTTAAAGGATTATTAACCTTTTGAACCATTTGGTCAGTTTCTAATATACTTTAATTTCCAACAATAATGGAGGAGTCCCTATGCTCACACATACCATTCTTGCTGCTCTGGGCCCCATCAGCTTGGGGATATTCTTAGGTTGGATTTCTGGAAAAACAGGATTTATCAAAAAAGAATACGCCGACGGATTGGCCGCGTTTGTCGTCAAAATCGCCCTGCCTTTAGCATTATTTCTAGCCGCGATGACATCCTCACCGAAAGATATACTGGATCTCAATTATGCTCTGGCCATGGGCATCGGCCTAATACTTACTTATATCTTTGGATATGTTTATGGTCGAGTCATCAAAAAGTATGATACGCCCAATGCCACGATGCAGGCGCTGGCTGTGTCCTTTCCAGATATGGCCTACTGCGGCCCCCCGTATTGATCGCTGCTGTCGGTAGCTCGGGACTGATCGCAGTGGTGATTGGTAATCTCATCTATACGGTGATTATCCTGCCCTTGGCCCTGGCTATTCTACAATCAGGGACCGCTCAATCCAGCCCCCTAAAAGCTTTAGGGCGAGCGGTGATACAGCCCTTGGTCGTACTGCCGATTTTAGGCGCCGTCCTAGCGGTCATGGATATTCGGCTACCTGAAATCGCCAACCAATCCATTAATGAATTAGGCGAGACGGCAGGAGGAGTTGCCTTATTTTTTCTCGGCCTGTTTATTTCCAAATCAGAATTTCATTTGGATCGGGAAATTTTGTTCAACACTTTTGTTAAGAACATTTTGCAGGCTGCAATTATTTTAGGTGTTGGTGTATTACTCGGCTTGCGTGGCGAGCTTTTGGCCTCCGCATTTCTGATTGGCGTGATCCCCACCGCCACGGCTGTCCCCGCCCTAGCGGTAGGTAATCGGGCCTATGAGGATAAGTCGGCCTCCACAGTTGTCATCAGCACCTTATTTTCACTGATCTCCATACCCGCAGGGCTAGCGGTCGTCTCTACTTTTTATCCCGGCTAATTTTATTTCAAAGAACGCGCAAAACTGCATCACTATTGATTGTGTTCTCTTTGCAGTTTTGCGCTTACTATCCACTTTTAAGCCGCTAAACACATAAAATCCTGATTGACAAGATTTGTAAAGAGACAGTATAAATCTTCTTGGTAAGGCACTACTATCACCTTAGGCGCAAAGATTTGTCCAATTAAAAACAACCATAAACAATAATCTTTGTAGCATTTATTTTTTTTCTTTTTCATTCATAGAAAATTGCCATGGCACAAAAAAAACCTGCGGTGCCAAAAACAATCCTACTCCCTGTTTTTGCCCCGGCCTTTATTCTGATCCTCATTTTACTCATTGGTACCATGAACGACCCGGTTGCAGTCGGTCAGGTACTCGCCGATGTCCTTGACTACCTAACCGTGCATTTCGGTTGGTTTTACATGCTGGCAGTGGCTTTTTTCTTGCTTTTCATGGTGGCCATCGCGCTTTCCAAATGGGGCAGTATTAAGTTAGGCCCGGATCATGCCGAGCCCGAATATAGTTTTTTATCCTGGTTTGCGATGCTTTTTGCGGCAGGCTACGGAATTGCTTTGCTTTTCTTTGGCGTGGCTGAGCCCGTCTTACACTATGCCTCACCCCCCGAAGGCCCGGCGCTGACCATTGACTCAGCCAAACAGGCCATGCAAATTTCTTTTTTCCACTGGGGGTTCCATATTTGGGCGATATACGGGTTGGTTGGCCTGACCTTGGCCTATTTTACGTACCGTCATGGCCTGCCATTATCCATCCGCTCTGCCCTATATCCACTGATTGGCAATAGAATTTATGGCCCCATCGGTCATGCAGTGGATGTCTTTGCAATTTTAGGGACATTATTTGGGATTGCCACCACGTTGGGGCTATCGGTCACACAAATCAACGTCGGTCTTAATTATCTATGGCCGAGCATCCCCGTGAGCTATACCGTACAAATCACCACCATTGTATCGGTGACCGCCCTCACGGCCTTGTCAGTGGGTGCGGGTTTGGATCGTGGGGTAAAAAACCTGTCGTTGCTCAATATCTTTATCGCTGTTGGCCTGATGGTGTTTGTCTTCATCACTGGCCCGACCATCTTTATTCTCAATACCTTTATGGAGAATACCGGTAGCTATCTGAGCAACATCGTCCAGCGCACCTTTAATTTACAAGCCTATACAGGCAGCGATTGGATCGGTAACTGGACCTTATTTATTTTTGGTTGGACCATTGCTTGGGCACCCTTTGTCGGTCTGTTTATTGCGCGCATTAGCCGTGGTCGCACTATTCGCCAATTTATTGTTGGTGTGATGGTGGTACCGGTCGCATTTACCTTTGTCTGGTTTTCGGTGTTTGGCGATACGGCATTGCACATGATCATTATAGATGGCTATAGCAGCCTCATTGATCATGTAGAACAAGATCATGCCATTGCTCTGTTTAAGTTTTTCGAGCAACTGCCCTTTACTTCGGTCATTAGCTTTATCAGTGTGCTATTGATTGCGCTATTTTTCGTGACCTCTTCGGACTCCGGCTCGCTTGTGATTGATTCATTAGCATCCGGTGGCGCGGCACAGACGCCTGTGTGGCAACGCGTTTTCTGGGCATCTATGTCCGGGCTGGTTGCCATCGCTTTGCTGTTAGCTAATGGACTGAGCGCTTTGCAGGCTGGATCGGTCATCAGTGCATTGCCTTTTGCGTTGATCATGATTGTGTCCGCCATTGGGATGTGGCGTGCACTGATCATTGAAGAGCACCACGATGCCAGTCAGCTGCACCATACTGCCCCACCCACCACCAACCGTTTGGGGCGCAATGAATGGAAAAAGCGTTTGGCCAATTTGGTCGATTTCCCCTCTAAAGAGGATGTCAGCCGCTTTATCAAAACAACCGTCATGAGCAGCATGGAAAACGTTCAGGCGGAGCTCCAAGAGCGTGGCTGGGAGGCTTCAGTGCACTTTGACCCACAAAATTGGCGTGCCCATTTTGAAGTCATGCAAGAGGAAAAACTAGAATTTGTATATGAAATTCGATTGCGCGGCTATGAGCTACCAGATATAGAATTGCCAGAGAACATCCCAGCTGATGAGGATGGGGTACGCAAGTTCTACCGCGCTGAAGTATTCCTGCGCCGTGGTGGCCAAGCCTATGATATTTATGGGTATGAGCAGCAAGACATCATCGCCGATATACTGGATCAATTTGAAAAATACATGCACTTCTTGCATGTATCACCCGGTATTTTACCTTGGGATATGGAAGCCCACGATGATGATCTCAACAACGACGAGGAAGACGTCGACTACGTAGAAGACGCACAAGATAGTGCGGACGCTGCCGCGGAAGACACACAAGAAAAAAATGCAGGTAGCACAAACGATCAAGAGAGCCAAGACAAGTCCTCTTGATCTGCTTTTGCAAAAAATGACTGCGGCAGTTGGGTGTCCATCTGACTGCTGCAGTCACAAAAAAGGGTTACCGGTGCAAACTCATCGGTAACCCTTTTTTTATCAACTAAAAGCCTAAAAAGTCATGTTTCTCCGGCCTTGAAACGACGTAGGTGTAGGGAATCATACTCGGGCATTTGCAAACGCTTGCGCTCAGGCTCTGGCTCGGTCAACGGTGCATCGACTGCTTTTAAGAGCTGAGGGCTGTTCATGGCCAGCCATTGGTAGACCTCTGTCCCCTCTTTTTTCCACTGCAGTTCTTGCTCGCTGAGTTCACGCAGGACACGTGCAGGCGTACCTACCGCCAAATGATTGGCGGGGATTTCCTGTGCCGTTTTAACAAAGGCCATCGCACCCACAATGGCATTTTCACCAATGACAGCGTGGTCCATCACTACTGAATTCATCCCAACCATGGCATTTTTACCTACTGTGCAGCCATGCAAGATGACCCCATGACCAATATGACCGTCTTGTTCAACAATCACATCAGCATCTGGGTAGCAATGTGTGATGCAATTGTCCTGGATATTGGAGCCAGCCTTTAACTCAACGCGTCCAAAATCACCGCGTAATACGGCACCTGGCCCGACATAACAGCCAGCACCAATAATGACATCGCCAATTAAAGTTGCGTTGGGATGAATAAAACTGCTGGGATGAACCACGGGTATCAACCCATCAAAGGAAAAAATATGCGCCATAAGCCCTCCTATTTGGCCACCATGGTGAGCACATCGTATTGTGCCACCACCACGTCGTCTTGGTTGGTCACCTTGCAATCCCAACGCACCTCACCGTAGTCAGCATTAGCGCGCGGATTGATCTCTTTGCAGGTAAATTGTACACCCAAGGTGTCCCCTGCATAGACGGGGGTCAGGAAGCGTAGATTGTCTACTCCATAGTTGGCTAATACCGGGCCGGGATCAGGATCAATAAATAGACCTGCCACAAAAGAGACCACTAAATATCCGTGGGCCACGCGATCATCGAAGAATGGGTTAGCCTTGGCTGCCTCTTCGTCCATATGAGCGTAAAAATTATCCCCGGTAAATTCAGCAAAATGCTCAATGTCCTGGGTCGTAATGGTGCGCTTGTCAGTGATGATCTGATCACCGATGCGTAGCTCTTTGAGGCTCTTTCTGAACGGATGTCGATCATCATGGGTGGCCGCTGCACCATCAAACCAGCGCCCTGTCACTGCAGTGAGGACATCTGGTGGTCCTTGGACGGCGGTGCGCTGCATATAATGCAAAATACTGCGTACCCCACCGAGCTCTTCGCCCCCACCTGCTCGCCCAGGACCACCGTGCACAGTAGTCGGCATGGGCGAACCATGACCAGTGGCACTGCGCGCGCTATCGCGGTTGGAAACAAAAATGCGACCATTATAAGCGGCCACACCCAGCACTAATGTGCGGACCACCTGAGCATCATAGCTAAAGACCGAGGTCACCAAACTACCGGCCCCACGATTGACCAGCTGCACTGCCTGGGGCAAATCATCATAAGGCATGACTGTGGCCACTGGCCCAAAAGCCTCGATGGTGTGGACCTTGCGGGCCTGTACCGGGTCATCGCAATACAGTAATACAGGATGAAAATACGCCCCTGATGCCCCAGCATCGCCACCATCGGCCTGGCCATAAACGAGCGTGGTCTCAGTCAGAAGCGCTGCGACGCTTTGCTGCACCTCGCGTCGTTGGTCCGCACTGGCCAGAGGCCCCATCTGCGTTGTTTCAAGTGCGGGATTGCCCACCGTTATTTTTTCTAAGCGTTCTTTGATGGCGTTATTGACGGGATCCACCATGCTGCGGGGTACCAAGACCCGGCGAATGGCAGTACATTTTTGCCCGGCCTTAGAGGTCATTTCATTAACCACTTCTTTGACGAGCATATCAAACTCAGGATGCTCAGCCGTCACGTCACTACCTAGAATGGTGGCATTTAAACTATCGGCCTCCATATTAAACGGCACTGAGTTTTGTACGATGGCTGGCGTTGCACGCAGCATGCGCCCGGTATCTGCTGAGCCGGTAAAAGTGACCACATCCTGGATGCCCACTCGGTCTAATAAATCACCGGTAGAACCGCAGATAAGCTGTAGCGCCCCATCGGGCAGCAGACCTGTATCGAGCATCTTGCGCACCACCAGCTCGGTCAAATAGGCTGTTTGGCTGGCGGGCTTGATGATGGCCGGCATCCCAGCTAGCCAGGTCGGCGCCAGTTTTTCCAGCATCCCCCAGCAGGGGAAATTAAATGCATTGATGTGTATGGCAACCCCGGGTTTGGGGGTCAAAATATGCTGCGCGCTGAAACTGCCATCGCGGGATAAGGGCTCGAGATCACCATCCAGTAGCACTCGGGTGTTTGGGAGCTCGCGGCGCCCCTTAGAGGAATAACTCAGAAGTGTGCCAATGCCCCCATCAATATCGATCCAACTATCAGCGCGGGTAGCACCGGTGAGCGTCGAACTGGCATAAAGCTCTTCTTTGGCCTCAAGCAATGCCAACCCAAGCTCTTTGATCATCAATGCCCGCTCGTGGACAGTCATGGCCTGCAATGCTGGCCCACCTTGGGTGCGACCATGGTCCAACATGGCCTGATAATCCAAGCCGGTGGCGTCAATATAAGCAATGACCTCGCCCTGGATCGCATCGACCACAGGTTGCCCTTGGCCCTCGCCCTGTTGCCATTGCCCGCAGGCGTAACTTTCCAAATGCCTTGGTGCAGATGTTGACTGCGACATGCAAACTCCTTGATAGGTTATAGATTGAGCGTCTTTTTCAATTCAGTGCAGCGATCAGTCCATTGCTCGAGCATGCGCTCATTGGTTTGATGGCGGATACCAAATTTACTCAACATTTCGTAGCGTTCTGGATGCGCTTGACTGAACCCAGCAGCGACTTTTTCCTGCCAATACTTAAAGCTGTCTTGTACCTCGGCATGGTGCTCAGAGTGGTGCAAAATATCCTTTAAAGCCTCGATGCCCTGCTCTAAATGCTCTTTTTCGCCCGGTTGTATGGCACGAATGGACTCTGCAAATGGGGTATATGAGACCTGCGCCAACTCGGCCAGCTGTACCTGCGCTGCTAACCCCTGCAAAACATTCATCACCACAGCATCTACCCAGCTTTGTAGTGGGTAATAAAAAACGGGTAGGCGCATATCCGCCTGCCCCTGTGAATCAGCCAAAGACTCGTTGCGGCCGATCCGAGCAGCCCAATCGTGTTGCTGCTCATAGCGGGCCGAGTCTGTCCCAAATGTACTCATCACTGCCAGCACCTTGCGTGCATGCTCAGCTTTTTCCAAAGTGATGCGACTGGCGGCGATACGGGCCTGGATGCTGGGCGCATAATTAATTGAGGCGGCGAAGCCTGCGCTGGCGGCAAGCTCACTATCCACAAAAGAAGACATCAGCCTCAAGAGCTCGCCACGGTAGCGCGAAGGCACGTTGTCAGGCGATGTTAACACCCCACCCTGAGCGAGGTATTCATAAATATCCATAGTGCTTGACATAGCACCCCCCTTTACTCGTCGTAGCTAAATTTGACGTTGTCCGTGAGCGGATAGCTCTGACAGCTAAGGACATACCCTTGATCTACCTCGTAATCCTCAAGCGCGTGGTTGACCAGCATCTCGACCTCACCTTCAATCACCTTGGCCTTGCAAGTCGAACACACCCCAGCGCGACAGGAATAAGGCGCATCCAAATCATTGCGTAGCGCTGCATCGAGTAGGCTCTCGTTATGTTTATCCATGCTGAAACTACGCTCGAGCCCATCAAGCACAACCACCGCTGTGGCCTCGGATTCGGTGTTTTGTTCCTCAGTTGAGACCTTGCGGCGTGCCACGCGGCCTGGCTGTGCGGAGGTAAAGAGCTCATATTTGATGTTTTCCTGAGCCACCCCGCGTTTTTTAAGCCCCTCGGCAATCGTCAACATCATGGGCTCTGGCCCACAGATAAAGGTGGTATGTACCGAGGGCAGATGCACCCAATGTGTAAACAAGGCCTCTAGTTTTTCTTCATCGATGCGCCCGGTAAAAAGATCAATTTCCTGGCCTTCCAAATCAAAGATGTGCACAATGGACAACCGTTCCATATAACGGTTTTTGAGGTCCTCAAGCTCTTCTTTGAACATGACCGAGCTTAATTGCTGGTTGGCATAAATTAAGGTAAATCGTGATTTGCTCTCACGGGCCAACGTGCTTTTTATGATCGAAAGCACAGGCGTAATGCCGCTACCGCCAGCAAAAGCCAAATAGTGGCGTTCTTCTTGAGGGGCGGGGTCAACATAAAAACTGCCCAGTGGCGGCATCGCCTCGAGCGTATCTCCTGGTTTTAGTGACTCATTGGCCCACGAGGAAAAAGCCCCATCAGCGACCCGTTTGATAGCGATTTGTAAGATTCCCTCATCTATTCCCGAGCAAATGGAATACGAACGACGCACCTCGGTATCGTCAAATTTGCGCCTAAACGTCAGGTATTGGCCGGGGATGAATTGAAATAGCTCTTGTGCTTCTTGTGATGGCTTGAGGGTAACGACAATAGCGTCACGTGTATCGTGGCGAACCTCTAGCACTTCCAATGGATGGAATCGCGCCATAGTTATCTCCGCAATTTTATATACACTTGAAATAATCAAAGGGTTCAAAACAGCTTTCACACTGATATTGAGACTTGCATGGGGTAGAACCAAAGTGACTAATGAGCTTGGTATCGGTGGAATCGCAACGAGGACACGGCACGATGCGCACCCCATCACCACGCACCCAAATACTCTTGGTCCCGCCTTGGGCCTGCTCGACTGGCGGTGCAATGCCGTATTCGCGCAAGCGCTCGCGCCCCCGTTCACTGAGCCAATCGGTCGTCCAGGGAGGAGAGAGTCGACGCTCTATGCGTAAGTGCTGCACCCCATGGGCACGCAGCGCCGCCTCGATATCATCATTGATCACTTGGGTGGCGGGGCAACCAGAGTAGGTCGGGGTCACCGCGACCACCAAGGTATTGTCTTCTTGGTAGTAAACGTCACGGACAATCCCTAGGTCGACCACTGAAATGACCGGAATTTCTGGGTCTGGGACCTGCTCTAGCCAGCCCCATACCTCATCAATCTCGGGGCGTTGAGTCACTGATGGCATGGTAACCTCCTACCATTGTGTGGCGTCAGGGTAGGCGCGTGGCAAAAATTGCATTTCAGCCAACAAATGGCCTAAATATTCAGTATGCACCCCCTTTCTGCCGCCGCTGTGAATGTACTTAACCTCGGGCTGCTCGAGCTGTGCATCGGCCAGCACCTCACCCACAAAAGACAACCATTTTTCGCGTAAAGACTCGGGATCGACACTGATCTCTGCAGCCACAAGTGCTTCGTCATAATCGTCCGAAACAAAAAACTCACCGGTATAAGACCAGAAGTATTCCAACGCCTCTTGCATGCGTCGGTGACTCTCATCGGTGCCATTGCCCAAACGTACAATCAGTTGACTGGAACGCTCTAAATGGTAATCCACCTCTTTGAGCGCCTTTTGAGCAATCTCGCGCACCTGTTCGTGGCTGGAATTTTGCAATGCATCCAGCTGCAAATAATGCCAAACATCGAATAAAAACTGGCGCATCAAGGTATAACCAAAATCTTTATTGGGCAGCTCGACCAATAGAAAATTGCGAAAATCCCAGGCATCGCGCCGATAGGCCAAAGTATCAGCGGTCGTCTCGCCGCCCTTGATATTGGCGGCCTCACCGAGCCAATACTGAGTCTGCCCAATGAGGTCTAGGGCCACGTTGGCCATCGCAATATCCTCTTCGAGGACGGGTGCATGACCACACCACTCGGATACTCGGTGCCCCAAAATCAGGGTGTTGTCCCCCATGCGCAAGAGGAATTGCTCGAGCGCCTCTTGAGTACTGATGGTCTGTGTCATTACATTTTCCCCACTTCTTCTGGAATTTTGAAAAAGGTCGGATGGCGGTAAATCTTGGAATTAGAGGGCTCAAAAAGCGGGCCTCTCTTGGACGGGGCGCTGGCGACGATATCCGTGGAACGCACCACCCAAATGCTGACCCCCTCATTGCGGCGGGTATAGACATCACGGGCATGATTGAGTGCCATCTCTGCATCCGGGGCATGCAAACTCCCGACATGACGATGGTTTAAGCCGTGTTGACCGCGAATAAAGATTTCCCACAATGGCCATTCGCTAGACATGATTGATTCTCCTCACTGCGCATACTCTGCGCACTACGCAATTCATAAAAAAACCTACAAAGACTGTGAGATTAAGCGTTGACTGCTTTGGCGGTGTTGGCGGCGGCCTTTTTGCCGTATTCGGCCAAGGCCTCGCGGAACCATGCGCCGTCCTCCCAGGCCTTGATACGCGCATCCATGCGTTCTCGGTTGCAAGGCCCATAACCACTAATTACCTGATAGAACTCGTCCCAGTCGGGTTGAGAAAAGTCGTAGCACTCGCGTTCTTCGTTCCAGCGCAAATTATCATCGGGAATCTTGAGCCCTAGGTACTCAGCCTGCGGCACCGTCTGATCCACAAAACGCTGGCGTAATTCGTCATTGGTATTGATTTTGATTTTCCACGTCATGGACTGTTCGGTATGAACAGAATCACCATCTGGCGGACCGAACATCATCAAAGAGGGATACCAAAAACGGTTGAGTGCATCCTGTGCCATAGCCTTTTGTTCGGGGGTGCCGCGGGCCATCTTGAGCATAATGTCAAAGCCCTGACGCTGGTGGAAGCTCTCTTCTTTGCAAATGCGAATCATGGCGCGGCTATAAGGGCCATACGAAGTCCGCTGTAAAGGCACCTGGTTCATAATCGCTGCGCCATCGACCAGCCAACCGACCGCACCCACGTCAGCCCAGGTCAATGTGGGATAGTTAAAAATAGAGGAATATTTCATCCGACCTGAGTGTAGACGCTCGATCAAATCATCGCGACTCACCCCGAGGGTCTCAGCAGCGCAATATAGATACAGGCCATGGCCGGCCTCATCCTGGACCTTGGCCAGTAAGATGGCCTTGCGCTCTAATGTCGGCGCGCGGGTAATCCAATTGCCCTCGGGCAGCTGTCCGACCACCTCAGAGTGTGCATGCTGACCAATTTGACGAACGAGCATACGTCTGTAGCCATCGGGCATCCAGTCCTTAGGCTCTATTTTTTCGTTGTTTTCAATACGCTGCAGAAAAGCCTTTTCCTCGGCCCCTATCTCGTCGGGGCGTTTGGGGGAATTGTCCCCAGAATCTATGACTTGTGCATACATGATGATGTGCTCCTAGCTCAAATGAAGCAAACCCTAGTTACTAGGATTGACCGAACGGACGGTTACTACTGTGACACCATCCATTTAACCACTTGAGACATTACATATAAATAGGGGTTAGCCCTGAAAGTGTAATGTTTCAACTTAAAAAAATCGGTAGGCGCTGTCTTTATGCGCTCTCAGGACCTATCTATGGTTATATACCTGCTTTAAACTGCTTTTAAACACCGCAAACGACGTTTGGTACTCTCTGTGCGCTGGGCTAAATATCCATCAGCGTTTTCAAAAGTCACACCGATATAGGTGTCCGCCAAGGCGGATAACTGTTGGTACAGCCTGGCAAACAATCGCCGTGCCTCAGTCTCGAGATGCTGTTCAGGCACCGCGGGCACCGGCAAATAAGGAGTACGCAAAATCATGCGCCGATACTGATGCACCATCAGCAACCTAAGCGTCAATGCGAGCTCAGGAGCCAAATGCGGCAACCACTGCGGTACCTCTTGGAATAAATCTATAAATTGTTGATAGGCGCGTTTGTATTGCTCGAGGTCCCAGTACTCGGCCACAAAACCCGCAAAATGTTCTTGGCCATGAATCAAGTCAATATCCCACACCACGGCACCCGCCGGTAAGGGGATATGATCGGGCCCCATGGCCAAACGCGCGGTCAAAGACACATAACCCAGGCGCTTTAGCCGACGCATGAGCGCTTCATCTGCACCCACATAAACCAACTGCCAGCGGTGTTGGCTCTTAAGCGCGTAAATGACCTCGGCGGCGTCATTAAACTCATCGCGCGCTGCCGCCGTCAGACGATAATAACTGCGCCTGCCAATGCGCTCGCCTTGGAACTGCCCTGCACGGACCAATCGCGACACCGCGGTACGCACCTGGTTTTCAGTGATGCCCAAGGCCTGCGCAGCCTGTATCATGCTGCCCATCCACAACACCCCACCCCGTGGCTCAACCACATCGCCATATAAGGTCACAATAAAAGAGGCTGCCGAGATGCTATCCCGCGATAGCACCTCTTGGACGAGACGTTGTGCCGCGGCTCGGTGGCTATCCCGAGACGACGTGTTTGGGGCACCCGAGCCCTCAGTAGCGATAGGTACATGACTCATACCCATATGCTAACAGAACCAAGACTAGATACCTAAATAGGCAGAGCGCACTCGTGGATCTTCGATGAGCTCTTGGGCCTGACCGGTCATGGTGATTTCGCCGGCCTCCATCACATAACCCCGATCGGCAATCTTTAGCGCACCATAAGCATTTTGCTCGACTAATAATACCGTGACATCAAGATCTTTTAGATCATTAATCACCGCAAAAATCTGCTCTACTAATAGGGGCGCTAAACCCATACTGGGCTCATCTAGTAATAAACAAGCGGGGCGACTGAGCAAGGCACGCGCAATGGCCAACATTTGTTGTTGACCACCCGACAGCCCACCCGCCAGATCGTTGCGCTTTTCTCGCAATACCGGGAATAGGTGATAAGCATCCTGCATATCTTTTTCAACCCGTTCATCGGTATAAAGATAAGCCCCAAGGCGCAGATTCTCTTCAACCGTCAGATTGGTAAAAATCTGCCGCCCCTCGGGTGATAATGCCAACCCGCGTTGCACGCGTTTATAGGCCGGCACCTGATTGAGGTTTTCACCGCGAAAGACAATATTGCCATCCTGTATCGGTTGGATGCCCGTCATACAGTGCAAGAGCGTGGTTTTACCCGCCCCATTGGCCCCGATGACCACCACTGTCTCGCCAGAATTTACCTCAAGGTCAATACCGTGTAATACCTCAATACGCCCATAACTCGAACGCAATTTACTGACTGCAAGCATTAGATGACCCCCTCTTCTGTGGCACTCACCCCTAAATAGGCTTCAATCACGCGTGGGTTGGCTGAGACCTCTTGGGGTGTTCCTTCGGCAATTTTTTCACCATGATCCAGCACAACGATATGCTGTGAGATTCGCATGACCATCTTCATGTCATGCTCTACCAATAAAATGGCAATCCCACTCTCAGCCACCTCAGCCACTAAGCGCTCAATTTCTGCTGTTTCTACGGCATTACAGCCCGCAGCTGGCTCATCTAATAGCAAAAGGCGGGGCTCTAAAGCCAATGCCCGCGCAATTTCTAATCGTTTGAGGGAACCATAAGACAAAGCACTGGCCATGCGGTGCGCGGCCTGCTCTAGGCGCACCCGCTCGAGCAATGCGTAGGCCCGCTCTTCGGAATCACGGATGCGTTGCTTGGCCGAGGGCAGCCGCAATAAATCAGCCAGTAAAGAACCGCGCTCTTGTAAATGAAAGCCAGAAGCCACATTTTCCAAGACGGTCATGTTGGGAAACACCTGCAGATTTTGAAAGGTACGTGACATCCCTAAGCGGGCCAATAAATGAGCAGGCATGCCCGTCACCTCATGGCCAGCCAAGCGCACCTGGCCCGTCATGGGGTGGTAGATCCCCGATAGCATGTTGAACAAGGTGGTTTTACCGGCGCCATTAGGGCCAATCACCGATAGGATGCGTCCCTCTTGAAGGGCAAAGCTCACGCCATTGACTGCCTTGACCCCACCAAAGGAAATGCCAATATTATTAACCTCTAATAAATTCATTAGGCCCTCCCACGTACCAGTCGAATCAGGCTAGGCAACACGCCATTGGGCAAGAAAATCATGACCAACATCATAATTAGCCCCAAAGCGATTTGTTCGTATTCTTGTAAAAAGGTCAGCACCTGAGGCAACGCTGTCAGAATCGTCGCCCCAAACAACGATCCCAGCACAGACGCCGCCCCACCCAAAACAGCCATCGTAACTATCTCTATAGAGTGCATAAAGCTGGAAAGATCAGGGGTGACATAGCGGTTTTGCATGGCCAACAAAGAGCCTGCAAAAGAAGCATATACCGCAGAGATCACAAAGCCCTTGAGCTTGTACCGAGCGACATCTACCCCAATGGTGGCGGCAGCCACCTCAGAATCATGCAACGCACGCAACGCACGACCGGTGGCGCTATATTGCAGGTTGAGCGCAATCACCGCGCCCAATAACATCATAATGGCGCTAAAGGCATACCAAAACTGCGCGTTGCTGAGCTTAATACCAATACTGCCTAACCAAGCGCGTAAGGCCAAGTTGGGGACCTCCATCCCATCGGGGCCGCCGGTCAACCAGCTCTCATTGGTCAAAACCATGGACACCAAAATCCCAAACCCTAACGTCGCCACCGACAAATAGTAGCCACGCAATCGCAAGATCGGGCGCCCGACAATCCAGGCAATAATGGCTGAAATCACGGCCCCTAAAATGGCGGATAGGAATACAGGCAACCCAATGAGTTTAGGTGCCAAGGCACAACTATAGGCGCCAATGCCAATAAACCCTGCATGCCCCAAACTGATTTGACCCACAAAACCCGTCAAAATCATGATGCCCATCACCGCGATGGTATTCATCAATACCAATGAACCGACCCGGAAATGGTAAGAGGAGGAAAAAAACAAAGGGGCGATGACCACCAACAGCAACAGCACAACAAGGGTGACAACACGAGGTGAAACTTTCATGGTTAGACCCTCTCTGCAGATGTTCTGGCCCCAAACAACCCCTGAGGCATAAAGAAGAGCACGGCCAAAATGACCACGAAGGCCGCGGCATCTTTATACTGCGAGCTGATATAGCCAGCAGTCAGAGACTCGAGCAAGCCCAGCACAATGCCCCCTACCAAAGCTCCTTTGGGATTGCCCATGCCCCCTAACATGGCCGCTGCAAACCCCTTGAGCGCCATCGTCATGCCAATATCAAAACTGGTCAATGTAATTGGCGTCACCAATACCCCAGCCAAGGCACCAATCGCCGCTGAAACGGCAAATGACAATGTCATCACATAGTTGGTGTTGACCCCCACCAATAACGCTGCGATACGATTGTTTGCCGTCGCCAGCACCGCACGGCCCAACAGAGTTTTATTAAAAAACAACCAAAGCAGCACAAAAATTAAAATAGCGCCGAAAAATACCCATAGGTTTTGAGGGACAATCGTCGCCCCCAAAATACGTATTGGAGCCTCACCTGTAAAAGCGGGAAAACGATAGAGCTGCTTGCCCAGAAATACCTGAGTCAGCCCGCGCACAAAGATGGATGCACCGATCGTGATAATGATGATGCTCACCACCGGTGCCCCGCGAGCAGGCTCGATCGCAAATTTATTGAGCGCAATCCCCACCAGCGCGGTGAATATCACGGCAAATAGTGCCGCAAACGGCAATGACCAACCGGCCGCAAATGCGGTTGCGGTGATCATCCCCCCCAACATGACAAACTCACCCTGGGCAAAATTGACCACATCAGAGGCGTTATAAATAATTGTAAAGCCCAAGGCGACCAGGGCGTATACTGCGCCCACCGCCAAACCCGATAAGAAAAACTGTAGAAACTCAGACATTCAGAGCCCCTCTACCCATGCAGACGATAAGCGTTTGGCAGCAGGCCCTCACCCGCTGCCAAACCACAAACAAACTACGGTGTATTAGTCCTCAACGATGACCCAACCACCGTCGCGCACCTCAAGCATCCGGAAAGCTGTCAGATCGAGACCCAAGTGATCATCGGGGGCAAAATTAAACACCCCTGTGGTCCCTACAAAGCCCTCGGTCTCTTCGAGTGCATCACGAATGGCAACAGGATCTGTGCTGCCTGCACGCTCGATGGCATCCACAAATAGATACAGTGCATCATGTGCATAGCCACCAAAGGTTGATACGGGCTTGTCAGTGGCAGACTCATAACGCTCTTTATAAGTCTGTACGACCTCGCGCTGAGGATCGTCCTCGGCCAGTTGCTCGGCCACCAACAAAGGCGATCCTGGCAGGCGAATGCCCTCGGCTAAGTCAGCCCCTGCCAACTCAATAAAGGCGTTGGAGGCTACCCCATGAGATTGATACAGAGGCATTTCAATGCCTAGCTGGCGATAGTTGCGGGTCACGATAGCAGGACCGGAACCCAGGCCAAGGTTTAAGATGGCCTCTACACCAGCCTTACCGCGTAGATTTGTGAGCTGGGGCGTCATATCGGCATCATTTGGACCAAAGGTCTCGTCGCCCACCACCTCGATATCGTATTCCCCCACAATGTCTAAACACTGTTTACGCATCGAGGCCCCAAAACTATCAGAACCTGAGATCAGCCCAATTTTGGTGATTCCTTGTTTCTGCATGTCCTCGAATATTTTTTCACAAGCCATGCGGTCAGTGTGAGGGGTTTTAAACGTATATTTGCGTACCGGGTCAATCACCTCAATCGCACCTGCCAAAGAGATGAAGGGGATCTCTTCTTCTTCGGCGATGGGCATAATGGCCATGGTGGCCCCGGTCGTCGAGCCACCAATAATGGCGATGACCTCGTCATCCTCGATGAGACGGGTGCCAAAGGTGCGCGCTTTGTTGGCATCACCTGCATCATCATAAATAATGACACGCAGCTTTTCCCCCAGTACCCCACCTGCCTCGTTGATATCCTCAACCAGCATGCGCAGTGTTTCTTCCTCGGGCTCGCCTAGGAAAGAAGCCATGCCCGTGGTGGATAGACTGGAACCAATCAAAATATCCGCCTGAGCACCGAATGCCAGGCCACCAGCAACCATGGCAGCGGCTATTTTGGGTAAAAATCCTGATTTGATTGAAGTTTTCATTAAAGTCTCCTCATGAGTCTAAAAACTCTAAAATTCACCTTTTTCAAATGGGTCTAATGGTTTATTGATTTGTTTTTAAATCATCAGAACATTAGATTTGTGTTGGCTTAGGTGAGCGGCCGACGCCACATGGCGACACGATATCGGTTAGCGACAAAAGCGTTATCAGTCAGACAAGCGTTTCCTGCCGGATTGGCGCCGGTGACATGAAAATCGCTAAATGCCGCACTTTGATTCACGTAAATACCCTGCAGCAAATTAATGGATAGGTTGACCCCTGCAAAGGCAAAGGCCTCAATCGCATGATCCACCTGGCTCTGATCATGCGCATACAACGCTGCGGTGATCGCCCCTTCGCGGCGCGCGAGATCAGCGGCACGATCGATGCCAGCGTGAACATCAGCAACAGGAATCACAAAAGTGATGGGCCCAAAATGCTCTTGGCCGTAAATATCCTGCTGCTCAAAATCTAACTCAACCAATAATGGGGATGCGGTGCGTGCCTGCCCTGCCTCGGGATAAGGCTGTGACGGACGCAATACGCGACCTTGTTTTTGTACTGCCTGTATGTGTGCGAGGATATCCGGATTAACTATGGCCCCCGCAATCATGGCGGCCCGATCGGGGTCGGCGAGCAAACCATCGAGGGCGCCCACAATCCCCTGCACCACCTCGTCATACGACTTGTGGGTCTCGCCCACGCGTATGCCTTGCTCGGGGATAAAGATATTTTGTGGCGTTGTGCACATCTGCCCGCTGTAAAGGGCCAATGAAAATGCCAAGTTGGCGCACATGGCATCAAAATCATCAGTAGCCGATAACACGATACTGTTGACCCCGGTTTCCTCAGTGTAAAGCAGATCAGTGGCGGCATTGGCACGGAGCCAATCAGCAAAACGCGCTGAGCCGGTGTAATCAATGATGCCTATCTCAGGGCGTACCGCCAGAGATTGAGCTAAATCCTGCCCGGGGTTTTCAGCCGCCAAGGTGACCACATTAGGTGAAAAGCCCTGCTCGCTAAGCACCTCGCGCGCAATTTTCACCGTCAAGGCCATCGGTAAAATAGCCGCAGGATGCGGCTTGGCAATGACGGCATTGCCAGTCACCAAACTGGCGAAAAAGCCTGAGTAGCTATTCCAGGTAGGAAAGGTGCGACAACCGATCACCAATCCAATGCCGCGCGGAATCACGCGCCAGTGCTTTTCTAGACGCACCTCTTGGCCACGGCCCATGGGCTTGACCCACTCTGCCTGTGGAGGCACGGAGGTCATGGCTTGCCAAGCATAAGCGACGGCCTCAAGGCCGCGGTCTTGGGCATGTGGCCCACCCGCCTGAAAAGCCATGGGAAAGCCCTGACCACTGGTATGCATGGTGGCGTGACCCATTAAAAAGCTGCACTGATTGAGGCGCTGCAAAATTTCTAGACAAATGCCTGTGCGCACCTCGATACTGGCTAACGCCCAATCACCCTGCGCCTCGGTCGCGGCGTTGATCAACTCATCTGCACTGGCCAAAGGATACTGGATGCCCAATGCGAGCCCATGAGGCGAGATCTCGTGCCCGCCAAGCGCGGCACCCGGATGATCCGGCAAGGAAAAAGGCTGCTGCAACAGGGCCTGAAAATCATCTTGACCCTGTTGGCGCGCACCCTCACCGTATATTTTTTCACTGGGCACCTCAGGATAGAGGGTCCAGAAATCGCGCGTAGCGATGGCCTGAACCGCCTGCTCTAATGCTGTTTGATGCCGTTCAAATAACTGACTCATGAAAAACCTTTGTCTGGTGAAAAGTGTCTAATGCGTGGCTTAACACCTATCGCACAGGTGATGTGGGTAAGAACCCTAATAGCGTAAATTGCACAGAATCGACTAAAAATAATTGGACGCTATCGAATCTGGCAACTGCCAAACATCCCAAAAATGCCTCTAGGTGTTAAGCTCATAACCATTATTGACCGACCGGACGGTTTGCACAATAGTGAGAACCCTAACCCGGCCGCATCGCTTGGTTATTAGATTTATTTTGGCTAACACTTTAGGAGGGACAACGTGTGCAGTCAGCCCGCTTCGTCTGAAATTAATACCCACCTCGCTGAGGGGGTGCTACACATCACGCTCAATCGCCCAGACGCATTGAACTCACTCAATGCGTCCATGCATCAAGCCTTGCAGCGTGCATTTGATCGCGCACAAAATACGGATGTACGTGCCGTCCTACTGACCGGCAATGGTCGCGGTTTTTGTGCCGGTCAGGATCTGAGTGAGCAATCACCCGAGCACAAAGACTATGACCCAGATCTGGGTCAGACCATCGAAAAATACTACAACCCGCTCATCCGTAAAATCACCCAATTGCCCAAGCCTGTCATCTGCGCGGTTAATGGCGTCGCTGCTGGCGCCGGCGTGAGTTTGGCCTTGGCTTGCGATATTGTTTTTGCCGCCCGTTCTGCAAAATTCATACAAGCCTTTGCCAAAATTGGCCTGATCCCTGACTCGGGTAGCACTTGGTTTTTGCCTCATTTAATTGGGCCTGCTCGGGCAATGGCTCTGGCCCTGACGGCCGAACCGGTCAGCGCTGAAAAAGCCCAACAGTGGGGGCTGATCTGGCAGGTCACCGAGGATGACCAACTACTGGAAACCGCTCATCAACTCGCGATCGAGCTCGCCCAAGGGCCCACCTTTAGCTTCGGATTGACCAAACAGGCAATACATGCGGCCAGCACACAGAGCCTCAATGATCAGCTCGAGCTCGAAAAGGCATTCCAGCGCCGCGCCGGCTTTAGTCGCGACTTCCAAGAAGGCGTACAGGCCTTTTTAGAAAAAAGAAAACCCAATTTCACAGGGAGTGAATAGGCCATGACTACCCCCCAAACCCCTCTCGCCCCTCAACCCCTGGCAGAGCAGTGTGCCCAGACCATGTGGGAGGACGATGCGGCCACCCAAAAGCTCGGCATGGAGATTGTTTCAGTCAGCCCGGGCGCCGCAACGCTCACCATGCGCGTGACACGTGACATGGTGAATGGTCACAACACCTGCCATGGCGGCTATTTGTTTACCTTGGCGGATTCTTGTTTTGCTTTTGCCTGCAACACCTACAACCAACGTACGGTGGCTCAGCACTGCAACATCACATTTATTGCACCGGCATTTGCCGATGACTTTTTAACCGCTACGGGCAAAGAGGTCAGCCGCCAAGGGCGTAGCGGTATTTATGATGTAGAAATCACCAACCAAGATGGTGCACCGGTGGCGTATTTCAGAGGTTTATCGCGCACCATCAAAGGCGCTCTTTTAGAAGACTAGCGCTAGGTAATCACAGCCTAAATTATTTTTATATTTTATTTGTTTGGCAGTACGCCACCTGTGGAGGAACTATCATGAAACATCTCGAACGCGCCACAGCAGAGCTCGAACCCATAGAAACGGCATCTGTAGATGAAATTCGCGCATTGCAGCTCGAACGTCTGCGCTGGTCTTTGCAGCATGCCTACGACAACTCGCCTTTTTATAAGCAGCGCTTTGATGAAAAAGGAGTGCATCCATCAGATTTAAAACAGTTATCTGATCTATCGCTATTTCCTTTTACCACCAAAGAAGATCTGCGCAATACGTACCCATTTGGCATGTTTGCCACCCCACGCGAAGAGCTGGTGCGGGTGCATGCCTCATCGGGCACCACCGGCAAGCCCATTATCGTTGGCTACACTGCCAATGATATTGATGTCTGGGCCACGGTCATGGCGCGTAGCATCCGCGCGGCCGGCGGCCGACCCGGTGATATCCTGCATAACGCCTATGGGTATGGGCTGTTTACTGGCGGACTCGGGGCCCATTATGGCGGCGAAAAATTAGGCTGCACCGTGGTTCCTATCTCGGGCGGTATGACAGCACGCCAAGTAATGCTCATGCAGGACTTTAGTCCCAGCATTATCATGGTCACCCCCTCTTATATGCTGTCTATTTTGGATGAGTTTAAGAAACAGGGGCTGGACCCGCGCGCATCCTCTCTGCGTGTGGGTATTTTTGGGGCGGAGCCCTGGACCAACGCCATGCGCCAAGAAATAGAAGAGGCCTTTGATATGGATGCCGTCGATATTTATGGCTTGTCCGAAATTATTGGCCCCGGTGTGGCCAATGAATGTGTAGAAACCAAAGACGGCTTACATGTTTGGGAGGATCACTTCTTGCCCGAAATCATTGATCCCGAGACAGGCGAAACCCTGCCAGACGGCGAGTTGGGTGAGCTTGTCTTTACAACGCTCACCAAAGAAGGGCTACCCATGATCCGTTACCGCACCCGTGATCTGAGCCGTTTGCTACCCGGTACTGCGCGCACCATGAGGCGCATGGAAAAAGTGACTGGCCGCAGCGACGACATGATCATCCTGCGCGGGGTCAACGTTTTTCCAACACAAATAGAAGAGCAGATCCTAAAATGCGATGCCCTAGCACCACATTTTCAGATAGAACTGCGCCGTGCCGGCCGAATGGATGAAATGATTGTCCACGTCGAATGCCAAGCAGACCATAGCAGCGATGATGCACGCAATGCCGCCGCGCGCGAGTTGCGCAATCACATACGCAATACGGTTGGCATTAACTGTCATATTGAAATTTGCCTGCCTGAGTCTATTGAACGCTCTGAAGGCAAGGCCAAGCGCATTGTCGACAACCGCCATTAGACGCGGTGCACCCTCCTCACCCTCTGGGGACATGAGTCTGCTGGGGGTGAGGTATAATACGCCCCTGTGGCAAAACTGAATTTAGGATTGTTTTTATTATGGTACAAACTCGACGTGCAGCTGATTACGAAGAAAAGCAGCAAAATATCCGTCAAAATGCCGCCGCGGTCTTTGCCGACCTAGGCATGGAAAAGGCGTCGATGGCTCAAATTGCTGCACGCAGCCAAGTATCTAAAGCCCTGCTTTATCACTACTATCCCAGCAAAGCAGAGCTCATATTTGATATCATCTACAGCCATTTAAATGAGCTCTACGATGACATCAAAAAAGTAGCCAATGAGACACAGGATCTCGCCCCCGAAGAACGTTTACGGCGGTTGGTCCACCAGATACTAGAATGCTATCGAGACGCAGATGACAAACACCAAATGCAGCTCAATAGCCGCAGCTCTTTACCTGATGACAAAATCAAAGAAATCAATGAAATAGAGCGCAAAATTGTGCGTCTGATCTCGGATGTGATCCAAGACATCCACCCAGACCTAAATAAAGAAAAACCGTTGCTCAAGCCGGTCACCATGTCTCTTTTTGGCATGCTCAACTGGGTCTACATGTGGTTCAAGCCTAACGGCCCCATCTCGCGCTCAGATTATGCCGATCTCAGCACCACTTTATTTTTAGAAGGGGTCAAAGGGATCACCAACCGCTAGGCCACTATTGGCCCAGCGGTGATATGCAGACTAATGCCCCATAGGGCGACGAAACTCGAGCTGCCGCTCCCATTGAGGATCACCGCCTTCTATCTGTATCCAGCGATACCAGAGATCTGAAATAGAATCATCCATCAGGTGGCCCTGATGAAACACCCCCTCCATCACAGGCACTTGGCCAGTGATGTCTTGGGATATCACGATTTCTATATAGGGATCGGGGGCCTGAACACTTTCTACAGGCTCACCGTATTCTGAGCCGATACTGGCCAATGCCAGCTGGCCCACGATCTCAGCTGCTGAGGCATTCATACCCTCTGCGGTATCGGCAGTAGCGGATGGGGTGTCATCGGCATCCTCTTGGGCTTCAAGCCCTGCGGGGCGGTCGATCATCTCCCAATCATCGTCGCGCACCTCTATGGATTCCAGGCTCATACAAGCCTGCCCCAAACACTCTTGTTGGTCAGCCTGTGTATCGTCAAGCTCTTTGCGTGCCGCTGCCACCACATGGGCGTTCATCCCCTGAATAGGAGTGAAAACAAAACGATGCGCCACGTGCGGCCCCTCGCCAAACTCCTCGAGCTCAGCCACCTGGTCATACTGGGCCTGTAGATCCTCGTGCAGCATAGGGCCTAAATTAAAACGAGTGACCTCTATAAAAGCCATCGGCCCCTGCCCAGCCTCGCCCATAGAACTGAAATCAGTCCCCATCTGCACACGATAACGCGCATGTGGCAGCGGCCCCTCTAGATAATCAAATAGCAACACCGCGCGCTCTAATGGTGACATTTGCGCATCGGGGAAAAAAACCGAATCTGCACTCATGCCGGGGAAACGCTCAGACTGGTACCAAGACTCGTCAAACCAGTCATCCATTTCGCTGGATGCCACCTGCTCAAAACCCTCGGCGCTGACAAAAGATAAGTCGGTATCCTGCTCTGAAGCCGGTTGAGCCACAGCATTCGTCCCAAAGGCGACCGCGACTGATACAGCAGCGATGCCTAATAAACCAAATGGCGATGTATTTTTCATGAGTATCCCTTAGTAAAAAACGCTGTCTTTAGTTTTAGCATGTGCGCACCCACTTTCAAACAAAACTTAGCGTTTTTTAACGACGGCCCCCCGTCCTTAGGGTCAGCCGCACTCAAGAACTACTCCTCTAAGGTGTCATAGCGCCAAAGATAAATGGTGACAAACAAACCCGGCAGAATCAAAATAGGCCGTGCCCAAGCCACCGGCATTATCCAAGCAGACACCGCCAGCGACACCCAAGTCAGGCTGATCGCCCATATTTTGGTGCGTTTGGGAATGGCTTTTTTAACTTGAAAATTGCGTAACTGCTCGCCAAACAAAGAGTTATTAAGCATCCAAACAGACATGCGCTCAGAGCCACGCATATAGCAAGCCAACGCCAGCAATAGAAACGGGGTCGTTGGCAGTAACGGCAAGAAAATACCGAGCACGCCTAATGAAACAGACAACGTGCCCACAAAATTATAGAAAAGACGCGCTAGCGGATGTCTGGCCATGAATCACCCTCAGAATACGCACTTGATGATACAAATGTGCACTTGGTAGTGATCATAATCGAAAACACTCACTAACGCGATAAAAAGCCTACCTGCAGCTTTTCCCTTATAAGGTAATCACTTGATCCGGCGGGTTGCCCGCTAACGCGCCGTACAAATCAGGAAAGCAACCAATCTGCGCGCCCTGGACCAACTGATCAGCAATTTCACGTTCATAACAGCACTGATCGCAGCCCATCAACAAGATTTCCTGTTCTTTGGCGACTTGGCTCAGGCGCTCTCCAATAGGATTGCCCTCTAGAAGCACATAATTATTATCTTCAAAAAAGAACATCCCAACCACCTCGGCGCCGTGGCGCTGCTCTTCGAGTTGGGGCAGTATCATCCGTCCCAATACATACGACACCGTATGCCCCTGACTACTAAAAATATAGGCAACCTTCATGAACTCATCTCCACCTGTTGAACCATCTCTTGGGAATGCACACACGCTAAAAAGGCACAAATGGCTAACCATGCCCTGTCCCGTTTGCTCAGTGGAATCCCGGAAACTGCATCTAACAACTGCATCAATAAATCTCGTGGGTGCTGCTGCAATAGATCAGCAATCAACGCTCCTTTGAAGCGCTCCGTCAACACCTGACAGCAGGCCACCAATGTGGTGCATGACGGACATTGAAAACGCAGCTCTTGAATGACCTGTTGTTGGTGATCATTGACGGCTACCTGAGCGCTGAACCATGCCCATAAATTGTTGGCCCGCGTTGGCTGCGAAGCAGAAACGGGCAAATGCGGCAACTGCCTGTTTTTCCAACCCCTATTGAAATACTCAAATACGTTACGGCGCGCAGTCGCCCCACAACATGTCGTATGTACGGTCATGGCTATCTCACCTTCCAACGCAATAAATAACGCTCTAGCCAACCCGCGGCAGCAAATAGCAGCATCACCACGAGCGCAACAATAAAGATCAGGGCCAGGCTTAGGGCCGCGTTGTAGGTCGTTTGTGCAAACGAAAGCATATAGCCCAAACCGCGCGTCGAGGCGACAAACTCGCCTACAACAGCTCCTGTAAAGGCAAAACCCAGGGCCACTTTGAGGTTACTCAACACCCAAGACACCACCGAAGGAATATAGACCTCGCGTAACAGCATCCAGCCGTTACCCCCCAGTGTGCGCACCCTTTCAACTAACTGGGTGTCCACATTGCGGATGCCGTTATAAACGGCAAAAAAGATAATCACCACGACCAATATAAAAGAAAGCGCCACCTTGGACCCCACGCCAATCCCCAACCAAATGATGAGTAACGGCGCAAGAATCACGCGCGGAATGGCGTTAAATAACACCATCAGCGGCTCAATCAACTCGGCCAGAAAAGGAATCAAAGCAGCAATAAAACCCAATATAACGCCTGCGATGACACCTAGGATCAGCCCCGCAAAGGCGGCTGTAAATGTGGCCTCAAGGTGGGGATAGATTTTGCCCTCTAAAAATAGACCTGCCAATGTATGGCCAATAGCCGATGGAGGGGGCAAATAAAAGGGGTCGACCCATTCGCGAGCGCCTGCAGCGTACTCCCACAACGCCAAAATAGCCACCAGCGCCAATGTGCGCCTAATAATCACACCAGATACTGATTTTTTCATGCTGCATTCGCCATCATGTTTTTTCTGCCCCGCGGCAGATCAATCTCTAAAGACAACTCGTGCCACAGTTGACCCACAATTTTCGCCTGCTCGGGGTGCACCGTACCGTCAAGCAAAGCGCGTCGTAAAGAAGCAGGGATTGTATGTGTAGATTTGATCTGAGCGCGGGGCCCATTACCCATCAACGCCACCTGATCCGACACAGAAACCGCCTCGTTGAGATCGTGAGTCACCATCAAAACGGTGATGGCATCGTTTTCAACCCACGCCAATAAATCCTCGATCATGTACCGCCGTACAATGGCATCCAATGAGGCAAAAGGCTCATCCATCAGCAGTAGCTTAGGTCGTAATGCCAATACCTGAGCAATCGATACCCGCTTGCGTTGCCCACCCGATAGCTGGCTAGGATAACGGTCTCCTAACCCCCCTAGACCCACCGACTCGAGCCAACTCTCGGCCCGCTCGCGGGCCTGTGCACGAGTCTCGCCACGCGCACGCAATCCCAAGGCAACATTGTCGCGGGCGTTGCGCCACGGCAATAACGCATCATCTTGGAATAAAAACCCCACCTGATCAGCTGCAATGGCGAGCTCAACTTGGCCCTGCGCAGGGGTTTGCAACCCCATCACCACGCGTAACAATGTGCTTTTGCCACAACCAGAAGGGCCAATTAGGCTCATAAACTGACCGGCGGCCAGTGTTAAATGCACATCTTCTAGGACGGGGGCACCCTCTCCATAAGCCAATACTAAATCTGAGATCCGTAGCATTAGGCCCCCAGTACAGACAGATTTAAAAGCACATCTAAATCCACATTGGGATAATCAATGCCCGCCAAACGCTGGGTTTCAACCACGCGCTCACTCGCTGCGCGGTCAATCTCAACCGATGAGGGGTATAAAGATTCTCGGTAGGTATCCAACGCCTGCGTCAATACGCGCGTATCTCCACCCGCCACCAACTCGGCGGGCAACGCAGAAACAATCTCATCAATGGGCGCCTCTCGGGTATAACGCAACCCTGCAGCCAAGGCACGCCCTAATCGTTGCATCTGATCCAAACGCTGATCTAACTCATCCGTACGTGCCGCCACGCCCATAAAAGCATAGGGTCCACCCAAATAAGTATCCGCATCCTCTAGATCCATCAGATTTGCCAACACATGAGCACCTGCCTCTTGGAGCAGTGTCAGACCCGGCTCTTGGACCATCCCGGCGTCAATCTGCCCAATGCGTAAAGCATCGTATAAATTGGGCCCTAATGTCGCAAACTCAACGCTATCTAAATCAACCCCCGCGCGCTTGAGCAAAAACAACGCTAAAGCATGATCCGCATTACCCAACTGAGCCACACCAATGGTGCGACCTGCTAAATCAGCAATATCTGTGATGGCATCACTTTGCTTGGGACTGGTCGCCAACGCAAATAAAGGCAAACGACCCGTATCCGCAAAACGAAAGATTTTTGCCCCATTAGCATAGGCCCCCAAAGCGGCATCAAAGGATGTGGCCGCATAGTCAACGCCGCCCCCATGTAATGCCTGTAAGGCTGCCGAACCACCGCGGCTATACACCAGCTGCACATCGAGCCCCTCATCCGCAAAAAAACCAGCTGCACGCGTGATCTCATACGGCACCACACAAAGCAACTGACTACAAAATGCGAGCTTGACGCTTTCTAATTTGGACTGCTTGGCATAAGCAGGCATGGCAGACAGCGCCGCCGCTCCACCCACCAAACCTGAAAGACGCGCCAATACCGCACGGCGACTGATGCCCTGGCTCACATTAATGCGTCCTGACGTCACCGATTTTTGAGCCTCTGTGCTCTTGCAGCAATCAACCACATCGACCTCCAATTGAGTCTCTATTCAATGCAGTTCAGTATAAAGAGAGCGCCAAAGGAAACTAAATACAGGTTTGGAATATGGTAATTACGTCTGGTACGCCTTTAATTCTTAAAGCTTAAAACTCTGATTTACACAAAACAAAAAAAGCCGCTCCAGATGGAGCGGCGATGCACCAAGAAAAAACCTATTTTTGGTTATTCTTTCCTAATGCCTGTGATCAGCACATCAACACGGCGATCTGGCTGCAAACACTGAATTAAGGCTGAGGTTGCGGTATCACCTACACACCCCTCAGTAACTGGTTCGAGCTTGCCACGACCTACTGCAGTCATGGGGTAATCTACTCCTTTTGACTGCAGGTATGCCATCACAGTATCGGCCCGACGCTCAGAAAGCGCTTGGTTATATTCGACCGTGCCCAGTCGGTCTGTATGGCCGATTAATTCGATGGTATCGATCGTTGCGTAACCTGTTAACAGCTTTTCTGCCAGCTCATCCAAAGTGGCGCGACCCTCGGGTAGCAAACCAGCTAAATCCCCGCGGTCAAACTTAAACAACGCATCGGCTTGAAGCGTGACCTTTTCCTGAACAGGGACTGCTGCAACCACCTCTTCGGGAGGGCACCAGCGGTGATCAACATCTTGTAGCCCTGCACAGGCGGTCAGTGCCAGCAAGGCAGGAACAATGGCCATCCTACGCAAAGTAAATTTAAACCTATTCATCTTTTTTATCCTTTGACTCTAGTTGGTGCTTACCAAGTGAAACGCAGACCGATATTACCGGTATAACCCTCACGCGAGCGGCTATTGCCACGGTATACCTGGTTGCTATAACCACCCAATGCTCGCTCATAACGTACATCTGCATAAAGGTAGGTAGACTTACCTAAAGCAGTCTGGGCCCCAATCCCTAACTCACCCCAAGTGCGGGCAAAACGCTCAGTAACACGATCGTTCCCCACAGTAGCTTTGGTTTTGTAGCCTGTGAAATCGTGCAGTACATTAGCTAACACATAAAAGGTATTGGTATGTAGGTTGCCGTTGTCATTATTCCAAGCCAAACGCGCACCGATGCGGCCTCGCAGTGCCCCACCTTTTTGCCCGTGGATGCGTCGGTGACCATCATTAAAACTATTCAACTTGACGTACTGGTAGGACAGTTGTGCCTGAGGCTCAATATGCCAGTGGCTGTTACCCAATTTCCAAGGGCGTCCTACTTCGGCAGATACGCCAATACCATAACCATTTTGTTTAGCGTCTACGCCGTTACGACTATGGTATTTATTGCGCAGCCAAGAAACATTACCAACCAAGTCTAGATACGTACCGTTTTCCTTATACCAAGTGTTATAAGCGCCCAGCGAGAACATGTGTGTCTTGCTACGACCTGTATATTTATCATCCGACACTATCCCATCTTCAGCGCGATATTTGTCATAGAAGTCATTTTTGGCATAGCCGTAGGTCACCATCACCCCAGTATGGCGGTGATTGAGCTCCTCATCGGTATCCACGTTGAGGTCAACTCCGAGCTGTAAAAACCCATTCTTGCTGTTATAGCCTAATCGGTCTTTGCCCTGCTCTTTGAGATTGCCCAGATGCAAACGACCCCATACCGGGTAAGGACGTTCACCTGCTTCAGCACGATTCCGATAATCCTCACAGGGATAGCCACACTCGTCCCAGACCCAAGTTTGCTGCTCACCTACACGTTCGTGTAGTTGGCCCAGCTGCGCAAAACCCATTTCACGAATAATACGGGGGGTTTGTACATAGCCAGAAACTGGAGGCGTGTATATAGGAGTTTTGGTTGGGGTATCAGGATCCTCACCAGGCTGTCTCGCTGCGAGAGTCCAGTAATAGCTATCACCTTTTTTAGTGAGTTGTGCCTCACCAGCGTTTTGCGTACCGGCAACCCCATGGAAAGTCAGCTTTTTATCGGTTTCGCCATTATCACCGCCTTTTACAGTAACCACAGGAGATTCCCAATTACCGCTTTTTTCACCTTCTTTGATAGTGACGTCACCAATGATGCCGCCCGGTACAGATACCTGTGTATCCCCTTGGGCATCCCCGGTAATAACCAGCAGATCATTTTGCTGAACATCAGGATCGTTCCAAGTTGTTTTGACCAAAAGCTCACTACCGCTCTTACCTGTGTAGTCTCCTTCGATGGTCAATACGCCACTGGGATCACTTGCACCTTCGCGTAAATCTATGGTTCCAGAGCTCACTACGTTGTAACGCACAGTCGCTGCTGAGGTGCCCTCGTTTAGCGCCAACACACTATCAGAAGCAATCGTCATGCTGCCAACACGCTTATCATCCCAACCGCTATTCAAATCGCCTGTCAGATTTAAACGCCCAGCACCACTTTGGCCGATATGAACCTCATCCCAATGGATGATACGGGTATCCCCGGCCTTGCCTATAGAAACACTAGAACCAGTTAAATCAGTATTGAGATAAAGTTTGTCAGTTTTTTCGTATCCTTTGGATGAATCAGTTGGGTCTTCATCATTCAAAAGAAACTTATAGTCCTGCCCTAAAGAGCTAATAGTAATCACTCGACCATCATTAGCAGTGGCATTAATAATGGAACTGCTCATAGGTGCAAATGACGGAGCCGAAGGAAGTGGACTCGCGCACTCACCAGTATTACCATCAATCCCACAAATGACGCCGCCCTCACCATCCAATACTTCTAGCTTGCTAAGATCAGTATCAGCATTAAGATACACAACATCAGAGGCCATGCCCATCTCGATATTCCCTTCTAAAGCCCCGCCAGAGGCCTCCAAGGTACCGCTCTTAACACCTTTATAGAGGTCGCGTAAAACACCCCCATTTACCTCTACCCGACTCTCCCCTTTGCCACCGCGGCCATCATTGTCAATTAATACAGTACTGGCCTCGCCTCCATTAATGGTAAAACTTAATTCTCCAGCGCCAGTAGATGGACTGCCCCCCATATATATTTTATTTAATGAGCCATCATCTACGGTCACCCCAGAACCGTCACCAAATACCAATATTTCTTCTACTTCACCGCCAGTAATTTCTACGGTGCTATCTTTTCCGTTAATTGACCCTTGGGCGGCACGACCACCACTTACTTTTAAAGCATTATTTTCAGCAGTATCTTGTGGCTCAGAAAAATCAAAATCTTGAATTAGACCTCCTTCAACCCTCAAAGTTGAGCCACCTCCAAAGTAAATCGAGCCAGTCAAATTTTCACTGTCAGTGACTACGTACTCCCCTTTATTATTCCAGCCAGCACTTGGTGTGGTTTGCGCCATTGCCATCGCAGGCATACTGGCCGCAATCAAAGCAACTAAATACTTTTTCTTAAATATAGATACAGGTGGGTTCACAATTATTCCCCCCTGATCGCCGTTTTCACAAAGCTTGTTCATTAATCTAGGCCTCAAAATTAAGTGTTCTATTAGTTAATGACACCCATAACAAAAGCATGGTGACACGCCGTACTAACTAATCAGCAAACTAACACCCAGCCTGAAAAAGATTAATAGCCGCTCTTTTCTACTACTCCACCAAATGTAATAGTTACAACAACTACAATATTGGAAATTGAATATTCCCTGAAAGTAAGACATTAAATATTCAATAAATTACTCCTTTCTGAATATTTGCGTCCTTAGTATTTACTTATATCTTTAGTAATACTTATGATAAAAACCGTTACGTTAAGGTAATACATACAAAATCAAAAAAAACAGCACAAATCCTCCTTTCTACTTTTGATTTAAGTTGAGGTTTTTTTCAGAGATCTTAAACTTTAGACTTATTTATAGGCTTTTGACAGAATAAATGAAATTTAAGCTGCCGAAATATTCATTACATCTAGGCTGAGAAGAAACAAATAATTTCATCACCATCCTTAACAATAAAATAGATACAATTTTGTACCAGATGCATAAATGCAACGATATTCTCTTCCTAAGGGGTTGAAAACTAGATTAAAAAACGGTGATCCAATAACCAGAAAGCAAGACTTATCAGAAACAAAGAGTTTAATTTTGTACAATCAGCTCTGTAACAAAACTTATACTTCCCACCTCTTATATTTCTAATTTTTATGATCGAACATTTTCTCTCTGCGTTGATGTTGGCGGCCGCTCACTCAGTAGCCAATGTGCCCGGTACTCCTCCCCTCAACACCCACAGTGGGCTTTCAGAGGTGGGTTCTGATTGTCAGGTCGTCATTAATGAGTTCATGTCAGCCAAACAAACAATGTTTGCTGATGAAGATGGGGAATATAACGATTGGATCGAACTTTATAATTGCACCGATCAAGATATTGATCTGCAGGGCTGGTACCTGAGCGATCGCGTGCACCGTCTTGATAAGTGGGTATTTCCTAAGGCTGTTATTCCCGCCAATGGATATTTGACTCTCTGGGCCAGCGGTAAAGATCGCTATGGAACAGATACTGACAGTCCACAATCATTGCACACCAACTTCAGTATCGATGCCTCTGGAGAGCATCTGCTTTTGTCCGACAATGAGGGCAATATCATTGATAGTGTTGAACCTATTCCCCTAGAGACTAATGAGGTGGCCGGGCGTTCTCCTGATGGCGTGGGTCCCTTTTCCATATTAAACGCCCCTACCCCTGATGAACCTAATTCCGAAATATTGCATGCGGCTTTGCTGCCCGCGCCCAAGTTTTCTCAACCCGCAGGGATTTACGCACATGACTTTGACGTTAGCCTGGAGCACAAAGACGCTGATGCAACCATTTTTTATACTTTGGACGGCTCAATACCCGATCCTGAGAATTTAGAGGGCCAGACCTTTATCTATAAAAATAATTATGCTGCCCCTCATGAAATAGAAGATAACAAAACCCAAGCGGCATCTCTAAAAGGGCACGCTATTACACACCGCTACACCACTCCTATTCGCATCCAAGACAGAAGTGCAGAACCAGATCGCATCGCGGGCTTTTCTACCACCATTGGGGAAAATCCAGATTATTTTCCTGAACCAGAATTTAGCGATCACTGGATGAATAACGTCGTTCAGGTCAGCAATGATGGGATTGCCCAGTTAAACCGGGCTGGGGACAACTTAAACAATCTTTTTAATAGAATTGTCCGCAATATTAAGCAGTGGCACTCTGGGGAAAAACGTCCTGTAGGTAAAACGCGCTTTGTTGTGAATGTCCCTCAACTGCCTTATTGGGAATACACAGGAAAAAACTTATATAAAGGCACAGTGATTAGAGCCATCGCAGCCAAAGAGGTGGAAGGCAGACTGATCACCAGTCCAGTAGCAACGCAAACATATTTTATTGATAAGGACCATCAACTAGATTTACCTATCATCAGCATCGCTGCCGCTGAAAAGGATCTCTTTGGTTATGAGGATGGCATTTTAGTGGCCGGGGCAACGTATGAACAGTGGCTTAACTCGGGCACAGCAACCCCAGAAATTGGGACACCCAGTTTTCCAGCAAACTGGAAAAAGAAAAGCAGGGCCGCAGGCCAATTCCAAATACTCGATCCAACGGGACAATCCAGCGGCAGCTATAGTACAGAGCTACGCTCACATGGAAATGCCGCACGAGCATTTAAAACAAAATCCATACGCCTTTATCCTCAAGACGCAGTCACCTTTCCGATCTTTGCAGATGACGACCCTACCCTGTTTTCAAGGATTAATTTACGCATCGACCGAGATACACGACTGCACGATGACATCAGCCACAACCTGCTACATGGTTTGGCTTTTGCCACTCAGCGCAGCGAGCCCTACCTAGTCTTTATAAATGGCGAGTACTATGCAATTTTAGCGGCTAAAGATCGCCGAGATTCTACATTTTTACGTCATCAATATGGGCTAATTAATGATGATTTTGATCTATTGGCCTTTGATTATGCAAATCAAGTCGACGTACAGGGCCCGGTTAGAGAGGCCAAAAAAGGGGATTTTTCGCACTGGGATAATATGCTCGAGAGGCTGCGTCAAGACCCCGATCTGCCAATGCATGAAATAGAAAAGCATATCGATTTACAGAGCTTTATTGACTACCATGCGGCCGAGATTTATTTGGTCAATTCAGACTGGCCGACCAATAACAATTCATTTTGGCGTTATAAAGGCAATACGCCCAATAACCACGCTCTCACAGATGGAAAATGGCGCTGGCTGCTTTATGATTTGGACCGTGCCTTTAGGCGACCCGAAACAAATATGCTCAAACAGACTTACCAGCTCAGCGAGGAAAAAGACCCCATTAAAGCCAGTGAGCTTTATAAAATACTTATTAAACACCCTGAGGTGAAACAGCGCTTTATTACTCGCTTTGCGGATTTAATTAACACCACTTTTGCGCCAGAAAGAGTAACGCGATTTATTAAGCACACACGAGAATTATTAGAAAAAGAAATGCCACAGCATATTGCGCGCTGGGGGTCTCCTATCAGTATGGGCTATTGGGAAGGTCATCTGGATAATATGGTTGAGTTTGCTAACAAGCGTCCAGATACACAAAGACAGCATCTAAAAGAATTCTTTAATTTGGGCGATGCCTATACCGTGACGATCAACGTGCTGTTAGACAGTAATACGGAGCATGAGTTAACCCCGGTTGAGGATGCCGCAATTATAGAGCTCAATACCTTGCAGTTGGGTGTGACCGACGATGAGCTCACCCCTCCTATCGCAGCCAGCAGCCGTGCGACAGAAATGACAGACTTTTTACGCTTTCCATGGGCAGGGCAATATTTCTCTGATATGCCTCTAGAGCTCAAAATAACTGCTCGTCCGGGTTATGCCTTTAGTCATTGGGAGGGTGACCTCATTGAACAAGACAACGCCCAGGATTCATCCCTGAACCTCACCCCAACAAAAGATCTAACTATCAATGCGATCATGATCAAAGAACCAAATTAGAATCCTCATCCCCTCTAAAAGCACCTAAAAATCAATACAACTAAAGGTAGATTACCTAGGGAAAACACCTGCAATTTTTTATTACTGCTCGCTGCTATGATCAGTGCAGGCCCAGCAAATAAGCTGGGCCTGTTTTTTTTAGGAGAGAGCAATGAGTCAAAACAAAACGAATAGGCAGCCCCAGCTGCTGGGTGGCGCACTGCTTTTAGGGTTGGTCCTCCCCTTGACGGCTTGTGGTGATGGAGATTCAGATCAGCAGGCCAAAGGTTCAGGATCGGCATCCCAAAGTAGCGCAGCTCAAAAATTGGATACCACCATTCTTGATGGGCTTAAAGCACAACATGTGCAAATGGAACTAACGGGCACTTTGAATAATGAAAACGCCTCGATTGCCCAAGATGAGGGGGCTCCTGTGAGTGAAGGCAAGCATGTTTACCGCCCTGCCTCAAGCACTGGGAAAGGGGATTACCTGCGCAAAGGCTCTAATGCTGAGGGGCCCTATTCCTTTGTTATTTACACTGATGCAATCCATGACGATGAGCCGGATAATACCTTAACCGCGCTCATGACCATTAATCTACCCGAAAATGCCCAACCCGGTAGCTATACGATTCAGGCCTATAAAGAAGCTGCAGATGATGAAGCTCAAGGGCAACTTAGTGGGGGTGGTTATGCATGGAACTTTGTCCGCAATGTCAGCGGCACTGTCGATGTGATTGAGCTTGGCGATGAGATCACAGCGACTTGGGATCTGACTGCCCAGGATGCCCAAAAAAGAGAGGTGCAGACCACTGGCAGTGTCAAGAATTTGGCCTTTACCCCGCAAGTCGAGATGTTTTATGAAATGGATATTGACGGAGAACAAAAAGAAGATCGCATCCGTTCCGGCTACAGTAAAAAGAACAACAAGCTCACCCTATTCGGTGGCAACCCCCTCATGTATATTGATGTCCCATTAGATAGTGAGGCAGGGAGCTATTCAGTAGGTAAGGACGACGGCCAAGTGAGTGTGTCCATCAACGATATTAAATATGACTCCATTGATGGGGAAATCGTCATCAGCGAAAATGGCGAGGATTACCGTACCGTCGATTTTGAGTTTCAAACTGAGGGCGAAAACAAAGCCGACATCAAAGGTAGCGTCCAATATATTCCTATAGATTTAATTACCTCAGACTGAGGCTTGATCCACGGTCATACACAACATCAAAAACAATGAAGCAGTACAGAACACCTGTTATTGGCGCCCCTTGATGCTGAGAGCAGCGATCGTCAAGAGGCCCAATAACAGGCAAAAATGCCCGGCGAGACAAGCGGCGGCAAGGGTTTGTAACCCCTGATCACTGATTTTAATTGTCGGGGCCTGAGCAGAAATTTTATAGTGGGTGTACGGAAGAGAGACAAAAACTAACGTGCTTAAATGCACAAAGAGAGGCCATAGCAGATATTCATGGTTTTAAGCGTACACTACCTAAGAGGTTTAGCCGCACTACTCGTCGTTTGTTTTCACTATAGATACTATTTGAATGAATCTTTCCCGGTCGTCGATATAGGCGACATTTTGTTTTCCAACGGCGCCTACGGGGTAGATTTGTTTTTCATCATCAGTGGATTCATTATTTGTTATTCCACTGAGCGCATCGAAAAATTCCCCGCGCTATCCTTTGCGATGAAGCGGTTTTTCAGGATTTACCCGCTACTGTTTGTCAGTCTGATCCTGTTCATCCTCTTTTTTGATATTGAGGGGCATTCTTTAGCGACCTCATTTGTCCCCTTACACGCAGACTATGAGGCCAAAGGCCCGACCTACGGCTTTCACTTGCATAGCCCCGTGTGGACGCTGACCTACGAGATCGCATTTTATCTGCTCTTTATGTGTGCTTTGATGCTCTCACAGCGCTATAGAAAGTTGATTGCGGCGTTGAGCATCGTTGCTCTGTTCCTTGGGCTGCAATTTATGGTCCACGGCGAGATCGGGTTTAGCGCCTATCAAAAAGCAGATGCCTCGGTGAATAGCCTGCTGCAACCCCTAGTGGCTATATTTTCCTCACCCATGGTGATTGAGTTTGCTCTGGGTATTGCGCTGTATGTGATTTACCGCGCCCTGCCCCGTCTCAAGCCTGCCTTACGACAACGCGTGGCCATCCCTGCGCTTATTGTTGCGGCGGTGGCTGCACTGGGTTTATATCTACCCTTCTTCTATGGACATGGACCGTTGAACTGGGGGTTGCCTGCTTTTATTTTGCTTTTAGCGTTATTGGTCTACGAAAAGCAAAAAGGCTTACCCGAAATTAAATCACTGGTGTTTTTGGGCAATATCTCATTTTCTTTGTATCTCATGCACATGATCATTATTAAATTGCTGAGAAAGTACGACATCGCCCAAAACTCCTTTGGCCTGGTGGTATTCTTTGCTGCCCTCGTGGCATCCATCTTTGTGTCCTATCTGAGCTTTGTCTTTATTGAACAGAAATCTGCCCAACTGTGCAGAACCCTTTTACAAAAACTCAAAGCGTCACGACTGGGCAGACAGCGCAGCGAAAGCACGGCTACCAACGGCGAACTGGGCAGTACCTAATGTAGCTCGCCGTTCTCCCTGAAAGGACGCAAAAAAAAGCCCGCAAACCTAAATGGTGCGGGCTTTTTCATATCTGTACACAGTAACGATTGAGGTGACTGGTACAGTGTCAATGTCTGGCGGAGATGGAGGGATTCGAACCCTCGATGCGGTTTTAGCCGCATGCTCCCTTAGCAGGGGAGTACCTTCAACCAGCTCGGCCACATCTCCAAATAAAGTGATTAGTATAGTACAGCTATTTTGTTTTTACTAGCCCTACGTGGCATTTTTTTAACTAATCCTGATCCTGCTGGGTCCAACCGTTTTCATGCTCGAGATCAAAGGCGCGGTGCAAGGCACGCACTGCCAACTCCATATACTTATCAGCAATAATCACCGAGGTTTTGATCTCGCTGGTGCTGATCATTTGGATGTTGATGCCTTCCTCAGACAAAGTTTCAAACATGGTGCTGGCAACCCCTGCATGACTGCGCATGCCAATGCCGACGATGGATACCTTGCAGACCTTGTCATCATACGAAACCTCGCCAGCGCCAATGGCAGGCTGAACCACTTTTTTAATAATCTCATTGGTGCGGGGGCCATCCTTGCGGCTGACCGTAAAGGAAAAGTCGGTCATGCCCTCGACGGAGAGGTTTTGCAAAATCATATCTACGTCGATATTGGCCTCGGCGATGGGGCCTAAAATTGAATAAGCGATCCCGGGGGTATCGGGGACTTTTCTCAGGGTAAATTTGGCTTCATCACGGCTGTAGGCGATTCCTGAAACTACGGCTGCTTCCATTTTTTGGTCTTCCTCAAAGGTGATTAGAGTGCCCGATTGACGCTCTTCGTCGACAGGGATATCGGGGTCAGAGAGCGATGATAATACCCGTACCGGTACGCGATATTTTCCAGCAAACTCGACCGCTCTGTTTTGCAGTATCTTGGAGCCTAGAGAGGCGAGCTCGAGCATTTCTTCAAAGGTGATGACACGCATCCTACGTGCCTCGGGGACCACACGCGGGTCGGTGGTATACACACCATCCACGTCTGTGAAGATCATGCATTCATCGGCCTGTAGTACGGTTGCCATGGCCACGGCCGAGGTGTCTGAGCCGCCGCGCCCCAAAGTCGTCAAATGGCCCTCCTCGTTGACACCTTGGAAACCGGCCACAATGACCACACGGCCGCTATCTAATTCACTGCGAATGCGTTTGTCATCAATAGAACGAATGCGTGCGCGGGTATAGGCGCTGTCCGTGTGGATGGGCACTTGCCAGCTGGCAAAGCTGCGTGCCGAGACCCCTTTATTAATCAAAGCCATGGCAAGCAAGGCACTGCTGGCTTGCTCTCCGGTGGTGGCCAGCATATCGAGCTCGCGCAGATCGGGTTTGTCCGCAATTTCTCCGGCCAGGCCAAGCAACCGGTTGGTTTCTCCGGACATGGCCGAAGGAACCACGACGACTTGGTAACCTGCGGCATGCCACTTGGCGACACGCCGTGCGACATTTTTGATGCGCTCTACTGAGCCCATCGAGGTGCCGCCAAATTTCATCACAATTATGGACATGTTAAATACTCAAATCAGAAACAATTTTAAATGGGTCAATCATAGCGTTTTAACAACACTCGTCCATCGATACAACGTAAAAACGCACGACCGTGTTTAATTTGCAACCTGCGGTCAGTCCCCCGCTGATGTACCTGGTTGAGCTGACGCATCATTTCCCGTAAGCGGGCCTCGGTGGGCATGAGTTGTTCATCGCGTTGTAAAAAACGGCGCAGCACGAGTGCTTGTTTGGCAGCATCTAACGCACGCCATGCACTCAGATCAAAACTGGATTCCAAACGCCCGGTCTGCGGGCATACTCTGCGGTAATCCAGGCGCTCTAAAAGCTCATCTGCCCACTCGTTGAGCAGTTGGTGCTGTGCGGCGGCCTGTTGGGCATGGCGCCCTAAGGCCTGCTGCCAGTGCGGCCAATACTGTTCCAGCACTGGCGCCAAATGTTCGCGGATAATGCCTCGAGTATAACGAGGATTGACATTGGTAGGATCGGTCACCGGTTGCCAACCGCTGTGCAGGCTAAAGTCCTGGGCGGCCTGCAAGATTTCACGACGGGCAATATTTAAAAAAGGGCGTAAATAGGTCTGCCCTAAGCGCCTGCTTTTGGGCTGCATTGCCTGCATGCCCGCTGGTCCGGTGCCACGCAGTAAACGCATCAGCACCGTTTCTGCCTGATCACCCAGATGATGTCCCAACAGAATGGCGTCAATATTCAATTGCTGCGCCATTTCACTCAGCGCGGTATAACGCGCCCGTCGAGCTGCTGACTCGATGCCATCACCACGCGCCTGCACCTGTACTCTTTTTACCCAAGTGGGCCTTTGCAACAGATGCCCCAGATGCAGTACATGCTCGGCCCATTCATCAGCGACCTGCTGCAGACCGTGATGAATATGAAAAAAATAAATGTCTTTGCTTTCTTGTTGCGCCCAAGCGGCCGCGTGAACGGCCAGCACGGCAGAGTCAGGACCACCACTCAGGGCGACGGCATACGCCTGGCCCTGAGTATTTTGTGAAATGCTGTGATGAATTGCCTGTAACAGCGTGGGGTTTAAAACCAAGTGCAAAGTGCTCGTCATTCACAGGGTCAATGAGGATTAACTGCGCCCTTCTTGAAAATGGCCATAAGCCAAGAGCCGCTCGAGGCGGCGCTCACGCAATTGCTCTGGGCTCAGACCACTCACTAGGCGTAATGATTCGGCCAGCGCGCGCTGCAAAGACTCTGCCATCGCCTGCGGGTCACGATGTGCACCGCCGACCGGCTCTTCGATCAGGCGATCGACCAGCTCGAGCTGCTTGAGACGCTCGGCTGTAATTCCTAGGGCCTCGGCCGCGGTGGATGCCTTTTCTGCATCACGCCACAAGATAGAGGCACAGCCCTCAGGAGAGATGACTGCGTAGGTAGCGTACTGCAACATCAGCACCACATCACCCACGGCAATAGCCAAGGCCCCACCAGAGCCCCCTTCACCAATAATGGTGGTAATGATGGGCACATTGAGCTCAGCCATGGCATACAAATTGTGTCCAATCGCCTCGGATTGGCCGCGCTCCTCTGCACCGACACCCGGGTAAGCACCGGGGGTATCGACAAATGTAAAAATCGGCAATTTAAATTTTTCTGCCAAACGCATCATGCGCAGGGCCTTTCTATAGCCCTCTGGCCGTGGCATACCGAAATTACGTCGTGCGCGCTCTTTGGTATCGCGGCCCTTTTGGTGGCCAATGACCATACAGGGCAAGCCATTAAAACGTGCTAGGCCGCCAACAATAGCCTGATCGTCGGCGTACATACGATCGCCATGCAACTCATGGAAATCAGTAAACAAGAGATCGATATAATCGAAAGTATAGGGTCGCTGAGGATGCCGGGCGACCATCGCTATTTGCCAAGGGGTTAACTTGGAGTAAATATTTTTCGTCAACGTTTGACTTTTTTGTTGTAGGCGATTGAGCTCCTCAGAGATATCAACGGCAGAATCAGACTGCACGTAGCGTAATTCTTGGATCTTTTGCTCTAACTCAGCGATTGGCTGCTCAAAGTCTAAATATGTATTTCGCATTGTAACGTTTCGCTTTAGCCTTTAGCGGGTTGCGGATTGGGATTGTAAACTACGCCACAAATACCAAGTGGCAACAGTACACCAGGGAGTCCAAGCTTGGGCGACCTCTCGAGCCTCAAAGCGCGAGACCGGCTCACCACTAAAATAGTGCTTGGAAATCGCCTTAATTAAACCTGCATCATCTAATGGCAGAACATTGGCGCGATGCAAATTAAAAATCAAAAACATTTCGGCGGTCCAACGCCCTACACCCCGTAGTTTACACAGCTGTGCAATAATACGCTCGTTTTCGAGACTTGCCCAGTCTAAATTGCGTATTTGGTCGTCCGCAAAATACTCGGCAACCCCTAAAATGTACTCTGTTTTACGTTGCGACAATCCTAATTTTCGTAAATCTTCAAATGGGGTATCCAACACATCATGCGCCTCAGGGGCCTGATCAAAACGGTGCAAAAAGCGTTCCCAAATGGCTTGGGCGCTCTGGCGACTGACCTGTTGCCCAATAATAGAGCGCACCAGTGTCTTGAAAGGTGTGCTGGGTGCCTCGATGCGTTCATCATCAAACTGTGGAATCAATCGACGTAGAATACGATCTTGATCCATTAAATGATTTTGGGCCTCTTGCCAGCAAGAAGGCCCCTTGATGCGGCGTAAACCTTTTACATGCGACGCCATTGCGTTTCCCCTCCTGCTTTGTCTTCTAGCTCAATACCTTGTGCTCGCAGCTGATCACGTATTGAGTCTGCTTTTTGGAAATCTCTGTCTGCTTTGGCCTGGGTGCGCTGTGCGATCTGCTCTTGGATTTCAGCATCAGTCAATACAGCAGTGGCAGATTGTCCCTCGCTCACACGATAGCGCGAGGTAGAACGCAAGTAAACTTGGGGATCATGCTGTAGCAACCCGAGTAACGCCCCGAGATTTTTTAATAATGCGCTGGCCTGGGCATCTTTTTCACGATTCACATGGTTGGCCAGTTCAAACAGCACGGACACCGCCCCTGCCGTATTAAAATCATCATCCATATGCTGTTTAAACTGGACGGCCTGTGGGTGCGTCCAATCAATACCCTCTGTGTCTGCAGCTGGCGGCACATTAGCCAAGCACTGATAAAGCCGATCAATGGCCTGTTGTGCATCGTTGAGGTTGGCTGGGGCAAAGTTTTGGATGCTGCGGTAGTGGTTGCGCACAATGAAAAAGCGCAGCATTTCGGCCTCGCGGATATTTGCCTGATAGGCTGCTTGGTCCTCTAAGTCTGGCCCGTCAGTGCGAGCAATAGTGTCGCGGATGCGCTTAAAGTTGCCCAGTGATTTAGACATCTTGTCAGCATCCACCATGAGCGGGCCACAGTGCATCCAGTAATTGGCCATTTGCCCGCCAAAAGCCCCCTCAGATTGGGCGATCTCATTTTCATGGTGCGGGAATTTTAAATCAGGCCCGCCCCCATGAATGTCCAGAGGCATCCCTAATAGTTCGTAACTCATTGCTGAGCACTCAATATGCCAGCCCGGACGGCCGACCCCGTATTGAGAAGGCCATTTGCACTCATCGGGTTCATTTTCTTTGGCTGCCTTCCAGAGCACAAAATCCAATGGATCGCGCTTGCCATCGGCCACGGCCACGCGTTCACCAGCGCGCAGTTCGTCTAGAGTGCGCCCGCTGAGCTTGCCATAGCCATCAAATTTGCGCACGGCATAGTGCACATCACCATCTGCCCCCTGATAGGCCAAGCCCTTGTCCTGTAAACGCTCGATGATATCGAGCATGGCGGGCACATGCTCGGTTGCTCGAGGCTCAAAATCAGGACGCTGTACATTTAAAGCCTGCTCATCAGCATGCATCGCCTGAGTATAAAAATCAGTGATCTCACGCACGGAGCGCTGGGTTTCAACGGCCTTGTTAATGATTTTGTCATCAATATCTGTGATATTTCTGACGAATTGCACCTCATACCCACTGGCACGTAACCAGCGCTGGATCACGTCAAAGCTCACCAGCATACGTGCATGCCCTAAATGACAAAAGTCATATACGGTCATGCCACAGACATACATCCGTACTTGACCGTGTTCTATGGGGCGGAAAACTTCTTTTTTACGTGACAGAGAGTTATAAATGTGCAACATGAACCGATATAAAATTAGAAAATAGAAGCATAGCGCGATGGATTAATCGCGAAATATGCACAAATAATACAACAGTTGAAGGCCTGAACGGCCAATTCCATTAGAATGAAAGATGGCCTTATGCGTTAAAATAGCACGTCATCTACAGAAAAGCAGAAAGGCCAGTATAACAAGAAGGCCCCTTTGACCCATAGTCAAGACTATTAAACCGCATAAAATACCACTCATCACCTCAGGACCGAATAGTTCAGTGTTTCCATCTCATCCGCACCCGTATACGCCCAGACGCATTGCCCCCGATCATCTAACCCGGTATCGCGCCCTGCTATACGCGCTGATCATCAGCCTGTGCTGCCTATGGTCAACCAGCCTGTTGGCGCAAACCAGCAGTGACGAGGTCTTTCCCACCACTGATTCTAAAGACGAAGGGTGGACCCCGCTGGCAAAACTACTCAACGCGCTCACCCCTGAGGCCGACACTTCGGTCCCTCTTAGCGGTTCTGAAATCAATCGCCGTATTTACAATCTCGTGCAAAGTGGCCGTGCAGATGAGGCACTTGAAGCAATCGAACGCCGTGAAAAGCAATTGGCAGAGACGGAAATCCTCGGCACAGACGTACAGCTGCTTTTTCTCAAGGGGCGCGCATTTGAGGCCTTGGGCCAATACCAAGATGCCTTTGAGCTTTATAAACGCATGACCACACTTTATCCTGAGCTGCCCGAGCCCTGGAACAACCTGGCTTTGGAGTATGTGCGTCAGGGCAACCTCAATCTGGCCGAGGATGCCCTCGCCATGGCTCTAACGGCAGACCCCAACAACGAAACCGCATTGCAAAACTTGGGCGAGGTACGCCTGATGCTGGCCGAAGAGACTTTCCAGCGGGCGGGCTCCAAGGGCAAGCCCCGGGCTGAGGAAATTCAAAACCTACTGCGCTAGTTTTATCCTTTAGTTTCACTCTACAGGCAGAACACACATGCTTTATCATTCACTCAAACTTGCTACACTTAGAGGCTTTATTGCCCGCCACCAAAAAGTACTCAAAGGCTTTTTAGGGGCAGTCATGGCATGCGCCATCTTTGGCACACAAAGCGGTACACCCGCAGCCGCACAAACCAACGATCAAGAGGTCACTATGAGTAAACCACAAGTCACACTAAACACCACCCAGGGCGACATTGTTATCGAGCTCAATGCCGAAAAAGCCCCTAAAACCGTTGAGAACTTTCTGAACTATGTCAAAGACGGTTTTTATGATGGCACGGTCTTTCACCGCGTCATTGACGGTTTCATGATCCAAGGCGGTGGCTTTGAGCCTGGCCTCAAGCAAAAACAGGCCAATGCCCCCATCGAAAATGAGGCCGATAACGGCTTAAAAAACAATCGCTACACACTGGCCATGGCACGCACCAATGATCCTCATTCGGCCACTGCTCAGTTCTTTATCAACGTGGCGGATAATGACTTTCTGAACTTTACCGCCCCCACGCCTACCGGCTGGGGCTATGCCGTATTTGGTGAGGTAATTGAGGGCACAGAGGTTGTGGACGCCATCAAAGGGGTTCAAACCGGCAGCATGGGCATGCACCAAGACGTCCCCGTAGAGGATATCGTCATTGAAAAAGCAACCATCACCGCTGAATAAGCATCACTTTGACGGCCGCCTATGGGTGGCCGCAGATATACACCTTGGGCCGCACGCACCTGACACTGCTGCGGCCTTTTATGCTTTTCTCGAGCAGGCTGCACAGGAAACGGATGCCCTCATCTTATGTGGTGATATTTTTGAAGCTTGGATAGGCGACGATATTATTCAACGCCCCCCCGCATGGTTAGAAACGGTCATCGATGCCCTGCGTGCTTTCGCGCAAACCACACCGCTGTTTCTCATGCGTGGCAATAGAGACTTTCTACTGGGCCATCAATTTGCGGCCCATGTACACGCTCAGTGCCTGCCGGATGAATTGATTATCAGCACCCCACAGCGTGATTTTTTATTGGCCCATGGGGATCAATTTTGCACCGATGACCACGCCTATCTACGTTATCGGCGTACCGTGCATCAACGCTGGCTACAACGCCTTTTCCTGTGCCTGCCGCTCAGTCTACGCGAGCGGATTGCCCACTCGCTCAGACAGCAAAGCAAGCAGCGCAATTATGCCACCCTAGGCGATATCTACGAACCAGATACGGCAACCACCCTCATTGCGCATGGGCAGACACTGCTGATTCATGGCCACACCCATCAACCCGCTATCCACCACTTTGGTGATCAACCGGCCCTTAGTCGCGTGGTGATCCCAGATTGGGAATATGACCACAGCCAACCCGTCCGCGGCGGCTGGGTCAGCATTGATTTAGATGGCTCGGTGGGGCTGCACCGCCATGGATACCCCACCCGTTATTTATAAAGTCATCCGGTCTAAAGCCGCACACCAGCCCCAACCCAGAGCGTTATTTCTGGCCTGCCTCGGGGGGTAATACTGTTTTTTGAATACTGTGATCCAAGGCCTCATAGCCATAGTATTTGATCAGTTCATAGAGATCAGCTCGGGTTTGCATATTTTTAACCGTTGCCTCGGCTGTCCCGGTGTCGTGTAACTCTTGATAGAAATCGGCCATGGCTTGCGCCGCGATACGCAAGCTAGAGACGGGCCAAATGGCCATGGCATACCCCATCTCTTGGAATTCTTGGGCAGAGGTCTGAGGGGTACGTCCAAATTCGGTCATATTGGCCAAAAGCGGTGCATCAATGGCTTGGGCAAATGCCTGAAACTGTGCGGCGTCAGTCAGTGCCTCGGGAAAGATAGCATCCGCCCCCGCTGCAATATACTGCTGTGCACGATCAATCGCTGCCTCAAGACCTTCAGAGGCGACCGCATCTGTGCGTGCGATGATGCGACAGTCTGTACGTGCTTGGGCAGCGGCCGCAATTTTCTCGGCCATTTCTTGAGGGCTGACGAGCTGCTTGCCATTGAGGTGACCACATTTCTTGGGCAGCACCTGATCTTCTAGCTGCACTGCAGCGACCCCGGCCTCTTCGAGCTCGCGCATCAAGCGCATGGTATTTAGGGCCTCACCATATCCTGTATCCCCATCCACTAGCAGAGGCAGGCGGGTCGCGCGCACAATGCTACGTGCCTGATAGACCAGCTCATCCATATTGAGCAAGCCCACATCAGGCAAGCCTAGCGATGCCGTTAATGCACCGCCCGATAAATAGAGGGCTTTAAATCCGGCCTGTTGTGCCAACAGCGCGCTCAGCGGATTGTATACCCCTGCCATCGCAATAAATTGATTTTGTGCCCACTGCTGTTCAAACCAGGCGCCCAAATCGCGCACAGCGGGTTGAGCCAACCAGACCTGTGCCTCATTATTTTGTTGCATCTCTCTCTCCATTTGTTATGGGTTGATCATAGCAGCGGACCCAACGGCAACACCCCACCGCATCAGGTAGAGTATGCTTGGGGCCCCTCTTTGGGAGGGTCGATGTCCTCGTCATCCGCTGCCGTCTCGGTATGTTGTTCGCGCACAATGCGAACGGACGCAATTCTACGCTGCTCTATTTTTAGCACTGTAAACACAAAACGATAAGGGCCCCACTCTAACTCGCAGCTGTCATTAGCCTCGGGTAAATGCCCAAAACGCTCGAGCAAATAACCGCCCAGGGTGGAATATTCCTCATCGTCATCAACGAGGCCGTCGATCTCTAGCATCTGCTCTAAATGGTGCAAATCGGCAGCGCCATCTACCAGCCACTGATCCTCAGTTTCGACCAAGATATCCGGCATCTCGTCTTCGTCGGGGAACTCACCCGCAATGGCCTCAAAAATATCGATGGGCGTCACTACCCCAGCAATGGCGCCAAACTCATCAGCCACCAGCAATAACTGCCCATGCGCCTCTTTGAGCCTTTCCATCAATTGTATGGTGCCGATAGACTCATGAACAATTAAAGGGGCCCGCAAGCGCGATAATTGAATGCTGTTGTGCTTGATCAAGTCCTCGACCAACTCTTTGGCCTGCCCCAAGCCAATCACATCATCGAGTGTCCCTTTGCAGACGGGTAAATAGCTGTGGGGCTCGCGCGCGATTTGGGCTTGGATCTCGGCCGGTGGATCATCGATATTCACCCACGAAATATCATTGCGAGGGGTCATGAGCGAACGTACATTACGCTCTGATAACGTCAGCACGCCACTGACCATATCGCGTTCTTCTTTACCAAAGACTAAATTAGGATCAATCGCATCATTGGCCTCCTCACCGGCTGTCCCCACCTCTGAGGGCAAGCGCTTACCGAGCATGCGTAATACAGCCTCGGCCGTGCGCTCCCGCATAGGGCGATGCTCTTCTGCCAGCCGGCGATTGCGGCGTGCCATTTGATTAAAGGTTTCAATCAAAACGGAAAAAGTAATGGCGGCATATAAATACCCTTTGGGCACCACAAAGCCAAACCCCTCTACCAGAAGAGAAAACCCAATCATGAGCAAAAAGCCCAGACAGAGAATAATGACCGTAGGATGCTGATTCACAAATACAGTCAAGGGCTTAGAGGCCACTATCATGATTAAAATGGCCACAATCACCGCAATCATCATCACGGCTAAATGCTCTACCATCCCCACTGCGGTAATCACCGCATCGATGGAGAACACCGCATCCAAGATAACAATTTGGGTGACGATCAGGCCAAAACTGGCATAGGCCCGCACGCCTTCGGCCTTGATAGGCCGATAGTCTATGCGCTCATGCAATTCGAGGGTGCCTTTAAAGATTAAAAACACCCCGCCCAGTATCAAAATGAGATCCCGTCCTGAAAAGCTATGCTCAAACAAAGTAAATAAAGGTGCGCTGAGCGTAATCAACCAGGACATAATGGAGAGCAACGCCAACCGCATTAACAACGCCAAAGAAAGCCCCAAAACCCGCGCACGGTCACGGAGTTTAGGGGGCAGTTTGTCCACCAAAATAGCGATGAATATGAGGTTATCTATCCCCAGTACTATTTCTAATAATATGAGGGTCAGCAAACCCGCCCACGCGGTTGGGTCGAGTATCCACTCCATAAACGGCCTCTAGTCAATCAATACAGGATCTCTTTATAGGTACGCCATCATGCGACCAAATACCTTGGGGCTAGCGGCGAGAATCTCGCCCGTTTGCAACCAGTCTTGCTCGCCGGAGAAATCACCGACTAGGCCACCTGCCTCGAGTACCAACAAGGCACCGGCGACCATATCCCAGGGTTTCAGGTTGACCCCTACGAAGCCATCCAAACGGCCACAAGCCACATAGGCCAAATCAAGTACCACTGACCCCGTGCGACGGACTGCAGTGCACTCGGAGAGCATGTCAGCAAAGGCCGAATCAGCACGCATCCCGCCTCCTGAGCCTGCCACATGCGCACCCAACAAAGCCTCGTGATAGTGTCTTTGCTGCGACACGCGGACTCGACGATCATTTAAAAAAGCGCCCTCGCCGCGGCTGGCATAAAACAACTCATTGCGGACAGGGTCAAAAATCAACGCATGCGCTAACTGCTGTCGATGCAGCAAACCAATGGAAATGGCGTAATTAGGAAAGCCATGGATAAAGTTGGTCGTCCCATCTAGGGGATCGATCACCCATTGGTAATCAGCTGGCTGGGCCTGCACTTCACCTGGCGCCATCTGCTCAGTCTCGACAGCCTCTGAGGTCCCACTGGCTCTAGCCCCTAAGGCACGCACCAAACCACTTTCCTCGGCCAGAATATCGTGGTCGGGGTAGGCCTGCTGCAGTGTTTCAATGATGATCTGCTCAGCCTCACGATCGACTTCGGTGACGTAGTTCTTGGGCCCTTTTTTGTCCACATATAGACGTTCAATTCGTAAACTGGCGCGGTTGATGACCTGCCCCGCACGACGTGCCGCCCGCAAGGCGGTATTTAGCATCGCATTCATATATAGCCGTTAAAAAAAACAATAAAAAAACATTTACGCTCAATTCATTTTACAATGGGCGCATCCAGATGGAATCAACGATATTTAACCTGACCAGTAGCAGACCCAATTTGTTCATGAGCACACCACAGCCTACCTGTCATAGCAGTCCTTTCGAGCATATCCACTTTGTCATGATCGCCCCCAGCCACCCCGGCAATGTGGGGGCCGCCGCGCGGGCAATCAAGACCATGGGTTTTGGCAGATTGGTGCTCGTCGATGTAAAGCCTTCAATAATAACGCATCCTGATGCAATTGCCATGGCAAGTGGGGCCACCGATGTATTAGATCGTGCCTTGATGACGGCAGACCTGGGGACAGCACTGGCGCCTATTCATCTTTCTTTTGCACTGTCTGCGCGGACCCGCTATCTCGGCCCTCCTGCCTGTCACATCCGCACGGCCGCCAAAATAGCCGCACAAAACATCCAAGAACATGACGCGCGTATCGCTCTGGTTGTCGGTACCGAACGCATGGGTATGACCAACGAGCAAACCATGCATTGCAATTATTTATGCCATATCCCCGCCAATGAGCAATACAGCTCACTCAATGTGGCTCAAGCCCTGCAAATCGCAGCCTGGGAATTTCGTTATGCGCTGTTAGACGGTGATCAGGCCCCGGACCAACTGTTGCCCAATGCCATCAAAGGGAAAAAACACCGCCGCGCCCGCCCCGCAGACACCACCCAGGTAGATGCTCTATTGACCCATTGGCGAGAGGCCCTCACGGCACTGGAAATCATCAAGGCAGATGAGCCCAAAAGAATCCCAGAGCGCATGGCGCATTTTTTTAGGCGTTTTCAAATGCGCGAAGACGAGGTATCGCTCTTTCGTGGGGTGTGCTCGGCCATTTTAAAATTACATGCCAAAACACAGAAAAAAACATGAAACGGTGATCAGTGCGAACTCATTGACAAAACAGTAAAATAATAAGTATCGGTAGTTTGGCATGAGCCCATGTTTTTGGGTTATCCTTGGCCCACACCGCATGACCGCACACACACACTTCAAGTTTCTGTAACCCCTATGTTTTCTAAACTTCGCGAAGACATCGCCTGCATATACAAACGAGACCCTGCCGCACGCAGCAAACTAGAAATCCTCACCTGTTACCCTGGCTTGCATGCCGTGCTGATTCATCGGCTGGCCCATCGACTGTGGAAATCGGGTTTACGCCTGATCGCGCGTTTTATCTCTAATATCAACCGCATGTTGACGGGCATCGAAATCCACCCTGGTGCTCAGATTGGCCGACGTGTATTTATTGATCATGGGTTAGGTGTGGTCATCGGTGAGACTGCAGTGGTAGGTGATGATTGCACCATCTACCAAGGGGTGACCTTGGGGGGCACGAGCTTATACAAAGGCACCAAACGCCACCCCACACTCGAGTCGGGCGTGGTGGTCGGGGCAGGTGCGCAGATTTTAGGGGGCTTTACGGTCGGCCAAGGGGCAAAAATAGGCTCTAATGCCGTGGTGATCAAGCCCATCCCGGCAGGGGCCACCGCAGTGGGCAACCCGGCACGCATCCTCCAAAAGGAAGACAAATCCACCGAGACCAAAGACCCTTTGTCGTCCACTGCAAAAACGCCCCCCACGGCCCCCAAACCCAGCCCTGCCAAACCCTCTCTGGCGGCGCAGCTACGGGATGATCCTTGCGTGCGCCAGGACGAACAATTTAACACCCAACCCTTGCGTGAACTGCTCAAACAATCTCGTCACCCACACGATGGCGAGGCCGAGCCTGCCGATGCCAGTTTTGCTGCCTATGCGGTTGAGAAAAACGGCATTGACCCGCTGACCGAGGTGCTCGAGGAACTGATTCAGCATAGCGCGCGCCAAGAAGAACGCATTGAGCGACTTTGCAAGGCCCTCGAAGAGTTAGGGCAACGTGTGGACGATGGGCAACAACCTCTGGATGTGGAAAGGTTAAATAAAATTGTCGACTCATAAGTCTTAAGCTATGAAAATTGTTATTTGAGCCAATCAGTTAGGGAAGCCTCTCGCCAGCGGAAAAGGCCTTTTCTCAAGGTGATTTTACCCGCGTAATCCATTCAAAACTTGTCCGAAAGGTGGACACATGGACGGGATTGGGTTATTTTTCTATTGGTTTCCTTATCTACTGATGAGTCACAATGTATGTCAAAACTTCCTTCAGAAGGCACTGCTGGGCCCCGTACGCTGCGCCGTGGGCTCTTGATACTTAGAACGCTGCAGGCCCATGATGATAAAGGCCTGAGTGTTACCGAACTGTCTCGTTTAACGGGGTTGCAACGACCCACTATTTATCGGTTATTAGCGGCTCTGACTGAGTGCGAGTTTGTTTATTCTGTTGGCCGGACCCGCCGTTATGCGGCCGCCAAACAAAATCAGATCCAAGGTCCGGAGCCTGAGCACCACCTGATCGAGCATGCCAAGCCCCACATGCGTGAATTAGCGAATCAATTTGGCGATGCCGTTTTTCTGGTCGTACGCGAAGGCAATGATTCGCTGACCCTTTGGCGCGAAATTGGCCCCTATCCAGTACAAATCTTGGGGACCTACGCCAACAAACGCCAGCCCTTAGGGGTTGGGTCGGGTGGACTGGCCTTATTAGCCGCCCTGGACGATGACACCATTGAACAGATCATGCTCAACAATAGTAAAGAAATCGAGCATTATGGGGGCATGACCTTGCGCGAAATGCGTCAGTTGGTACAAAACACCCGTACGCGTGGCTATTCAGTGATTGGCAGCTATACCGTGCGTGGTGCACTGGGGGTGGGTTGCGCTCTGTGCAGTAGCCAAGGACACCCTCTGTTGGCCATTAGCGTGACCGCTATTACCGATAGGATGCCCGCCCGTCGCCAAAAAGAAATCGCAAGAGAGATTAAAAAAGTATTGGACGAGTTATCTAAAAACCTCTGATGGCCTCCCCATCTTGACGGCAGATTCATCAAAAAACCCCAAAAAGTTTAGATTACTTTTTGGGGTTAGCTCATTTTAAAGCGCGGGCCATGCGCTGATTGGCCAAGCTGCTATTTGTTTAGGCAGCCTTGCTCTGATCGGTGATTGTTTGCACCTCGCGCACTGGGATAGGATGACGCAACCCGACCTCTTGCAGTCGCTGTACTGCTGTCTTATAGAGGTAGAAACGCACGTCCCAAAACTGGCTGGTTTCAATCCAGCAGCGCATGGTGATGGTCACGTGATTTTCTTTATAAGCCGTCACCACAGTAATAGGGGCAGGATCTTTGAGCACCCCTTCGTGTTCATCCAATAGAGATTGCAGGGTCTGCAAGGCCAAATCAATGTCATCATCGTAGCGCACCCCAACCTCTATCTCGAGACGGCGGGTTTCATTGCGGCTGTAGTTGATAATGGCACTGCCCCACACCGCACTGTTGGGTAAGGAAAAATGCACGCCATCAATCTGTACAAAGCGTGTCAAAAACAAGCCTATTTCGTTGACGGTGCCATCGCCTTTACCTGGGATGGATACAAACTCACCCGCACGCAAGGGACGCAGCACTAACAACATCACACCTGCAGCGATGTTTTGCAGTGTATTTTGCAACGCCAAACCCACTGCCAGACCGGCCGCCCCCAGTACCGCAATAATACTGGCGGTTTGTACCCCAAAACGCGCCAAAACTGCGATAATGACAAAAATCCGAATGGTCCACTCCACCACGGACTGAGCAATAGGTACAATGGTGGGATCAATGCGGGCAGAACGCTGCGCGGCCTTGCGCACAGTGCGGCCAGCAAAACTGGATACCCACCAACCAGCAATCAAAATCACAATGGCAATGACCAAATTAATGGCAAAGCCCTCAATCCACGGCAATGAATAAAAAGGCTGTGACATCTCTAATTCCTCAGACATTGAACACTCCAATGAAAATTGAACCCACCAATAATAGCCGTTTTAACGTTTCATCTCATCTTCCATTTGCATAAGTTTTCAATTTAATGCATTGATTCGCATTGAGTATACTTATGTGGTGATTTAGCAAAAGGTTTTTTTATGAGCGAACTATACCCTCTGTCGGTACTTGACCTAGCCCCTATCGTCCAAGATGGCAACGCAGAGCAGTCATTTGCAACCACCGTAGAGCTTGCCAAGCTCTGTGATCGCTTGCATTTTCATCGCTATTGGATGGCTGAACACCATGGCATGATTGGTATTGCCAGCGCGGCCACCTCTATCTTGATTGCGCATGTTGCCCACCATACCCAGCGCATCCGTATCGGCGCAGGAGGGATCATGCTGCCCAATCATGCCCCCTTGGTCATTGCCGAGCAGTTTGGGACCTTGGAAAGTCTTTTCCCAGGGCGTATCGATCTTGGATTAGGTCGCGCGCCTGGCTCTGATCCTCAAACTGCCCGTGCCTTACGTCGCAACCTTAATACAGATCCCAATGCCTTTCCCCACGATGTGATGGAGTTGCTAGATTATTTTTCCGACCAACCCCAGCAACCGATCACCGCTGTCCCGGGCAAAGGCCTAAATGTCCCCATTTGGATCTTGGGCTCTAGCCTTTATGGTGCTCAAGTCGCCGCCATGCTTGGGCTGCCCTATTCCTTTGCATCGCATTTTGCCCCTGCCCAATTGAATGACGCCATTCGCGTTTATAGAGAAAACTTTCAACCGTCTAAATATCTGGATAAGCCTTATGTCATGCTTGGCTATAATGTATTTGCAGCCGACACCGACGAGCAGGCACATCACCTCGCCAGCTCTTGGCAACAATCTTTTGTGAGCCTGCGCACAGGCCAGCCTATCCAGCTCCCTCCTCCGGTAGAAAACTATATGGAAAAGGCAGGTGCCCCTGCACAACACATCATGCAACATGTGTTATCGTGCACCGCCATTGGCAGCCCTGACACGGTCAAAACACAGATCCAAGAGTTCATCGATCAAACTCAGGCCGATGAACTCATCATCGCCACCAATATGTATCACGCTCAAGACAGATTACACAGCTACGAGATATTGGCCGACATCCAGGCGGATCTAAAAAAACCTGCCGGGCATTCTTTTACCCTCTAAGTATTCCGCAGCGCGGGGGCTGACCCCCCGCGCACACCTACCGATAAGCTTTACCTTTTGAGACCCCATGAGCCAAGAACAAGATTTTTCTGGTCATACGCCCATGATGCAGCAGTATTTGCGTTTGAAACAGCAGGCCAAATCCTATCTGCTTTTTTATCGAATGGGCGACTTTTACGAGCTGTTTTACGAAGATGCCGAAAAAGGGGCCAAGCTGCTCAACCTCACCCTGACGCAACGGGGGCTCTCTAACGGTGAGCCCGTGCCCATGGCGGGGGTGCCCTTTCATGCGGTCGAGGGCTATTTGGCGCGTTTGGTCAGCTTAGGCGAGTCGGTGGCTTTGTGCGAACAAATCGGTGACCCCAACAAGAGCCGCGGCCCTGTAGAACGAAAAATAGTACGCTACATCACCCCTGGCACCCTGACTGATGAGGCCTTGCTGCCTCAACGCACAGACAAAAGCATCGCTGCGCTTTGGGCTCAGAAACGGCGGGGGCAGACGCATTATGGGCTGGCCTGGATGAATCTGGCCAGTGGACGTTTTAATGTTGAGGAATGCGACGAAGAGATGCTTGATGCGCTGCTTAGCCGCATTGAGCCCGCCGAGCTACTGCACGCTGAGAGTCAGCCCTACCAGGAGCTATTACCCAATATTAGCCATACTGCGGCGGCTGACTGGCATTTTGAATTAGACAGCGCCCAACATTTTCTGCTGGATCACTTCCGCATTGACAGCCTGGCAAGCTTTGGTATTCAAGATCTGCCGCTAGCCATTTGTGCTGCCGGTGCTTTACTGCGCTATGTGGTCGAAACCCAGTCTAATGAGCTGGCGCATATACAGCATATACAGCAAGAGCAGAGCTCTGAATTCGTTATTTTAGATAGCGTCACGCGCAAGAACCTCGAACTCACCAGCACGCTCAGCGGTGAAGACCGACCCACGTTATTTTCTGTCATCGACCATTGCTGCACACCGATGGGCGCTCGTTTACTGCGGCGTTGGGTGCATCATCCGCTGCGAGACAATCAAACAATAGAACAACGCCAGGACCGCATTCAAGCCCTAATCACCGCACCCAGTGATTTGCAAGCCCCTGGTTTTGATGTGGATAGCTTGCAAACAGCGCTGAAAAATTTTCCTGACATCGAGCGTATTGCCACCCGCATGGCATTAATGACAGTACGCCCGCGCGAGCTTGCCAGCCTGCGCGAGGCGCTGACGGTGCTACCCACCTTACGCGAACAACTTGAAAAAAACTTTGATTTGGCGCTCTTTCAGCCGCTCATCCAACTGTTGGATATTGATCCAGGGCTACATCAACTCTTGAGTCAAGCCATTGCGGAAACCCCCTCGGCCATGATCCGCGATGGCGGCGTCATCGCCGATGGTTATGATGAGGCTCTCGACGAGCTCAGACAGTTGTCTCAAGACAGTGGCTCTTTTATTGCGCAACTCGAGCAACGCGAACGCGAGCGCACCGGCATCACCACGCTAAAAGTAGAATACAACCGCGTGCATGGCTTTTTTATCGAGGTCAGCCGCGCTCAATCAGCGCATGTCCCCCAAGACTATCAGCGCCGCCAAACCCTCAAAAATGCAGAACGCTACATCATTCCAGAGCTCAAAGAGTGGGAAGACAAAGTGCTCTCTGCCCAAGATCGCAGTCTGGCACGAGAAAAACAGCTCTATGATGCGTTATTGCTCAGCCTGCAGGACTATGTCGGTGCCGTGTCGGGAGCTGCGCAAGCCTTGGCCGAGCTCGATGCCTTGGGCGCACTGGCGTATCATGCGCATAAGCATAATTGGGTGCGCCCTGAATTGAGCCATCTGCCAGAAATTGACATCGTCCAAGGCCGCCACCCCGTCGTTGAGCATACCATCGAGCCCTTTACCCCCAATGACTGTCACATGCATCATGAACGGCGGTTATTACTGATCACTGGGCCCAATATGGGGGGTAAATCCACCTACATGCGTCAAACTGCGCTCATCGCTCTTTTGGCACGCATGGGCAGTTATGTGCCCGCTCAGGCTGCCCGCGTGGGCCCCATTGATCGCATTTTTACCCGCATTGGTGCGGCGGATGATCTCGCTGGGGGGCGCTCAACCTTTATGGTCGAGATGACCGAAACAGCCTCAATCCTGTCTGCCGCGACTCCGTATAGCCTGGTGTTAATGGATGAGGTTGGGCGTGGGACCTCGACCTATGATGGGCTGGCCTTGGCTTGGGCCATTGCGACGCGACTGATCCAACATAACCAGAGCCTCACGCTATTTGCCACGCATTATTTTGAAATGACACGCTTGGCCGAGCAATTTGCTCAGTCAGTCAATGTCCATCTGGCCGCCGCCGAGACCCCCAGTGGGGTTGTGTTTCTGCATGAGGTGCGCAAAGGCCCTGCCAGTCGCAGCTATGGCATACAGGTCGCCCAACGTGCGGGCATCCCCACGGCGGTCATCAGACAGGCGACGCGGGAACTCATGAGACTTGAAGAACAAAAAGACGGCCTGCCACAGCTGGACCTGTTTACGGCCGAGCCTGATGAGCCTACTGCTGGTGGGTCTACTGCTGGTGAATCTGCTACAGATGATTTAAACATCACAGAAGACCCACAGGACGCCTGCACACCTCCTACGCACAAAGAAGTACTGGCGGCACTACAAGCGCTCTCATTAGACGAGCTGACCCCGCGACAAGCCCTAGACATGCTCTACGAGCTACAAGAAAAACTATAGTCACGCTAGACCGCCCTAGGCTCACACCATAGGCCCATTAAAAAGCCCCCAGCAGTAATGACTGCCGAGGGCTTTTTTGATGGGCATCAGACCAAAGGTCTGGTTTAGCTAGATTCGCCCATATGCTGGATCAGTACCTGGATGATGCGTCGAGCAGTATCGGTCTGTAGCACTTGGCCTTCGGTGTCGAGCACCTGGACCATGGTTTGACCTCGTTGTTCACGCACGCGAATGCGCAGTTTCTCGGGCACTGATGTATCACGACCACCAAATAGGCGCCCAATAATATTTTGCTGCTCGATCTTAACCCCCGTATCTGCATCTAGATAACGGATAAAGAACTCACCCGTACTGCGGTCGCGGTCCTCAACCGAGAAGCCAGCTGAATCAATGGCTAAACCAACGCGCCTCCAAGCACGATCGAAAGGCTCATCCAGCGTCATGTACGCCTCGCCCTGATGCTCTTGGATTTGTACCTCGGGACGGCGTTGCTGTTCTTCGGCCTCTTTGACGCGGTCACTCGCCGTTTGCTGATCGCTACCCAAAAACACCATCAAACGAGCCAGCATGGCCGCATTTAACCCAGGATCCTCTTGGCCATAGACCCACTTGAAAGTTGTCCCGTCTTGGGTGGGCGTCTCTTCCATGTGCTGATGGCTGATGAAAATCTCGGTCTTGCCATCGATGCGCTCTAAACGAGTACGGAAACGCTCACGTTCACCACTATCAAATACCTGGTCGATAATGGTACCTAAAGCGCGCCGAATCCACCCCTCTGGAATCTTGGCACGGTTTTCCGCCCAATGCGTTTGGATCACCCCAGTGCGGGGATCCTCGCTATCAATGGTAAAGCCCTGCTGCCCCCAGAACTCGATAATGCGTGGGTAAAGCTCTTCGGGGGGTTGCTCGACCACAAGCCAACGCATATCCCCCTCACGCATCACCTGCATGCCGTCTTGCTCGGGCAACACCTCACCCTGTTTGCGAGCAGCGTCGCGCTCTTGTTGAGAGGCAGCATAATGAGAAAATGTGGTTACCCCCTCTGGCGCACGGTACTGCGCATCTGAATGCGCCTGGGTTAAATCAGGGGGAATGCTTAGCGGGTCACCCCGTACGGTACTTTTATAGTCGACACTCTCTTCGGCGCCAATCAACTCTTCGACCGTGGAACAGCCCGCCACCACGCTCAACCCCACTGCTAAGACAATTGGGGTCAAACGCTTTTTGATTCGAAACTTTTTCATGCTAATAATCCTGCCTCTCGCAGCGCCTGACGCACGCGATCATGGAATTGTTCGCTCAATGGGGTCATCGGCAAGCGATAGCCGAGTTGGATGCGGCCCATTTCTGCCAACGCCCACTTTACGGGAATCGGGTTGGCCTCAACAAACAGTTGACGATTGAGATCTGCAAGCATGCCATTATATTTGCGTACAGTGGCCAAGTCACCATCTAACGCCGCCTGGCATAAAGTGCTCATGAGTCGGGGCGCCACGTTGGCCGTCACCGAGATATTGCCCTTGCCACCGAGCAAAATCAAAGCTGCTGCCGTTGGGTCATCACCACTGATGACCATAAAATCCTCGGGCAAATCGCGTAATAGCGCACCCAAGCGCGCCATATCACCTGTCGCCTCTTTGGTGCCAATGATACCAGGTACCTGCGCTAGGCGGAGCACAGTCTCGTTTGACATGTCTGCGACGGTACGTCCAGGTACGTTGTACAGCAGTGTGGGCAGGGGCACAGTTTCAACGATTTTCTTGAAATGCTGGTACAGCCCCTCTTGGGTGGGGCGATTATAATAAGGGACCACAGACAGGCCCGCGTGTGCTCCTACGTCATAGGCGTGCTGTGTCAACTGGATGGCCTCGCTGGTTGAGTTACCGCCTACGCCAGCAATCACAGGGATGCGATCCCCTGCGTGTTTAACAGCCACCTCGATGAGTTCGGCATGCTCGTCCATATTGACCGAGGGAGACTCACCCGTAGTCCCGACCACGACAACCGCCTTGGTGCCCTCTTGGACATGCCAGTCAATCAGTTTTTTGTACGATTCAAAGTCTAAGCGTCCGTCTGGAAACATGGGTGTCACAAGGGCAACCATGCTTCCCTCAAAATAGGGGGTTGCAATATCCGAAGTAGCCATTTTTAAACAGTCTCCTGGTAAGACAAATCTAAGCGAAAGGTTGAAAGCATCAGTTTAACGGATCCGCCCAAAAAATCATAAAAACCAGCTAAAAAACCCGTAAAAAAACCAAATTATGGGTTGAAGCACACGCCAAAGCACGCCGCTGAACAATAAAAGCAACAAAATGAGCATGCCATAGGGCTCAATTCGGGCATAGGGCTGAGCCCATTTCATAGGCAATAAACTATAAACAATACGCCCGCCATCTAAGGGGGGCAAAGGCAATAAATTAAATACCATTAAAATGATATTAATCTGAATACCCGCCACTGCCATTTGCGCCCAAAAATCCGTAGCATTGGCCTCCCACACAAAGAAAAATTTAAGCAATAAGGCCCAAAACAAAGCCATCGCAAAGTTGGCTGCCGGCCCGGCCAAGGCAACCCAGAGAATATCCTGCTTGGGTCTTTTTAAGCGCGACCAATTCACCGGTACGGGCTTGGCCCAACCAAAAATAAAGCCCGCACCTCCCATGAGCTTTGCCGTGAACAACAAAAACAAGGGTACGGCAATGGTCCCCACAGGATCAATATGGCGCATGGGGTTGAGGCTAATGCGGCCAGCCAAATCTGCTGTCGGGTCACCAAAATGACGAGCGACATAACCATGTGCGGCCTCATGTAACGTGATGGCAAATAAAACCGGTATCGCCAGCACGGTTATGGTTTGTATGATGGAATCCATGCAGATGCTTCTGAATCAGACAATAAAAAACCCAAGGTGCTCACTAACCAATGGCCAAACCTCATAGGCAGTGAGCCCTTGAGTATGTGATGATAACTATAAATCAGCTAAGAGCTACCAGTTTACTCCAAACCGATTTTTTGTGGATCGCCTTGACCGAGACGCTGCACCGCGGGCACGTCAGTGGTCAGATCAATGACGGTGGTCGGCTCTAAGGGACATGGCCCCCCATCAATCACGGCCGCTACACGGCCTTTATAACGCTCGGCAATTCGTTGTGCATCATTTAATGGGTCCTCCTCACCCTCAGGGATCAGCGTCGTGGATAACAAATTGGTTTCGGCATGCTCGATGAGGGACTGCAAGATTGGATTTTGGGGGACACGAATACCAATAGTTTTTTTGGCAGGGTGTGATACACGCCGTGGCACCTGCTTGGTGGCCTCGAGAATAAAAGTCCAAGGCCCAGGAGTCGCCAGCTTGAGTAATCGATACTGCACGTTGTCGACCTTAGCAAAATGGCTGATCTCGGCCAAATCGCGACACAGTAAGGTCAGATTGTGGCGCTCATCCAACCCCCGCAAACGGCGTAAGGCCTCGGCAGCTGCTCGATCATCCAGCCGGGTCACCAGGGCATAGCTAGAATCCGTGGGAGTGGCGACTACCTTGCCTTCTGCGATCATCTGCGCGGCCTGCGAGATTAAACGCGGTTGCGGATTTTCAGGGTGCACAACAAATAACTGCGTCATAATTGCTCCTTTGTTTGTGGTAATCAGAGAGCGGTCTTCTTTATTGCTAGCTTAGCAAAAACAAAGGGGGTGCATGTTTTTTTCTTTTATGCTATAGTAGCTTTTTTATTGCAGAACAGCGGTGGCTGTAGCTCAGTTGGTAGAGCCCCGGATTGTGATTCCGGTTGTCGTGGGTTCGAGTCCCATCAGTCACCCCAAATCCCCTCGTCTGATCGAGGGATTTTTTTGCCCAAAATTTGCCTGCCATTAATCGGCTGACAGGACGGCTCGGGGCCGTGCTAAACTCTAGGTCTTAAGCGAGGCCAAAAAGGCCACCACACCTTCTTATCGTGACCTTTGACATCATATGCACCTAGATCTGCCCGAGCTTCATCGACTACTCCAAGATTTCTTTAGCGAATACTGGCCCCATATCGCAGCTATTTTGGGGCTGTTAATGGGGGTAACTGCAGCCATCCACGCCGCCATGTCAAAAAATGACGTGCGGGCTGCCATCAGTTGGGTCGGGGTCATCATCATGTCCCCACTCTTGGGTCCGATTTTATATTTTGTTGCGGGCATCAACCGCATTCGCCAAAGCCAGATCTCCGAAGAGCGCGATAAACAACTCAAATCATTTAGCAACTACACCTCTCCCCCCGTCACCGAATTGGCGCATCATGTGGGCGAGCAATTTGAGCCTTTGCATATTTTGGGCGATAGGATCAGCCATTTCCAGCTACGTGCGGGCAACCGCATCGAGATGCTCAATGGCGGCGATGAGGCCTATCCACGCATGCTGCAAGCAATAGAAAATGCGCAAAAAACCATTGCCCTGCAGTCTTATATTTTTGATAACGACCGCATTGGCCGACAATTTGTTGATGCCTTAAAGCGAGCCAAAGAACGCGGTGTTGAGATCAAGGTACTCATCGATGCGGTAGGTTCACGTTATTCGCGCCCCCCCAGCATCCGCTTGCTGCGCAAACACAAAATCCCTTGCGCGCTTTTTCTGACCAACCCCTTTGGCATTCGCATGCCCTATGCGAATTTACGCAGTCACCGCAAGGTATTAATCATTGATGGCAACAAAGGGTTTACCGGGGGCATGAACATCCGCGAGGGCTTTTGCAGTGAGTTTACAGACAACAACCCAGATCACGATACACATTTCAAAATCCAAGGTCCTATCGTGGCACAAATCTTGTCTGCCTTTGCCCATGACTGGGAGTTCACCACCAAAGAAGAGCTAGACTACAACCTATGGTTTGACGTCGATCTCGGTTCGGCCCCCGAGCCTCAGGTCCCCGCCCGCTGCATTCGTTCTGGCCCCGACCGCTTCTTGGCCAGCACCCACAATATGTTATTGGGTGCTTTTGCTGTGGCCAAACGTCACATACGCATCCAATCTCCTTACTTTATTCCTGATTTGGTGCTGATTGGGGCACTCAATACGGCAGCGCGCCGCGGTGTGCAGGTCGATATTGTCATTCCCAAGAAAAATAATCTAAAGCTTGTTAACTACGCGATGACGGCGCAACTGGATCAGATTATTTGTAGTGGTTGCCGCGTCTGGCGAGCGACGGGCAATTTTAACCACTCTAAGCTCTTGACCATTGATGGAGCCTGGAGCTATGTCGGCTCATCAAACATCGACGCACGTAGCCTGCGTCTCAATTTTGAATTGGATATTGAGGTCTATAGCCACGATCTGGCCAAAGAAATAGAAAATAAAATAGACCGCGAGATTGAAAAGGCTGAGCCCGTCACGCTAGAGAGTCTAGAAAAGATCCCCTTTAGGAAAAAGCTGCGTAACCGCATCATCTGGCTGGCTAGCCCCTACCTGTAGAACGCCTGTGGCAAGCAGGTATCTGGCGTGCCCGGCAGGATTCGAACCTGCGACCGACTGCTTAGAAGGCAGTTGCTCTATCCAGCTGAGCTACGGGCACTGAAAAAGAATAATCTCGCATTATATACCAACCCCAAGGCATAGGCCAGGTTTTTCCAACGCGAATAAAACCCAAAAAAATACCTTGGGGGTCTCTTCTACCAGTAAACCGTACGCGCTTTATGAGAAAGCTGAGTTAAAGTTTTTTGGTAAAAACGCAACAAATGATTAGAACGAATAATACTGACGCGCGGCAAGGCCCACATATTATCCTCTGTCAGTGCTAACCCTTTATGGGTGGCCACCGCCCATTGATAGCCGGCCTGTTTCACCGCCTCGATGGCCGGCGCATCAATATCCCCATAGGGATAGCAAAACGACGCCACCGGAGCCCCCAACAACTGCTCTAAATAGTTTTTGGAGCGCACCAACTCATCATGCTGTACCTCCGGCGACTGCTGAGATAAATACACATGATTGCAGGTATGTGAGCCGATCTCAAAGCCCTCATCATGCCACTGGCGGATTTGATCCTCGGTCATCAGCGGTGCGGGGAGTTTGCTCTTGGGGAGCATCCAACGGTTTACATCACCTACCAAATCCGTCACGATAAAATTTGTGGCTGTAAAGCCTAGGCTTTTAAGGATGGGGCGGGCATTTTCAAATACATTTTCATAGCCATCATCAAAAGTGAGAATCACCACTTTGCCCTGTTTTTCGCCGCGGAGGTAGGGCATGCCCTCTGTTAAAGAGACCCCACGATAGCCTAAACGTTTAAGCAAAATCATTTGATTGGCAAAACGGCGCGGGTGCACGGTCGCACCTCGCAAATATGAGCCGCGCGCTGGCGGAATCCCTATCTGGTGATACATCAAAATGGGAATCATAGGTCAAAGTACCTTTTCAAAAATCAGCTTTTAAAGCATGTAAAAATGATTTGCTTAAGGGGTATTTTAATGCGGGCTTGCATTTTATTTAAACCCTGCCTATAATACTTTTTTTCGGGGCGTAGCGCAGCCTGGTAGCGCATCTGGTTTGGGACCAGAGGGTCGCGAGTTCGAATCCCGCCGCCCCGACCAAATACTAAAGGCTTATGCAATGTTTTTGCATAAGCCTTTTCTTTTGCTCATCTTACGGAGCGACGGTCGCTGCCGTTTGCTGGCTATTTTCCAAGGCCTGAGCCACAAAGCCGTTGGCTTTCATCTCGGCAATAAAAGTCTGCAGAAAGGCCTGGGCGGTTTTGCGCCCTTTGGGTACTGCCATTGCCTGTTGAATGCTGGTAAAGCTATCAGGCAGCACACGGTAGCCTTCATGCGCGGCCGCATAGGCCTCTAAGGGTTGCCGCACCCCTGCCGCGCAATCAGCCTCACCCTCTACAAATAATCGAATCGCATCGGGTGAGGTGGCCCCACGGACCAAAGTCGCATGCTCGAGGTGGCGGGACAAAAACAAATCATAAGCCGCCCCCTTGCCCACACCGATGCGCATCCCCTCGCGATCGAACTCTTGTACTGACTGCCAAGGGTCATCAGCTTTGACCATGTAGGTGCCCTCTATCAATACGTAAGGGTCCGTAAACTCAACGGCCTCTGCACGGCGCGGATCAACCGCCATAAATGCCAGATCCCAAACCCCATCGGACACCGCCTCAAATACCTTTCCAGCTGCATCAAAGCTCAAAAAACGGATTTCCAGCCCTAGACGCTTGGCTAATTCACGGGCCAAATCGGCGGAAACCCCTTGGGGCTCGGGCGACTCGGGGTGGCGCTGGGCCAGCACCGGATTGCCATAGTTAATGGCTACGCGCAACACACCAGTGGGTGCCAAATCATTGATCACATTTTGAGTATTACTCATGCACGGCTCCTAAATTTTCTGCGTTATCTATAGTTTTAGCAGGTAATGAATGCATGGATGTTTATCCTATCTATGATACATTCATTTGCTGCCTTCTACCGTGTGATCAACCAAAGAGCGCGCAACGAACAATCAGCGAAATTAACCAAAACGACCCGTAATATAGTCTTCGGTTTCCTTGCAACCTGGGTTTACAAATATTTGGTCTGTCTTGCCAAACTCAATGAGCTCACCCAAATACATATATGCAGTGTAATCCGAGCAGCGGGCCGCTTGTTGCATATTATGGGTCACAATCACCACGGTGTAATCGCTCTTGAGCTCTGCGATGAGCTCTTCAATCTTGGCTGTTGAGATGGGGTCCAAGGCCGAGCAGGGTTCATCCAGCAAGAGCACCTCGGGTTTAATCGCAATTCCTCTGGCGATGCACAACCGCTGCTGCTGCCCTCCTGATAAACCATTACCGCTTTGGTGCAATTTATCTTTGACCTCATTCCACAACGCCGCCTTGGTCAATGCCCACTCTACCCTTTCGTCCATTTCACCCTTGCTCAGGCGCTCAAATAAGCGCACCCCAAAAGCAATATTGTCATAAATACTCATGGGAAATGGCGTCGGTTTTTGGAATACCATCCCCACCTTGGCGCGAATCAATGAAATATCCAATTTAGAGGTCAACAGATCTTCACCGTCGAGCAAGATTTGCCCCTCGGCTCGTTGCCCCGGATAGAGCTCAAACATACGATTCAAAGTCCGCAACAAGGTCGACTTGCCGCAGCCCGATGGGCCAATAAATGCGGTGACCTTGTTCTCTTTGATAAACATATTAATATTTTTGAGCGCATGGAATTGACCGTAGTAAAAATTGAGATCCTTAACCTCAATTTTTGCATTCTCTGGACCCTCTAAAGGACTCGAACCGTGCTGTTCTTGGATTGAATAACTCATCTTCTTTACCTTAAAAACTGGTGGGTGCAGGTGCTGAACCTATTTTCTATTTCTTTCGAAACCAAACGCGCGCAAGGATATTGAGCAATAAAACAAACAAGGTAATCAATGCCGCTCCGGCCCATGCCAGATGGTTCCAGTCCTTAAAGGGGCTGGCGGCAAACTGAAAAATCACCACTGGCAAGTTGGCCATGGGCTCATTCATGTTGAGGGTTAAAAATTGATTATTCAACGCAGTAAATAATAATGGGGCGGTCTCACCTGCTATGCGCGCAATGGCCAGCAAAGCACCTGTGATAATGCCTGAGCGCGCGGCCCGATAGCAGATCATGGTGATAATTCGCCATTGCGGGCAGCCCAGTGCAGCAGCAGCCTCACGCAGGCTATTGGGCACCAATAGCAACATATTATCCGTGGAGCGCACCACAACAGGGATAACGATAATGCCTAGGGCAAAGGCCCCCGCCCACCCTGAATGGTGGCCAATCTGTACCACATACACGGTATAAATAAATAAGCCAATCACTATAGACGGGGCGGATAACAGTACGTCATTCAAAAATCGTGTGGTGGGAGCCAGCCAGCCGCGATTGCCGTATTCCGCCAAATAAGTCCCCGCGAGAATCCCTATGGGAGTGCCCAACAGGGTGCCCACCCCTGACATCATGAGGCTGCCCAAGATGGCATTTAAAAGCCCCCCAGCCGCGCCTGGTGGTGGCGTGGTTTCCGTGAACAGTGACCAAGACACCGCAGCGGCGCCCTTGTAGAGCAAAGTCAAAATAATCCAAAAGAGCCAAAACAACCCGAAGAGCACGGCCAGAGCGGCAATCAGCAACATCATTTTGTTTAATCGTTGCCGACGTCTATAAATCGGGTTGGTGAGCTGAATGGTGTGAGTTTGGGTGGTGCGCATAAGTATCCCCGCTTTATACCTTGATGCCTTCTTGTTTGGCCAAGCGCATAATCAAAAGCTTGGACAAAGCTAAAACCACAGCAGTAATTAAAAACAGAATTAAGCCAAGCTCTAAAAGTGCAGCTTTTTGCAAGCCACCCGCCTCATTAAATTCATTTGCCAAGGCAGAAGCAATGGAGTTAGAGGGTGAAAACAAAGAAGCTGGCAATTGAAAGGCGTTACCAATCACAAAGGTGACGGCCATCGTTTCGCCCAATGCGCGACCCAAACCAAGCATAATGCCCCCGATGACCCCATTACGTGTAAATGGTAAGACCACCTTCCACATCACCTCCCAAGTCGTACTGCCTAGCCCATAGGCGGACTCTTTGAGCATTGGCGGCACCGCCTCAAACACATCGCGCATCACAGCCGTAATGAAAGGCGTAATCATGATCGACAGGATCAATCCTGCGGTAAATAAGCCAATGCCAAAAGGAGGGCCCGCAAAGACCGCATCTAGAACGGGAATGCCAGCAAACCAATCAATCAGATAAGGCTGCACAAAACGTTGAAAGAGGGGGACAAAAACAAATAGCCCCCACATACCGTAGATAATAGAGGGGATAGCTGCCAGCATCTCGATGGCAATGCCAAGCGGGCGGCGTAGCCAAACCGGGGCTAACTCCGTTAAAAACATAGCGATGCCAAATGAGGCCGGCACAGCGATCAGCAGCGCGATCAAAGAGGTCAACAACGTGCCCACCACAGGCACTAAGGCGCCATAGCGATGATTGACCGGGTCCCATTCGTTGGTCCATAGAAAGGATAGCCCAAATGCGGATATCGCATCGCGGCTTTCATAAAATAACGCAACGATGATGGCCAACAGCAATAAGAACACAAAAACGGCAAAGGCCCGTGTGATGTTCTTAAACAAAAAATCCAAAAATACGTTTTGACTAGGCTTCATTTGCACCCACGCTGGATAGCATCATTAAAATCAAGGCCACAAAACAGCCCCTGATGTAGAACGCAGCTCATTTTTCCAGCTGTCCTCTATCGCATCAATTAAAGGGTTAGGCAGCGGCACATAATGTAAATCCAACGCGGTCTGACGCCCCTGGCGAAATGCCCAATCGAAAAATGATAAGGCCGCCTTGCCGCGCTCTGGATGTCTTTGATTTTTTTTAATCAAAATAAATGTAGCTGCAGTGATGGGCCAGGAATCTTCCCCTTGCACATGTGTTAAAACCACTCCAAAACCTGGTGTCCCTGCCCAATCAGCCTCTAAGGCAGCAGCGGTAAAGCTGTGATCACCTGGTTCCACGAAATGCCCTTCTCTGTTTTCCAGCTGAGTCCAGGACAGTTCATTTTGAATGGCATAGGCATACTCAAGATAACCAATGGAATAATTTAATTGGCGCACATACGCAGCCACCCCCTCGTTGCCTTTACCGCCTTGGCCAAGGGGCCATTTCACGGCCTTGCCCACCCCCACCTGGGCTTGCCATTGAGGGGACACCTGGGCTAAATAATTTGTCCAATTAAAAGTTGTCCCGGAACCATCTGAACGATGGACAACCACAATACTACGCGCTGGCAAGTCCAAATCTGGATTAATCTCTTGAATGGCGGGGTCATCCCAGCGGGTAATCTTGCCCAAATAAATATCGGCTAACAGTGGCCCCGTCAGCCGTAGTTCACCCGGCCCCACACCGGGTAAATTGACGACAGGCACAATGCCCCCGATGACAGCAGGAAATTGCAATAAATCTTCGTCCTCGAGCATCTGTGCAGACATCGGATCGTCCGTCGCCCCGAAAGCTACAGTACCGACAATAATTTGCTGTTGCCCGCCCCCAGAACCAATGGACTGATAATTGACCTGCTTGTGGGTTGCTTGGTGGTACTCCGCTGCCCATTTGGCGTATACAGGATACGGCAATGATGCCCCAGCACCAGTAATATTAACTGCGTGGATCGCGGTTGTCGCTATGAGTAGCAACCCCCCCAGCACCGTATTGATATAAGATTGGATACGCATAAACAGATTGTTCACGGCCAATGACTGGCAGTGTATGAAAGTCTCGGTGCCTATAGAGTATTAAATTAATATGACACTATGATGACAACAAGAACACAACCGCCGCATTCAATCGATCAACGGAAATAAACAGTGCGCAAAGAGTCAGAGATTGAAATGCTTGCGGTAGCGTGCGTCTAGCTGCTCTAAATCAAGCAAAATCGGAAAATCGGCGGTATTAAAATCAGGATCCCAGGCAGGCGCACCACAAATGATGGCCCCTAGATTGAGGTAACCCTTGATGAGGGGCGGTATGCGCGCTGGCAACGTACTGTTGAGCTTTTCCACTGGATAATGATGAATGGGCTGTAATTGAGGCATATGCGTATTGTTGGCCATGCTTTCCTGGGCGCATCGCCACACCTCGGCTGCCGTCACGCCATCATCGCGCAGACTCACGCTGGCACACCCCAACAGATAGCGGTAGCCGCCTACCCGCATGAGCGCCGCAATGCCTGACCATAAGAGCATGATCACACGGCCGGTACGGTAATTGGCATGAATACACGAACGCCCGACCTCAACCAGACTCGGGCGAATATCTTGCAAGGGCCCGAGGTCAAACTCTTGTTCAGAGTAATAACCCCCGGCAGCGATGGCATTTTCGGGGGTCAATAATCGGTAAGTGCCCACCACCTGGTCGGTGTGTCTATCGACCACCATGAAGTGCTCGCACCAGCTGTCGAAATGGTCGCTATCCAACCCCTGCTCGGCATCCGGAAATACCGCATGCAGTTCTTCGGTAAAAATTTCATAACGTAGCCGTTGTACTGCCTGTAAATCGGCAGCAGTCGCAGCCAGACGTAGTTGCAAGCCATCCTTGCCATCGTCTTGCCATAACGCCTCACTACGTAAATTGGCAAAACGAGATGGTGCTAATTCGAGCATGGCATAAACCCCTGTTATTCTGCTTTTGCACAGCGCAAGCTAATAAGCCCTTGTTCTCATATTACATTTTATTGGTCGCTTCTAAAAGTGTGTGCATCGCCTCTTTCAGCAAATCTGTATTCGCGGCCTCGACCATGATGCGCAGTTTAGGTTCGGTGCCGGATGGGCGAATCAGCACACGGCCGCTTTGACCGAGCTGAGCCTCCACCTGCTCTTTTGCACGTACAAGGGGTTCATGCGTGGTCCAATCGCGTCCGCGCTCCCAACTCACATTTTCCATATGTTGGGGATACATGGTCAGATCAGCAATCAACTCGGCCAAACTGCAATCATGGTGGCGGAGCGAAGTGAGAATTTGTAATGCGGCGATAATGCCGTCCCCGGTGGTATGGTTGTCTAGGCATAAAATATGACCAGAGCTCTCGCCCCCATAATGCCAGCCCCGTTGACGCAGTTGCTCGAGCACGTAACGGTCTCCTACCTGGGCACGCACAAAATCTACCCCCAGCTCATTGAGCTTGCGTTCGAGTCCCAAGTTGGACATCAGGGTGCCGACCACTCCGGGTACTTTTTGACTGAGCATACGATCGCGTACGATCATGTAGAGCAATTCATCGCCGTTATAAACACGGCCAGCCCGATCGACCATCTGCAAGCGATCCGCATCACCATCCAAAGCAATCCCTAGATCAGCGCTGTATTTCTGCACGACGGATAGTAAGTGCTGCGGGTGCAAGGCACCTACCCCCTCATTGATATTAAACCCGTCGGGCGAGCAACCAATCTCGACCACCTCAGCACCCAACTCACGAAAGACATACGGCGCAATATGATAGGCAGCCCCATGTGCGGCATCCACGACAATTTTAAAGCCTGAGAGGTTGAGGTCATTGGGGAAGGTGCTTTTACAAAACTCAATATACCGACCCGCAGCATCATTAATCCGCGAGGCACGCCCCAATTTGTCAGAAGACACGCAGCCAATGGGCTCGTCTAAATGGCGCTCGATGGCAAGCTCGACCTCATCAGGCAGCTTCATCCCTTGAGCTGAGAAAAACTTGATGCCGTTATCGTAGTAGGGGTTATGCGATGCGCTAATGACAATACCGGCACTCAAGCGTAGTGTGCGCGTCAAATAGGCGACCGCGGGTGTAGGCACGGGGCCTGCCAGCAAGACATCAACGCCAGCAGCTGATAAGCCTGCCTCCAGCGCAGACTCGAGCATATAGCCGGAAATCCGCGTGTCTTTGCCAATCACCACCGTAGGGCGTGCGGTGGTGTGCTGCTTTTGAGCCAGTACCACACCGGCAGCATAGCCTAAACGCAGGGCAAACTCAGCATTTATCAGCTGCCCCCCCACAACACCACGGATACCGTCCGTGCCGAAGTATTTTTTTGTCGTCATAATATAGAAGGATCCTGAGTTGCAAACCAAACATCCAATGCATCGCGCGAGGCCGCTACATCGTGCATCCGCACAACCGCGGCACCACGAGCCACGGCGGCGAGCATACCCGCAATACTGCCCGCCAACCGCTCATCCACCGGACGACCTGTCACCTGGCCAATCATCCCCTTGCGGGACAGAGCGATTAGCCAAGGCAAACCATCGATGTCTAGATCATTAAAATCACGTAGCAACGTGTAGTTATGCTGAATGGTTTTACCAAAGCCCAAGCCCGGGTCCAGCATCATACGTTGGTCACTGACCCCTAGGGCGCGTAGCGCCTGCACTTGTGCATATAAAAAGGCGCGCACCTCGGCCTTGAGATCATCATAAACCGGGTTTTGTTGCATGGTGCGTGGCTCGCCCTGCATATGCATGATACACAAGCCACAACGGCTCTGGGCCACAGCCTCGCGGGAAGCTGCTGTCCTAAAGCCGCTAATATCATTAATAATATCTGCCCCGACGTCCAGTACGGCACGCATGACCTCGGGTTTGAAGGTATCCACAGAAATAGGAATATCGAGATCGCGCAAGCCCTCAATGACGGGCAAGAGTCGTTGCAGCTCGGTCTCTATCGGTACGGGGTCGGCGCCTGGGCGAGTGGACTCACCCCCAATATCCAAAATATCTGCCCCTTGGGCAACGAGCTCGCGCGCATGGGCGATGGCATGATCGGCAGCCAAGTACTTTTGCCCATCGGAAAATGAATCTGGGGTGACGTTAACAATCCCCATGAGTAACGGGCGCTCGAGTGACAACTCGAAGCGCCCGCAAAGCCAATGATTATTATTCATGAAAACTACATACAGACATGTTTAGACAGGCGAGGTCGCAGGCTTGTCATCTGCGGATTTACCATCGTCTGATTTTACCCCATCTGCTGGTGGTGTTCTATCTGTTTGATTGCCCCCACCACTATCGGAGTAGTCTTTGGGAGGACGTGGTGGGCGACCGGCCATGATGTCATCAATCTGCTCGGCATCGATGGTCTCCCACTCGAGCAAGGCCTGTGCCATGGCCTCCATCTTGTCACGGTTTTCCTCGATGAGATTGCGCGCAATGGTGTATTGCTCATCAATGATGCTGCGAATCTCACGGTCAACCTTTTGCATGGTGTCCTCAGACAGGGCATTGCCTTTGCCAATACTACGACCCAGGAAGACTTCGTCATCATTATCAGCGTACACCATGGGCCCTAAGCTATCGGTCATCCCGTAGCGGGTGACGATATCACGAGCTAATTGAGTCGCACGCTCGAAGTCATTAGAGGCGCCGGTCGTCATCTGATTCATAAAGACTTCCTCGGCAATCCGACCCCCAAAGAGCACAGCAATCATGTTGAGCAAGCGCTCTTTGTCCATGCTGTAGCGATCGGTCTCAGGCAACTGCATGGTCACCCCGAGGGCCCGCCCACGGGGAATGATCGTGACCTTGTGCACAGGATCAGTTTTTGGCAACAAGCGTGCCACCAAAGCGTGACCGGCCTCGTGATAAGCGGTATTACGGCGCTCTTCCTCGGGCATGATCATGGAACGACGCTCGGCCCCCATGATGATCTTGTCCTTGGCCTGCTCAAAGTCTTGCATGTCGACAGTGCGGCCATTGCGGCGTGCGGCAAACAAAGCAGCCTCGTTGACGAGGTTGGCCAAGTCAGCCCCTGAAAACCCAGGGGTACCGCGCGCCAAGATATGCGCATCGACGTTTGTGGCCAAGGGGACCTTGCGCATGTGCACGTGCAAGATCTGCTCGCGGCCACGAATATCGGGCAAGCCAACAACAACCTGACGGTCAAAACGCCCAGGGCGTAGCAACGCGGGGTCAAGCACGTCGGGGCGGTTGGTCGCAGCAATCACGAGCACCCCCTCGCCGCTCTCAAAGCCGTCCATTTCAACCAGCAATTGGTTGAGTGTTTGTTCACGCTCGTCATTGCCGCCGCCTAAACCAGCGCCCCGCTGGCGACCAACGGCATCAATTTCGTCGATAAAGATAATGCATGGCGCCTGTTTTTTCGCCTGCTCGAACATATCGCGGACGCGGGCGGCCCCTACCCCTACGAACATTTCGACGAAGTCTGAACCGGAAATGGTAAAGAAAGGCACCTTGGCCTCGCCGGCAATGGCACGCGCCAAGAGGGTTTTACCGGTGCCGGGAGGGCCCACCATCAGGGTACCGCGAGGAATACGACCCCCCAAGCGCTGAAAGCGTGAAGGATCGCGCAAAAAGTCAACCAGCTCTTGGACGTCTTCTTTGGCCTCGTCGCAGCCCGCCACATCAACAAATGTAATGTTGTTGCTATTTTCATCAATCATGCGCGCTCGGGACTTGCCAAAGCTAAAGGCCCCGCCTTTGCCACCCCCTTGCATTTGTCGCATGAAGAAAATCCAGACCCCAATCAGCAATAGCATGGGGAACCAAGAGATAAAGATGCTGGTCAGGAATGAGGGCTCTTCGCGAGCTTTACCAGAAACCTGAACCCCAGATTTGACTAACTCGGGCACCATCCACAAGTCACCCGGTGATGTAATGGTATAGGATCGACCCCCCTCAGGCGTGACATGCAGGGTGTCTCCCTGGATGTCTACCTTGGTGATTTTGCCCGCACGGGCGTCATCCATAAACTGCGTGTATGTTACTGCATCAGTGGCCGCTGGACGCCCATCAAACTGTTTGAAAACAGTAAAAAGCACCAACGCAATGACCATCCATATGGCCACCTTGGAAAATGAGTTGTTCAACGCCAACCTCCTGCTAAGTCTAACTTGGCCAATACAGGCCTAAGTGCGTTATACAGTCATTCTACCTGAAAACCAGGGCGACGTTTTAAAAGATTTAATTCCTAAGGGCTCTGCCCACTAGAAACGTCTCGGCAGAACTATCGCGCGATGACTGCGGTTTGCGCACCTGTACGTGCTTGAATTGCTGCTTAAATATTTCGACTATTTGTGCGTAGCCTCGACCATGAAAGGTTTTGAGTATTAGAGCCCCCTCTGGGCGCAAATGTTCCCGGGCAAAGTCTAAGGCCAGCTCGCAGAGGTGTTCGATCCGCGCGGCATCAGCGACCGCTATACCTGATAAGTTGGGGGCCATATCTGATAACACAAGATCGACCTTTTGCCCACCCAAGGTGTCCTCAAGCTGATCAAGTACCTCTTGTTCGCGAAAATCGCCTAAAATAAAGTCCACCCCATCAATGGGGTCCATTGGCAAGATATCTAGTGCCACGATGCGGCCGTTGATGCGGCCGTTATCCTCGGCGAGGCGTTCTCGTGCGACCTGAGACCAACTACCCGGCGCAGCACCCAAGTCCACCACGATGTTACCTTTATGCAACAGGTTTTCTACTGCCAGGATCTCTATTAGCTTAAACGCTGCGCGCGCACGATACCCTTTTTGCTGCGCCTGTTTGACGTAGGGGTCATTGACGTGGCGCTGCATCCAGGCACCAGAACTTTTTCGTCTACTCATAATACCTTTATCTTATACTTTTTTATGCCAAAACTCTCTATTACAACTGCAGAGCGTAATGAATACCGTGCTCTGGCACATCATTTAAAGCCAGTAGTGCTTGTTGGCGATCAGGGCGTCACTGAGGCGGTCCTCAAAGAAATCGATACCCACTTGCAGGCTCATCAGTTAATCAAAATTAAAATTAATGATGATGAGCGCAGTGTCCGACAAGCTAGCTTACAAACAATCTGTGATGCCCTTGAGGCAGCGCCTATCCACCATTTGGGCAAGACCCTCACCATCTATAGGCGTAATCCGCTCAAGCCTGCATTACTGGGCAGTGCCCCTGATGATGAGCTACACAACCCACTGCGGCGCGGGCGCAATGAACCCTACACACCTAAAAAGTACGCGGCTCAGGGCCTCAAAAAGAGCAAGTCAGGGCAATTGCACAAGAAAAAGAGGAAATAACCCTCACCGCGGGTTATTTCCTGCCCTTTGTTTAGGTGTAGCTGACCTCAACAATTTCAAACTCACGCACACCACCGGGGGTTTGCACCTCGGTGACATCACCCTCGGTCTTGCCAATCAGGGCCCGCGCGACAGGGCTCAGCACTGAAATTTTGCCCTCACGGATATCTGACTCTACATCGCCTACGATTTGGTAGCACACCTCTTCGTCACTCTCTAAATCTATCAGCGTGACCGTGGCCCCAAACACAATGCGATCATCGGCATCCAGAGAAGCAGGATCAATCACCTGCGCATTGGACAGCGTGCCCTCAAGCTCGCGGATCTTGCCCTCTACAAAGGCTTGGCGCTCGCGTGCTGCGTCATATTCGGCATTTTCAGACAAATCCCCTTGGGCGCGTGCCTCAGCAATAGCATTAATGACCTGCGGGCGCTCTACTGATTTTAAACGCTCTAATTCGGCCTCAAGGCGCTTTGCACCATGAACGGTGATAGGAATAGAAGACATAGCGAACCTAAATGAACAAGTAAAAGCGCTCCTAAAGGATTCAGGAGCGCTGAATTAATAAAAAGACCTTGCTGCCTGAGGCAGCAAATAGATGAAATTCGGTGGCAAAAACTGGAACAGTCAGAGACGGGCGTACCAGAGAAGTACGCGCAGGTGGACTATGTTTTGCAATCTCAATTCTAACATAGCCACCTGAGGATGGCGTAGCCTAGAACAAAAGTTTTACTTTTGGGCCACCTGAGGTTCTGCACGTAAAGACAATAGCGCATGCAAGATAATCGCACCAAAAGTCGCCGTGCCAATACCATCCAAACGCAAAAACCCAATTTCCAGGCCAAAATTACCTGCCCCCAAAATAAGCGTCACCGCAGCTACTAAAAGGTTTTTGCTTTTACTAAAGTCGACTTGATTAACCACCCAAATACGTGCTCCTGCAACCGTAATCAAACCAAAGACCACGATGGACATGCCGCCCAGCACGGGACCGGGGATCATGCGTATGACCTCGCCAAACTTAGGTGAAAAGCCCAAGAAAATGGCCATGCAACCCGCCAGCACAAACAACAGCGAAGAGTAAATGCGCGTGGCTGCCATCACCCCAATATTTTCAGCATAGGTAGTCACCCCCGTCCCGCCCATAGAGGCAGACACCATTGTCGCCACCCCATCGCCCATAAAGGCAGGGCCAAGGTGTTTATCTAAGTTGCGCTCAGTCATGGCCGCCACTGCCTTGATGTGACCCAGGTTTTCGGCCACCAGAATAATGGCCACGGGCACAATCACGGTCATGGCCTCAGGCGCAAACACCGGAGCAGAAAAAGTGGGCAGGCCAAACCAGGGGGCTGCGGCCACCTTGGATGTATCCAGAGGAGTGCCGAATCCCAAACCATTGGTCAGTACGGCATAGATTAAGCAGGCAACGATGAGGCCCACCAAAATCAAGAGCCGCTGCACCACCCCGCGGCTGTACATCGCCACCCCGCCAACGGACAACACGGTCATTAGGGCCATCAATGCCTCAAAGGTACTGCCCCCCATCGCCCCCTCAGCGGCAATGGGGGCCAAGTTAAGCCCAATGACCGCTACAATGGCCCCCGTCACCACGGGCGGCATCATGCGGTTAATCAAGGCCGCGGCCCGCCCGGTCTTTCTATCGGCCAACCAAACTAAACAGCCAATGAGCGTATACACTAATCCACAGACAATGATCGCGCCCAATGCCACCCCTATATTGGGGTTGGGCCCACTGCCCGCATAGCCTGTCACGGCAATCACCCCACCGATAAAGGCAAAGCTAGAGCCTAAATAACTCGGTACCCGTCCACGCACAAAGAAAAAGAAAATCAATGTGCCCAAGCCGGACATCATAATGGCCAGATTGGGGTCAAAGCCCATTAACAGGGGCGCCAAGATCGTTGAACCAAACATGGCCACCACGTGTTGCGCCGACATGGCGATGCTTTGCGGTAGGGGCAGATACTCTTCGGGCAAAACGACTGTTTCAGCAGAAGCACCCGAAACACGCCGCCAGCGGGGGAAAAACGACTGTGACATAGGAAATTAAACCTGTTAATAAGTTAAGCTACCGAGGAAAAGCTTGAATGATGCGTGACTTAGGCTAAGATGAAAAGCAGCCGTAACGAGGCACAAAACGCCCTACAGTTTAACCGTTTCGTCAAAACAACACCACGGATCTGAGGGGTTTTTGACAATTAGTTTTACAACCCACTTGATAAATACGATTTCAATGACTGAAAAAACACAATTTTGGCTCATCCGACATGGTGAAACCGCTTGGAATGCCAAACAACGACTTCAGGGCTGGGTCAATATCCCTCTTAACGAGGCAGGACGACAACAGGCCCAAAACCTGCAACGGTACTTTCAAAGCAGACAAATTTGTTCTCTATTTGATACGGTGATTAGCAGTGATTTGGACCGCGCCCATGAAACCGCTGCCATCGCTTTGCAGCACACAGATCTGCCCATTACCCGTGACGAGCGTCTGCGCGAGCGCAGCTACGGTATCTACGAGGGCAAACACTGGCGTCATCTCATGCGCCCGGTGGACAGACGCCCCCCTGATGCTCAGGAAGAGACCCCGCCATCACCTAATTTGCGCGATCCCCACCAAGACGTCCCAGAGGGCGAGAGTCTGGTGCAGTTTCAGCAGCGCATTGTATTAGCCATAGAAGATTTAGCGCATGCTTATGCGGGCCAACGTGTGGCTTTATTTGCGCATGGTGGGGTGATTGATATTGTGTGGCGCCAAACCCATGGCCTGGATCTATATGCACAGCGACCGCGCCCAATTCAAAACACGAGCATCAATCATTTTCAGATCACGATGCTTGATGCGCAGTGGGCCCCCATAGAGTGGGAAATCACAGAACATTTGCAGGACCCGAAAAAAACCGCCTGACCCATTGATCAGGCGGCGCCACTGCACGCACCGGTGCTGCCCGCAGTCATCGCAGCCCATGAGCCTAACACCCCAGCCCATGGGCGTACGCTGCAGGCTCAGATGGTGTGCATGTCCTGCAAGGAGTACACACTGAGGCCCTCGCCATGGCGCAAATAATGCAACCCTTGGACAGCGGCCAACGCACCGGCAATAGTGGTGTAATAGGCTAGGTTTTCAGCCAAAGCATGCGTCCGAATAGTGCGCGAGTCAGCAATGGCATTGCGACGCTCTTCCACGGTGTTAATCACGATGGCAATCTCGCGGTTTTTAATCATATCGACGATATGAGGACGCCCTTCGGTCACCTTATTAACGGTTTTGACGGGTAATCCTGCAGCGGCAATGGCGGCGGCCGTGCCACGCGTGGCAACTAGGTCAAAGCCCAAATCGACCAAGGCTTTGGCGACCTGTACCGCACGAGGCTTATCCGCATCGCGCACACTCAAGAAAGCATTTCCTGAGTCAGGCAATATCACGCCAGCACCGATCTGCGATTTAACAAAGGCCTCGGCAAAACTGCGGCCCACTCCCATCACCTCACCCGTAGATTTCATTTCTGGACCTAAAATCGTGTCCACACCGGGGAATTTTACAAAGGGGAAAACCGCCTCTTTCACGGAAAAGAAACCCGGACGGGCCATGTTGTTGAGGTTTAACTCGCTCATGGGCTTGCCTGCCATGACCAATGCAGCTAGCTTGGCCAGCTGTAAGCCGGTGGCCTTAGAGACAAAGGGCACGGTACGCGAAGCGCGGGGGTTCACCTCGAGGACAAAGACCTCGCCATCTTGGATGGCAAACTGAACGTTCATCAAGCCCTTGACGTTAAGCGCCTTGGCCATCAGGGTGGTTTGGCGTTGAATCTCCTCGACCACCTGGGCCGACAAAGAATAAGGCGGTAAAGAACAGGCAGAATCACCAGAGTGAACCCCAGCCTGCTCGATATGCTCCATCACGCCACCAATATAAACCTCTTCACCATTAGAAATGCAGTCGACATCAACCTCGATGGCATTATTCAAGAAATGGTCTAAAAGCACCGGCGCATCATTGCTCACCTTGACCGCCTCACGCATGTAGCGCTCGAGCTCGGCTTGCTCGTGCACAATTTCCATTGCGCGCCCCCCCAGCACATAGCTGGGGCGAACCACGATGGGATAGCCAATCTCGGCCGCCAGCGTCAAGGCTTCGGCCTCGGTACGTGCGGTGCGGTTAGGCGGCTGACGCAGCCCCAGCTTGTTGAGCAGCTTTTGGAATCTCTCGCGATCCTCGGCAATGTCAATGGACTCGGGACTGGTACCAATGATGGGGACGCCGTTGGCCTCGAGCTCACGTGCCAATTGCAAGGGGGTCTGCCCACCATACTGGACGATCATGCCCACGGGCTGCTCTAAATCTACGATCTCGAGCACATCCTCAAGTGTCAAAGGCTCAAAATACAAGCGATCAGAGGTGTCGTAATCTGTTGATACGGTCTCGGGGTTACAGTTGACCATAATGGTCTCGTAACCGTCTTCCTTGAGGGCCAATGCGGCGTGCACGCAGCAGTAATCAAACTCGATGCCCTGCCCGATGCGGTTAGGCCCCCCGCCCAGAACAATGATTTTCTTCTTGTCGGTGGGCTTGGCCTCGCACTCTTGTTCGTAGGTGGAATAGAGATAAGCAGTGTCTGTGGCAAACTCAGCGGCACAGGTGTCGACCCGCTTGTAGACGGGACGAATATTAAATTTGTGGCGACGGCGGCGAACCTCAGACTCGACCGTATCGAGTAAAAACGCTAAACGACGGTCAGAAAACCCGCGCCGTTTGAGTTCGAGCAAGGTCTGCGCATCTAATTCGGGCAGCGTGCGCTGCTCAAGCGCCAACTCGATATCAACGATCTCTTTGATCTGCGCAAGAAACCACGGATCAATGCGTGTAATCTCATGCACCTGTTCGAGTGTGAAGCCCTGAGCAAAGGCATCACCAACATACCAAATACGCTCGGGGCCCGGTTCGGCCAACTCAACCTGCAATATCTCTTTGTCAGTGGTCATTTGGTTAAGACCATCCACACCGACCTCTAAGCCGCGTAGCGCCTTTTGGAAGGACTCCTGAAACGTGCGCCCAATGGCCATCACCTCGCCCACAGATTTCATCTGTGTGGTCAATCGTGAATTAGCTTGAGGGAATTTCTCAAAAGCAAAACGAGGGATTTTGGTGACGACATAGTCAATGCTAGGCTCAAAAGAGGCAGGGGTCCGTCCACCTGTGATTTCGTTTTCCAACTCGTCTAGGGTGTAGCCTACAGCCAGCAAGGCGGCAATTTTAGCAATGGGAAAACCGGTGGCCTTGGAGGCCAGCGCTGACGAACGGGACACGCGCGGGTTCATCTCAATGACAATCATGCGGCCATTGTCCGGGTTGGTGGCAAACTGCACGTTGGCCCCTCCCGTTTCCACCCCAATTTCGCGTAGTACGGCCAAGGATGCCTGACGCATGAGTTGGTATTCGCGATCGGTCAGCGTTTGCGCAGGCGCCACTGTGATGGAATCACCCGTATGTACGCCCATCGGGTCTAAGTTTTCTATAGAGCAAACGATGATGCAGTTATCTGCCTGATCGCGCACCACCTCCATCTCGAACTCTTTCCAGCCTAATAAGGACTCTTCGATCAAGAGCTCGTTGGTGGGCGAGGCCTCAAGGCCGCGTCGGCAAATGTCCTCAAACTCTTCGTAGTTGTAGGCAATGCCGCCCCCAGTCCCGCCCAGCGTGAAGCTGGGTCGAATGACCACTGGGAAACCCGCCGTTCCGGCCTCTCGAGCAATGGTTCTTTGGACCTCCCAAGCCTCTTCCATGCTATGCGCTATCCCTGATTTTGCAGACTCAAGACCGATCTGCGTCATGGCGTCTTTAAACTTGAGTCTATCCTCGGCCTTGTCAATGGCATCGGCGTTTGCACCGATCATTTCTACACCGTACTGCTCGAGGATCCCTTCGCGATCCAAATCTAAGGCGCAATTGAGCGCCGTTTGCCCCCCCATGGTGGGCAATAAGGCATCGGGACGCTCACGCTCGATAATCTTGGCCACGGCTTGCCAGGTAATGGGCTCGACATAGGTCACGTCTGCCGTATCGGGGTCCGTCATGATAGTTGCCGGATTACTATTGACCAGGATGGTGCGATAACCCGCATTTTTCAAGGCCTTACAAGCCTGTGCCCCCGAATAATCAAACTCACATGCCTGCCCAATTACGATGGGCCCGGCTCCAATAATTAAAATACTTTCAATGTCTGTACGCTTTGGCATAATGCTGTGGACCTTTGGCTTAGGCTTTTTGAGAAGGCGTCATGTCGTCAATAAATACATCAAACAAGGCAGCGATATCCCGCGGCCCCGGATTGGCCTCAGGGTGCCCTTGGAACCCATAGATGGGCTGGGTTTTATGTTTGAAGCCCTGCGCACTGCGATCAAATAAGGAAATATGCGTGAGCTCCATTTCTGGTGTAAAGCTATCCGCATCGAGTGCGTAATTATGATTTTGGCTGGTGATATAAACCTTTTTAGACGCTAAGTCTTGGACCGGATGATTAGCGCCATGATGGCCCGCAATTAATTTGATGCTCTTTGCGCCCAGTGCATGACCGAGGATTTGATACCCCAAACAGATACCAAACAGGGGGATTTGTGCTTTGAATAATTCTTGTGCCGTGGCGATAGCCTCTGTGTATAGCGCTGGGTTGCCAGGGCCATTAGATAGCAAGACCCCATCGGGGTTCAGATCGAGGATCTCGGCCGCTCGGGTATGCGCGGGGACGACCGTCACACGACAGCCACGCGCTACTAGCTGACGCAGGATACTTTCTTTGACCCCAAAATCCACAACCACCACATGCCTGTGGGTGTGGCTCGCCGACTCAAACCCCTGGCCTAATACCCAAGGCCCCTGGGACCATTCGTAGGGTTGGCGGGTAGAGACCTGTGATGCCAGCTCTTGGTGATCATCCAAGGAATAAGCGCGGGCCAGCTCCAAGGCCTTTTCCTCATCGGTGCCCACTAAAATGCAGCCTGCTTGGGTGCCCTTGTCCCGAATCAATCGCGTCAGACGCCGCGTATCCACACCCGTGATCGCAACAATATTGTTTTCATGTAAATATTCAGTCAGACTTTGGGTGGCACGGAAGTTTGACAGATAAGAGGCGCTATCACGCACGATCAATCCTGCTGCCTGTACCCGCTTGGACTCGGTGTCCTCGGGGTTTACCCCAGTGTTACCTATATGTGGGTACGTTAATGTAACGATCTGACCAAAATAACTTGGATCGGTGAGTATCTCTTGGTATCCGGTCATCGAGGTATTAAAAACCACCTCGGCGACGGCATGGCCATCTGCCCCAAAGGCATAGCCATGAAAGATAGAACCATCCGCCAAGGCCAAAATGGCAGGACGCGAATACTGCATTGTGTCGGGAAATATTGACGACAGCACGGTTAACCCCAGCTACTAAATTTAAATAAACTCGAAAATTATACCTCGAGTTGGCAGGAACCCAAACCTATACACTAAAATTTAAAATATTCACAATACAACGTGACTATTAAACATGATAAGGGAAAGATTCTAATGACAAAGTCCTTACTTGATTCACTGCGCGATGTCACCACTGTAGTTGCTGATACTGGCGATGTAGCGGCGATTAAACAATATCGCCCCACCGATGCCACAACCAACCCTTCACTGGTGTTAAACACCCTCGCCAAAGATGAGTACAAACCATTATTAGAGCAGGTCATACGCGATCATCCTCAGGCGAGCCTTAATGAACTCAGCGACCGCCTCATTGTTGCCTTGGGACGCGATATTTTGGCGCTGATTCCTGGGCGTGTCTCTACCGAAGTCGACGCCCGACTGTCATTTGACACGCAGGCTACCATCGAGCGGGCGCGTCATATCATTCAGCGCTATGAGGATCACAATATCGAGCGCGAGCGGGTATTAATTAAAATCGCGGCGACTTGGGAGGGGATAGAGGCCGCTCGTCAACTGCAGGCCGAGGGCATCAACTGTAACTTGACCCTCCTTTTCTCATTACCCCAAGCGGTGGCCTGTGCCCATGCCAAAGTCACGCTCATCTCGCCCTTTGTCGGTCGTATTTATGACTGGTACAAACACAACGCGGGCGATCAATGGGACGAGGCCGCCCATGCAGGGCCTAATGACCCCGGCGTTCAATCAGTAGAGCGTATTTACAACTACTACAAGATTTACGACATTGACACCGAAATCATGGGAGCCAGCTTTAGAAACTCTGGACAGGTATTGGCCTTGGCGGGATGCGATTTATTGACCATCAGCCCTGCCCTACTGGCCGAATTAGAGGCTCAAAATGGCACTGTCGAGGCGCGTTTGAATCCTGAAAGGGCCAAAAACAGCCAAGCCCCTTGGATGCCTAACAACGAGGTGGTATTCCGTACCGAGCTCAATAATGATGCGATGGCCACAGAAAAGCTCGCCGAAGGGATTCGTTTATTTATTCAGGACAGTAAACGCCTCGACGAGCTCATCCAAAAAGCCCAAAACAATTAATGGGGTCGTTTGTATTTAGCTGCTGAGTTTAGCATCTGAGGTATTCAAAGTGCCTCAGGTGCGCTTACGCTCATGTAAGGCCCAGGCAATGGTACTGGCATCCACATATTCAAGTTCACTGCCTGCAGGCACGCCCCGCGCCAAACGGCTCAGACGCACACCACGCGCCCGCAACAACTCGGCCAAATGATGGGCTGTTGTCTCGCCCTCAGAGGTAAAGTTAGTCGCTAAAATCACCTCTTTGACCTCGGGCGCCGCTGCGCGCGCTAACAACCTTTCGACTTGTAATGCCTCGGGCCCGACACCATCAATGGGCGCTAGCCGTCCCATCAGCACATAATACAGCCCATCATATCCATGGCTGGCCTCTATCATATTTTGATCGGCGGGGGTTTCTACCACGCATAACAACGATGCATCACGCTGTGGGCTGGTACACAGCGCACAGAGCTCTTGTTCGCTGATACCATTGCAGCGGCGACACCGCTGCAGATCATGCACAGCCCCCGAGAGGGCTTGAGCCAAGGCCTCTGCCCCCTGAATATCGTGCTGCAACAAATGATAGGCCATGCGCCTAGCGGTGCGCTCACCCACCCCGGGCAAGCGCTTGAGGGCATCGATCAATGAGCGAAGTGGCGCAGGCTCAGGTATGAGGGTAGTCATTAAAAGGGTAAATTCATCCCGGGTGGCAGAGGCAAGCCTGCAGTTAATCCGGACATTTTTTCTTGGGCGGTTTTTTCGGCCTTGCGCAATGCATCATTGAATGCGGCAGCAATCAAATCCTCGAGCATATCTGTGTCTTCTTCGAGCAGCTCGGGATCAATGGTGATACGGCGCACATCGTTTTTGCAGCTCATGGTGACCTTAACCAGGCCGCCCCCTGCGGCACCCTCGACCTCGATTTCGGCGAGTTCCTCTTGGGCTTTTTTCATATCCTCTTGCATACGCTGTGCCTGGCGCATGAGACCGGCTAGCTGTCCTTTCATGGTGATATCCTTTTAAAACAAGATTAAAAACTAGGAAGACAAGTGAGTACGCGGCTGAACGGAGCCCTTGATCAATTGGGCATCAAATCGCTCTTTAAGCTGCTGAATAAATGGATCCTCAGCCACTGCCTGCTCAGCACGTTGTTGCTGCTCACGCAATTGTGCCTGATGGATGGCATCTGCCGTTTCGGCACCCGTACGGCCGTATTCTATTGTAAGTCGCAATGGTTGGCCAAAGTATTCGTTTAAAACAGTGTTTAATCGAGTCTTGGCTGGCATATCGTCAACAGAACGCAACTCTAAACGCAGCACCACCTCGCCTTGCTCATAGCGCAGCCACTCACTGCGTTTGGCAATTTGAGCTGCCCAACCATTGAGCGGCAACTCGGCTGCTAGGCGCGCCCAACGCGCTGCATCCATCTGCTCGACTGACAATCGCTGCGCGTCTTGCGCCCCCTCAGGTGCCGGAATATCTACCCATGGGGGGACCTCTTGAGGGGGGACCTCTGGAGCGCTCACCTCTTGAGGCTGCGTCTCTTGAATGCGCATCTTTTGGGGAGATGTCTGTTGAGAGTGCATCTCTGGAGAGCTCATCTCCTGAGGCTGCGTCTCTTGAGCAGCCTCCTCTGGCGACACCTCATCTAGTTGCTCAAAGGCATCATCAGCCTCATCAGCCTCAACAGCCTCATCAGCCTCATCAGCATCGTCGACAGCTGCGGCGACTCGCGCGCCTCCTGCGTCATTAGCATCCGCTGATACGCTTGGATCACCTGTAGGAGCAGCAGAAGCCGTTGGCCTTTTTCCATCAGTCGACGGTTTATTCTGAGATGTCGTTGGCTCAGCGGCTGTCGGCGCTATCGCTTTGGTCGCCTGGGCGTCCTCAGGGGCACTGGGCTCTGGCGCTGCTGTTGGCGACGTTGCCTCATCCGATAAAGGCGGCGTGGATACAGCTGCAGCCGATGCGGTAGACGCAGGGGCTGAATCTGCGGCTGCGGAATGTGTGGGCGTGGGCGCTACCGCTGTGAGGTTAGTAGACGTGGATGTGGGTGCTGTCCCCGTAGGGGTAGTAGGCGTGGACGTGGGGTTAGTAGACGTGGGTGCTGTCGCTGTGGTGCCAGCATTTGAGCCTTCTGGCACACGCACCTCGTCTGCGGGTAGCAGCGTCAACATGCGCAGACAGGCCATCACAAATCCCGTATGTTCTGTTGGGGCTAAATGCAAGTCGTTGCGGCTGTGAATCGCAACGGTATAAAACAACTGCAGCGCATCCGGACTAAATGCTTGTGCCCACTGAGCGAGGTGCTCATGGTAAGGCAGGCTATCGTCAATAAACTCGGGAGCACGCTGCGCCATGGCCACAGTGGATAAGAGCTCGGCCCAATCGGCCAAGGTCTGACTAAAAGATAAGCCGTGCTGGTGCAGCTCATCTGCTGTTTGTAATAGCTGGCGAGCGTCTTGGGCTTGTAACCCCTGCATCAAGGCCACTAAATACTGGCCGTCAATGCTGCCCAGCATGGCCTGGACGGTCTGTAAACGGATATCGGCTGCACTATAAGCAATGGCCTGATCCGTGAGTGACAAAGCATCGCGCATCGAGCCCGCGGCGGCCTGCCCCAGTGCCAACAATGCGGGGGGCTCAAAAGCAATGTTTTCTTGGGTCAAGATTTGCTGCAAATGCTGCGCAATCATCGGTGGGGCAATGGGCTTTAGATTAAATTGCAAGCAGCGCGACAATACCGTAGCAGGTATTTTTTGCGGATCCGTGGTCGCCAGAATAAATTTAACATGCGCAGGCGGCTCTTCGAGGGTCTTGAGCATCGCATTAAAGGCGTGCCCTGTCAGCATGTGCACCTCGTCAATGGTGTAGACCTTGTAGCGACCAGCACCCGGTGCATAAACCGCCTGTTCGAGCAATTGAGTCATCTCTTCGACACGCCGATTAGAGGCAGCGTCTAGCTCGATATAATCGACAAAACGGCCCTCGTCAATTTCCACACAGGCTTGGCACTCACCACAAGGGGTCGCCGTCACCCCTTGGGCGCAATTGAGGCATTTTGCCAAAATACGCGCTAATGTCGTTTTCCCCACCCCTCGTGTCCCGGTAAACAACCAGGCATGGTGCAAGCGTTGCTCATCTAAAGCATGCGACAGGGCTTGCACGACGTGCTCCTGCCCTATTAATGATGCAAAATCGCGGGGACGCCACTTACGGGCCAGTACTTGATAGCTCATGCAATTGCGTTAATCAGAAGGAAAGTCAGGCGATAAGAAGTCAATGCACCTGCCCTCAAAGAGGTTGTCGCGGCACACGACGAGAAATTCCTAGTGTAACGGATTCGATGAAAAAAAGGGACTGCATGCTCGGACGTTGGGTGGCCTGAGATGAGGTGCGCACGGCAGAGAAAAGGAGGCAAAAAAGGTGGCAAACTAGAAACCCCGTCCGACGCGGGCACAGACAACCCGCACAGGGTGAAAGTGGCGAGCCTGACTTCGGCACTGACTCGAGACAGCTATGGCTGCTTCGTTCCCGACCTGACCAGGTTTACTGTTGAATCATGCGAAGGGACCCGCCACCTAGTAATGTACCACAAACACCGCCTGTTTTCATACTGCCTGATGTTCAATCCACAGGTCGACACGAGGGAAATACAGCGCCGCCCGCGCAGGTCGTCCATCTAGGGCACTGACCTGACTGCAGTAGCGTTGCAACTGCTCTTGGTGCAAACGCTGCATCCGTTGTTTAAATGCCGGCAAGGTTTCATCCGTATGAGGCACACTGGTTTTGTAGTCAACCACCAGCCAATGGTCTTGCTGATCAATGGCCAAATCAATGATGGACACGCGGCCTCGATGATCGAGCAAACTCCACTCGCGCTGCGCTTTGGCAACCGTTAATAACCACCGGCCCCGTTCACTGCTGAGCGTATTGCTCAGTGCATCTAGCACCTCAGTTATCCCTGCGGACAAATAATCTCGTGAGCACCCAGTACGCAGCAATTGGCGTTTGATGGCCGGGCGCAAGCCTTGTAGACGCTCTATTGACCACTGCTCAATCCCCTCTCTGGCCATGCGCTCTAGCCAAGCATGCGCCACTTGGCCCACGGCGGACTCATCCTGGGTGGGGGCACTCCATTGCCAGCCCTGGGTAGGGTCCCCTTGCGCGCGCCGCTGCTGATACTGGGACTGCAAATCGAGCGCTGCCCAGGCGGTGGACGAAATTCGAGTTAACGGCTGACCCGCAGCCCTTTCAGACTGAGTGCTGTGGGCCGGTAATGGCGCTGGCGCCTCATGCGGCACCTGAACATGAGATTCAATGATGGGCCAGAGCCGATGAAGTAAGACATTAGATGGCGGTGCTTTGGGAGCTCCTTTATCGGCATCAAAAGTCAAATTGGCAATCAAGTGCAACTCGCTGCGTGCGCGCGTCAGGGCCACATAAAGCAGTCGGCGTAGTTCGTGCTCGGTCCGTTTTTTGTCCCGCTGGTGTAAAAAATGCGCCACCCCAGGTGCCTCATCGCCGGTGGCAATGGGTCCGACAAGCATTCCAGTGGGCCCAATCTCAAAGCTTACCAAAGGCTGCCGATCCACCATGTTTTTTCGATCCAGCCCATATAAAATAACGGACTCAAATTCTAGCCCTTTGGATTTATGGATGGTCATCACCTCAACGGCTGGGCTGATGTGACTGGGCGCCGCAAAAAGCGCCTCTACCCGACGTTCTAATAACTGCAAATCCAAGGCACCGTAGGGAGCAATTTCGTCAATCAAACGAAACACCAGCTCGACATCCTCTTGATCGGTGGGGGCATGATAGATGGCGGCTCCCCCTATTTTTTGCCAACATTGTTGTACCCAAGAAGGGAAGGTATGCTGGCCATTGTCATTACCAGCCTCCCCTAAACCATTGGCCACCCACAGTAGGCGTTCAAATTCTTCTTGAGACAATTGGGGTTGCAATGCATCTAGCTGCTGCAATAGAGCAGGAATGGGCGTATGTTCATCGGCTTGAGCGCACAACACATGCAGGCTATTTAATGTCAAACCACATAATGGCGAACGCAGTAACGCTAACCAGGCCATACGATCCCCTGGGTGTGTCAACGCACGTACGAGTTGGATAAGGTCCTGCACGGCGGGACGAGAGCTGAGCGGGTCTAGCTCAACTGCGCGACACGGCACCCCTGCCTGACTGAGAGTACGCACCAACCCCTCTAAATGACGGCGCCCACGCACCAAAATACCGACTGGGCTCTTTTCCTGTCCGTATTCTTTTAGGGCTTGTTGACACAATTCGACCACACGCTGTTCAGCCGCCTGTCGCTGCGCTTGTTGGCGCTGCTCTTTTTCCGCTTCGGGCAGGTCTTTTTCAGACCATTGCCAAAAATCATGCACCTGGACGCGTTCACCGCTGCCCGTATGAAAGGGCTGAGCATGATTAAAGGCCACTGCCCCAAATTCACTGTCATTCTGCGCTGCCAATAGCAGTGGCCCAGCGGTATTTACCCAATCCACCAAAGCGGGATGAGAGCGAAAATTTTCTTTGAGCTGCAAAACTTCAAGCGCGACCGGGCCCAGTTGCGCCTGCTCTTTAATATCCAAAAAGAGTCCTACCTCGGCTTTTCTAAAGCGGTAAATAGACTGCATCGGATCGCCCACCAAAAAGATGGTGCGGCCATCATCAGGCTGCCAACCCGAAATAATGCGCTCGAGGATTTGCATTTGCAACTGACTGGTATCCTGAAACTCATCCACCAACAGATGCTGGATATTTCTGTCCAAACGTAGCAGCAACTCGGTCGGGTCATCGGCATGGCCCAAAGCCGTCAACGCACGCTGCGCAATCTCATTGAAATCGACAGCCCGTTGTTCAGCAAAAATCACCCATAAATACGCAGCCGCCTGGCGCAATACCACCATCAAATGCTGCAGGATTTCACTTTGCTCTGCAGTATAGCCATGAGGGTATTGCCACACCTCGAATAATTCTTTTATCCAAGCGGCCTCTCTATCCTGATCCTTTAACCATTGAACCAATAAATCCTTCTCAGGGGTTCGCGGCAAAAAACCGTGGTTTTTATTAATGCCTCCGGGACTGCGCAGTTTGCCATCGCCAGTGAGTAAAAATCTGACCAACGCCTGCCAACGAGGGAGCTCATCGGCAGTCGGAAGAAACGGCGCACCATCCCAATCACGCAATGCATCAAAGGGGCAGGGCTTGCCCTCTGCCAATAAGGAATCACAAGCAAAACGGGCCAATGGTGCCAGCTCAGCTGCCCACCCAAGGGGGAGCCGCTCTGCTAGCCGAGACAAATCGCGCTCTAGCAATGCCTGTAAATTGTCTTCGAGCAACTCAACGTCTGCACTTTCGGCCAGCACGGGCAGCCACTGCTCGCGTTTTTTCAACATCTCTACAATCAACTCTTCGGCACGGCGAAAGGACATATTTAAATGTTCAAGCACATGGCCGGTGGCGTTGTCTGGCGTGGCCTGTAACAGCACCTCTGTGGCGGCCTGTTGATACAACTCATCTGCATTTTCAGCAATCTCGGGCATCCCTCCTAAACCGCTCGACCAGGGCATGGCTTGCACTAAATGTGCACATAATGAGTCAATGGTGCGGATCGCTAAACGAGCGGGATAATTCAATAAATCCCACCCCTGCTCCTGATCTCGTTGTAACGCTGCACGCGCCAGTGTCCAGCTCTTGTGTAGGTGTTCTTCTTTAGGGGGGGCTTGGCGGCCTGCTGCCAGCTTTTCTATCACGCGTTGGTGCATCTCGGCAGCTGCTTTACGCGTAAAAGTTATGGCCACGATCTCTTCGGGCTTTTGCACCACTGCCAACAAGGCCAAAATGCGGTCGGTTAATAGCTCTGTTTTGCCTGAGCCCGCAGGTGCCTCAACTAAAAAAGAGTGCTCTATAGAAATGGCACGCTCGCGCACCCCATAATCACTGGGTCGTCTATTGCTCATAATATTCTCCCCCTGCGGTGATGCGTAAAAATGGCAAGGCATCACAATACTCGTAATCCTTGGGATCATGAATAATATTTTGGGCAGACCCCGCTAATAACTGCGTCACCAACTGCTCGATATAGGCTTGCCATGCCTGCAGCTGAGCCGACCAATCTAAATGAGGATGTTCGTATTCCTTGAACCCCGCTTCGGCAACCTGCTCACCGACGCCATCAAAGGCTGGACTGACAGCATTGACCTTGGCAATGGCCAGCCCCGCCACCGACCGTTGTTGGCGCTGCAAAAGCGCCGCATACAAAGGTAGTTGCAGGTCGACGGGATGCGGGCGTTGCCATTTTTTCAATGGCAGCTGTGCGCTGGTGCCAGTTTTATAGTCAATCAATAGCAAACGATCATCGGGCAGTGCATCAATACGGTCGATGCGCAAATTCAATAGGAGGTCTTGAATTTGCAGCTGGGCTTGTTGCTCAGCGGCAATGCATCTAAAGTCCTCATCGCGCTCGGCCTCAAGGGCTAGCCACTGCCACACCACTTGCTTGGCCCATTGCCCAACTAGGGCTTTGATGTCATCCGGGTAGCCATACAATAGCTCGTTTTCTAACTGCGTGAGCAATGCATCCATGGTTTGCTCGGCATAGGGGGTGTGCAACCATTGCCGTAAGCCCTCTCTGCTGGGTTCTGCCATCCCCTGCCAAAGACGTTCAAGTAAAGCATGAATCAAACTACCCAGTACATGGCTGCGGCTCATACGCGCATAATCGGGTAATACCTGAGCATGCAAGCGGTACCGCACAAAGGCCCACAGTGGGTTGCGGGCGAAGGTTTCGATGAGGGTTGAGCCCCCACGGAGTTTTTCCTGCGCCATATTGACAGGTGGTGCTTGAACGTCTGTGATGGTTTCACAGGGCACCGCCGCCGCAGGCGCTGGCGACAGAGCACGCATTTGATGCTCAAAACCACTGATCAACGGACTGGGGCGCAACGCCTCTTCGCCCTCAAACTGTGGGGTACTGAACCAGACCTCGGGTGCGCTGCACACTAACTGTCTAAAGCTAAGCTGAGCCCACTCAAATTCTCGATCAGGGGTAGAACGCGGCGCCTGATGGCGTGCCAAAGCAGAGAAAGGAATAAAAGGATTCGGTTTGGGCACTGCTGGAAACACCTGATCGGTGAGCCCCAAGACCCACACCCCATCCCAATGCCCCCCTTCTGCCTCGAGCATGCCCAACACATCTAAACGCGCATCGGGATCGCGTTCGGGCTGGAACAGCACCTCTTGGCATAGCCGCCGAAACACGTAAAGCGCATGCCCAAAACTCATTTCCCCAAGTGCCAGCCCATACTGAGCAAATTGTGCCAACCGCTCTTCCAAGGCCTGTAGCACTTGGTAGGTCACACTGTCTATGGTTTTTTGGTTGGGTAAACCCAGCATCGGCAACCACTGGCGAATACGTTTGGCCCAACCATCAGCGCTGTCTTGACGAGGGGCATTTTGTACCTGCTCCCATACGGCTGACCAACCGGCATAAAAGTCAGGCACGCATTGTTCTAACCATTGCTGCCACTGCGGCAAGCTCACCAGTAATATCTCATCATGTCGCCACTGCGCATCCAGGCGTGGCCCGGCGATGGCCAATGGACCACTCGCATTATTTAGCAAAGCAGGACCGAGTTCTTTAGGACTCACTGTAGGCTGGGCTGGGTTTTGCCGCCATGCCTGCTGCCAGGCCTTGAGCAGATCTAACCAAGACAATATTTGACGTACCTGAGGCCATTCATTCAACGGACGGCCCACCGCCATATTCCAGCCGCCATCAAATTGATGATCCAGCACGCGACGCGCAAAGGGTGCCTGCTTTTCCAGCTCGGCAGCGACGATCGCATAGCGGCCCTGTGGGTGGCGTTGCAGTTGCTCTTGGGCCCATTGGGCCGCCAACTGCCACTCATGCTCGGAGGCATCCGCCTGTACCTGCCAAATAGAATGGGCCTGGGTGGCGGGCCATTGCAGCACTGATTGGTGCACCGACTGCTCTTGGAGGGCGCGCTGCAGTCTTTCAATGCGGGGGGAAAACTCATGAAAGCCCACCCAGACGATGTGCTCAGCATCAAAAGGCATCTGCGCCTCTTCAAATGCCTGGATAATGCGATTCACACTGCGATTTTCATCATCCAGATCATGGGCCTGTAAATAGGCTTCATACGCGCGGCGCCACACCAGAAAACGCTCGTGATCGAGGTTTTGTTCGGCGTCTTGTACCTGGATCGACCACTCATCCAACAAACGATCGGCTTCATAGGCAAGCTTGGCTGCCTGTACAATATCAATCAATGGGCTTTCATCGGCATCGCTTTGGCGAATGACCTCTTCCCACACTTGGACAGCACTAAAGGCGTCGAGTACATAAGCCGCAGGCATTTGGGTCGATGTGACGATGAGGTCCTCTTCGCAACGTCGCAGCCAAGCACTGAGCGGCAACACCTCGGCAATGACCATGGCTTGCTGTGGATCCGCTAGGTGCTGCTGAAAAAAGCCCAGAACACGGCGTGCATAGCGATTATTGACCGTAATGATTTGCGTTTTTTCGGGTGGCAACTCGAGTAAATCATGGTGTTCAATGCTCTCTAATCGTTTTGATGCCACGACATCCCCCTATTATTTTATTTATCCGTCTATTCATGTCTGAAACCCTACCCCCAATAGAGCTTGCAGGATCCATTTGGTTTCACTCGGGTGCGACCAACTGGGGCAACCCAAGGCGCATGGCGTTATTGGCAGCCATCCAAGAAAAGGGTTCTATTTCTGCGGCTGCTCGGCATATCAACCTGAGCTATAAAGCAGCCTGGGATGCCGTCAACACCATCAATGGTCTCGCCTCAGAAGACCTCATTATATGTGCCACCGGGGGCACCCGAGGCGGCGGTGCCTGGCTGAGCCCCAAGGCCAAAGAGATTTTGGCCCTCTACCAACAAATGCAGCAACTGCATGAGCAGTTTATCGAATATCTCGGCCAAATAGAGCCCGGTAATCGCGATGCCTTGGCGCTATTGCAAAAAATGTTGGTCCACACCTCGGCACGTAATACCTTTATGGGCACCATCAAACATATCCAAGAAGATGCTGTCCATGCCCTGCTCACCCTAGACATCGGACTGTCTACACCCATACAAGCCGCAATCACCCAAAACAGTCGCCGCACACTCGAGCTGGCCCCAGGCCAGGAAACCTTGGTGTTTATCAAGGCGGCAGCCGTACGCCTTTCCCTCGACAAGCCCCAACCCCAGCCTACTGAAAGTCTGCTAAAAGCCCGTGTACTCAACACGAAGTGCAGCCCAGATTATAGGCAATTTCTATTGGCTCTTGAGCAACGCGAAGAGCTTTCTGTCCTACTGCCTAAAAATGAAATGCAGCATTGGCCAGAAGTACTGCCTGAATTTCTGTGGGCGCGCATCTGCGCTAATCATGTATTAGTCGGCCGTTCGGGCCTGCAATAAAGCCTCATCCAAAACACTGCCCATCGAAGGTTGTCCACAGTATGAGAGGCAGAGGGCCAAATGATCAAAGCCATCCTGCTGCACCGTTAATTCAGGCATAATTTATGCCATGTCTCTTTCTCGTGACGAATTACTCATCGATGCATTTGTGCAGGCCCTGTGGCTCGAAGAGGGGCTGGCCCAAAATACGCTCGCCGCGTATCGCAGTGATTTGTTGTTATTGTCAGGCTGGTTAGCCGAGCAACACCGCAGTCATTTGCTCCAAGCGCAGCCGGCATGGTTACAGCAATGGCTTAGCGACCCGGCGCTGGCCCCCCGTGCCAGTACCGTCAATCGGCGCTTGGCCAGCATTCGTAAGTTTTTTGGTTGGGCGGCACGAGAAAAACACCTCCAAGATGACCTGACGCATCAACTACATACGGCCAAAAGCAGTCCTCCGCTGCCCCACAGTCTGAGCCAAGAACAAGTCGAGGCATTGCTCAATGCCCCTGCTGAGCACACCACGCAGGGGGCGCGCGATCGGGCCATGCTCGAGACACTCTACGCGACAGGATTGCGCGTCAGCGAGCTCATTGCCATCGAACTGCATCATTGCGATTTTGATGCAGGCATCATCCACGTGCAGCATGGTAAAGGAGGCAAAGCACGATTGGTCCCCCTAGGAGAACACGCCCAGCAGAGCATCGTGCATTACGTGCAGCAGGCTCGACCGCAGCTATTAAAAAACAGACAAAGCCCATTTTTATTTATCACTCGCCTCGGGCGCGGCATGAGCCGTCAAGCCTTTTGGCAGCTCATTAAAAAACATGCACTAAAGGCCGGTATCGATGCCCCGATCTCACCGCACACATTGCGTCACGCCTTTGCTACCCATCTGTTGGAGCACGGCGCTGATTTACGTGCGGTGCAATTACTCTTGGGGCACGCCGATATCTCAACTACCCAGATTTATACGCATGTGGCCCAGCACCGCCTCAAAGCAATTCACCAAGATCACCATCCTCGCGCTTAATTATTATGTTGCACACTTTCGGTCTGATTCTGCCTGATGTTCTGTTAGTTTTGGTGGGCTGGTTGCTATTTCGCAGCCAATGGCTGTCCAGAGAGTTTTTTAACCATACGGAAAAATTGGTTTACTACGTATTTTTTCCCGCCTTACTTTTTCAATCGGTCACTCAAAACCCCCTCAGTCTTCAACAGATCACGACCCTGGGCTTGGCCTCATGGCTCTTGGTGCTAGGCGGTATTGCGCTATCATTTTTGGCATTTCCCGTGCTGCGCCCCACTGAAAACAAGTTTCATTCCATCGCTCAGTGCTGCTATCGCTTTAATACCTATATCGCCTTATCTATTGCGACAGCAGTGGCCAGTCAGGCTGGCCTCGGAGTGATGGCGATTTATGTCGCATTGACCGTCCCGGTGGTTAATTTTGCGGCCGTTTATACCCTCGCCCAAAAAAGTAACAGTGGGGTATTGTCTGCGGTATTAAAAAACCCCCTCATCTTGTCAACCTTAGCAGGTTTTGCCTGGAACACCACCGGATTAAGCCTGCCCAACCCAGTGGATATGACACTGAGCCGCTTGGGTGCGAGTGCCTTGCCATTGGGGCTAATCTGTGTGGGGGCTTCACTTTCTTTACAGGCCATTCATGGTGCTAAAATGCTCATTGGCTGGGTCACTGTGACACGGCTGCTAGCGATGCCGGTGTTGGCCTTGTTGCTTAATATGTGGTTGCCGCTATCACCCCTAGAAAAGCAGATGCTGCTCTTATTTGCCAGTGTCCCCCCTGCCACGGCCAGCTATGTATTGGCGGTACGTATGGAGGGCGATGGGCAGCTCGTCGCACTCACCTTATCGATCAGCACACTGTTGGCTGCCCTGACCCTACCACTTTGGATGATGATCAACTATCTCTAAAACACTCTGCACACAGAGGGTTTTCCGTCGGAGCAAGCCCCTATGCCCTACACTGTTTACCTCGAAGACGAAGCCGCAACGGCTGCTTTTGCCCAACAATTGGCACCCCTTTTGGCGCACCCGCCCCATAGCGGGGGCAGCATTTATTTGCACGGTGATTTAGGCGCAGGAAAAACCACCTTTGTCCGCGCTTTTTTGCGGACCCTAGGCGTTTCAGGTCGCATCAAAAGTCCCAGCTATGCCTTGGCCGAGAGCTACCAATTGCCCGCGCAAAATGCTTATCATTTGGATTTTTATCGCTTTGACGACCCGCGCGAATGGATTGATGCTGGGTTTAGAGAATTACTCACTGAGGCCAATGCCATTGTCTTGATTGAATGGCCAGAAAAAGCCCAAGGCCTATTGCCTGATCCTGATTTAGCCCTGCATTTGCATTATCAGGCCTCAGGCCGCAGTTTGAGCCTGCACCCCCATAGCGACAAAGCGCAACACTGGGTACAACAGATCGTCAGCGGCGCGGGAGATCAAAAATAGACTCAAGCCCAAAACCACCCCTCAAGTTAGCGTTTATTAACCGTGGTCCATTCCACTTGCCTCGGGAACAAGCTATAATAATTCTAGAAGTTTGAGCTATCGCATTGATATCAAAGGAACTTAGCAGTCCCAGAGCATATTAAACAGCCTCATTTTCCATGAGTTTTCTGTTGCGCAGCGCCATTTACCCGAGCAAATGGCCCGCGTCGTTGTCTTTACACCACTTATGCCTATTGCTCCTCTGACACGCTAACCAAAGGGATCACCATGGCCAAAAAACAAAATACAAACCACCCCCTGTCTCCGCGCATGCCTCAGCGACGGGGCTTTGTTGCGGCGGCCACCACATTATTAGTCTTTCCCGTCATTCCCCGCTTGGCACACGCCTCGCAGGTGGTGGCCGTACGTACTTGGCCGGCAGATGAGTACACTCGAGTGACGCTAGAGTTAGGCACAGAGCTCAAAACCGAACATTTCACCTTGGATGATCCCGATCGCTTGGTGGTTGACCTGCATGGGGTCAAGCTAAACGACACCCTAAAACAACTCAACGGCATGGTCCAAGCCAACGACCCCTACATCAAAGAGGTGCGCGTGGGGCAAAACACCCCCGATGTGGTGCGTCTGGTCCTGGATCTCAAACAGCCCATTGCCCCGCAGGTATTTACACTTAAGCCTGTGGGAGACTATCAATACCGATTTGTGATTGACCTCTATCCGCTCGTGGCCCAAGACCCAATTTTGGCATTGCAGCAGCAGTTTGACGATGATGATCCCTTGGCATCGGTACTCGAAGAGCTGGCCATGAATCAGTCCCCAAGCACCTCGGTGCCCAAGGTCGAGGGGCAAAAACCACCCAGCAGCTCTAAGCCCCCCAAGACGGCTCAGAAAAGCTCGCCTCCCCCGGTTAAAAGCGCACCCAGTCAGCGCCCCATTTTAATTGCCATTGACCCTGGGCACGGAGGCGAAGACCCCGGTGCAATGGGCCCTAACGGCACACGCGAAAAAGATGTGGTCTTACAAATTGCACGTAGACTGCAAAAACAAATTGATGCACAGCCCAATATGCGTGCCTACCTAACACGTGATGGTGACTTCTTTGTGCCCCTACACGTACGGGTCCAAAAAGCACGTCGGGTACAGGCAGACCTTTTTGTCTCCATACACGCAGACGCTTGGGTCAAACCCACCGCTAGAGGCTCATCTGTCTATGCCTTGTCCCAAAATGGGGCCAGTAGTACAGCCGCGCGCTGGCTGGCCAATAAAGAAAATGAGGCAGATATGGTCGGCGGACTCAACGTCAAGTCACATGACAAACAGGTAGCACAGGTATTGCTGGATCTCTCGACCGCAGCCCAAATCAATGACTCGCTCAAGGTGGGCTCTCAGGTACTCAGCAATATCGGTCAAATCAACCGCCTCCACAAAAACCAGGTCGAGCGAGCCAATTTTGCTGTCTTGCGGGCGCCTGATATCCCCTCTATTTTGGTGGAAACCGCTTTTATCAGTAACCCCGAGGAAGAGCGCCTGTTGCGCAGCAGTAGCCACCAAGAGAAACTGGCTAAAGCCATCCTGTCAGGTATTCAGGGTTATTTCAAATCAGGGGCGGCGCTGGCACAGCGCAGCTAGCCGGCCAGCAACAACCATCAAGAACGATGGTGGTAACGGCTGACCAAATGTCGGCCTAAACGCCACAACAGCCCCAGCAACACTGGCACCGCGGCGGCGCTGATGCCAACCAACACGATGGTGTTCAAATGATCGCGAATAATGGGGATATGGCCGAAAAAATACCCCAAACTAACCAAACCAAAAATCCATAGGCAAGCGCCCGCGATGTTATAAAACTGAAACCACCCGCGATGCATTTGCCCGACCCCGGCAACAAAAGGGGCAAAGGTGCGAAAAAGAGGCAAAAAACGCGAAATCACCAAAGTCTTGCCCCCATGCTTTTCATAAAACGCGTGGGTTTTGACCAATGCCTTGCGATCCAGGAAACGGGACTCCTCAGTAAAGACACGAGGCCCTACATAACGACCGATGTGATAGTTGACGGTATTACCCAAAATCCCCGCGAGGACCAGTAATACACTCAATAGCACTGGGTCCAGAGACCCAGCCGCCCCGAAGGCACCGGCGATAAATAGTAATGAATCCCCAGGCAAAAATGGAAAAATTACAAGTCCTGTTTCGCTAAAAATAATGCAAAACAATATAAGATAAATCCAAGCCCCGTATTGCTCTACCCATAGACCCAGATATTGGTCTATTTGTAATAACATGGTAAGTATTTCAGGCATCAGGCAACCGCCTTTGAAAAATAAATAATCTGATTTATGTTTTAATGACTTGCCCAGCTCAGTGCTGCAAACCGTAAAGAATACTGTATTTTAACCTCTATGTCTGCCCATCGACCCATACAGCCTTTAAATCCTACCCTGGTCAATCAAATTGCTGCCGGTGAGGTCATTGAGCGTCCCGCATCGGTGCTCAAAGAGTTAGTAGAGAACAGCATCGATGCCCAAGCAACCCATATTGATATCCGCCTGGATGGCGGCGGGATTCGGCGCATCGCAGTCAGTGACGACGGCCATGGCATCGCGGTAGAGCATCTGCCACTGGCTTTACAAGCGCATGCCACCAGTAAAATTACCTCATTGGCAGATTTAGAGCAGGTGGGCTCAATGGGCTTTAGAGGCGAGGCCCTGCCTTCCATTGCATCGGTGTCGTATCTGCATCTTAGCTCACGCACCGCCGACAGCGAGCATGCATGGGCCATTACCGGCCCCGAACAGGCCCCCGAGCCCACCAGCGGCCCCCAGGGCACACGCATCGAGGTGCGCGCCCTATTTGACAAGGTGCCCGCCAGGCGTAAATTTTTACGTACCGAACGCACCGAGTATGGACATTGTCTAAAAATACTCAAGCGCATTGCATTGGCCCATCCGAACATCCATTTTCAATTGACGCATAATCAAAAAATGGTTGCCAACTGGCCCGCGGGGCATTTTGGTGAGCGCCTCAAGGACATCCTCGGCGAGGAATTTATCTTGCACTCGGTGCCCTTGGAAAATGAACACGAACACATCAAATTATTTGGTCGCATTATTCGCCCCGAGCACGCCAATAGCAAAGAACCCCAATTACTGTACGTCAATGGCCGTTATGTGCGCGATTATCGATTACAGCACGCCGTCCGCCAAGCTTATCGCGATGTCTTGCACGGGGATCGCCAACCCACCTATGTGCTTTTTCTTTATGTAGACCCCAAAGAGGTGGATGTCAATGTGCATCCGGCCAAGCACGAAGTGCGTTTTCGTAATGATGGTGCCGTATATCGCTTTGTACTGGATAATATCAGCCAGACCTTGGCGGGCCTGCCCCTCGGTGAAGAGGCGCTGACCCGACCCACCGCACCGGCGCCCGCAGCGCATAGAAACGCTGACGCAGTCCCTCACCCCCCAGCAACGCCCACAGCGGCGGCGCCCAGGCACTGGACGCCCCCCCACCATCAGCAATCCGCACTGCCGTTGCGTCAATCCTCATCGGCCGCGCGGCAAGCATGGCAAAAACTGTACGAGCCCTTGCCCGAGGCTGCCCCATCCCAGGCTGCGTCTGCGCAGCCCTTGTCAGCAGACACTGAAGAATACCCCTTGGGGATGGCGATTGCTCAATTACATGGGATTTATATTTTGTCCCAAACACGCGATGGGCTTTTGCTGATCGATATGCATGCCGCACACGAGCGTGTGGTGTACGAGCGCATGAAAGAAAAATACCAAAGCCAAGAGCTGGTCAGCCAAGAACTGCTCGTGCCGGTAGTCATGCCACTCGATGAGGCTCAAATGGGTTTGTTAGAAGAGCACCAAGACACGTTGAGTGCCCTGGGACTGCACATCAGTCCCAGTGGCCCCCAACATGTCAGTGTACGCGCGGTGCCCGCCATGCTGAGCCAAGGAAGCATCGAAGCCATGGTGCGCGAGGTGTTGGCTGAGCTCGGCGAGTTTGGGCAAAGCGCGCAACTGCAAGCCCAACATCATCAATTATTGGCGACGATGGCCTGCCATGGCTCGGTACGGGCCAATCGGCGCCTGAGCCTGGATGAAATGAATGCACTGCTGCGGGATATGGAACGCACGGACCGAGCAGGTTTGTGTAACCATGGCCGCCCAACCTGGCATTTTTGGCATCTCAATGATTTAGATAAACTCTTTCTGCGCGGACAATAATACTCAGCCGTATGAATACCTCACCTGTTGTCTTCCTCATTGGCCCAACGGCGGCAGGCAAAAGTGCCGCCAGTCTGGCTTTGGCCAAACGCTGGCCCATTGAAATTATTGCGATGGATTCAGCGACCATCTATAAAGATATGGATATCGGCACGGCTAAGCCCAGCGCTGCTGAGCGTGCACACATCCCCCATCACCTACTCGACGTCAGAGATCCCGCCCAAAGCTATGATGTCGCCACCTTTGTGGATGACTGTATCCAACAGGTCAAAGCCATCCAAGCGCGCGGCCATCAGGCAGTGATCTGTGGGGGAACGATGATGTATTACCATGCATTGACCCGAGGGCTCAGCCCCGTACCGACGAGCAGCCCAGAAGTACGCACCCGCATCGAAGCGCAGGCCCACGACCTTGGCTGGGCCGCCATGCACGAGCGCTTGTCCGTCGTGGACCCCGACAGCGCACAAAGAATTGCCCCAAATGACAGCCAGCGCATAGGACGCGCACTGGAGGTCTACGAGCAGACTGGCACGCCCCTGTCAGTATGGCAAAAAAAACCTCGCCATCAGGCATTTCAATTTCCCTACCTGACGCTCAGCATCGAGCCCAAACAGCGTCAACTGCTGCACCCGCGTATCCGTGCGCGCTTTTTAAAAATGATTGATGAGGGCTTTGTGGATGAAGTGCACCGCCTATATCAACGCGGCGATCTACATGAGCAACTGCCCTCTATTCGCTGTGTGGGCTACCGCCAAATCTGGCATTATTTACAGGGAAATTGCGATTTAGAGACGGCCATTGAAAAGGGTATCCATGCCACCGAACAACTGGCCAAAAGACAAATGACCTGGTTGCGCTCATTTAAAGAGCGCCAACCCATTGATTGTATGACCGATGAGGTCGCAGCCCGAGCAGTCGATATCATCGCTACCCAGTGGCCGCTCCCTTCAACTGACTAAATGACTAAATGATTTCCAGGCGATCCACCGCGCGCGTGGCCTCAGTTTGCACCACCTGACCCAGTGCAATGACCTGCTCGCCCTCCGCCTGCAATGTGGTCGTGACTGCCTCGGCCTGCGCTTGGGACACGATGAGCACCATTCCAATGCCACAATTAAAGACCCGATGCATTTCCTCATCAGCCACCTGACCTTGGGTTTGCAGCCATTGAAATAATGCCGGCAGCTGCCAAGCCGTTGACTGGATCTGCGCCCCTAAACCAGCAGGCAGCACGCGTGGGATGTTTTCACTGAGCCCCCCGCCCGTAATATGCGCCATCCCTCTGATGGCACCAGGATGTGCTTTAAGGGCGGCGAGGACAGAGCGCACATAAATGCGGGTTGGCGCCATGATTAAATCAGCCAATGTCTGCCCCTCTATGGTGTCCTGTGGGCCAGCGCCCGCACGCTCGAGGATTTTACGGATCAATGAATATCCATTGGAATGAGGGCCACTAGAGGGCAGGCCCAATAGCACATCGCCCGCTTGGATTTGCTGGCCATCAATGAGCGCTTCTTTTTCTACGATGCCAACGGCAAAGCCGGCCAGATCATATTCCCCCTCGGGGTACATGCCGGGCATCTCAGCAGTTTCGCCCCCAATCAACGCACAGCCTGCTTGGGTACACCCCTCGGCAATACCGGCCACCACCTCGGTGGCGGTCTCAACAGAAAGCACGCCACAAGCAAAATAGTCTAAAAAGTACAACGGTTCAGCGCCCTGCACTAAAATATCGTTGACACTCATCGCTACGAGGTCTATACCCACTGTACGATGACGTTGCCAATCAAAGGCTAAACGTAGCTTTGTGCCGACGCCATCAGTACCGGAGACCAACACTGGCTGGCGGTAGCCAGCAGGGATTTCAAATAAGGCACCAAAGCCGCCTAAGCTGGACAATACGCCCGGGCGCATCGTGCGCTCAACCAAGGGCTTGATACGTTGCACAAGGGCTTCGCCGGTATCAATATCTACACCAGCATCCCGATAAGTCAGAGGTGTTTGCGATGTCACTGTTTTCTTTGTCATGAGCCTTGCCATGGGATGTAAAAAAATACCAAGTTGGATAGAATTGTACGACACATGCACCAACAATTGATTCTGGATATTTCCCCAGCCCCTCAGCCGACCCTCGCTAACTACGTTGTCGGCACCAACCAACAGGCACTGGCCGCATTACACGAGTGCTCGCCAGGGCGTGCCATTTATCTGTGGGGCCCACAGGGCGTGGGCCGCACCCATCTGCTCAAGGCAATGGCTGAGTCCCACCAAGGGCTCTACTTTAGTGCATTTACTCCTTCGGCACAGCTGTTGCGTTTTACCCAAGATGACACCCCACTGCCCACATTGCTGGCCATTGACGATGTTGATTTGCTCAACACGGCAGCCCAAAGTGCTTTGTTTGGTATTTATAATCGTTGGCGCTTACTACAAGGCTCAAAGCAGGCATTTATCATACTCAGTGCCGGAGCCAAAGCCCCATTGCATTTGGAAATCCGCGACGATTTGCGCACACGTTTGGCCTGGGATCTCGTTTTTTACCTCGAACAGCTATCTGATGAGGCACGGGCACAGGCCATCCAAAACCGTGCCCAGGCGCGTGGTTTACAATTAAGCCCCGAGGTCATCCGTTGGGTGCTGACCCACTACTCGCGCAACATGAGTCGGCTCAGTGCCCTAGTCGATGCCTTAGATCATCATTCTTTGGTGCGTAAACGCGCCATTACCGTTCCTTTTTTACGTCAATTACTGGCTGAACAAACCGCCAATAAACCACATAATGACTAAACCCCAAAACCTAGCTTTATTTGATTTAGACCATACGCTTTTACCCCTGGACAGCGATTACCATTGGGCAGATTTTTTAGCCCGTTCAGGGCATGTCGGTGACCCCGAGACGGCCTTACGGCGTAATGACGAGCTGATGCAGCGCTACACCGAGGGCAACCTCAGTGCCGAAGAGTCCTTTGGGTTTATGCTCGGACTCATCGCGCATCGGCCCATGGCCCAGTTACAGCAATGGCACGATGAGTTTATGGAAAAAATCATCTTGCCAGCCATCAGTGATGAGGCACGTGCCTTGCTCAAAAAACATCAGCAGGCGGGTGATTTATGCGCCATTGTGACGGCCACCAACGAGTTTGTCACCGCACCCATCGCTCAAGCCCTCGGCGTTGAGCATTTGATCGCAACCATTCCAGAGCGCCAAGGGGATCAATTCACGGGTCGTGTCTCAGGTATTGCTAGCTATCAAGCAGGGAAAATCACCCGTGTGGATACTTGGCTAGCGGATTTAGGCCATCAACGAGATGATTTCGAACGCATTTGGTTTTATAGTGATTCTATTAATGACCTGCCGCTGATGGAGATCGTCAGCGATCCTGTTGCCACCAACCCTTGCCCACAACTGCGCGCTCATGCTCAAAAAAACGACTGGCAAATCATTGAGTTATTTTCCGAGCACCCAACCCAATAAACTTTTATGTTGACCCGAAGAATAAAAAATTTCATTCGACGTGTTTTGAAACCCGATTCCTCTACCCCCTTGCGTATAGCAGCCGATGAACACAAAATAAATAAACGCCACGTCTCCCGTCATGCCATCAAAGTCTGCGAGGTACTGCAGGACCATGGCTTTGAGGCATATGTGGTCGGCGGGGCCGTGCGCGATCTATTGGTTGGCATACCGCCCAAAGATTTTGACGTGGCCACCAATGCCACCCCAGAACAAATTCGGCCGCTTTTTCGCCGTGCCTTTATTATTGGCCGCCGCTTTAAACTCGTGCATGTGGTCTTTGGCCGCGAGGTGATCGAGACATCTACCTTTAGGGCGGCCTCTAATCAGGGACATCAGACCGACCAACACGGGCGGATTTTGCGTGACAATGTCTACGGCACCCTGCGCGATGATGCTGCGCGACGCGATTTTACCTTTAATGCCCTGTACTATGACCCGCGCACCCAAGAGGTGATTGATTTTCATCAGGGTGTAGAGGATCTCAAAAACCAGGTCGTGCGCATTATTGGCGATGCCGAAACCCGTTTTCGCGAAGACCCGGTGCGCATGCTACGCGCCATTCGTTTTGCCGCCAAACTCGATGCCAAAATCGCTCCAAACACCCATGCGCCCATCAAAAAACTGGCCCATCTAATAGACAACGTGCCCACTTCGCGCCGTTTTGATGAGGCCATTAAATTGCTGAGCTGCGGTCAAGCCATCGCCTGCTTAAAACAATTAGACAGCGAGGGCTTAATCAAATATATCTTTTCGGTTTTTCCAAAAATATATGCACAGGAAGAAGGCGCCCGCTTTTTAGATCTGGCCTTTGAGCGCACTGACCATCGCGTACGCACCGGGCAATCTATTAGCCCCAGTTTTTTGTTTGCTGCCTTACTGTGGCCACTGGTCCGCCAATTATGGCAAACCGAGCAGGACAACGGCGTCCCACCCATACCCGCCATGGCCAACGCTTGTGCGCGAGTACTCGATGAATATGCAACCGAAATAGCGATTCAACGCCGCTTCCAATCAGACATGCGCGAAATTTGGTTCATGCAAGCTCGCTTTCATCGGGTCAGCAACCGCGCGATTTGGCGAATGGTCGAGCAGCCCCGCTTTCGAGCGGCTGTGGATTTTCTACAGCTGCGCGCGGCCACACGTGAATTCGATAGTGTTCAAGCCCAGTGGTGGATGGATTTAGCCAACGGCAACTACGATACCCGCGCTGAGATGATCGCCCAGCGTGCCCCCGCACGCAAAACCGCACGTCGTCGCAGAAGACGCGGACGCAGGCGCAACACTCCAAAGAGCAACCCACAAAACAACTAACCCCCTGCGAGCATCCTCTCATGGTCACTGCCTATATTGCACTGGGTGCCAATCTTGGTACGCCCCTAAAGACACTACGCGCAGCCAGTCATGCGTTGGCCACCTTGCCCCACACACGGCTGGGTGCCGGCTCACGTATTTATCGCAGTGCCCCTGTCGATGCGACAGGGCCTGATTTTTATAATGCCGTCTTGAGTCTACATACTCAGCTCGATGCGCATGAGCTCTTAGCCCACATGCAGTCCCTGGAAAACATCCACGGACGAGTGCGCAGCTATCCCAATGCGCCGCGCACGCTCGATCTAGATTTACTGCTATACGGCAACCACACCATACACACACCCACCCTCACTGTGCCTCACCCACGAATGCATCTCAGGGCCTTTGTGCTCATGCCTTTGGCAGATATTGCCCCCGAGATGCAGCTTGAACAGGGCGCAATTGGCTGTTTGATCGCTCAGTGCAGCGACCAGGCCATCACCCCTATTAATGAACTCTTGATCAATCCATAAGGAAAACTTCATGTCCTCTCAACGAATCGCTTTTGTGACCGGAGGCCTGGGCTGCATTGGCACTGCCATCGCTCGACAACTACATGACCAAGGTCATCGCGTGCTGGTCGGGTACTACCCTGCCGAAGATTTCACCTCTTGGCAAAGCACCCAATCGGCAGATGGCTATGAATTTGATGGCTATGCCGTCGATGTGGCTGATTGCGACGCTGCCCGTGCTTGTGTGGAAAAAATACACGGCGATGGCCATCACATCGATATTTTGGTCAACAGCGCAGGCATCACCCGCGATGCCACCCTACGCAAAATGAGCCTGCAACAATGGCAAGAGGTGCTACGCACCAACCTTGATTCGATGTTTAACATGACCCAACCCCTGCTTGAGCCCATGCTGGAAAAGGGCTGGGGCCGTATTGTGAACATTTCATCGGTCAATGGCAGCAAAGGCGCTTTTGGGCAAACCAACTATTCAGCTGCTAAATCAGGGATTTACGGGTTTACCAAAGCCCTGGCCTTGGAAACCGCCCGCAAAGGGATCACGGTCAATGCCGTTTCCCCTGGCTATATTGACTCTCCTATGGTGGCAGAGGTCCCTCAGGAAACGCTTGAGCAACACATCCTCACGGAAATCCCCATGGGCCGACTGGGTAAACCTGAGGAAATCGCAGCCATGGTCGGCTTTTTAGTCAGCGATGCGGCCGCCTTTATTACCGGTGCCAATATGCCCGTCAACGGCGGCCAGCATCTGTACTAAGGACCTATTGCCCAAGCTTAAACGGGCATAATCGGGAGGTCTGGAGTTTCTTTACGCCATTGCGCAGGTCCGCTCACATGCACCGACTCGCCGCGCCCATCAACGGCAACGGTCACAGGCATGTCGTGGACCTCAAACTCGTAAATGGCCTCCATCCCCAAATCCTCAAAGGCCACCACACGCGCTTTACGGATGGCCTTGGAGACCAGATAGGCGGCCCCGCCGACCGCAATCAAATAAGCTGACTGATGCTTTTTGATGGTCTCTACCGTTTGGGGACCGCGCTCTGCTTTGCCAATCATTGCAATCAACCCGGTCTCACCCAACATCATTTCGGTAAATGCATCCATCCGTGTGGCTGTGGTGGGCCCAGCAGGCCCCACCGCCTCATCGCCCACAGGGTCAACAGGCCCGACGTAGTAAATCACCCTGTTGGTAAAATCCACCGGCAATGGTTCGCCGTTGGCGAGCATTTGCTGAATCCGTTTATGGGCCGCATCACGCCCCGTCAATAAGCGCCCTGACAGCAGTAACGTTTGCCCGGGCTGCCACTGCGCCACCTGCTCAGGGGTGAGCTCATCAAGATTAACGCGCTGTGATTTTTGCTCATCGGGAGCCCACTCTACATCGGGCCATGTCTCGGGCGCTGGTGGGGTGAGCTCAACAGGCCCTGTCCCATCTAATACAAATTCTACATGACGGGTGGCTGCGCAGTTTGGAATCAACGCCACAGGCTTGGATGCCGCATGTGTTGGGAATGTTTTTATTTTAACGTCCAGTACCGTACTCAACCCGCCGAGTCCTTGGGCCCCAATCCCCAAAGCATTAATGCGCTCATACAGATGCAGACGCAGCTCATCCAGTTTACTTTGAGGGCCTTTTGCCAATAAATCCAACATATCCAACGGCTCAGATAAGGACTCTTTGGCCAGCAGCATGGCCTTATCGGCAGACCCCCCTACCCCAATTCCTAAAATCCCCGGCGGACACCAACCCGCCCCCATTTGAGGCACGGTTTCGAGTACCCAATCAACCAGCGAATCGCTGGGATTGAGCATGGCAAAATGTGCTTTATTTTCAGAGCCCCCACCTTTGGCAGACACATGTAAATGTACCTGATGCCCCGGCACCAAACTGATTTGCAACATACAGGGGGTATTGTCACGCGTGTTTTTGCGCTCAAAGATAGGATCCGCAACCACTGAAGCACGCAGGGGATTATCTGCATTGAGATAGCCCTGGCGCACCCCCTCATCACACAGCGCTTGCAAACTCAAGTCACTGTCAAAGCGCACGCCCATGCCAATTTCCATAAAAATATTGACCACCCCCGTATCCTGACACATGGGGCGATGGCCAAAAGCGCTCATCCGTGAATTGCTCAAAATTTGTGCTAAGGCATCTCGGGCCGCGGGACTTTCCTCACGGTCGTATGCCTGACTCAAGTGTTCAATAAAGTCGGTGGGATGGTAATAGCTGATGTATTGCACTGCATCCGCGATGGATTGAATTAAATCTTCTGCCTTAATAATCGTTGTTTTCATAAAAAACCCTTTTGAAACTGCTCATCCATTTTTCAATGATACCTCTAAAGTCGTGACTGAATTCGCGGGAATACTCATTATTTCTGCTAAAATGGGTGTTTTTATCTGCTAAATTTTGGCGAGACAATGCTCACCTTTCAGGAAATCACTTTAAAACTTCATCAGTACTGGGACAAACATGGTTGTACGCTGCTACAGCCCTATGACATGGAGGTAGGCGCTGGCACCTCGCACACAGCGACCTTTTTGCGCGCCATCGGCCCTGAGCCTTGGCATGCCGCCTATGTCCAGCCTTCACGCCGTCCTGCCGATGGACGCTATGGCGACAATCCCAATCGCTTGCAACACTATTATCAATACCAGGTCGTGCTGAAACCGGCCCCACGCGATATGGTGGATGTTTATCTTGATTCTTTGACTGCTTTGGGCATCAATGCACAAGAGCATGACATCCGCTTTGTTGAGGATGACTGGGAAAACCCTACCTTGGGGGCTTGGGGCCTCGGGTGGGAAATCTGGCTCAACGGCATGGAAATCACCCAATTTACCTATTTTCAACAGGTGGGGGGCCTCGATTGTGTCCCGGCGACCGGTGAGATTACCTACGGTCTAGAGCGTTTGGCCATGTACCTACAGCGAGTAGAAAGCGTTTATGACCTGGTCTGGACCCGCACACCCGATGGCAAAAACATCTACTACCGTGATGTTTTCCATCAAAACGAGGTCGAGCAATCCAAATTTAACTTTGAGTATGCAGATACCGACATGCTCTTTAAGCACTTTGCTAATCACGAGCATGAGGCCCAACGACTGCTCGAAATCCCCTTGCCTTTACCGGCTTATGAGCAGACCTTAAAAGCTGCCCATACTTTTAATTTACTAGACGCCCGCGGTGCCATTAGTGTGACCGAACGTGCTGCTTACATTGGACGTATCCGTGCGTTGTCTCGTGCGGTCGCACAAGCCTATTATGATTCTCGCAAAGCGCTTGGCTTTCCTTTGTTGCACTCAACTTCTGCGGAGACGGTCTAATGCATCACGCCCAGTCTACTGATCATACTGCACCCCTATTGATTGAACTGCTCACCGAGGAGCTCCCCCCAAAGGCATTACCCAAGCTGGGCCAGGCCTTTGCCCAAGGGATTGTCCATGTCTTGCAGCAAAAGCACCTGCTCGGCACACAACCACAGTTTGACACCTATGCCACGCCACGTCGTCTGGCAGTGTTAATTCATGACGTCCCTGCACAAGCCCCCGATCAAGATTTCAAAGAAAGGTTGATGCCTGTACAAGTCGGTATTGATGATGCCGGCCAAATGACTGAGCCGCTGAAAAAACGCCTCGCCTCCAAAGGGCTGGACCATTTACAACTCGATGACTTGGTCCGCGAGGCGCACGGCAAACAAGAGTTTCTCTTTGCGGTGGGCAGTGCAGCAGGTGCCACCCTCAAGGACACCGTCCAAGAGGCCCTAGAGTACAGTCTGAACCACCTGCCCATTCCCAAGGTCATGCGCTATCAGCTCGCCGATGGACAAACCAGTGTACGCTTTGTGCGCCCTGCACATGGCTTGGTCGTCCTATGGGGGGATCAACCACTGGATGCTGCCGTTCTAGGATTAACCGCCGGCCAGGAAACCCAGGGTCATCGTTTTATGGCCACCGAGCCCGTCCGTTTTGAACATGCCCAAGACTACGCCTCCACCCTGCTCGATCAAGGTCGGGTGGTGGCTTCTTTTGCCTTGCGCAGGGCACAAATTGCAGAGCAACTCAATGCGCTGTGTGCCGAGCATGGTGCTGTACTTAGCCCTGATCCACAGGATCCCGAGGTCGAGGCCCTGTTGGACGAGGTGACCGCATTAGTCGAGCACCCCACTGTTTATGTGGGTAGCTTTGACCCTGAGTTCCTCGAGGTGCCCGCAGAGTGCCTGATTTTGGCCATGCGCTTGCATCAACGTTACTTCCCCCTCTTTGATGCCAACACCAAACAGCTCACGCATCGTTTCTTGATTGTCAGCAACATGCAGCTCGATGATCCCGCCAATATCATCGAGGGCAACGAGCGCGTGGTGCGCCCGCGCCTCGCAGATGCCCGCTTCTTCTATGAGACAGACCGCCAACAATCATTGCTGGACCGGGTCGACAGTCTGCATCAAAGCGTCTATCACAACAAACTGGGCAGCCAATATGATCGCGTCCAGCGCTTGCGCCGCCTGAGCACTTATATTGCTCAGCACTTAGGGGCGGATGAACAATTAGCAGACCGAGCTGCCCTTTTGGCAAAAGCCGATTTAAATACCCAAATGGTGGGTGAGTTCCCCGAGCTACAAGGCATTATCGGCGGCTATTATGCGGCAGCAGATGGCGAGCCCGCCGAGGTATGTACCGCCTTGCAACAGCAATATGCGCTGCGTATCCAGCAGCCTGTTGATCAGGCCCATCTCATTGCTGCCATTTTATTCATCGCCGAGCGCGTGGATACATTGGTCGGTATTTGGGGCATCGGTCTGGCCCCCACGGGCGAGCGCGATCCCTATGCGCTGCGCCGTGCCGCTTTGGGTCTGATCAGTGCCTACGAGCAGCTCCAAGCGGGGGGCTTTTTCAAGACCCATCAGTTGGATCTGAATGCTCTGTTGGACTTTGCAGCGCAGGGCTACGCTGATGAATTATTGGCTGAAAACACTACCCAAGAGGTGTGCACCTTTATCTATGAGCGCTATCGCAATGCATTGGTGCAACACACAGCCCGTGCCGTGGTTGAGGCCGTCTTGAGCACTCGCCCCCCGCTAGAGCAGGTCCCTGCGCGTATTGCTGCCTGCCAAGATTTTGCACAGCGCCCCGAGGCCGACAGCCTGGCAGCCACCAACAAGCGCATTAGCAATATTTTGCAAAAAGCCCCTCAAGAGCCTCTGCGCCTGGATACGACGCTACTCAAGGAGCCAGCCGAACAGGCGCTGGCACAACGCATCCAAGAGTTGGCCCCGCAGGCGCGCCGCCAATTTGAGGCGCTGGACTTTACGGAAAGCCTCAGCACCATGGCCCAAGCCAAAGAGGCGGTCGATCAATTCTTTGATGAGGTCATGGTGATGGACGAGGATCTCGCCTTACGCCACAACCGCTTGGCGCTGTTATCCGAGCTCTACGAGGCCATGAATTTAACTGCTGATATCTCAAAGCTTGCCGAGTGAACACTGTCATACTAGACCGCGATGGAGTCATTAATTTTGACTCCAAGGAATACATCAAAAGTCCCCAAGAGTGGCAGCCCATCCCGGGCAGCCTCCAAGCCATTGCCCGCCTAAATCAGGCGGGCTGGCGCGTGCTGGTGGCCACAAACCAATCTGGGGTGGCTCGGGGTTTTTACGACATGCACACCCTCAATGCCATCCATCACAAGTTTCAACGACTGTTGGCCCAGGTTGGCGGACATGTTGATGCTATTTTTATTTGTCCCCACGGGCCTGATGATGGCTGCGGCTGTCGCAAACCTAAACCTGGGCTCTTCTTGACAGCCATTCAACGCTTTGAAATTGACCCTCAGCAGACCTACGCAATTGGGGACTCTTTGCGTGATTTACAAGCCGCCGCCCAGGCCGGCTGTCACCCCTGGTTGGTGCGCACTGGTAATGGCACCCAGACCCAGACCCAACCCCTGCCTCAGGGCACGCAAGTCTCAGACGATTTGGCTCAAGCCGTAGACATATGGTTAAAAGGAGTCTGACCGTGCTTGCATTACGTGCCATTGTTTACCAGCTCATCTTAATCGTGACGGTGATCCCGTATTCCTTTGCTTGTTTAATCTGGGCCCCATTGCCCTTGGACTGGCGCTACCGCCTAACCAGTGGCTGGCCTCGCTTTGCGGTTTGGGTTGCTCAGTGGGTACTGGGGGTACGTTGGGAGGTCAAAGGACTCAATCGTTTACCTGCTACCCCTGCGGTGATCCTTTCCAAGCACCAATCCGCTTGGGAAACCATGTTTTATCTGGCCTATTTGCCCCCTCAGGTGTGTTTTGTTTATAAAAAGGAACTCCACCGAATCCCCTTTTTTGGTTGGGGGCTGGCCCTCTTGCGCATGATTCCCATCGACCGCAAACAAGGACGTAACGCCATGGCTCAGGTCACCCGTATTGGTGGGCAGCGCCTCAAAGAAGGACGCTGGCCATTACTCTTTCCTGAGGGGACGCGCATCGCCCCCGGTAAAGCAGGGCGCTATAAAGCGGGCGGCGCGATATTGGCGCATGCGCATCAGGTGGCGATTGTCCCCATTGCAGTTAATTCGGCCGAATGCTGGCCCCGCAATGCCTTTATTAAAACCCCGGGCACCATCACCGTCTCTATCGGGCCCACCATCTCGACCGAGGGGATTAGCGCCGAAGAGGCCAATGCCCAAGCACGCGACTGGATTGAGGCCGAAATGCGGCGCTTAAATCCAGAACGTTACGCCTGATTCCCATGCAGCACTACACGACCTCTTGCGGCCTGCAGTTAGATTATTGTCTCAAACGCAGCCGCCGGCGAACCATCGGTTTTCATATTCGGCCCCATGGTTTAGAGATCCGCGCACCACGTGGGGTGGCCCAACACCAGGTTGAGCGGGCGATTGAGAGTAAAAAAAACTGGCTTAAAACACATCTATATGCCCTGCAACAACGCCAGCAACGCTGGCTAGAGCATAACGATGTCTGGCGCGAGCGAGGTATCTTTCCTTTTTTGGGGCGCCCGGTGCAAATTGCCTTTACTCAGCGATCGCAAACGCACAGCCAAACAGACAACAACCGTATTATTCAATTATGCATCCCGGCTAGCAACCACGCCGATGAGGTTTATAATCATTGCAAGGTCTGGTTGCAGGACCAAGCTCGGCACCACCTGGCCAACCGCCTAAAAGGGTGGGCTGAGGCACACCAAATCAACTACCAACGCTTTACACTGGGCTGGTCTAAACGGACTTGGGGCTGGTGCAAAAGCGATGGGACAATCATGCTCAATTGGCGACTCATCTATTACCCGCAACATCTGATAGACTATGTGGCCACACATGAGCTCACACACATCAGCCACATGCATCATGGCCCCGAGTTCTGGCAGGCGCTGGGTCAAATTTATCCCGATTATCTGGCCGCCAAAGAGGAACTGAGCCATTACCATCCAGCATGTGTGCCTAATTTTTTCTCAAAGGAGTCATCATAATGCGTATACTTCATACCATGATTCGCGTTGGCGATCTGCAGCGTTCCATCGATTTTTATACCGATGTTCTGGGCATGCGTTTGTTACGCCAAAAAGAATATCCTGATGGTCGTTTTACCTTGGCCTTTGTAGGGTACCAAGAAGAAAGCGAAGGAGCCGTCATCGAGCTCACCTACAACTGGGATACCTCTTCCTATGATTTAGGCGATGGGTATGGTCATATCGCCATTGAGGTCGAGGATGCCTACGCCGCCTGCGAGAAAATCAAAAGCAAAGGTGGCAAGGTCGTGCGCGAAGCGGGGCCCATGAAACACGGCACCACCGTGATTGCTTTTGTAGAGGACCCGGATGGCTACAAAATCGAACTGATCCAAGCCAAAGGTCGCAACGATTAATCATTCATCAGGCAGCCAGCCCTTGGCTGCCTCGCCCACCCCTGTGTAGACCCTGCTTAAACATTCGAGACGATGCTCAATATTCTTTGGCTTTGGTTTTTTATTATTGGTCTGCTCAGTGGTGCATACCAATTCCTAGTCCTTCAGCACACTGATGTTTTTGCCGCCATGGTGCGCAGCCTATTTGATATGGCTGAGCTGTCAGTGCAGGTGGTGCTCGTCTTGTTTGGCACCCTTACGCTATGGATGGGCTTTTTACGTATTGCCGAAAAAGCCGGACTCATTGAGCTATTAGCTAAATTACTCAGCCCAATATTAGGGCGGCTGATGCCGGGTGTGCCCCATGGACACCCCGCCTTTGGGCTCATCACCCTCAACTTTGCGGCCAACGGTTTGGGCTTGGACAATGCCGCGACCCCTATTGGTCTGCGGGCCATGCATTCACTACAGAGCTTAAACACTGATCACAAAACAGCCACCAATGCCCAGATACTGTTTTTGGTCTTAAATAGCTCATCACTGACCCTGCTCCCCGTCACTATTTTCATGTATCGGGCCCAGCAAGGGGCTGCCGATCCCACACTGGTGTTCTTGCCCATTTTATTGGCGACTTTCTGCTCGTCCATGGTCGGCCTCATTACTGTAGCTGTGGTGCAAAGGCTGCCCCTATGGCGTCCTTTTTTGCTCTTGACTCTAGGCGGGTTGATTGCGCTCTTTGCACTATTTGTGGCGGTGCTCAGCACCCTGAGCGCGAGCGCACTGAATTTTGTTTCTTCGCTCATGGGCAATCTCAGCCTGCTGCTGATTATTGTTGGCTTTCTGCTCTATGCCGCCCTCAAAAAAGTCACGGTATACGATGCCTTTATTGACGGTGCTAAAGGGGGATTTGCAGTGGGGAAAGAGCTGCTACCGTACTTGGTAGCCATGCTCTGCGCCATTGGTTTTTTACGCAGCTCTGGGGCCTTGGATCTGGCGTTGAGTGGGGTGCAGTGGTTATTTGAGTTAGCGCACCTCGATACACGTTTCATCGAAGGGTTACCCACTGCATTGGCCAAACCTTTTTCTGGCAGCGCGGCCCGTGCGCTGATGATTGAAACCATGCAGCATCACGGGGTCGACAGCTTTCCTGCTTTGGTGGCCGCGACGGTCCAAGGCAGTACAGAAACCACATTTTACGTATTGGCGGTTTATTTCGGTGCCGTCGGCATTCAGCGTACCCGTCATGCCTTGCCCTGTGCCTTGATCGCCGATCTGAGCGGGATTATCGCCGCGATTTCTATTTGTTATTGGTTTTTTGGCTAGGCTCTGTTGAGAATGCCTCAGGCGAGGTGGGGGGTCAGTTGGTCACTGAGCGCGATAAACTGAGCCACGCTGAGCTGTTCTGCCCGCAGGCTGTCTTTGGCATCCAAGGCCTGCCAATCAATCCATTGCTGCCAATCTGCTAATACACGGCGTAGCATCTTGCGGCGCTGGCTAAAAGCGCGGGCCACTACCTGTGCAAAGACGGCCTCATTTTTGGGGTCCACCCGTCTTTTTGCCGACAGAGGGCGCATCCGCACCACCGCTGACATGACATTGGGCGGTGGATCAAAAGCCTCTGGGGGCACATCAAACAGTGGCATCATGCGATATTTGGCCTGCAACATCACGGATAAACGACCGTAGTGACGACTGCCTGGCTGGGCAGCCATGCGCTCAACCATTTCCTTTTGCAGCATAAAATGCTGATCCTGCACCTGATCCACATACTGCAACAAATGAAATAACAGTGGGCTAGAAATGTTATAGGGCAAATTGCCCACAATACGCAGACGATCACCAAACTGTTTAAAGTCGACTTCTAAGACATCTGCTTGGATAATCTGCAGCGACTGCAGATCCGGGTGCTGACGCAGCTGTGCCACCAAATCACGATCGATTTCTATCGCCGTTAATTTGGGCACCCGCCACAGTAATGGGCGCGTCAATGCTGAGAGCCCGGGGCCAATTTCTATGAGGGTGTCCTCGGGCTGTGGATCAATGGCCCGTACAATTTGGTCAATGATGCCCAAATCATGCAAGAAGTGCTGTCCAAAGCGCTTTCTCGGTGTGGTTTGCATGGCTGCCGATACCCCTTAGCGACGACGTTGTGAGCTGCTGGAATCGCTGGGGTCCAGACGGTTTTCCACATACGCCTGCCCGCGAATCTGAGCCAACCAATCTTCAAAAGCGGGCTCGGCGTATTGTTCGTAGAGACGCTGTCGCGCTTCCAGGCGACGCAATTCGTCACTCATGTCTTTTTCACGACGCTCGATCACCTGGATGAGGTGCCACCCAAAAGGACTGCGCACCGGCGCGCTCACCTCATCAGGGCTCAACGCATCCATGGCGTGCTCAAAAGCAGGCACTGTCTCACCAGGGCTCAGCCAGCCCAAATCCCCCCCTTGGGGAGCGCTGGGATCCTCAGAGTAGCTACGCGCCAAATCGGCAAAGTCCTCGCCATGAGCGATACGCTGACGCAACTGCTCGAGACGCTCGCGGGCTTTGTCATCATCCATCACTTGTGAGAGTTTGACCAAAATATGACGTGCACGAGTTTGGGTCACCATCACCGGGCCCGAATCACCCCCCGCCTCACTGGCTTGTGAGGGCGCACGCTGTTGGGCAACGGGCTCAGGCACCCCTCTGTTGGTCACCTTGAAAATATGAAAACCCTGGCCCGAACGTACGATGTCACTGATTTCGCCAGGCTGTAGGTCTTTAATAGCGGCCGCAAACACGTCAGGCCAGCCATCCAAGGGACGCGTACCTAAATGGCCCCCGCTCAAAGCCTCATCACCATCAGAAAAAGACGCTGCCAACGTGGCGAAGTCTTCTCCTGCCTTTAATTGCTCTAAAATAGATTCTGCTTTGGCCTGCATTTCACGCTCTTGGCCCAAAGAGCTGCTCTCGGGGACCCGAATCACAATTTGTGCCAGCTCAACGAGCTCATCCGCATCATCTGCCGCCGCCGCACCTTGGGCGGGTGCGCTAGGCGCATGACCGTGACGGGCTAAATAAGCATCCACCTCGGATTCGCTAATATTGACCATCTCATCCACTGTTCTAAAACGTAACTGGTCGATCAATATATCGTGCCGCAAGCTATGCAAGTACTCATCCCATTCTATGCCGTTGGCCTCGATTTCACGTTTTAAGCCCGCCTCGTCGAGATCATTGTTTTCGGCAATCATTTGCACTGCGCGCGCGACGTCCTCATCGGTCACCTCGATGCCAAACTCAGCTGCCTGCTGGGCGAGCAACCGCTCGGTGATTAAACGCTGCAAGACCTGCTTTTGCAGCGTTTCGTCATCTGGCAGGGGAATATTTTGGGCGCCAAATTCGCGCTTAACGCTGCTGAGCTCACGATTAACCGCCCGCATGGTAATCACATCATCATTAACAATCGCAGCAATGGCGTCCAAACCTGTTGTTTGCTCGGATTGTGCCTGTGCCAGGGTCACCAAACCACTGCACAACACGACCCAAACTGCGATGAGAAATGTTTTTAATGTGTTGAATTGAGTTGTTCGCATATCAATCATACCTTTCGAATAGGGTACGTTTTGGAAGCGGCGAGTTGACAGGGCGATAACCGGTCACCTGCTCACGTAATAGGCTCATCGGATCGGTACCCAAGGCACCTAAACCATGTAATTCTAACTGCAAGAATACCGCACTGTTAGATTTTTCTGCAGAAACCGCATAGCGCTGCACCACAAAACGTGCCGTCCAGCAGCAATCACCTTTATACTCTAAACCAAATATATTTTGCGTGCTGCGTTTTTCATGCAATGAATAATCAGTGCGCCCCATCAAATAAAGATTTTTATTGATCGGCCACTGCCCCGCAAAAGAGACCTGCTCTTTGTCACGATCGGGATCGTACTCACTGCTGTCATAAAACCCTCGAGGGTCGCGTTCGTAACGATAACTCAAATTGAGGGATGCCAAGCGCTTGGGCTCCCAGCGTATGCCAGCATTCATGCGGTTACGCCCGCGGGTTTCGGGGTTAATCTGCGTATCAAAACGCAAATGGAAATTGTTCGTCAGTGATGCCGCCACCCCAAATAAATAGTCAGAGCGCGGCCGCTCTACGGGATGCTCGCGCAGCTGGCGTTGATCGGCAGTGTTTAAAAACACGCGGCGATCCTCAAAATATAAACGTTGAGCTGCCTGCAAACGGATAATTTCGGCCCCGGTCTCAGCATTTAACCAACGCGATGTCAGTCCCACCGTCAGCTGATTTGCATTGGCAATGCGATCCCATCCGCCGCTGAACAAGTTATGGCTAAAGGCCTGTGAAAAATTAAAGGTCGCCACACTGGTATCCAACAGCGGGATATCATCCTGATCAACATAAGGCACATAGAGATAGAAAAGGCGCGGCTCAAGCGTCTGTATCGCGGCATTTCCAAACAACTGGGTATCACGCTCAAAGGTCATGCCAGCATCCAAAGAATATAGCGGCACAAAACGTGACACATCGCGCGCACGGCCATCGCTATTCCCACCGCGTACGGCATTCCAATCGGTACTGTAATGGCTGTAGTGCAAACCTACCTGCGGTTTGACATACCAACCCGGCGTACGATAAGGGAAAGAGATGGTGGTGTAGGAACTCAGTCGTGTCGAGTTGGGCCACAACCGATCGCGTCGATAATCAATATTTTTATTCCATAGATCGGCTTGGTCATAACGGCCGGTATAAAAAGGCATCAAGAAACGTGTGAGCTCGTTTTCCATGCGCAAATCAAAACCGCCGTAATTATAGCGAGAGCCCACAAGTCGTAACTTGGGGATCTCATTGTAGGTAGGACGCCGATAACTACTGGAGGTCCGATCCTGGAGGGTTTGGTATTTGGTCGCTGACACCGACGCAGACCAATAACGCATGGGTGACCAATTTAATTGAGCCCGACTACGCAAACGCCGCACTGAGGCCTCATTAAGCCCAAAGGTAGATAAATCACGGAAGTAATCATCATCTGACACTTTGCGGTATTTGAGCGATAGTCGCCCACCAAAATCAAAGCGCTGCTTGTGCTCGAGATCGAGCAACCAACGGTTAAAGTGGGCCTTTCTATCATTATGCAAGTACTGACCCGACCAGATCCCCGAGTACTTGGGCTGTAAATAACGAAACTCGCCCTGCCACTGCAGGCCGCGCTTGCTCAAGACCCGTGGCGTCAGGGTCGCGTCGTAGTTGGGTGCCAAATTAAAATAATAGGGCACCGCCATTTCAAAGCCACTGTTGCTTGAATAACCGTAAATAGGAGATAAAAAGCCTGACTTGCGCTCTTCTCTCAGGGGAAAACCAAAGATTGGGGAGTACATGATGGGCACCCCCTTGAAATACAAAACACCATGGCGCGCTAGCCCCTGGTTTTTATCGTTATATAAATCTACTCGCGGCGAGCGAATATGCCACTCGGATGCGGCATCTGGACAGGGACAGCCTGTGTAAATAGCCTGCTCAAGCCGCATATGATCACGGCTGAAAATCTCGGCGTACTCAGCCTCGCCTGATCCTGCGGAATCACCCAGCCAAAAGTCAGGGGTGATCAGTTCCCCCGTTTCGGCATCTAGGTTATAGTCAATTGAATCGCTTTTAATGAGGGTGCCATCACGCATGAGCAGCCCATCACCCCGCACCTTGACATCAGAAGTGCGCTGGTTGTATTCGATCATGTCCCCTTTGACGACCGAGTCAATACGGCGGACCTCGGCCTGCCCGATCAGCCGCAAGCGGTCTGAATCTAGCCGACGCATGGTATCTGCTTGTGAAAACACGCCCATTTGGTCTTCGGGTACCTCGTGCTGCTTGAGCCGGGGTGCGACCTTGAGCCGCGCCACTTGATCAGCCTGTTGGGCAGTGGCAGTATGACTGCTTAAAATTGGGGCCGCAACTATCGCACAAAGCACCCCTCGCAGCAAGACCGAGACGATTTTTTTCGGTGTCAAAGGCACAATTTTTTTATGATGGAAATAACAAAGAAACTGTTATGAAAGATACAAACCCACGTTTTAACCAATTGCTAGATTGGTTGCAACAACCCGAGCGACGCCTGGCCATCAACACTGAGTCCCTGCAAACGGCCTCTAGCGATGCCAGTTTTCGCAGCTATTATCGAGCCATGACCCAAGGCAACGAGGCGCATAGTGTCATCATCATGGACGCCCCGCCACAACGAGAAAATAATGCCGCTTTTATAGACAACCAACAGCGCCTCTCGAAAGTAGGCTTAAAGGTACCACAAATCCTCGACGCTGACTTGGAGATGGGTTTTTTATTGTTGTCTGATCTGGGCCAACAAAATCTATACCATGCATTAATGGATGGCCTAGACCCCGTGGCGACCCAAGGCATGTACCGTATCGTGCTCGACGAATTGGTAAGAATGCAACAGGCTGACACCCAAGGGCTACCCAACTACACTGCCGAACGCATGCTCGAAGAGCTGCAGCTATTTTACACTTACTTTGTCGATGCGCACTGCAAAATCACACTCAGTGCTGAGGAAAAGCAAAAGTTGGACATTTGCTTTGCTGCCCTAGTCCAAGACAACGCGAGTTTCCCCCAGGTTTACGTCCATCGCGATTTTCATTCACCCAATTTAATGATGCCCACCGATCAAACCCTGCAACCGGGGTTGATTGATTTTCAGGATGCGGTGCGTGGCCCCATTACCTATGACATCGCCTCTTTGGTCATGGATGCACGCTATAGTTGGGATGAAGAGCAGCAAATAGACTGGGCCGTACGCTATTGGGAAAAGGCACGCGCGGCGCAACTGCCCGTGCTAGATAATTTTGGCGATTTTCATCGTGCTTACGAGTGGATGAGCATCCAGCGCAATTTGCGTATCTTGGGCGTGTTTTGTCGTCTTTCACAGCGCGATCAAAAGCACCACTATCTCGATCATTTGCCCAGAGTACTCAAGTATTTACGTCAAGTCATCCAACGTTACGAGTTTTTTAACCCGTTACGGGCGCTACTGGATAGAATAGAAAACAAACAAACTGTACTGGGCCTGACCTTTTGAGGAATCATCCAACAATGAAACAAGCCATGATTCTTGCGGCTGGCTATGGCAAACGCCTGCGGCCCTTGACTGAACACACCCCCAAACCACTCATTGTGGTGGGCGGTAAACCCCTGATTGTCTGGCATCTAGAGCGTTTAGCAGCCGCCGGGGTCAGGGATATAGTGATCAACCATTCATGGCTTGGTGAAAAAATTACGGCCACACTCCAAGATGGTAGCCCGTGGGGGGTGCATATTCAGTACGCCCCCGAGCCCCATCCACTAGAAACGGCGACCGGAGTCAAACGTGCCCTTCCCCTGCTCAAGCCAGAGCCATTTCTGTTAATCAGCAGCGATATCTGGTGCCCTTGGCCTGTCGAGGCCTTATTGCATGCCAGCCAAGTATTGGATGGCAATCAGCGCTTGGCACACCTCTTGCTGGTCAACAATCCGGCACATCACCCACAGGGTGATATGTACTTTGATCCTAAACCTTATATACAGCCCATTAGTGCCTCAGCCCCTCAGCCGCCCAACGGGTCGTTGTCTACCTATACTTATAGTGGTCTGGCGGTGGTCCATCCACAGCTTTTTGCTCACTGCAGCACCACCCAGCCTACTGCCTTGCGTGTGCCGTTACATCAGGCCATGCAAGAACGCAAGGTCACAGCCGAGCGTTTACACGCCCCATGGTTTGACGTCGGTACCCACCAGCGCCTACAGGCGCTAGAAAGCCACTTGGCGCAAAATCCCTGAGGGGTTATTATTTCATTCATCCTTAAAATTCGTTTTAAATACGCGCCCTACTGCTTATGTTGAGATCCAGAAAACCCGCCTTTAGACCTTCTCCCTATGGATATTCCCGCCGTAAACGCCGCATCCCCCGCTGGCTAATGTTGATGATTGTCGGCGTGGTCATTGGGGTAGGTGGGGTCTTATTTGTCCAAGAAAGCTATGGCCCTGCCCGCTTAACCGTCGAAGAATCCGAACGACTGCATTTTGATCTTAATGCAGCCACCTCCGAGGTGCAGCGCCTAAAGACCGAGTTGGGACAATCCCAGCGTGAACTCAGCCAAACGCAGCAACAGCTCGAGGAGCAAACCGAGCAAATAGAACAGCATGATGCCATCGTTAGCCAACTAGAAAAGGATATTGCCTTTTTTGCGCGCAATGCCCCTGAGGACCCCAGAGGGACGTCACCAGGTATTCGTGCTGCTCAATTCCGTCATCAGGGTGACGATGAGGCCCTCAATTATGAGATTTTGCTCATGCAGGATTCCCCCGATGATGACGAATTTACCGGCACCCTGCACTTCAATGTACAAGGCCGCTATCCCAACGGCCGTACGGGCTATATTGATTTGGACCCTATACCTATTGTATTGGGCTACTACTTGCATGCCGACGGCAGCAGCGAGCTCCCCTCGGGCTTTAGCCCAAGACAGGTCACCGTACAAGTCAAACCCGAGGACTCTGACAGTGTGGTTGCCACACGCATCCTCAATGTCCGTTAATTACGGCCCTAAACACTCACACAAAAACGCCGCGCATCAAAAAGCGCGGCGTTTTTTGTAGGCCTATCTATTTCACAACCAATTAAAAAGCAGGCACAATCGCACCCTCATACTCTTCAGCAATATATTGGCGTACCTCGGGGGACTGCAATGCCTCTAATAATGTGGCAAAGCGCGGATCCTCTTGTTTGTCGACAGGCACGGCCACCAAGTTGGCATAAGGAGATTCCACCCCTTCTATAAACAACGCATCGTCCAAGGGGTTCAAGCCAGCCTCAAGCGCATAATTAGTATTAATCAGAGCGAGATCCACATCGGGCAGAATACGGGGCAATGCCGCTGCCTCGAGCTCTTTAAATTTGAGCTTTTTGGGATTTTCACTGATGTCCCGAGAGGTGGCCAATACATCACTGGGATCTTTCAGCTCGATCAACCCCTCTTGCTGTAATAACAATAGCGCTCGTGCTCCATTGCTGGGGTCATTAGGGATGGCAACCAACGCCCCCTCTTTGAGGTCGGCGATCTTGTCAATTTTTTGGGAATAAGCACCAAAGGGCTCTACGTGCACTACGCCAATAGACACTAAATCCGTACCGTGCTCTTTGTTGAAGCTATCCAAATAAGGCTTGTGCTGGAAAAAGTTGGCATCGATCTGTCCCTCAGCCACCTGCTGGTTGGGCTGTACATAATCAGTAAATACCTTGATATCCAATTCAATGCCCTGATCTTTGAGATCATCCTGGATGAATTCCAACAGCTCAGCATGCGGCACGGGTGTGGCGGCAATGCTCAATTTCTCAGCTTGAGCAGTACCAAAGGCCATCACAGACAAAGCGAGCCCCAGACGAGGCAACCAATGTTTAAACATATTTTTCTCCTTAGTAGTATGGTTTTAGTTTAATGGGTTTTTTTCTGCAATACAGCGATAAGATAATCACCAAACATTTGTATGAGCTGTACGAGAATAATTAGGATCAACACCGTCACAATCATGACATCTGTTTGGTAACGCTGGTATCCAAAGCGCAATGCCAAATCACCCAAACCGCCCCCGCCGATCACACCCGACATGGCTGAATAGCCCACCAGCGTAATCGCCGTCACCAGCACGGCGGCCAATATGCCTGTAAAGGCCTCGGGTAACAAAGCCAAAAATACCGTTTGCCAGGAATTAGCACCCATCGCGCGGCTGGCCTCAGACACCCCAGGATTAAGCTCCTTAAGTACGTTTTCCACCAATCGCCCAAAAAATGGGGCCGCACTGGCCACCAAAGGCGGGATAGCCCCCTGCACGCCCAGAGAAGTACCCGCCAATACTCGAGTCAACGGGATCATCACAATCAAAAGAATTAAAAAAGGCACTGAGCGCAGGACGTTGACCACAAATGACAGGCTTTGATAAATCACCCGATTGGCAAAAAACTGCTTAGGGCCCGTTAAAAACAATGCGACCCCTAAGGGCAACCCTATCACCACCGTAAATAGCAGCGAAAACCCCGTCATTAACAAGGTATCTAAAGTGGCCTCAGCGATCAGCGGCCAGTCCATATCTGTCCAACTCATGCGCGCAATACCTCAACGTCTATCCCCTGCTGGGCTAATTGCTGTTCAATTTCTGCTAACGAGACACGGGCACCCTGTACCTCTATAACTATCTGCCCATAGGGAGTTTGTTTCAACTGGCCTACTGCACCATGCAATATACTAATATCCAAATCCAAGTCACGACTAAGTTTTGTGAGTACCGGCTGCGTCGTGCGTTCGCCTGAATAACTCAGGCGTAGAATCTTGCCACTGACCTGGGCCGCCAGCTGTTTCCAACCATCGGTGTCCATACCGCTTTCTGAAAGCAAGGACTGCGTGACCTCGTGCTGCGGCCGCAGAAAGACATCAACTACGGCACCTGACTCGACAATTTCCCCTTGCTCAATCACCGCCACGCGGTCACAAATCTGCCGAATCACATCCATGCTATGCGTGATCAGCACAATAGTAATGCCTAATTCTTTGTTGACCTGCAGTAACAATCTCAGAATGGATTGCGTGGTCTCAGGATCGAGGGCAGAGGTGGCCTCATCGCACAGCAGTATTTTTGGCTCATTTGCCAGAGCACGTGCAATACCCACCCGTTGTTGCTGTCCGCCAGATAACTGCCTAGGGTATTGATCGATCTGCTGGCTCAGGCCCACCCACTCGAGCATCTGAGCGGCGCGCTCGTTTTGGGCACGGCGCCCCAAGCCTGCCAAACGCAGCGGAAAACGCACATTGTCTCGTACTGTACGCGCATGGAGCAAATTAAAATGTTGAAACACCATGCCAATTTTTTGGCGTCGACGACGCAGCTGCCCCTCACTCATTTGGGTCAGGCACTCGCCGTCTAACCAGACCTCACCCGTGGTGGGCCGCTCGAGCTGATTGATCAGGCGAATCAAAGTGCTTTTCCCCGCCCCTGAACGCCCGATAATGCCAAAGACCTCGCCCGCCTTGACAGACAAACTAACCCCCTTGAGCGCCTCTATCACACGCCCTTGGTGGTCATACTGTTTGGATACGTTTTTTATTTCTATCAACGCCAAATCCTATGCAAACATTTTTCAAACCACAGGTTTTAGGCAATAAAAAAGGCTGCACAAGGGCAGCCTTTTTTAATTAATCTTGGTGGGCCGTGCGCGACTCGAACGCGCGACTAACGGATTAAAAGTCCGCTGCTCTACCACCTGAGCTAACGGCCCGAACCGAAAAAAATAATTATGGCATTAAACCTGAGAACCTGTCAACCATTTAGGGTGGGTAAAATAACAACGTACCAAAAAGAACACAGTTTTTGTTTTTCCCACCCTGTCTGCCCTGTCGCAGCCATCAGATTTATGGGCTGCCCGCCCTAACGCTCGCGAGAAATACGCACCTCGGCACCACGACGCTTGACCTCGAGCCCCTCAGAAGGGAGGATTTTCAACCCCTCGAGGCCTTTGATATAGCTCGAGCCCTGCATCTGCATGACGCGGATTTTATTGCGCATCACCTCGGGGCTATGTTCGGGCATGCCAAACATCCAAACCTCTTCGAGCAATCGGGCTGAGTTAAAGGCGCTGGTATTCAATGCGGCTGGGCCCAGACAAAGCATATGACCCTCACGACCAAAAACGGGAAGCTTATCAAGGCCAGCCTGGATCTTCCAGCGTGTGCCCCCCTCGTAGCGCCAGCCTGTACTTAAATCCCACCAAGCTGAACCCTTGGGTAGGTAAACCTCAATTTCATCACCCGGTTGCACAAACGGCGCCACCAATAAAGCTGAGCCCAACATATATTGATGTCCCCAGTTGAGTACCTCGGGATCGTCAGGAAACTCTAACGATAAGGCGCGTTGTACCGGCAAGCCTGACCGTACGGATTCTTCTATAATGCCCAGCACATAAGGCACCAAGCGATAGCGCCAGCGGAACCAATGGGCAATGTATTCCTGGGTTTGTTCGTCAAAATCGGTAGGCATGAGACCAGGCACAGCATGAAGATGGAAGTTGGCGGAAAAAACCAACATCGACAACCAACGCACGTATAGCTCGGGCGTCATTTTATCGAGCGGTGCATTGGGTGAGCCCAGTGAATGAGTTTGGGCGCAAATGCCAGAGTTCCCTGTGGACAGCGCAGCCGTCAGGCTCAGCTGCATCCCCTCCCAGTCATTGCTCACCTCAGGGCCCAGCTGCCAAGCATAGCGTTGTACCGAAGGAAAGAGACTATTGCCGGGCAGCATCCCCTCTTGGGGGGTTTTATGGCCCGCAAAGGCATCGAAAAGAGCGCGCCGCATCAACATGGGATACAGCGTGCGGAGTTGTTCACCCGATTGCCCACCGCGTGACACGATATTGTCGGGAATATCAAAATCACTAAAATCAACAGGCGCGCCCAACCCTTCTTCGTAGGTCTGGCGCTGGCGTTCGACCCAAATACGATAAGCATCCTTATACGTCAGATCGAGTAAGCCATAGTCCTTGCCACCGGTCAGGGCATTGCCTTTGAACGAATGGCTATAACCCAAATCATCATCAATCAAGAGCCAGCCGCGGTCATCCCACTCTTCGAATAATGGAGTGTCCTCTAAAACGGCAGGAAAGGTGGGGGCAACCAATTTAAACCCCGCCTCATCCGCGCGTTGCAAAATCCCGCGCACATCATTTAAGCGGCCCTCATCCCACTCAAATTGGGCTCGTTCGGGGCTAAACCCATACACCAGTGGGGCCGGCATATGCACCACATCAATGCCCAGCTCTTTTTCTTTAAGTTGTTCGACCAAAGTAAAGGCATCCTCGATGCCGTGCTCGGGACTTAGGTGCAACCACACCCCCATGGGCCACAAACCCGGCTGCCCTGGACGCCCCGTCAAAGCAGTGTATTGATTGAGTACATCGGTGGGCTGCCCCGTAAAGAAAAAGATATCGAGATAATTGCCCTGTACTCGAGCCTCGTACACCCCATCAGCGGATGCAGCCACATCATGTTCGATGGTCTCAAAGGTATTGACGTAGAACCCCCAGCCCCCAGTGCTCCATAAAAAAGGCAGACTGCGATCTTGAGGGCTGCTAGATTTTAATTGAGCACCGCGGCGTTCTAGCGATCCTGTGGTTTCCCCCAACCCAAAGACTAACTCATCATCACGCAGCCCCAGACGTACGGACCAAGCATCGTCACCTCGGCTCACCCCATTGTCAGCGCTCTCAACCAAAGGCTCGTCATTGCGCAATAAAGAAAAACGAAAGGGTTGGGTCTCGATCACTAGCGCCAACTCGCCCTGCTCAAAACGCCAACTCTGAGCATCTGTTGCTGCGCTGTGCAGCTCGCCCACCGCATCGATACGCGCGAGCAAACTTTCTTGGAGCTCTTGCATGCGTGCTGTGACCCGTTCGGGCTCGATGTGCTCGGGTAGGCCAAAACGGAGCCGATAGACTCCTGGGGCATGCGCCTCGATGCGCACGATATGGCCGGACTCGCTATCTGTAAGCTGTGCAGAAGAAGAGGTGGATGAAAGTGAGCTAAGTTGATTAAACAATGGTGTTGTTTCGTCTGATTGATGGTTGGACTGCACTGTGTATTCCCCAGGGCCTTGCCCAAAAAATGAAAGATGAGAGAAAAACGTAGAAAATGCTAAAGCTATAGAAATACCTATCTATTATAACCTTTATTAGCGCAAGGCAACGGAACGCTTTAAATCGAGGGTCAGCACCGCCGGTTCATGACACAGCTGTGCCGCTATTTGCTCTGCAGCGACGGCTGCCCAACTAAACCCATGCGAGCCCATAGCCGTTGCCAGCCAAGCGCCTCTGCCATGGGGCACTACCTGATCAATGACTGGCCGATGATCGCGCAACGCCAACCGCTCGCCCACCCAGCCGCCTGTCGCTGGGGAGGTGGGCATATACGGTCCTAAAAATGGGGCTAAACGCTGTTCAATCGTGGTTTGGCGCGCAGCAGACCAGCACAAGGGCTGCTCTGTACGGTCATAGGTACTGCCCAAGACCAATTGACCCTGGCGATCATTCAAAATATAGCCAGGGCCATTCATGATCACGTCGCTGGGCCAACTGCTGTCACCAGCGGCATAACGGCCCACCTGCCCCTGTACTCGACCCGCCGAAGTAAATCGTGGGTGACGCTGCGCATCTATCCACGGCTGCAGTAGCGCCTGCGCCCCTCCGGCATTGGCCAATACCACTGCATCTACCGAGTCCACACCGGCCGCAGTGATTACCTGCCACCCTTGGGTCTGTGTTTGCAGGGCGGTGACTGGCGCACAAACAGGGGTAATATTCGCTGTGGTCAGTAGCTGTCTGATCAAAACGGCGGGGCGCACCGTAAAGGCCTGATGAAACAACAGTCCACCAAAAGGCGGCCGCACGACCGCAGCGCGGGATGAGATCCGCCCCTGAAGGGGCTCAACCGCACTGTCAGGAGCCTGCCAACCCACCCAATGGGGATCAAAGTCCAGAAGTTCTAATGTTTGTTGCAAAAAGCGCGCATCGTCAGCACTCTTAGCTGCTGTTACGGCCGGCCCAGCAAACCAAGCTTTTCCCAGCCAAGCCTGCCAACGTCTAGAGGCCAATGCAATGCCCGACCGACTCAAACGAGCACGCGGCGGGTCTTGACGCGCTAGCAATGGCACCATGGCAACAGCATCGTGACCCGCGTGACGCGCCCCTAAATCCCATTGAGCGGGCGTATCGTATGGCCCAAAAACAGGATCATAAATGCGCACGTGGAGGCCTCTCTGGGCCAAGGCATGAGCAATAGTTGCACCGACAATCCCCGCCCCCACCACAGCCACCTCACGAGGCGGTTGCACGGTAAAGCCGCGGCCCAAGTGGGGACGTAGGGTACCCATCAGCATCTCACGCTTAAAAGCAAAACCAGGACGTTTCTGCAGCATAAATCCGGCATTTTGCAGCGCACGGCGCACGGCTCCGGCAGTGCACCATGTGGCCAGTGTCGCACCCGGTGCAGCCATCCGCACGAGCTGGCTGAATACAAATGGCGTCCACATCGCGGGATTCAAGCGCGGAGAAAAACCATCCAAAAAGAAAGCATCCGCATGCACCTCAACCTGGGCCGCTGTTTTTTCTATCCGTCCGAAAATCAGCGTCAGGGTCACTGCCCCTTGTTCAAACTCAAGGCGATGCAACCCTGGCAATAAGTCAGGCCATTGCTCAAGCAACGCCTGGGCCAGAGGTTGTAATTCAGGCGCCGTTGACTGGAGCAGCCGTTTTAAATCAGCCCGATATAGGGGGTGCGCCTCAAAAGACACAAAATGCAATTTTGCACTGCGTTGTTCATCTTGTTTCCAGCGTCGCCAGGTCGTCAGAAAATTATTGCCCAAACCAAATCCGGTTTCGCAGATAGTAAACTGCCGACGCCCTCGCCAGCGATCGGGCAATCCATTGCCATTTAAAAAAACATAATCCGCCTGCCCCATGGCCCCTGATAAGGAGTGATAGACGTCACCATACTCAGGGTGCTCGGCCACGCCGTGCTCATTGACAGTTGGTTGTGCAGGTACTAGAGGCTCGTACATAAGCGGTTTTTAGTCCACTGAAAAAGCACATAATCTATGTTAAAAAAGGAGCCAGCGAATGTGCTTTTTGTTTTTTGTAGGTTTACATCAAGGATAAATCGATGGCTGAAATCAATATGCAATCTGCGTTGGATGCTGCAATCAAAGCAGCACAAGAGGCGGCACCTATCTTACAGTACTATGCACAGCATAGAAAAGAATTAACCATTGATTTCAAACAGCATAATGATTTGGTTTCGCAGGCTGATCGCGAGGCCGAGCAGGCCATCATCCAGGTACTCCGACAGGCCACCCCCGACTATGGCATCGTAGGTGAGGAGTCTGGCGGCACCGCCGAGGGCCCAGCATTTTGGGTGATTGATCCTCTAGATGGGACCACCAATTTTTTGCACGGCCTGCCCTTTTATGTGATTTCTATTGCCTTGGTTGCAAAAAAGAACAAAAAACTAGACAGCGGCCACGTCACCGCCTTTACTGAGCCCGTCGTGGGGCTGGTGTATGACCCCAACCGTAATGAATGGTTCACGGCCTGCTATGGCCAAGGCGCCTGGCTCAATGAATCACGCATCCACTGCAGCCAAACTGAAAACAGTGCTGAAGCGCTTTTGTCGACGGGTTTTCCCTTTAGAGATTTTAGCTTTGCTGAGCAATACACCCCTATGATGCTAGAGGTCATACAAAAAACCCGCGGGATCCGTCGCCTCGGTGCGGCGGCGCTTGACTTGGCCTGGGTCGCCAGCGGGCGTTTTGATGGGTATTGGGAAATGGGGCTGGCCCCTTGGGACGTAGCGGCGGGCACGCTCATCGCAAGAGAGGCAGGTGCACTATGCCAAGACCTCTATCATCTCGAGCCTTGGCCTGCTTCGGGGGATATTTATTGTGCCCCGCCCAAGCTGGCCAAAGCCTTGCATCGTGAGTTTTTTGCCCCGTACCTCACCACCCGTCAAGGGCCCACCCCCAGTTGGACCCAGACCGATTAGGCCAAACGGCCGTGGCAGTGTTTGTACTTTTTCCCGCTGCCACATGGACAAGGGGCATTACGGCCCACACGCGGTACCGTCTGACCCGCTGCTGCTCCTGAGGCCGCACCCGCGGCCGCAGCCCCCGCAGTTTGTGCAGCGGCAGGCTCATTAGCCGCCTGCTGGCCCAAAGCACTATCATAATCTGCATGCTGATAACGCACATTGATGCCCGCGCCTGAGGTTGGTTGTGCCGGCGTCTCGGGCGCCTCTTCTTGGGCCGGGCGGATACGCACGGTCAGTACCACCTTGACGACCTCATCGCGTATACGGTCCAGCATCTCGGAAAACAGCTCAAATGCCTCGCGCTTATATTCTTGGCGAGGATCACGCTGCGCATAACCACGCAAATGAATCCCTTGACGTAATTGATCCATTGCGAGCAGATGACTGCGCCATTGGGTATCTATGGACTGCAACAAAATAGCGCGCTCAAACGGTACCCAACTGTCTTGGCCCACCTGTTCGATCTTGGCGTCTAGTGCGTCTTTGGCCTTTTGAATCACGGCATCCAACAGATCCTCATCAGTGAGTGAGGTATCCTGCTCGATCATTTCTGTCAGCGGAAGTTCAAGCTGATACTCTGAATGGAGCACATTTTCTAGACCGACCAAATCCCATTGCTCTTCCATACTTTCTTCGGGCACATAGGTATGAAAGACGTTGGTCATAGAGGCCTCGAGTAAATTGATGACCATATCGCGTACGGACTCAGACTCGAGCACCTCATTGCGCTGGGTGTAGATCACCTTGCGCTGATCATTGGCCACATCATCGTACTGGAGGAGCTGCTTACGAATATCAAAGTTGCGTGCCTCGACCTTGCGCTGGGCAGACTCGATGGAACGTGTCACCATACGGGCCTCTATAGGTTCGCCCTCGGGCAAACGCAAGCGCTCCATAATCGCACGTACTCGATCCCCAGCAAAAATCCGCATCAAAGAATCATCCAGAGACAGGTAAAAACGCGAGGAACCGGGGTCACCCTGACGTCCTGCACGGCCACGCAACTGATTATCAATGCGGCGCGACTCGTGGCGCTCAGTACCGATGATGCGCAACCCACCCGCGGCCTTTACTGCCTCGTTGGCTTCTTTCCACTCTTCACGGGTTTCAGCGATTTTCTCTGCCTTTTGATCCTCGGATAAAGAATCATCGGCCTCGATTAACTCGATTTGACGGGCCAAGCTACCCCCCAACACAATATCGGTCCCGCGGCCAGCCATATTGGTGGCGATAGTGATATGACCCGGTTTGCCTGCCTCGGCAATAATCTGTGCTTCACGCTCATGTTGCTTGGCGTTCAGCACCTCATGTTTGAGTTTTTCCTTGGTCAATAACTGTGACAGCAACTCAGAGTTTTCAATACTGGTCGTACCGACCAAAACAGGCTGGCCCCGCTCTTGGCAGTCGCGTATGTCTGCCAAAATCGCTGCCAGTTTTTCCTGATCCGTTTTAAACACCTGATCATTTTGATCTTGGCGGATCATGGGCTTGTTGGTCGGGATAATTACGGTTTCAAGACCGTAAATCTCTTGGAATTCGTAGGCCTCGGTGTCGGCAGTCCCGGTCATCCCTGCAAGCTTGTCGTACATGCGGAAGAAATTTTGGAAGGTGATGGAAGCCAATGTTTGGTTTTCCTTTTGTACCTCAACCCCTTCCTTGGCCTCAACGGCCTGGTGCAGCCCATCAGACCAGCGGCGCCCGGACATCAAGCGCCCCGTGAACTCGTCCACAATGACCACCTCGCCATTTTGAACGACATAATGTTGATCGCGGAAAAACAGGCTATGTGCACGTAAGGCAGCCATTAAGTGATGCACCAGACCAATATGACGGGAATCATACAGTGAAGCATCCTCGGGCAATAAGCCGCGTTCGCGCAGCAATTGCTCGGCGCGCTCGTGCCCTGCCTCGGATAAATGGACTTGTTGTGCCTTTTCATCGACCCAGTAGTCCCCCTCGGGCTCAGGCTCGTTGGGCACGGGCTCGTGCTCCATACGCGTCATCAGAGGGGGAATAGCATCCATCACCTTGTAGAGCTCGGTATTGTCATCGGCGACACCAGAAATAATTAAAGGGGTGCGCGCCTCGTCAATGAGAATAGAGTCTACCTCGTCAACAATGGAATAGTGCAGCCCTCTCTGGCGACGATCCTCAGCACGGTATTCCATATTGTCACGCAAATAATCAAAACCAAACTCGTTGTTGGTCCCGTAGGTGACATCGGCGGCATAGGCCTGCTGCTTTTCGGTATTGTCTTGGTTGGCAACCACAACACCCACTGTCAGCCCTAAAAACTCATACAGGTCGCCCATCCACTCGGCGTCTCTACGCGCCAGATAATCGTTAACGGTGACCACATGGACCCCTTTGGCGGGCAACGCGTTGAGATACACCGCCAACGTCGCCATCAAGGTTTTACCCTCACCCGTGCGCATCTCGGCAATTTTGCCTTGGTGCAAGGCAATGGCGCCCAAAAGCTGCACATCAAAATGGCGCATGCCAAATACACGCACACTGGCCTCGCGCGTCACTGCAAAAGCCTCGGGTAATAAGTCATCCAAGGTCTCGCCCGCCTCGAGGCGTTGACGGAACTCATCTGTTTTGGCCCGCAAACTGGCATCGTCAAGAGCCTGCATTTCAGACTCTAGGGCATTAATTTGATTTACTATTCGCTGATATTGACGCAGTAATCGATCGTTGCGACTACCAAAAAACTTTCGTAGCAAAGAAACCATCTCGTAATGTGCTTATGCTCAAAGCATCCGCATAAAAAACCCCGTGCAGCTGCGAATGATTCGGCATTATCCTGTATTATTGGTAATAAACAAAGGGTTAAGTGTAACGCAGAAACTGGTACACGTCCCGATTAATTAGGGCGGTGATTGATACCCTAACTCAACCCACGATACACCCACAATTCATATTATTGCTAGACCCCAACCATGAAAGACTACCCCAGTCGCGACAAAAATCAAAGACCCAATGCAGCACACCCTCTGAAATGGTTATCACAGCCGACGCGACATCAGGCGTTATTTCAGCATGCCCAGCAATTGATGGATTTAGAGCATGCGGTGCAGGCATTACTCCCTGCCCCTTTGCGTACGGGCTGTCGCGTCTTGCAATTTGAACAGGGTGTCTTGGTACTGGGGGTGCCCAGTGGCCAATTTGCGACGCGCATTAAACAGCTCACCGTACGCATTCACCAGGGCTTGCAACAGGGCCAGTGGCCTGTACAACGTATCCAAATACGGGTACAGCCGCATCAATCCAACTTGCCGCCAGCCCCCTATACCGTTAGCGCTCAGCCCAAGAAACTGAGTCCGGCGGCAGCAGATGCCTTTTTATCCTTAAAAAAAGAGCTGCCCGAGGGGCCTTTGGCACAGGCCGTCGCGCAGCTCCTTGAGAAGCATTCGGGAAAAGGATAGACCGTCTATGACTAGGCCAACCCCCACTCGCCTGCATAGGCAGGGGCAATTTGGTCCTTGTCAGTAAAGGTGACGAGCTGCCAGGCTTGCTCATCTTGGAGTAGTGCCCGAGCCAGCTGATTATTTAGGCCATGGCCTGATTTGCAAGCCACATAACGCGCCAATAAAGGATGACCGATCAGGTATAAATCGCCAATCGCATCCAGAATTTTATGCTTGACGAATTCATCGTCATAACGCAAACCATCTGTATTGAGCACCCGGTATTCGTCCATCACAATGGCGTTATCTAGGCTGCCACCACGGGCCAGTCCAGCGGCACGCATGGCCTCGACATCGCTGGCAAAGCCGAAGGTGCGGGCCCGTGCAATAGTTTTGGTATAGGAATCTTTGGCAAAATCAACCTCAGCAAAATTAGCGGTCGCCTTGATTGCTGGGTGCTGAAAATCAATAGAAAACTGTAAGGCATAGCCTTCATAGGGCTCGAGTCGTGCCCACTTTTTGTCATCGCCCGTGCCCTCTTCGACCTGGATGGGCTTGAGCACACGCAGAAACTTTTTAGCAGCCGATTGCTCTTGGATACCTGCAGCACGCAATAAGTACACAAAGGTACCCGCACTGCCATCCATAATAGGAACCTCTTGGGCGGTGAGATCGACATGTATGTTGTCAATCCCGAGACCTGCCAAAGCAGACATCAGATGCTCAACCGTGGATATCATCACATCGCCTTTTTGCAAGACAGAGGCCATCATGGTGCCCCCTACGGAAAACGCATCCGCAGGAATCGTCACCACCGGGTCTAAATCTACACGGTGAAACACAATGCCTGTATTGGGTGCGGCTGGACGAAGTGTGAGCTCGACCAAGCGTCCCGAATGTAATCCTATGCCCTTAGTGCTAATTGTCTGGGCTATCGTTCGCTGCTTTAACATATCCGTACTTTTAATGCATTATTCTAAACACCCCATAGTGTACTCTTTTTTTCATGAACCCGTTGTTAACAAACACAAATTTACAGTGCACACAGCACCATCCGATGATGGGCTGTGTGCAGTGCATGGGAGCCTGAAAAATTAGTCTGCTTGCTTGCGCAAAAATGCAGGGATATCAAAATGATCCATCCCGGCGGTTTCCAGCGCACGCACCTGATCCGATGCGCGACGGCTCGCGCGGGGGTTGCGGAACACATCCACCTTGCCCGACTCGGCCTCTTGGTGTTGCGCCTCGTTAATCACGGCATCGTCTGTGCCGGTGCGCAGCGCCTCTTCTTCTTTGTCGTGGACGAGCTCAGGACGGTTTTTTTTGCGCCCCAACCCGGTAGCCACGACGGTCACGCGCAAGCTATCGCGCATATCGTCATCGTAAGCAGTACCAAAAATAACGGTAGCGTCCTCTGCAGCGTAGCTGCGGATGGTGTTCATGATCTCGCGGGTCTCGCGCAACTTGAGGTCGCGACCAGCGGTGATATTTACAAGGATACCACGAGCGCCATTCAGATCCACACCCTCGAGCAATGGGCAAGCAATGGCCTCTTTGGCAGCGACAACCGCGCGGTCTTCACCGGAAGCTACGGCGGTACCCATCATCGCCTGACCTTGTTCGCCCATGATGGTCTTGACGTCCTCAAAGTCAACGTTGACGTTACCTTCTACGTTGATAATCTCAGCGATCCCTGCACAAGCATTGTGCAGCACGTCGTCTGCGGCCTTAAAGCAATCTTGTTGAGTGGCGTCATCGTCCATCAGGTCATACAGGCGCTCGTTCAGCACCACAATGAGGGAATGGACGTGCTTGCCCAGCTCAGCAATACCCTCTTCGGCCATACGCATGCGGCGATTGCCCTCAAAATCGAAGGGCTTGGTCACCACCCCGACGGTCAGGATGCCCAGCTCTTTGGCTACCTCAGCCACCACAGGGCTCGCCCCGGTACCGGTCCCACCGCCCATACCGGCTGTGATAAAGACCATATGCGCGCCTTCGAGGGCGGCACGGATCTCTTCACGGGCGGTCTCGGCGGCCGCACGGCCTTGTTCTGGCTTGGCACCTGCCCCCAGGCCGCTACGACCTAAGCGGATTTGCGCAGGCGCTTGGCTGCTGGCCAGTGCTTGCGAGTCTGTATTGGCACAGATGAAATCAACCCCTTGTACCCCAGAATTAATCATATGGGTAATGGCGTTGCCCCCAGCGCCCCCAACACCAATGACCTTAATCACGGTGGAGCCGCTTTGCGTATCAATCATTTCAAAATCCATCATTTTTGACTCCCTTGCGTCTTGAAACGTTCTACAAAAAACAACTAAAAAGCACTTTTGCTACAAAAATCTGATGCATCCATATGGGGATTGATTACCCCCGAATTTGTCCATCCAACCCCTCCTTGAATAAAGTTTTGGATTAATTCAAAAACCATTCCCGCATTCGCGCAAACAATGTCTTGACGCTGCCTTTCTGCTGGGCAACTCGCTGCCCGCGCGCATGCTGTAACCGTGCCTCAGTCAATAGACCCATCACGGTTGAAAACCTTGGGTTACGCATCACATCTGCCAAACTGCCCTCATAGGTGGGCACAGCCACTCTCACTGGTTTGGCAAACACGTCCTCAGCTAACTCAACAATTCCCGGCAATAAAGCAGTGCCCCCGGTAATGACGATGCCCGAAGACACCAAATCTTCGTATCCGGATTCATGCACGCTCTGCTGCACAAAATGCATAATCTCTTCGACCCGCGGCTCAATGACCGCACCCACTGATTGACGCTTGACTTGACGATTGGGTCGGTCCCCAATCCCCGGGACCTCGATCAGCTCCTCGGCATTGGCCAGGGTTTGTTTGGCAATGCCATAACGCAGCTTGATTTCCTCTGCATCAGGGGTGGGGGTCCTGAGCATGGCGGCGATATCACTGGTAATTTGGTCTCCAGCAATAGAAATCACATCGGTATGACGGATGGCCCCACCGGTGTAAATTGCAATGTCTGTTGTCCCTCCGCCAATATCGACCAGCACCACGCCGAGCTCCTTTTCATCCTCGGTCAGACAGGCCAAGCTTGACGCCAGGGGCTGCAAGGTCAGGTCCTGCACCTCCAACCCGCAGCGGCGCACACATTTAACGATATTTTGGGCGGCACTCACGGCCCCAGTCACAATATGCACACGGACTTCCAAACGCAGCCCACTCATGCCAATAGGCTCGCGAATATCCTCTTGGGCATCGACGATGAATTCCTGTGTCAGTACGTGCAGCACCTGTTGATCGGTGGGAATATTGACTGCTTTAGCGGTTTCTATCACTCGGGCGACATCCGTTGCGGTCACCTCTTTGTCCTTGACTGCCACCATCCCGCTAGAGTTAAAGCTGCGAATATGCCCGCCTGCGATACCGGTATAGACCTCGCGGATTTTGCAATCCGCCATGAGCTCAGCCTCTTCGAGCGCTTTTTGGATGGAGTTCACGGTACTCTCAATGTTGACGACCACCCCTTTACGCATGCCCAAGGATGCGTGCTGCCCAAGGCCTAGGACCTCGAATTGTCCCCCCGGCAGAATTTCAGCCACCACAGCAATGACCTTGCTGGTGCCAATGTCTAATGCGACGATTAAATCCTTAGTATCACGAGTCATTTTCTGTTTTACTCACTGTTATCTTGCGGGGCCAAAGTGATGGCAAAACCATCGTTATAGCGTAAATCCGCCCGAGCAATTGCACGCCCCGCCAACCGCTCTGATAAATCAGGCCACGCTTGTATAAAACGCTCAATACGAGCAGCAAAGGACTGCGCACCGGAACGTCCGTGTGGGTCAGTGGCCTCTGCCGCTGGGTCACGACCAATCAATAGCTGCATGCCGTTGGACAAGACCACATCCCAGGCATATCGAGGACTGAGCGTCACTTGTTGTATGTCTAATCCCAGCGGTGCCACCCAGCGTGCCACCTCGGCGTAACGCTGAATGACCAAACGCTCGGATTGCTCCGGCCCGTTGAGCTGCGGAATCACATCGGCCTGCCCTGTGCGTGAGAGTGGTGCCTTGTCTGCAGTAAAGACCTCACCCCAACGGTTAATCAACTGTTCGTCATTCCAAAAGGCCAACGGCTCCTGCTCCTCGATAGTGACTCTGAGTTGATTCGGCCATTCACGCTTTACCTGTGCGCGGCGCACCCAAGGAATGGCCTCAAATACACGCCGTGCCTCATCCAAATTGATGTCAAAAAACCCCCCGGTCACTTTGCCTTGGATGTCGTGGGCCAAGGCATCTACCTGCACATAATGCAGTTGCCCACCCTGACTGCTTTCCAACGCAACATTCTTTATTTGAAAGTAGGGTCTGTGCGCCACCCACAGCAACAATGCGGCCAGCAGTATGAGCACCGCCAATACTGCCAACGCATTTGCTAAAAAATTGGTGAAACGCACTGCTAACACATGCCCTCCTAATCGTCCTGTACAGCGGTATGCACCTTAAGGCTGGCATACTGCAAAATTTCCATGCATAAATCCTCATAGCTCATCTGCTCGGCCTGTGCGGCCATGGGCACCAATGATTGAGGGGTCATCCCAGGTGAGGTATTAATCTCCAAAAGCCAAGGCCTTTGCTGGGCATCCAACATAATGTCCACGCGACCCCAGCCCTCGCAGTCCAGCGCTCTATAGGCATCTTGGGCCAATTGTTGTACCTGCTGGGTGACGTCAGCAGGCAAATCAGCAGGACAAAAATACTGTGTTTCATCACTGTGGTATTTGTGCTCATAGTCATACAGTCCACCCTCTGGTACCACTATTTCGATGACTGGCAATGCCCGCGCATCAGCGCCCGCCCCCAACACGGGGACGGTCAACTCTCGCCCATCAATAAATTGCTCAGCCAATACGGTATGGTCATATTGTTTGGCCAGGGCAAATGCCTCTTTCACCTGATCAGCGCTCTCTACCAGGGCAAACCCAACAGTTGATCCCTCGTGAGGGGGCTTCATGATGAAGGGAAAGCTTAATGTCTGCATCGCCGCCTCTAATTGCCCCGCTTTCTCGAGTGCGTAGTAGGCAGGGGTCGGTAATTGTGCCTGCTGCCAGATTTTTTTGCTCATCACCTTGTCCATGGCAATTGCCGAGGCCTTGGGCCCGCTGCCCGTATAGGGAATACCCAACAACTCTAAAGCGCCTTGTAAAGTGCCATCCTCACCATGGCGCCCGTGCAGCGCAATAAATACCCGATCAAATTGGGCACCGGCCAACTCAGCCAAAGAGCGCTCTCCTGTATCAAACAAATGAGCATCCACTCCGCGCGCGCGCAACGCCTGGCAGACGCCTTGTCCAGACATGAGCGATACTTCGCGCTCAGCGGAAACGCCCCCATACAGCACCCCTACTCGTCCCATTGCCGCACTCATTGTCTTTCTCCTAAGAACGTGGGTAACCGGCTGATACTCCCAGCACCCATGATCAACACCACATCATCTGCGCGGACAAAATTCAGTAACGCATCCGCGAGCTGATCCAACTCGGGCACAAAGACCGGCTCAACACGTCCGGCCACGCGCACACCGCGGGTTAATGCGCGCCCGTCAGCTGCTATTAAGGGTTCTTCACCCGCGGCAAATACCTCGGTAATAAAGACCGCGTCTGCCTGGCTGAGCACCTGCACGAAATCCTCAAAACAATCGCGCGTACGGGTATACCGATGGGGCTGAAACACCACCACCAAACGTCGATCAGGCCAGGCCCCTCGAGCGGCCTCCAAAGTAGCCTGCATCTCGGTGGGGTGGTGACCATAATCATCAACCACCGTAAACGTGCCGCCACCCGATGCCGCCGGTACCTTAAAATCACCCAGCAGGGCAAAACGTCGTCCCACCCCCGTAAACTCATCCAACGCATCAGCAATCACCTCATCGGGCACGCCGAGCTCGGTAGCCACGGCTATGGCCGCCAAGGCATTGAGCACATTATGACGCCCGGGCAAATTGAGGCAGACAGATAACTCTGGCAAAGCCCCAGTGGGACTTTTGCGCTGCACTTCAAAGCACATTTTGGTGCCCTGGTGTCGCACGTTAATGGCCCGCACCTGAGCATCTGAATCAATGCCATAGGTGGTTATGGGACGCGATACAAAAGGAATGATTTCGCGCACATTAGGATCGTCCGTACACAAAATCGCGCTGCCATAAAAAGGTAAACGCTGTGTGAATTCTATAAAAGCACTTTTTAAACGAGCCAAATCATGGCCATAAGTGTCCATATGATCCACATCGATATTTGTGATCACACTCATGACCGGTAGCAGGTTTAAGAAAGAGGCATCTGACTCATCTGCCTCGACTACGATATAGTCCCCCTGCCCCAAGCGCGCATTGGCATCTGCAGAATTCAAACGCCCACCAATCACAAAAGTCGGGTCGATCCCACCTGCCGCCAGCACGCTCGCAATGAGACTGGTCGTGGTTGTTTTTCCATGTGTGCCTGCCACCGCAATCCCGCGTTTTAAGCGCATGAGCTCGGCCAGCATTAATGCACGCGGCACCACGGGTATATTGGCTGCCCGTGCGGCACGCACCTCAGGGTTGTCATTTGTGATGGCGCTGGAAATCACAATGGCCCCCATGCCTTTGACATTTTCAGCGCGGTGACCGATCAACACTCGTGCTCCCAAGCGAGCCAGGCGTCGTGTAACGGCGGACTCTTGGATATCCGAACCACTGATGGCATAGCCTAGGTTCAGCAACACCTCAGCAATGCCACTCATGCCTGAGCCGCCAATGCCTACAAAATGAATTTGTTTAATACGATGCTTCATGCCGCCTCCTGAGCAACTTCTGTGCATGCTTGTGCAATTTTCTCTGCTGCCTCTCTATAAGCATGCTCATGAGCACGCATGGCCACCTCGGCCAACTCAGACCGCTGTCGTTCACGCAACCATTTACTCAGCCATTGCCCAGTAAAGGCGCTCTGGGGCTGCAACCAGGCCGCGCCACAATCAGATAAATAACGCGCATTCGCCGTTTGGTGATCATCAATGGCATGCGGCAGGGGGATGAATAAAGCAGCAACCCCGGCAGTGGCCACCTCGGCCACGGTCATCGCGCCTGCCCGGCAAATCACAATATCCGCCTGGGCCATGGCTTGGGCCACATCCTCTATAAAAGGCATGCACTCAGCCGCTACCCCTAATTGAGCGTAGCGCTCGCGAACATCATCAATATGCTGCTCTCCCGCTTGGTGCACCACAGTGGGTCGGTCGGCAGACGGGATACTGGCAAGCGCTTCGGGAATCACCTGATTTAAAGGGCGAGCACCCAAGCTACCGCCCAACACCAGCACCTGTAATGGCCCTTGTCGACGCTCATAACGGCTCTTGGGTGCCGCCAAGGATTTAAAGGCTGCCCGTACTGGGTTGCCCACCATTACGGCCCCGGGCAATGCCCCTGGGAAGCCCACCAGTCGGCGGCGTGACAAGCGTGCTAACAAGCGATTGGCTGTCCCGCCAATGGCGTTTTGTTCATGGACCACCATGGGAATTTTCATCCAACGCGCCATCAAGCCTCCTGGAACCGTCACATAACCCCCCATGCCTAACACTACCTGTGGACGTACGTCCTGAAAGGCGCGACGTGCCTGTCGGCAAGCCGAAATCAGTCGGAATGGGAGTTTGAGTAAGGCGCCTAAACCCTTGCCACGCAGGCCAGCAAACTCAAGGGGTAACAGTTCAAACCCATGATTAGGCACCATTTCGCCTTCCATGCGATCAGGGTGCCCCAACCACCACACCTGCCAACCTTGGGCGCGCAATAGATGCCCCACCGCCAAGCCAGGCATAATATGTCCGCCTGTGCCACCCGCCATAATCACGATGCGATTCGTAGCCTGCGTCATTTGGTTTTCCCCCGCATCAAACGTCGATTTTCATAATCCACGCGAAATACCAAGGCCATAGCGATAAAGGTCGTCACAATTGCCGAGCCCCCATAGCTCACCATGGGTAAGGTCAGGCCTTTGGTAGGCAAAAGCCCCAAACACACTCCAATATTGATAAAGGTCTGCACACCAAACCAAACCCCTACCCCGTAGGCCACCATCGCTCCAAATACGCGCTCCATGGCAATGGCTTGGCGCCCAATTTCAAAACAACGCCAAACAATAAAGGCAAAGACGGCAACCAACACCGTAATGCCGACGAAACCTAATTCCTCGCCAATGACAGCAGCAATAAAGTCAGTGTGGGCCTCGGGCAGATAATGCAGCTTTTCTACGCTGGCCCCCAGCCCTACCCCGAACCACTCACCACGCCCAAACGCGATCAGCGAATGTGACAACTGATACGCACTGCCATACACGTTATCGGGATTCCAGGGATCCAAATAAACAAACAAACGCTGACGGCGCCAAGGGTAATACCAAATCAAGGCAAAAAAGCTGCCCAGCAGTCCGACAGTCATCAGGGCAAAATGTTTGATATTAAGGCCGCCGATAAAGATCAGGCCCATCGCAATTGCACCAATCACAATAAAGGCCCCGAGGTCCGGCTCTAGTAACAATAAAGCCCCGACAATCAATACCGACAGGACCATGGGTATCAGCCCTCGCACAAAGCCGCTCAGATGCGCCTGCTTGCGCACGGTATAGTCCGCGGCATAAAGCAGCATCAACACCTTCATCAGCTCGGAAGGCTGTAAATTGATAATGCCCAGAGGAATCCAACGGCGCGCCCCATTGGCCTCACGGCCAATCCCAGGAACCAATACCAATACCAATAAAATTAGCCCGACAAAGAACAAGGGCAGCGCCCACTCTTGGCAACGCTTCATGGGGACCATCACGACCGCCGCCGCGGACAGTAATCCCAAAGCCATGAATATGGCATGGCGAATGACAAAGTAATAACGGCCATATCCCTGATACTCAGGGCCGTCCCCAAGGGCAATCGAGGCTGAATACACCATCAACAGCCCAAACATCGACAAACACACCGCCACGCTCAGCAGCAATGTATCAATAGACGGCTGTGCGGTCCGTACCGTACGTGGATTAGAGAGGCTACTCAGTACCGATAAGAAGCTCATTGCACCTCTCCTAAATCCAGGGCCAACTCACTGACGGCATCCACAAAGGCCCGCCCACGTGCTTGGTAGTTTTCAAATTGGTCCATACTCGCACAAGCGGGTGAGAACAACACCACATCACGAGCGCTAGCAAAGCCAAACGCCTGCTCAACCGCGCTGTCTAACTGGGCCACCATGCTATGGGGCAAATCGCACTCCCTAAGGGTCTGGGCAATGCGTGCGGCATCCGCCCCATACAGCACCGTATGGCGGACATCACCCGCGCGAATGGCCTCGGCCAGCGGCGTGAAATCCTGTCCTTTGCCTAATCCGCCCGCAATTAAAATCTTGGGCGCCTCTATGCCTTGAATGGCAGCGACTGTCGCGCCGACGTTGGTGCCTTTGCTGTCATTAATGAAACGCACATCGCGCACATCCCGCACCCACTCACAACGGTGAGGCTCACCTCGGTAGCGACTCAAAGCCTCGGCCATCTGTCGAATGGGCCAATCCAACGCAGCCAATAAGGCCAACGCAGCCAATGCATTGCTTTCATTATGCTCGCCCAGTACGGACAAACTCCCGCAAGGGAGCAACTGCGTGTACTGTCCCGCTGCATCACACACGGCCAACCAACGTCTATCCTGAGCATCCACAAAGATGCCCAGTTGGCGCTCTTGTTCGGGCTGTTGGCGCCCGAAAGACCACTGAGGTTGGCTCAGCGCCTGTGCCGCACGACAAACAATGGGATCATCACGGTGATAGACCACCCGTTTGGCCTGCTGCAGCAAACGCATCTTGTCATTTTGATAATCACTAGCGGATACATGCCAATCCAAATGGTCCTGGCTAATATTCAAAACAGTGGCCACATCGGGATGCAGATCCTGCATACTATGCAACTGAAAACTGGAACACTCTAATACCCATACCTCGGGCCATAGCCCAGTTTGCTGGGCCGCTAGCCACGCACTCATACACGAGGGGCTGATATTGCCTGCGAGCTGCACGCTGATCTCGTGCTCACGCAGCAAATGCGCCACCATTGTGGCCACCGTGGTTTTACCATTGGTCCCAGTGATGGCGATCAACTGGGGGTGATAATCACGCTGTTGTGCGGCCTGTGCCAAGGCACGGGCAAAAAGGGTCAGCTCATTAATGCACTCGATGCCCTGTTCCTCGGCCTTTTCCAATAGCGCTTTTAACCGGGGCTCATGGGGTGATAAGCCAGGACTTAACACCAAGGTGCATACCCCTTGAAGCACAGCTTCATCCAATGCCTCACTGCCCAACACCCATTGGGCATCAGCCTCACTTAATGCCTGGCGCAATTCATCAATATCGGGCGGTGTAGGACGCGTATCTGCAAGGCGCACAGACCACCCCTGATGCGCACACCAGTAGGCGGCCGCAGCCCCACTATGGCCAAGGCCTAAAACCAGTATTCGCTGTGAGGGGGTGTAAACCTCTGTTTGCATCAATCTGTAGCGCCTCTAACGTAATTTCAAAGTAGCCAGCCCAACCAGCACCAACATCATGGTGATGATCCAAAAACGCACCACCACCTGAGTTTCCTTCCATCCCCCGACCTCAAAATGATGGTGCAAGGGGGCCATCAAAAATATTCGTCTGCCTTCGCCGTAGCGCATTTTGGTGTATTTAAACCAAGCCACCTGAATCATGACCGACAAGGTTTCAACCACAAATACCCCACCCATGATGAACAGCACAATCTCTTGGCGCACCACCACGGCAATCGTGCCCAAGGCACCGCCCAAGGCCAATGCCCCTACATCGCCCATAAACACCTGAGCGGGGTAGGCGTTAAACCATAAAAAGGCCAGCCCGGCCCCACCAATGGCCGCGCAGATAATCATTAACTCACCCGCTCCGGGGATATAGGGAAACAACAAATACTCTGAATAGTCCACGCGCCCCACAACATAGGCAAACACGCCCAAAGCGCCCCCGATCATCACCGTGGGCATAATGGCCAGACCATCCAGACCGTCGGTCAAATTAACCGCATTGCTCGTGCCCACAATGACAAACCAGGTCAAGGCCACAAAACCGAACACCCCCAAGGGGTAGCTCACGCTTTTGAAAAACGGCACGATCAAATCTGCTTTAGTTGGCAATGACTGGGTGAAACCACTCAGCACCCAGCTCTTGAAAAGAGGCCAAAGCTCAGTAGTTGCCGGCACGGACACCGCAAAACTCAAATAAATCGCGGCCACCAATCCGATCAGCGCTTGCCAGAAAAACTTTTGTTTCGCAGGCATCCCCTCGGGATCGCGATAGACCACCTTGAGATAATCATCGCGCCAGCCAATCCAGCCGAAGCCTAAGGTCACCAGCAGCACCACCCATACAAAACGATTGCCCAAATCAGCCCAAAGCACGGTGCTGATCGCCACAGAAATCAAGACCAACACGCCACCCATGGTGGGTGTGCCCGCCTTTTCTAAGTGAGTCTCGGGGCCATAAGAACGAACAGCCTGCCCTATCTTCATCGCCGTCAGCCGACGAATCACCCACGGTCCAGCCAATAACCCAATGGCTAACGCCGTCGCACAAGCAAGCAATGCGCGCAGAGTGATGTACTCAAACACTGCAAAAAAACGAATGGGGGAATCCGCCAGTAGGCGTGCTAACTCAAGAAGCATGCGAATCCCCTTGCTCTAAAAATGCCTGCTCTAAATACTTGACCACTTTATCCATCCGCGCACTGCGCGAGCCTTTCACTAAATAATGGGCCGGTGCCTGTGTCACCAAATAGGCCTGTAATTCTTCCATCTCATCAAAGCGATGCGCTCCTTGGCCAAATGCCTCAGCCGCATACTGCGCATCATTTCCAATCACACATAATTGGTCAATGCCGCGTTCGCGCGCATAACCGCCCACCTCGGCATGAACGGCTTGGTGATGAATGCCCACCTCGGCCATATCACCCAACACCAGAATCTTTTTGCCATCGAGTTGCGCCAATACCTCAATCGCTGCGCGTACGGAATCTGGATTAGCGTTATAGCTATCATCGATCAGCTGATACCCCTCTTTGAGCGCCTTGGGCTGCATTCGCCCCTCAACGGGACGGAAGGATGCCAACCCCTCGGCAACAATCTCAATGGGGATGTTGAGTGCCAGAGCACAAGCGCTGGCTGCTAAGGCATTGTGCAAATTGTGCACGCCAGGAACGGCCAAAGCGACTCGGGCTTGGGCATGAGCAGTCGTCAAGCTAAAGCGGGTCCCCCCTGCATCCGGGTAGATTTCACGCGCACGGACATCCGCCTCTTGGTTGAGGCTAAAGGTAAAGCAGCTCCGCCCAGCCGCCAACGCATGCCACACATCGCTGTAAGCATCATCTGTGGGGAATACCGCCACCCCACTTTCAGGCAGGGCCGCGATCACCGCACCGTTTTCTTCAGCAACAGCCTGTACGGTGTGCATGAACTCTTGGTGCTCTCGCTGTGCGTTATTGACTAACGCCACCTGCGGTTGTGCCAACGCCGCCAACTCGGCAATCTCACCGGGTTGATTCATGCCCAGCTCGAACACCGCCACCCTATGTTGTGGTGCCAATCTCAGCAGACTCAGGGGGACACCAATATGATTGTTTAGATTGCCCTGCGTGGCCAAATAGCCCTCATCACCGTAATGCGCTGCAAGTATACGGGCAATCATCTCTTTTGTGGTTGTTTTACCGTTACTGCCGGTCACGGCAATAACTGGCAACTGAAAGCATCGACGCCAACTGGCAGCCATTTTCTGTAAGGCCTCTAATGTCGAACCCACCACTATCTGGGGCAACTCTACATCGGGACTGGGATGCGCCACAATCGCCGCCAGCGCCTTTTGCTGCTCGGCCTGTGCGAGGAAATGATGACCATCAAACCGCTCGCCTGACAACGCCAAAAACAGCTCACCGGGTTGTAAGGTGCGCGTATCCGTAGACAACTGAGGAGCGTACAACCACGTCAATGCCAGCTGCGCCCATTGCACATCAGAGAAGTAATGCCGCTCATCCCCCATCTCTTGGTAGGTTTCGTGCCCTTTGCCGGCAATTAATACAATGTCATTAGGATTGGCTTGCCAAACAGCATCCAAAATCGCGGTAGCACGATCCAATTGGATGATGGGTGCGCAATCTGCCCCCTCTACATGGGCTTGCATTTCTGCCTGGGCACCCGCCATCACCGCCTGGGCAATGGCCATGGGATCTTCGCTACGGGGGTTATCATTGGTAATCACAACAGCATCAGCCAGGCGCTGCGCAATGGCACCCATCTCGGGGCGCTTGGCCTGATCGCGATCGCCGCCACAACCCAGCACACAACGCAAGGCACCATTGCGGACCTCTGCCACCTCGCGTAGAGCGGTCAAGGCGCGCTCGAGCGCATCGGGCGTATGGGCATAATCAACCACTACCAAAGGCTGTGCATAGGTGGCTTTGCGGCTGCGCGATGTCAGCGCACGCACAATTTCCAGACGGCCCGCCACAGGGCTCAAGGTCGCCATAATGCGGGCAATTTTAGAAACTGGCCACCCCAGCTCTTTGAGCACAGCGGCCACTAATAAATAATTAGAGACATTGTGCAAGCCGATTTGATGCGTCAAAAACTGAGCAGTGCCATGCACCCCAATGAGATTAAACACCTGACCATCAGCGCCGGGGTGAATATCATCCGCATAAAAATCGGCCTCGGGATCACGCATAGAATAGGTAAACACAGGGGCATCCCCTGCTGCCTGCAACACCTCATCCGCAAAAGGATCATCCAGATTCACCACCACACGGCGTAACCCAGGACGTTGGAAAAGCAACTTTTTGCTATCCCCGTAATGCTGCCAAGTGCCGTGATAATCCAAATGGTCATGGGATAGATTGGTAAAGCCTGCCACATCAATGGCCACCCCATCCAAACGCCCTTGATCCAAACCAATGGACGAGGCTTCAAGAACCACCAGATTCACCTGTGCATCACGAATGCGCGCTAGGCTTTCGTGCATCGTAAACACATCGGGGGTGGTCAATGACTGCACAATGCGCTCGCCCTCGGGCAAGCACACACCCAACGTACCTATGCTGGCGCAGGGCACCCCAGAGTTATTTAAAGCCTCGGCAATCCAATGCGTGGCTGAGGTTTTGCCATTGGTGCCAGTCACAGCAATGATGGTGAGCTCATCCGATGGGCGGCCATACCACTCATGGGCGAGCGCCCCTAAATGCTGCTCGAGCGCCGTAACGGCCAATGCCGGACGATTGATCTCAGGAGCCGCATGGGCAGCGTCATAAATTACCGCCGCAGCGCCGTTATCAATGGCCGCTTGAATAAAACGGTAGCCATCCGTGTGATGTCCCGCGCGTGCCACGAACACATCACCTGACTCAATATGTCGGGAATCCAAGCATAATGCTGCCTTGCGATCGCAATGCTCTTGTAGCCAGCGCGTAATTTTCTCTATTGTTTTATTTGTCATTATTGAATTCCCCCCGTATTTACATCCAAAGCAACCAGGGACTCCACAGGCGCATCCGGTTGTACACCAAGGCGACGCAGACTGCCTGCAACCACCTCAGAAAACACCGGCGCTGCGACCAATCCGCCAAAATACCCCTCGCGACGAGGCTCATCGATTGAAACGGCCACCACAATCTGAGGGTCGGAAACCGGGGCAAAGCCCACAAACGAACTGCGATAACTGGATTTGCTATAAGCTCCATCGACGATTTTGCGCGCGGTACCGCTTTTGCCGGCCACTCTATACCCATGTACCGCCGCTCGGCGTGTGCCCTCAGGGCCCGCAGCCGCCTCCAGCATGGCGCGCATCGATTGGGCCACCTCAGGGCTAAACACCCGAGTGCTGGTGGGTTGCTCATCACGACGTAATAAACTTAAAGACACCATATCGCCGTCACGGGCAAATACCGTAAAGGCCTGAGCAATCTGCATCAATGAACTGGACATCCCGTAACCATAAGCCATCGTGGCCCGCTCAATGGGACGCCAACTATCCCAGGGACGCAGCCGTCCCGCTGCCGCCCCTGGAAAACCCAATTGCGGTGCGTGCCCAAAACCCAAACGGTCGAAACCCGTCCACATTTGCTCAGAAGACATGCGCTCTGAAATCATGGTCATGCCGATATTGCTCGAGCGACGAATAATGCCCGCCACATCCAGCACACCATTGCGGCTCACATCAGAAATCACCGCCCCCTCATAGCGATAACGGCCATCCCCTGTATCAAACTCGGTATCTAAATCTACGGCCCCACTTTCCAAAGCCAAGGCCACAGTAAAGGGCTTCATGATTGAGCCCGGCTCAAAAGTATCCGTAATGACACGATTGCGCAACGCGTCACCCTTGCGGTCATGCCGATCATTGGGGTTGTAAGTGGGCAGATTGACCAAGGCTAAAATCTCGCCTGTGCGTACATCCAATACGACGGCCGAACCGGCCTCTGCATCGTGAAACTCTAATGCCTTTTTCAATGCGCTATAGGTGTCATACTGAACCCCAGCATCAATAGACATAAATAAATCTTCGCCGTGCTGCGGTGGGATAACCTCGCGCACATCATCCACAATTCGACCCAAGCGATCACGCATCACACGGCGTGACCCAGGCTCTCCGGAAAGCACATCATTGAATGCCAACTCAATGCCTTCTAAGCCCTGGTCCTCAATATCGGTAAAGCCCAACACATGTGCGGCACTCTCACCCTCGGGATAAAAACGGCGCATCTCATCTTGTTGATGAACACCAGGAATACCCAAGGCAGCAATTTGCTCGGCCAATTCGAGATCCACTTGTCGACGTAAATAGACAAAACTACGCCCCGGTGTTTGCATCCGTTTGCGCACCTCGTCCGCAGGCATATCCAGCGCTTCGGCCAGCTGCTGCACCTGCTCGGGGGTGGCATTACGGGCATCTTCAGGGATGACCCAAATCGCCTTTACCGGCACACTAGAGGCCAAAACCACCTCGCCACTGCGATCGAAAATCTTGCCGCGATTGGGCGGTAGCACCAACGTGCGCTCAAACCTGCGCACCCCTTGTTCTTGTAAAAACTGTGTGGACAGCCCCTGCAGATACAACGCCTTGATAAGCAAGGCACCAAAACCAAGCAACAAGAGCAACATCACGAAGCGGGCGCGCCATAAAGGCATGGCCTCTTCTAGGACGGGGTTTTCATAGAAACCAAATGGCTTCATGGCTGCCCCTCCTGTGAGGTGTCACGTGACGCCCCCACTGCCGACTGCGCGCCCCCCTCGGCTGCCTTTGCGCTGCCACGACCCGCAGGCAGATAAATGGTGTGCTCCGGACCTGCCGGTGCCATTGAAAAGTTCTCTCTGGCCAGCTCATCAATACGCGCATTGCGGGTGAGCTCAGCACGCTCGAGCTGCAGGCGCCGCCATTGGGCATCTAAATCTTCGGCCTGGCCGCGCAGCTGCTCGATTTGTACATAAAGATCACGCGCATGGTAGCGCGTGGTTATCAAATGAAACCCCATCAAGAACACAGCGAGGATGAAAATCGCCAATACCCGCATCGTTACCGCCCCCGTCGACGAGCAAAATGCTGACCCGTTTGCTCATAATAGGCAGCGACCTCACGCCACTCATCGCGCCAATCATCGCCCAATGGGCGATCGGTACGCTCGGCCACGCGTAAGACCGCAGAGCGCGCGCGTGGATTGGCATCGACCTCGGCCCGCTCGGGCAACACACGGCCCAAGCTTTTGAGCCAAGGGTCTGGCAGTTGATCTTGTGTCAGCGGGAGATGGGCGTAGGCAGCCTCGGGTCTGGCGCCTGTGGAAATAAATCTCTTGACAATACGATCCTCAAGAGAATGAAAACTAATCACCGCCAAACGTCCACCCGTTTTCAACAACTGCAGCCCTAACGGCAGCGCAGTTTGGAGTGCCTCGAGCTCGCGATTGATGTAAATCCGTATAGCCTGGAAGGTCCGGGTCGCCGGATGATGTGCTTTCGGGCGCGTGGGCACGACACGGGAGACCAGCTGGGCGAGATCATGCGTGGTCTGCAACGGAGAGGATTTGCGGCGAGTTGCAATCGCCTTTGCAATCTGGATAGCATGCCGTTCTTCGCCATAATGATGTAAGACCTCCTTCATATCATTGATGCTTGCCTTAGCAAGCCACTGCGCAGCTGTCTGCCCAGTGCGGTTATTCATACGCATATCGAGCGGTCCATCATGTGTAAAAGAAAACCCCCGCTCAGCCTCATCGAGCTGTGGGGAAGACACGCCCAAGTCCATCATCAATCCATCAACCGTATGAACATCCTGTGCAGCCAATGCACTGTCCATATGCTCAAAGCCACTATGAATAGCCACCACCCGAGGATCATCTTGTTGCAACTGGCGGGCCACCTCAAATGCTGCAGGGTCCTTGTCCAAGACAAATAAGCGCGCATCATCACTCAAATACGGCAGCAAGGCGCGGCTATGGCCACCCCGACCAAAAGTAGCATCTACAAAAGTCCCCGTGACCGACCCCAGCTCAGGCATCGCCTGGCTTGCACGCCTGGCTTTAAAACCGGGCGCGACTAAGGCGGTGATGACCTGTTCGAGCAATACGGGGCGGTGGCTGGCTGTCATGAATTGATTTTTTTATGGAAAATTTTTAAAAAGAAAATTGTTCAAATACCTCTGTCATACTCTTGGCCAGATCTTCTTGCTGGCGCTCATCAAGCTGGGGCGGATTCCAAATCTCAAAATGCCCCCCCATCCCTAAAAGCATGGCCTCACGCTCCAAGGCCGCTGCCTGCCGTAGCTCTGCGGTGATTAATATACGCCCTGCAGAATCCATCTCTACATCATGCGCACTCCCCAAGAGCAACCGTTGAAAAGCCCGGGCAGACATTGGTAAAGCAGCAATCTGCTCGCGCTTGGTCTCCCACACACTGCGTGGATACAACAGCAAGCAACCATCAGGGTGGCGTGTTAGAGTCAGACGTCCCTCTTGCTCGGAAACCAGCGGATCGCGATACCGGGTCGGAATAGACATCCGCCCCTTGGCATCTAGAGTTAGCGCGCTGCTTCCTTGGAACATGGGTGACTCCCACTTTTTTACACATTTTCCTACTTTTTCCCACTCTAAGCTAATTCCCCTGCCTGGTCAAGATTCAAAACCTCCTTTTTTTCAATCACAACAAGCACTTACAGCTGTATAAAAAAAACACATTTCAGAAAAAATCAAATTAAATCAACCCATTGGCGAATAAGCCTAAAGTAAACTCACACAAAGATTTCCTTTCCTTAATACTTGGCGCCTAAAGTGAAACCCTGATCAAATCATTGAGGAAAGTGGGAAATGTCCCCTAAAAAGCCACCCCAGGATAGGCACAGGCCCATCAGCCGGCCTGCATTGGAAGGCGACGAGGGGCTCATTCCCACCGCCTTGCCCCACCGCCTTATTAGAACGCCAGTAAAGATAAAAACAAGAAAGAAAGCAGCACAGACGCTGAAAAACAAAACAGGAGTCAGGCAGCGGGGAAAATAGGAGACAAAATAATAAGGCCGAAAGAGAGGGAAGGCAGGATTAGAAGGAAGGATTAGAAGGAAGGATTAGAAGGAAGGATAGAAGGAAGGATAGAAGGAAAAGATAGAAGAAAGAAGAAAGAAGAAAGAGAAAGAAGAAAGAGAAAGAAGGAAGGAGGGAAAGGAAGAAGGGAAAGGAAGAGAGAGCTAAGAAAAAGAATAGATCGCGCATAAAAAAACAGCCTGCGCCAAACAGGCCAAGCGCGAAAAAACGGGATGCGCCTATAGGCCGGATTCTGTATACATGCCCCATGGACATGCAGGCAACCATTCAGCTAGGCTATTTATTGCTAAATAGCTCGTGCCACCTACCCGCATACTCGGACGGACCGCCCTCGAGGTATAAAATACCAGCGTATGCCTATTTGGTGTTGCTCCCGATAGAGGTTACCGCGTTTCACCCTACATTGCTGTAGACTCGTCTCTGTGGCCCTAGTCCTCGGCTCGCATGCGCGCTCGCCGGACGGCTGTTAGCCGCTATCGTGTCCTGTGGAGTCCGGACCTTCCTCGGTGATCAATCACCGCGGTTGCCCGGCGCACCCCGCGTTTCTTATTATACCTTATACTTTCTCATTGATTGCTTTTTCTCGCCTTTAATATCACATGAATTTGCTGACCTTACAAGACATCACCCTTTCCCTTGGGCACCACCCTTTACTTACCGAGGCTAATCTCATTATTCACGCCGGCGAACGCTGCGGGCTCATTGGCCGCAATGGTTCGGGTAAATCTTCGTTGCTCAAACTCATTGATGGTCGACTCGAGCCTGATGCCGGCGAGGTACAAAAAAGAGTGGGCCTGCAGGTCGCCACCGTCACTCAAGAGCCAGAGTTGCCCCGTGACATTGGGGTTTATGATTATCTCTGCGCCAACTACCTAGAGACCGAGGATTGGCAACGCCCAGCCTTAGCAGAGCAATATATCGCGGCACTGCACCTGCCCTCTGATACCCTCTTGCAAAACCTCTCGGGTGGGATGCGCAAACGCGTGGCCCTAGCCTATGCACTGCTCGAGGGGCCAGACCTGCTATTACTTGATGAACCCACCAACCACTTGGACTTTGAAGGTATTCGCTGGCTAGAAGAGCAAATCCTAAACTTTAAAGGCGCCGTGATTGTGATCACTCATGATCGACGCTTTTTAGATACGGTCACCACACGAATCATCGAACTAGACCGAGGCCAGTTATTTAGCTTTCCCGGTAACTTTGAAAAGTGGCAGGAACAAAAATCTCAGTGGCTCGAGGCCGAAGCCCAAGAGCACGCTCGTTTCGACAAGCTATTGGCCCAAGAAGAGGCATGGCTACGCCGCGGTACTCGAGCACGTCGTGTGCGCAATCAAGGCCGAGTGCGACGGCTCGAGGCGCTGCGCCGCGAACGGGCACAACGCCGAGAGCGCTCAGGCAACGTACGTTTCGCAGTGGATGAGGGACGGCGCTCAGGCCGCTTGGTAGCCGAGATTAATAATATTCACCACGGCTATGCCGATCGATTGCTCATTCGCAACTTTTCTACCGCCATCATGCGTGGCGATCGCATTGGCATCTTGGGGCCCAATGGCGCTGGCAAAACCACCCTTTTAAATATTATTTTGGGCAAACTGACCCCTAATGAGGGGACAGTACGTCATGGCACGCAACTCAACATTGGCTTTTTTGATCAGATGCGCACCTCGTTAGACGATGAGGCCACACTGATTGATGCCATTAACCCGGGTAATGAATGGGTAGAAATAGGCAACGAACGCAAACATGTCATCAGCTACCTAGAAGACTTTCTCTTTGATCCGGGTCGTGCCCACTCTCCCGTGCGGACGCTATCCGGAGGGGAACGTGCGCGCTTGGCCTTGGCCCGCCTTTTTACCCAGCCGACCAATGTACTCGTGCTGGACGAGCCAACCAATGATCTAGATATAGAAACACTCGAGCTGTTAGAAGACCTGCTCGCTGATTATGCAGGCACCGTCCTGCTGGTGAGCCACGACCGTAGTTTCCTCAATAATGTTGTCACCCAAGTCATCGCTGCCGAGGGCGATGGCCACTGGCAGGAATATGTAGGGGGCTATGATGATTGGTTAGAGCAGCGTTTACACACCAGTAAAGAACAAAAGCAAGCAACGGCTCCGGCAAAACCTGCGCATACAAAAAAATCGGATACCCAACGCACCGCCAAGGATTCGGAGCACAGCCAGCGCCACGCCGCGGCTCAAGACGACTCAAACAAAGGCAAGCGCAGCCCGCGACGACTGGCCCCTTGGGAGGAAAAAGAGCTCAAGGAGTTGCCCGACAAAATTGCCACCCTGGAACAACGCCTGGAGGCACTGGCAGAACAGCTGGCTGACCCTGAGCTCTACGAAGAAGGGCCCGAGAAGGCCCAAGAAATAGAAGCCCTAGTAGAAACAACAGAGGCTGAAATGGAACAGTTATTTGCCCGCTGGGAAACCCTAGAGGCAATGAAAGACAACTAAATGAGCAGCCGTTAAATGAGCTGCCACTGCAGGGTCTCGCCAGCTGCGAGCGGGACCACCCCCTCTACATCAGAGACAGTGATTTCTGCCGGCACTTGCCAAGAAGTGCGCTGTAAGGTGATGCGCTCTTCATTCACCGGCAAGCCATAAAATGCCGGCCCATTGCGGCTGGCAAATGCCTCTAGATTATCCAACCGCCCTGCACGATCAAAAGCCTCGGCATACAGCTCGAGCGCATGCAAAGCTGTAAAGCACCCTGCACACCCGCAGCTTTGCTCTTTGTTGGCCCGTGTATGCGGGGCACTGTCGGTACCCAAAAAGAAGCGTTCATGACCACTGGTTGCGGCATCGAGCAGTGCCAGACGATGCACCTCGCGCTTGAGTACAGGCAAGCAATACCAATGCGGGCGCAATCCCCCATTAAAAATGTCATTGCGGTTATACAGCAAATGCTGCGGCGTGATGGTGGCTGCAATCGGCCCTGCGGACTCGCGCACATAGTGCACCCCCTCTTGGGTGGTCAAATGCTCAAACACCACCTTGAGCTCGGGAAAGCGAGCACGCAACGGAATCATCACCCGCTCAATAAAAGCGGCCTCACGGTCAAAGATATCAATCTCAGGATCAGTGACCTCGCCATGTATTAATAAGGGCATGCCCAGTGCTTGCATCTGCTCGAGCACGGCACTACAACGACCCAATAAATCAGTCACCCCCGCATCAGAATTTGTGGTGGCCCCCGCGGGATAAAGCTTGACCGCATAGACAATACCCGAGTCAGCAGCGCGACGGATCTCCTCAGCGGGTGTGTTATCTGTTAAATACAACGTCATCAGTGGCGTGAAACTGGTGGGTGCCCTCTCTGGGGATGCTTGCGCCCATTGGTTGAGGGCATCATCAATACGCGCTTTATATGCTTGGGCCTGTGCCGTAGTCGTCACCGGTGGTGTCAAATTAGGCATGATGATGGCCCGCCCAAACTGTCGGGCGGTATGGCCGATCACCGCGCGCAACATCGCCCCATCGCGTACATGCAGATGCCAGTCATCGGGGCGCACAAGAGTGAGTTGATCTAATGGTTGTGTCATAAATAATTAAATGCCTGGATCCGCAGACCCAGGCAATATGCTTTAGTAAATTAAACTTGGCAATGCCAGACTAAACCACGGCACATACGTCACGGCCAATAGCGCTACCAACATCAGCAGCACAAACGGCAAGCACGACATAAAGACCTCATAAAGGCTCATGTTTGAAATGCGCATGGCCACAAATAAGTTTAGCCCAACCGGTGGGGTCAGCATACCAATCGATAAGTTGACCAACGTAATCACCCCAAATTGAATGGCATCCACACCCACCTGAGCCGCAATGGGCTGCATCAATGGGGCCAAGATAATAATTGCTGACGCACTGTCTAGGAAACAGCCCGCCACCAACATGATGACGTTAAAGAGCAGCATGACCCAAATGGGTGAATCTGTTGTGGATAATACCTCTGCCGCTAACTGCGTCGGTGCACCGGTGGAAGCCAAAATCCACGAAAAAGCCGATGCGCCAGCAGTAATCAAGAGCAATACCCCTGCCACCAAGCCGGAGTTTTTCAAAATGCCCAGCGTTTCTTTGAGGCTGATATTACGGTAAATCAATGCCCCCACGATCCAACCGTACAGACAGGCAACCGCGGCGGATTCGGTGGGCGTAAACACCCCCGAATAAATCCCCCCTAATAATAAGACGGGCAAGCCCAGCCCCCAGGCGGCGTGCTTGAGTGCAGCCCCCATCTCTTTCAAGGAAGGTGTCCCCTCACGCGGGTAACGGCGCAGCATCGATATGCCAATACAATAGCTAATCAATAATACGGCGACTAAAATCGCAGGCAGCAATCCAGCGGCAAACAAACGCCCAACCGAAGAACCTGTGACTGAACCGTAAATAATCAGGGCAATACTGGGCGGTACGATGGGCCCTAAGGTGCCCGCTGTGGTCAACAAGCCGATAGAAAAACGCTTGCTATAACCCGCATCGACCAGCGCCGGGTACATGATGGTGCCAATAGCAATCACCGTCGCAGGGCTAGAACCGGATATAGAGCCAAAGAATAAACAGGCCAATACCCCTGCAGCCGCCAGCCCCCCAGGTACCCAACCAATAATAGATTTGGCCAAATCGATGAGTCGATCAGACAACCCACCGATACGCATGAGCTCGGCCGCCAAAATGAAAAAGGGAATGGACATCAAAGAAAAGTTGTTCATCCCCGAGAACATGCGCATCGGCACGACAACCGGGTTAATCGCGCCGAAAAAATACAAAGTGGCGGTCACCGCTAAGGCAAGCGCAGCAAAAATCGGCAGCCCAAACAAAAGTAGGGCAAAGAAAATTGAAACTAATGGTGCGGTCATACCTATCCTCTATGCAGCACGTAGGTCTGAAGGCTGATCGGTGACTTCTTTATGCTCTGCCCATAATTGGATCATCAGCAAATAACGAAGGAACATAAAGCCAGCGGAAATAGGGATACTCAGATAGATATAAGCTACCGGTATCTGCATCGCCGGTGATAATTGACGCATCTTTTTGGTGCTCTCAAAGACCTGCCAACCGTAATACAGCAGCGTGAGGGCAAAAATAACCCCCAAAATATAGGCAATTAGCTGTAAAAGACGTGTGATACGTGGCCCTGAAAAAGCACTGAGCACTTCTACAGAAATATGGGCCGTATAACGCACCCCCATGCTCGCAGCCACAAAACTCATAATGATGAGTGTGTAGAGGATGGTCTCTTCGGACCAAGACAGAGAGTTGTGAAAGACGTAGCGAGCGACAACCTGGATGATGGCTACAATTGTGGCGATGAGCATCGCAATGGTCATCGCCACATTTTCTAGCCAATCAACAACCTTGTTGATTGCTTTAATCATGGATAACGCTCCTGGAGTTACTCACCCTTGGCGGCGGCTTGGGCACGCTGGATGAGCTCGGGGGTCACCACTTTTTCAAACTCTTCGTAGATAGGCTGAGAGCTCTCGATAAACTTTTCACGCCCCTCATCGGTGAGTTGAATGATCTCAATTTGATCGCTGATTTCTTCCATGATTTGTTTTTCGTCTTCGATGGTCAGCTCGCGCGCATAGTCACGGGCCACATCAAAAGCATTTTGAACAATCTCTTGGAGTTCAGGGGTCAAAGAATCCCAAGCATCCTTGTTCATCACAGCCGCGTAGGTGTGATAAGTGTGATGCGTTTGAGTCATGTATTTTTGGACTTCTTGGAATTTCATGGTCGAGATATTAGCCAAGGGGTTTTCCTGTCCTTCGACCACGCCCTGTTGCAAGCCGTTATACACCTCGGTAAAGGCCATCGCGGTGGGGTTCGCACCATAGGCACGGTAAGTAGCCAAAATGGTAGGTGCCTGAAGCGTGCGCATCTTGATGTTCTTCAGATCATCAGGCTCGGTAATGGGGCGCACATTGTTGGTCATATTGCGGAAACCAGCCCCCCAGTAGTTCATACCCTTAAGGCCATACTCCTCTAAACCTTCGAGTAGCTCTTGACCGACATCACCGTCCAGGACGCGCTTCATGCTTTCATCGTCGGTGATCAAGAAAGGCAAATCAAACAGGTACATCTTGGGGTCAAAGTTAGCCAGGTTGCCGGTAGGCGGAATGGCAATTTGAACCAGATTCATTTGAGTCTGCTCGATAATCTCGACATCACCCCCCAGCTGGGCAGCAGGACGGATATTGATTTTGATTTTTCCATCCGAGTTCTTTTCGACCTCTTCTTTGAATTTCTCGGCTGCCTGAGCATTGGGAGTACTTTCGATCAGCACGTGCGCGAAAGTAAACTCATACTCGGGATCGGCCGCATATGCTGGGGATAACGCCATGGCCAACGTACCTAGCCCCGCAAAAGCGAATGACGTTAATCTTTTTGTGATCATCATTTATCTCCTAGTTAAAAGACGTTGCACTCAACGTGCAGCAAAAGTAGTGTTGTTGTGCCTTTTTTTACCACTGTGGGCATTGTCCAAGACACTGCACTGCAGTGCCCAAGACCTGCTCACATTGCAAGCTCAGGGCCAAGAGTTTTTCTTCTTGATGCGCCCCGGCGGTAATTTGCAAGCCCACAGGGATGCCCAAAGAATCTTTGCCCACGGGCAAGCTCACCGCACATAAGTGCATGAGATTAGCAATACTGGGGTTACGCAATACCTGCATATTGGCTTGGCGGTATTGTTCTGTATCGGCGAGATCGTCAACCGCAGCCGCTGTGGTCAATAAGGTGGGGTTGAGCCAAGCATCAACCTGCTCGAACACCGTATTGATTTCCTCGCTGGCCTGACGGAATAAAGCGATACGTCGCAAATACTCAATAGCCGACAACTGCTCGGCACCCTCGACACGGATTTTCACCAATGGATCGAGATGCTGGATCTTATCAGGCATATTGCGTAATAAGAAATCGGATAATTCGGGTGCCCCTAAGCCCCCTGCCTGAAAGGCTGCATAAGCCTCGTCACAATTGGGGATGGTGATGGGCACCAACGTCGCTCCAGCCTGCTCAAGTGCGCGCATGGCCTGCTCGACCTGTTCGGCAATAGACGCGTCGACCCCGTCCCAAAAGAAGTTTTCGGGCACCCCCAAACGCACCCCTGCCAACCCGTGCAAACGCGGCACGCGCACAGGGCGGTTTTGCAGCTGGGATTCGATCGCCTCGAAACCAAAAATGAGGTCTGTGATGGTGCGGGCTAATAAGCCAGGGGTATCCAAAGTGGTTGACAAGGGGACGGTATGGTCCTTGGGCCAACGACCCTCGGTGGTTTTAAGGGCCGTGGTCCCGGTGAACGAGGCAGGTATACGTACCGAACCGGCCGTATCTGTACCCAGTGCCAACCAAGCAGAGCCCTGACAAAGCGAGACCCCCGCACCCGAACTAGAGCCACCAGGAATACGATGTACCTGTGTGTCCCAAGGATTTCTAGGGGCCCCCCAATGGCCATTCATGCCAATACCGCCAAAAGCAAATTCAACGGTATGGGATTTGCCTGTAATGGGGCTAAGCTGGTCGATAAAAGCCTGGACGAGTCGACCGGCCTGAGAAAATTGCTCGGGCAGCGCAGCCGACGAACCTGCAAAAGTAGGCAAGCCCGGTACGCCAAATAAATCTTTGACTGAGGTGGGGATGCCCATCAGCGGGCCCAGATCATAATTGCCCTTGAGCAGGGTATCGGCGGCCTTGGCGACCTCTAGAGCGCGCGCTCCGTCCCAGGTCTTGTAGGCATTGAGAGCAGTCTCGCTGCGCTCGTAATGGGCAATGCATGATTCCATCAACTGCTGTGCCGTGAGCGCACCACCACGCAGCCGCTGCGCAATGGTGGGCAAATCAAGTGTGTGTAGGTTATCCATCGTTTCCAGTGTGTTTGTAAAGCCAAATCCACTCGGCCCACGAGGCGCAGATACCCTGCGTAGGGCAAAATGTTTGTGCCCGTCATCGATACCTCATGGCGGGAAATGACATTGGATTGAAGATATTTAGTTTTCGTTTTTTATCATTTCCATATGTTATAAGCCAAATAAAAAATATCGGCAACAGGCACAAATCATACTATCTTTTTTGTTAATTATTTGTTTGGTCCTTGGAACTCGGCATGCTGAACTCTGCGCCCTTGCCGATGCTCTCGGGCCAGCGCTGCATGATGGACTTTTGACGTGTATAAAAGAGGATGCCGTGTTCACCGTAGGCATTGAGATCACCGAAAAGGCTGGCCTTCCACCCGCCAAAACCATGCCAAGCTAGGGGCACTGGGATGGGCACGTTGATCCCAACCATACCGACCTCGATGCGACGCCCAAACTCGCGAGCGATGTTGCCATCACGGGTATAGCATGCCACCCCATTGGCAAATGTATGACTATTCACTAATTCTACGGCTTCTGCAAAATCAGCCACACGCACACAGGCGAGGACCGGACCAAAGATTTCCTCTTGGTAAATCTTCATGTCTGTGCGCACATGATCAAATAAGGTGGGCCCGACAAAGAATCCTTGCTCATGCCCGGGCACCGAACATCCTCGCCCATCCACAATGAGGCTGGCCCCCTCGTCTACCCCCGACTGAATATAGGACTCTATACGTTCCCGCGCCTGGGCAGTAATGACAGGCCCCATTTCTGAGCGCGCATCCATCCCATCACCCACCGTGACTTGGCGGGCCCGCTCGGCCAAACGATCGACCACTTTATCAGCACTATCGCCGACCAATACGGCGACGGAAATGGCCATGCAACGCTCACCTGCCGAACCATAAGCAGCGCCAATCAACCCATCGACCACCTGATCGATGTCGGCATCGGGCATCACCACCATATGGTTTTTGGCCCCGCCCAGTGCTTGCACACGCTTGCCGTGCTGGGCACCTGTGGCGTAAATATATTGTGCAATGGGGGTGGACCCCACAAAACTCACTGCCTTGACCTCGGGATGCTCGAGCAGCACATCTACTGCGACTTTGTCCCCCTGGACCACATTAAATACGCCTTTGGGCAGGCCTGCCTGCTCGAGCAAACGTGCCATAAATAAAGCGGCACTAGGATCCCGCTCGCTAGGCTTTAATATAAAAGTATTACCTGCCATCAATGCCAGAGGAAACATCCAGCAGGGCACCATGCAGGGAAAATTAAAGGGGGTGATGCCTGCCACAACCCCCAGGGGCTGCCGAATCACCCAATTATCCAGATTAGAGGCCACTTGATCGCTAAAACCGCTTTTCAGTAATTGAGGCGCGCCGCATGCAAATTCGACAATCTCGATGCCCCGCATCACCTCACCCTGAGCATCACTAAAGACCTTGCCATGTTCAGCGGTGATAATGGCTGCTAATTCGTCTTGATGTTGATAAAGCAGCTCTAAAAAACGAAACATAATTCGAGCTCGGCGAATAGGTGGCGTATCGGCCCAAGCAGGAAAAGCCCGCTGTGCGGCCTCAATCGCCAGTACAACATCTGCAGGCTCGGCCAACACCACCGAACGCGTCTGCTGCCCAGTCGCCGGATTAAACACTGCTTGCTGGCGTTGAGCGGCGCCTAAACTCTCGGTGCCATTAATAAAATGGCCCACAGTCTCGGGGCTGGTATAGGGTTTCATGTGATGTCTCCAATGCGTGTTTACAAAAAAATCGCCTCAAATACAAAGGCCATCGGCTCGGCCGATCGCTGGTGAAATGCGAATCGATTGAAAAAACCGATGGGGAAATTCATTTTCCCAGCTTACCGTTTAGTTTAGTCAAGCAAAAAAACCCTGCATAGCCTAAAATCCTAGATTGTTTGTGCAATTAATTAAACAATCATCTTATGGAACGCAATAAAACTGAGCGGCTTTGGACCCATTTACATAGCCTGATCATCCTGTCGCAACAAGGCAGTTTTACCGCCGCCGCTAAACGGTTGAATATCAGCAAGGCTACGGTCAGTCTGCGCATTACAGAACTTGAGAAAAGCCTTGGGGTCAAATTGGTCCATCGCACCACACGCTCCATTCAATTAACCGATGCGGGGCAACAGCTGGTCAAACAAACCCAAGGGGCCTATCAGCACATTAATAGTGAGCTTAAAAATATTGAAAGCCATGCGCACCATCCGCGGGGGCTCCTGCGGGTCACTGCACCCGTGGCGCTGACGCAGCAATACCTCATCCCCGCTTTACCGGATTTTTTGCGTCGTTACCCAGAAATACACATTGAGCTCGAAGCCGAGGACCGCATCCATTCACTGAGCTCTGAAGGCTTTGATTTAGCCGTGCGTCACACCAAAGAGGTGTCAGACACTTTGGTGGCTTGGCAGCTTACAGAAACCTACCCTTTGCTGGTGGCCAGCCCCACTTATTTAAAGCAACACGCGGCCATCGAACACCCTTCTGATTTGCACCAACATGATTTATTGCACTATCCACGCCAAAAAAATACCAGCAGCCGTTGGTCTTTTGTTCCTCTCGATGATCATGACCAAGAACCCGTGAGCATCCCTATTCAACCGCGCTTTGCCATTAATAACAGCCAGATGCTGGCGGAGATGGCCAAGGCCGATTTAGGGATTGCCTTGGTTCCAGACTTTAGTGCTCAATCGGGGCTCAAGCAGGGCAGCCTGCGCCCAGTGCTACCGCACTGGCAGGTGCTGGGGCATTTTGGTACCGCTATTTATGCCGTGCGCCCTTACGCGGCCCGTACTCCCCAATCGGTCCATTTATTGGTGCAATTTTTACGCCAATTGTTTAGTGAGCAAGGGTTTGCACAGATCAGGAAAAAGCCGCCGCTGCCCGACTCAGCCGATCATTGACCCCTGCCCAAGCGAGGTCCTGAGGTGGGCGTTCAAACCACAGGGCATCAAACCCGCGCCGGTCCAGACGCCGCAGCGTGGCGTACAACTGGCTCGCGTAGGGGTTGGGTTCAGCAGGCATGGCCTCATAATGGATTAACTGTCGTGCTGCCGGCTGGGATGTCTGCGCCGTATGCTTGGTGTCGTTGTCTGAGTGCTCATTAAGCTCCCCACAGCTGACGATGGCGACGGATTGATTATTATTTTCTTTTAACAGCGTCGGCAGATCATCGCGCTCAAATAAATATAAAGGGGTGCGCGGGGCATAATGGGCTTTCAGGCTGCCCGAGACGCGAGGGATGGGTGGATGGGTAGGCGCCGTCTGCGCAGCGGCAGTGGGCGCCCTCTGCTGCACAGGCTCGCCCAGCACGCGCTCAATATCGCTTGCTTGGATATGGCCGGGGCGCAAAATACGCACCCCTGTATCTGGAGCGCTCACATCCACAATCGTGGACTCAATCCCCACCTGAGCCGCTGCACCATCCAATAAATAAATAGATGGATGAGGCAAATCGGCAAACTCATCATACACATGATCAGCATGCGTCGGAGATACCTGCCCAAATCGATTGGCCGAGGGGGCAATGACCCCTGCCCCGGGGCCATATATTTGCTCAAAGGCTTGCAGTAACTGTTGCGCCATCGGGTGTGCGGGGCAACGCACAGCCACCGTCTCTTGCCCGCCCGTAATGCGCAAAGAAACATCTGCGCGCCGCGGCAGAATCAAGGTTAAAGGACCAGGCCAAAAGTGCGCCATCAAGCGCTCGGCCTGCTCATTAAGCGTTGTTGTCCAAGCCAAGGCCGCATCTACACCCGTCACATGCACAATAACCGGATGGTCGCCCGGACGACCTTTGGCCTGATACACCGCTGCAATCGCTGCCTCATCACGGGCATTGGCCCCCAAGCCATAAACCGTCTCGGTGGGAAAGGCGACCAAGCGCCCTTGGGCCAACCAGTGGGCGGCCTCTTGAACATCATGTCCACGAATTACCGGCATGAGTGCTCCTACTGCTAGAGATCGATGCCCAGCACGGCAGCCGCTTGCTGGGCACGCTGCTCGGCCTGTTGGGCCGTCGCCCCCAATACGGTGAGGTGGCCCATTTTGCGACCCCGCCGAGGTTCGGCCTTGCCATAGAGGTGCAGAAACACCCCTTCAATCGCCTGCACGGCTGCCCAGTCGGGGGTATGCGGCTGCTCAGCCTCTGTGGCAGCGTCGGGGGCTGAGTCAAGGAACCAACTGTCCCCTAAGATGTTGACCATCACTGCAGGCTGTCTCAACGTCGTTGCCCCCAGCGGCAGCCCAGCGAGCGCGCGCACCTGCTGCTCAAATTGAGAGCTCAGGCAGGCCTCGATGGTATGGTGCCCACTGTTATGCGGACGCGGGGCAATTTCATTGGCCACCAATTGCCCGTCTGCCAACACAAAAAACTCTACGCACAGCACCCCCACATAGGCGGCGGCAGAGGCGATTTGCTGAGCCATTTGCTGTGCCTGAGCGTATAAAGGGTGCCCTTGCTCTTGAATACGAGAAACTGCCAAAATGCCCTCTCGATGCTCGTTGTGCGCAGGGTCAAAATAACGCACCTGGCCATCTGCCCCACGCACCAGCACGACAGAAATCTCGTCCTCAAGGGGCAGCTGTGCCTCGAGCACACACGGGACCTGCTGCAACGCTGCAAATGCTTGTTGCGCTGCTGAAATATCCGCAACGCGTACCTGTCCCTTGCCGTCGTAACCAAAGCGAGCTGTTTTTAAAATGCCAGGAAATAATTCGGCGCTGGCGTGTTCTAAATCACTGGCAGCCGTCACCTCTAAAAAAGGAGCCACTTGGGCGCCGGCTTGTTGGAGAAATCTTTTCTCTACGGCCCGGTCTTGTGTAAGCGCCACGGCATCAGCATCGGGCGCAACGCGTGTATATTGGCCGAGCAACTGCAGCGTGCGTGCAGGGACATTTTCAAACTCAGTGGTCACCGCAGCACAGAGTTGCCCCATCTCTTGCAAAGCTTGCTCATCATCGTAGGCGGCACAAAAATGTTTGTGTGCGATCTGCCCCGTTGGGCTCTGGGGGTCAGGATCCAAGACTGCCACCTGATACCCCGTGCGCTGCGCCGCCTGGCAAAACATCCGGCCTAACTGCCCGCCCCCGACCACTCCTAACCAAGCGGGCGGATACAAGACATCAAAGGCCGTCGTTGATTGACTCATAACAAATCCTGTGTGATTGAAAAATGATGGGGCAGGATCGCGCCCGTCACCATAATAAAACAACGGTAATCACTCTAAACGCATGGCCGCTGCCTTTTGCGTTTGAGCCGCCCGATACGCATGCCAAGCACGCTTAAGTGCTGGGTCATGAACAGCCAAATTAGCCACCAAATGCAGAGCAGCATTCACCGCCCCAGCCTCACCAATCGCAAAGGTAGCCACTGGCACCCCCTTGGGCATTTGAACAATGGACCACAATGAATCCTCGCCATTCATATGGCGCGTTGGAATGGGCACCCCAAATACCGGGACCTCGGTCAATGCCGCCAGCATCCCAGGTAAATGAGCTGCCCCGCCCGCCCCTGCAACAATACCCGCCCAGCCGTGTTCGGTGGCGGTCTGACCAAACTCAACCATTTGGTGAGGCATGCGGTGCGCTGACACTACCTGGGCCCAATAAGGAATGCCAAAGTGCTCAAAAACCTCAGCCGCTTGACGCATGACAGGCCAATCACTATTGGACCCCATCACTAAAGCAACGCGGGCTTGGGCGATATCATCCACACGATGGGTAGCAGATAAATTGCTCATGGCTTACTCCTGGGTGAGGCAACGCAACGCCTCTTGGTATTTAGATGCCGTTTCCTGAATCACCTCAGCAGGGACCTGAGGTGCAGGGGCCGTTTTATCCCAAGGCTGTGCCTGCAACCAATCACGTAAGAACTGCTTATCAAAAGAGGGCGGATTAGCCCCTACCGCGTAGGTATCAGCCAACCAAAACCGTGAAGAATCTGGGGTTAAGACCTCATCCATTAAGTGCAGCTGTCCGTCTTGATCGACCCCAAATTCAAATTTGGTATCGGCAATAATCAACCCCTTGCGACGTGCGTAGCGGGCCGCCGTTTGATACAACCGCAGACTGATGTCTCTGATTTCTGTGGCGCGCTCAGCCCCTAACGCCTCGACCATACGCTCAAAAGAAACATTTTCATCATGGTCGCCCACCTCGGCCTTGGCGGCAGGGGTGAAAATTGGCTCGGGCAAGGCCTCGGCCAAAGCCAAACCGGCGGGCAACTCGATGCCACACACCTGACCTGTCTGCTGATAGTCTGCCCAACCGGAGCCCACCAAATATCCTCGTACCACCGCCTCGAACAAGATGGGCTGCAAGCGCTTGACCACCATGCCACGCCCTGCCACCTGTGCCTGCTCATCGGGCTGCACGACCGTGGCAGGATCAATACCCGTGGCATGGTTGGGAATGAGATCCTGGAGCTTGTCCAACCAAAACTCAGTCAATTGGGTGAGCACCTGACCTTTGCCCGGAATGGGCTCACCCAGGATCACATCAAAGGCTGAAATCCGATCGGTGGTCACGATGAGCAAAGTGTGCTCATCCACCGCATACATATCACGCACCTTGCCTCGATGCAGCAATGGCAACGAATGCAATGTACTCTCATAAAGACCTTGTTGCACGGCAATGTTTCCTTTATTGGGCCTGCAAAAAATAAAAGTGGGCCTTGGCGCCACCGCCAAAACCCACTCAGTCCATATGCGCTTGATCTGGGCGCATTGTATTCATGAGATGGGCACCTATTGGACTTGTTGTGCCAACGCGCCTGAGCGGTATTGCTCGGCAATCTCGGTGAGGGGAATAGGTGTGATCTTAGAGGCATTGCCTGCAGAGCCAAACTGCTCGTAGCGGGCCTTGCAAATCGCCTTGGCCGCCTCACGCGCCTGTTTGAGATAGTCACGTGGGTCAAAAGCCGAGGGGTTTTCATGCATGAAACGACGAATGGCAGCTGTCATGGCCAAGCGAATATCCGTATCGATGTTGACCTTGCGCACACCATACTTAATGGCCTCTTGGATCTCTTTAACAGGCACGCCGTAGGTTTCCTTCATCTCACCACCAAACTCACGGATTTCGTCCAATAGCTCTTGGGGCACGCTGGAGCTGCCGTGCATGACCAAGTGCGTATTGGGAATGCGGGCGTGAATCTCTTTGACACGATCAATGGCCAAAATATCGCCGGTAGGCTCACGGGTAAATTTGTAGGCCCCATGGCTGGTACCAATGGCAATGGCCAACGCATCCAGCCCCGTCAAGCGTACAAACTCGGCCGCCTCATCAGGACTCGTCAACAGTTGTTCGCGGGTCAGCTTGCCCTCAAAACCGTGTCCATCCTCTTTGTCCCCCTGTAAAGTTTCTAGGGAGCCCAAGCAGCCCAGTTCACCCTCTACAGTAATCCCTAGGGGGTGAGCCAACTCGACCACGGTACGGGTCACTTCGACGTTGTAGTCAAAATCCGAAACGGTACGCCCATCCTCGCGCAATGAACCGTCCATCATGACACTGGTAAAGCCGAGATCAATAGCACTCTGACAAACGGCAGGTGACTGGCCGTGGTCCTGGTGCATGACCACAGGGATATGGGGGTAGGCTTTGACAGCCGACTCGATCAACCCCTTGAGAAAGGTCTCGCCCGCATAACGGCGCGCCCCTGCAGAAGCCTGCATGATGACCGGGCTGTCGGTCTCGTCAGCGGCCTCCATAATTGCTTGTACCTGCTCGAGATTATTGACATTAAAGGCGGGAATGCCATAGCCATGCTCTGCCGCATGGTCTAACAATTGTCGCATGGAAACCAAAGCCATTAGACTCTCCTAAAAATAAAAACTCTAATCCTGAAATTCAAAATGTATGGTGCTTATGAGCGTCGCGCCGATTTGGGCCTAAACGCACTGATGACCGACTCATGAGTCTCGGCATAGGGACCACCGATAAGATCGATGCAATAAGGCACGGCGGCAAACACCCCAGGCACCACCGTGTTGCCTTCCTTGTCCTTAACCCCGCCAAGCGTCTCTGCAATGGCCTTGGGTTGGCCTGGTAAATTAATAATCAAGGCCGCATGATCATCGGTTTCACGAATCACGGCTACCTGTCGTGACAAAATTGCCGTCGGCACAAAGTACAGGCTGATTTGGCGCATCTGTTCGCCAAACCCGGGCATTTCCTTGGTCGCCACCGCCAGTGTTGCCTCGGGGGTCACATCGCGTCGGGCGGGGCCGGTGCCACCGGTGGTGAGCACTAAATCACAGCCCACCTCATCAACCAACTCGGTCAATGCTGCACTGATTTGAGGCACCTCGTCTGCAATTAAACGGGTCGCATACTGCGGCGATTGAATCAGCGCCTCGTCCAACCATTGCTGGAGCGCCGGTATCCCCTCGTCTTGGTATTCTCCTTGAGTGGCGCGATCAGAAATAGACACCAACCCTACCAACAATTGATCGGGATGTTGACGAACTAAACGCTTGGAAGTCATGAAGTTATCCTGGTCTGAATGCAAATATATGTGTGTTATCTGTTTACGTACTGTGCGGCGTACACGCAAATATGCCACCAAAGCACCTATTGTGCTGGGATGCCCCCTTCTATTCTACACTGTGTTAGCTAAGGGCCACCAAACACAAAATGTACAAAATTACCCCACAACGTAATTAATTTAACGGCTAACTAGTATAATGCTTTGCGCCCAACTCTACAGCCCCATCCTGCCCATCTGCCCACAACGCTGCTCGGAATGCTAAAAAAACAGTACAAAGACATCCTGAAAATGGCTTGGCCCATTATTTTGGCCAATGCCTCGGTCCCTATTCTTGGTCTGGTCGACACCGCTGTGATCGGCCAAACTGGGACCGCCATCCACCTCGGCGCCATTGCGCTGGCAGCGCTCATTTTTAATTTTGTCTACTGGGGGTTTGGGTTTTTGCGCATGGGCACCACAGGGTTTGTCGCGCAGGCCAAGGGCGCCCAACAGCAGGATGAGTTGCATGCATTGGTCTTTAGGACTTTGTTACTGGGCTGTTTGATAGGATTGGCCTTGATTATCTTGCAATGGCCCATCGAGCGCATCGCGACCAGCTGGATCAGTGCCAGCGATGCCGTGCTCGATGAGGTGCGTGCTTATTTCTACGTACGCATCTGGGGCGCTCCAGCCACACTGATGATTTTTGCCCTCTTGGGTATTTTTATTGGCATGGGCTGGTCTAAACAATTGCTCATCACTCAGCTGGTGCTCAATGGGCTTAATATTATTTTCAATATCCTCTTTGTGCTGGGTTTGCACCTAGGGGTCAAAGGCATTGCTTTGGGCACCTTGGTCGCCGAATGGTTGGCTTGGGCTGTGGCCTTGGCCATCCTGTTGCCCCGTATGGGACTGCACCATCCGCTACAGCGGTTTGCCGAGCTGCTGACCAACATACTTGATGCGGCACGGCTCAAAGCATTGTTTTCGGTCAATGCCAATATCATGATCCGCACATTGGCCCTCATTGCCGGCTTTGCCTGGTTCGCCAACGAGGGTGCCAAATTTGGGGACGGGACGCTGGCAGCGAATCATATTTTATTGCAGTTTATTAGCCTCTCGGCTTTTTTCCTAGACGGCTATGCCAATGTTGCTGAGGCGCTGGTCGGCCAAGCCTACGGTGCCCGTGACACACGACAATTTAGCCAGGTGATCAAGGACAGCACCGTACTGGCTGCCATCACGGCTTTTATGTTGGCACTGCTTTTTTATTATTTTGGCCATGATTTCATTGTCTGGTTGACGCAGGATCGGCAGGTGCAGGCCATCGCCCGAGTATTCAACCCCTGGGCAGCGGTGTATATCTTTAGTTCATTTGCGGCCTTTCAGTTGGATGGGATCTTTATCGGCGTGACCCAAACACGGCAAATGCGTAATGCCACCATTTTGGCCTTGCTGAGTTTTGTGGCCCTGTCAGTGCTGCTAACGCCCCGCTGGGACAACCACGGCCTGTGGATAGCATTTATTGGCTACGTGGTTGTCCGCGCCATCGCCCTCGGGGCTTATTATCCCGCACTGCGGCGCAGCGCAAAGGCTCAGGTAGAGGATTGAGCGCGCTCTTCGAGCACGGCAACAGCGGGTAGTTTTTTACCCTCTAAGAACTCTAAAAAAGCGCCTCCGCCTGTGGATATATAGCTGATTTTATCGCTGACCCCAAATTTTGCGATGGCGGCCAAGGTGTCTCCACCGCCGGCAATAGAATAGGCCTCGGAATCAGCAATGGCATTGGCCAAAGTGCGGGTACCGCTGGCAAAGGCCGGAAACTCAAACACTCCCACAGGGCCATTCCAGACAATGGTCCCTGCATGGGCCAATAGCCCTGCCAACTGCGCAGCCGTTTTAGGGCCCACATCTAGAATCAGATCATCCTCGGCGATGTCTTGGGCATTTTTGGTTTCGGGTGTTGCGTCAGTGGAAAACTGTTTCGCACATACCAGATCGACTGGGATGGGCACCTGCGCCCCGCGCTCTTTCATGCGCTGGATCACATAACGCGCCTCATCGACCTGCCCGGCCTCAGCCAATGATTTGCCAATCGGCAGGCCCTCGGCCAGCATAAAAGTATTGGCGATGCCACCCCCCACAATCAGCTGATCGACCTCTTCGGCCAGCGCACGCAGGATAGACAGCTTGGTAGAAACCTTGGCGCCCCCGACGATGGCAACCAAGGGACGGGCCGGCTCTTTGAGGCTACGCCCTAGCGCTTCTAACTCGGCTGCCAGCAACGGACCAGCACAAGCCACAGGCGCATAACGAGCCACCCCTTCGGTTGAGGCCTGGGCGCGATGCACCGTGCCAAACGCATCATTGACATAAACATCACACAAGGCAGCCATTTGTCGTGATAGGGTCTCATCGTTGGCGGCCTCACCCACGTTGGTACGGCAATTTTCTAATAACACTACCTGCCCGGGCGCGACCTCGACCCCATCGACCCAATTGCGGCGCAACGGTACTGGCAGGGCCAGCATCTTGGTCAATCGCTCGGCAATAGGCGCCAACGAATCTCCTGGGTGTACCTCGCCCTCTTTGGGGCGTCCCAGGTGGGTGGTCACCATCACCGCCGCGCCGGCATCCAGTGCCATGCGAATGGCAGGCAGCGAGGCCTTGATACGCGTATCATCAGCGATTTCGCCATCCGACATGGGCACATTCATATCCGAACGGATAAACACCCGCTTGCCCTTGAGCTGGCCCGATTGGGCCAGGTCTTGCATCTTTAGCACAGAAAGCTTCATCATCCTTCCTACTATCTACCGCATCAACGTGCGGGGACTTATTGGGCCGCCATCATCGCTGCAGCGGTATCCAGCATGCGGACGGAAAACGCCCACTCATTGTCATACCATGCAGAAACCTTAACCAAACGCCCAGAAGCACGGGTCAACAAGGCATCCACGATGCTCGAGGCAGTGGTATGGTTGTGGTCGGTAGACACTAAGGGCTCATCGCAGTACTCGAGCACCCCTTTGAGTTGGCCCTCGGCTGCCTCACGTAATATCTGATTGACTTCGTCGACGTCCGTATCGCGCTCGGCCACAAAAGAAAGATCCACCATGGAAACGTTGATGGTGGGCACACGGACTGCAAAGCCATCGAGCTTGCCTTTTAGCTCGGGCAAGACCAGGCCAACCGCGGCCGCCGCCCCCGTTTTGGTGGGGATCATATTTTGAGCAGCGGCTCTTGCGCGGCGGAAATCCTTGTGTGCCACATCAATGAGCTTTTGATCGTTGGTGTAGGCGTGGATGGTGGTCATCAACCCATTGGCAATGCCGATTTGCTCTTGTAAAGGCAGCACCAAGGGCGCCAAGCAGTTGGTGGTGCAAGAAGCGTTAGAGACCACAGTATCACTGGCCTTGAGCACGTGATGGTTGACCCCGTAAACCACGGTGGCATCCACATCATTGCCCCCAGGCGCAGACAAGAGCACCTTTTTTGCCCCAGCGCGTAAGTGCGCACTGGCACTTTCTTTGCTATTGAAGCGCCCGGTGCACTCGAGCACGATATCGACATCGAGCTCGTCCCAGGGCAATTTGGCAGGATCACGCTCGGAAAGCAGGCGGATATGATCGCCATTTACGACCAAATGCTGGTGATCCTCGGTCAGAGATACCGACGCATTAAAGCGACCATGCACGGTGTCAAATTGAGTCAAATGGCGGGCAATCTCATCCTGACCGGGTGCGTTGACCGCAACGATCTGGATGTCATGAGGTTTGTTTTGCTCGTAGAAAGCCCGCAGCGTCATGCGGCCAATGCGGCCATAGCCATTAATCGCAACACGAATGGTCATAAGAGAGTACTCCTAAAGAATTTTTTCTACTGCAGCAACGACCCGAGCTGCCGTAATACCGAAATATTCAAATAACTCATCGGCAGGGGCCGATTTGCCGTAGGTATCTAAACCCACCACAGCACCGTTTGTACCGACGTATTTATACCAACCTAAAGTCGAGCCTGCCTCAACGGCCACCTTGGGTAAATGGGGCGGCAGCACCTCTGCCCGCCAAGCCTCGGATTGAGCCTCAAAGCGCTCGGTGCAAGGCATAGAAACCACCCGTACCGGCACTCCATTGGCCTGCAGTTGCTCTTGGGCCTGCAAAGCCACTCCTACCTCTGAGCCTGTCGCAATAATCACGGCCTGGGGCTGACCATCGGCCTCGCGTAAAATGTAGCCGCCTTTGGCAATGGCGTCGATAGTCTTTTGGTCGCGCTCAACAAAGGGCAGCCCTTGGCGCGACAACAGCAATGCACTGGGCCCCCCCTCACGCACATCCATCCCCACACTCTGGGGACGCGCCAGGGCCTGAACCCAAGCCACTGCGGTTTCTGTGCTATCGCAAGGACGCCACACGTCTAGATTAGGGATGAGACGTAAACTCGTTGCGTGCTCGACGGCCTGGTGGGTGGGGCCATCCTCACCCAACCCAATGGAATCATGAGTAAACACATGCACCACTCGCTGACGCATCAGAGCAGCCATCCGAATGGCATTGCGCGAATAATCTGAAAACGTCAGGAAGGTGCCCCCAAAGGGGATATACCCCCCGTGCAAGGCGACCCCGTTCATGACTGCCGCCATACCAAACTCACGTACCCCGTAATTGATGTGACGCCCAAACCGCACCCCATGATCATCCGCACGCACTGGCTGGGCCTCGGGCCAGTTGGTCAGATTAGAGCCCGTCAAATCAGCCGACCCCCCCAGCATTTCCGGGATGAATTTAACTAATTCGGTGATCGCATTCTGCGAGGCCTTGCGGCTGGCGACATCTTGACCTTCCTGGGCGACTTTTTCGATCAATGCAGCTGCCTGCGTCTCAAAATCAGCAGGGAGCTCGCCCTGCATGCGGCGACGCAATTCGGCCGCACACTCGGGATGCGCTTGGGCATAATCCTTGAACAGTTTTTCCCACTGCGCCTGCAAGCCTTGCCCTCTTTCGCGAGCATCCCAATATGCGTAGACCTCATCAGGTATTTCAAACGGCTGATAAGGCCAGTTAATAGCGGCACGCGTGGCGGCGATTTCATCAGACCCCAAAGGGGCGCCATGGGACTGGGCCGTGCCCGCCAAAGTGGGCGCCCCTTGGCCAATCACCGTACGGCAGCAGATTAAGGTGGGCCCAACCCCACCCTCTTTGGCTTGGGCCTTGGCCAAACGGATGGCGGCGTCCACGGCCTCAGGATCATGGCCGTCGACCTCAGTAATCACCTGCCAGCCGTAGCTGCGAAAACGTTCCGCGGTGTCATCACTAAACCAAGGCTCAACCTCGCCATCAATAGAGATGCCATTATCGTCATACAATACGATGAGTTTGGATAGCTTGAGGGTCCCGGCCAAAGAGCACACCTCGTGCGAAATGCCCTCCATCAAGCACCCATCACCCACAAAGGCATAGGTGTAATGATCGATGACATCAAAGTCGGGTTTGTTGAATTCTTGGGCCAGCAGCGCCTCGGCCAGAGCCATCCCCACGGCATTGGCCAACCCTTGCCCTAAAGGGCCTGTGGTGGTCTCTACCCCATGCGTGTCCCCGACCTCGGGGTGCCCTGGGGTTTGTGAATGTAGCTGACGGAATTGTTTGAGTTGCTCGATCGGCAAATCATAGCCAGTCAAATGCAGCAGCGCATAAATCAGCATCGAGGCATGCCCATTGGACAACACAAAACGGTCTCTATTTAACCAGTCAGGAGCTTGGGGGTTATGTTTGAGATGCCGTGTCCAGAGCACTTGGGCAATTTCAGCCATCCCCATCGGGGCACCGGGATGACCGGATTTAGCCGTTTGGACAGCATCCATTGCGAGCGCGCGCAATGCGTTTGCCATTACAGATTGAGCAAAAGGAGATTGGGCCATAAGATACTCACAGTTGTTACCATCTGAAGATGGTCACTTTGACGTCAAAAATTTAAAAAACAGACTCACTATTTTAGACAAAGATTCTAACACCGATAGGTAATAAACCTTTCCTATCTGCGTCAGAGCGCAAACTTGGCAAATGTTATGACTTATTCTCGTATTTACATCTCTGCTCCACTCGCTGTAAACCAAGAAATCACGCTGCCTAAAGACAAGGCGCATTATATACAAAGGGTGCTGCGTTTGCCTGCCCAAAGCCAAGTGATCCTCTTTAATGACCAAGGAGGGGAATATCTGGCACGCCTACGTTTCGATGGCAAAACGGTGCATGCCCACATCGAGGATTTTCGCGATGTGGATCGTGAATTGGGATTACGCCTGACGGTGGCTCAAGGGCTTGCCACTGGGGATAAGATGGATTGGATTATTGAAAAAGCAGTGGAAATGGGGGTCTACCGTTTCGCTCCCATCGCGGCGCAGCACAGCATCCTCAAATTGTCGGCCCAAAGGGCTGAAAAACGCGTTGCGCATTGGCAACGGATCATTGAGGCGGCCAGTGCTCAATGCGGGCGCAATCGGCTCATGCAGCTAGAGGCTCCGCAAACCTTGGGGGATTTTCTAGATCAAATTGCTGACCAGGCCAGTGCGCCGGGGCATGGCATTATTTTGTGCCACCAAATCGCCACCACCGATTTTGTCCAAGCCCTCACGCCCCCGCAGGGAGGGTGGCAACATCTATATTTACTGGTCGGACCAGAGGGCGGATGGTCCAACGAAGAGGTGGAAATGGCGCTGGCTCATAAAGCACGCCCTCTTTTATTTGGCCCGCGGGTCTTACGTGCAGAAACGGCCGCTATTGGGCTGGTGGGCGCCATCCGTGGTTTTTTACACTGTTTAGACTAAGGCCTAATCATCGCGCCGCAAATAGGGCTCTGGCGCAACGCCAGGCTCGGGGTCTGCGTGCTTGCCCGCATGAATGATGGTGTAAATAAACTTGCGCCCTTTGTTGGTCGCATAATCCGCCACATCGTCCAAGCTTTGCACAATATCTGCAGTGGCCTGACCAATCACATCGTCGCCCGTGTGCAGAGCATCCAGCCACAGATAAAGGCCCTCGGGTTGATCCATGACGGTCTCGCACAAGCAGTCGTACAGCGCATCCATGTCGTTACCAAAAAACTGTGGATAATCGACGGCCTTGGCAATGGCCCGCAATACCGCGGAACGACTACGGGCCCGATCGCAATTCGCGACCATGACGGTGAGGCCCAATTGCTCAGCCTCTTGGAACAGCGCCTGCTGGTGTTTCTCGTCGGTTTTGAAATGCCCACCAATGTTGACGTGCTGCTTAAATTTTGTGGCTAGGCTCATTGTTGTATTACTCCATTCAACTTAATTTTGATATTTCACTAACCCTCAGGCCAACTGTTGGCACCCAGGCCCAATCAGCCGACTATGCCCGCGTTGGTTGGCCACCACCTCGATTTGCGTGCCAATACGCTCTTTGAGCGTACTCACATGGGAAATCACCCCAATTAATTTGGACTCATGGCGCAAATTAGCCAATGCATCCAAAGCCAGCGATAGCGCCTCTTCGTCTAGCGTACCAAAGCCTTCATCAAGGAACAACGAATCAATGCGCACGTTGTGGCTGGCCATTTGAGACAGGCCCAAAGCCAAGGCCAAGCTGACGATAAAACTCTCGCCACCCGATAGATTTTGAGTCGAACGCACAATGCCCCCTTGATAGTTATCGATGACATTGAGCAGCAGAGGGTTGGCACGATCCTGTTGCAAAAGGTAGCGTTCGCTCATGTTTTGCATCTGTTGATTGGCATAATACACCAATTGGGCAAAACTTAAGCCCTGGGCAAAATTGCGAAACTTCTTGCCATCGCTCGAGCCAATCAAATCATGCAATGCGGACCAACGTTCTAGCTTTTTTTGTTGTTTTAAAGCTGCTTCACGCTGTTGATGCAACTGTTGTTTGGCTTGTTCATTGGCACGCAATTGAACACCCAACTCACTGTGCTTTTGATAATGCGCTTGTTGTTCGGCTTTGCACTGCGCCAAGGCCTCAGAGAGCTGCTCTTGGGTCTGAGTGGTCAGGGCTTTGTCTTGCTCCTGTGCCAAGCGTAAGGCACGCTCTTTGCGGGTACTCTGCAACCGGATCTGCTCCTCATCCAAGGTTTGTGCTTGCCGCTGTAGCGCTTGACGTTTTGAAGTGGGCAAACGACACGCCTGATAATCCTCCCAACCAGTAAAGCCGGCCTCCTGAATGGCGGCTATCAATGCCTCTTTACGCTTGGCCTCTAAAGCCTGCGTGGTTTGGCGCTGTGTGTGCTGCTGTTGAATGGATTCTCGTTTCAGAGACCAGTCATTTTTTGCCTGCTGCCACATTTTTTCCGCCTGCTCTGCCTGCTGCTGACTGGCCTGCAATAGGGCTTGCCGCTTAGCCTGAGACTGTGCGATGGTTTGGTCACCAAATAAGGCAACGCGTTGGTCTTGAAGCGCTTGGACATGGCGCTCTACCGACTCTAACCGACGCTCGGCCTCGTCTAACTCTGCTTGTTCATTGGCTAAGGTGTTTTGCAGTTGGTGGCGTTGTATATCGTGATGGCTGAGCTGCTCTTGCCATTTCTGGGCTTGCGTCTGTTGGCGTTGCCAGCGTGTAGCACGCTCGCGCAATGAGTGGGCCAATTGCGCCCAGTCTGTGGCCTCACACAGCGATACCCCAAACGGTTGCAGCTGCTCTTTGAGCTGGGCATACAACTGCTCATATTCCTCATCTAAAGCCTGTGTTTGCGCCTGCACATGATTGACCTCTTGCTCCCCCAGGTCCACGCGTGCGCGCTGTTCTTGCCACTCATTTTGCAATCCATGCATCGTATCTTGGGCATTGCGCAACTGCGCATCCAAACGCTGCACCTGCTCTTGTAGAGACTCGGCCTGCTGAACCGACTGTTTTAACGCTTGGACTTGCGCCTGATAGTCATCGACCGAGGGCAAAGCCTCTGTCACCAAGGGGTGCTCGAGCGCCCCACACAACGGGCAAGGTTCCCCTTGCTGGAGCGCAGCCCGATGAGTTTCAAAATCAGCCATCAATCGACGCAGATGATGCTTTTCTCGTGCGTCGTCCAGCTGCTGGCGCAGGCCGCGCAAACTATCTCCCTGCAGGTGGTCGTGCAAGTCCCTCTGGGCCGTTTGTAGTGCCTTGTCCATATGATCGCGCTGCTGTCGCTGCGCCTGATACCGCTCTTTTAAGGCCGCTAATGCTGCGCGTTGCTGCTGATGCGCTGTCTGCGCTTGTGCCCGCTTTTCATTGAGCACCTGTTGCTGTTGGGCCATCCGTTGTATCTGCTCTATATGCAGCGCTAAGGTACCCAAGAGCTCATTTAACTGGGCATCTGCCGCATGCTTTTGTTGGTACTGCTCTATTTCCTGCAAGGCTTGACGCAGTTCGCTTTGCTTGCGGTGCAATTGCCCTAACTCGCTTTTAGACGCACTCAGTTTTTGGTGGCGTTTTTCTTTATCGGCACGGGCCGCCTTCAAAATCGGCTGCTGTACCGCTAATTGCTCATCAAGTCGCTGCACCTGCCCCCACAAGGTTTGAAATTCTTCTTGGCGCTGCTGCTCTGCCTGCCATTCCTGTTGTGCCTGCTGGTGGGCCGACTGTGCGCTGTGGTACTGCTGCTCTAAGGCTGGCAACTCACGTTGGTCTTTTTCTAATGCCAGGGTTTGTTGCTCTATGTGCTCGGATAATGCGCACAAGGCGGCATAATCCTCTTCGAAAGAGAGGGCTTTTTCAGCCCATTGCAAACGTAACCGCGCAGGCTCAAATTGATTGATGCGTTTGGTGAGTTGCTGCTCTTGGCCCTGTAATTCTTGGAGTTCTTCTTTGAGTTGCTCAATTTTTTGGTGCCAATGGAGCCCCTCTTGTAACTGTGTCAAACGGGTTTCATTCGCCTTAATTAACTGTTGATAATGCTCTAATTGCCCCTGCAATGCCGCCTCTTCAGCGGCATCCAGCAAAGTGATTTTTTCCGTCTGACTGAGCATTGCTTGGTACTGCGCCTGCACATCACGCCGTTTCTCATGAACCAAAATAGAAATCTCTGCATAAATCTCGGTCCCGGTGATTTGCTCGAGCAAGGGCGCCCGCTCATCGGCATCCGCTTGTAAAAACGCCGCAAAAGAGCCTTGGGCGAGCAGCATAGAACGCGTAAAGCGTTCGAAATCTAACCCCGTAAGGGCCGGAATCTGTTGTTGCACCGCTTGGATGCCATTGGCGATCAAAACGCCACTGTCGCTGTCTGCCAGCTCATGACGTGCCGGTTGGAGCGTGCCCTCTGGACGCCGCCGCGCCCGATGCTGCCCCCAAAAGCAACGAAAGCGTCCAGCTTGGGTGGCAAACACCACCTCAGCAAAGCATTCGCCCGTATGGCGCGACATGATCTCATTGCTACTTTGGGTGATCGCCCCTAAACGCGGGGTACGGCCATACAAAGCCAAGCAGATGGCATCTAGGATGGTGGTCTTGCCTGCCCCTGTGGGCCCGGTAATGGCAAAAATACCCTCTGCCTCATAAGCAGGATGGGTGAAATCAATGCTCCATTCACCGACTAAGGCATTTAGGTTTTGAAAACGTAAACTCAGGATTCTCATGGCTCAGATGCTCTCTCAGTCGATGCCTGCTCTAACAGCTGCAGTGCCTCGCCATAAGTACTGATCAAATCACGGCGCTGATCGGGGGTCACCTGCAAAGATTCAAGGCGACGCTCGAATACCTCGTGCGGCGTGAGGTCAGGAAGGGCTTTATCCGCTTGGATGGGCGCCAAGATTTCGCGCATTAACAATTGGTTTTGCAAGCGCAACACCTCGAGCTGAGAGCCCTCGATCAAAGCATTTACCCGAGCGCGCAGCTCTCCTATCACCTCATCCCCGGTATAGATGATTTCTAACCATATGGAGGCGTGTTCATCTTTATAGGCCTGTAGCTGTGTTTCTATATGGGCCCAATCGCCCTCTATGCGCCGCAGCCGCTGAAACTCAGGCACGGGCACTAAGGTAATTTCCAGAGGATGTCGTGTGTCCGGTTGTACAGGCGGGGAGCATACTATCTGTATTAAGCAAACCGATTTTTGTTGAGTGGCCTCACCAAACCCCATCGGCAAAGGGGACCCACTATAACGCACCCAGTCGCGTCCCCCCACCGCCTGTGGCACATGCAAATGACCCAAAGCCACATAATCGAAGGCTTGGTCAAATAACTGCGGGCGGACATGACCCAAGCCCCCGACAATCACATCGCGCACCCCATCATCTGATTGCGTATAACCCCCCGCGGTAAATAAATGCCCCATGGCAATCACCGGCACCTCAACGTCCAAAGCCTGTTGACTGGCTAAAGCTGCCTGAGCAACCTGCTCATAATGCGCCTCTACCCCCTGTACGTAATTAGCTGCTTTTTCCTCTAGGGTTTCACCGCTGCGCATGTGTCGTACATCGCGCTCGCGCAGATAGGGCACGGCCGCCACCATCAACTGCGGCCGCTGCTGCGCATCGCGCAATACCAACACCTCTTCTTCAGGGGCCAGCGCATGTCCAATCACATAAACATTGAGGGCTTGGAGCAATGCTTGGGGGGCGTTGAGTAAGGTCGGTGAATCATGATTGCCCCCAATAATCACCACATGCTGACAGGGGGTCAGGCTAACGGCTGACAAAAACCGATAATACAAAGCCTGGGCTTGGTGCGTTGGCGTACTGCTATCAAAAATATCGCCAGCAACCAACAAAACATCTACTTGCTGGCGCCGAATGGTTTCTAAGAGCCACTCTAAAAAAGCCTCGAATTCTTGATCACGGCTACGTCCATACAGCAACCGGCCCAAATGCCAATCAGAAGTATGCAAAACAGTGAGGGTCATTGTTACCGCCTAAAAACAACACAGGGGCACTGGGCCCCTGCGTCATCACAAAATGAGATGGCCAATCGGCTATCGCCACTGATCGGCCTGCGTCACTTTTAAAAGCAGCGCTCAATCATTGATTGGCCTTGTTGGCATCCACCACCGTCAGGGCCGTCATATTAATAATGCGGCGTACTGAGGAACTAGAGGTCAACACGGCTGCGGGCGCGTTGGCACCCAACAAGAATGGGCCAATGGCCACGTGGCCCCCGCTTTCAGTCTTGAGCAGGTTATAAGAAATATTCGCCGCATCCACACTGGGGCAAATCAGCAGGTTGGCGGAGCCTGTCAAGGTCGTATGCGGCAGGATACGGCGACGCAAGTCCTCATCGAGGGCGCAGTCACCGTGCATCTCGCCATCGATTTCAAGATCAGGATCCATCTCGCGGATCAAGGCCAGCGCCTCACGCATTTTTTCACCAGAGCTAGAGCTATCTGAACCAAAATTAGAACGCGACAGCAATGCCGCTTTTGGCTCAACATTGAGCTGACGCATGCGTCGTGCACAAGCCACCGTGATTTCAGCCAACTCAAGCGCCGTGGGATTATCATTAACGTGCGTATCAGCCAAGGCGACGGTGCGCTCACCCAGCAGCAAGATATTCATCGCACCATAGGTATGCACCCCTGGCTCTTTACCTAACACCTCGTCAATGAAGCGCAAGTGATTGCCATAAGTGCCCACCGTACCGCAAATCATGCCATCGGCATCACCCAAATAAACCATCATCGCAGCAATCAGGGTCGAGCGGCGACGCATCTCAACACGGGCAATTTCCTTGGTCACACCGCGGCGGCACATGAGCTCCCAGTAGGCAGACCAATAGCGATTAAAGCGCTCGTCATGCTCAGGGTTGGTCACCTCAACATCTATGCCCAAACGCAGACGCAAGCCATAGCGCTGGATACGTTGTTCTAATACACTGGGGCGCCCCACCAGGATGGGCTTGGCCAATTTTTCATCGACCACCACCTGTACCGCGCGCAAGACACGCTCATCCTCACCCTCGGCAAAGACAATACGTGCTTTACCGCCATCTTGGACCAGCCCCTTGGCCAACTCGTAGATAGGCCGCATAAAGGCACCCGAGCGGTGCACAAACTGACGCAGCTGATATACGTAGGTATCAAAGTCCTCGATGGGACGCGTGGCGACCCCCTCTTCCATCGCTGCCTTGGCCACTGCAGGTGCGATACGGGAAATCAGGCGGGAATCAAAAGGCTTGGGGATAAAGTACTTGGGACCAAACTCTAAGTTTTCTAAGCCATAGGCAATGGCCACCACCTCGTCTTGCTCTTCGCGTGCCAGCTGACAAATCGCATGCACGGCAGCAATCTCCATCCCTCTGGTGATAGAGGTTGCCCCGACGTCTAAGGCCCCTCTGAAAATATAGGGAAAGCACAGAACGTTATTGACTTGGTTAGGGTAGTCCGAACGTCCGGTGGCCATCACCACATCATCACGCACAGCATGAGCCACCTCGGGTAATACCTCGGGGGTGGGGTTGGCCAAAGCCAACATAAGTGGGCGGTCAGCCATGCGCGCCACCATATCAGCGCTCAGCACTCCCCCCGCCGACAAACCCAAAAAGACATCGGCGTCATCGATGACCTCATTTAGCGTACGGGCGTCGGTCTCACGGGCGAATTTTTCTTTGTTTTCGTCCATCAGCACCGTGCGCCCTTTGTACAGGACCCCCTCAATATCTGTCACCCAAATATTTTCTACTGGCAGCCCCAAATCTAATAATAAATTGAGGCAAGCCAAGGCGGCCGCACCGGCTCCGGAGGCCACGACCTTGACCTCTTTGAGGTCTTTTTCAACCACGGCCAAGCCATTTAAAAATGCCGCAGCCACGCAAATGGCAGTCCCATGTTGGTCATCATGAAACACAGGGATATTCATCCGCTCGCGTAGCTTGCGCTCGACCTCAAAACATTCGGGGGCCTTGATGTCCTCGAGGTTAATCCCCCCAAAGGTGGGCTCAAGACCAGCAATAATATCGACCAATCGATCAGGATCGGTTTCGTCAATTTCAATATCAAAAACATCAATCCCAGCAAAGGTCTTGAACAGTACAGCCTTGCCCTCCATGACCGGTTTAGAGGCCAAGGCACCAATGTCTCCAAGGCCGAGCACGGCGGTACCGTTAGTAATGACCCCCACCAGATTGCCACGACCGGTGTAGCGAAATGCATTTTGAGGGTCTGAGACGATCTCCTCACAGGCGGCAGCCACGCCGGGTGAATACGCCAAGGCGAGGTCACGCTGGTTAGAAAGCTGCTTGGTGGGCGTTACCGAAAGTTTGCCCGGGCGTCCTTGCTCGTGGTAGAGCAACGCGGCTTTACGCAAATTGTCATCCATAGTGTGTGTTACCCAGTTACAGTGTGTTAATTGTGATTGTTTGTGCTCTTTAAAACATCATTCTAACTATAGTCTGAGGGTTTGCACATGCTGCACTACAGCAATGGCAAGAATCGACCCTTAGGGTCAAATCGATGCTGCACTGCAGCGTCCAACTCTTGGGCCCAAATTTTTTGCTCATCGGTCAAGGTGGGCAACTGTTTAAACGCGGGTTGGACACAAGAAAAACGGTCTAATACCACCCACTCAACCCAACCTAACTCGAGGCCCTGCCCCAGCACTAAATAAGCCAGATTGACCTTGCCCTGATCCGCCAAAGCATCCAGACGGTATTGGGCGGGCCACACTGGCAACTCTTGGCAACGCTGCCCTATCTGTGTGTTGAGCAATTGAAATAGCTGTGGGATCAAGCGCTGCAAACTGGGACTATTCAAGGCCATACTGGATTGGGCACCAAATGGCCCCAAACGCGCCACCGAGCAATCGGCCAAGACCATAGACGCCATCTGCACGCCCGTATTTTCTAGACGTTGATACTGATGAAAGGCCGAATCCGCCAGCCATCGTATAAACATCATGTTCTTGGGCAAGGCAGAAAACTGGGCCAGGCCAGCGGCCACCAAGCTTTGCATTGTCGCTCCGGGCTCGATATAAAAGCGCCCCTCGCTATCGACGGGCTCGCAGCGATTTAAATGCATGGGGTTTAACCACAATAACGGCTCAGGATGCTCTTGGAGGGTATTTAAGTCTGCCGGCATCAACCCCAGCTGCACCTCAAAATGCTGAGCCAATAGAAATACGGCATGGACCTGACTGGGGTGTGTGGGGGCAAATAGAGCATGCCCAGGGCCCTGCTCGATGGTCCCTAACCGCTGCACTTGCTCGGGAAACTCTTGGGTGAGGCGCTCGTAAAAACGTGTCCAGTTAGAGGCCTTGGGGACCCGCCCTTTTAAAAAAGCACGACGAGATTTTGATGTCATAATAATAGGGTATTTTTTGCTGTGCCAAATACACCGAAATCATACTGCAGCACAGCCTTTTTGACGACTTTAGATTCACCTTTGGCTCATATCGAGCCAACACAAAGCGGATTTTTTATGCCACGCTCTGCTCATCTTGCACAACGTACAGAAAGTATTGTTCCCTTTCATGCCGTCGAGTTATTTAAATCAGCCCAGGCGCTCAGCCAGGCCGGCCATGACATTATTAGTCTAGGCATTGGCGAGCCTGATTTTACGGCCCCCACGCCGGTGGTTGAGGCCTTAAAAAAAGCGGCCGACCAAGGGTTGACCCAATACACGCCCCCCGCCGGTACCCCGGCCCTACGCGAGGCACTGAGCCGTTACTATGCTGAGTACTTCCAGGCCCAGGTGGCACCTGAGCGAATCATCATCACAGCAGGGGCCTCCGGTGCCCTTAGCTTGGTCTGTCTGAGCATGATTAACCCCGGCGATGAGATCCTCATGCCGGACCCATCCTACCCCGCCAATCAAAACTTTATTGTTTCGGCAGGGGGTGTCCCTAAACTCATTCCCACCGAGGCAGCCCACCGCTTTCATCTGACCGCAGCGGATATTGAGGCCCACTGGGGGCCCAATACTCGGGGGGTGCTCATCGCCTCACCCAACAATCCCACCGGGGCCAGCATCAATCCCGATGATCTCCGAGCATTGGTCGCGGCCGTGCGTGCGCGCGATGGCTTTATCATCATGGATGAGATCTATTTGGGTCTGTATTATGAAACGGCTCCTCAAAGTGCCCTATGCATTGATGACGATATTGTCATTATCAATAGTTTTTCCAAATACTTTCATATGACGGGCTGGCGCCTGGGGTGGGCCATTTTACCCCCAGAGCTCAATCAAACAGCAGAAAAGCTGGCGGCCAGCCTATCCATCTGCGCCCCCAGCCTAGCCCAGCATGCGGCGCTGGCCTGCTTTCAAGATGAATGCTTGAATATTTACGAAGAGCGCCGCTTAGCCTTTAAAGCCCGTCGCGATTATCTGGTGCCCGCCCTTGAGGCCATTGGCTTTGACATCCCCGTCCACCCAGATGGGGCATTTTATATTTATGCAGATATGAGCAAATTTGGCGCTGATAGCTATCAGTTTTCACAACATCTGCTCAATGCGGCACATGTGGCGGCCGTACCCGGTATTGATTTTGGTCCCCACTTTGCATCGCGTATGCTGCGCTTTTCATATGCCACGGACCAAAGCCGTCTGGAGCAGGCCATTGCCCGAATGGATCAGCTGCTCAATGCGGGGGGCTAAACACCGAGAGAGGTGGGGTTAGTCCTTGGAGGACACCCCTGAGGCCAAGGCAATGCGACTGCGTTCGGCGAGCACACGTTCGCCGTACCCCCCATCGCTGGGCCCAGTCGCCCCCACATAACAAGCCAAAGCCCCCCGGATAGAACCACGGCGCTTGAGGCAGTCTGCCAAAATTTGCGTCCCCACTTGTATGTTGGCATCTGGGCTAAACACTGCCAAGGTCCCCTCTACAAAGGGGTCAAACTTTTCCTGGTGCACCTTGGTCATCACCTGCATGAGCCCCTGCGCGCCCACCCCACTCTCGGCAAAAGGGTTATAACTGGATTCAATGGCGATGACCGCCAAAACTAATATGGGATCCAAGCCCTTGGCCAAGGCCTCACGGTAGGCAATATCAATCACTGCTCCCACAGCAGTATAGGCCACACGGTATTTGCGTGCGATATAGCTTTGCAAGGCCTCGTACTGCGCTTGGGTGACTCCGCTCAGGTGGACAGGCCTGGCGGCCTCATCTAGGGATTGGGCAAACTCGGTATAGGCTGACTGGCGCCGTTCTTTGAGCCCTGCCCCAGAGCCATCCGGATCCACTGGCGGCCACGGCCGTATAGCAGCCAGCGTATCGCCCTCCAACTCAGCGGCGCGCGGGGCAGGCTCTGTTCCGAGCTCACCCCCTTGTACCAAGGCCTGATGCAGGGACCAACCCGCCGGGCGCAGGGTGTCGATCACCGAGGCATATATTTGTTCGGTTTGCTCGCGTGTCGAGGGGACCAACCACAAAGAGAACAGAGTCACCAATGCAGCGATACCAAAATAAATCGCGCATAAATGCAGCACCTCGCCCATGCGGTAGACCAGCCGTTGTGGCCAATGGTTTTGATGGAAAACGCTTAATAACAACATTTAACCCCATCCTGGAATACAATAGCCCAATCATAACCCACCCCAATGATTTGTCAGAGCTCCAGAGGACATAGCCAAAGTGAAATACCGTGATCTTCGCGACTTTGTTCAACAACTAGAAAATAAAGGTCAACTCAAACGCATCCAGCAACCCGTTTCCACCCATTTGGAAATCACCGCACTTAGCGATCAGGTGCTGCGCGCGGGCGGTCCCGCCTTGCTGTTTGAAAATGCCCAGCACAATGGTCAAACCAGCCCTTACCCGGTGCTGGCCAATCTTTTTGGCACGACCCAAAGGGTGGCTTGGGGCATGGGCGCCGACAACATCCAAGCCCTGCGTGACGTCGGGGTATTGCTGGCGGATCTCAAAGAACCCGAGGCCCCCAGCGGGCTCCGCGATGCCCTGTCCAAGGTGGCGATGCTCAAATCTGCGCTTTGGGACATGAGCCCAAAAACCATCCGCAAAGCGCCCTGCCAAGAGGTGGTCCTCGAAGGCGATGAAGTAGATCTTGATCAGCTGCCCATCCAATTTTGCTGGCCTGGCGATGTGGCACCGTTGCTCACCTGGGGGCTCACCATTACTAAAGGGCCCCATGCCAAACGCCAAAACCTAGGCATTTACCGACAACAACAGATAGGCCGCAACAAACTCATCATGCGCTGGCTGGCTCACCGCGGCGGGGCCCTTGATTTTAGGGATCATGCCTTGACCCATCCGGGCACCCCCTTTCCTATTGCGGTTGCACTGGGGGCAGACCCAGCCACCATCCTCGGTGCCGTGACCCCCATCCCAGATAGTTTGTCCGAATACCAATTTGCTGGCTTACTGCGGGGATCTCGCACTGAGGTTGCCAAGGCAAAGGGCAGCGATCTGATGGTGCCCGCCTATGCGGAAATCATTCTCGAGGGGCATATCCTGCCCCAAAGTGATCCACGGGCCATCACCCCACCGGATGACCCCACCCTTCCTCCCCGCCCTCGTACCGATTATGAAATAGCCCTCGAAGGGCCTTATGGGGATCACACGGGTTATTACAATGAGCAAGAGTGGTTCCCCGTCTTTACCGTTGAGCGCATCACCATGCGCAAAACCCCTATTTTCCATAGCACCTACACAGGTAAACCCCCTGATGAGCCCGCCATTTTGGGGGAGGCGCTCAACGAAGTGTTTATCCCCTTATTACAAAAACAACTCCCCGAGATTGTGGACTTTTACCTCCCGCCAGAGGGGTGCAGCTATCGCATGGCCGTGGTCTCAATCCGTAAACAGTACGCCGGCCATGCCAAACGGGTGATGTTTGGTGTATGGAGCATTTTGCGTCAATTTATGTACACCAAATTCATTGTGATTGTGGACGATGATATTGATACCCGCGATTGGAAAGAGGTCATCTGGGCGATGACCACCCGAATGGATCCGGTCCGCGATACCACCCTTGTGGAGCACACCCCTATTGATTATCTGGATTTTGCATCGCCCGTATCAGGTCTGGGCGGCAAGATGGGATTGGATGCGACCAATAAATGGCCAGGAGAAACCCAACGCGAGTGGGGTCGCATCATAGAAATGGATGATGCCGTCAGCCAGCGAATGGCTGCACTCTATCAAGAGCTGGGGTTATAGCCATCTGCCCCAGCACAGAGGCTGGCGCTGCCTAATCGTGCCGACCTTGACGACTGCGGCGCCTGCCGTGGGCACCTGCAGGGCCTAAAGTATCGGCAGCCACCTGGGCCTCAGCGGCCTCGAGACGCGACTGCAAGGCCGCCAACTGCGCCGTGGTATCGGCGTGGTCTTTAGCAGCGGCGGGCGCGGCCGCCAACGTATCGTCCGTGGCAGCAGAAAATGCTTGCTCGCCCAAGGGCTGGGCATAGTTTGCCTGCGGCTCAGGGCCCGAGGACGACGCTTTGGATGCCTGAGCAGGGGTCTCTCGTTCGAGGCTAAAGCGCAATAACCGTAATGCCACCAACCCCAATGTAGGCCAGCGCAGACTGCGCCCGCGCATCCCTCTAAAAAGCAGCCACGCACTCGAAAACAAGAGCTCGTAGCGACGGTGCAAGGACCAAAGTGCTCGGCCCCACTTAAAGGTCCGCATAGAGCGCGTCCCCAGCCCTAAAACGCGCCCGACCATATGCTGTGGATGCGCCTGATCCATTAGGTCGCATCCCAGCCGACAAAGCGCTTGGCGCTGTTCAGCAGCGCGCATACGCAATACCTCTTTGCGTACCTGGCGTTTGATATGTGTTTGATTGGGACGGTTCATGAGGATTAATACTCTGTGGTGTGGGTCTGCTCGTTCTGCTCAGTCTGCCGATCATCATCGCGCAGGCGTTGTATGAGCTGTAAATCTTTTTTCAACTCATCTAAGGAAGCCTGAAAGGGCACCGGACCATGCGTCAATCGTGCCACCACCCGACGCACACAATATAGGCTAATGCCCCCATAAATAATAAGTATGACGGCAAACGCCCAATAGCGCCATTCTGTGGGCCAAAAAAGCAGTATCAACAAAAAGGTCAGCACAATGATGGCCAACACACCAAAAAACATGGCGGCAGCGACCCACACCAATAGGCGAATCAAATCGCCTTTCTCTTCGTTTAGTTCGATAGCAAATAACTCGAGACGGGTCGCTAAAATCGCCACCAATGTCTGAGACCATTGCCCAACCTTTTGCCGCAATGACATGGCACCCTTTGTACGATGAATGGTGGAATAACAAACATGAAAAAGGCTCTGGAAACCAGAGCCCTTGAACCCTTAATTAGCGTCGGCTCAGCAATACACCGAGCAACAGACCCAATGCACCCGACAGGCCAATCGCCTGCCAAGGCTTGTCATGGACATAGTCATCGGTGGCGCGCATGGCCTGACGGCCACGACGTGCTAGCGTCTCTTGGGTATCCAGCAAAGCCTCGCGCGATTGCTTTAGATGACGCATTGCTTTTTCACGGATCTTATTCGCTTTTTCTCCGGTACTGTCCGCAGCCTCTTGGAGTAATTTTTCTGCCTCGTCAAGATTTTTCTTGACGTCGGCGATGAATTCTTCCTCAACTTTACGGATGGTGTCTTTATCTACCATGATGCAGCTCCTTTTATTATGAGCGATATTTTCACACGCTCGTTGAAAATATATTGATCATCCTAACGCATTTCTTGCAACAGCCACAGTACTATTATTTAAATAACGCTAAATATTGTGAATAGCGGCATCCATCGGCCAGTGCCTAGGTCACATCTTTTTGGCGGGTACCAAAAATCCGGTCGCCGGCATCCCCCAGCCCAGGCACAATATAAGAATTTTCATCGAGATGGCTGTCCACAGAGGCCGTATAGATCGCAACATCAGGGTGCTTTTCATGCACTGCTTGGATCCCCTCGGGGGCAGCCACCAGCACCAAAGCGCGGATGGTCTTGCAACCCGCTGCCTTGAGCAAATCGATGGTGGCAACCATCGACCCACCGGTCGCCAGCATCGGGTCGACGATCAACGCCCAACGCTGATCAAGCTCACCGACTAGGCGCTCTAAATAAGTATGGGCCTCGAGAGTTTCCTCGTTGCGGGCAATACCAATCACAGAGACTTTGGCGCCTGGGATCAAGCTGAGCACCCCATCGAGCATACCAATGCCTGCTCGTAAAATTGGCACGACCGTCACCTTTTTGCCTGCCAGACGTTCAACCGCCACCGAGCCGCACCATCCTTGCACCTCTTCAGCCATTAAGGGCAAGTCTTTGGTGGCCTCGTAGGTCAGCAAAGCGGCAATTTCTTGTGACATTTCGCGGAAATTTTTGGTGCTCAAATCCGCCTTTCTCATCAAACCTAACTTATGTCGAATCAAAGGGTGTTTAATCTCGTGGACCGCCATTTTTTCTCCCCAGCGCAGCGAGTAATTCATTGATAAAATCGTTTCTCAGGACAGCATACACCTAACGCTCGGCCACCCACTTGACCAAAGCATCATTAAACGGCCGAATGGCCGCTGCCTGTGCATGATTCGCAACAGAAACCAAAACATAGCGCTTGCCATTGGCGGCCAACACATAACCTGCCAAGGCACGCGCATCTCGTAGTGTACCGGTCTTTAGGTGAGCACGGCCGCGCACCTCATCCTCGTTTAACCGCCGGCGGACTGTCCCATCGACCCCCGCAATGGCCAAGGAAGACATAAACTCTGGCATGAGCGGCGAATACCATGCCTGTTGCAGCATCTGCGCCAATCCTTGAGCAGTGACTGCAGCAATGCGAGACAGCCCCGAACCGTTATCAATTTCCCAGCCACTGGTATTCACACCCTGCTCATTGAGCAATCGAGTGGCCACTGAAGCCCCATGGTTATTTTGCGCCCCGTTTTCTGTGGCCAGCGTCCCCAAGCTCAGCAGTAGATGGTTAGCCATCAGATTATTGCTCTGTTTATTCACCAAACGAATGACATCCGCCAAAGGGATAGAATCATGCCAAACGATAAGATCAGCGTTGCGCGGTACCGTACCGGAACTAAAACCTTTGGCCAAAGTGCCCCCTAACTCGCGCCACAGCATACGGAAAACTGACTCGAAAAATTGCGGCTGATCCATCGCCAAACGGTAAATCGAAAACTCACCACAGGACCCTGCCGCCTGGCCCTTGAGTTGAATGGTGACCCCTGACTGGGCCTGGCGTTTGACCTCGGTCTGTACCGCCGGTGCCCCGGGACAACGCTGATTGCTCCACTCGAGCTGATTGTCCAGCCGCACCCCAGGTAAGGGAGGATCCACAAAAGCCACCCATTTTTTGCGTTGGGTATCAGGCTGCATGACAATGCGCGCCGCACCCAACCCCACGACCATGGCATCGGAGCTCGCATTGTAAGGACGATCGCCAGCCCCATCAAAGGCATAGGTGTCAATGCCGACCTGCCCGAAAATGGAACGATCCACCACCACCTCGGTCAGATTTTTAACCCCACGCAGCCGCAAATCGCGTAAAAGGCTCCATAAGTCAGCAATAGAAAACACCGGATCCCCTGCTGCCTTTATATATAAAGGACCCTTTAAGGTGCCTTGCTCGTCTACAGTGAATTTTTGGGCGTATAATTCAGTGCGCCAGCGGTGCTCGGGCCCCAACCCCTGCAAGGCGGCCCAGGTGGTCACCAGCTTCATCACAGACGCTGGGTTGCGGGGGGTTTGGGCATTAATGCTGATGAGCTCTGGACCGTCGATTTCCTGCACCATCACGGATAATGCCGAATCGGGTAACCCCGTCTTTTGCCATGCACTTTGTAATTCGCTGGGCAACCCCTGCGCTGAGGCATGAGCGCAGTGGATTGTCAGCATCAAAAAAAGCAGTAGGCAAGACAGCCTCTGAGTGGTTATTGTGAGTATATTTTGTTGCGCGCGCATGAACACCCCTTTTGATTGATTGCCGCATTGCAAACTACCCCAGCATGGCACCGCCTAATTATATATAACAATGCCAAAGGTTTTTTTATGACACCAACAGATTTGCGTCGACAGGATTTTTATTACGAGCTTCCGACCGAACTGATTGCACAGCATCCGGCGGAACAACGCACCGCCAGTCGCCTGCTCTATCTACATGGCAAAAACAAGCCACAAGACTTGCAATTTACGGATTTCCCGCGCTTGTTGCAACCCAATGACCTCTTGGTGTTTAACAATACTCGAGTCATTAAAGCGCGCCTGCTGGGCCATAAGGCCACGGGTGGCCGCGTAGAGTGCCTCGTCGAGCGGCTCTTGGATGATCACCGAGCTTTGGTGCATTTGCGGGCCAGTAATCCTCCGCGGCCGGGACAAAGCCTGATATTTGCTGATGGCGACGAACAGGCAACGGTACACGCTAAAAATGAGATGGGTCTGGTTGAGTTAGCCTTTACTCACCCTATTTTGCCTTTATTAGATCAATATGGTGCGTTACCGTTACCCCCCTATATCACCCATACCCCCACAGCCGACGATGAGCAGCGTTATCAAACGGTGTTTGCTGAACAAGCGGGCGCGGTCGCTGCGCCCACCGCAGGCCTGCATTTTGATCAGGCCATGTTAAAAATGCTTGAGCAGCAATCCATCGCCCAAGCTTTTGTTACCCTGCATGTAGGTGCCGGGACTTTTCAGCCGGTACGCACCGAACGCATTGCAGATCATCAAATGCATGCCGAGTACTTCACCGTCCCTGCTGCCACCTTGCAGGCCATCGAGCAAACCAAGGCTCGCGGGGGGCGTGTGATTGCCATCGGCACGACCAGTGTGCGTGCACTTGAGTCAGCAGCTAACCTCAATAGCCCCAACATACAAGCCCATCAGCGCGCAGATGGCAGCATCTCGGGGGATAGCCGCTTATTCATTACCCCAGGGTATCAGTTTAAATATGTCGATGCCCTGCTGACCAATTTCCATTTGCCTGAATCCACGCTACTGATGCTGGTGTCAGCGCTTGCAGGGCAGGAATCTATCCAAGCGGCTTATGCCCACGCAGTGGCCAAAAAATATCGCTTTTTTAGTTATGGCGATGCCATGTTGATAACTCAATGAACACTATGACCGGATTATCTTTTTCTTTATTGCAAACCGATGGCCAAGCACGTCGAGGCACATTGACCTTGAATCACGGCCAAGTCCAAACCCCCATTTTCATGCCCGTCGGCACCTATGGGTCTGTCAAAGGCATGCTCCCTGATGAACTGGAATCTCTGGGGGCCCAGATTGTTTTGGGTAATACCTTCCACCTCTGGCTGCGCCCGGGGACAAAAGTGATTGGCGCCCATGAGGGTTTGCACGATTTTATGGGTTGGCAAAAGCCCATTTTGACGGATTCAGGCGGCTTTCAGGTATTTAGCCTGCAGGGGATGCGCAAAATCACCGAAGAGGGCGTGCACTTTGCTTCCCCTATTGACGGTGCAGCGCTGTTTTTAACGCCCGAAATCTCTATGGATATTCAGCATACCCTCAACTCAGATATTGCGATGGTCTTTGATGAATGCACCCCCTATCTGGTGGGGGGCAAGCCCATTGATCACGAACAGGCGGCCCGCTCAATGCGCATGTCTTTGCGCTGGGCCAAACGCTCGCGCGAACGGTTCAAAGCATTGCAGAACCCCAATGCGCTGTTTGGCATCGTTCAAGGTGGGATGTACGAAGACCTACGTACAGAGTCGCTACAAGGACTCACCGATATTGGTTTTGAAGGATACGCCATTGGCGGCCTGAGTGTCGGCGAGCCTAAAGAAGACATGCAGCGCATCCTCGCACATACCACCCCGCAATTGCCGACCCAAGCCCCGCGTTACCTCATGGGGGTGGGCACCCCGGAGGATCTGGTTGAAGGGGTCAGCCATGGCATTGATATGTTTGACTGTGTCCTGCCCACACGCAATGCCCGTAATGGCTGGTTGTTTACCCGCTATGGCGACATCAAAATTCGCAATGCTCGTTTTCGCGATGATCTACGCCCCCTCGATGAAGATTGCACATGCTATACTTGCAGCCATTTTAGTCGGGCCTATCTGCATCATTTGCAACGCGCCAAGGAAATCAGCGGGGCACGGCTCAACACAATCCACAACTTGCATTATTATCTTTCTTTGATGGAGGAAATGCGCCAAGCAATAGAAACCCAGAGCTTTGCCACTTGGCGACAGCAGTTTCACGCACAGCGCGCGCAAGGAACGGATTAATTTACATTTCCTGAAAAACCATTTATTTTCTACTGAAACGGCTACAATACAAGCTTAATTAACTTAGCCATAGCCGAAACAACAAATCAATTAGGAGCTCGCACATGTCGATCGCAGACATCCTGCAAATCATCCCCGCCCAGGCTGCGGATGGCGGCAACCCTATCGTTAGCTTATTGCCGCTCATTTTGATGTTCGTCATCCTGTACTTTTTGATGATTCGTCCTCAGATGAAGCGCCAAAAAGAACACCGCAATCTCGTGGCCAATCTCGCCAAGGGTGACGAGATCGTGACCAGTGGCGGTATGCTGGGCAAAATCACCAAGGTTCAGGAAAACTACGTCACTGTTGAGATTTCACAACAAGAAGACAAGCCTGTCGAGATTATTATGCAACGTCAATCTGTTGCTTCGGTCCTGCCCAAAGGCACTGTCAAATCTCTATAAAACTCACACCGTACGATCGTCACGGCCCACTTGCGTCTATGATGTGCAATGCCGTGGCGCTCGACTGCCCGCATAAGCCAGTCTCATGAATCGTTATCCCCTCTGGAAATACCTCATCGTTTTAGCAGCCTTGCTCATCGGGCTGATTTACACCCTACCCAACTTGTTTGGCGAGTCTCCCGCCGTCCAGGTGGCGGGCGCCAAATCCGTCGTCAAGGTCGACTTAGACACGCTCAAACGTATCGAATCCATTTTCGATGAGCACGAAATACCAACCACAGGGGTCTATTTCGAGCAAAATGGTCCCGTTGGCACGGTGCGCGTCCGTTTTGATTCCACTGATACCCAAATCAAGGCCAAAGACCTGCTGGAGCAAGTCCTCAACCCCGACCCAGAGGATCCGAGCTATACCGTCGCTCTCAACCTCATGTCAGCCTCTCCCAATTGGTTGACCGAAATTGGGGCCCTGCCCATGCATTTAGGGCTTGATTTACGAGGCGGTGTGCACTTCTTGCTCGAGGTCGACATGGAGGGGGCGCTCAACACGCGCTACGATTCGCTGGCCTCTGACCTGCGCACCCAGCTGCGCGACGCCAAGATTCCCTTTAAACAAATCGAGCGTGAGCGACACAGTGTGCTGCTCACCTTTGATAGCACAGAGCAACGCGATGAGGCACAAACCGAGATTCGCCGCAACGACCGCGATCTTGAGTTTACCCCCGACCCAAACGGCCCAGAGCTCATCGTACAGCTCTCGCCCTTGGCGATTAATGAGGCGCAAACCAATGCGTTGAGCCAAAACATCAGCACCCTGCACAACCGTATTAATGAGCTAGGGGTGGCTGAGCCCATCATTCAGCAACAGGGCAATGACCGTATTGTGGTGCAGCTGCCTGGGGTCCAAGATGTGGCCAAGGCCAAAGAAATCCTAGGTCGTACAGCAACACTAGAAATTCGCATGGTGGATGATTCTCCGGCCGCCATGAATGCGCTGTCCTCTGGGCGCGTGCCTTTTGGACTCGAACGTTACAGTGACCGCGAGGGTCACGAGCTGCTACTGCGCCGCCAGGTGATTCTAACGGGGGAAAACCTCCAAGACGCCCAACCCGGCCGCGACTCACAATCACAGCAACCCACGGTTAATCTGACCTTGGATCAAAAGGGGGCACGCATCTTCCGCGATGTGACCCGTAATAACGTCAATAAGCGCATGGCCATTGTGCTGTTTGAGCAGGGCAAAGGCGAGGTGGTCACCGCCCCAGTGATTCGCAGTGAAATTCCCAGCGGGCAAGTACAGATTTCCGGCAATATGGGCCCCCAAGAGGCGGCAGATATCGCGCTCTTGTTACGCGCGGGTTCACTGGCTGCCCCCATGGAAATCATCGAAGAACGCACCATTGGCCCAAGCCTTGGGGCAGCCAATATCGAACAGGGCTTTAACTCCACACTCTATGGTTTTATTGCCTTGGCAATCTTTATTATTGTTTACTACAACCTCTTTGGCATATTTTCCACGCTGGGGTTGACCTTTAACATCCTGCTATTGTTAGCGGTGCTGTCGATGTTGCAGGCCACCCTCACCTTGCCAGGGATTGCAGCCATTGCGCTGACATTGGGGATGGCTATTGATGCCAACGTACTCATTAACGAAAGGATTCGCGAAGAGCTACGCAACGGCCTCAACCCTCAACAAGCCATACATCTAGGCTTCGAACGCGCCTGGGCAACTATTTTTGACTCTAACCTGACCAGTCTGATTGTGGGTATTGTGTTGCTTGCCTTTGGTTCAGGCCCTGTGCGCGGCTTTGCCGTCGTGCATTGTATCGGTATTTTGACCTCAATGTTCTCATCAGTCATCGGGGTACGGGCATTGGTCAACCTATGGTATGGCCGACGCCGCCGCTTGCAACGCATTTCCATCGGCCAAGTATGGAAGTCGGAAAACGTTAAATAAGGGTAGCCATCATGGAGTTTTTTCGCATCAGTCGCACCATCCCTTTCATGCGCCATGTCAAGCTGCTCAACCTGATCAGCTTGGTGGCCTTTGTTCTGGCGGTCTTTTTTATCGCTACCCGCGGGTTTAACTTATCCATTGAATTTACGGGTGGAACAGTGATGGAGGTGCAATACCCCCAAGCCGCCCAGGTCGATGAGGTCCGCGAGGCATTGTCCGAGGTGGGTTATACGGATTTTCAGGTTCAAAACTTTGGGACCTCTCGCGATATTATGATCCGTTTACCCACCATTGATGATTCAGATACCGGCGAACAAAGCGAACAGGTCATGCGCGCACTCGAGGCCCAAAGCCCCGATGTGAGCCTACAGAGGGTGGAATTTGTCGGCCCTCAGGTCGGCGAGGAGTTAGTCCAAAGCGGTTTATTGGCCCTACTCTTTGTGGTCATTGGCATCATGGTCTATTTGGCCTTTCGCTTTGAGTGGAAACTGGCCATCGCATGTGCGGTCGCCAACCTGCATGACGTGGTGATTATTTTAGGGTTTTTTGCCCTCTTCCAGTGGGAATTCACGCTGGCGGTATTAGCTGGGGTGCTGGCCGTTTTGGGTTATTCGGTCAACGAGTCGGTGGTCATCATGGACCGTATCCGTGAAAACTTCCGTATCCAACGCCGCATGCCTGTGGTCGAAACCGTCGATCTGTCGATCACCCAAAACATCTCGCGCACCATCATTACCCACGGGTCTACCCAAATCATGGTGCTGTCGATGTTTTTCTTTGGCGGCCCCACACTCAAGTACTTTTCTCTGGCGTTGACCATTGGGATTTGGTTCGGGATTTATTCCTCGGTCTTTGTGGCCTCTGGTGTCGCCCTCATGCTTGGCCTCAAGCGCGATGACCTGATCAAAAAAGTCATCTCTAAAGACGACGATCCCAGTGTGATTGAGGGTGAGGAGGGCTAACCCCCCCTCACCATGGTGGACACCCCTTGCTTCACGTTATAATGAAATTTTAATTTGCCCCCGGGATCTACACCCGTTACGGCTAGTGATTATGAAACGTATAGAAATTTTAAAAGAGCCCCTCACACCAACAGCCCCCTCCCTAGACACTCAAGCCGAGCGTCCCAAAAAGGTGGGTAATGGACCTTCCAGAAAACTCTTTATTCGCACCTTTGGTTGTCAGATGAACGAGTATGACTCTGACAAGATGATTGATGTGCTCAATGAAGAGGGTCCGATACACTTGACCGATGATCCAACAGAGGCTGACATCATCCTCTTTAACACCTGTTCGGTACGTGAAAAAGCCCAAGAAAAGGTCTTTTCCGATCTGGGCCGTGTCCGGCACCTCAAAGAGGAAAACCCTAATCTGGTCATCGGTGTGGGGGGCTGCGTTGCCAGCCAAGAGGGGCGTGCTATCGTACAACGCGCCCCTTTTGTGGATGTGGTCTTTGGTCCGCAGACGCTGCATCGTCTGCCCGAGCTCATCCAGCAAAAAAACCGCTCGGGCCGCGCCCAGGTAGATATTAGCTTTCCCGAGATAGAGAAATTTGATAATTTGCCCCCTGCGCGCGTCGAGGGCCCCACGGCCTTTGTGTCGATCATGGAGGGCTGTAGCAAATATTGCAGCTTTTGTGTGGTCCCCTACACGCGTGGGCCCGAGATCTCACGGCCTTTTGAAGACATCTTGATTGAAATTGCAGACTTGGCTGACCAAGGAGTCAAAGAGGTCACCCTATTGGGCCAAAACGTCAACGCTTATCGCGGTACGGTTGAGGGCAGCAGCGGTATTGCTGACTTTGCCATGTTGCTAGAGTACGTCCATGACATTCCCGGTATCGAGCGTATCCGTTATACCACCTCGCACCCCAAGGAAATGACCTCACGCCTGATTGATGCCCATGGCAAATTAGAAAAATTGGTGCCCTTCTTGCACCTACCGGTTCAGGCGGGCAGTGACAAGGTGCTCATGGCCATGAAGCGCGGCTACACTGCGCTCGAATTTAAATCCATCGCACGCCGTTTATATGCCGCACGTCCCGAGCTGACCTTGTCTTCCGATTTCATCGTGGGCTTTCCCGGTGAAACAGAAGAGGATTTTGAGCAAACCATGCAACTCATTCGCGATGTGGGCTTTGATCAGTCCTTTTCTTTTGTGTATTCGCGCCGTCCAGGCACCCCGGCTGCGGATCTGGCGGACGATACGCCACACGAGGTCAAGCTCAAACGCCTGCACCGACTCCAAGCATTGATCACCGAGCAGGCGCGTGCGATTAGCCAAGCCATGGTGGGCACTGTACAAAAAGTACTGATAGAGGGGCCTTCAAAGCGCGATCCCAACGAACTCATGGGGCGCACGGAAAATAATAGAGTCGTTAATTTCCCAGGGCAGCCTCGCCTCATCGGCCAGCTGATTGATGTCAAAATCACCCAGGCACATACCAACTCTTTACGCGGTGAGGTGGTGACCACAGAAACCACCTCCAAGGCATAATGCATGCATAACCAGCGCACTACTGTTCATCTCGAAGGCGATAACACCCATTTGGCCAATTTTTGTGGTCCATTAGACGAAAACCTAGAGCAAATCGGCCAGGCCTACGATGTCAATATCCGCAGACGTGGCAGCCACGTCATGATTGAGGGTGCCCAGTATGACAATGCCGCACAAGCCGTACAGTGGTTTCACCAACGGGCCGTACACAAGGCGTTGAGTATTGACGACATTCAATTGGGGCTGGTCGAGCTCAAAGCCCAACAGCCCGAGCCTGCTGGCAATGGTAGCGTCACCGACGCGCCACGCGCACCACGCACGACCGCACCCGCACAGCCGGTGCAACTCAGCGATGAGGCCTTTCAGCTACGCACGCGCAAGCGCGGCCTGCGCCCACGGACGCCCAAACAACATGAATACATGAGTCAGGTCCTGACACATGACATTACCTTTGGACTGGGGCCCGCTGGCACAGGCAAAACTTTTTTAGCCGTCGCCTGCGCTATTGATGCTCTGGAAAAAGAATCTGTAGAGCGTATTATCTTGACCCGACCGGCTGTCGAAGCAGGCGAACGCCTGGGTTTTTTACCGGGTGATCTCTCTCAAAAGGTCGATCCCTATCTACGCCCTTTATATGATGCGCTTTACGATTTAATGGGTTTTGAGCGCGTCCAACGTGCCTTTGAAAAGCAAATTATTGAAATCGCCCCGCTCGCCTATATGCGTGGGCGCACCCTCAACCATAGCTTTATCATTTTGGATGAGGCACAAAATACCACCCCTGAACAGATGAAAATGTTCCTCACTCGCACAGGCTTTGGCAGTAAAGCAGTCATTACTGGTGATCCTTCGCAGATCGATCTACCCAAAGCTCAACGCAGTGGACTCATGCATGCTGTTTCCGTTTTGAATAATGTCAAAGGCATTGCGATTACCGAACTCAGCAGCAAAGACGTTGTCCGCCACCCGCTGGTCGCCCGCATCATCGATGCCTACGAGTACCATGACCCTCAGCCCCCCAAAACTTTCTCTTAGTGTGCAATATGCCGTGCCCTTTGAGGTGGCGCCCCGAGCGCAGGTGCGTCGCTGGGTCGCTGCTTGTCTGCAAGTGCTAGCACAAGACTATGAGCTGTCCTATAACGAGGTCATTTTGACCCTACGGTTTTGCGATAGCCAGGAATCACAAACACTTAATTTCGAATATCGCGACCAAAACAAACCCACAAATGTGCTAACCTTTGCTTACGGGGTCGCACCCGACAGCCAATGTCTAAGCGCGGACATCCTGGTCTGTGTGCCCGTACTCTACGCCGAGGCCGAGGCTCAAGGCAAACCCGTCCTGCATCACACTGCTCATCTGTGCATACATGGTGTATTGCACGCTCTGGGGTTTGACCACATCGATGAACAAGAGGCACTAGAAATGGAGGCCTTAGAGGCTCGGATTTTACAGCGCTTCAAGATTGCCAACCCTTATACGGTAAACTAAATGTGGCCTAACCTGCTTTTAGGTTATGCTTTTTGTTTTATATTCGTCACCACTGGGCTATGTCAGACAATACATCAGAACCCGATTCAGATAAACGAGGTTTATCTTTTTTAAAACGCTTATTCAATTTACGCAGTGAACCCGCAGATCGAGAGGATATCAAGGCCATTTTACAGGCCGCCCTAGATCGCGGAGTCATTGATCATGAGGCCTATTCCATGATCAATGGGGCCTTGGATGTTTCCAGTAAAACAGCCAGTGATATTATGGTGCCGCGTTCGCGCATCGACCTGTTGGACATCAGCCGCCCCTTGTCTGATTTATTGCCCATCATCATCGAGACGGGCCGCTCACGGTTTCCCGTGTACGAGGATGACCGAGATAATATTATTGGCATTTTGCTCGCCAAAGATTTGCTGCTGTCCATTGCGAATCCCAGTATTGATTTACGCCCGCTGGTGCGCCCTGCAGTCTTTATTCCAGAAACCAAAAAATTGAATGTGCTGCTGCGCGAATTTCGCATGAGCCGCAACCACATTGCGGTCGTCATTGATGAGCACGGTGGCACGGCTGGGCTCGTCACCATGGAAGACGTGCTCGAACAAATTGTGGGGGATATTGAGGACGAGTTCGACGAGGAAGCCGAGCAAACCATCTTTCAAGCTGGCCACAACAGTTGGCGGGTCATGGCACTGACCAATATTTGTGATTTTAATGAAGCCTTTGGCACCTCATTATCAGATGACGAATATGACACCATTGGCGGCTGGCTGGCAGCCGAACGGGGCCAGATCCCCAAGCGTGGTGATATCTTTCCCCTAGAAGGCGGGATCAGTATCACCGTGGTACGCGCTGACCCCAAAAGAGCGCTATGGTTGCACGTGCAACGCGATGCCAAGCCTGATGCATCGCCTGTCGTGCCCCCTTTAAATAATTAATCCTAGTGGGCCCGCCTCTTGGGCCATCCACTTTTATGAGCCTACTGCGTCGCTATACCGCCCTGCTGTTTTTCTTTCTACTGGGCGCTCTCCACAGCTTAAGCTTTGCTGCCCAACCGCTACCTACGGCGGTCTTGCCCTATGTGCAGCTCATCACACTCACCCTCCTGATTTATCAGCTCAATATTCGCCCAACTGCACGTGCCCGTCTGGCGCCGGCCTTTTTCTTTGCCTTGGGCAATTTCTTATTGGGGCTGTACTGGCTGTTTATTAGCCTGCATATTTATGGCGAGCTCCCGGCTCTACTGTCTCTGATCGCCGTCGTTCTATTCAATGCCCTGCTGAGTGTATTTTATCTATTAGTGGCACTGTGCCATGCCTGGCTGCTGCCCCGACTGAAGATCCAGCGCAGTGCACAAGCATTTGCCAATGCACTGCTTTGGGCCAGCTTATGGACCCTATTTGAATGGTTGCGCGGCACCTTATTCACTGGTTTTCCTTGGTTGAACATCGGCTATGCGCATATTGATGGGGCGCTGGCCGGCTGGGCGGTGATCACAGGGGCCTATGGGGTCACTTGGGTGGCGGTATTTACGGCTGCGGCACTGGCATGCTTTTTCCAGATGCATCGTCAGCCCGAACACACAGAACACACAGAAAACACAGAAAACACAACCGCTACAAATACCGCGCCTGCAGCGCCGAAAAAAAACTGGCAGTCTTCTTCTATATTGATCGGCGCTTTTGTACTCAATATTGCTGGCCTAATAATTCACGGCATCCAGTGGTCAACGCCTACTGAGGAGGCCTTTTTCATACGCCTGACCCAAGGCAACGTCCCGCAATCGATGAAATTTGACCCAGAGCGCTTTGAGGCGGGCATACAAACCTATTACGAGCTCACAGCGCTGCCCGCCAAGGATCCTGAGGCGCAGCCGGCGGTCATTGTGTTGCCCGAAACCGTTATCCCTGTTTTTCAAGATCGACTACCCGCCCATTTTTGGCAGCAATGGGTTGATCTGGCACGACAAAAGAATGCCACCTTATTGATGGGCCTGCCCCTCTATGATGGCGAGACGGGCGAATACACCAACAGTGTGGTGTCCATTGATGCCGATACGACCGCACTCGATATCATGCAGCTCAATTTAGCGCATCGCTACGATAAACATCACCTGGTGCCCTTTGGCGAGTTTATTCCAGCTGGTTTTGGTTGGTTTATCGATATGATGAAGATGCCCTTAGGGGACTTTCAAAGAGGCGCACTGGGCCAAGCCCCCTTTGAAATCGCCCAACAGCGGATTGCCCCAGACATTTGCTATGAGGACGTCTTTGGCGAGGAAATTATTCGCAGTGTACGCGCACAGCCGGGCAGCCCGGGTGCGACCATGCTGATCAACATTAGCAATTTAGGATGGTTTGGTGATACTTGGGCCCTACGCCAACATTTACAAATCTCGCGAATGCGGGCCTTGGAAACGGCACGCCCGATGATCCGTTCAACCAATACCGGCATTACGGCGGTCATCGATCCCGATGCAGTGGTCCGCGCCCTGCTGCCCCAAGGCACGGTGGGGGTACTGGATGTTGAGGTTCAGGGCTACACAGGCATGACCCCCTACGTACGTTGGGGCAATCTTCCCATCCTGGCCCTCAGTCTGGTGTTGATCGTCGGTCTGGGCCTCAGCAGAAAGCGCTTGAATAGATAGACTGTTGATAAAAAACATCAGTACCCGAACAAAGCGACAGAGCACTGGCCAAACCGAGGGGAAACCTGTACACTTTTCTTTCTTTTGGAATAGCGTCCGCAAACGACTGACACATAGATACTGACTTTGCGGTTTTGCAACAACATCTCTGCTAGAGACTTGCAACTTTTCCAAAAAACAGTCATAATAATTTTTTTGGTCGATATGGCAAATATGTCTTAGAGACCAAACAGCGTGGGGGTATAGCTCAGCTGGGAGAGCGCTTGCATGGCATGCAAGAGGTCAGCGGTTCGATCCCGCTTACCTCCACCAAATAAAACTAAAATTGCTTGACAGGTTCTTTTGGTTTTGTTATAGTAGTTTTTTTCCTTGGTCCCCATCGTCTAGAGGCCTAGGACACCGCCCTTTCACGGCGGCAGCCGGGGTTCGAATCCCCGTGGGGACGCCATAGGAGCGGTAGTTCAGTTGGTTAGAATACCGGCCTGTCACGCCGGGGGTCGCGGGTTCGAGTCCCGTCCGCTCCGCCAAGATTTCAGCCCTTGATTTTATATCAAGGGCTTTTTTGTATCTATACGCAGCGCTAGCTTTAGGCACTCATCGGCCATGATGCATCAAGCGCACCGCAGCCACTGCTACCCATCAGCTTGCGCTTAATCCTCGGACACTCTAGCGCCCAGCCTACCCATCATCAAAAAAACGACGATACACTGTTCCCTAGGTTGAGATTAGATCCCCCCATCCTAACCACCTATCCACCCCAACCTAGGAGGAACAATGAGTCGCCAAAACACACCCCCCTCAAAAAAAGCCATCTTGGTCATTGGCGCTGGCGATGCCACCGGTGGCGCGATCGCCAAACGCTTTGCCCGCGAGGGCTACATTGCCTGTGTCACCCGACGCAATGCAGAAAAATTAACCCCCCTACTCAATGACATCAAAGCTGAGGGCGGCCAAGCGCATGGCTTTGGCAGCGATGCGCGCAATGAAGAGGAAATGATCACACTCGTTCAATCTATAGAGCGCGACATCGCCCCGATTGAGGTTGCAGTGTTCAATATTGGGGCCAATGTCCGCTTTCCCATCACTGAAACCACCTCGAGAGTCTATTATAAAGTTTGGGAAATGGCCTGCTTTGCGGGTTTTTTAATGGGTCGTGAGGTGAGCAAGGTGATGCTCCCACGCCAGCGAGGGACCATCATTTTTACCGGCGCGACTGCGAGTCTACGTGGAGGTTCTGGCTTTGCAGCCTTTGCAGGGGCCAAGAATGCACTGCGTGCCTTGGCACAGAGCATGGCACGCGAACTTTGGCCCGAGGGCATTCACGTGGCCCATCCCGTGATTGACGGAGCGATTGATACGGCATTTATTCAAGATAATTTTCCCGAACGTTATGCCCTCAAAGATCAAGAGGGCATCCTAGATCCCGACTCAATCGCCGAGGCTTATTGGCAAATCCACCAGCAGCCTAAGAATGCCTGGACCCATGAAATGGATCTGCGCCCTTGGATAGAACCTTGGTAAATAAATTGTGATGGCTCCAGTAGTATTTTCATCTATTCACAATACTGTAAAGGTTAGACTATGATTGCCACCGTAGAGTTTCATTTCGACTTTGGGAGCCCTAACGCTTATTTGAGCCATCGGCTCATCCCCCATATCGAGCAACGCACTGGCTGTACTTTTGAATATGTCCCTATCCTATTGGGTGGGCTTTTCAAACTGACCAACAATGAGCCGCCCATGGTGGCTTATCAACACATCCCCGCCAAAGGCGCTTATGCTCGACGTGAGACCGAGCGGTTCATACAGCGCCATGGTTTACGAGATTTTCGCCGTAACCCTTTCTTCCCAGTCAATACGCTCAAGCTCATGCGCGCCTGCTTGGCCGCAAAAGAGCTGGGCTGCTTTGAGCAATATATTGAGCATGTATTTAGAGGTATGTGGGAGCACGAATTAAACATGTCCGCTGATGAGGTCATTATCCAGACCTTAGACCAGGCTGGTTTAGCCGGCCAGACCCTGCTAGAGCTGGCCCAAGCCCCTCACATCAAAGAACAACTGATACAAAACACTCAGCGCTCAGCCGATATGGGCGCCTTTGGTGTACCCACCTTTTTTGTAGACGGCGACATCTACTTTGGAAAGGACAAACTCACAGAAATCCAAGAGGTGCTGCTGGCTGCAAAAAAGACATAAGCAATCAATAACTATGGAGACAACATGAGGTTTTTCAGTAGACGTCGCATTTTGAGTATTTTATTGGCTACGGCAGCTAGCTTGCCCTTTATCGGTACCGTTCAAGCAGCAGATGATTTCCCCAGCCGGCCTATTAAAATTTATATCGGCTTTCCTCCTGGGGGCTCTACTGATGCCCCCATGCGGGTGCTCGCCGAAAAGGCAGCAGATATTTTAGGCCAACCCATCGTGGTAGAAAACAAAACAGGGGCCGGAGGCACCTTGGCCACGCTGCAATTACAAAATGCAGTGAACGACGGTCACACCCTAGCATTAGCACCGATCAGCTTGTATCGCATGCCGTTTGTGACCAACTTTCAAATGGATCCCCTCAACGAGCTTTCCTACGTCATAGGCCTGACAGGTTATGCCTTTGGGATAGTGGTGCCTGAGTCCTCACCTTTCCAGACCTTTGAAGAGTTGGTTGAGTATGCTCAAGACAACCCGATTAGCTATGGCACGGCCGGTCCGCTTACCTCTAATCATCTGACGATGGAACAAATTGCTGAAAAAACCGGCATGCAGGTCGAGCACATCCCCTATAAGGGGGCAGCGGAGTCCATTAACGCCGTACTCGGAGAGCACGTTGACGCCTCAGCTGAGGCCAGTGCATGGGTACCTCATGTCGCCGATGGCAAATTGCGGCTGTTGGTCGTCTGGAGTGGTGAACGCCTCAAAAGCTTTCCCGATGTGCCTACCCTACAAGAAGTTGGCATCGATATGGTGCAAACCTCACCCTGGGGGATTGTCGCGCCCAAGGATACAGACCCTGCAATCGTAAAGAAACTGCATGATGCATTTAAAGAGGCCATGGAAAGCCAAGAGTTTATCGATATGCTGGATAACTACGATATGACGCCCCACTACATGAACTCACAAGAGTTCAAAGAGTTTGCTATCGAGTCAACGGCTGAACAAAAGGCTATTTTAGAGCGTCTAGGGTTGATGGAAAACCAATAATTATTAATTAAGCTCACAGGATCACCCCCCACGGAAATACACTGGGGGGTGATTTTTTTATGAGTAGATGATCATCAATCGACCGTTGCGCCGGAGGCCACGACAACCTTGCCCCAATTATCGACCTCAAACTCCAAAAAGTCTGCAAACTCCTCACGTGAGGTAAACTCGGGGACGGCCCCCAGGTCGGCCAGGCGTTTGCGAATCTCTGGCTTTTCCATTGCCTCGTGCATGGCTTCGTTGAGACGCTGTGTGATGGATTCTGGGGTGCCTTTGGGGGCCAAAATACCAAACCAAGAGGAAACATCAAAGGTCTCAAAACCAGACTCTTGCATGGTAGGTAGATCGGGAGCAGAGTCTGTGCGCTCACTGGTGGTCACGGCTAGGGCGCGCAGCTTGTTACCCGTGACATGCGGCCAGGCCGACGGCATATTATCAAAGGCATAATCCACCTGCCCGCCAATTAAGTCTGTCAATGCTGGGGCGCTGCCGCTATAAGGAATATGGGTAACATCAATATCGGCCAGCTGTTTAAAGAGCTCACCCGCCATATGAATAGAGGTCCCACTACCCGATGAGGCAAAATTTAATGTTCCCGGGTGCTCTTTGGCGTAATCGATGAGCTCTTGCACACTGTTGACAGGTAGCTCAGGATGCACGACCAACACATTGGGTACCTTGACTCCCAGACTGACCGGCTCAAAATCGTTTTTTAAATCGAAATCAACGTTTTCATACAATGTTTGGTTAATGGCTGCCGTTACCGCCACCATATAAAGCGTATAACCATCGGGTTTGGCTCGCTTGGCCATTTCCGTTGCAATGTTACTGCCTGCACCTGGGCGATTTTCCACGATGATGGACTGCCCCAAGGATTGACTCATATCCTCAGCCAAAATCCGCGCCACCACATCGGTTGTCCCACCCGCATTAAAACCCACAATTAATTTGATTGGCCGTTGAGGCCAATCGTCTTGGGCCGCGGCGGGTGCGCTCAACCCAAAAACCATTGCTCCCGCAGCCACCGCCCCCACAGCGGCGACACATAAACGTCGACGTAAGTACTTGATCATTGAATCCTCCAAATTATTTTTTTAAATCATTACTGCGTGGAAACAGGGGGACCACACTGCGCAGCCGCCACCATGCTAGATTGCAATCTACAATAAAAGCTGAATGCGCACTAGCATATAAACCCTAGTGACAGTAAAAAGCAATTGAATCACCGTTTTAAAAAAGCTAAATAACAAAAAGTCACAAACACATATGTAACCAAAGATAACGTCTCTAGGCCGCTATCTTCTGTTAACTTCGCTCTTTTCCCTTTAATTTGGTTTATTTTTCAAGAAAATAAATACCCATTTTTTTGTTGACTGGTTTTTTTATTCGCCGAAATACGTTTTTACCCGTACATTGGCAGGCATCACTCATCCAATATTTGATGCACATATGATGATGCCATTCGATCCTATATCCACTCATTCAAACGCCACCCCATCGTTGAACAGTGAACCTCAATGGACCCCACCCAAGGTACTGGAGCTATTCCAAAAGGGGCTCATTGAATTGCTCTGGGAGGCGCAGCATATCCACCGGCAGCATCACCCCGCCGATGAGGTTGAGCTGGCCACCTTGCTCTCAATAAAAACGGGGGGCTGCCCTGAGAACTGCAGTTACTGCCCGCAGTCACAGCACTTTGAAACGGGCATTCAAAACGAGCCCCTGCTGGACCTAGAGACAGTGCGCCAAGCCGCACAGCGTGCCCGCGCTCAGGGAGCACGTCGTTTTTGCATGGGCGCCGCCTGGCGTTCGCCGACAGAAAAACAACTCGATGAGGTGATCACCATGATTCAAGAGGTCAAGGCCTTAGGACTGGAAACCTGTGTCACACTCGGGATGCTGAAACAGGGCCAAGCCGAACGGCTTAAGGCGGCAGGACTGGACTTTTACAACCATAATCTGGATACTTCAGAGGATTTTTACCCCGAGATAATCAGCACGCGGCATTTTGCTGATCGACTCAAAACCATCCAAGCAGTCCATGATGCGCAACTCAACAGCTGTGTGGGCGGCATCATCGGGTTAGGCGAAAGTGTCGAACAACGCGCACACCTCATTGCCACCTTGGCCAACCTCAACCCTTATCCGCAGTCTGTGCCTATTAACCAATTAGTCCCCCACCCAGGGACGCCTTTGGCTGAACAAGCGCCGCCCCACCCCTTTGAGTTGGTCCGAACCATTGCTGTAGTACGCATTTGCATGCCCAAAGCGATGGTGCGGTTATCTGCAGGCCGTACCGAATTACAGGACAGCACCCAAGCCCTTTGCTTTTTAGCGGGCGCTAACTCAATCTTTTATGGAGATACTCTGTTGACTACTCCCAACCCCAGTCAAGACCATGATCTGCAGCTTTTAAACGCCCTGGGGCTACAACCTCGCCAATGATTCATTCATCACAACACTGAAATAACATCATGTGGTTTTTAGTTTTTAGTATTACTTGCAGTGTGAGCGTCTCTATTTTATTAAAACTGGCACGACGCTATTCCATCCACGTCAGTCAGGCGATCGCGGCCAACTACGTGATGGCCAGTGCTTTGACGCTATTGTTACTGCAACCACGCCTGGACAATTTATGGCAGCCGGGACTGCCTTTGGTGGTTTTGCTATTACTTGGCCTGCTCTTGCCCAGCATTTTTATTGTGATGGCCTATGCCGTGCAGCAGGCAGGTATAGTGCGCTCTGATGCGGCTCAAAGACTCTCATTACTCATTCCGCTGCTGGCTGCTTTTTTATTATTTAATGAGCCCTATGACCACTACAAGCTTGGTGGCATCGTCTGTGGCTTGTTGGCCATCGGGTTTCTCAGTCTGCATAAAGACGCTGCCCCTGGTCACATCACCAAGCCCCAATCCAAGCATAAGCCGATGATCCTTTTATTTGGTGTATGGGTAGGTTATGGGCTTATTGATATTTTATTTAAGCAGCTCGCCCAGAGTGATTTATCCTTTATCAGCAGCCTGATTATTACCTTTATGCTGGCTGGCCTATTGATGTTTGGTGGCCTGGCCTACCGCCGCACGGCTTGGCATCTGCCCAGCTTATTTGGGGGGTTGGTGTTAGGGCTATTTAATTTTGGCAATATCTATTTTTATATTCGTGCCCATCAACAGTTTCCACACAACCCCGCGCTGGTCTTTGCCGCCATGAACATCGGTGTCATTGTACTTGGCACCATCACTGGCGTTGGCCTATTTAAAGAACGCGCCACCGGTCGCACAGGGATCGGCCTGCTCTTTGCACTGGCAGCCATCCTGCTGTTATTACCCTAAACGTGCATCGGCCTAGACGGCCTGCTCCGGCTCTTGTGAGGACGCGGCCACCTCGGCCTGCTCATCATCTAGGGGCAGGTCGGGGTGGGTATCACTGTCAGACTCGGTCACTGGATCATGAGACACATCAATCTCTACGTCTACTCGTGGATCAAGTGGCGAAATCCCCCCCGCTGATTGCAGGCTGTCTGGCATCGGTACGTACTCGGTCGGCGCGTCGGCACTGACGTGCACCCCTGTGACCTTGGACGGCTTGATGACCACCACCAATAAGATGCTGCACACCGCGACAAAGATAAAATAAGTATTGCTGCCCCAAGCATCCATCACAATACCAACTAACAAAGGCCCAAGGCAGGCCCCCAAACCATAAACCATATAGAGAATGGCACTGAGACCGACCCGACGATCAGGATCTACGTTGTCGTTGGCAAAAGCGGCCCCCAAAGGATACAAAGTAAATTGCAGCACGCCAAAGGCAGCAGAAAATAACAGCAATGCCTCAAAAGGTAAATCTAGCCATCCCCATAGCGGGGCGGACAGCACAAACATAAGCACGGCACTATAACGGATGAGCACCACCCGATTAACGCGATCGGCCAGCCATCCCATGGGCCACTGCGCCAATACCCCCGCAGCCACAGAGATCGCGACAAAAAAGGCGGCCTGGTCACTGCTTAACCCGACCCGCACAGCATACACTGGGGCCAAGCCATAAAAAGCCCCCGTCACCATACCTGCAACCAGCAAGGACACCAGCGACATGGGCACACGCTCAAAATAATACCGCGCATTAATGGGCGCTGGGACTTGTAATGCTGGGTGCAAACGACGCGTTAGCGCAATAGGAATCAGACTCAGCACCGCGCAAATTGCCACAAAAATGAGCGGGCGATAATCCAGCACGGTAAATTGGGTCAATATTAATTGCCCCAACACCGTCCCCAAACTGGTCATCACCATATAAAAGGCAAAGACAATGCCGCGTTGCGTGTTTTCAGTTTGCTCGTTGAGCCAGCTCTCTAAGGCCATAAACTGCGTCACCATGGCAGCACCCGCCACAAAACGCAACACCAACCACAACCACAAAGGCTCGAGTAAAACCTGCACTAAAAAGGCCACCGTCACAATCGCCGCCGTCGCCGCATAAGCACGTATGTGCCCCACCCCTATGATCAACTTGTGTCCGACACGCGCACCAATCACCAAACCAAGATAGTATGCTGCCAACAAACTGCCTACCCAGACCTCAGAGACCGACAACTCGGTTAAACGCAGCCCCAAATAAGTATTAAACAGCCCCGAGGCCGTTAACAATAATAGGGTGGCTAGGTAAAGAGAAAAAAACGCACCAACGGTATGCAGCATAATTTCAATAATGATAAAAGCAGCGTGAATCAAACCCTAACGGGGACCAGAAATTGTAGTGAACAATGCGCTCACAGAAAAGAAAAAAATCGAGTATCCTGCGATCTACGGTGTTTGTTTAGGAGTTTGTGAAACTACTGTTAAAATGGGTTGCTTAGAACCAACTATCCGATAGAACACACACAAATTCATGAGCACCATCGATACTACAAAACAACCACAACTCAGCCACCTCAGTGCCACCGGAGAGGCACAGATGGTCGACATCAGTCACAAAAAACGCAGTATGCGCGAGGCCACCGCCCGCAGCACCGTGCGGCTGAGCCCAAAGACATTTAAACTACTTTCGGCGCAGGAAAACGCCAAGGGCGAGGTCCTCAATACCGCACGGATTGCCGGCGTGATGGCCGCCAAACGCTGCGCCGACCTGATTCCCATGTGCCATCCTCTCCATCTCGACTATGTAGGCATTCATTTTGATATTGATGAAACGGCCCACACCATCACGGTACGTGCTACCTGTCGCTGTGCACATACCACCGGAGTTGAAATGGAAGCCCTCACGGCCTGTAGCGTGGCCGCCCTAACCATTTATGATATGTGCAAGGCAGCCGACAAAGGCATCGTGATAGAAAACACCCAATTGGAATTTAAATCTGGCGGGAAAAGCGGCGTCTGGCAGGCCCAGGACGCTGCCCAAAGTACCCACGACCACCCGCCTGTGCAGGAGACACCATGACAGACGCAAAAATAAAGGTTTTGTATTTTGCTCAGGTCGCAGAGCTACTGGACAAGCGCGAAGAGCTATGGCCTGCGCGCTCGGATCTCACCGTAGAAAAGCTCTTGGACGAGCTTTGCAGTCATTATAGCGTGCTTGAGCCCCTAAAAGAACGCCTGCAGGTGGCAATTAACCACTATCATGCTCAACCGGGCGACCCTGTGGCCGCCAATGATGAGGTTGCCGTCTTTGAGCCGGTGACCGGAGGCTAATCATGATTCGCATTCAAACCCAAGATTTCGATGCCGGCGCATTGCTCCAAGAGATGCGCCGCAGTCACGACGGGGCACAGGGGGCCATACTTAGCTTTGTGGGCTATGTACGCGACTTTACCCCCGATGCCCGCACGAAAACGCTGTTTCTAGAGCATTACCCTGGGATGTGCGAGCGCGAAATCGAGCGCATCTGTGCCGCGGCACAAAAACGCTGGGACATCCTGTCGTATCGGGTTGTCCATCGTGTGGGCGCTTTGCACTATGGCGATCAAATTGTTTTCTTGGCCGTGGCCAGTCGCCACCGTACCGAGGCCTTCCGAGCGGGCGAATTTATTATCGACTCGCTCAAGACCCGCGCCCCCTTTTGGAAGCGCGAGCACTTGCGCGACGGTGAGGCCTTTTGGGTAGAGCAGCGCCAAGAGGACGCCCAACGTACCGCCCAATGGCAGGCGCAAATCGAGCAAGAAACCGCCGAGCAAAATTCATAGCCTGCTGTATTTAGCGGCATTCATTAACCCCCCCAATTTTATTAAAATAACAGCTTAAACAAGGAGCTCTTATGGCTACAATCTCCCTCAAATGTGCGGTGCTCACCATCAGCTCAGATCCACAGCGAGCCGATAGTACCGGGGACTTCCTCCAAGAGGCCTTAACTGCCGCCGGGCATCAGTGCGTTGCGCGCGAGCGCAGCAATGGCTGCCGCTACGACATTCGCAAACACCTCAGTCAGTGGATTGCTGATGAGGGTATCGAGGTGATCCTCTGCAACGGCGGCACCGGCTATGGCGAGCATAAAAACACAGTCCCTGCCGTACGTGCCCTATTTGACGAAGAGGTCTCTGGGTTTGGGGAGCTTTTCCGCGCCTTGTCCTACGCTGACATTGGCAGTGGTGCCATACAATCCGAGGCAGTCGCAGGCCTGGCCAACAACAAGGTCATTTTTTGCGTCCCCGGTTCAGAAGGTGCCGCGAAATTAGCCTGGCGTGAGCTCATCCAACCTCAGCTCGACGAGGGGACGACACCCTGCAACTTCGCCCGCCACTGCGCCGGTTAATTATTTAAATCTCTCGAGTGATATATCATGCTAGATTTTGACTCTGCACAAGATCGTCTCATCCAAGCCGCGGCCGTACCGGTACGCTCCGAGCGTATCCCGGTTGATCAGGCACTAGGACGCATCAATGCCCAGGTGATGTACGCTAACCTCGATATCCCCCCCGCTGATAACAGCGCGATGGATGGTTACGCTGTACGGCACCAAGATGTCACGGTGGATCATCCCCTGCCCATCCAAGATCACATTTACGCGGGTGATGAGCCCATGCCGCTACAATCGGGCAAGGCCATCCGTCTCTTTACCGGCAGTGTCATCCCCGCGGGGGCAGACACTGTCGTGATGCAAGAGCACTGCACCGAGGACAACGGCACCGTAGAAATTAACCGGCTACCTCCCCAAGGGGCCAACGTTCGCCAGCGCGGTGAGGATATGGCCAAAGATCAGTCCATTATTCTACAGGGACAACGGCTCAATAGCAGGCACCAAGCACTGTTGGCCTCACAGGGCTTTACCCATATTGATGTCTATCCCGTCCCTAAAATCGGTATTCTGAGCACAGGTGATGAGCTGGTAGACCCTGGCAAGCCGCTACGCGAAGGGCAAATCTATAATTCCAACACACCCATGCTGGACGGTCTGATCCACGAATTAGGGGCAGAAACAGTTGCCCGCCGCCATGCTCCAGACACCATAGAAGGCATCCAAGAGGCGCTCAAACAGCTCACCGAAATCTGTGATGTGGTGTTGACGGTAGGCGGTGTTTCCGTTGGTGAAAAGGATTTCGTCAAACCCGCCATAGAGCAGATGGGTGGGCAGATGGATCTGTGGCGCGTCCGCATGAAACCGGGTCGCCCGGTGACATTGGCACAAGTGCGCCGTACCCCCGTGATTGGTTTACCGGGCAACCCCGTCTCGGCATATGCGGTGTTTGTACTGATGGTCTCGCCCTTGATTCGTCGCCTCCAGGGGCGCACCCAAATACTGCCCCCTGTACTGTATGGTTATTTGGACAGCAGCCGCAGCTTTTATGGCCAGCGAGATGAATTTCTACGCGTGCAGGCCATCCCCAAGAGCGACGGCCGTTTGCAGCTCGTCCCGCACCCCAAACAGGGCTCAGCCATGATCAGCTCATTGGCATGGGCCAATGGCTTGGCGCGCATCCCCGCCGATCAAGAGGTCAACAATGGGGACATCGTGCGTTATTACGATTTTAGGCTTTGGACCTGTTAAGTAATTGATGCCGCGCGGCCTCAAAATCTGTCGGGGTATTGATGTTGGCAAAATGCTCATCGGCATGGGCACCAAACTCAACCACCCCGGCAGGTATTTTTTCTAACCACGGAATCACACGTCGTTGGCCGTTCTGTATATAGTCAGCCAAACCCGCAGCCGTCTCGCGATGAATCAACAAACACAGCGGGTAGTCACGCTCTGCGCGGCAATAATAGGCCAATTGACCCTGCCCCTCGGACTGGGCAGACAATAAACGCGGGACATAGTCCTTGGGTAAAAATGGACTATCCACTGGAACAATGACCACCCACGGGGTACGGCTGTGCCTCAAAATACTGAGCACCCCCATCAAAGGACCCTGCTGTGCGGGCAGATCTGCATCATCGGCCACGACGCGTCCGTACTGGGCATAACGGGCATCGTTTTGATTCGCATTCACAATGATTTCACTGACCCAAGGGGACAGACACTGGTGCTGCCAAGCCACCAACGGCCGATCCTGCAGCAACAGCAAGCCCTTGTCGATGGGTTGATCAGCAGCTTGGGCGGCAAGAGGCGATGCGGCCTGAGACGATAATGACTGCATGCGGCGCGCCTGCCCCCCGGCCAAAATAGCGCCTGTCAGATCCTGCACACGAATCACCTGTTTAGCCCCCGATGTAGCTCATCTCGACCTTGGGCCCTTGTTCGTCTACGATACCCTGCCCGCGTAGCTCGGAATAACGCACATCACGCTGCCCCCACATTTGACGTATAAATTGGGCAATCTCGGCGTCGTTGGCAGCCGAGCGCAAATGCGTGCGTACATCGTAGCCCTGCCCCCCAAAAAGGCACAGGAAAAACTTGCCCTCGGGTGATAAGCGCAAGCGTGTGCAATCCCCACAAAAAGGCTGAGATACACTGGTAATCAGGCCGATTTCACCCTGGCCATCGGTATACCGATAACGGCTAGCGACCTCGCCTCTGTAATTAGAAGAGACCGGCTCTAAGGGATAATGAGCCGCAATGCGCTCGAGTATTTCTGCGCCCGTCACCACCTCTTTCATGTTCCAGCCATTAGTATTGCCCACATCCATGTACTCAATAAACCGCAGGATGTGATCACGCCCCCGAAAATACTCGGCCATGGGTACAATTTGATCATCATTGAGGCCCTTGCGCACCACCATATTGACCTTGACCGGGCGCAAGCCCACCTCATGGGCTTTTTCTATCCCGGCCAACACACGGGCCACACCAATTTTGCTGTCGCTCATATGCTGAAAGCGTTGATCCTCAAGCGCATCTAAACTCACCGTCACGCGCTCTAAGCCGGCATCTTTGAGGCTTTGTGCCTTTTGTTTGAGCAAAGTAGCATTGGTGGTCAATGCAATCTCGATGGGTTCTCCTTGGGGCGTACGCAGCGCCGCCAACATTTCAATCAGCACCTCGATGTCTTTGCGCAATAAGGGCTCACCCCCTGTCAAACGAATCTTGCGCAAACCCAGTTGCGTGCAGATCGCTGCTACACGAGTGATTTCTTCGAAACTGAGTAGCTCACCATGGGACAAAAATGGGTAATCAGGGCCAAATACCTCGCGAGGCATGCAATAGGTGCAACGAAAATTGCATTTGTCCGTGATAGAAATACGCAAGTCCCTCAGTGGCCGCTGCAATTGATCTTGGGCGACCTGAGCGGGCACAGCACTGCCTTGTTGGGATGCATGACGTACGATACGAATAGGTTTAGACATATTGGTGGTGCAACAAATTGATGAAATAATTACGGCTTATTCAGTTAGTAAAAGCTTAAACTAAACCGAGGAATTAGACCAACATCCCCTTGTGGCGGATACTGAAATTCTACACTTAATTGCCGCACAAGTCGCCCTAAGCCCCTAAATACCTGCCCTACCCTTAGGTTTTGCCGATTTCACACAGACTTTTCTTTCCCATTACAATAGACATTCGTACACCTGTCCTTTACTAACTAGAGAGACCCACAGATGTCGCATACCGATACCTCACAGCGCCCGTCTGCCCCTCATTTGGCCACTGCCGATACACTCGATGCGGCCATCGAGTCCTGTGCGGTGGTGCAGTACCGACCAGGCACAGACCGCCCTACCGAGCACGCCGATATACTGGCCAGCGAGGTCCCGGTCGCCTTGCAATACAACGGCACCAGTCATGTGGTGATGCTCGCCTCGGGGATGAATCTAATTGATTTGGCCTATGGGTTCTCGTACACAGAGGGCATTATTCGCCAACCCGCCGATATCTATGATTGCGAGGTCCACCACACCCCCCAAGGCTATGTGCTGGATATCACCATCGCCTCGGCATGCATGCAACAGCTCAGGCTGCGCCGACGTCGCATGACCGGACAAACGGGGTGTGGGTTGTGCGGTATCGAGTCACTCGAGGCCTTGGACCATCGCTTACAACCGTTGCCAACCCCTCCACCCCGCCTGCGCAGTAGTGCGATAGAGCATGCCCTGCAGACATTGGCCCAGCTGCAGCCCCTGCGTCAACAAACGGGGGCCACCCATGCCGCCGGGTGGGCTGATTTTGATGGACACATCCAGCTCGTGCGCGAGGACGTTGGCCGCCACAACGCCCTCGATAAACTCATCGGTGCCCTACTGCGCGAGGAGCGAGAGGCGGCACAGGGGTTTGCCGTCGTCTCCAGCCGTGCCAGCTATGAGATGGTACAAAAAACCATCCAAGCCCAGATACCTGCCCTGGTCGCGGTCTCTGCGCCCACCAGCATGGCGGTCAGGGTCGCGCGCGCACACCACCTGATTTTGGTGGGGTTTGCACGCGGTGAAAAATTTAATATCTATCATGGCGACGCGCACATTGACTATACGACGCCCACCTCAGCATAGAAACAAAAAGACCCCAACACATGAAATGAGCAGTTTTGGGGTCTTTTTAAGGTGCTGACTATTTTTTTGGGATACCGGCCTAGAGTTTGTCGGTGGGCTCCTTGACGCGGTAGACCAATACAGCACATGGAGCGATGTTGAGTACTTTGATGGTGACACTACCCAACAGTAAACGCGAGAGACCGCTGCGGCCATGACTGCCGATAAAAATTAAATCGCAGCCCTCTTCTTTGGCTGCCTGCACCACCCCATCAGCCACATTAAAATTAGACATGCTGCGCGATGTCGCAGGCACCCCTGCCGTTTCGGCCCTGTCGAGGACAGTGCTCAGGTACTTATTGGCCTGCTCGCGAGCGGTACGCTCGTAATCCTCGTCAGTAATCGCATAAGCAGCGGCCATGCCATCAAAGCCTACTGTCGCTGCAAAGGGTTGGGTGACGTGCAGGGCGACAATCTCTGCGCCGATCTGGCGGGCGAAGCTCACCCCTTTATTAGCCGCCTGGGCAGAAAGTTTGGAACCGTCGGTTGGAATCAGTATTTTTTTAAACATAAATGTCCCCAAGATGAGTACACAATAGGCCGTACAGGTGTACAGGTACGATGACATCAGATGATGTGCTCATTGTAGTATCCGTCCCATACGTCTAATTTCATTGTAATCAAAAGCTTTAACAATAAAAACTTAATCTGCCCAAGGTTTGTGCCTGATCAATCTTTTTTAAGAAATATCAATGCACCCTGCTGTATTAGACACGCGCTGTGTTAGGCATGCACTGTGCCAGGCATGATGAATTGCGCACAGCGGTTGCCATAGGGCGCATCTACCGCGCTCAAGGCTCATCGCGATCTTGCAGCGTCTGAGCCGCATGAAATAAGCTCGTGCAGCGACCGCCGCTACGGCAGTAGGCCAAAATTGGCTTGGGCAGTGTATTGAGCAAATCTAGAAAAGTTTCGGCATCCTCTAGTGTGAGGTGGCCGCTGACGACGGGCTGATAAACAGCCTGCATCCCTGCGGCCTGGGCGGCCTCTATAACCTCCTTGGATGATGGCTGCCAGGGGCCCTCCTCTTGGTCTGGGCGATTAATCACCACACTTTTGAAACCCGCTTGGGCGACCTGGGCCATGTCTTGTGCCCGTAATTGGCCCGCCACGGCGAGCTCATCACTCAGGGGGTAAAATTCCATTTTCATATCGTACTGCCTAAAAAGTAGAGCACATTGGGGATAAATACCCATGAACTTTCAGGGCATTTTATCGCTATTTAAGTCTTAAACTAATTATACTCGGGGCTCGTAAGGGGTAAAAGCCCAGTTTTTTATTTATTCATACTTATCCACGAGTGAGCCCTCAAGCATTAAACGCTGGAACGATACTATGAGCACAGAGCAGAGCAATTTTACCGAAGATGATATCACCACAATGGTGCATCATTTTTATGACCAAATCCGCAAACACCCTAATCTCGGCCCTATATTTAATGCCCATGTGGTCGATTGGGATGATCATTTGGCCACCATGGTAGATTTCTGGTCATCAATTTTATTGAGAACAGGCCGCTTTAAAGGCTCTCCCATGGGTAAGCATGCTGCCCTACCTGAGCTCTCTGCGGATCTCTTTCACCAATGGCTAGACCTCTTTCGCGAAACGTGCAAGCAAATGCCACAAGACCTGGGCACCCAAGCTTGGATGTTTGCGCAGCGCATTGCACGTAGTCTGTGGATGGGGTATCAGTTTTCTCAACATCCAGAGGATCCTGTGACGGAGCTTGATTACCAACCACGCCCCGTACCAGATTTAAATTAGTCTGAGGGTGTGCGCAACAAAAAAGGGTGCCCCAGTATTCTAGGGCACCCTTTTTAATTGGATGACACCGCACACTCTGTCAGCGCAGCTGGGTGTGCTGGCGTCTCGCCACTGAGCTTAGAGTGGCAAGGTCTCGCAACGCAATGTGCCGGGCAAGGCGCGCAAGGCCTTGAGCACAGGCTCGGTGATGGGCTTATCGACGTCGGTCATCGCATAACCGAACTCAGAGCGCGTCTGTAGTTGCTGGCCAGAAATATTGAAACCATGTTCGGCCAATACATTACTCAACCCAGCCATTGTCCCAGGCACGTTTTTGTGGACATGAATAATACGCTGGGTGCCCGTGCTCGGCAAATAGGAAATCTCGGGGAAATTTACCGCGCTCTTGGTCGCACCATTTTGCAAATACGAAACTATTTTCTCTGCCACCTCGCGGCCAATGTTTTCTTGGGACTCTTGGGTGCTGCCCCCAATGTGTGGGGTAAGAATGACATTGTCTTTACCCTTTAGGGGGCTATCGAGGGGCTCCTCGACGCTCTTGGGCTCAACGGGAAATACGTCTAGCGCAGCGCCAGAAATATGACCACTTTCTAGAGCGGCATCGAGTGCATTAATGTCGACGACAGTACCGCGCGAGGCGTTGATCACAATGGCGCCCTTTTTCATTTGGGCCAGGGTGCGCTCGTTGATGATGTTTTCTGTTTCAGCACCCCCAGGAACGTGCAGGGTGACCACATCAGAATCAGCCAGCAACTGGGCAAGTGATGCGCAAGATTTGGCATTGCCCAAGGGGAGCTTGGCCTCGACATCATAAAAGCTCACGCTCATGCCCATTGACTCGGCCAATGTGCCCACCTGAGAGCCGATATTACCGTAACCAATAATACCCAAGGTTTTACCGCGCGCCTCAAAAGCGCCCTGAGCGGTCTTATCCCAAAAGCCAGCATGCACACGCATGTTTTTCTCGGGAATACGACGCAGCAACAGGATGGCCTCTGCAATCACCAATTCGGCCACTGAGCGCGTATTAGAAAAGGGAGCATTAAATACCGGCACCCCTTTTTGCATGGCGTAGTCCAAATCTACTTGGTTGGTGCCGATGCAAAAGCAGCCCACCACACGTGCAGCTTGGGCATGCTCAAGGACCTTTTCCTCGAGTTGGGTCCGAGAGCGGATACCAATCACAGTGGCATCCTTGACCTCATTGAGCAGCTCATCGCCGACCAACGCCGAAGGAAAGGTTTTAATATCAGTAAACCCCGCCGAGTTGAATACCTCGCTCGCACTGGGGTGAATATTTTCAAATAGTACAATCTTTGTCATGCGCGGCCTACCTTAAATCGCAGTCACCTAATTAAAAAGCCCAAGTCCAGCACTTGGGCTTTGTTGTGTTCAAATTATATCGTCAATTATTTGAGAATCAAATAATTACCTACTCTTTGAACGCTGCAGAGAAATCATCAAAAGCTTGCAAAGCGTGGGTGGAGTACATCAACGAAGGACCGCCTCCCATATACACAGCGGTGGCCAAGACCTCTTCTAGCTCGTCACGTGTCATCCCCATTCGGACCAAAGACTGCACATGCACACCAATACAATCATCACAACGGATGGCAACGGCAATTCCCAATGCCATCATCTCCTTAGTTTTCTTATCTAGCACACCACCCGCTGAGGCGACCTGAGCTAATTGATTAAAGGCGTCCATCACCTTGGGTTGGCCTTGCTTAAACTGACGGAGCTGGCTAAAAACATTTTTGTTTAATTCTTTGAAATATCCTGGCTGCATTGTTTGTCCTAAATTTAAAATGATCAGTGCTTTCGTTGGTTAATCACATCATTATATATTAAAATATAATAAATAGAATAAAAAAAGCCCGGACACTGCCAGGCTTTGTCATCACACCTGCAGGAGCTTTACTGACAACTACAGGGGCTTGACTGACAACTGCAGCTACTTGATTAACAACTGCAGGTGCCTAAACGTTAAAAAGAAAATTCAGCACATCCCCATCCTGAACGATGTAGTCCTTGCCTTCGGCGCGCATTTTGCCCGCCTCGCGCGCGCCTTGCTCGCCTTTGTGCTGTATGAAATCCTCATAGGCGATGGTTTGTGCCCGAATGAACCCACGTTCGAAATCAGTATGAATCACACCAGCCGCCTGAGGTGCACTGGCACCGACGGGGACAGTCCAGGCACGGACCTCTTTAACCCCTGCCGTGAAATACGTCTGCAAGCCCAACAGTTCATAAGCCGCACGAATCACACGATTCAGCCCCGGCTCATCCATGCCCATATCCTCAAGGAAGATTTCTTTGTCTTCTTCGTCGAGCTGCGAAATCTCGGCCTCTACCGATGCACAAATCGCCACCACAGGGGCGTTTTCCTGTGCTGCGTATTGCTGTACGCGCTCGAGGTAGGGGTTGTCTGTAAAGCCCTCTTCATTGACGTTGGCCACATACATCACGGGTTTGGCCGTAATAAAACAATATTGACGGATGGCCTCTTGTTCACTTTTCTCTAATGACAGTGCGCGGATGGGCCGACCCTCGGACAGCGTGGCCACAAGGCGCTCCAGAATTTGGACCATGCGTATGGCGTCTTTGTCCCCAGAACGGGCCGTACGTTGGTTGCGCTCGAGGGCGCGATCCGCAGTGGCCAAATCGGCCAAGGCCAACTCGGTATTAATGACCTCAATATCGGCAATAGGATCCACCTGACCCGCGACGTGCACGACATTGGGATCCTCAAAACAACGCACCACATGAACAATGGCATCTGTTTCACGGATATTGGCTAAAAACTGGTTTCCTAACCCCTCTCCCTCTGATGCCCCCGCCACCAGACCCGCAATATCGACGAACTCGACCACGGCGGGTAATGTGCGTTCAGGCTGAACAATCTCGGCCAGCTGAGGCAAACGGGGATCGGGCACCTCGACGATACCCACATTGGGCTCGATGGTACAAAAGGGATAGTTTTCCGCCTCGATTCCGGCTTGAGTCAAGGCATTAAAAAGAGTTGATTTTCCGACGTTGGGCAGACCAACGATGCCACACTGAAGAGACATGGTGTTCCTGAATACAAAAATTAACTAAGACGATAACAAGCTAAGAATGAAAAAAATCACTAACAAGGGGCCACTGTTAAAAATCGCATGCAATAGGATACTGGCGCCGATGCCATGGCGCACACGCAACCAGCCTAAAACCAGCCCTGTAAAGCACTGCGGTACCACCAAAAAAGGCCAAATAAAATAAGGCACCTTATGGAGACTAAAATTATATAGATGCACCCCTGCAAAGATGAGCGTGCTGCCCCAAAACCACCAACCAAAGTAACGGATGTATCCTTTGCGCCACGACCAAGGCCAGGCGGCGCCAAAAAGTAGTTTGCGCACTACTCCTTGGTTAGGATCCCATTGTAAAGAGCGCCCTCGAGCGGCAGGGCCTAAGGCCATCGCCAGAAAGGCGAGCAGTAGTAAAACTTGGGCATACCAGATAGGCCCTAGCACGACGCAAACCACAGCGACGGGCCAAAACCAAAGCATTTGGGCCGGGCGGCGCAACCCATAACGGAAGACCAGCTCTTCTACAATGGGCGCCCAAATAATGGCATGCAACCACGGTATATCATGAATGTCGAGCCGATGCTCTGCACCGCCAGCGCCTGCAGCCATCGCCGCCAATGGGCCAAACAGCACCATATTTAAGAGCCACAAACAAACGGCCCACTGTAGTAAACGCTCAAGGCGGGTACCGGCAGTCCAGTCCACTCGCCACCCCGAACCCAAGCGATTACTGGGTAGACGGGGCCCTAAGCGTGGGCGGAGAATGAAGCGCCAAAAATCGCGAAACTCATCTCGAAAACGCAGCGCGTGGCGGCGCTCATCGGGAGATCGGACAGCACTCACTTATGGGCTCCGTTTAAATATTGAGCCACAGTCTCCATTTCACCTTTGAGTAGATTGGGCAGTTCACGCTGGCAGCGCTCTAGGGCCAACTCAATCTCGGGCCAGTCACCGCTACGCGGATTGCTGAGCACATAAGCCGCCACGGCCTGCTGTGAACCGATGTCACGAGGATGGCCGATGCCAATGCGCAAACGCCAAAAATCGGGGCTGTCCAATGCCTTTTGAATATCGCGCAAACCATTATGGCCAGCATGCCCTCCGCCCAGCTTTATTTTGGCTGCCCCTGGCGACAAATCGAGCTCATCATGCAAGACCAAAACCTCTTTGGGCTCAATCTTATAAAAACGACATAGCGCCGCCACGGCTTGTCCCGAGCGGTTCATAAAGGTGGTGGGCTTGGCAATCAATACTGCCTGTCCGTCAAAATGTGCCTTGGCCACCCAAGAGAATAATTTTTTTTGTTCGCTGAAAGTCGCCCCTAAGGCATCAGCAAAATGATCGGCCAACCAAAACCCGGCATTATGGCGTGTTAACTCATACTGTGCGCCCGGATTACCCAGCCCGACCACACACCGTATTGCTTGTGACATAAGCCATCCAAAAATAAACCCCTGTCAGCTATGCCAACAGGGGTCTGAATCATAAACGAAACGAATATAGAAGGGGGAGTAAGAAAATCAGGGTGGCCCCAACCCCACTGGGCCGATGGCCACGCTAATTTGTAATTACTCTTCGTCCTGCTCCTCGTCCGCATCAGCCTCATCGTCGGCATCGACCAACTCGGGCTCATCAACCTCACCCTCATCCTCTTCGACCTCTTGACGTGCAGTCAATGCAGTCACCAGAGTGGGGTTAGGATCAGTACTGCCCCCGGCATAGCTCACCCCTTGGGGCAGCTCGATGTCCTCGAGGGTCACCGTGCCGTTTTCCTCGAGCTCGCTGAGGTCTACATCAATAGATGCGGGCAAGTCAGCAGGCAGACAGATGATTTCCAAATCGTTGTATAGCTGACTGATGACCTGATCGTGCAGGCGAACGGCGGGGCTGTCTTCGCCATTCATGAAATTCAGAGGTACACGGGTGGTGATCTCTACATCATCACGTACGCGCTGAAAGTCGACGTGGACCACCTCGGGCTTGTAGGGGTGCCATTGTACCGAACGCAACAATACGTTGACCTTTTTCCCTTCGAGTTCCATCTTGAGAATGGAAGCATAGAACTCGTCACGTCTAAGATCGTGGAAAATCTGGTTATGGTCCAACGCGATGGGCTGAGCCTCGGCACCCCCACCATATAGAATCGCTGGAACCTTACCTGCGCGACGCAGGCGGCGGCTCGCACCAGAACCCTGATCGTTGCGCGTAAAAGCTGTGAATTTCATGATAGTTACTCCAATAAAGACGGTGTTTATCACACCCTAGCGGAATCCCGCACATAAGCACGCGTTGCCGCGACCAGCGCTGCGTGCTCCCAAAAAATATTAATCGATAAACAGTGAGCTGACCGATTCTGCATTAGAGATACGCAGGATGGTCTCACCCAATAAGGCGGCACAAGATAATTGGCGAATTTTAGGGCAAGCCTGGGCCTCGGGAGACAGAGGAATGGTGTCCGTCACAACTAACTCTGTCAGCTCGGAGTTGCTGATACGCTCGATGGCCTCGCCGGACAGCACAGGGTGTGTGCAATAGGCGTAGACTGCTGCTGCACCGCGCTCTTTGAGTGCGTCCGCCGCCTTGCAAAGTGTGCCAGCGGTATCCACCAAATCGTCCATCAAAATACACGTGCGCCCTTTGACGTCACCAATCACGTTCATGACCTCAGAGACGTTGGCACGCGGACGGCGCTTGTCAATGATGGCCAAATCGGCCTCCAGCTGTTTTGCCAGTGCACGCGCACGAACTACCCCACCGATGTCAGGAGAAACCACCACCATATTGCTGTGGTTGCTCAACCAAATATCGCCCAGCAAAATGGGCGAAGCATAAATATTATCAACGGGGATATCAAAGAAGCCCTGAATCTGGTCAGCGTGCAGATCCATGGTCATGACCCGATCAACCCCCACCACCTGCAACATATTGGCGACCACCTTGGCGGTAATGGCCACGCGGACGGAACGCGGACGACGGTCTTGGCGTGCATAACCAAAATAGGGAATGGCAGCTGTGATACGCCCGGCTGAGGCGCGACGCAGTGCATCGACCATCACCATGATTTCCATGAGATTGTCGTTGGTGGGCGCACAGGTGGGCTGCAAGACAAAGATGTCCCGACCACGGACATTTTCATTAATCTCGACCATGACCTCTCCGTCAGAGAAGCGGCCTACAGTCATTTTGCCTAGTGGCATATCGAGGTGATTTGCCACATCAACAGCCAACCGCGGATTCGCGGTGCCTGTGAAAATCATGAAACGTTCATGTGCCATGGTAAAACGGGACGACGAGGACAGAGGTATGAAAAAATAAAGCCGTTGACCGCTTCCCTGCAGGAATACAGCTCAACAGCTTTATACTGTACAGGCATGAAGCCTACTCAATGTTTGGCTGGGGATGAAGGATTCGAACCTTCGCATGCCGGAATCAAAACCCGGTGCCTTAACCAACTTGGCTAATCCCCATGTGTTTTATCATTTTAACCCAACCAGGAATAAAGTGGGTGTGCATTCAAAAAATGACAAAGGGTTGACTGCACATCCAGGTTATCCCTAGTTTTGGTGTCGAACTGTATTCTATATCGAAACAGTTCTAATTGTCTATTGGCCAAAGGCGCTGTTGCATATAAAGCAAAAACACTAGAACCAGAACCCGAAACACTAGCATGTAGCCCCTGGCTCTGCAAGCCATCCAACAGCAACTGCAGCTGTGGATGTTGCTTTGCTGCAACCGGCTGCAAATCATTCTTTCCAAAAAGACTGACTCGGCCATCGCTGCCTAGCAATGAACCCCGTACATCAAAGGTACTCAACCCTTTCTCTAAGGATTCATGCCAATCAACAAAGTCAAAAATATTAACTGGTTTTGTATCACGAGTCAAGCCCTCATCGGCAAACACTTGTGCCGTTGCAACAGAGAGCTGGGGCAGCCATAAGATCGCCGTCCCCGGTGTCGCAGGCACCGCTTGGAGCCGCTCACCCAGCCCCTCGGCAAAAGCAGGCTGCCCAAAAACAAATACCGGTACATCAGCCCCCAATGTGAGCCCTATGGATTGCAATTCTGAACGAGACAACCCCAGCCCCCATAAACGATTCAATGCAATCAAAGTCGTTGCCGCATTGCTGGAACCGCCGCCCAACCCTCCACCCATAGGGATATGTTTGTGACACCAAATATCTGCACCCAGTCGCGCTGCCTGGTTCGGAGCTTGATCGCGCAATCGTTGGGCCGCTCGGTAAATCAAGTTATCCGCTGTTTTTAAGTGAGGGTATTGAGGAAGATGCACGCGGATTTGGCCATCATCTCGTGCCTTAAAGCTCAGGTAATCGTACAGATCAATAAACTGAAAGACGGTCTGCAACATGTGATAGCCATCCGCACGCTTGCCGACGACATGCAGAAAAAGGTTGACCTTGGCCGGCGCGGGCAGCAAGCAAAAACCAGCGTCCGCCTGCTCGTGTTGACGGCGCATTGACTCGGGAATCATCACATCTATCATTACGCTGTTATTTGGTTGTTTATTGTACCTGGGGATCCGCATCGATCACGATGCGCACGGTGATCCGCTGCCCCCCTTGGTGAAAGACCAATAACAACCGCTTGGGGCCCTGTGCATCATATTCGTTGAGCGTGATACGCCATCCTTGGTCGCGGGCCTGCTCGAGCCGTCCCTGATCATCGGGGCCAATATCACTGGCTTGGGGGCTTGGTGCCCCCCGCAACCAATAGCGCAGCCCCTCTACCGGAATGGGCTGATCGAAAATTTCTTGGGCCAGTGCATCTGCACTCTCACCAAAGCGCATCCCCGCGCGCGGCTCTTGGAGCCAAGCCCCACGCTCGTCTACCTGCAACTGGGCCATGACATGCCCCAATGGATTGCGCAATTCCAACACTAATTGATCGCCATTGTCATACCAGCTAAACCCCCCTTGTATGGCCTCGGGCTTATCATTCATACGCTCTGCATGGACAGCAAAACGCCCTTGGCGATGAAAAGGTTGCTCGGCGCTTATTGGCGGGATCTCTGCCAACGCTGCTGCCTTTTGATCCTGTGCTGTACCCGAACGATCACTCGGTATACCGGCACAAGCGGCCAACACGGCCAGCAACAACCCACCAAACAACAAACGCAGATAAGGGATCATAGGGAAAATGGCTCCGTAGAAAAATTATAGGCGCACACCAAAGCGCTCTAATGTTTCTTGTAAAGTTTCATTGTCGGGCTCATTGGCGTAGCCCTCTTGCCACACCTGCATGGCCTCATCTTTGCGCCCTTTGACCCAAAGCACCTCGCCCAAATGGGCAGCCACATCAGCGGCAGGCAACTGCTCATAAGAGCGTGCCAAATACTCAAATGCCGCCTCCAGATCGCCCACGCGATACAAATACCAACCAACACTGTCGAGCACATAAGGATTATCGGGCTCTAACTCCATGGCGTGCTCGAGCAGGTTTTGGGCCTCTGCCAAATTACGGTTTTGATCCGCATAAATATAGCCCAAGGCATTATAGGCATTGGCATGCTCGGGATCTAATTCAATGATTTCACGCATGAGCACTTCAAACTTGCCATCATTTTTATTTTGTACATGCAGCATCCCCAAATCATATTTAATTTCTGGGGTATCAGGCATCTGCCGATCGGCTCGCTCAAGTACCTCTATGGCTTTTTCTAATTGCCCAGCCTCGTGATAGATAGATGCGCGGGTTAACTCGATGATGACCTCATCTTGGGTGCTACGGGCGCCCGCGGTATCCAGTGTTTTCTGAGCTTTTTCCATCTGGCCCATGCGCCCTTCCAAAACCGCCCGATGCACGCGTGCTTGAAAGGCAAAATCGGGCTCCTCGATCAAATCGAGCTGCCGAATGGCCTCGGGAAAGTCTCCTTGTTGCTCGGCAATTTGTACCAACGCCAGACGCGCATCAGAAATGCGACTCAATGCCGTGCTGACGGCATCATCCACGGTGAGACGACGCTGTGTTTGCACCTCTATATATTCATGCAGCAGGGCCTTGGCCTGCTCATAGTCTCCCCCTTGGCGATAGACCTCGGCCTCAATAAACATGAGGTCAAAATCCTCAGGGTTGTGCTCGCTCATGTCATCAAGCAAACTCAAGGCATCTCGGTGTCGATCATAATCAACCAATCGATTGACTAACATCAGGTGTAACTGGCGGGATTGAGGGTGGTTGCGCGCGTAATTGCCAGCGGCCACAAAAGCCTGATCAGGGTCCACCGCCAAGCCATACTCGAGGACGCGCATCGCCGCCGCCTCGGAATCTGGGTCGCGCTGCAATGCAGCCGCCGCCTCATCGGCGGCACGCTCGGGCTCTTGGGCAGCCCATGCCAGATCGGCTAAGGCCATATGCGTGACCATCAGATCGCGTACATCAGCGGGCAAGGCCGCCTCAAAGACCTCAAGGGCTAAAAACGGATCGACCATGCGGCTCACGATGCCCATGGCCTGGGCGACGGCTTGTTCTTTGTCGGAAGCGACCTCAATACGTTGGCGCAGCGTGTGCGCCATACCCTCGGTCTCACCTGTTGACGCCTCGAGTGCTAAAGCACTGGCCCGCGCATCGGGGTTGTCGGGATCTAATTGCGCCCATAGCTGCGCCGCCTGCACCCCTAAGTTGATGTCCTGCTCGGCCATCGCCAAACGAAACGCGCGCTCAGCGAAACGCGCGTCATCGGTATCTTGGGCCAGCTCTATAAAGGTCACTGCGGCCAGCTCAAAGTCTTGCTCGGCGACGGCCATCTCGCCAACCAGTGTGCGATACACTAAACTGGAGGCGTCTAACACGCGGTGGCTGCCCTGCTCATCAATATAAAAATACTCTGTAGGCGCGAGGCGCTCTGTTTGTGCCGCGCCCCCTTGGGCAAAGGCAGCCGTATGCAGAAAAAAAGCTACAATGAGCGAGAGAAATAAAGAGAGAAAAAGACTCATTCACTAACCTGCGCAGCGACGCAAAAATTAATTGGTACACCCAATCATGCCCCCATGCATCTGTGCATGTCCAATGGGCTGACTGCAGTTACATTTATACCACTGAACTACTTGTGTTATGCCTGAACTCCCCGAAGTAGAAACAACGCGCCGTGGCATCGAGCCTCTTATTGTAGGTCAACGCCTTGATGATTTCATTGTGCATCAGCCGCGCTTGCGGTGGCCAGTGTGCCCGCAAATGGCCACTAGAATACAACATCAAACAGTACATTCTTGTTTGCGTCGAGGCAAGTACCTGCTGATTGAGTTTGAAGCAGGCTATCAAATTATCCATTTGGGCATGTCAGGATCGCTGCGCCATGCCCCTGCTGACGCCGAGCGCCTCAAGCATGATCATGCTGAATGGCGGCTGCCCAATGCGCGTTTATTGTTGCATGACCCGCGCCGTTTTGGGGCCATTTTGTGGCATGACCGTGCGGCAGGCCCCATATTAGAGCATCCGCTACTTCATCACCTCGGGGTAGAACCGCTCGGTACTGAGTTTACCCCGCGCACCCTACATCAGGGCTTTAAAAACCGTCGTCTGGCTATCAAAAATGCATTATTAGAGGGCAAAACTGTAGTCGGTGTTGGCAATATCTACGCCTCAGAAGCTCTGTTTAAAGCCGGCATCCATCCCGAAACTCCGGCGGGAGCATTGTCGCTGTACCGGCTACGCAAACTGCATGAGGCCATTGTGGATACCATGCAAAAAGCCTTAGATGCAGGCGGCACCACCTTGCAAGACTACCTCGATGCGACCGGGGCCCCAGGCGCCTATTTTGACCTGCATGCGCAGGTGTATGGCAAAGAGGGCGCCCCCTGCCCGCGTTGTGAACGGCCCATACAGCGCATGGTGCAAAATCAGCGGGCGACCTTTTATTGTCGGCGCTGCCAGCGGCGTTAGCTTGGGCTGCTCTCGTCAATGTGAGTCAACCGCAGCTGAATCGTCACTCAACCGTCACTCAACCGTCATTCACCCCCAATTCAATCGTGGTTGAATAGCGCTTCAACGAGGATGCAGTACGGAATGGCCGTTGCGTTGTGACCACAACGGCAAAATAAACACTGCTGCATACAGGTTGATCACCGACAGTGACCACACCACCTGACTGAGGCTGTGCATGCCTTGGATGATACGCAACCACCCAAACAACAGCCCCAACGCCACGGCCCAAAACCAAGCCCAGCCGACCCGAGCATCGAATTGCTTTTGCCGCACATAACGCACCCACCCCAGACCCAACAACACAAAGCCGGCACTGGCATGCGCGCTGGGCAATGCCCCGCCCCCTTGGGCAAACACCTCGGCCCAAAAAGTAGTGGGCAAGGGCTCGGGCCCGCCAAACTCGGTCAGCAGCATTGGGCGTGGCATGGCGGTCAGGTGCTTGACCACGCGTATAAACCAAGGGCCAGTAAACAACAACAAGGCCAACCGAATTCCCAGCTTGCGTTCAAGTGCGGTCGCTACCGGCCAGTACCAAAAGGTCCTAAACCCGACGAGCAATGCGCCACCAAAAGGAATCAGCCAGATCCAGTAGCGGCCAAAGTCATCGATGAAGCCCCCCTCGGCCAAGGGGAAACGCTGGTTGACCGCATCGAAATACCAGTGGTTAGGAATCAAATCAAAACCGCCATATTGAATTCCATAGGCGATCACGCCGACCACTATACTGATGATGATCACGCCCCCCCAGAGGCGCCAGGGGAAACGATAGGTTGTTGAATTATTCACGGGTACCGCCTGTCTAATGCGTCCGAACACCAGTTACACAAGGGCAATGCGTTGTTCTCAATAACCTTATTAGGCATCTGTGAGATTCAGCAATTTATCTGGGTTCAAGATATTTTTAGGATCCAAAGCTTGCTTAATCCGCTTCATGAGCGCAATTTCAACAGGATCCTTATAGTTTGGCAACCAATCACGTTTCAATTGCCCAATGCCATGCTCGGCACTGATGGAACCACCAAAACGATAGACAGCATCATGAACTAAGCCTGATAACTCTTCTTGTTTATCAATGAGCTCTTGTTCTGTGTAGTGTGCGCCGCTCATCACGTTGTAGTGCAAATTGCCATCCCCCAAATGCCCAAAAATCGCATGCTCGATCTGGGGCATAAAGGCTTGTATTTCGGCATTGGTTTGTTCGATAAACTCGGCAAAGCTCGAGACTGGTACTGAAATATCGTGTTTGATACCAATCCCATGCGCACGTTCTGCCAACGGAATGCTTTCACGCAAATGCCAGAGGGCCGCACTCTGGGCCACACTCTCGGCGATCACCGCATCCTGCACCACCCCTTGCTCTATGGCGTCACCCAAGACTTCTTCGAAACGGCCGCGGGCGTGCTCCTCACTTTCGCTATCAGAGAGCTCTAACAAGGCAAACCACGGTTGCTCAGCAGAAGGCCCCTGGAAAGGCAAGCGTTGCTCGGGGTAGCAGGCCACTACTCCCTCGAGACAATTACGTGCCATTAACTCAAAACCTGTCAGTGCAGGGCCAAACCCTTGGCGCGCCAGATTGAGCATTTGGATGGCGTCCTCGACCGAGGCGAGTGCCAACATAGCCGTACACTGCGCCACTGGCTGGGGAAAGAGTTTAAGCGTGGCAGCCGTGATGATGCCCAAGGTCCCCTCACTGCCAATAAACAAATTACGCAGGTCATAACCGGTATTGTCCTTGCGCAGCCCACGCAGGCCGTGCATGATTTCACCCTCTGCGGTCACCACCTCGAGACCCAGCACCAAATCGCGCGCATTGCCATAGCGCAGCACCTGAGTACCGCCCGCATTAGTGGCCAAATTGCCCCCAATGGTACAGCTGCCCTCAGCCGCTAAGCTCAGGGGAAATAATCTATCCACATCTGCAGCTGCCTGCTGAACATTTTGTAAAATGCAGCCTGCCTCGACCACCATCGTGTCATTATCCGTATCGACAGCGCGAATGGCAGTGAGACGCTCAGTCGATAAAATGATGGCCCGACCCGAACTGTCGGGGGTAGCGCCCCCACACAAACCAGTGTTCCCCCCTTGGGTAATCAGAGGCACCTCATGCCGATGGCACCAACGCACCACCTCGGCCACCTGCTCGGTATCTGCAGGGCGTACCACGGCCAGCGCCTGACCGTGATAGCGGCCGCGCCAATCTTCCTCGTATTGAGCCTTTAGCTGAGGCTCGGTCAATACATGCGCTGACCCGATTAGCGCAACCAACTCAGATAACTGTTCCATGATTTTCCCTATAGCATGTATTTTGTGTCAGGCCCGCCTGCCCGATAGCCCTCGGATTGGGCCAAAACGTACAAATGGGCGATAATAGAAACCATTTTAACCCGACAAAAGGATACTAAAGCCCATGCCCTCTGCCAAATTTCCAGCTGCTGTCTTTAAGGCATATGATATTCGCGGCACGGTGCCGGACCAACTGAATGCCCATTTTGCCTTTCAACTGGGGCTCGCTTTGGGCCAACAAGCCCAAGCGCAGGGCATTCAAAAATTTGTCATTGGCTATGATGGCCGGCACAGCAGTCCCGAGCTCTCAGAGGCCTTGCAACAGGGGTTAATGCGGGCCGGGATCGAATGCATCGATTTGGGCTTGGTCCCCACCCCATTGGTGTATTTTGCTGCCCATCAGCTAGACACGGGCTCGGCAGTCGCCATCACTGGCAGCCATAACCCCCCTGAATATAACGGGTTTAAAATGATGTTGGGGGGCAAAACACTCTATGGTGAGGACATCACTGCGCTGCACAGACTCATGGAGCAGCCGGCAGAAAACGCCCAAGCCCCTGCAATTAACCGTGTCTACGACCCTATAGAGGATTATCTGAGCGCGGTCACCGATCGTGTTCAACTCGAGCGCCCCTTGCGCGTGGCCATAGACTGTGGCAACGGTGCAACGGGCGTCGTGGCCGAGGCCCTTTTTAAAGCACTGGGCTGCGAGACCGTCATGCTCTATGATGAGGTGGACGGCGATTTCCCCAACCATCACCCAGACCCTGCCGACCCCGACAACCTACAGGACCTGATCGATGCTGTTCAAACCCATGACTGCGCACTAGGACTGGCCTTTGATGGGGATGGCGATAGACTCGGGGTGGTCACCCCGGCAGGGGAAATCATTTGGCCCGATCGGCAGCTCATCCTTTTTGCACGCGATATCTTAGCGCGCCACCCCGGCAGCACCATCATTTACGATGTTAAATGCAGCCGACATGTTGGCTTGGCCATCAAAGCCGCAGGGGGGGTACCGCTCATGTGGCAGACAGGTCACTCTCTGATCAAGGCCAAACTCGCTGAAACCGGGGCGCCGCTAGCGGGCGAAATGAGCGGTCATATCTTTTTTGTCGATCGCTGGTTTGGATTCGATGACGGACTGTATACGGCAGCCCGTATGTTGGAAATCTTGTCACGCCATTCAGACCCAGGAGCAGTACTCAGCGCACTGCCTAAAGACCACTCAACCCCTGAGCTCAAAATAGAAATGCAAGAGGGTGAGCCCCACGCTTTTGTCCAGCAACTGCAGCAGGCTGCCTTTCCAAATGCCACCGAACGCATCACCATTGATGGCATACGTGCTGAGTACCACGATGGCTTTGGGTTGGCGCGAGCATCCAATACGACCCCTGTGGTGGTGCTTCGTTTTGAGGCCGATAATCCACAGGCGTTAGCGCGCATCCAAGACGAGTTTAAGACCGCCATCACCCAGCTGCGGCCAGATTTAACACTGCCCATTTAAGCCACGCTGGCAGGTGACCACAAGAGAGGCAACGGTGTGCAGGTAGAGGCTCACCCCTTTGCGGAGGAGTGCGCGAGTTCTTGATACAGCACCAAATGAGCCCGCACCACCTGCGCAACATCGAAACGCTCCTCGGCCAGTTGGCGACCCGCTGCCCCTAAGCGTTGGCGCAATTGAGCATCTCGCGCCAGGCGTTCAATCGCTTTAGCCAATGCCAAACTGTCCTGCACGGGGACCAGCAGTCCCGTTTGATCAGCAATGATGGCATCTCTACATCCCGGCACATCGGTGGTCACCACCGCCCGACCGCTGGCGGCGGCCTCAATGAGGCTTTTGGGTAATCCTTCACGGTACGAAGGCAATACCGCAATATGCGCATGGCGATACAGCACCTCAATGTCTTGGCGCTCTCCGAGCCATTCCACCACCCCTGCGTCATGCCATCGTTTGATCTCGGCCTCGGTCAAGCTGGCTGGATTGCCTGGGTCAACGGCGCCGGCAATCTGCCAGCGCCAATCATAGCCCTGCTCTTGTGCCCACTGGGCGGCATCGATGTACTCTTGCACCCCTTTATCATGGAGCAATCGGGCAGCCATCACCAAGGTGAGCGGCTCTTTAGGCTCTGGAGCCGGTGAAAATTTATTGATATCCACACCTGAGCCGGGAATCAACACACATTGATCTTCTTTCACCACCCCAGCCTGGACCAAGGTATCCAAATCTGTACGGTTTTGCACAATCACGCGCGTACTTGGGCGACCTAAGGCCAAGCCATAGAGCCCCAAAGCCATCCGGCGCATCCACCCGGTATCACGGGTAAATAAATAACCCAAGCCTGAAATCGCCGCCAAAAAAGGGCCCACCCGCGGCCCAGCCAATCGTGCGGCAATTCCGCCATAAAGAACCGGCTTAATCGTTACCGCATGCACAACGTGCGGGCGCAATCGGCGCATCAATCGCCATAAAGCGAATAACGTACGCAATTCTTGAAAAGGGTTTTTACCGCTGCGCGTCATGGGGATCACATGGTGCTTAAACCCATGCGCACGTATCTGGTCCACCGCTGGCCCATCCATGGTCCCAATATGTACCTCATACCCCGCTGCCAATGCGGCCTGGGCAATTTCGAGACGATGGGACAGAAAAAAAGCCGGATTATTTACCAGGATTAACAAACGCCGATTTTGCTCGACAGCTGTCATGGCCTACCCCCTCGGTCTAAGTTTGGCCTGCCACCTCACGCCACAGACGAACATAGGCGGCATTCATCTGCTCTGAGCTGAATTCGGCCTGCATGCGCTGACGACCTTTTTCCACCGCCTGACGGTGCACATCAGAACTCAACTCATAAATGGCCCGCTCAACCCCTTCGGCCAAGGCCTCTGCATCCTCAGGAGGCACCACCACGCCCTCGTCACCCACAATGAGCGCCGCATCGCCTACATCTGTCACCACGCAGCGCACGCCAGTTGCCATTGCCTCGCACACCACGTTAGGAAAACCCTCGGCTTTACTAGATAACACAAAGATATCCATGGCCTGCATCCATTGCGCCACATCATCACGCTGGCCCAACAACAGCACATTGTTTTGCAACTCGTGCTCTTGGATCAATTGCATCAATGCCTTGTTGGTTTGGACGACCTCACCCCCAATCAATAAGCACTTCACATTGGGGTATTTTTTTACTACCTGTCCCAATGCACGCAATAAATTAGGGTAGTCTTTGAGCGGGTGCCAACGTGCCACCACCCCCAACACCGGCATGTCTGGGCGGATACGCATCTGGCTGCGACGCTCTTGACCCTGGGTGGCGTCAGGGCGCCAATGATCGGTATCTATGCCATTGGGAATGACGGTCATCTCAGGACCCCGAAAACCCAACCGATGATGCTGCTCGGCAGCACTCTGGGCACAGCTCACAATGGCTGTCGGGACACGACGCGACAACCACGCCCCCGCGCGTAGCGACAGGCGGGAAATCCGGCTGAAATCTTGCAGGTGCTTACCCGAATTGCGGATATTCCAGACAATACGCCCTTTATAACCATCACGATGCGCCCACCATGCGGCCAGAGCATTCGCATGATACATCCACGTCTGAATCACATCAGGCTGTATGCGCTGCAGGGCAGCCCGTAGCGCAGCGCGCCCTTGGGTAAGCATCGTCCGACCCGACAACCCAAATGCCTCAACGGGAATGCCCTCTGCCTGCAATCGCGGGCCAAACTCGTCAAGCTCCCCCAGTGAAATCACCTCATGCGAGACCTGATCCCGGGTGGCCGTCAACAATCGAAACATCACCGTTTCTGCCCCCCCTTGGCCCAGCCCTGAAATAATATGCAGCACTTTCAGTGGGGCAGTGTCTGCCTGGGCGGCCGCCGTCGCATGCGCCGTTTCCGCAGCTGAGGTCTGTGCATTGGCTGGCTCAGCCATTTGCAGCAAATCTATATCATTCATGTTGTTCAACTCTATTTATTAATTTCTATTTTTGTAAATAACTCATCCCAGCGTGTTAAGACCGCCTCTAAGGCGTAACGCCGCCGCACGGAGGCACGGGCTGCATTGCCCAGGTCGCGCCGCTGCTTGGGATCGCCCATGAGCTTTTCTAAAGCCTGCGCCAACGCGGGTGCATCGGCGTCGGCAGGCAATAACTGCGCGGCCTGACCCTGTGCGGCAATTTCGGCGGGACCACTAGGACAGTCAAGAGTCACACAAGGCAGGCCCAGTGCCATGGCCTCAAGTAAAGCGTTAGGAAAACCCTCATATGCCGAGCATAATACAAACAGCTGGGCTTCCGTTAATTTCTGCCACGGTTCATCTGTGCGTCCTTGAAAAAACACGCGCTCACTGACCCCACGTTGCCGTGCTAACTGCGTTAACGCTGCTCGCTGCGGGCCCTCGCCATAGAGGTGCAGTTCCCAAGTGTGATAGGCCGCGGGCAGCAAAGCAAAAGCCTCGATCAGCAAATCAAAACGTTTGACCTCAGCCAATCGCCCCAAAGCAATGACCTTGGGCGGCATACGCCGGGCATTATCATACGCCGGAGGGCGGTGCAGGAGCTCGGGGTCAATAGGGTTAGGGATCACGGCATAAGGCTGCGAATGAGTTTGTACGCGAGCAAAATCCTCGGCACTGGCCGCGGTCTGCAAGACCACCCGACTGGCACGCGGGTACAACCAACGCCGTAACAGTCGCAGACTACGAGTGGCACTACGACTATGTAGGGGATGCGTGCGCTCACATACCACAATGGGCGCTTGGACATCCTTTAGAGCATAGAGCACATTGACATTGACGTTGGTGAGAAAGGACAGCACCACATCTGGTTGAAACTCTTGGTACACCGCCTGAATCGCTCGGGCCTTGGCCAGCGGCTTGAGCCAGCGCCCACGCGAAGGCAAATATGCCGCCAAAGACACACATCTGACCTGTGGATGCAAAGAGTAAAAACTATGCTCTGAACCCAAATGGGTCATGACCAAACATATCTCATCGCCACGTGCAGCCCAAGCATTAGCCAAAGTCGCTGCCACACGTTCGGCCCCCCCTGCATTCATCGTCCCGACGAAAAAAAGCACGCGGCGCGGTGTGTGCTGTAAAACATTATGGACAGCTGCCGTCATGCGTCCTCCTGCGGAGGCTCAGATGCGTGCTCGGAAGGGGTAGTCTGTGCGGCGTGGTGATTCTTGGGTGCTCTGGGCTGAGGGGCCTGCAGCGGGTGTTGTTCGGCACGTAGCACTGACTCCCAAAGGGTCATGATACGGGCCACAGAAAACCGATCGCGTACATCAACCGCGCGACGTGCCAATGCGGTCCGATGCAACGGACGCCCCATCAAATCGGATAAATGCGCAGCCAAGGCATCCACATCATCTGCGGGGGACACCAGCACACCATCCAAATCATTGCGAATAATTTCCCGGGGCCCCACCTCGCAGTCCACTGCCACCACCGGCAACCCACAAGCCATGGCCTCTAATAAGCTATTGGATAACCCCTCGTAACGGGAGCTGAGCACATAAATATCGGCACTCTCGTACCATGCCTGTATATTGCCCACCTGCCCGACCAAGCGCACGCGATCTTGCAGCCCCAACGCCTCAATCTGTGCGTTCAGCGCATCGCGCTGAGGGCCCTCTCCAACGATGGCCAAATCCCAATCTGGAAAATACTTGGCCAACATGCCAAAGGCCTGGAGCAAACGGTCAAAACCTTTGACCTCATGGTAGCGACCCACTGCCAACAAACGATAGCGGCCGTGCGGCTTGTGACTATCTACCTCGGGCTCCATCTCAGGCAAAGGCCAGCGCACAGCATTGGGGATCACATGGACCTGCGTGCCAGGAATATGCGTACGCACCCACTGAGCGGTCGCACTGGTTAAGGTCACCACGGCATCGGTGCGCTGATAAGCCCATTGACGCATTTTTTTCCAAGCATCGGGCAGCTTTTGTTTGGGCGGATGGGTATGCTCCATGGCAATGACTCGGTTCTTTAACCCTCGGGAAGCCATCACCGCTAAAACTGAGCTGGTGGTCATCATCCCCAACACACAATCTGGACGGTGCTTTTTAATCAGCGCCCGCAGGCGTCGGGCACGGCGCCAATTAGCCCAAACACCGCGTAACCCCCCGCCGGTATCATAGGCCGTGTGCAAGACATGGCGCTGCACACCCTCAGCGAGCGGGTAAATATCAGTATCCGGGCTCAACTGAGTCACGACGCTGACCTTGTAACCCAATCGATGCCAATAGCTACTGAGATCGGCGGTGACGCGCTCGGCCCCTCCGCTACGCAGCGAATGGATAACAATCATAATGTGCATAGTGACGTCCTACTTGGCCTGACCTTGTTCAAGTGCTTGGAAATACGCCAGGTACCAAGGCATGGCCTTTTTTAGCCCTTCGGCCAAACGGTACTGCGGCGCATAGCCTAACTGTTGCTGTGCTTTAGAAATATCGGCCTGAGAGTGGCGCACATCACCGGGGCGAAAGTCCGTATGCTCGGGCGCATGTGGGTAGCTGACCCCCAAGGGCTCCAAGGTCTGGCAAAGCAGCGCAAACAAATCATTGAGTGAGGTACGATCATTAACCGCTACGTTGTATACCTGATTAACGGCCTCTTCGCCGCTCAAGGCAGCCCGTATATTTATTTGCACCACATTATCAATAAAGCAAAAATCACGACTGGTCTGGCCGTCGCCATAGATTTGCACCGGCTGTTGCTGGATGATGGCCGATACCCACTTGGGGATCACCGCCGCATAGGCACCATTGGGGTCTTGACGCTGCCCAAACACATTAAAATAACGCAAACCAATACTGGGTACCTCATAAGCACGGGCAAAGACATCGGCATATAACTCATTCACATATTTAGTCACCGCATAAGGGGACAAGGGCTTGCCGATTTTGTCCTCTACCTTGGGCAACCCAGGGTGATCCCCATAGGTCGAGCTAGAGGCCGCATAAACAAAACGCTTGACCTTGGCATCACGTGCGGCCACCAACATATTGAGATGGCCCGTCACATTGACCTCATTAGTGGTCAAGGGATCCTCAAGGGAACGCGGCACTGAGCCCAAGGCCGCCTGGTGCAATATATAATCCACCCCTGTGCTGACCTCGTGACAAGTGGCCAGATCGCGGATATCCCCCTCTACAAAACGAAAGCGCCCCCATGCCTCGGGGCCAACATTACGCTGAACCTCATGCAGGTTGTGCGCGTGACCGGTTGCAAAATTATCCAGCCCCACCACCTCTTGGCCGTTTTCTAATAGCACCTCAATCAAATTAGAGCCAATAAAACCCGCACACCCGGTGACTAACCAGCGCTTGGGCGCCCCTTGCAGGGGCTCGAATAATTCAGCAAATGCATTTTCTGTGCCTGACATGCAGACTCCTTATAAACGTAAATCCGAATCGTCTCGATCCAGCACATATTTGAGGTCATACAACACATGACTTTCACGGCCTAAACGGCGAATCCCCTGAGCACCCAGCTCTTTGAATTGGTCATGGGCCACCGCAATAATCATCCCATCATATTGGCCTGGCTCGGGATCCACCAAATTGATGTCATATTCCTGCTTGGCTTCTTGGGGGTCTACCCAAGGGTCAAAGACGTCCGTATGGATGCCGTACTCTTTGAGCTCGGCCACAATATCGACCACACGCGTATTGCGCAAATCGGGGCAATTTTCCTTAAAGCTCAACCCCATAATCAGTACACGGGCCCCCTCAATTTGTATACGCTTTTTAAGCATAGCTTTGATTAGCTGTGACGCCACATAACTGCCCATCCCATCATTGAGGCGTCGCCCGGCAAGAATAATCTCAGGATGATAGCCGATGGATTGAGCCTTGTGCGTGAGATAATAAGGGTCCACACCAATACAATGCCCCCCCACTAAGCCTGGGCGGAAGGGCAAAAAGTTCCACTTGGTCCCAGCGGCCTCGAGCACGTCCTCGGTATCAATATTTAAACGATTGAAAATCAGCGCCAACTCATTAATCAATGCAATATTGACATCACGCTGTGTATTTTCAATCACTTTGGCTGCCTCGGCCACCTTGATAGAGGCCGCCTTGTGGGTGCCGGCGGTAATAATTTCAGCGTACAGGGCATCGATCTTATCCGCGATCTCCGGCGTCGAACCCGAGGTCACCTTGACGATACCCGGCAAGCGGTTTTTCTTGTCCCCGGGGTTGATGCGCTCGGGACTGTAACCCGCGAAAAAATCTTCGTTATAGCGCAGACCCGACACGGATTCGAGCACCGGCACACATACCCCCTCGGTCGCCCCTGGAAATACAGTCGACTCATAAATAACGATGTCGCCTTTTTTAAGCACCTTGCCAATGGTTTCGCTGGCCCGTATCAACGGCTCGAGCTGGGGCTGTTTGTATTCATCAATGGGGGTAGGAACTGTCACCACAAACACATTTGCGGCGGCTAATTCATTGGGATCAGCGGTGTAATGCACCAGCTTGGCCGCTAATAAATCCTCTTGTTCGACCTCGAGGGTGCGGTCCTCACCCGCCCGCAGCTCATCAATGCGACTCGGATTAATATCAAAGCCAATGACAGTGCGCTTCTTTCCAAACTCCACAGCCAAAGGTAGGCCCACATAGCCTAGGCCAATGACTGCCAACTTCATGTCTTGTGTTGACACGGCATTCCCCTTTTAAAAAATTTTTATCTCGTGCACGACCACAGCGTACACCATGATGAATCGTTGAAAACAGATCGGGCAGACAATGTGTTGCTCGGCTAACCACCATTTTGCTTGTGTGGATCGGCGTCAGAGGGCGTTGAGTTCTCATCCTGTCGTGTGCCCGCAGCGCTATGCGATGATGCCTCATCTTGGGCCTGTCGCCCATGCGCGCGCCGTACAGAAGGCAGTAGCAGCCAACGCGGCCGCCGCCAGCGGACCAAACTCGCGTATAGCCAGATGTAACACAGGGAAAACACCAGCAAGCTCAGCACCAACATCCAGGCATTATCCCACCAGATAGTGGCCGGCACTAATCCAATCAGCACCAACCCCCAAAGATAAGGTGAGGCCATCGCATTAGAGGTCGGCGGCACATAACGCCGCCCCTCGCGCAGGACGCTGACGCGTACCAAACGCCGAAACACCAGCTGATGTAAATGCAAGGAATCGGGCTGGTCCACGGGCACATTACGCTTAAATAAGCGACGCCAAATAGAAAACATCGTCTCAAAGACGGGATAAAACAGCACCGCCAACGCATAAAAAGGCGAAATACTGGGATTACGTACCACCAGCAACACGGCTAACTCTGCCAGCATAAAGCCGAGGAAATAGGCCCCCCCATCACCCAAAAAGACGCGACCAAAGGGAAAATTCCAGGCCAAGAAGCCCAAGGTAGAAAAAGCCAAAGAGGTGGCGATGAGCACAATGGGGTAATCTTGCACCTGCCAAGCCACCGCAGCCAGTGAGGCGGCCATCAGCACGGCCACCATCCCGGCCAAACCATTGATGCCATCAATGATGTTGAGGGCGTGCGTACACCCCCCCACCGCCACCACCGTGAATATCAAGGAAATGGGCCAAAACGACAGTAGCCAATTGGCCCATTCCACATCGACACGCACCACACCGCCCAGCAGCCACCATGCAATAGCGGCCGAAGCAAAAGCAGCGAGTAACCGCTTTAAAGAGCCCACGTCCTTGCTGATATCCTCAACCACCCCGGCCACAAAAACGGGCAGCGCCGCAATAAACAACACCGGCCACAGCCAAGTCAAGGTCATATTGCTGGGTCCTAATACCAGCAACCCTGCCAAACTACCCGCCCAGATGGCTAAGCCACCGACGCGAGGTGCGGGCCGCAAATGACTGGCCTGAGGCTTGTCCATATCAGTATCGCCCGTCAATTTGCCATGCCAACGTTCGGAAAGGACAATAATCCCTCCGACCACAAAGGCCACGGTGGCAATAGACAGCCAAGTCACGAGATCCCAGGTCGCAGAACCCTGCACAACACCCCCTAAAAAATGAAGATCACCCCATATTATCGACTGCAAATGTAACTTTCCCAAGCCCTGCGCAGATACAGATGCAACAAAAACTGTTCCTGAGTGAGCAGTCAATCAGAGCACATAACGGTGCTCATCCCAATAGCCCGGCCGATTATAAATCGCACGAATATATTCAATAAATCGTTGCACCTTGGCCGGCAAGTACTGCTGTTGAGGATACACGGCCTGAATATCGTAATTAGGCAAGGCATATTCATCGAGCACCGTCACCAATTCCCCTTTTTTTAACTCGGGATGGATTTCCCAAGTCGAGCGCCATGCAATGCCATGCCCTTGTTTGGCCCAATGATAGAGAAGCTCACCGTCATTACATGCCACATCACCATTGACACGAATGGCAAACGGCTTGCCATTGCGCATAAAAGTCCATCCCTGTTGCTGCCCCCCCTGTAAGTTAAAGGCCAGGCAATTAAAACGCGCTAAATCTTCGGGCTTTTTAGGGACCCCATGCTGCTCAAAAAATTCGGGTGCCCCGCAGACCACACGCCGATTGGGAAATAAATTAATGGCCACGTAGTTAGGATCAATCACCCCACCGATGCGTATGGCCATGTCATACCCCTCACGCACGAGGTCTACCACGCTGTCTGTAAAATTAAAAGACAACTTGAGCTCGGGATATTTCTTTTTAAATCCCATCACATGGGGCGCCACATGGTGACGCCCAAATGAGGCCGGAGCTGACACCACCAAATGACCTCGGACCAACTCTCGTTGGGCACTGATGCTGGCCTCGGCCTCGTCGAAATCCAACAGTAGTTTCTTGCAACGCTCGAGAAACTGCTCGCCGAGCACCGTCAACGTCAATCCTCGAGTGGAACGATGCATCAGGCGCACGCCCAATCGCTTTTCCAGAGCGTCCAGACGACGCCCCAACACCACCGGGGTCACCCCCTCGACCTCTGCAGCCGCGGCAAAACTGCCGTGCTCAGCAACTAAAGCAAAGGTCCTAAATTCGGTATAACGACTCATTACAATCCTCAAAACAGGTTACTGCATCGGCATCACAGACACGATTGACATCCTCTGACGTGCTGATGCTCTGCCTTATTCTACTACGTCATTTGTCCCAATCGGCCGCCCTAGAAACGACTCGGAACAAAGAAGCAAATGCGTATAATAGCCCTGTATTTATGCTGAGAAAATATGCCCTTGCATGACTGCTTGGGTTGCTTACCCACCTAACCTCAAGGGAATCCATTGTCTATGAGCGCTGCCGCCCCCATCGCCACCCTCGAGCACATGCTGGCCACCGCCATTGATGTCGCTCGTCCAGAAAATTGCCTGCCGCGTTTTCTACCCACCCCACCCAAGCACGGGCGTACCTACGTGATCGGGGCAGGTAAAGCCGCCGCGGTGATGGCCCGCACCCTCGAGGCCCACTGGACAGGCCCTCTGAGTGGCATTGTGGTCACCCGATATGGCTATGAAGTCGACTGCGCACAGATAGAAATTTTGCAGGCCGCCCACCCCGTTCCTGATGAAAACAGCCTCGAGGCTGCCCGGCGTATCCAGGCAGTCGCACAGCAAGCCACTGCCGATGATTTAGTCATCATGCTGATTTCAGGTGGGGGATCTTCATTATTATGTTTGCCCGCCACCGGCATCACGCTCAAAGAAAAACAGCATATTCACGACGCCCTACTGCATAGTGGTGCAAATATCCGCGAGATGAACTGCGTACGCCGACACCTATCGGCCATCAAGGGCGGTCATCTGGCCCAAGCCTGTGCGCCAGCGCGCGTGCACAACCTCATCATTTCAGATGTGCCTGGCGATCACCTGATTGACATTGCCTCTGGCCCCACAGTGGCCGATCCCACCACCTGTGCGGATGCACTTCGAATCATTGATCGCTATAATGTCCCAGTTTCAGCGCAGGTGCGGGCACATTTGGAAAAGGGTCACTACGAAACCCCCAAGCCTACAGCAGCGGCTTTTAAACGCGTTAAAAGCCAACTCATTGCCACTGCGCAACAATCATTGACGGCGGCCGCCGAGGTCGCCCAACAGCATGGTTACCAGAGCTTGATACTGGGCGATGCTATAGAGGGCGAATCACGCGAGGTGGCCAAGGTCTTAGCAGGTATTGCGCACAGCATTGTGCGCTATCAGCAGCCCCTTGGGGCCCCTTGTGTCCTGTTATCCGGTGGTGAAACAACGGTCACAGTACGCACCAAAGGCCAAGGAGGACCCAATGTTGAGTTTTTATTGGGCGCACTGCTGGCACTACAAGGCAATGCACAGGTGTATGGGCTGGCTGCAGATACCGATGGTGTCGATGGCAGCATGGAGGTGGCGGGGGCATGGTTTGACCCGCAGAGCCTGCAAAAAGCATGGGATCAGGGGCTAAACCCCCAACAGTTTTTAGACAATAATGATGCCCATCGCTTTTTTGCCTTGCTTAAACAGCAGGCAATCACCGGCCCAACGCACACTAATGTCAATGATTTTCGGGCGTTATTGATCACGCCGCCAAATCAACCACTACTTTAATTAGGAGCTTTTCATTATGAAAACCATCAAACAACTCACCCTGGAAGACGTCAAGAAAATGGGCGCCGCCGCTGAGGCCGAAGCACAAAAACAAGGTTGGGCAGTCAGCGTGGCCATCGCCGATGCAGGCGGCCACCTCTTGTGGTTCCAAAGAGGGGATGGAGCTCCTGGCATGAGCGCCACCATTGCCCCTGATAAAGCGCGCACCAGTGCACTGAGCGGTCGCGCCAGCCAAGATCTCGAGGACATGGTTAACAATGGCCGTACCGCGGCACTGTCCATGCCCATCGTCCCCCTTGGTGGTGGCCTGCCTATCGTCGTTGACGGTGTGGTGATTGGCGGCATCGGTGTTTCCGGTGTACTGCCCCACCAAGATGCCCAAGTAGCCGAGGCTGGGGTCAAGGCACTGTCTTAATCTTGCTGCGCCGCAGCATTTTACGGCTGACACCGCGCATTTAGATCAACCCACCCTTCTCACGGGTGGGTTTTTTTGAACCTGATTCCTGCCCTACAACACGACACCTCATGGGTGTATTCATGGGCGCGCCTTGGGAAGAACAACCCCGTCAGCCCTACTCGTCGGCAAGCATCATGCACTGTTTATAGACAAAAAAAAGCCCGAGATCTGATGATCTCGGGCAAAATCCACCAAAGGAGGAGGGTGGAGGAGACAACTGTGGCATGTTGGGCATCGAAGGAATCTATCCTGAGCCTGAGCAAGATATAGGGTAATTTCCTATTGCCTGCTACTCAACATCCAATAACTAAAGTGTAGCTAAGTTTTTTGTGCAGTGCAAGATAAAAATCACTGTGATGCGTAAAAACCACTGCGCACTGCATCGGGTCCAAACTGCTGGCCTACCTCAAAAGACCGTGTAAACCCTAGCAATGTTTATAAGTATAAACCCTAGTTTTATAAAAAGCAACCCTAGATAAATTAAATCCTATAGGCAGTGCTCGTCATGACCTTTGACATCAGGCGCATCCCGCAGCGAATAGGCAATGGCAATTTGCGTGCCCCATGCAGCTCGGCAGTCGTGCGGTGCTCGATTTCATCTGTTTTCATCTGCTCGACAATGGCACGAGAACGTTGATCACTGGCTGGCAGGCGCTCTAAATGACTGTCGAGATGTTGCTCAACCTGGCGTTCGGTCTCGGCCATAAACCCGAGGTTATAGCCTACCCCTGCGCGACTGGCCAACAACCCAAGTCCAAAGGATGCCGTATACCAAAATGGATTGAGGATGCTGGGCCGGCTGTTGAGCTCTTTGAGGCGATCATTGCACCACACCAAATGATCGACCTCTTCGGTGGCTGCCTCATAGAGCAGGTCACGCGTCGGCTCATCGCGACAAAAAGCGGCCTGACCACGATACAACGCCTGAGCACAGACCTCACCGACATGGTTCACGCGCATCAACCCGGCCACCTGTTGTGTTTGCTCGGGGCTCAGTGTGTCCTCGGTATCCCGTGGCAAGCGAGCCGCAGGATTGGGACGAGTGGATTGAGCGGCCCCGCTAAGGACATCTAACGCCCGCCCTACCTCGGTCAGAAAGCCATCCAGTACGCTGTAGTGACGGCGGAAATCGGGCGCCTGCACTGATGCCTCGGCCTCTGTGGACTCTGCGCTTTCGTTGGCATAGGGAGTGAATTGTTGTGTGCTCATAAGCCATCCTGTGATGTTTGTTGATATCGCTTGATTGTATTTTAACATTTTAGTGATGGCCCCCGAGCCCCTGCCTAGCGCCCAACCTGTTAAAATGAGTGGCCTTTTATTTTTACGCAATCACCTGGAGGGATCCATGCAAGCAACCGTACAGTGGAATGATCAAAACGGCATGCTTTTTGTTGCCAGCACCGGTAGCGGTCATGTCGTCACGATGGACGGCGCTCCCGAGGGCGGGGGTCATAACCGTGCCGCGCGTCCTATGGAACTACTGCTTGCCGGCACCGGAGGCTGCGCTGCCTATGATGTGGTGTTGATTCTCAAACGCGGCCGCCACGCTGTCGAGGATTGCAAGGTCAGCCTGCAGGCCGAACGCGCAGATACCGACCCAAAGGTCTTTACACGCATCCAATTTGATTTTGTGATTCGCGGTAAAAACCTCTCTGAACAGGCCGTCGAGAGAGCCGTCAAACTGTCCCACGATAAATACTGCTCGGCCAGCGCCATCTTGGGCAAAACCGCTGAGATCAGTTACACGGTCACCATTGAAAACACAGCTGATGACAATGCATAACACGCCTTTAAATTCCTTTTAACGAGTGCTGTATGAGCTACAACCAATATGAAACCCTCATGCGCCATGTCTACGAGCATGGTGTTGAAAAAAGTGATCGCACCGGTACAGGCACGCGATCTGTTTTTGGCTATCAAATGCGCTTTAACCTGCGCGAGGGCTTTCCCCTCATCACCACAAAAAAATTACATACACGCAGCATATTTACCGAACTGCTCTGGTTTCTACGTGGGGATGCCAACATTAAATGGCTCAATGAGCGTCAGGTGACCATTTGGGACGAGTGGGCGGCAGAAAACGGTGATCTGGGTCCGGTCTACGGAGTGCAATGGCGCTCTTGGCCCACTCCTGATGGGCGTCATATTGACCAAATCAGTCAAGTGATCGAGCAAATAAAAAGCAATCCTGACTCACGCCGCCTCATTGTCAGCTCATGGAATGTGGGCCAAATAGAAGACATGGCGTTACCGCCCTGCCATGCCTTATTTCAATTTTATGTGGCCAACAACCAATTATCTTGCCAGCTCTACCAGCGCAGCGCCGACATATTTTTGGGCGTGCCCTTTAATATTGCGAGCTACGCCCTACTCACACATATGGTGGCCCAACAATGCGATTTAGAGGTAGGCGATTTTATCTGGACGGGGGGTGATTGCCACTTATATAGCAATCACCTTGAGCAGGCCCAGCTGCAACTCGCACGCACCCCACGCCCCTACCCGCAGCTACATATCCGTCGACGTCCCAAGGATATCTTTTCCTATACGCTCGAAGACTTTGAAATTACCGACTACGATCCCCATCCACATATCAAGGCACCTGTTGCTGTTTAGGCCATGCATCCATCCTCTCAATCTCCTATTGTACGTTTGGTGGTGGCTTATGCCGCTAACCGCTGCATCGGTAAAGACAATGCGCTGCCTTGGCATTTGCCCAGCGATCTGGCGCACTTCAAAGAAAGCACTCTGGGTCACCCCATCATTATGGGGCGCAAAACCTGGGAATCTATTGGCCGCCCCTTACCGGGACGGCCCAACTATGTGATCAGCCGCAACACCGACTACCCCGCCCCTGGGGCGACCGTCTGCCATGATTTAACTCAGGCGATTCAACAAGCCAGCGCAACCGCTCAAAAGACCGGGGTGATCTGCATCATTGGCGGGGCACAAATTTATGCCCAGGCCATGCCCTTGGCAGATGAGATCATCGCCACCGAGGTCCATGCCGAGGTCCCAGGCGACAGCTTTTTCCCCGTTTTAGAGGCACAGTGGACCGAAATCGAACGCCACCCGCAGCCCATGGAAAACGGCTACCGCTATGATTTTGTCACCTACCGTCGACAGCCCTAAGCGATTCCTGTGCCTCTTGATTTAATGCTTTAGCCTAGGTGTTTACCTTATATACAGGGGGGTTAAATCCCTTTAAGATGAAAATAAATTTGCATTTCACCCTCATGTGAAAATTTATTTTCACCGCTCAGGAGACCCCCATGAAACACTACTTACTAAAGTTTGCCGGCGCCGCCGTATTGGGCTTTGCCACCAGCTTTGGCGCCGCTTTTGCCCAACCTTTGGTGGTGGCTGTGGATACCGCCTTTGTTCCTTTTGAATTTAAACAAGGCGATGAGTACGTCGGCTTTGATATCGATCTGTGGGCGCTGATTGCTGATGAGCTCGACCTCGAATACCAACTACGCCCGATGGATTTCAGCGGCATTTTACCGGCTCTGCAAACCGATAACGTTGATGTTGCCTTGGCGGGCATTACCATCACCGAAGAGCGCCAACAGGCCATTGATTTTTCAGATGGGTATTACGATAGCGGCTTTATCTTGATGGTACCCGCTGACAGTGATATCAACGGCCCCCAGGATCTCGAGGGTAAAACACTGGCCCTAAAAACGGGGACGTCTGCCGCCCAATATGCCCGTGACAATTTTGACGGCACCGAGCTGCGACTGTTTCCAAACATCGACAATGCTTACCTAGAGCTGCAGACGGGTCGCGTTGATGCGGCCATGCACGACACGCCCAATGTGCTGTATTACATCAAATCAGCGGGCGGCGATCGCGTCAAAACCGTTGGCGAGCAGATGCTGGCACACGAGTACGGTATTGCCTTTCCCAAGGGCAGCGAGTTGGTCGAACCCGTCAACGAGGCATTGGCCAAGATCAAAGACGACGGCCGCTACGAGGAAATCTACCTCAAGTGGTTCGATGCCAAACCACCTGCCAGCAATTAGTACTGCCTACTTTATGCATCAGCCCGCCGCTTGGGCTGATGGCATCACACCCTACCGGTCAGGCCCGCACGCTAGGATCACCACGCCCTTTCCACAACGGCGTCGATCCTGATAAACCACCGCTTTCTTTGGGCCCGACCACCCACACCGCAGCGCTTTTTAAAAGGGGGACCACATGGATTTCCAATGGTCTGTCATCATCGAATCATTGCCACCTTTGGTGCAGGGGGCCAAGCTGACCCTATATATCACGGTCATGGGTTTGATCGGCGGGATGATCATCGGCTTCTTATTGGGGTTGATGCGTGCCTACGGCAACCCGCTATTGCACCTGATTGCCTCAGTTTATATCGAGCTGGTGCGCGGCACCCCCATCGTTGTGCAGGTGATGTTTATTTATTTTGCTTTGCCTGTGCTCATTGGGGTACGCGTTGATCCACTAGCCGCCGCCATTGCCTCTATTGTCGTCAACTCGGGGGCTTATATTGCAGAAATTGTCCGCGGCAGTTTCCAATCCGTGGCCAAGGGGTTGCACGAGGCCGGTTTGGCCCTCGGGATGCCCGAGTGGCAGGTGCTGACCTCTGTGGTCGGGCCCGTCGCGTTTCGACGCATGATTCCTCCCTTGGGCAACCAATTTATCGTCAGTCTCAAGGACACCTCACTATTCATTGTGATTGGGGTCGGCGAGCTCACCCGTCAGGGCCAGGAAATCATGGCCTCTAACTTTCGGGCTGTCGAGATTTGGACGGCAGTCGCCTTGTTTTACCTCCTCATGATTGGTGTGCTCTCAGCAGTATTACGCCTCATTGAAAAAAGGATGCACATACTATGAGTACCGCACAACATCCCTCACAAAACCAGCGTCCCATGGTCGAGTTTCGCAATGTGACCAAGCGCTTTGGCGATACCGTCGTACTTGATGGGCTCAATCTCAACCTCAATGCCAATGAGGTCACGGTGGTGATCGGGCCCTCTGGCTCGGGCAAATCCACCCTCTTGCGCTGCATCAATGTCTTGGAAACGATTAACGGCGGCGATTTGATTGTCGATGGCCTCAGCGTGCTGGGCAATCGCAAGCAAGTACGCGAAATACGCCAAGAGGCCGGCATGGTGTTTCAACAGTTCAATCTGTTTCCCACCATGACCGCCTTGGAAAATGTCACCTTTGGCATGCGCAAGGTCCGCAAAACCCCCGCCACCAAGCACTCCAAGAGGCCATGGAATTACTCAACAAGGTCGGCCTCGCCGATCGGGCGGAACACTATCCTAATGAACTCTCTGGTGGGCAACAACAGCGGGTCGCCATCGCACGTGCGCTGGCCATCAAGCCCAAGCTCATGCTCTTTGACGAGCCCACATCCGCACTCGACCCCGAGTTACGCCACGAGGTGCTGCGCGTGATGCAAGACTTGGGCGAAGAGGGGATGACGATGATCGTCGTCACGCACGAGATGGACTTTGCCCAACGCATGGCCAATCGCATCATTTTTATGGATCAAGGCAAAATTTCTGCTGATGGCAGTCCCAAAGAGCTCATCAGCCAAACAGACAACGCGCGTTTGCGCTCTTTTTTACAACACGTAGAGTAAATGACTAGCTTAAAGTATTTCGAAATCTCGGGTAGCCCTTATGAATTAGGCCAACAGCTCGGTGCCTTTGGCGCAGAGGCTGTACATCGCCATTTAATTCACACCACCGCATGGGCCGAGCTCATGTTATGGCGCAAACATCCTGCCGTGGCTCAAATGCAAACTTGGGTGCGCGAGCAGTTCCCAGACATCTGGCATGAGCTCCGCGGGCTGGCTGATGGGCTGTCCCTGCCCTTTGAGGATGTCTTTATTTGGAATGCCCGCGGGGATCTGTGGGCACAGGCACCTGATGGCTGTTCGAGCGTACTGCAGGTGGACCCCTACCCTCGAGTGACACACAACGAGGACGGCGATCCCGGCTTTTATGGGCATTGTGGTATCGTCCATGCGCGCCCCGACCAGGGGGTGGCTTTCATTTCTTTTGTCTATCCTGGCTCTATACCCGGGCATACCTTTGCCATCAATGAACACCAACTGAGCATCACCGTCAATAATATCCGGGCACTGTTTGTCCAGCCCGGTATCCCACGCATGGTGCTATGCCGCGCGGCCCTCAACTGCCCTGATCATGGCGCTCTGGTTGATCTTTTAACCTCTCATCCGCGCAGTGGTGCATTTAACCTCAATGTGACTGATCGGCACTTGTTGGTACATAGTGTCGAGTTTAATGATGCTGACGTGTCGCTGCACCGAGTACAGAGCCCCTATTTTCACGCGAATCATGCCATCCACCCTGCTTTACGTGACTATCCGCAGCGCATTACAGGCAGTTCAGGTTATCGACAACTACAAGGGCGCGCACGGGTCGAGCACCCTAATTTTGATGGCGATGCGCTCAGCGTCTTAGGCGACGATCAGCACGAGCGTTTCCCTATTTTTAGGCGCCAAGAGGATGACACGGACAATGAAAACACCATCGCCACAGCCGATTTTCATTATCATCAGCAGGCGGTCCAGTGGGCGGTGTACGATCAGCCCAGTCAGCCTGCACTCATGCGTTTTTCTGATTTAAAACGCTTATAGCCACTATCACGAGCCCATGCCATGGTCGACAGCCCACCCAATACCCTAGAAGCGCTACATCAGCTGTTTTTACACATCAAAAACCAGCCCACTGAGTATCGGCTGGGCGAAAAAACCATGGCCTCTTTGTCTGGCCTGCTGACACACCCAAAAGACGCGGCCCACGGCAGCATTACCGAGCTGGCCGAGCAGTTTGATGTCAGCCCAGCGACGCTCACACGGCTATCTCGCCGGCTGGGCTTTGATAGTTTTAGTCAATTCCAAGAGCTATTTAAAAATAGCCTTTCCACACACGCCGCACCGTTTTATAGCACGCAGGCCTCTCGTTTGCTCGAACCGCGCCATGAGCCCCAGGACCCTACCCCTCCCTGCCGTCAGGCCCATCAGCGTTTCGAGCAGCTAGCCTATGAAAATATCAACAATATCCAAGAGGTCCTACAGCAACTGGATAGCGAACACTACCTACAGGCCGCACGCACGGTGGCCCGCGCCCCTCAGGTGCGCATCCATGGCAAACGCCAATACAGTGCCTTAGCGCAATTTTTATGCTATGGGTTGACCTTGATTCGCCCCCAGGTGGGGCTGCTTGAGCCCAGCAATCTCGGGGTGGCCGAGGGCCTGGCCAAGTTATCCCCGGGCGATGTACTGATCACCGCCAGCGTGAGCCCCTATACTCGTGAGGTATTGCATATCGGGCAACAGGCAGCGGCTCAGGGCATCACCCTGATCACGCTCACCGATCATGAGCTCTCACCTTTATGTGAGGCCGCCAGCTTTAGTTTTATTATTCCCGTACAAAGCAGCTTTTATAGCAACAGCATCTCTGCTTATTTTGTGTTTGCCGAGGGGCTGCTAAACCAGGTCGCCTGGGAGCTCGGCCCCCAGGCTATCGAGTCCATCAAAAACATCGAGATGCAGATCCAAAACCTAAATATAGAAACCTTTTATTAATTTTTTTGGCCTGCCGTTGAGGTGACCCTGCTCTTGCTCTTAACAATCATAGAGTGTCAGCATATTGCTTGGCACTCAATAGTGTCTCGAGCTCTTTGGGCTGGGCGATCCGCAGTTTAAATAACCAAGCCTCATAAGGCTCTTTCTGTATGAGCTCGGGGTCATTGCTCACATTTTCATTGGCCTCGATCACCTCACCTGAGACGGGCGCATAAATATCCGAAGCGGCCTTGACGGACTCAACCACACACACGGTATCACCGGCGGCCACCTCTTGTCCTAGCTTAAAATCCCCAACAAAAACCAGATCCCCGAGCTGTTCCTGCGCATAATCAGTAATGCCCACATAAAGGACATCATCTTTTACAAGCGCCCACTCGTGGGTGTCTGCATAATAACGGTCACTGGGTAGGGTCATTCGTCTTCCTTGTTAAGTCAACGGACGCTCGTCGTCCTCTTTGATGCAATCCACATAAAAGCGAACCTGTCCTGAGCTGTCCTGCTCTTGGCCTAATCCATGAACATAGGTTTCAAAACCTGGGAACTGGGCATTAAACTCGCGCGCAAATTGCAAATAACGCACGATCATCCCGTTAAAGCGCTCACCCGGGATCAACAACGGAATCCCTGGGGGATAGGGGGTAAGCAGTACCCCGGTAACACGCCCCTCTAGCTCATCAATGGCGACCCGCTCGATCTGGCGATGGGCCATTTTGGCATAGGCATCCGCAGGCTTCATGGCGGGGACCATATCGCTGAGGTAAACCTCGGTCGTCAGACGAGCGAGATCATATTTTTTATAGACCTCGTGAATCTGTTGGCAGAGGTCCTTGAGACCTAAACGCTCGTATTGCGGGTAATTGCGGCAAAACTCTGGCAAAATGCGCCACAGCGGTTGGTTGCGGTCGTAGTCATCCTTAAACTGCTGCAAAGCGGTCAGCAGTGTATTCCAGCGCCCTTTGGTAATACCGATGGTAAAGAGGATAAAAAAGGAATACAACCCGGTCTTTTCAACCACCACCCCGTGCTCGGCTAGGTATTTAGACACCAAGGCCGCAGGGATGCCCTCGGCAGCAAAGGTACCCGAAATATCCAACCCAGGGGTAATCACGGTGGCCTTGATTGGATCCAGCATGTTAAAGCCTTGGGCCAAAGGACCAAAACCATGCCACTCATCTTCTGAGCGCAGGATCCAATCCTCGCGCGATCCGATGCCCTCGGATTCATTGGCCAAATGATCCGGTCCCCAGACCTTGAACCACCAATCATTGGCGCCATATTCGGCGGATACCTTGCGCATGGCGCGACGGAAATCCATGGCCTCGCGAATGCTTTCCTCAACTAATGCAGTCCCTCCGGGCGGCTCCATCATGGCTGCTGACACATCACAAGAGGCAATGATCGCATATTGGGGCGAGGTAGAGGTATGCATCAAATAGGCCTCGTTAAACACATTGCGATCCAAACTGCGCGTCTGGCTGTCCTGTACAGTGATCTGCGATGCTTGGGACAAACCTGCCAATAATTTATGCGTCGAATGGGTCGCATAAATCATGCTGTCCTTGGAACGCGGGCGATCATCACCGCCAATGGCGTGCATGTTTTTATAAAACTTGTGGAAAGGCGCATGGGGAATCCAAGCCTCATCAAAGTGCAAAGTCTCTATTTGATCGTCCAAGACCTCTTTGATCATTTCTACGTTATAGACCACCCCATCGTAGGTACTCTGGGTCAGTGTCAAAATACGCGGGGTTTTGTTTTTCACCTGGCTCGCAAAAGGATTGGCTTCTATTTTGCGCTGGATATTTTCCGGCTTGAACTCCTCGAGCGGGATAGGCCCGATAATGCCCAAGTGGTTACGCGTGGGGCGTAGAAATACCGGGATGGCGCCCGTCATCGTGATGGCATGCAAAATAGACTTATGGCAATTTCTATCGACCACCACAATATCATCACGGGCGACATTGGCATGCCAGACAATTTTGTTTGAGGTTGAGGTGCCATTGGTCACAAAAAAACAGTGATCGGCATTAAATATACGCGCGGCATTACGCTCGGCCTCGGCTACGGGCCCCGTATGATCGAGCAGTTGGCCTAGCTCGTCGACGGCATTACAGACATCTGCGCGTAGCATGTTTTCACCAAAAAACTGGTGAAACATTTGCCCCACCGGGCTTTTCAAAAAGGCCACCCCACCCGAATGCCCTGGGCAGTGCCAGGAATAAGAACCATCGGAAGCGTACTGCACCAACTCGCGAAAAAACGGCGGCGCCACACTGGCCAAATAGGCGCGTGCCTCGCGAATAATATGGCGGGCCACAAATTCGGGGGTGTCTTCGAACATGTGGATAAAGCCATGCAACTCGCGCAAGATATCGTTAGGGATATGCTGTGAGGTGCGTGTCTCGCCATACAAATAAATGGGGATGTCCTCATTACGAAAGCGCAGCTTGGCGATGAAGCTACGCAGTTGCTGAATGATGGCCGCCACCTCTTCGGGTGAGCTGTCTTCGAATTCCTCATCATCGATGGACAGGATAAAAGCGCTGGCGCGGCTTTGTTGCTGCACGAAAGAGGTCAAATCAACGTAGCTGGTCACCCCCAAGACCTCAACCCCCTCAGCCTCTATCGCCTCAGCAAGGGCACGTATGCCCAAGCCTGATATATTTTCTGCGCGGTAGTCTTCGTCAACGATGACAATAGGAAAACGAAATTTCATGGCCCTAGCTCCCAATTTATGTACGCGGCAGGGTCACTCCGGTTTGACCCTGGTATTTTCCACCACGGTCTCGGTACGATACCTCGCACTCTTGATCCCCGCCGATAAAAAGCATTTGTGCACATCCCTCGCCTGCATAAATTTTTGCGGGCAATGGGGTGGTGTTTGAGAACTCAAGCGTCACGTACCCCTCCCATTCGGGCTCTAACGGGGTCACATTGACAATAATGCCGCAACGGGCGTAGGTGCTCTTGCCCAAACAAATGGTCAAGACATCACGTGGGATACGGAAATATTCCATGGTCCGTGCCAGCACAAAAGAGTTGGGAGGAATAATACAGATATCCCCCTCAAAATCAACAAAAGAATTTTCATCAAAATTCTTGGGATCAACAATGCTGGAATTAATATTGGTGAAAATCTTGAACTCGCGGGCACAGCGGACATCGTAACCATAGCTGCTGGTACCGTAGCTCACGATACGCTGCCCATCTACCTCACGCACCTGCCCGGCCTCAAAGGGCTCGATCATGCCTTTGGCGGCGCGCTCTCGTATCCAACGGTCATTTTTAATGCCCATAAAATCCTCTTTCACTGATGGTGATGGTCAAAGGCTCAATCATCTCTTGAGAACCACCGATACAGCAATGCCATCCCGCTGACGGTCCCTAAAGTGACCTCGGCAGTTAAGCGGCGACTCAATCGATAAGTCGCCCGACCGACTGTACCGGAATCAGCCAATGCTTGGCGAACCCCTATAGTAAAGCCCTGGCCGAATACTTTGCTGGCCTGTATGAAGCGTTTCTCCACCTCGGAAACCTCACTCTCCATACTACTTGCTGTGCTGGTTGGCGGCAAAATACTGCCTGCGCCACCAATATCACCTGATTGTAAGCTCAACTCGTCAATACCAAAGCGTTTATAAAAGGGCTCTCCGTCGCTGAGCATGGACGTACCCACTGAAATCAACAGGGCAACGTCGCCACCACTTTCGTCGGGACCATGTCCAAATAACAACCAGGACAGTTTTTCCAGCTCATCGACCTCAGGGTAGGACACCAGATCAATCTTGGGATGGTGTGCCGTACCTGCAACACGCACCCCGGCCTCTACAGCCAACCCGGTGCGTAACGCCTCGATGTTGAGGATGGGATTGGTGATGTCGCCTTGGAAGGTCACTGTCCCGCGACGCAGCTGCAGGCGCTGGCCATAGATCTCAATCGCACCGCCGCGTGTGCGTAACGCACCTAAGCCCGTCAACTCATCCCCTACCATCATCACCCGCAACTGCCCGACCAGCCCTGAGTTAACCCCATAACCCGTCAGATAAAACCGTGGGCCCAAATCGATTTCGATGTCCATATTCATGTCGAGCGGCGCGTCATCAAACTCGTCTTCTTCGTCCTTGGCCTCATCGCCGGCACGGATGACCACCACGTCGCTATCTACCGTAGGAATGCCGCCTAGCATGTCCAAATCAAACCACCCTGCATCTGCCGTCAATTGGCCTTTGATGTTGATTTGGGGCATGGCGGCATCCACGGTCAAATCACCACTCATCATGGCGTAGCGGTCCGCTCTTTGCAGGATGGGATAGCGATGTAAATCAACCTCAAAATGTCCCGTCTCATCCTCAAGGTCCCAAAAGCCAGACAAATCGATATAGCCGTCTTTGGCATCCTCTTCTTCGGTAATCCAGGTCGCTGTCCGCCATTCTTTGGGCTCTACCCGTAACCGTGCAGGAAAATACAATTTATCAATAATAAATCGATGATCATCCAAACGCGCTTCCAAGGTACCATCCAACAGACGCACCCCATCATCCAAGCGGGTCACCCGCAGGTTTTGGCCTTGAATATCCCCTTGCATGCTCAGATTGTCGAGCTCACGCATCTGTATTTCCACATGGGCTTCAAGCTCGCCCCCCAATTCCATGGCATCACCGATGATGAGCTGCGTCCAGCTCAAATCATCCATCTGAGCATCCAGCTGCACGGTCTTAAGATCGCTCTCACGTATTTCAAAGCCATGCTCCGGACTGAAATACAACAAGGTATCCAGTTGCCCCTGCAAATACCCCATGGTCTCAGTGCGCAGCGTCACACCGGCATCTACCTGAGTACGCCCCGCGCCCTGCGGATTGAGATTAATCACCACCGAAGCATCCTCTAAGCCCAACGGGAAAGGAGGCTCATCGGGTACCATGATATCGCCAGCCACGCGGCGCAGACTGATGCGACCGCCCAAAGCCTCTTGAAAGGCCACATCCCAGTCTAATTGCAGTTCTATATCCGCCAAGGGCTCTATATGCTGATCGGTAAAAACAATGCCGCCTTTTTTATCTTGCCCATCTTTGAGGCCCAGGTTGCGCATCAACACATCCACAAATCGACCTGAAAAACGCACGGGCTCGGTATGCCCCTTGGTCGACCATTGATCCCCACGCCACATGCTATGCTCATGCACCAAAGTCAACCAAGAATAGTCTTCCACCTGAGTTAATAAGGTCCAAGCACCCAGCTCAACAGACAGCGGCCGATCATCTTTCTCGAAACTCAGATCCAGCTGCGTGGCATTCTGCGCCTGGATAGTAAAAGCCCCATGCTGGACCTGCAAATGCTCAATATCTGCCGCCCAACGATCAAAAGGCAGGCCCTCACCGTCATGCATGCTGAGCGCCCCCCGCAGATCGAGCTCGGCACGGACCCAACCCGTCCCTAGGCGCTGTCGCTGGCGGCGTTGAGCCGAAACGGGTGTGGTCTCACCAGTGGCTGCCGCCTGTGCCTCTTGTGAATCAGTCTCAATAGCCTCGATTTCTGCCGGACTCAGTAAATGCTCAGCCTTGAGTTCGAGGCGATGGCGCGCCCAATCCCCGCCAAATTTTAGATCAATATTGGTGTGCCCGATGGGGTCCAAACCTGGCCACAAGGTCTCTAACTCAGGGCCCTCAAAAACCAGTTGTAAATTATCATCTGGGTTTTGTGCCCAGCGCCCATCAAGACTCAGATGGTTGGCCCCCAAATCAATATCCGCATCGGCATGCACAAGCACATAATCCATCCACCAAGGTTGCTCGGAAGTCTCTGCCTGACGCGCCACATCAAGGGCCAACTGCCCTTGGGCAGGCAATGCATTCCAAATCGTACCCTCATGCAAGGCAAGCGTCGTGGAGGCGTGATACAGCGTTTGTGCCTCAGGATCGACCTGAGCCTGTAGATCCAGATCCACATTAAGCACCGCTGGCACCGAAATATCAAAAGTCTCTAGCCAGGCGCCCAAATCAAAATCACGAGCGTCCACGCGTGCAAACACATGCGCGCGCTCGGGAGCCATTACACTCGGCACCCAATCAAAGTCTGCATTTAAATAAGAGTTATCGGGCAACTGCGCGCGAATAAAAGCACGCTCAACGGGCATTGCAGACTCAGGCTGCACACTGGCCTCAGCATCCAGATGAAACCCTTGGCCATCTCCTTTCAGACTGACCTGTCCCTGCTCTAAAGAGCCCTGCCAATCAAGATCCACCGCCACTGCGCAGGCGGCCTCTGGATCGGGAAGGGCCGCACCGTCGGTCATCTCTGCGGTCACCGGCGTGGTGTAGGTGATGATCTTTGTCGAAGCATGCGCGACATCAGTCACCCCTTGGGCATCTTTTTGCTGATGCAAGGTTTTGGGCAAGTACTGATGAGCACAGATAGGCGCATCTGGACGGCTGCTATCCACCTCGAGGTGTGCTTTCAAGGTCGAGGCCCAAGGCGCAGCAAGCTCTTCCAAGCTGGCCTCAGCCTGCAAAGTGGCCTGCATCCCGTCATGCATCAGCTGTAATTCCTTAATCTGGGCGGTGAGCTGTTGACCCTGCAACTGGGCATGCAGCTGGCCCTTTCCAGAAAAATCAGCGTAGACAGCATCTGCGATGGCCAGCTGCGCTTTGGCCTGTTGACCATCATAAGTCAGCTGAGCTTGCAAGGCTGCATGCGCCTCATCATAGGCTACGGCCACCTCATGAAGTTGCAAATCAAGTTGGTCTGTGAAGCTTAACTGGGCATCTAACCCTTTAACGACTGACGCCAAATGCTCTGAGCCAATACTGAGATCGAGATTCCCCAAATACAGCTCTTGGATGGCTGCGGTAATGGGCAGCTCAGGCAGCTCGGGCAATACCAGCTCAAAGGGCTCATCCTCTTTGGGCTCGTCTTGCTCGGGCAAACGCACGTCAAGATCCCCGATTTTGAGCGTATTGATGGTGAGTTGACGCTGACGCCATAGCTGTGCCCAGTCTACTTGCAACTCTAATTGCTGTAGCTGCACGTGCATCTCATCGGGCAGAGGCAAATCTAAATGCGCTACACGTACCCCTTCCCAAAAACTGCCGCGCACCCCCTCGATGGTGCCCTGTTGGGTATAGACCCCGGTATGCAAAGCCCAACGGGTGCCCGCGGGCGTGGCCACCACCCAATACAAAAAACCACATAACAAGGCTAACAACAGGACAACAATGGGGCCCAGCCAGATGAGCCCTTTACGCAACCAGGAAGAGGAAGAGGCCTTGCTCAAAATGCGATCCCCAGTGAAAAGTGTAAACGAACGCTCTTATCACGCTGCCCATAGGCCAGGTCGACATAAAAAGGACCCGCCGGGGTTCGCACCGCGGCACCGACCCCGTAACCCAGATGGGTCTTGAAATCTTTAAAGCTCTCGGCGGCATCCCCAGCGTCCACAAACACACTCATACCAAACATTTCATCAAAATAGTGGATGTATTCCATGCTGGCGACGGCCATGGCAGGAGCACCGACAGTCGCACGACCTCGGTGTAAGCCGATGCTTTGATATTTATAACCACGAATAGAGCGGGCGCCCCCGGTACGAAAGCCAAAACCCAAGGGAATATAATCTGAGCGCGGCCACACACGACCGACCTCACCGCGGATGGTAAAGACATCGTTCTTGCCTACTGGGAACCACTGCTGCATGCGCAAGCCTGCACGATACAGCGTTTTGTAGCGGTTTCTCAGGGGGTAGTGCACCCCTAAATCCAGATCAATGAGGTTGCCTTCGCGCGGATCATATTTATCATTCACATCGCGGCGCAAAAACTGCCCCAGCAATTCCAACGCCGTGCCCTCTTGGGTGCTATTGATGCCTTTGATTTTGGTTTTATTCCACACCGCCATCAGACTGCCCTGAGTTTCATACTCGACCCGACCTTTACCCTCAAAGTCATAGCGTGTTTTTACCCCGGCGGCCGCGCGCTCTTGACGCACCCCTTCGATATTTTCACGCTCGTAAATCGTGCCCAGGCTATTTCTAAACCCACCCACGGTCGGTGGAAAATGGATGTCGTGGAAAAAGCGTTGGCGCTTTTTATCCACGCCTACCCCGGTCTCTGACCATAAAGGCAGCCCAAAAATGACGTTATGTCGGTATAGCCCCTCGGCCCGCAGACCATAGTCGCTGTCAATCCCTAGCGAGCCGGTAAAGGTCTTGGCAGGCGCCTCGGTCACGCGGACCAAAACAGGGATTTCCATCTCGCCATCACTATCGACGCGCTGATCGGCCGACTCTTCGTCCAGAGTCACAAAGGCCCCCCGGAAAAAAGTAGTGGATTGCAAGGCTTGCTGCCACTCGTCTAATTTTTCTTGATCGTAGGGGTCACCGGGCTGGTACACCACATAACGGTCAATCAAGGAACGAGGAACACGTTTGAGTCCACTGGTGTAGAGGTTGCCCATGCGCACCCGCGGCCCACTGCGCACCGATAGGCTCAGATCGGCCTCATCCTCTTCGGCGTAAACAGTCGCCCGGGTACGCGTGTACCGAGCAAAATAGAAATCTTTGGTTTTGACCTCGCTAAGTAGATCAGACTTGGCCTCAGACCATTTGGCATTGAGGAAGAGATCCCCTTCTTTGAGGGGCCACGAGGTTTGAATATGCTCGATGCGCTCGGCAAACTCGGGTTGTGTGATTTGCCCGCTAAAATCAATTTTCACCTTGCGTACGCGCGTACGGCCGCCAGGCTCGATGCTGATATCCCAAGTCTCACCCCCCTTGTAGTCTTTGCCGACCTCAAGGGTCACCACAGGATCAAAGTACCCCTCGGTTTCCAGTGCGGACAAGGTGGCATCGTATGCACGACGACGTAATCGCGATACCTCTTGGAGGTCCTGATCCTCGGCCAAACGGGTAATCGCCTCGACGGCACCGTATATGGCTTTAATAGAATCTGGACCCACCCCCCCTGGGTCAATGACTACCTCGGGCTTGTTGCGCTCAACCGTCTCGGACTGTTCTGTGGCTTGAGTTTCTGCTGAGACCGGTTTTGCATCTTGTTGTGCATAGGCTGTTGCCGAAATGAATGCAACCACCAAAGTGAATACACGCAACAGCATCATTGACCCTTAACTTCATAAAGAGGATAAATTAGAGCGGACGAGGCACCACCTTTGGCCTTTTCCATGAGGTGTCCTCAGGCAAGAGGGACACACGTGCTGCCAACTTGGTCGCAATGCCGCGATAAAGCTGAGCCTCGGCACTGTCAGGCGCCGCCAAAACAGTGGGTAAACCAGAATCAGTCTGCTCACGGATGGACATGGCTAGCGGCAATGCGCCCAACCAAGGAACGCCATATTGCTCTGCCATGCCACGGCCACCGCCCTCACCAAAAATAGGCTCGGCATGACCGCACTCGCTGCAGACATGGACCGACATATTTTCGACAATACCCAGCACCGGCACATCGACCTCTTGGAACATCCGCAACCCTTTGCGCGCATCAATCAGAGCGAGATCCTGTGGTGTGGTCACCACGATGGCACCGACCAATGGCACGCGCTGGGCCATTGTCAAGGCGATATCACCCGTACCGGGTGGCATGTCAATGACCAAATAATCCAAATCGGACCATGCAGTTTGCTGAATGAGCTGCGTCAACGCTTGGGTGGCCATGGGACCGCGCCAAATAGCAGGCGCATCATCGTCAAGTAAAAAGCCCAGCGAGTTAGCCTCGATCTGATGCCCCACCAAAGGCTGCATCATTTTACCATCGAGGGAGCGGGGTTTTTCGTTAACACCCAACATGATTGGCACACTCGGGCCGTAAATGTCAGCGTCAAGCAGCCCTACTTTAGCCCCTTGTTGTTGCAAGGCCAAGGCCAAATTTACAGATGTTGTACTTTTTCCGACCCCCCCTTTGCCAGAGGCAACCGCTATAATGTTCTTAACGTTTTCCAATGGCCGCAGCTCACCCTGTACCGCATGCTTTTTGATATCCAGTCCAAACTGCACCGAAGCCAGCTCAACCCCTAACGGAGCGAGCGCCTCTTGGATACGCGTGCGAAAGACATCATCACGGTCATCTAGCGGATAGCCCAATTTCAGACCCAATTCCAATCGCTTGCCATCCAACTGCAGCTGACTGTTTTCATCGGTGACCTCGAGTTTTTTATGCGTATTCGGGTCAATAACACCATTAAGCGCGCTTATAATTTCATTAACTGATAACATCGTTGATACACTCTATTAAAAACAGCCTACATTTTAATCCGTGGTCACAAGAATAACCGAAACAGACCGCCCAAACTGAAACGAATCTTGTCCTCTATGCAAACTATCACACAGATTCTTAGAACGCTATTATTTGCTGCTTTAACTATCTTGGGGATGGTCATGGCCTTGGTATTTATGGTTACCACTCTCATCGCCATGGGCATTTTATACATTGTGGCACGTCTTGGCGGGCGTCCTTTTTCTGCGCGTAATTACTGGTCAGAGCGCCGTAGGCATCGCGCTTACCAAGGGTTTAAACCCAACTACTCGCGTCACAAGTCATCGACCAAGTCTACCGACAATGATGTCACAGATATTGAAATGCGCGAAATCCCCTAATGCAAGGCTAACGTTCGAGCAGTGATTCTGCTATGCTCATGATGCCTGTCATCATGGCAGGCTTTGCGTCGTTCAGCAATTAATCGCCGTCATTCAATATGGCTTTTCTGCCGATCATCGGGCTTGCTGCTTTGGCGCCCCACCCATGGCGGGCTGTCATTCGGCGGCAGCCCTTTTGTTTCTTATTACTGCATTAACTTAAACCACAAATAACACATGTCGCGCACATTCTTCGTTACTACTGCTTTGCCCTATGCCAACGGCTCTTTTCATATTGGCCACATCATGGAATATATCCAGGCGGATATCTGGGTGCGCTCGATGCGCATGAGCGGCCATACGGTACATTTTGTGGGTGCTGATGACGCCCATGGTGCGCCGATTATGCTCAAGGCAGAGAGCGAGGGCATCAGCCCGCTCGAGCTGGTCGAGCGCGTCGCTGCCGAACGCCCCAAATACCTTGACGGTTTTCATATCCAATTTGACCACTGGCATCGTACCAATTCACCCGAAAACATTGAGCTCTCGCAAAGCATTTACCGTGATCTCAAGGCCGCCGGTTTTATAGAAACCCGTGTCATCGAACAATTTTACGACCCCGTCAAGGGGATGTTCCTGCCCGACCGCTACATCAAAGGACAATGCCCTTCCTGTGGGGCCCAAGAGCAATATGGCGACAGCTGTGAAGCCTGTAGTGCGGTCTACCGACCTACCGAGCTGATTAACCCTTATTCAACGCTCAGCGGCAGCCAACCCGAATTACGCGAATCCGAGCACTTCTTTTTTAAGCTCTCTGACCCACGTTGCGTACAGTTTTTACAAGACTGGACCCACGGCAACGATCCCCAAGGGCAACCGCGCTTACAAGCCGAGGTCCGCGCCAAGACACAAGAATGGTTAGAGATCGATGAGGACGGTCAAGCCAAACTTTCTGACTGGGATATCTCGCGCGATGAGCCCTATTTTGGTATCCCCATCCCCGATGCGCCGGGTAAATACTTTTACGTCTGGCTGGATGCGCCGGTGGGCTATTTGGCGTCTTTGAAAGCTTATTGTGCCAAAAAAGGGCTCGATTATGATGCCATCATCGATCCCGAGGGTGAGACCGAGCAGGTCCATTTTATTGGCAAAGACATTGTGTATTTCCATGCGCTCTTTTGGCCCGCCATGCTCAAGTTTTCAGGCCGAAAAACCCCCGATTCATTGCGCGTGCATGGCTTTATCACGTTGAGCGGCGAGAAAATGTCCAAAAGCCGCGGCACAGGCATTGACCCGCTCAAATACCTCGATCTGGACATGAATCCTGAGTGGCTACGCTACTACATCGCGGCCAAGCTGAATTCACGGGTCGAGGACATCGACTTTAATACCGAGGACTTCATTGTTCGTGTGAACAGCGATTTGGTAGGTAAATACGTCAATATTGCTAGCCGTGCCGCCCCTTTTATACAGCGTTTCTTTGAGGGCAAATTAGGCTATAGCGGCGATACCGATGCACTCAAAGAGCAATACAGCAGCCTAGCTGCTGAGGTCGCTGCCCTCTACGAAAGAGGGGAGTACGGGCGCGCCATCCGCCAAATCATGGGTTTGGCCGACGAAATTAACCAAGCCTTTGACACCGCCAAGCCTTGGGTGCTGGCCCGTGGCCTCAAAGAGGCAGATGCGGCCCAGCGCGAGCAGCTGCAGGATATTTGTTCCCGCGCCTTGGCCGGTTTTAAGGCCCTGAGCGTGATGTTGGCTCCTGTCTTACCGCAGCTGAGCCAAAAAGTCGCTACCGAGCTTTTTGACATCGAGCACCCTCTACAATGGGCCGATGCCGCTCAATTGCCCACGCAGGTCAAGCCATTCAAACACCTATTGCAGCGCATTGATGAAAAGCAGGTAGAGGCATTGCTCGAGCCAGAGCCCGAGCCCATCGCCACCCCTGGAGGCGAGGCCATTGCCGAGACCATCGATATCAAAGACTTTGCCAAGGTGGACTTGCGCATTGCCAAGATTGTGGCCTGTGAGCACGTACCCGACTCTGATCGACTGCTCAAACTCATGCTAGATATCGGCGAGGATCAGCCTCGACAAGTCTTTGCGGGCATCAAAGGTGCCTACGAGCCCGCCGACCTACAGGGCAAATACACCGTCATGGTGGCCAACTTGGCCCCACGGAAAATGCGCTTTGGCGTGTCCGAGGGGATGGTATTAGCGGCCAGCCATGCGGATGAAAAAGCCCACCCTGGCGTCTACCTGCTTGAACCTCACCCTGGCGTGATTCCAGGCCTACGCATCCGTTAACCCCACCTCCCGTGACCTGTCGGGTCACGGGGCTTTGATTGCTCAGCGACTTTTTCTGCAATGACTGAAAACTTTGTTCCCGAAGAAGTACGTACCCAAGCCGCACACCGTTCCACCATGGTGAGTGTGTGGGTCAATATCCTCCTCTCAATACTGCAACTCTTGGTGGGCATACTGGCCAAATCCCAAGCGCTGATTGCTGACGCAGTGCACTCTTTTTCAGATCTCATTGCAGACGGCATCGTCTTGTGGGCCAACAAATACAGCGCCAAGGCGCCGGACGATGATCATCCCTATGGGCATCGCCGTTTTGAAACCGCTGCCACCTTTGCGGTAGGCGCTATTTTGGTGATTGTAGGGGCCGGGATGATTTGGAACGGTATCAACAAACTCCAACAGCCCGGTGCCTTGGATAAGGTCGGCATGATCGCACTGCCAGTGGCATTGGTCGCCATCATCGTCAAAGAAAGTCTCTTTCGTTATATGTTGCGCGTGGCCAAGCGCGTTAAATCAACCATGCTGGTCGCCAATGCATGGCATGCCCGTTCAGATGCTGCTTCGTCTTTGGTCGTCTCTATCGGGATTATTGCCAACCTGCTCGGGGTACCCATGGCGGATATCCTCGCCGCCATGCTGGTCGGGGTGATGATTTTACGCATGGGCTGGCGATTTTCCATCGAGGCCTTTCATGACCTCACTGATCGGGCGGTCGACACCGAGACCGAAGAAAGAATCACTCAACTGGTCAAAACCACGCCTGGGGTACTGGGCTTGCATGATCTCAAAACCCGTAAAATGGGCGATATGATTTGGGTCGAGGTCGACATTGAAATGGATGCCAAGCTCACCATCAAAGAAGGCCACGACATCGCTGTACAAGCGCGTCGACGGGTCATGGAGGCACTGCCAGTATTGGATGTCATGACCCACTTTGATCCGGTGGATACCACCACCAAAGAGCTGCTAGACGAATAGCTTTAGGTCAGCACATCCGCCCAAATGGTGCGCGCCCAGCTGTAGGTATGCTGGCCCTCTAGAGCGGTGGCATGGGTGGACACCCCACCCGAGCCCTCAACGGGCATCATGGTTTTGTCTTTGGGGCTGTAACGATGCACGCTAGAGACGTGCATGGCGAGTTCGTCATTGACCAAACTAAAGCAGGTATTGGCATAGATGGGGTCATCGTTGACAGGGCGATCCAACAGCAGTGCGGCCACCGCTGCCGCACATGTTTTTGCATGTTGATTGGCCATATGCCCTGACTTGGGCATCCCTGGAGCCACCTGAATGGCGTCGCCGATCACGTGGATATTGGGGATGGCCGTCGACTCAAAAGTCAGAAAATCTACCGCACACCAACGCCCTCCCGCATTGGTCAACCCCGTCTGGTGCGCAATATCTCCGGCCCGCATCGGAGGCACAAAATTGAGCACATCGGCCTGCTCTTCTTCACCAAACTCAAATAAGACACGGTTTTCGTTGGCCACCACATCAACTGCCCGATACATGGGCACGTACTCGACAATATCGGGATAAAGCTCGGCCCACGCAGCCTTGAACAGGTCTGGCTTAGAGGCCACATCGGGGTTGGCATCAAAGACGAGCACCTTGGACCGCGGCTTGTGCTTTTTAAAATATGAAGCAACCGCGCAGGCTCGCTCATAGGGCGCCGGCGGACAACGGAAAGGTACCTCGGGCACGCTGATAATAAAGCGGCCCCCATCCGGCATGGCCTCAAGCTGCTGGCGCAGCTGCACTGTCTGTGGCCCTGCCTTCCAAGCGTGCATGATTTTCTCTTGGGCTTGGGGGGTGTCCATCCCGGGGATCTCTTCCCAAAGGAAATCTACCCCAGGCGCCACAATCAGACGATCCCAATCCACGACTTGGCCATTTTCTAAACGCAAAGAACGCTGCTCGGGGTCGATGGCAGCAACGCGCTCGTGCAGCATTTGTACCCCATGGTTTTGCCCTAACTGATAGTCTAAAGTGACATCATCTAGGGTGTAATGGCCCTCGAGCACCATATTAGATAGCGGGCATGAGATAAATTTTCGCTGTGGTTCAATCAGTGTGACCTCAATTTGTCCCTGACTAAAGAGGCGCAGGTACTTGGCCGCTGTGGCCCCTGCAAACCCACCCCCAATCACCACCACATGCCCCGCGGTCGGACGCTGAGCCCACGCCGGCAAGGCATGACTCATCACTGCCAACGCCCCGGCCGTTTCTAAAAAACGACGCCTATTAAAACTCATCTGATCCTCCTGACTGCAGCGATGACTGTTGTTGGGCATCAGCGCTGTCCCCTTGCGTGGTTGCCGCCTCGGTGCCCTGTTGTTCGTACCATTGCGCAATGCGGCGCAGCACATCGGCGTCATAGCCACGCGTAATCTGGGTCATCAATACCCCGGGCTCATCAGACTGATGAAAGCGCTGCATCTGGTCCAGAAACTCGTCTACTGGCCTGCCTGCAATGGGCGGAATCACCTGCCCTGGCAACGCCTGCGTTGTCGCCCCATGACAGGTCACACATGCCGAGGCCCAGCCCATGGCCTGAAAATCAATCTGCTGAGACTCATCCGCATAAGCTGCCTGCCCCAACAAGCTAACACCCAGTGTCAGCGCCACCATACCGCTGCGCAAACCCGCGATTTGTGTCATCCCTACCTCCTAAAGCGGCCCTATAGACGCACCCGCCCACGGCCCTACCTTTTATTACTTTTACACTCTATGTGCGATTATTACCCCTTGGTTAGCTTAACCAAAAGGCCCCTGCTGGCTCAGCGCCCTCACCATGGACGCAACGATCCCGCCACCAGACACAGCCATGGCCGCGAAAAAACAGCAATACAAAGGGAAAATCACGGCAAGAAGAGCGCCAGACGTGCAAAAAGAGTTTGGAGCGGGTGAAGGGGATCGAACCCTCGTCTCAAGCATGGGAGGCTTGCGTTCTACCATTGAACTACACCCGCACGGTGCACATAAAAGATAAAATATACCAAAAAAATAACAAAATAGCTATTTCAATGGGTTCAATGCTAGAATTGCTCAGTGCAAAAAGTACCGAATATCTTGTCATGACCAAAACCCAAACCCGCATTCGTAGCTTCGTCACACAGCGTGCTCACATCACCCCGGGCCAGGCCCGCGCCCTGCAAAAACTCAAACCCATCTGGGGCCTGCCCTATCAGGATCAACCCGTGGACCTTGCCGAGGTCTTTGGTCGCGATGCACCCACCTCTATTGAGGTCGGCTCGGGTATGGGCGAGGCAACCATAGAAATCGCTCGGCAACACCCGGATGAAAATTTCATTGCCATCGAGGTCTTTGAGGCTGGCGTAGGTGCCCTGTTACGACGCATCGAAGAGCACAACTGTCACAACCTGCGCGTCATTCAACACGATGCCGTCGAGGTGTTGCAGCATATGATAGCGCCCCAAAGCCTGACCGCCATTCGGGTCTTTTTCCCTGACCCATGGCCTAAAAAAAGACACCATAAACGCCGTCTCATCCAGCCTCCTTTTGTGGCCTTAGCCAGCTCTCGACTCCAGTCCGGAGGGCATTTCCATTGTGCTACTGATTGGGAGGATTACGCATGGCAAATGCTCGAGGTTTTGAGCCAAGCGTCTGAGCTGCAAAACCGTTATGCTGATTTTGCGCCCCGCGGCGATCGGCCCATGACCAAATTCGAAAAGCGTGGACGGCGCTTGGGCCACGGTGTCTGGGATCTGGTGTTTGATAAAATCTAACCCCAGATGAGTGCCGCACCCGCACGGTCATCAAAACAATACAAATGAAGTAAAATCAATATAGCCCCTGCCACAGGGCTCTCCCTAGGCAGGCGGTCATCCGCTTTTCGATGCACTCACCCTGATGGGTAGAAATTGGTAGAGAAAATGAAACAAATAGATGTCATTATCAACGGCGAAACACGCCAAATAGAGCCTCAAACGCTACGTGCCTTGCTTGAGTCACTGGATTTTGCTGATAAACGGGTGGCTGTCGAATTAAATGGGGAAATCTTGCCTAAGAGCGCCCACGCCGAAACAAAATTAAAGGCCCAAGACCGCATCGAAATCGTTGTTGCCGTCGGTGGTGGTTAACTCAAAATAATGTTGGCTGCACGATAAGCACCCCCTCTGGTGCAGCCACTCGCTGCGACTGACAACGAGTGGCCCAAACAACTCAGCAATTAGCGACGACGGCGCTTACGGCGTGTGTTGCGTCGGCGTCCTGCCCCTGGCATACCGCCACCACCGGGCATCCCGGGCATACCCGGCATCCCACCGCCGCCTCCTCCAAGCAGGCCACCTAACCCACCCCCTAGGCCGCCACCTGCCAAGGCACGCATCATGCGCGCCATCCCACCGCCTTTCATCTTTTTCATCATGCCCTGCATTTGCTCAAACTGTTTGAGCATGCGGTTGACCTCTTGGACCTGTACCCCTGCCCCCGCAGCGATGCGCCGCTTGCGCGATGCACGCAAGATCTGCGGCTTGCTGCGCTCTTCTGGGGTCATCGAATGGATAATACCCTCGGTACGACGCAATTGTTTTTCAGCCTCGCCGCCTTGCATCTGACCAGCCATTTGAGACAACTCACCAGGAAGCTTTTTGAGTAGGGAGCCCATATCTCCCATTTTTTTGACCTGTTGAAGCTGTTCTAAGAAGTCATTTAGATCGAAGCCTTTGCCCGACTTGATGCGCTCAGCCATTTTTTCGGCCTCGGCCACATCAATGTTGCGCTGTGCCTGCTCTACCAAGCTGACAACATCACCCATGCCCAAGACGCGCTGCGCCATGCGCTCAGGGTGAAAAGGCTCGAGCCCATCCATTTTTTCGGACACACCGATAAATTTGAGGGGTTTGCCCGTGACATGACGCACTGAGAGTGCGGCCCCCCCGCGGGCATCACCATCGAGCTTGGTGAGCACCACCCCTGTCAAAGGTAATGCCTCGCCAAAGGCTTGAGCCACGTTGACCGCGTCCTGACCTTGCATGGCATCCACCACAAACAAGGTTTCAATAGGGTCCAAGGCCTGGTGCAAGGTTTGAATCTCTTGCATCATCTCCTCGTCAACCCCCAAGCGCCCCGCGGTATCAACGATTAATACGTCATAATGGTGACGTCGGGCATGCTCTAAGGCGCGCTCGGCAATGGCCACCGGTTTTTCTGTGCTTTGTGTCGGCAGAAAATCTACCCCCACCTGCTGGGCCACTGTTTCTAACTGGTCAATGGCAGCGGGGCGATAAACGTCGGCACTGACAACCAAGACCTTTTTGCTCCCGCTCTTGCGCCCCTTGTGGGTATGCTCACCCGCCTGCAACCAGCGAGAAAGCTTACCCACTGTGGTCGTTTTACCAGCCCCCTGAAGACCTGCCATTAAAATAACTGCTGGGGGTTGGGTGGCCAGTGATAACTCGAGCTCTTCGGGGGACTGCCCCCCACCCATGAGTGCGGTGAGCTCCTCATGCACCACGCCGACCAGGGCCTGACCCGGGTTTAAGGAATCCACCACCTCGGTGCCCAAGGCCTTGGTCCGCACCTCTGAGATAAACTCACGCACCACAGGCAAGGCCACGTCCGCCTCGAGCAAGGCCATACGCACCTCACGGAGCATTTCCTGGGTGTTGGCCTCGGTCAGTCGGGCTTGACCGCGCATTGTTTTCACAATACGCGACATGCGTTGTGTAAGATTTTCGAACATATAATGTGTTTCGCTTAAAGTATAATTTTAAAAAGGCGTACTGGCTTAACCTTTTGCCAGTTTATGCACTATGATTATCTTTTTGATTACCCAATATTAATGCCGTCATATATTTTATTTTATCTGCTCGCCGCAGCAACCTACATAGGCCTTGCAGCCTGGATGTGGCGCTTGCTCGTGCAATACCAAGGCCCTATTGGCCAACTACCTACTGGCTTTAAGGGAGCCTTGCTGGTTGCCCTTATTTTACATGGGCTGGGCCTAGGCCAAAGCATCCTGCTGCCAGAGGGCTTGTTTTTGGGGTGGGCAGTCGGGCTATCTGCTGCCATATGGCTGGCCATGGTGGTCTTTTGGATCGAGAGTTTTTTCCTCTCACTCAATAGCTATCTGTTGGCCTTATTGCCATTGTCTGCGGTTGCCTGCTTGATTAGCCTGCTCTTTCCGCAGGGTAGCTTTGTGGTGGCCGCCCATAACGACTGGGTACAAGGCCACCTCATCATCGCACTGATTTCCTATGGTCTAATGGCAGTTGCCGCGGTCTATGCGCTGCTGGTACTGTTTTTTGAGCGCTACCTACATCAACCTGCCACGGCGCAACGAAAGCGTCCAGTACTGTACCTAGCCCTGGAAAGCATGCCGCCTTTGCTCACACAAGAGCAGCTGCTATTTCATTTTATTCGCTTTGGTTTTGCGGCACTGACCTTGGCAATGATTAGCGGCTCACTAGTGTCTGCAATGCTGACGCAGCAGTGGTTTCCATTAGACCATAAAACCGTGTTTACTGTCCTGTCTTGGCTGACTTTTGGTGCATTATTGGTGGGGCGCCGCCTGTATGGATGGCGGGGTCGAGCCGCCGTCAGAGCGACATTATTAGGGTTTATTTTATTATTATTGGCTTATTCGGGCAGTCATTTCGTGCTTGATGTTCTTTTACAGCGAGGTTCAATTGGGTAAGTTATTTTTCTGGATTGGGGTCGTCGTCGTGTTGATGGTGATCCTGCGCATCATTTCCTACAGCAAACACCGCCAGCAGGTCCAACAAGCACGCAATTTGAGCCTGTCTCGTGGCAAAGAGCCGATGGTGCGTTGCGCCCATTGTGGTATTTATTTACCGCGCTCTGAGGCCCTGATGAGCAATCAGCACACCTGGTGCAGCCTAGAACACGCTAAGCTAGGCGTTCGCAACTGATCTGCTCGATCTGTGCGCAGCCCGACAGGGCCATGGTCAGCTCGAGCTCGGTGCGCAACAGATGCAATACATGCGCCACCCCAGCGGCCCCACCCACGGCCAACCCCATCACATAGGGCCGACCAATGGCCACTGCCTGCGCCCCTAATGCCAACGCGATAAACACATCGCTACCACTGCGCACCCCACCATCTAACACCACCGGCAGACGGCCCTGAACGGCAGATACCACGGCCGGCAAGCAATGCACAGGGGCTGGAAACGCATCAAGCTGACGTGCCCCATGATTCGACACCATCACCCCAGCCGCCCCCACCTCAACCGCTAAACGGGCATCATCTGGATGCATCACCCCCTTGAGCCACACGGGCAAAGGACAGGCTTCGATAAAAGCCTGCACCTCATGCCAGCGCGGGGCTGAATGCATCAGGCCTGCCCCAAAAACAGGGCTTTGACCCGCTGCGGCAAAATGCTGCGCTGCCCCGTTAAAACCATCTAAATGCGGGGTGTGCAGGTGAGCAGGACGGTGCTGTCCAGCCCGTTGTTCACGAGGACGCAACCCCTGTACCGGGGCATCTAGGGTGAGCACAATAGCAGTGACCTCAGCCTGCACGCAGCGCTGCCATAACGCCTTGGTCGCGGTCCGATCATGATGCCAATACCACTGCAACCATAACTCGGCCTGAGGAGCAGCGGCTCGAATCTCTTCGATGCTAGAAGTCGATTGCATGCTCACCATAAAAGGGGCACCCATCGCTGCGGCCGCCTGTGCAGTGGCGAGCTCACCCTCCGGGTGCGCCCAACGTTGCCAAGCCACAGGGGCTAAAAAAATTGGATAAGCATAGGCACGACCATTCAGATCAATTTGAGTGCTGCCTTGGGTCATATCCTGCAGCACCCGCGGGATAATTTCATAATCCGCAAAGGCCTGTAGATTTTTTTCTAATCCACGCTCTTGTTCTGCCCCGCCGCTAAAATAAGCCCACGCCGAGGCCTCCAAACGTGCCTGCGCATAGGGCCAATAATCCTTCACCGCCACCACATCGGCGGGTATCTCAGCTGACTCTGACACTCTTATCTCCTGGTGTTTTAAACGCGTTAAACCTCTGCCCATTCGCGGATCAGATTATGGTAGACCCCACTCAAACGAGCGAGTTCGGCAGTATCACTGCCTTGCTGTGCCAAACGTTGGATAGACTGATCGAGCTCCCAGAGTAAAGCCCGCTGATGCGCCTGTCGGATCATGCTTTGAGTCCAAAAAAATGAAGCCAGACGCATCCCGGCCGTCACCGGATTGACACGATGCAAGCTCGTGCCGGGATACACCACCAAATCGCCCGCCTTAAGTTTGACCTGCTGCGTACCATAGGTGTCCTCGATGACCAGCTCGCCCCCCTCATATTCATCGGGCGGACTTAAAAAAAGCGTGGAAGACACATCACTGCGGATACGCTCCTGTGTCCCTGGGACATTAAAAATAGCATTATCGATATGATTACCGTAGGTTTGTCCCCCTTCGTAACGGTTAAAGCGGGGCGGCAGCATCTTGGCCGGTAAAGCAGCTGCAATAAATTGTGGGTGTTGCGCTAGCCGCTGCATAATCAATGAGCCCATGTCCTTAGCCACTGGGCTATCCAAGGGCAGTTGCTGGTTTTTCTTGACGTCTGCAGCGAGGTAACCTGCCGTCTCAAGGCCGTCTTGCCACGGCGCCGACAACAAGGCCATGCGACACTGTTTGACCTCGTCAGGACTTAAGACCTCGGGAATGACGATCAACATGATCCTCTCCATCACAAAAGTTTATATCACCAAGCATAGCCAAAACGATAACGCCCCTGTCTGATCCGGCACAAGACCGAGTCAAACAAGGGCGCCAATGCCTCTGCGTGCACACGCTGTCAACGCCGCATCAATGCATTACTCAAAATGGTAACTGGCATTGAGTATGATGGAACGTCCATGACCGACATTGGCAAAGAGCCCCACATGTGAGGCATCCCAGATGCGCGTATTCGTGAGGTTATTGACGTTGAGCTGCAAATCAAAGTTCTTATTCACCTGGTATTTGACCATCGCATCCACCACTGTATTGGATGGCAGCTCGTACTTATTGGCATCATCAACATAGCGCATGCCGGTATAGGTCACCCCGCCGCCAATGCTCCATTTAGGATCCAACTGATAGGTGGTCCACAAGGTGGCGCTGTGTTTGGGGATAAACTTCATGCGCTTACCTGAGTAGTTCTCACCATTATTCACATAATTGAGCACCTTGGAATTTAAAAAGGTATAACCCGCCCAAATATCCCATTTAGGGGTGATCGCCCCCTCTACACCAATTTCCAGACCGCGCACACGGTTTTTCCCATTAAGCGTCACAATATCGTCCTGCAAGGGATCCTGCGAACGCGCATCTGTTTTCTTGGTTTCAAATACAGCTGCAGTAAAGCTCATTTGCTCATCAAAGAGATCCCATTTGGTACCCAACTCCCATGAACGGCTCTTTTCAGGTTTTAAATCATGGACGGTCGCCCCACCCGCTGGCCCATCCGCCCCACCAGCCTGACCCAGATTTTCCCCTGCGGGGTTAGCCGAGGTGCCATAGGACAGATACACACTGCCGTAATAGACGGGCTTATACACAAGGCCAGCCTGGTAGCTCCAGATGCCATCCGTCCGACCCGCTGCCGGCACAGGTACGCCACCACGCCCTGTCGTTGCGTCCGCATGGACCTTGAAACGGTCATAGCGCACCCCACCGCTCACATACCACTGCTCGTTGAGTTCAATGGTATCCATGAGGTAGATGGCCTTGGTATCAATGTACCCATCGCGGGTTTTAGGCCCATAGCTAATATTTGAGCTGTAATGTTTATTGGGGTTAGGGTTCCAAAATGAGCCCATGTCCTCACCAGGCAGCCCATCCATGGCCTTTGAATACAAGCGTTCGCGGCCAAACTCCATACCCGCCACAAAATAATGGCGTGCCGAGCCGGTATTAAACTCACCAAAAATATCCGTCTGGTTGATCAGCGATTTGCTTTCCCGCCAACGGGCTCGGTCAGAGCGCGTGAACTGCAGATCAGCCCCTTCGGTGTAACAGGAGGGTGCTGGATTAGGATTTTTGTCAGTTTTCGTGCAATTTTCAAATGATGGGCGCGTAAACAAATAGTGGTTGAGTGATTTGCCGTAGCGTGTGATGTTACGCACAGTCAGGTCATCGGCAAAATCGTGCTCGATGGTCGCCGTGGCCGTATCAAATTTATTTTGACGAAAATCCACGTCCTTGCGGCCGTAAAAGTTTTTCCTATTGGGTTCTAAAGGCCGAACGCGGTCAGGAACGGCATCATTCCGAAACGGGATGCCCATATCGGGGGTATCTTTGTTTTCAATATGTGCGTAGCTCAGAGTGAAACGCGTGGGAGTACCCAGCCCAAAGGCAATAGAAGGCGCAATACCCCAACGGTTGTATTTCACCTCATTGCGGCCCGGAACATCACCACCCATACGCATGAGATTGAGTCGCATCGCTGAGGTCTCACCTAGCGTCAGGTTGCCATCGAGGGTCAAACGGTGCTGCCCGCCATTACCGATCCCAACCGTTGCATCCGCAAAATCATAAGCCTTGGGGGTTTTGGTTTGCATATTAATACTGCCCCCCGTCCCACCTCGACCGGTGAGCACACCGCTGGGCCCCTTAACGACCTCAACAGATTCGAGATTAAATACCTCGTGATAGCCACGAGCATAATCACGCACGCCATCGATAAAAATATCGGTACTGGCCTCGTAGCCACGAATAAAGGGACGGTCACCGGTGGGCGTCCCCCCTTCGCCGGAACCCAAACTAATGCCGGGCGTATTGCGTAGTACATCCTGTAGAGAAGTCGCGCCGCGATCCTTGATCACCGCCTCGGGAATCACATCGACTGTGCGGGGCGTATCGATCAGAGGTACCACAAACTTTGGCGAACTGGCCTCACGGGTTTGGTAGCCATCCCCGGCACTGCCCTGCACAGTAATTGTTTCAAACTGCTGCACACTACGGACATCCGTATCATCTGATGTGTCTGATTGACCCTCTTGGGCCCAGGCAGAAGCAGAGGCCACCAAAGCACTGCACAAGGCTGCGTGCACCGTGTTTTGGCCCACACGATGAACAAAGGGCCGGCGTTGAGCGCTCATGAACTGAAAACTCCAAATCTACAGAATTAAAAGTGAAAGATTAAATGCACTGACAAATGATAATTATTATCATTTGCATAATCAACTCCCGCACTTTGCGAAAATATCACTCCTTTCTGTGAATGAGTATTGACAAGGTGTTGGCAGCAAAGCCAAGGGTTTTCCCTGATCGGCTAATTGTGTGTCCTCAAAACCACAACCGCCGTTGCCCATCAAAAAAGCCGCCAGAGAGTGGCTCTGGCGGCTTTCAGTGTTTACAGCGCACTGCACGCTGTGCTGCTTTGCTTATTGGGGCATATTTTGCATCAACAGACTGTTTAAGCGTTGGACAAAACGAGCAGGCTCTTTGAGCTGAGCGCCCTCAGCCAGCATGGCTTGATCCAGTAATAATTCAGCCCATTCATCAAAACGATCACCCTCAATTTTTTCAATGTGTTCAATCAAGGAGTGCTCAGGATTGATTTCCAAAATAGGCGTCACTGTAGGGGCCTCTTGACCCGCAGCCTCGAGCAAACGCAAAAAGTGCGGACTCATTTCCCCTTCGTCGACCACCACACATGCCGGAGAATCCACCAAACGCATGGTCACACGCACCTCTTTGACGGCCTCACCCAAGCTCTTTTGCAAACGCTCGACCAAGGGCTGGTAACGCTCGGCCACCTCGGCATGTTGTTTTTTCTCTTCCTCGTCGGCCAGCTCATCCAGATCGACGCCCCCCTTGGCAACAGACACCAAGGATTTCTCATCGAAATCAGTCAAGAAAGACAGCATCCACTCATCGATGCGATCCGAGAGCAAGAGCACCTCTATACCTTTTTTGCGGAACACCTCGAGGTGTGGGCTATTGGCTGCTGCCTCGTAGGTATCTGCGGCCACATAATAAATATGCTTTTGCCCCTCTTTCATGCGACTGACATAGTCATCTAGTGACACATCTTGGACGGCGCTGTCATTATGGGTAGAGGCAAAACGTAATAGCTTGGCAATGCGCTCGCGATTACCGGGATCTTCGCCCGTGCCTTCTTTGAGGACTTGGCCAAACTGAGTCCAAAACTGAGCGTAAGCCTCTTTATCGTCTTTGGCCAAATCTGCCAACATGGACAAGACACGACGAGCACAACCCTCGCGAATAGAACGCACATCACGGCTTTCTTGGAGGATTTCACGCGACACGTTGAGCGGCAGATCGCTGGAATCCACCACCCCACGCACAAAACGCAGATACCCGGGCAATAGCTGTTGGGCATCATCCATGATAAAGACGCGTTTCACATAGAGCTTGAGCCCGTGTTTGGCATCACGATCCCACAAATCAAATGGAGCGCGCTTGGGGATGTACAGCAATTGCGTGTACTCGCTGCGCCCCTCAACACGGTTGTGCGTCCAGGTCAGGGGATCATCATAGTCATGAGCAATGTGCTTATAGAACTCGATGTATTGCTCATCAGAGATTTCGTTGCGCGGGCGCGTCCAAAGTGCACTGGCCTGGTTAACGGTCTCCCAGTCATCGGTTTTTTTCTGCTCTTTGGCCTCATCATCCCACTCTTCGGTGCGCATTTGTACAGGGATAGAGATATGGTCAGAATAACGACGCAGGATCTCGCGCAATCGCCAGCCCTCAAGGAACTCGTCCTCATCCTCGCGCAAATGCAAAGTGATGGTCGTCCCACGCCCTGCCTTTTCTGCGGACTCGATGGTGTACTCACCCTCGCCTGCTGAGGTCCACAAGGCCGCCTGATCCTCGGGCAGACCCGCGCGGCGACTGAGCACAGACACCTTGTCAGCCACAATAAAGGAGGAGTAAAAGCCAACCCCAAATTGCCCGATCAAGTGGGCATCCTTTTTCTTGTCACCGGTCAATTGCCCTAAGAACTCTTTGGTCCCCGAACGGGCAATGGTCCCAAGGTTAGCAATGAGCTCGTCGTAGGACATCCCAATACCATTGTCATCAATGGTCAGCGTGCGCGCCTCTTTGTCATAGTCAATACGGACGCGCATATCAGGATCACCTGCGAGCAGTTCAGGCTGATCGATGGCCTCAAAGCGTAATTTATCGCAGGCATCCGAGGCATTAGAAACCAGCTCGCGTAGGAAAATCTCTTTGTTACTGTAAAGAGAGTGAATCATCAAATGCAGCAGTTGCTTGACCTCGGTCTGAAAACCCCGAGTCTGAGTGTCTTTTTGTGCTGTTGCAGAGGTATCGTTCTGACTCATAGCAAATAAACCAAAATGAAAAATAAACAGAATTGAGTTATCTTAATAGATAGGGGTTTAACTACAAATTTCAAGCGCGCCCCGCCTTTCTCCTTCAATTTCCTCAAAAAAACATCAACAATCACCGCCGCACCCCGCGGCATAGACAGACTCGTCTTTTACCAACGCTTTATTGTTTTTTCCAACTCGATGAAACAAGTTATCCAAAAAGAGAACCACCGTCCCATTAAAATCTGGACGGATGATATAGATCCCGCTGCTCTCGATCAGTTACGCAATGTCTCTACACTGCCCTTTGTACACCCCCACGGCGTGGTGGCCATGCCGGATGTACACGTGGGCATTGGCGCGACTGTCGGCAGTGTGATTGCTACCGACAGCGCCGTGATTCCTGCGGCTGTGGGTGTGGACATTGGCTGCGGGATCAACGCCGTGCGCTTATCGCTAAAAGCAGATGACCTGCCTGACAACCTCGCTCCTATTCGCAATCAAATCGAGCATAGCGTGCCCTTGGGCCCAGGCGGACGTCATAAACAAAAAAACATGCCCGACTTTGATCTGGACTTGGCCAATCGCCTCAAAGACATCACCCGCAAACACCCTCGTTTAGAACGCCGCGACGTACAAAGGCAAATTGGGACCTTGGGTTCTGGCAACCACTTTATAGAAATCTGCCTCGATGAAAACCAAGAGGTCTGGGTGATGCTGCACTCGGGCTCGCGTGGCATTGGTAACCTCATTGGCCGCTACTTTATTGGACGCGCCAAACGCCATATGGAAAATCTGGGCATCCAGCTCCCCGATCAAGATTTGGCCTACCTGCCCGACAACACTCAAGACTTCCATGATTATGTCGAGGCCGTGCAATGGGCACAAGACTACGCCTTTGAAAACCGCCGGGTCATGATGGATCGCACCCTGGCTGCCATGCGCCGCCACATTAAAACACCGTTTACGATCACCAAAGAGGCCATCAACTGCCACCACAACTACGTGGAACAGGAAGAGCACTTTGGAAAAAAACTCTGGGTCACACGCAAAGGCGCCATTCGCGCCCAACAAGGTGATTTGGGGGTGATCCCAGGCAGCATGGGCCAACGCAGCTACATCGTACGTGGCAAGGGCAATCTGGACTCCTATTGCTCATGCGCACACGGCGCCGGCCGCCAATTTAGCCGTCGGGCCGCACGTGAACGGTTTACTGTAGAAGACCTCCGCGCACAAACAGACGGCATTGAATGCCGCAAAGATGCCGGGGTATTGGATGAAATCCCCAGCGCCTATAAAGATATTGATGAGGTCATGGAAAACCAAAAAGATTTAGTTGAGGTACTGCATACCCTGCGGCAAATCGTCAACGTTAAGGGCAATTAACAGTAAATATTTGCTTAAAAAAATAGCTAAGAGCATGTGCTCTTAGCTATTAGTAAACAACACTGGAATAAAACCCCTTGAAAGATTTATTTGGGTTCCCATTCAACCTTTACATCACCATTCAAGAAAGTCTGGCAAGCCATTCGGTAACCTTGCTCAAAATCCTCATCAGTTAAATGGCGTCGTTCTTTGGGTTTTATATTATCAGTATTATCCATACCTTCAACGATACGACATTTGCATGTCCCACAAATACCGCCTCCGCACTTGAATGGAATGCCCCCTTGCTCTCTTATCGATATGCGCAATAAATTACTTTTTTCAGGCGCTTGAACCAGTTTATTGTCATTTGTCACAAAAGTAATTTCAATCATAAATTTACTACCAAGTTGGGTTATCAATCTTTTCTAGGCGAACCTCGAGATTGCCAAAAGTAATTAACTCATCAATCTCAGCCTTAGCCTCCTCAAGGGTGCTAAATGCTTCGAGAAATTTAGTGGGTACGCGATTCACACCTCCATCCTCCTCAACAATTTCCACATAACCATCGCCATGCAGCTGTGCCAGATGAAAGGTAGCGAGGTGCTCGCCATAAAAATAATATTTATAAGCTCCAAGGACTTTGGCATCTGCCTTTAAACTAGATGTATAAATCCCCGGCTTGCTAGTAACCACTACATACATAGAAATCCCCCCTTTTTAATCACACGCCAGTTTTAATGGGTTCAACATCCTGGGTTAACTCTATGTCATGGGTTACCCAAAGCTGGCAAACTAGTCGATACCCTTCGTCCAAGCGTGAACCAAGAATCTTTTTTTCTTTCCAGTTAGGCTCCGGCAAGTGCTCTGCACCGGCAAGAATTTTAGAGGCACAAGTGGCGCACTTTCCCATTCCACAGCGAAATGACAAATTAGGAAATGGAAACTGCCTAATCCCAGCGCGCACTACTAAATTTGAGTTTTCTTTAACCTCACCCTCAAACGTTTCGCCATTTTTGTGTAATTTAACCTTGATCATTTATTTACCCTTATTTCAAAACAATAACGTTATTTTTTTTCTGAACTTAGGCTGCACCCACTGCTGGTTTTTTTTGCACAGTTTCCTCTTCAATAGCTGCATAAGTAAAACTATCGCTATAGATATAATCAGGATCAGCGCCTTTCTGTATTAATAGTTTGCGCACATCGCTAATCATCTCAGGAGAGCCACAAAGGTAGAATGAAAGCTCGGACACATCGGTTAAATCCTCTTTCAAAGCTTCCTGAACATAACCGCGCCTACCCTCCCATTGCTCTGATGGACGTGATAGTACCGGTTGATATTGAAACTCGCATAGACGCTCCGCCCAAGACTCTAATTCCTCTTGTAAAAATAAATCTTTCTCTGTTCGCATACCCCAATACAGCGACACGGGAGGACAGTCATCATCATCCAGTAAGGATTCCAAAACTGAACGTACGGGAGCTATACCAGTTCCTGTAGCAACAAATACCATTGGCCGCCAATCTTCCTCACGGTAATAAAATTCGCCATGAGGCAAAGAAACCTGTAATTTATCCCCCGATTGCAAACTATCTAAGACTTCATTTGTGAACCAGCCTTTAGGAATTCGCTTAACATATAAATCGACCATATTTCCAAAAGCAAAAGCAGAAACCATGGAAAAGCTTCTTTCGGCCCGTTCAGAATAGTTAATATGCAAATGCTGACCTGGCAAAAAATCGACATCTACTTCATCATCAATCTTCAAGCTAAGGTATGTGATTTCATTCGTTAATGGAGTCCGTTCTAATACTTCTGCTTCGGCCTGCACGGGGTCAGGCAACATGACTGCTCCACGCGCAGGGGTAACCACCAAATCCCCGCAAGGTCGTGCTTGGCACGCAAGGGCATAACCGAGTTCATGCTCCTCTTCTGTTAAGGCCATAGGAAAATCAGTGTATTCAACGGCCCCCTCCTCAAGCTTGACTCTGCAAGTAGCACAGCCCCCAAAAGTGCATTCATGAGCCATGGGCACACCTACTCTCATGGCGGCCTCTAAAATGGACTCTCCATCCTTGACCTCAAAGGTTTCGTCGGTTGTAGAAATTCGCACGTTATAACTCATTCGGGCACCTCTTGGTTTATATAGGAATCACACCACTCAGCCCATCAAAGGGGCTATGCATAACAAGATAATGTCAAGCAGTTGGCAATGTTGCCCTACTGCGCTAGCCTACAGGCTCGCAAGAGCAAAAAAATTACTTCCACAGCTCACTAAGCCCTGTAAATAACTTTCACCCTTGCGAATCATCAGCCAAAGTCTTATTTTTTAATATTGGCTTCTACTAAGACCTCCATCCCTTTGGGTTTCAAGTGATCAGCTAAAGCCTGTAAACCCGCAAGTCCTGCTTGAGTATCTTGTTCACCGTTTCCACCACTTAGCCCTATACCACCAATGACCTCTCCATCAACTACAATTGGGAAACCACCAATAAAAGCTGCAAACTTACCTTCAAAGCTCAGTTGGATCCCAAATGCCTCATTCCCCGGCAATGCTGGACCATCAGGCGCAGTTGTAAATAGATGCGTAGAGCGCTTATGCCCAGCAGCGGTAAATGCTTTGTTCCAAGCGATTTGTGGGCCGGTAATACGGGCGCCATCCATCCTTTCCAAAACTAGTGGAAAACCACCAGAATCGACAATGCATACACTTTCTAATACACCTATTTCCTCAGAACGCTCAATCGCTGCTTTTGCCATTAAACGTGCCTGCTCTAGTCCTAGCTCAACTTTTGTCCTCATAATTCTTTCTCCATATTTTTAATTAGATTTAATAAAAGACCTACTAACTGCCCTGATAAACGGTTTTTACTTGCACGAAGAAATCCAAGCCTGCACGACCAGATTCCCTGAAAGTAGCGGTACTCGAACGCTTGATCCCACCAAACGGCGCATTCACCAAGTTCCCTGTAGTTGTTCTATTAATTTTGACTGTGCCGGATTCGATATCATTAACAAAACGATGCATCAAATCGGGATCCCGGGTAACGATTGAGGCGGATAGTCCGTAAGGAGTGTCATTGGCTACACGAATGGCCTCCTCATAACCATCAATTTCAATGATTGCCAAAACAGGGCCAAATATCTCTTCTTGCGCGATCCTCATTTCAGGACTGACATCTGTAAATACGGCAGGGGAAACAAAAAAGCCCTTATCGTAGCCTGCGCCTGCCAGCCGCTCCCCACCAACCAAGTGCGTTGCCTCTGATTTACCAATAGCGACATACTCAAGTACAGTCTCTAATTGCTGCTTCGTTGCCAATGGTCCCAAAACAACGCCTTCTTCAAAACCATTTCCAACTTTAAGGCCCTCTACTGCAGCCAAAAGCTTTTCAGTAAATTCCTGCTTAACCCGCTTATCAACTAATATTCGACTTGTCCCAGTGCATGCTTGACCGGTCAAGGCAAATCCGCCCTGTATCGCAAGCCGAGCAGCATGATCCAAATCAGCGTCAGGCATCACAATCAATGGGTTTTTCCCACCCAACTCCATTTGCAAACGTGTGCCCATATCTGCTGAACGATGAATGGCCTCGCCAGCAGCTGTAGACCCTGTGAAAGTAACCGCTCGCACCTCTGGTGAGCTCACTAGTATGGAGCCTATATTTGAAGCTCGGCCAGTTACATAATTTAAAACGCCCGCAGGTAACCCTGCATCAACTAAAGCTTCAACCAATCGATACCCAGATAACGGCGCATCTGTTGAAGGTTTAAAAACGACGCTATTACCCGTAATCAATGCTGGAGCAATTTTGCGTGAAGGGATTGATATTGGGAAATTCCAAGGTGCTATTACTGTCACTACCCCCAAAGGTTCTGGGTGACTGTAAACAAGCATCTGTGCATCATCCTGTGGAAAGACCTCCCCAGTATAGGTTTGACCTTCGACCGCGTAGAATCTCAGCGTCTGAGCTGAGCGCATCACCTCACCACGGGCTTGGTTAAATAGTTTTCCTTCTTCGCGAGTGATTTCCTTTCCAATCTGATCGGCACGCTCCTCTAGCAAATCCGCTGCTTTGAGCAATATGCTGGCGCGTTTGCTAATGGGAGTCGCCTTCCAGTCTGCAAAAGCACTTTGCGCTGCTTGTAAAGCGCTTTTTGCGTCTTCTACCTGAGAGTCTTGAAAGAGGCCAACAATATCCCCGTTATCTGCTGGATTGATATTCTGATAGGTACCGTGACTGGTACTTACCCATTGACCATTGATATAATTCTTAAATTCCACGAGTTCGAGATTTTCCACTGCTCTGATACCTTTTTGCTGGTGCTCAAATCTGTATATTGAATACAGCCCATGTGTCAGCAGCAGCCCAAAAGAGCTGCTGCTTTTCAGGTTGGCGATTAGGCAGCAGCCTCGATGGTCTCTAGTGGGATATCTTGAGCCACATAGTCATAGTAAAGAGCTGTGGTGTAGAGCAAGCGCATCTCGGCACCGATCTCGCAAATACGCAAGCATCTTTGTTGCAACTCTACAGTATCGGCATGCTCCAGAACGATTTGGTATCCACGCTCACCATGAATTTCGTCTGACACAATGTGCAGATCGAAAAACTCGACCTCTTCGTCAGTGAATCCATACTTCTCACGCAAAATAGGAGTTTGCTTACGATAGATATAAGGTACTTGCGACTCTAGGCCCACGACCAAACCAGCTACTGCAACAACAGGGTGCTCACGCATAGCTACAGAAAAGCACCAAGATTGCAGCCCTAGTGTAGTTGGGGACATATTGTCTGGATTAGTAATCCGTTCACGCGTGGTACCACATGCCTCACCAAATCGGATTAACAAATCAACGTGACGATCACCACCGATCTCTTCTTCGTACATATTGGCCAACAAGAAGTCTTTGGCCTCTAGGAACTTAGGATCGTCTTGAATTCGCGCATAAATATAAGCCAAATAATCAGCGAAAGGCCCAACATAGTGATAGTGGTTCTCACACCATTTTCCTAGATGCTCGCGGCTTAACAAACCATTTGCCCAGGCAACACTAAAAGGAGCCAAGTTTGCGGATTTCCCTTTAATTGCTTCCTCTAGGGCTTTTCTGAACTCTACTTTATCCATCAATTTCGTCATAGCATGTTCCTCTATAAAAAGGATTGGGATCGAGATATCGGTTATTTTTATTTTGATGCTTTAATTGTATACCGTATACAATTCAAAGAAATGCGGGAAATCCCCTATCTCAATGAAAACCTCTCCCACGCACCATCTTTTCTCCAGTCGGCCGCGCCAATCACGCCCCTCCCCCTTACGCGCAAAAGGGCATGCGCCCCACCAAAATCACTCCTGCCAGCCAAATCCCCAACACCCTCTGTTGGTTTTGTATACCCATTACGGCGTAAATAATTTTCTATATTTGATGGCCAACCCTCCTCAATAGCCAATGCTCTCTCGCCCTCCAATCGCCACCTGGGCGCGTCTAAGCTTTCCTGTAAACCCTGGCCCCAGCCCAATACACGAGTAATGATTTGTATTTGACCTTGGGGTTGCATTAACCCTCCAACCACACCTATCGCCATGTGAAACTTCTCACCTTGGGTAGTTAACCCAGGCACAACAGTGTGGTAGGGACGCTTATTAGGAGCTACACCATTGATATGGCCAGGTGAGTCAAAACCAAACCCCCTATTTTGTAGGCAAAAACCACCGCCAGGGACTACAATTCCAGAGCCAAAGCGTTTAAAAATGCTAGACATCAAATTGACAACCAATCCTTGCCCATCTTTGATAACCGTACACACAGTATTACCCCCTGGATCCGAAACGGTCTCTCGGGCATAGGCAAGCGCTCTTTCGGTTGCCTGCACCATAAACAGCCACGCCTCCGGTGAATTAGGTTTAATTTGCGCCTCTTCAATATCCCTTAACGCACGCAAGATCGAAACACCATGCGTATTGGGCGGGCACTGATACACCTCATAACCAAAGAAACTTTGCTTTAGAGGGCGAGTGAAAAAACCTTTATGCTGTGCAAAATCTTCCTCAACCAACACACCACCATGCGATTGCACTGCCTCAGCAGCGCACTTGGGGATCCATCCATAATAAAATCCATCAGCCCCCTCCCTAGAGATCTTTTCTAGCACCCCACCAAGATCGGGGTTGCTCTGTATGCTATTGGCTTTCGGTGGTCTTCCCGCATTAAAAACGCGGCGACACTCTGAATCCTCGTGTAGAACGAAATCAAATATGCCCCACTCTCTAGCTGCCACAGCACCGAGTCTATAACCATTTCGCGCACAACGTATTGCATCCTCAAATAACTCGGGCCATGACAATTTGCCATACCTATCGTGCAGATCTTGCCATCCGCGCACCGCACCTGGCACCGTTACACTTAACGGGTGCCGTTCAGGAATCCTTTGACCTGGCAAACTCTTTACAAGAGAGGGATCTAAACCGGATGGTGAGCGGCCAGTGCCGTTATAACTAATCACGCGTGAGCTCTTGGGCTCATAGATCAAAGCAAGGACGTCGCCTCCAATGCTGGTGGCCATTGGCTCTACTACGCCTAGAACAGCATCTGCTGCAATTGCAGCATCAATAGCAGATCCCCCCTTTAACAGGATCTTTTTGGCTGCCTCCAATGCGACCGGATGTGCGGTAGAAACCACCGCCTCTGCATAATTACTTTCGTTACCTAAGTTACACATATCATGCACTCCTGAAATAATTAGCCAAAAGCATGGCCCCCTACTTAAAACGATGGGAGTCAGAAGCTTTAAATATACAGAATACTGTATACTACTTTACGTCTCTTAGGTATCTATTAACTACCCGCCATGCAATTCAGCAGAACATCACTATGCACACAGGAGGGCACACATGGCCGAACTTTCATCTTCTATTAACCCGTGGTCCTTTGCTTTTATTGCCGCACTAATAACAGGCTCGGCCTTCTTGCAGGGAGTGGGTGGCGTCGGTTTCACGATGTTTGTGGCACCCATTGCTCTTATGGTTTTTCCAGAGTTAGTCCCCGGCCCCTTACTTACACTTGGTGGCCTTGTAACCTTCCTAACAGCTGCTCGCGAACATCCACATATTATGTGGCCAGCAACTAAATTAGCACTTACAGGGCGGATACTGGGTACTGCCTTAGCCATATTTATCTTGAGCTACCTTTCATTAGTTTTTCTCAACATTATCTTTGCTAGCATCATCCTCCTCGCCGTGGCCCTTAGCGTCTCCGGCCTTAGGATATCTCCTACAAAGATCAATCTAGGCATTGCTGGACTGTTTTCAGGATTAATGGGTACCTTGACATCAGTGGGGGCACCCCCACTAGCCATTGCCATGCAGCACAGCTCCCCCGCTAACATTCGGGCCACAATCGGCAGCATTCTAGCTGTTGGTTCAATGATATCCATTATTGGACTGGCAGTAGCAAACAACTATGGTGTGGTAGAATTAACACTGACAATCCTAATGATTCCTTTTTTATTTTTTGGCTTTTGGCTGTCCAACTACGCCCGTGGTTTTGTGAGCGGACCCACACTAAGAAAGGCTTTACTTTTATTTTGCACACTCAGCGCGATTAGCCTGATATTTAAAACAATTTTTGGGCAATAGACGGTTACTGCTAACCCCACAAGCGGCCCACGCCACGCCTTGCGCCATTTTATGTTAATTAACCACCTGTAACACTTACTATTTTCCCGCAAGCAGGTGCAAAATCACTGTAACTAAACACTAAACAACGATGCTAAAGAGAAATATGTCTATAAATCGCATTGGTGAGCACCATGAGCCCCTATCTGCACTGATAAAAAATCGTATACGTCAACGCATCATTGATGGAGAGTTTCTACCAGGTGAACGCCTTGTTGAACACAAACTCTCAGAGGAAATGGCAGTTTCCCGCATACCTATTCGCGAAGCACTACGCTCACTTGCTGCTGAGGGGCTTGTAAATATTGAACCTCATCGCGGAGCTTTTGTTACCACCCTCTCAAAAGAAGATGCCATGGACATGGTAGAGGTCCGCGCAGCCCTAGAGGGGCTCAATGCAAAACTCGCTGCACAGAACATCAAAAGCAAAGATGTTGATAAGCTCCAAAAAATCCTTGTAAAAGGTACTAAAGCAATTGAAAAAGGGGATCTTGATGCATGCAAGAAACTAAACAGTGAATTTCACAATACTCTTGCAACCATCCCAGGAAATACCATATTGAGAGAGCTTGTCACATCATTGCGCGAACGTACCGCAATCGTATTTACTGCAAACACCATACTTAAAGTTCGTGAAAACTGGTTAGAACACGAGCAAATCCTACGTGCAGTGATCAGTGGAAATGCCGAATTAGCCGCTTTGCTGGCCACACAGCACGTATACAACGCCGCCAAAGCTGCGTCAGAAGAACTTGACAGGCAGGACCAATCTAGCTGAGTTTATAATTTACTCATTAAACAAACACCACGAAAACGCCCCCCCCAGCAAAACGCGACTGTCGCGAAAACTTGCTGGGGGGGGCTGGATTTAGTCACTTAAGACCACCTTGCTAGAACTACATTAAATAAATAGCTAGCAGTGCAGACACTATAATCCCAGTGATGACCGGTATAAAATTGCGTCTCGCTAGCTCTACTGGGTTTACACCAGCCACACCAGCATCTGCTGCCAGGCCAAACGCCCATGCTGTCAAGGTCCCCCCTCCGGCAAATATTGCGGCAACCTGACCAAGAGCCGCCAAAGCGCCAACATTTATGTCCGTCCCCGCGGCTAGCGCAGCAGACAAAGATCCCACAAGCGGCAAGCCAGAAAAGCCAGAACCATCCAGCCCAGTTAGCAGCCCAATAAAGGCAATCCCATACGCTAAAAGGAATTTACTACCCTCAATGAAGTATCCAATATTATTACCTATATCAAACAGATAACCTGCTGATCCTTCACCAATTACACTTTCAGCTTGACCGGGGTGGCCAATGAAAAAGAAACCTGCAATGGGGATAACTGGCGCAAAAATTTTAATAGCAAAAAGAAATCCTTCTCTGATATGAACTGTGATATTTTCAAGACAATTATTGCCGTGCGAAACGGCACAATTAAGTACCAATAGAAGTGCGGCTGTTCCACCCAGTAATGCAGTCGCGCCACCACCACGAATTGCAGACTCTGGAACAAAAAGTGCCCTATAAACCATCAGCACAACAATCCCTATCAAAACAAGAGGAACCAAACCCGCGAAAAACCTCGCGCCACGCAGTTCATAGCCCACAGCAGGTGATTGAGTTTCGTCACTTACTGCTCCACCATCTGGCTTAGTGTCTTCAGGCTCTGCTCCTACCGCAGCTGCCAAACCTGATTTGGGCTTCTCGGTAGACAATTTTCCACTACGCATATCTCGACGCAATCGGTATATGGAGATAGTGACAGCTACGACCCCTGTTACTAAAGAAAACAAAAATGCATAAGGCAAAACATCGTCAGTACTAATACCTGCGGCTGTGGCAGTCAATCGATTTGCCCCTTGGATGACAGGATCAGCCGAAAGTGCCATCCCATGCCCAAATAGGTTTACAGCGGTTGCTGCGGCCATTGCAGGCAGGCCAATCTGTACAGCTACCGGCAAAAGAACAGTACCCACTAAAGCTATCGAAGAGGTTGGCCAAAAGAAAATTGCTGCCAGATACATGCTAAACCCAAGAACAAAAAATGCAGTCCATGGGCCAACCATCAGCTTTTGCATTGGAGCAACCATAATCCGATCGGCCCCTTGTTGGCGCAAAGAACTTAATAATGCAACCATGATGGCAATAATCAGCATGATGTCGAACAGCAATTTCCCAGCATTAAGCAAACCGGAAAAAATAACTTGCACACCAAAGATAAAATTATTCAAAAAGCCTAAATGTGGCGTCTCCGCAAAAAAACCTACTAAAAACAGTCCCACAATGGAAGGAATAATGACATCTCTTCGAAAAACAATAGAGATAATGATTGCAACTACAGTCAGCACGTAGAGCCAATGTGAGACTCCCAGGCTGACCAATTCTATTTGCTCCATAAAACCTCTCCTCCAGGTAGTTATTTGCAAAACAATTGGTATACAGTATTTTGTATACATCCATAAGGAGAGTATCATTGATTGATATCTAAAATAAACAAGGTTAACCCTTATACCTCTCAAGCATCTTTCGCTAGCCCCTATAAACCCGAAACCACCTCATAAATCAATGAACTAATGAGAAGAAGCAATCGATATTCCGAAGGAGGTTTTACAGCAAAGTAATCATTGGCAGAAAGTTTAGTAAATTTAAACCTCGGAAATGTATACCATCCTCTTATCTTCCCGCTGCATTCAAACTGTATGGTTTAGCCTAAACCAGTCAAAAAAATAGGCAGCACTTGAGCTGCCTATGTAAATTTCGTAGAGATGTTTTTTAAATAATAAAAGGCGTCAGGTACACAGCCATCAAGAATGCGGTTACAAAACGCATAAAAATACCCACCAAAACAGCGGCAATGGTCTCTTTCTCGGTGAGATCCGAATTTTCAGCCCAAACTACTGGTATTTGGCCAAATACAGCTGACAATGGCAATCCAGATGATGCCAATACAAAGGACCCAACTACTAATGAGGGATCAATGTTTCGCGCCATGCTTTGCAATTCACCCATCGCTAATGTTGGACTCACTAGTATTGATAACAGCCCCGTGGCTGGCTCAATATTGATCGAGAGCAGACTGGCCTCAAGCCAGCCACTGAATGGCTGCCAGATCCCAGTGTAATCAAGAATTCCAATAAAAAAATAAACCAACGCCACTGCCGGTATTAATACGAGAAGTAGCAATTCCACCCCTTCTTTGGCGGCTTTGAAAAGCACTGTTGAAAAATCATCTGTAGGCGTGAAACGGGGCATCTTCAACAGATCTTTATTTTTAACATTCCTAAAAATAGTTAGAGATAAAATCCAGGGTGAAAAAATAAGAGGCATAAAAACCGCTATGACAACCACTGCAAATACGTTAACCCCAGAAAAGGTGAGTGCGACTACACCTAACATAAAAGTAGAAAAAGATTGCTGCGATTGCACCATAGTTGCAACTGCTATTTTTTGCTCATCCCGGGTTGCTCCCGCCTGCCGCAAAATAGATCCGGAGATTCGTCCAGCAGCGTTTATATCACCGAAAATGTTGTACACGCTCGGTATGATGACGGCAGGGTTGATTTTTAAAAACCGCATCATTGGGACGAAAACTCGCATCATGGCATCCGTAAACCCCAAGCGCTCAAAAGTACGTCCCAAAATCACACTAATGATTACAGCGATTCCTACTGGGCCTGTTAAGAAAACATCCACAACAACAGGTTGTACGGAATCAATTAATATATCAAAACCATTTGCTAAAATTCCCGGTGAAATTAATAAAGTCAAAAGGCCTATTCCCAAAAGCCCAAGCCCTATCACCTCAATACGCTCTAAGCCACGTCGTTCGCTTACATCTGGCGATGTCACGTCTCCTACTTGCGTTACTACAGTTTCTGGTTTCATCCCTTGTCCCCTTATTAAGCAAATTCGGTAGGCAAAGTAATCTGATTTTTACCTAACAGATGTGCTTCTGAAAATTTTTCAGTATAGTTTTGTAGTTTTTGATTTCCGACTTGGCGCACTGGCGTCGACGTTACCCGCTCCCTAAAGAGCACCACCTCTACATCAGGCAACAATCTCTGCAGGGCGCGTGCCAATGGCATACCGTTTTCCAATATTTCTAGAACATGGCTATTTCCCACCAAAAATTTAAGTCCCAACTCTTTTGCTTGCCTAATTAACTCATGCCCCTCATAAACCCTACTAATCGATGCTACGACAGTATCTACCTCTGGGTTTTCTGCCACAGCTTGTCGCATTTGCCGTGCAGTGAAGCCAGTGTGAGGAAATATATGCAAAATTCCGTTAATTTTTTCATTTGGATCTCCTGCCATTACGCGCCCCTTAGTAACTAGGCTGACGTCTATTATTTCCTCTGAGCCCTTAATACTTCTCTCTGAGCCAAGCAACTCCTCCTCTTTATCTAAACCCATAAAATCATTTAAACGGCCTAGAATATCGTTCATGTTATTAACACCCTCAATCGGGCGACCAACAAACATAACGTTGCCGTGCTCGCCACCATAAGCTATATCTGATTTATAAACTTGGTGTCCATGCAAATAAGCAATGCCAGGATGGAGCCCATGAAAAGCTTCATGGCATTCAAAAACCGCAATTTTGTATAAATCCAAATAATTTTTTAAGGTTACACCGCCGCAGCTTGCGGCATCAGCGACTGGATGATGCGCAACAATCGCATCAACATCAGTGGCTCCTGCTAGCTCAATACCCAACTCTGTCATTGTCATACAGACTGCGATTTTTTTGATCTCTTTATCACGCGGACCATATACCAAAGAAGGGATCTCTAATACCTCTTTTCCGTAAATACCAGATGATTTCATAATGACAAACGGATGGTCTCGCTCATTTTGCACATGTTCCGCAGAATCGATCATGCGCCCACCTGTAATTACGTCCAAGGCCTTGAGTACGTCTACTGCTGTTGTCACTGAATCCTCCTTTCAAAAACAAAAAAGCCGACACTCATCTACAGTATTACTGAGATGAAAGTGTCGGCGGTACGAAGCGTTTCTAGTAGAAAGCTCTAGTAAACCAGCCCCTGCAGAAGGCGTTATCGAGGGTAGCTAAACTTAATTTTTTAAATCCAGATACCGCTCAACATCGCCATCAAGAATGGCTAAAGTTGCTGAAAGCGCACTTTGTGCATCGTAATCTTTAAAGATGTGGTCAACTTGAAAACCATACTTTTCTGTTAATACCTGCTTAAAGTGTTTCTTAAAAGCCTTTATTAAACAGTAGTCGGCGATATCGCTAACTAGTGGGTTTTCTTCGCTGATCCTCTCTAGGGCTAAGATGCGCTTATTAACAGCAACTATCAAAATTCGATTGTTAAAAATATCAATGCGCAATGTAGAAGCCCCAGTGGAGAATAAGTTGACATTGATATTATTGTAATCACGCGACAAGGCTTGTTTTAACTCACCTAGATTTTCATAACGGATAGTATTCATAACTTGTACAAGCAATGTTCGCAGTGAATCGTTCAAGCTTTAAGTGTATAGAGTATACGATCTTGTTTATTTTTTTATTTAGTATTAACACCTAGAACTTGCTTTTCATACCTCTAGTTTTCGAAAAAGCAAAACAAGTATTCCAAGTATACCTAACACAATAAACATTGGTCCCACCGCAGACCAACCGAAAGCATCTGTACTCAAGCCCGTTATCAATGGCCCTAGCACTTGCCCCAAGTTACTTCCTTGCATGTAAAGCCCCAAAGTCATAGGGATGGCCATTGCGATAGGCGATACAATTGGAGCAGATGAAAGCACAGCTGTAGGCAACATACCGCCAGCACCAGCAAAAAACAAAGCGGCAAGAGCTATCCAAAATGGATTTTCACCTAGAGTAAAAATAAACCATCCCATGAGCGCCATAGCAAAAAAAGAAACCATACAAATTCGGCGCCGAGGCATGCCTCGACTAAGTAAAGCACCGGAAAATAAATTGCCAATAATGTTTGCGATGGCCGCAAAACCCGTCACAATGCCTGCAAGTATGTGTTCTTGCTGTAGCGACTCAACCATTAGAAGTGGAAAGAAGTTATAAAAAGCAAAATATAGAAGATTATAGAATGAAAAAATTAAAGTTATCTGGACAGCTGCGGGTACAGAAAGTACTGCCCTTAGCAATAAACCCAAACGCCTGAAAGTTATGACAGAAGATCGTAAGTAAGAGGACGGCACATAACAATAGACTAATAACAGAGCCACAGCCGCAGTTAAACCATTTACCAGCCAGATGGTTTGCCAACTAGAAAACAAAGGGCCAAAGAACATCATGATTGCAATTCCAGCAGGCATAAAACAGCTCCAAAAGGACATTGCCACATCTTTATGAACGTCCTGAACCTGAGCTTGAACCAAGGTTGGAGCGGAGACAGTTACCAGAATAAAACCTAAGCCTTCAACCACTCGCAGGCCATATAGCATCCATAACAACGAAGACAAAGGAGCTGCAAAAGAACACAAACTAAGAATTAACATCCCTATGACTACAGACCGTTTTAAACCTAGCCGTAAAGCAATACTTGCGATTGGTATACCACCCAACATGCCGAGCAGTGAAAAAACCCCTCCCAAACCCCCGATAGTGCTATGGCCCAAAGACAAATCAGAAATTAAGAATGGCGCAGCGATCGATACCTTAACAACTTGAAGAGCGGATACCACACCGCAAAGAACACAGACCATAACAGCCAGCCAGTTACTTTTTTGCTGCTTCTCAGCATCTGAAAACTTGTTTTTTCCCGCACTGGGGGCTGCAACTAATCTAGATTGAGTCACCATCGATGAAACCTTGTGTTTTTACTTGGGTTCTATGATAAGATTTTCTCACACCCTAGAAATTGTATACCGTTTTTTTATTTATATTAAAACAGCACCATGCCTCAAACTCAGCAACCCCTTCCACAAGGACGTTATCGCACAGCAAGCAGAATTGGCCAAATAATTTTCACTGCTGGTATGACCCCAAGGAAAGAAGGCCAACTAATAAAAACCGGTCCAGTTGATAGTTCTACTGACCTACATCAGTATTCGAAAGCAGCCCGATTAGCAGCAGCAAATGCCCTCGTTGCAGCGCAAAGCCAACTCAAACCCAATGAAAGCATACTAAAAATAGCCTCGATGACGGTCTTTATTGCGGCCCACCCGAGTTTCACCCATCATTCTAAAATTGCTGATTTTTCCTCAGATTATTTGATTGAAATGCTTGGCGATAATGCAATTTGCAGCAGAGCTGCGGTGGGAGTTAACTCACTACCTGGTAATGCCCCGATAGAAATTACACTAATTGCAGAAGCTGGCTAAAAATTTAGGCCTCTTTTATTTTTTTGCTTTGTTGTATAGTTTTCCTTTTAGCGTTTCAAGTGCCCGAATGGTGGAATTGGTAGGCGCTGTAGAAGACCTCCGCGCACAAACAGACGGCATTGAATGCCGCAAAGATGCCGGGGTATTAGATGAAATCCCCAGCGCCTATAAAGATATTGATGAGGTCATGGAAAACCAAAAAGATTTAGTTGAGGTACTGCATACCCTGCGGCAAATCGTCAACGTTAAGGGCAATTAACCTTGATTCTCAAACTGCTTCAGCCCATGAAGCTTTGGCCAACCTCGAGGCCTGCCTTCATGGCTGGACTTTGCCAAAAAGATTATTTATAGTAACTAGTTAAGGCAAAAAGTAATAAACGCACAAGCTAAACGCATGCGGCTGTCTCGTCGTTTTGCTGCCTTGACCTTCTCTATTTCCGGCAGGCCTGTTGTTTCCAACACTTCTTTTCTGGCCTGCTGATACAACACTGTTTTAGCTATCGTATTTGGTCGGTAAACTTTCGACCGTTTGGCACCAGAGGCACTTACGGCAAACTGCCCGAGCGCTTATAGCCTGGCTGCAGATTGCCTGCCTGCGTGTTGTCGATGGCTCAAAGTCTGCCGTACCAGTCTTATGAACCATTGATTATGGAGGTCATATGAAACCTATCAATATTGCCATTGTTGGTTTAGGTAACTGTGCCAGTTCCCTCATTCAGGGCCTTCATTACTATCGAGACAAGGCCCCTGAAGAGGTCATTGGCCTCATGCACTGGGATATTGCTGGCTACACCCCCAGCGATATCCGGGTCAGTGCGGCCTTTGACATCGATGCCCGCAAAGTTGGCAAGGATGTCCATGAAGCCATTTTTGCCGAGCCAAACTGCACCACTGTATTCCAGGCGGAACTACCGCCCAGTGGAGTAAAGGTACAAATGGGTCCCATCATGGACGGGTATGCCGACCATATGGCTGAGCACCCACAGCATCTCAGCTTTCAGCCGGCCTCGATAACGCCTTTGAGCAAAGAGGAAATCATTCAAGAGCTGCGCGATAGCGCAACGGATGTCATGCTCAATTACTTACCCGTCGGCTCCGAACAAGCCAGCCGCTTTTATGCCGAGTGCGCCCTTGAGGCCGGAGTCGCATTTGTCAACTGTATCCCCGTCTTTATTGCCAGCGACCCCGAATGGGCGGCCAAGTTCACCGCGCGCAATCTTCCTATCATTGGTGATGATATCAAGGCCCAATTGGGGGCAACCATTACCCATCGCGTGCTGACCGATTTATTTGCCCGCCGCGGGGTTAAACTCGAGCGCACTTATCAGCTCAACACCGGTGGTAACACGGACTTCATGAATATGCTCAACCACCACCGCCTCGAGTCCAAAAAGCAATCCAAAACCGAGGCAGTACAGGCCGTCACCGCCAAACGCCTTGATGACGAGCAGATTCATGTCGGCCCCTCTGACTACATCCCTTGGCAAAAGGACAACAAAGTCTGTTTCCTGCGCATGGAGGGCAAGCTCTTTGGTGATGTCCCCATGGATCTGGAGCTACGCCTTTCGGTAGAAGACGCACCCAACTCAGCTGGGGTCGCCATCGACATGATTCGCTGTGCCAAGCTCGCTCTGGATCAAGGTAAAGGTGGCGTTATCAAGGGCGCTTCAGCTTATTTCTGCAAGCATCCCCCCGGCAAATGACCGATGATGAGGCCTTTCACGAGGTAGAGCGCTTTATTGAAACTGCCAAAGAAAACCTCGTCGTCGCCTAACCTGCTTCTTCGGGCAGGATCCCCTGCCCGGTGCTTTCCCTTCCTGTCCTGCATGACAAGGAGTCGCTATGCAAATTGTGATTCTGGCGGCCGGCCGGGGGAGCCGCTTGGCACAACTGGGCCCGGCCAAGCCGCTTGTTCCTGTACTTGGCCTACCCCTGTTAGAGCATAACCTGCGCCAATGTCTACGCTTGGAGCCGCGAGAAATACTGATAGTTGTTGGCCACGCTGCTGAAGCTATCAAAAACTGGCTTAGGCTCTGGCAACAACAAAACCGCCTTCGGGCTGACATACGCTGCCTCTTCAATCCCGACTGGGAGCGCTATGACAATGGTCACTCCCTGTCCTGTGCCGCACCACATATCAATGGCCCCTTCTTACTGCTGATGGCCGACCATCTGTACAGCCAAGAGCTACTGAACACTTTGTGCGCCCAAACACCTCCCGCACAAGGGGCTTGTCTGGCAGTTGATACTCGTTTGCACCGCGCAGAAATTGACCCGACAGACGCTACCAAAGTAGCCCTGGGCCCTCGGCATTTGGTGCGCAGCCTGGGCAAAGAACTAACCCACTACCAGGGCATTGATTGCGGTGCCTTTTATTGCCAACCCGAAGTCGCCGAATTCAGTCTGCGTCTTGACCCTGAAGACAGCAGCAGGCTTAGCCAAATCATGCAGCAATTAGCCGATCAGCAGCGCCTGCAAGCGGTATTGCATCGCCATTATTGGCAAGACATTGACACCCCTGCAGACCGCACCCGAGCCGAACGGGCCTTGCTGCGCCATGCCAGCCAGAAAAACAGCGACGGACCCATTGCGCGCTGGTTAAATCGCCCGGTGTCACAACTGCTGAGCCGCTACTTTATTCGTTGGCGCTGGAGTCCAAACAGTATTTCTTTGCTGGCATTTATCATTGCCCTGCTGGGCGCCCTGTGCCTGGCGCAACCCCAGTACCACTGGTTGGCTACAGGCGGCATTCTGGTCCAACTGGCCTCAATTGTGGATGGCTCGGATGGAGAAGTCGCCCGGGTGCAGCACCGCAGCTCGGCCTACGGCGGCTGGTTTGATGCCCTGCTCGATCGCTACGCCGATATTGCCGTACTCTCGGCCCTGACCTGGCATGTGATAAATCACCACGATCCCATCTGGATGTGGCTAGGAATAAGCGCCATCGCAGGCAGCTTTGTCTCGAGCTACAGCGCTCACAAAGCCGATCAGCGCCTCGGTTTTAAACCCCTGCGCATTGGTCGCGACCTGCGCTGCCTTATCATTGCTCTTAGCGCCCTGTGCGCCCAACCCCTGTGGGGCCTGGGCCTGATTAGCTTGATAATGAATCTCACCGTTCTTTATCGGATGTACCTGCTCTATCCCGGCAAGCACACGGCAAACACCCCATGACAAAATTGGCAAATGCGGCCTTAAATCCTCGTGGCCAGCCCCACGCTCGCCCCTCAAGAAAGAGGACTACGACCCTGTCAGGAGAACAACAAAACAAGAGGAAAAACCTCTTTTCTTTTTTTTGGTTATGCCGTATAATAATTTCCTTTAAGCGTTAGCCCGAGTGGTGGAATTGGTAGACGCGTCGGACTCAAAATCCGATCCCGCAAGGGGTGCCGGTTCGATTCCGGCCTCGGGCACCACCCTTTCTTTTAGCGAAAAATCGCGCACGCCTTCTCTAGGCAATCCCGCTTATTCATCACGCCAGCGGGCTTTTATTTCCATAAACTCAGGTAAACACTGCGCCAAGACCGCAACCACCTCGGGGTCAAAGTGCTGGCCGCTTTGCGCGTAGATGTAGTCCACTGCCTTTTCAATGGGCCAAGCTTCCTTATAAGGACGGACGCTGGTCAAGGCATCAAAAACATCCGCCAAGGTGACAATGCGTACCTCATGGGGGATCTCTGTGCCCGCTAGCCCATCTGGGTAGCCTGTACCATCCCATTTTTCATGATGACTGCGTGCGATGCGTGCAGCCAACTGGAGCAGTCGTGAGGGCTGCTTTCCTAAAATACGCTCACCGATGAGGGTGTGGTTGCGCATGATGGCCCACTCTTCCTCGTTGAGCTTTCCTGGTTTGAGCAGCACCGCATCTGGGATGCCTATTTTGCCCACATCATGCATGGGTGCCGCATGGAATAGCAAATCTGCCGCCGCATCATCATAGCCCAAGGCCTTGGCGAGGACACGACAATAATGACTCATGCGTAAAATATGCATGCCGGTTTCGTTGTCTTTGTACTCAGCGGCAACGCCCAAGCTCTGGATGATACTCAGGCGGGATTCGATGACCTCTTCGGTACGTACCAGTGATAAATGCGTGCGCACCCTTGCTCGGACAATAGGCGGGCTAAAGGGCTTATTAACATAGTCCACCGCTCCTATTTCTAACCCACGCTGTTCATTGGCGTAATCATTGAGTGCGGTGACAAAAATCACCGGTATACGGCGCGTCGATGCATCATTTTTTAGACGGGTGCAGACCTCGTATCCATCTAATTCGGGCATCATCACGTCGAGCAAAATCAGGTCTGGTTGCTTTTCAGCTGCCAATTTCAGTGCTGTCTTACCCTCCTTGGCAAAAAGCAGGTGATACTCATCCTGCAACGTATGACGCAGTACATGTAGGTTGGTGGGCTCATCATCAACCAACAACAAAGTTGGGCGTGTATCCAGATTAATCATTATTTAATTTGGTCCTGCTTTAGGTGGGAGTTTGCCACTGTTTGAGCAATGCACCTGCCCGCTCAAAGTCAAAGGCATCGATGGCTAAACGCAAGGCTTGTGCCTGGGATGCATTCAGCTGAGCACAAACCTGCCTTATCAGGGCATCATCGTATTCATTTTTTTCCAGAGATGCTTGCAGCTGTTGGTAAAGTGATGCATCCCATTGCGCCCGTGGCGCACTCGCCGGTGTTTTCGGCGCATGACTGCTCGCCTCGCTAATCGCCAAGCGCACCTGATCCAGGGTCTCACTTAATTCATCCCAACGAGAAAATACCTTTTCTATCTGTTGGCGCTGCAGTAATTCCTCAAACTCTGCACACAGGCGCGTCAGTATGGGTAAATATAAATTTGCCGCCACGCCACGCAAACTATGGATATGTAGCTGCAACGCTTCGAAATCATAGCCACGCGCTTGTTGCACACTGAGGGGCTGTGCAAGGGGCTGCTGTAAAAAACGTTGTAACTCAGCCTCTAGTACCGCCCGGCTGCCGAGGTGCTGCGCCCCGCGCTCCCAATCGATATGGTTTTGTACGGGTACCCTCTGTATTGTCGTCCGCGAAACCTCGGGCTGCAATGAAAAAATACGGCCCATTTCACCAAATAATTGCTCAATGTCGAGTGGCTTGACCGCAAAGCCATCCATCCCAGCCGCTGCCGCTCGCTGACGATCTTCGGTCATCACGCTAGCGGTCAATGCAATAATCGGCATCCTGGGCTGTTGGTGTTGGCGCTCATGTTGACGGATGATCTGGGTGGCCTGCAACCCATCCATGCCCGGCATATGCATGTCCATCAAAATCAGATCGTAGGCATCGCGATGGTACAGTTTGACCGCCTCATGACCATCTTTTGCCTCTGTGACGGTATGGCCGTGTCTTTCTAGGATTAATCTCAGTAAGCGCAGATTTTGCTCAACATCGTCAACAATCAATATGCGTTTGGGGGAGAGGGTGGGTGTGAATGCAGGCTGTGGAGGTGTTTTTTTCTGCCCTATACGCAACGGTAGAAACACCGAAAAGCGTGTGCCTTGGTCGACCTCACTGACCACCTCCATACGCCCGCCCATGGCCTCGGTCAATTGTCGTGCAATGGTCGTGCCCAGCCCCGTCCCGCCAAAGCGACGATTAATAGAGGCATCCGCCTGAGAAAAGGGCTCAAAAATTGTTTCTAGCTGCTGGGGGGTCATTCCTATCCCAGTATCTACAATTTCTACGCACACCTCTTGGCCATCATAAGAAAAGTCCACATACACACCGCCATTTTCTGTGAACTTAATGGCATTACCAACCAAATTATTTAATACCTGCATCACGCGCCCCCCATCGCCTACAAAATACTCGGGCATCGTTGGCAAATAGCGCACCTGAAAATCCAATTGCGCCTTTTTAGCGGATAATCCCATGGATGATTCTAATTGGGCGGCGATGGCTTTTAAGGAAAAATCAGTAATCTCTAACTCAACCTTGCCTTCTTCTATTTTGGTGGTATCCAAAATGTCATTAATCAAGCGTAATAATGAGCGCGAGGAATGCGTCACATTATTCAAATAAGAACGCTGGGTTTCACTCAAATCCGTTTGCTGCAGTAATTCACTAAAGCCGACGATGGCATTAATAGGCGTACGAATTTCATGGCTCATATTGGCCAAAAAACGGCTCTTGACCAAGGCGGCCTGCTCTGCGCGCGTGGCGGTCTCACGCAATGAGGCCTCTAATGCACGGCGCTCGCTGATATCTGTGATCAGCCCCACAAAAAGCTGTTCTTCACCGGGATAGCGATCAACCTTTCCTACCGCCAATCGGATGGGAATACAACGACCATTTTTATGTTGAGCTACAACCTCACGGCCAGCGCCGATGATTTTAGCCTGTTGGGTACGGCGGTAATTTTCCAAATACCCGTCATGCTCAGATCGATAAGGCTCGGGCATTAGGATTTTGACATTTTGGCCTATGAGTTCGCTGGCGGTATACCCTAAAAAGCCCTGTACTGCGCGGTTAAAATCACGAATAATACCGTGCTCATTAATCACCACAATAGGATCAACGGTGGTTTCCAATAGCGCTTGTAATCGGAATTTATTGCGCTGCATCTTGCCATATAATTCATGCGAGCGTACCCACCCATTCAACGCCACCACCATCACTCCAATGGTGAGCACAATTGAAGACAGACCAATGGCAATAATACTGGTATGCACCCAAATGCCTTGGGCGGATTCCGTCGTGTGCGTACCATGAAAGCGCACAGCGAGCATGGCGGTATAGTGCATCCCGCTCACCGCGCATCCCATCACCACACCACTAATAATAAAGCGCCAAATAGGATGCCACTGAAATTGCTCTAAACCAAAACGTATCCACAACGCGAGCAATGCGAGCCCAACTGCAAGCACCAAAGAGGTCACAAACAAAATAGGCTCATGGTACATTTTTAGGGGCACTATCATGGCCATCATGCCAATATAATGCATCAGCCCGATGCCCACCCCCACACACAGAGCACTCACAATGTATTGGACTACGGTAGGGTGCCGGCGCTGAGATAAAATACGTAGGGCAATCCCCGACGCCACACAAGCGGGCAATATGGAAAAGACGGTGAGCCCCAAGTCATAGGTCACCGGCACGGGCAGCACAAAAGCCATCATGGCAATAAAGTGCATCACCCACACCCCCATCCCTAATGCCACGGCACCCAAGGTCAGAGCAATACGTTTATATTTTTGGTTAGCCGTCACCCGCGCCATCTGGGCGGTCTGCAGGGCCATCATGGACATGAGAATGGGCACCAGCACGGACAAAGCCACCATGCCCATATGGTGATAACCCTCAACCAGGGGCAACCCGGAATCAGGAGGGAGGAAAAAGTGTGCAAGATGGTTCATGAGTATTCAAAAACAAGGCGCTCCCTGCGGGGCGCAAATCACCACCTACCAATAGGCATGCAGTGTCCACAGCAATACGCTACAGATGAGCAGGGTTAAAGGAGCAGTAAAAATATGCAGCAAAGGGCTGCAAATAGTACCCGCTGCATAATAAGCCATCATTTAAAAATAAAAAAGCATTTTTTAACATTTATTGGTAATGCTTAATATAACTACTTCACGGGTACGCCGCGAGCTTACTCAGTCACCTCTATGGTTTGCTTGGCCGGTGGCACCGTGACGCACAATCCAATGCAGACCGCCATCAATGACGGGCCCACCTTGCATATCTGTAGCCACTAAAGTGGCCTCTGCGCTTTTGGCTGTGGGTGCGGTGGCTGGAGCTTGGGTATTTGTATCATTTGCGTACACAGCCGAGGTGAATAGAGTCGCTACCAGCGCCACGTCAACCTCGTTCCCCCTTTCTTCGTCTCCTTTCCTCGCCGCCCCTTTATTCGTCTCCTTTATTCGCCCCCATTATGGCTCAGTAAAGACTCTATTTTTATTCTTTGCATCGGTCGCACTGATAGATGCACAGTATCTGCCTACTTTTGTTATCCTTGGCAAGGTTTGATGATTTTTAAATGGCAGGTCACCCGATGAGTGCCTACGCGGCTGAGTTTTTTTCTTTGGCGATTATTCACTTTTTAGCAGTAGTTGCCCCCGGACCTGATTTTGCGGTGACCGTACAACAAAGTTTGGCCCATGGCCGTCGTGCCGGTATCTTAACGGCTCTGGGGATTGGGGCTGGCATTTCAGTCCATGTGCTTTATACCCTGCTAGGCTTTAGCGCCCTGATGCACAGCACGCCTTGGCTGATGCGTTTGGCTGAGTTGGTGGGCAGTATCTACCTACTGTATCTGGGCAGCCATTTCATACGTCATGCGCTGCGCACCGCTCGCCAGCCAGCGGCGGCTGCGGCAGCAGCGGCACCCTCTGCGGAATCTAGCTCGGCGGCAGCTGCCACCCACCGTACAGCGCCAGTACAATCTGTCCGCCGAGCATTTTGGCTGGGTTTTTTGACCAATGCCACTAACCCAAAAGCAACCCTTTTCTTTTTGGCGGTGTTTACTACCGTCGTCAGCGCACACACCCCTTTATATTTACAGGCGGGCTATGGGCTGTGGATGTGCCTGGTCAACGCATTGTGGTTTGTGATCGTGAGTTTAATTTTTACGCAGCAACAAATCCGAGCTCAATTTTTACGCGTCGGCCATATTGTTGAGGGGTTGATTGGAGCGCTGTTACTGGTATTTGCCCTGCGTCTGCTGTGGGCCCTGAGTCAAGGACTGCTCGCATAGCTTGGCAACGCGCCCCATCGACGGCCAAAGAATCTCACCCTATTCCTCAAATTCGCTGGCATGCAAAAACTGTGTGTGCGTTGGGGCTCGCTTGGTGCGGGTCCATTCATCGAGCATGTCTTGTTTGAGTTCATCCGTAATACGCGCCATCTTTGCGGCGGCGTCTGGATCGTCATAGGTCAGCTCTAAACGATGGCCATTGGGATCAAAAAAGTATATGGAATGAAACAACCCATGGTCCGTGATGCCTACGACATCAATGCCATTGGCCTCTAGGTGGGCTTTGGCGGCGAGCAAAGCCTCTTTGTCTTTGACCTTGAGTGCGATATGTTGCACCCAAGTGGGGGTATTTTCATCGCGTCCCATCTCTGGTTGGGTGGGCAGCTCGAAAAATGCCAACACATTACCCCCTCCGGCATCTAGAAACACGTGCATATAGGGATCAGGCGCTTTGGTAGAGGGGACCTGGTTCTCGGCAAAAGCGAGGATAAACCCCATATTTAGGTGCTTTTGATACCACTCAACCGTTTCTTTGGCGTCTTTGCAGCGATAGGCGACGTGATGGATCTTTTCTATCTCGAAACTCATGACAACCTCCTCCTATGTAAGGATCTATTTTTTTGTTTTAAGTGCTAAATTGAATGCTCTCTATGTTTCATCATAGCGCTGCCAGGGTAGGGAAATCCAGAGCCGCCTGGACCGTGCCGCGCACCTCACCAAAGCCGACCCGAATGCCCTCTTTTTCACAAAATCCGCGCATGACGATGGTATCGCCATCATTGATGAAGTAGCGCGTTTCCCCACCTGATAAATGCACCGCTTGGCTCATGTTCCAGTTTAGCTCGAGCAATGAACCACGGGACAGTGGGGTGGGCCCAGAGATGGTGCCAGTCCCCATCAAATCGCCGACCTGTAAATTACATCCGCTGACCGTATGATGGGCCAGTTGCTGGGCCATGCTCCAGTACAAATACTTAAAATTACTCTCACACACTACGGTTTCCTGACCCTCTACCACAAAAGCTGCCTGTAGCTGGATATCATAGGTATGGCGCTGTGGCTCTTGTAAATAGGCCAAAGGCTTTGGTTCTTGAGTGACTGCTGGACATTGAAAGGGGGCCAATGCAGCCATCGGTACAATCCAAGGCGAAATTGAGGTGCCAAAGCTTTTACCGTTAAAAGGGCCCAAAGGAACGTACTCCCACTGCTGTAGGTCACGGGCCGACCAATCATTGAGCAAGACCATGCCAAACACATAATCAGCGGCAATTTCCACGGGCACAGGCTCTGATAACGAGGTTTTTCTACCGACAATAAACCCCATTTCCAATTCAAAATCTAGTTTCTGGCTGGGTCCAAATACTGGCCGCGTCGCCCCGGTGGGCATGATCTGGCCGCTGGGACGCACGATATCCGTACCACTGATCACCACTGAACTTGCACGTCCGTTATAGGCCACGGGCAGCTCAGACCAATTGGGCATCAACGCATTATCCGCCCCACGAAACATGCAGCCCACGTTAAAAGCATGCTCTTTAGAGGAATAAAAATCGGTGTAGCCCCTAATCTCTACGGGCAAATGCATCTGTGCCTGGTTTTGGGGCACTAAAACTTGGGCGCGCAGTGCGGCATCCTCGCGTAGACGCGGATTTTCCGCAATCAGTAAATTTTGAACCGCTGCTCGGACGGCTTGCCAATGTATGGGCCCTTGGGCAATGAACTCATTCAACGTACTTTGATTGAACACCGGGGTATCTTTAATGGGCAATAGCCCCACCTGCTCGAGCACGCTGAGGTCCACAATATACTCACCAATGGCAACGCCCGCCCGCGGCGCTGTGTCTGGGGTACTAAAGATTCCATAAGGCAAATTATGGATGCTGAAATCACTGCCTGACGGCACCTCAATAAAACTTTCTAGTTGTGGCATCCCCTCCTCCTTTTTTGTTTTCAGTTGTACTGTGACGATCTTTTATAGTGCTCTCAATATTAAAAGCGGCCCTGCCACAACACAACAATTTTAATCGCTCCCCCTCATTAACGACTCTTTAACTCGCCTTTGACAATTATCAAACTAAGGGTTTCTACCAACTGATATATTGACTTTGAAACTCACGAATTACTTTCCTTTTTAAAATTTTATATCTCAACTAGGGGCGAGGTGGTATATGTCGCATGCAGAGCAACAAAGGCAAGCAGGGTCAGCCTGGAAATTTTTGCTGATCTCATTTGCGGTGTGCTATTTGGCCGTGCTGCTCTTAGCTCCTGCGGCGTGGGCACAATCCAAAAGCAGGGTCGTCTTGGCCCCGCCCCCCGATCAGCATTTGACGCTGGCTTCTTTTTTAGAGGATTTACAGCCCGATGAGCTGGTCCCTGGGGCCGATCGTTTTGGTGAGGTCACCACCGAGGCACCGGTGGTTGCCCCTGTCTATGCAGGCGATGAACTGCGGGGCTATGCCTTTTTAAACTCTCAGTACGTCAATGCGGATGGCTACTCGAGTAAGCCCATTCACATCGTCGTGGGTATTGATTTAGAAGGCACCATCACGGGTCTGGATCTGGTTTTTCATAGTGAGCCCATTGTGCTGATCGGCATCTCTGAACAGCGCGTCATTGACTATATGGATCCTTTTATCGGCTATAACCCGGTGAAATCCATGATGGCAGGTGAGGGCTTACCCGATACGGATATTGTCAGTAGCGCCACCGTGACGGTATTGGTGATGGGCGAAAGCGTGGTGCGATCCACTGCCCGTGTGGTTCAAGCATTGGAGCTGATCGATACCGGATCACGTGGCGGTGAAGAGCGCATCATGGATCCAGAGGCCGGTGACATCGAGTCCTGGCAAGCGCTATTGGATAGTGGCGCTGTCGCTAATCGCGTGCTGACGGTGGGTGAGGTCAATGAGGCTTTTGAGGAAACCGGCAACGAGGCCGCCATCAAACGCCCCGAACCCGGCGAACCCGATGATGTGTTTATTGAACTCTGGACCGCTTTGGTGTCTCAGCCCAGTATCGGCCGCAGCCTACTTGGTGACGCCGAATACGAGGCCATCGCCAAGGCTCTTAAACCCGATCAGCAGGCCATTTTAGTGGCTGGCCGCGGCCCCTACTCCTTTAAGGGGTCCGGCTATGTGCGCGGCGGCATTTTTGACCGCATCGAGCTGATACAGGGGGTAGAGACTGTCCGTTTTCGTGATTTTCAACATCATCGCATTGGGGATATTGAGGCCGATGGGGCCCCTCATATCCAAGAAATCAGTGTCTTTGTCCTCGATGAAGAGACCGATTTCGATCCCGCCGATCCATGGACATTGCAGTTATTAGTGCAGCGTTCGGTCAGTGCGCTAGACAAAACTTTTCTGCCCTTTGCCCTCAATTATGAATTGCCTGATGCCTACACCGAGGTCATCAGCCGTCCCCAAACAGACGGTGATGGCGCTGATGCGGCGACAGCCACACAGGCTGATTCAGAGGATGCCCTGACGTCTACTGCATCCAGCAGCGTTGAGGCCACCATCCAAAACTCGCTGAGTAGTGAATTTGAGTTTTCTGACTTGGGCAAAATGGAGGGCTCGCCCCTGTGGGTACGCATCTGGAAGAGTAAGACCGCTGCCATTGCTGGGCTGGGCTTGATGCTGATTGCCTTGACCGGGATCTTCTTTTTCCAAGATCGCATTGTGAAATACGAGCGCACCTACGACCGCATACGGACGGTATACCTGACCATTACCCTCATTTGGTTGGGCTGGATAATGACGGCTCAACCCTCGGTGGTCAACGTATTGACCTTTACCACTGCCTTGCGTGAAGGCTTTTCGTGGGAGGCTTTCCTCATTGACCCATTGATCTTCATGCTGTGGTGCGCCATTGCCATTGCGCTGATTTTCTGGGGTCGAGGGGCATTTTGTGGCTGGCTCTGTCCTTTTGGGGCCCTGCAAGAGCTGACCAACAAAATTGCCAAAGCCCTCAAAATCCCCCAAATCAAAGTGCCTTGGGGACTGCACGAGCGTCTGTGGGCCATTAAATACATTATCTTTTTAGCTCTTTTTGCTGTCTCACTGGGCTCACTGGCATTAGCCGAGGTCTTTGCCGAGGTCGAGCCATTCAAAACAGCGATTGTCCTGCGCTTCATGCGTGAGTGGTGGTTTGTGTTATTTGCCGTGCTGTTGGTGGCTGCCAGCCTCTTTATTGAGCGCTTTTTCTGCCGCTACCTATGCCCGCTGGGCGCAGCGCTGGCCATCCCCGCAAGATTGCGCATGTTTGATTGGTTGAAACGCTATCGCGAATGTGGCAACCCCTGCATGCACTGTTTCAACGAGTGCCCCGTCGAGGCCATTCACCCCGAAGGGCACATTAACCCCAATGAGTGCATTTCCTGCTTGCACTGCCAGGTGCTCTATCATCACGACCGCAAATGCCCCGTGATGATCAAGAAACGCATTCATAAAGAGAAAAGGGCGGCAGCCGCCAAAAAAATGCCGACGGTTAGACCTCGCGAGGTCCCCAACCGCACGGCGAAACCTACCCCCTTGAATTAAACATACATCCTTTAACTGTAATTAAGGAGTTTATGATGAAAAAAGAAAAGACAACCCAAGATTTACAGGCCCCCGGTCGCCGCGCCTTATTAGGCGGGGCGGCGGCAGGTGCGGCCGGTTTGACGGTGGGCGGGGTGCTGGGCGCTCGCACAGGCGTTGGTATCCCCGCAGCGCATGCTCAATCTAAAAACGAGGCCAGCTCTGCTGAGGTCCCACCCGGTGATTTAGATGAGTACTATGTGTTTTTCTCCGGCGGTCAAAGCGGTGAACTGCGCATCGTCGGCCTGCCCTCTATGCGCGAGCTCATGCGTATCCCTGTGTTTAACTACTGCGGTGCGACTGGCTGGGGACAAACCAACGAAAGTCTGAAAATCCTGACCGAAGGGCTCACCCCAGAAAGCAAAAAGTATCTGGAATCCATTGGCGAAAAAACCTACGTCAACGGTGACCTGCACCACCCGCATATGTCCTTTACGGATGGCACCTATGACGGCCGTTATCTGTACATGAACGACAAGGCCAATACCCGTGTGGCACGTATCCGCTGCGATGTCATGAAGCCCGATAAAATCATTGAGCTCCCCAACCAGCACACTGTGCACGGCCTACGCGTACAAAAATACCCCAAGACCGGGTACGTATTTTGTAACGGTGAAAACCGTGTCCCCATCCCCAACGATGGCACCACAGCCCACGATATCGATTCTTATCGCTGTATCTTTACTGCGGTTGATGGCGAAACCATGGAGGTGGCTTGGCAGGTAATGGTGGATGGTAACTTGGATAACGTCGATGCCGACTACCAAGGTAAGTATGCCTTTGCCACCTGCTATAACTCAGCCGAGGGCGTCACCCTGGCTGAAATGACCTCTACCGAGCAAGACTGGATTGTGATTTTCAATCTAAAACGCATCGAAGAGGCGGTCAAAAACGGTGAATTTGAAACCATGGGCGGTGTTCCTGTCATTGATGGACGCGGTGATAACCCCTACACCCGTTATGTACCCGTACCCAACAGCCCGCACGGTATTAACACGGCTCCGGATGGCATTCACGTGGTGGCCAACGGCAAGCTCTCACCCACCGTCACGGTCTTTGATGTCCGTCGTTTTGATGATCTCTTTGATGACAAAATTGAGCCCCGCGATACCGTGGTAGCAGAGCCTGAATTGGGTCTTGGCCCCTTGCATACGGCTTATGATGGCCGCGGCAATGCCTACACCACCCTCTTTATTGACAGTCAGATCGTCAAGTGGGATATCCAAAAAGCCATTGATGCCTTTAATGGCAAGGATGTGGATCCCATCATCCAAAAATTGGATGTCCAGTATCAGCCAGGGCATAACCACACCTCCATGGGTCAAACCAAGGACGCTGATGGCAAGTGGTTAATTTCATTAAATAAATTCTCCAAGGACCGCTTCCTCAACGTGGGCCCCCTCAAGCCTGAGTGTGACCAGCTCATTGACATCTCTGGGGACACCATGCGCTTGGTCAAAGACTCTTCGACCTTTGCTGAGCCCCACGATGCGACGATTATTCATCGTTCTGTCGTCAAACCTGTCAACGTCTGGGATCGCAACGACCCCATGTGGGAAGATGCACGCAAACAAGCCGAGGCAGATGGCGTCAATTTGGACAATGCCTCGACCGTCATACGGGATGGCAACAAGGTCCGCGTCTACATGTTTACGGTCGCACCTACCTTTAGCATGACGGACTTTACCGTACAAGAAGGCGATGAAGTCACCGTCTATGTCACCAACCGCGACACAGTTGAGGACCTCACCCACGGCTTTACCATCGTTAACTATGGGGTTGCCATGGAGGTCTCACCACAACAGACCTCGTCGGTGACCTTTGTGGCGGATCGCCCTGGGGTGTACTGGTACTACTGTCAGTGGTTCTGCCATGCATTGCACATGGAGATGAAAGGCCGCATGATTGTCGAGCCTAAGTCCGCCTAAGTGCTTTGCGATTCGGGTCTGGCCCTGATGGTCGGGGCCAGCCCTTTCCCTCTCATCACACCAAGGAGCTCTAATGATACGTGGTATTTGGACCAGCAAGATGTTCGCCACAGCGCTACTGACCGGCAGCAGTTTATTGGCCATAGTCGCCCCTGCCAGCTGGGCCGAAACCATTCAGCTGCCCGCACAGGCAGACATTCAAAAAGCAATCGATCACGCACAACCAGGGGATGTGCTGCAATTGTCTGTGGGCATTTACCAAGGACCTATTGTTATCGATAAACCCCTGAGTTTAATTGGCCCTGAGGTCGATGCCAGTGATCTAGAGGCGCATCGTGCGCAGCATAAAAGCTATAGCGCTGAAAACATCATGGATTACGAAAGTCCCTTGCTCAGCGAGGACTTTGAATTTATAGAAAAAGAGGATTTAGGGACCACAGGCGCCCTTATCCAAGGGGATGGCAAAGGCAGTGTGATTACCGTGACTGCCGATGACGTGCTCATCGAGGGCATAGAGATCACCGGTTCAGGGACAATGCTGCCCGAGATGGACTCCGCCATTTTAGTCCGCCGCACAGCCCACCGCGCCACCCTGCTCAATAACCATATCCAGGGCAATTTATTCGGTGTCTACCTGCACGGCGCTAATGACGCGCTGGTCAAAGGTAATACCATCATCGGTCGTCAAGACATGCGCTTATCCGAGGCGGGTAATGGCGTGACGATTTGGAATTCCCCAGGTGCCATCATTTTGGACAATACCATCCAACATGGCCGTGATGGCATCTTTGTCAAAACCAGCAATGACAATATTTTTGCCCACAACCGGTTTACGGGATTGCGCTACGCCATCCACTATATGTACACCCAATTTAGCCAGGTGATTGGCAACCACTCACGGGGCAACCACGGGGCTTGGGCCATCATGTTTTCAAACCATATTGAGGTTAAAAATAACATCTCTGACGATGACCGCGATTTGGGGCTGCTACTCAATGCGGCCAATTACTCTGCGATTACGGGCAATGTCGTACGCAATGGCGGAGAACGCTGTGTCTTTGTCTACAACGCGAATGGCAATGAACTCCAAGACAACTGGTTCGAACGCTGTCCAGTCGGCATTCACTTTACGGCCGGCTCATCAGACAACGAAATGAGCGGCAATGCCTTTGTCCACAATCAGACCCAGGTGAAATATGTGGGCACACGTTTTGTTGATTTTGCCCATGAGGGGCGCGGTAATTATTGGAGCGATAACCCTGCCTTTGATTTAGATGGGGATGGCCTTGCAGATCGCCCCTACCGACCAAATGATGTGATGGATGAGATTTTATGGACCTTGCCCGCCGCCAAGGCCCTCACTAATAGCCCTGCGGTAGCCGCCATTCGTTGGGCTCAGTCTCATTTCCCAGCTATTCACCCAGGTGGGGTCATTGACAGTGCCCCGCTGATGCATCCAGAAACGATTCCGGCGCCGTCCATCTTGCCCCCACCCACCAAGGAATGGTCGGCTCGCCGTGGCCCAATTGATTTAGGGAGTGATCATTAATGCAGTCTATCGCCCATTGGGATAATGTTACGCGCCGTTATGGCAAAATCTACGCCGCCAAGGAGGTCACGCTGAGCTTGCCCCCTGGGCAGGCCATCGCTTTGGTGGGTCATAACGGTGCTGGCAAAACCACTCTGATCAAACTCATGCTGGGGCTGATCAAACCCAGCAGCGGTCAAGTCCGTGCTTTAGGTGAAGACCCGAGTGGTCAAGCCGGTGCCGATGTCCGCCGACACCTGGGCTTTTTGTCTGAAAACGTGGCCTTTCATGGGGCCATGACCGCCACCGAGCTGATGCGTTTTTATTGCGGCTTGAAACGACAACCCACCGACCGCAATGCCGAATTACTCGATCAGGTCGGCCTGAGTCACGCCGCCAACCGTCGCATTGCGACGTACTCCAAAGGGATGCGCCAGCGCTTAGGCATTGCCCAGGCCCTCATTGGTGCCCCTCGTTTACTGCTCTTGGATGAGCCCACCAGCGGTCTGGATCCCGCCTCACGACTCGAGGTATTTGCGCTCATTGACCGCATGCGTGAGGCCGGTGTGACGGTATTGGTATCCACACACCAGCTGGCAGAAATAGAGCATCACGTCGATCGCATTGCGGTCATGCACCGGGGCCAACTCATTGCCGATGGCGTCCTCGATGATCTGCGCACCGATGCACAAGCCGAGGTGAAATTTCAGCTCCGCTTAGATCCCGGGCATTTAGATGCCATCGTCAACAGCCTACCCGCGCACGCTCATCATCATAGTAATGAGGAAAGCAGCATTGAAATTGTTTTACCTGCCCATGAAAAAATGCCGTTATTGAAATCTTTGTTGGCACATGACTATGTCCGTGACATCAAAATCCGCGACGTGGGATTGCCTGAGCTCTACGATCGACTCATTTCACGTTATCAGGAGGCCGCATGAATATCCTGCTGCTTGCCTTACAAGAAATCCGCATTGGCCTGCGTAATCGTTTGGTCATTGCCACGACACTGGTGTTAGGGGCCTTGGCGTTATCCTTGGTGCTTTTGGGCAGCGCGCCCACCGGTTCGGTCAAAGTCGATGCGCTGGCAGTCGTCGTCGTGAGCCTGGCCAGTCTAACCATTTTCCTGGTGCCTTTGATTGCTTTATTGCTTTCTTTTGACACCATTGTCGGGGAGCATGAGCGCGGCACCTTGATGCTGTTATTGTCCTACCCCATTTCTCGTTGGCAAGTCATTGTGGGCAAGGTCTTGGGCCAAACGGCCATCTTGGCCATTGCCACACTGATTGGCTATGGCTGTGCCGGCGCCGCTTTGTGGATACAGGGCGATTTTGCCGCCAGCTCTATCGATGCATTTGCCTATCTGCTCTTAACCTCCATATTGCTGGGGGCCGCGTTTATCAGCATTGGCTGTTTGGCCAGTGCGTTGGTCCGTGAGCGTGCCACAGCGGCCGGTTTAGCAGTGGGCGTGTGGTTATTTTTTGTCCTCATTTACGACACAGCAGTCTTGGGTCTGCTGGTCGCCGATCAGGGTCAAACCATTGGCCAACGGGCTCTAGATATTTTGTTATTGCTCAACCCCACCGATGCTTTTCGCCTATTTAATATGATGGCCACCGAAAGCGTCTCGGTCTATAGCGGCATGGCAGGCCCTGGTGATAGCAGCTCGCTACCGCATGGTGCCTTTCTCTTGGCACTCATTGCCTGGATTATTGTGCCCCTTATTTTGGCCATCGTTGCTTTTCGTCGGAGAGCGGTATGATAAAAAGATTTTTGCTCCTGTTCAGTTCCCTATTATTAGGATTCGCCCTCATGGCCTGCTCTGAGCAGCCCAAAGAAGTAGAAATCCCCGTCGCCATGCAGGCCCCTGATGATGCGACAGGCTACTACTGCGGCATGCTGTTACCCGAACACGAGGGCCCTAAAGGGCAGATTCACCTGGCCAGTCGTGAGCGCCCCATCTGGTTTACCTCGGTCCACGACACCATTGTGTTTACGCGACTGCCCGAAGAACCACGGGACATCACCGCAGCCTACGTCCATGATATGGGCCAGGGCAATGACTGGGACAATCCCCGCGATCTCTGGGTAGAGGCCCAAGAGGCTTGGTTTGTCATTAACAGTGAAAAACGCGGTGGGATGGGGATGCCCGAGGCCGTGCCCTTTTCTATCGCTGAGGATGCCGAAGCCTTTGCCGCCGAATTTGGCGGGGACATTGTCCGCCTGGATGATATCCCTGATGAATACTTTAGTGGTTTGAGCGAGGGGGGGGCCCACCATGGGATGGACATGCCCATGGATGAGGACGCCCACTCGATGCACTAGGACTTTATAAAACCATACTCCAGTCATTCAAGCATTTTTAGTTTTACACAGAATGAGGCCATTATGATGCAGGCTACCTCCTCTCGTCGCCGTTTTTTAACCATTGCCGCAGTCGCCGGCGCTGCTGCCTCAATACCCCGCTGGGCTTGGTCGAGTACGGCCTTAGCCAACAGTGATTGGCGGGGCACCGCCCTAGGCGCGCCTGCCTCAATGCGACTGGTCCATCCGGATCGAAGCCTGGCCCAACAGGCCATTACCGCCTGCGTCCATGAAATCAAACGCCTAGAGCATATATTTAGCCTCTACCAATCAGACTCAGAGATACGCCGCCTCAATCGCACCGGTCAACTCGTTCACCCTCCACAAGAATTAGTTGAGGTATTGGCCTTTTCCTTGCAACTCGCACGACAAAGCAAGGGACACTTTGACCCCTCTATTCAGCCTCTGTATGAACTCTATGCGGCACACTTCCGCACGCCTAGCCGCGATGCCCATGGCCCTTCTGAGCAAGCCCTACAGCAGGCATTAGACAAAGTAGATCACCGCGCCATCACCGTTGAGAGCGACCGTATCCTCTTTGAGCAACCAGAGATGGCCATTACCCTCAATGGCGTCGCCCAAGGCTACATCACCGATCGCATTGCTCATTTGCTGGCGCAGTATGGTTTTGAGGATATTTTGATTGATGTGGGCGAAATCCGTGCCCATGGCCACCGCGCCGATGGCCGTCAATGGACGGCGGCCGTCGCTGATCCACGCGCCTCACAGCCTGCCGATCAGCACCTGCTCTCAGTACAACTCGGTAAACCCAGCCCTGCGCTGGCCACCTCATCGGGTTTTGGCAGCCCTTTTCACTCGACAACAAAACCAGGCCAGCTACCGGGCTTTCACCACCTGCTCAACCCGCATACCGGGCACAGCGCTGCGCAGTACCACAGCGTTTCGGTCAGGGCCCCTAATGCCATGCTGGCCGACGGCCTATCCACCGCCCTCACCGTCATGCCAGAGGAACCCGCCCGAGCACTGCTCACACACTGGGCTCATACTCAGGCCTGGCTACTGGATGCGAAGGGCCATATGATTAAAATGGGCACCCACCGCCAAACAAAGGAGACGACGGCATAGGACCCCTGGCCTTGTTTTAAGCCCCATCTTGTTTTAAGCCTCATCTTGTTGCCAGCCCAGTTTTTCGCGCACCTGGCGAGAAAAGGCATACTGATCTCGGCCGGCTTTTTTAGCGGCATACATGGCCATATCAGCATTATGCATCAAGCTTTCCACATCACCTTCATCCAAGGGATAAATGGTGATGCCGATGCTGGCGCTGACCTGTACTACCTGCCCGGCCACAGTGATGGGGGCGCGGGCACGCGCCAAAATACGATCAGCCACCTGTTTGGCCTCATCGATATTGCGTAAATAGTTTAATATCACCACAAACTCATCGCCCCCCAAACGAGCGACCACATCATTAGATCGCACACATTCTTTGAGGCGTTGGGCAACGATGACAAGCAGATCATCGCCCGCATCATGGCCGTGCGTATCATTCACCTCTTTAAAATGGTCCAAATCTAAAAAGCAAACCCCAAACCAGTGTTTATCGCTATCCGTATTGACCACCGCCTGGCGCAAGCGCTCGAACAACAACGCACGATTGGGTAACCCTGTCAGTAAATCAAAATGAGCGCGTTTTTCTAATGTTTGTTGTTGTTTTTTCTGCTCGGTGATATCAGAAAAAACGCTGATGTAATTGGTGATGTTTTGATTGCTGTCATAGACCGCATTAACGGACATAGAAATCACGTAGTTACGCCCATCCTTGTGCCGATTCCAAAATTCGCCTTGCCACTGGCCCGTACGCTGCAAGGTCTGCACCATGGTCTTTCTGACCCGATCATTATATTGGCCCGAGCGCAACATCTTTGGATGCTGGCCCATCACATCCTGACGGCGATACCCTGTGATTTGAGTAAATGCAGGGTTGACCTCGATGATGCGCTGGTTTTCATCGCAAATCATCACCCCCTCAAGGGTGTTGTATAGCACACTGGCAGCCAAACGAGTGGTGCGTTCGGCCTCGATCTCGACCGTGATGTCCTGCTTGATGCCCACATAACCGGTGACGGTACCCTCGTCATCTACCAAGGGGCTAACAATAGAGCGCTCGTGATAAATCTCGCCATTTTTCCGTTGATTAACAAATACCCCCTGCCAAACCTTGCCCGCTTTGATGGTGTCCCACAACTCCATATACGTCTGCCGTGGCGTGAGCCCGGACTGCAATAGCCGTGGATTATTGCCGATGATTTCTTGGCTGGTATACCCCGTCACCCGATAGAACTCAGGGTTAACATACTCAATACGAGCCGCCGGCGAGGTAATCATAATGCTAGAGGGACTCTGCTCGACCACCTGGGAGAGTTTGCGGATTTCCTCTTCGTGCGCCCGTATTTGAGATAGATCGGTAAACACGGTCACGAAATTACTCAACTCGCCAGATGGACTATAAATGGCATTAATGACCAACCAGCCTGTGGTTTGCCTGCCATCTTTTCGGCCGATGGCCACCTCGCCCTCCCATTTATGATGGCGCTGCATTTCCTGCAGTACCCTGCGTCCATCGGGAAAAAAATCTGTCAGTATCTGCCCATGGCATTCTGACTGCTCAAAGCCGGTCAACTCTGTAAAGGCTGGATTGATTTTTGAAACGCGCCCATGCGCATCCAAGATGGCAACCAGATCACTGCTATGCGAAAAAACCGTGGCGGCCTGACTGCTTTCCTCAAAAAGATCCTCACTTTCACGCAATGAGCGCCGCACCCTATAAGTCAGTGTGCTGGTAACCAGCAACATAAGAAACAATATCAAGGCCGTCAGTGCCCATAAAGAACGTGTGCCTTGGGTCCAGTCTTGGAGTACATCGGTACGATTGATCTGCGAATAAACAAACCAAGGGTAACTATTAGAGGTCCTAAAGGCAGTCAATCGTGATTGACCATCAGGGTTCGCCCAGACCCCGCCCCCCATATGCTGAAATAAAATCTCTGTTAATTGATCGCTATCAGACAACTGTTTGCCAGGTTGATCCTGATAGTGAGTGGAAAAGAGCAAGACACCATCATTGTTGTACACATGATGCACAATGCCGTCTTGTAATTCTTGATGTGAGGCTAAATTGATAAAGTAATCACTGCTCACTGCAACGAGCAGTGTCCAATCCTCTAGGCCGGGCACCACCATGGCGATGGGCACAAAGCTCAGATCATCTGCCTGCGCCCCTTCGAGCTGGCTAAATGGCTGGCTATGGGCAAAGTCGCGACCAAGCCAGGGCTGGCCAAACAACAAAAAACCGGGCGATCGCTCAGCAGGCATGCGCGGCAGCAACCCATCCAGACTAGGCTGATGACCAATATTTTGTAATTGAGTACTCAGCTGAATATGGCCCGACTTATCCATCAATGACAGCGAGCGTATAAACGGCAATTTACGCTGCACATTAAATAAGGCGTCATACATGACCCAAGGATCGTCATCAATCCCTGGGTACTCGTCAGCCAAGCTACCCAAATGCATGCGCAGCAAGTCAAAACTATGGGTCAGTCGGTCTTCTAAATTGCGCGTTTGTACATGCAAATGATTTTGCATGTTGGTGAGCGCCTCTTGGCGAAGCTCGCGACTAATAAATAAAACCGCGCTCACCACAGCCACCACTAACAGCAGCTGCAAGAGGATGAGCAATCGTATAGAGCCCTTTGCAAAACGTCGTTTATTATTGCTGGTGGGGCTCTTTTGAGAGGTATTAATGCTCATAAGGCCCGGTATCCAATACAATCACTGGCTCTAAGCGAAACTTGCTGGCCTCTTGTAAGAGCCGCCCATCTTTTTTGATGCGCCGCATAAAGTCATTGAGTCGCTCTAACCAAACCGCATCGCCTGGCTTGACGGCCCATGCATAATAAGTCAAATGAAAGGTGGTATCAGGCTCGATCCGTTGGGCCCAGTCGGTGGTTTCTAACATGCGCAAAGAATAAGGATAATCACTAATAAATGCATCGGCGCGACCGGAGAGTACCTCGGTCTCGCGTGTTTCTGGTGTATCGGGAGCGACCAGCGAAGCGTATTGCAAGCGCTCTCTCATGACGGGCTCGTGCCAGGTCCCCTTGGCAACGGCCAGCACATTGCCGGGTTGATCCAGATCGTCCCACTGCTGGATACGTCTATTATTTTTCGTCGTGATCGCCACCATATCACTGACTAAATGAGGCTCGGTAAAGTCGATCTGCTCTGCGCGCTCGGGGGTAATGCCCACCGCAAACATCGCCACATCACAGCGCTCTTTGAGTAAGTCGGGAATCAAACGAGAAAAAGAACTGTCCACAAACCGCAGCTTGACCCCCAGCTCGGCCGCCAGAATACGGGCCAGCTCAATATCTAACCCACCGAGCTTTTGAGTCCGGGGGTCACGATAAGAAATGCTGTAATACTCAGGCCAGACACAGACTTGTAACTCATGGCGGCTCTGGATAAGCTGCAACCGACTGTCTGTATGTCCCGTCTGGGCCTGCGCAGAAAAGACCACCCATACTGCCATCAATATAAAAATCAAACAAAGGATCCAGCACTTAGTGGCCGCCTTTCTCATGCCTCCCTCCACAAGCCGATTCATCAAGACCAAAACGTAGGCATAGACCTTGTTACATAATGTGATAATAACGCATCGCTCAAGGACGGACTATCAGCTCAACCCCTAAGGTTTGGAGGGTATTGATTTCATGGGTATATTGGGCCGTTCCCTCAGCGACCAAAGGCAAATCATCATGCGTTTTATGATCCGTAAACATCACCCAGCGCGTCGGGGTATCCTGTAAGGGCATGCGATCTAAGCTGTGCCATGTATGAGGATGCAATCCATAGCCAACACTGCCATCCAATAAAAAAGCACGCAATCCTTCCTTATCTGGCAAAGACTGCTCATCCGCCGCACGCCCCACAATTAAAACGGCAGGTCCGCCCCCTGAGGGCATAAACACTTGGCTGAGATCAGTATGCTTTTCTAATTTATTAATCACCAACGGACGCGGCTGCGTCTCAATCAAAAACATGCGCAAGTCGCCCCCATGGAAAGGGAACTCCCAGCTGCGGGTGCCGCGTGTGGTGCATTCAAAGTCTGGCGCACGCATTTGCGGCTCAAATAAAAAACCAAAGGGGGCAAAAGCCTCTGCGGTCAAAGGCTCAGGACGTAATACCAGTTGTGACATAAACGACCTCATAATGACTGGGGATGGGTAAAATGGGCTCGAAATGTGTCCCACGCTAATGTGAGAGCGCTTTTTGAGCCATTATAAGCAGTAATCCATCGGTGCCGCCCATCATCAGCTGGAATACGTCTATAATCAACGGGCAGGTGTCGTATCTGCACCCACTATCGGTTTTTATTTTCAAATGCCCTGATATGAATGCCTTCCTGGCCCGTGCAGGCAATTACTACGGCCAACTGGCTGTATTTCTCTTTTGTGCGCTAGCACTGATTGTGCCCAGCGGTTATTCTGTCGGGTCTGCTCTGCTGCTCGGCGGTGGGCTGCTTTGTCTACTGTGTCGGCCTTCACTGGTACGCCAGTTACAGCGCGATGATTATTGGCTGATTGCCATTTTTCTCTTTTATGGGCTGATGGGCATTATCAATGTCCTTTATCACGGTGAATCCAGCCGCTATTTTGATAAGCCTGTCCGGTTCTTACTTGCTCCTGTGGGCCTTTTTTTATTGATGCGTTTTAAACCCCGCATCGAGGCTTGGTGGGCAGGGGTTGCTGTGAGCGGTATGACATCGGGCCTATGGGCGATTGAGCAAAAATTTTACATGCACATCGAGCGCGCCACAGGGCATACCAATGCTATCCAATACGGCAATCTGTCCATGCTGCTGGGGCTATGGTGCCTGGCCGGTCTCATGTGGGCGCATCACCGTGCGCGCCATCGGCTGCCTTGGGTGCTTTTTTTAGCTGCCGGCGCCCTTTTAGGTGTGACTGCCTCACTATTGTCCGGCAGCCGCGGGGGCTGGGTTGGGCTGCCGCTGGTCTTGCTGGTTTTTTATCGGGCTTATTCTGATATCATCCACAAAAAAATACAGCTATTAATTGCCTTCATTTTAATAGGCGGTGCGGCTGCTATCTATTTGACCCCAAATTTAGGGGTGCAGGCTCGTATCCACGAGGCCTATAGCGATATCCACGCTTATTGGGTCCAAGACAAGCCTGAGACCTCTATTGGTCAACGCTTTGAGATGTGGAAGGCCGCGGGTCAGCTCATCCAAGAGCGGCCCATCATGGGCTGGGGCAACTCGGGCTACCATCAAGGCATCAAAAAATTATTAGCAGAAAAACGAGCACACCCCGCCATCGAGCATTACACCCAACCGCATAACGAGCTCCTCAACTATGCCGCGAAATACGGCATACCGGGGATCCTGGCCCTATTTTTTATCTATGCGCTACCCTTTAAGCTATTTTCATCAGGGTTACATCACCCCTGCCAAAGCCAGCGGGCCACCGCGGTCGCAGGGACCCTGCTAGCGGTGAGTTTTATTGACTTTGGTTTGACCCAAGCCTTTTTATCTCATAACAGTGGCACCATGGTCTATGCCTTTGGCACGGTATTTATTTGGGGCCTTTACCGCCATCAAAAGCATTTGATTTGAGCCATATCAAAGCCACCACTTATGGTTTGACCTATAGTGAAAGCGTGGGTATGGGATATAAACCTAAACACTCACGTTTTGGCTAGAAAGCGTCCTCGGCCACACCCTATGGGTGTGGCCTTTTTTTATCTTAGTCTGTTGATGGCCTGACGGAGGCTCCCATCTGTGCCAAAAACGCCCATAAAGCCTCTGCCTCGGAATGGGCCACATTAAAACGCATCCACCCGTGGTCCTCGGCTTGAGGATAAAAATAGGACCCTGGTGCCAGCCAAATACCTGCCCGCAGAGCATGCTGTGCAAGCTGCACCGTGCTCAGGGTCGCAGCAGGCGCTGTACGCGCCAATCGCGCCCATGCGAACAGCCCCGCATACGGGCGCGCCCACACCTCCATGCCCAATGCTTCAGCCTGCTCGTAAAAACGATGATGGGCTTGCATCAGCTGCGTTTGTATGGTGGTCACATGAGATTGATAACGCCCCCCACTCACCACCTCATAGACCAGTCGCTCCATCAGCTCGGGGGTGGTCAAGCCCAATGCCATTTTGCGGCTGGCCAATGCCTCGATGAAGGCTTCACTGCCAATCACATAGCCCACCCGCGTCGCCGGGGCAATACTTTTAGAAAAACCACCCACATAAATCACCTGCTCTACCCCGCCCATCGCGGCCAACATCGGTGCTTGACCCGTGGCCAGCAACCGTGACACATCATCCTCAACAATAGAGACCCCATAACGTTGAAGCATGTTGAGCAGTTGAAAAGCCTGCTCAAAACTCAAGCTGCTGCCGGTGGGATTATGCAAAATTGGCTGGGTAAAAAAAAGGCGAACCGAATGCTGCTGGAGTTGTTTTTCCATGGCCTCTAGATCAAAGCCCGATGCCTCTCGAGGAATCCCAACAACCTGCACCCCATGCATGCGCAACATCGACAACACATTGGCATAGCAAGGCACCTCAACCAAGACCGCATCGCCTGGCTGTAGCAATGCTCCCCATACCAAGTCCAAAGCCTGCGTGGCCCCTTGGGTCAGCAAAATCTGCCGGGTATTCACCTGTAGGCCATATTGGGCCAGATGTTGCACCAAAAATTCTCGCAGCGGTAAATAACCATAAGGATGCCCGTAACTACTTAATTGCCCCAGAGGGACACGCGTCAGACTGCGTAATGCGGTGTCCAAACCGGAGCGCCGTAGCCACTGCGTGGGCAGCCAGCCGCACCCTGATTTGATAGGGATAGAGTGATCGGCAAAGACATCCTCTAGCAGCCAACGCTCACCGACCTTGGGCGGCTGCCAAGACTGCACATCTGCTAACACAGACGGTGTGGGTGGGTTTTTGGAGGCTTCTGACATCCCCGGAGGCAAAGGGGTGACCCAATAGCCGGCTCCCGGACGGGCAAATAACCACCCCTGAGCCACCAACCGACCGTAGGCCTGGGACACTGTATAGGGGCTCAGATCATGGGTACGTGCAAAACGTCGAATAGAGGGCACAGCGCTGCCCGGGGGCAAAATGCGTTGTCGCACGGCCTGCTGTACGGCCGCAATCACCTGCTCGACCAAGGTGGGTGCGGTGCGCGCACCCGCATGCCGTTGAGGTTCAAATAGCTTGATGTCCATAGCGCTCAACCAATACAGTTTTATCTAATTGAGCAATACAGTTTAACGTTTTTATCGGCACTGTATATTCATAAATGGGCCAAACTCAACACACAATAAACAAAACAGGTCCCATCACGCATTAAGGAGCACCCCATGAGTCAACACCAACATCCTGATCTTTCGCATCTTTGGATGCCCTTTACCGCCAACCAACAATTTAAGAAAGACCCCCGACTCTTAGTCGGTGCCAAAGGGATGTATTACACCGCCGCGGGTGGAGAGCAGATCCTGGATGCCACCGCGGGACTTTGGTGTGTGAATGCCGGTCATGGCCGCGAGGAAATCAGCACCGCCATTGCCCAGCAGACACAGACCCTGGACTACGCCCCCAGCTTTCAGATTGGTCATGAAGACTCCTTTCGTGCCGCCAAAGCTGTTGCACAACTCATGCCAAAAGGGCTAGACCGTATATTTTTCACCAACTCAGGCTCAGAGGCCATTGATACGGCCCTGAAAATTGCTATTGCCTATCATCGCGCACGCGGCGATGCCCAGCGTACCCGCCTCATTGGTCGCGAGCGCGGCTACCACGGAGTGGGGTTTGGAGGCATTTCTGTTGGCGGGATTTCCAACAACAGAAAAAACTTTTCAAGCCTATTGCTGCCCCACGTGGATCACCTCCCGCATACCCATCATCTAGAAAAAAACGCCTTTAGCCGCGGTCAACCTGCCTGGGGCGCGCATCTGGCGGATGAACTAGAAAATATCATTGCATTACACGATCCCAGCACCATTGCGGCTGTGGTGGTCGAACCCATGGCGGGTTCCACCGGTGTACTGGTGCCCCCCAAAGGTTATTTAGAAAGATTGCGCGAAATCACCGCCAAACACGGGATATTGCTTATTTTTGACGAGGTCATCACAGCCTTTGGCCGCTTGGGCTATAACACTGCCAGCGAAATGTTGGGCATCACCCCCGATCTCATCACCCTAGCCAAAGGCATTAGCAATGCAGCGGTGCCCGCAGGTGCCGTCGCCGTTCATCGAGATCTCCATGACGCCATTGTCCATGGCAGCGCAGGCGGCATTGAATTTTTCCACGGCTATACCTATTCGGCACACCCACTGGCCACTGCCGCTATTTTGGCCACCCTGGATATTTATGCCCGCGAAGAGCTCTTTATGCGGGCCCGCACGCTGTCCCCCTATCTGGAACAGGCGGCGCATGCCCTACGCGATAGCCCACATGTCATGGATATCCGTAATATCGGTCTGGTCGCTGGGATAGAGCTCAGCCCGCGCCCCGGGGCGGCAGGTGCTCGTGCCGCTGAGGCCTTTGAGAAATGCTTTGATCGGGGGGTGTTGATCCGCTATACCGCGGACACCATTGCCATTTCTCCCCCATTAATCGTCACAGAAGACCAAATCGATCAAATATTTAATACTCTGGCCGAGGTCTTGAAAACCATTGATTAAATAGAAAATGCCCACCCCTAAATAATTATTAGCTATTAGCTTATAATGCATGGTGATTCGCGCGTTATCTTCTTGACGCGCTGCTGATAGGGATCATCATTCATGCTTGTCATCACCATTTTGGGCGCCCTAGTCGGTCTGGTCCTAGGTTTAACAGGTGCTGGAGGGGGTATTTTAGCCGTCCCTGCATTGGTCTTGGGCATGCACTGGCCCATGACTCAGGCCGCCCCCATCGCGCTGATTGCTGTGGGCCTGGCAGCCATCACGGGTGCCCTTGATGGGCTACAGAAACGCCAAGTCCGCTATAAGGCAGCGATGCTCATGGCCCTCGCTGGGGCGCTGACCGCCCCACTGGGCATCGCCGTGGCGTATCGCTTACCTGATACGGCGCTGATGATTTGCTTTGGGGCCTTGATGATACTGATTGCCGCGCGCATGCTGCGCGGATTGTTCGGGCGCCGCACTCCCTCTGCCCCTGCGCAGCCTAAAACCTGCCATCTTAATACCCAGACGGGCAAATTTATCTGGACACCCCCCACCCTGATGACCATTGGCGGCATCGGGGCCGTCACAGGACTATTTACTGGTTTACTAGGGGTGGGCGGTGGATTTCTGGTGGTGCCCGCACTGCAGCGTTTTACCCCTTTGAGCTTGCACAGTATTGTGGCTACCTCATTAATGGTGATCGCTTTGATTTCAGGCAGTGCGGTGACCGTCGGACTGTGGCAAAGCCGCACACTGCCCGCGGGGAGCTGGTATTTTGTCATGGCGGTGATCAATGGCATGATCCTCGGGCGCCTTTTGGCCCCGCGTCTGCCTGCCCGACAGATACAGCTGGTCTTTGCGCTACTGTGTTTGGTGGCCGCCAGCATCGTGCTCTTGCAGGCGGCCGGCCTGATCAAGCCATTAACCCAGCTGTAGGCGAATCAATGCGCCGCCCAAGGCCGCTCGCTGCACCTGTATTTGCCCACCATACACCGTGATCAGATCATTGACGATCGCCAGGCCAAGCCCCGAGCCGGGCGCACTCTCATCGCCCCGCACGCCGCGCTCTAAAATACTGTTGATCTGATCGGTGGCGATGCCTGGGCCATCATCCTCACAGATGAGCACCCACTGGGCACGCCCCACCTGACCATCTACGGCTTGTGTGGTGATACGTACCTGTTGTTTGGCCCATTTGCAGGCATTGTCAAAAATATTGCCCAAGATTTCCTGCAAATCGTGTTCCTCGCCCGTAAAATAAAACTCATTGGCATGTAAGTCGACCTGCCAATGTAATGCCTTGTCAGCGTAGACACGTGTGCATACGCGTTGAATAGCCGCAATCACCGGCGGCACCTGAGTGCGCACACCAAAGGTTTTGACCTGTGCCACCGCCCGCGCCCGGGCCAAATGCACATTGAGCTGCTGCTGCGCCACCCCCACCTGTTCGCGCACCAAAACGCCCAACTCGGAATCATCGGTGGCTGCTGCGTTGCTCAGCACACTCATGGGGGTTTTCATCGCATGCGCTAAATTACCGGCTTGTGCACGCGCGCGCTCGAGGACCACCGCATTGGTGCCGAGCACATTATTAAAAGCCTCGGTGAGGGGCGTGATTTCACTGGGAAAATCCCCCTCAAGCTGTGCCTTTTCACCTTTTTCTATCGCGCGCAATTGCTTGACCAAACGCTGCAGCGGACTCATCGCTGCACGAAACTGCACGGCGGCCGCCGCCAAAATACCCAATGCCATCAAACCAAAGGCAATCACCAACAAGGTGGTGAAACGGGCCATTGGCCCCTGTACCACCGTTTCATGCGCTGCCATCGTCAGCAATAACTCTGGTGCCCCCTCATCTGCCAGACGCAGTCGCTGCTGCAATACGTACAAGGGCTCATCATCAATAAAACGTACCCCGGTCCACCATTGCTGAATCCCCCGCATGGGCAATATGGGCAGACTCTCATCCCACAGTGAATCCGACTGCAAGGCCGAAACATAATGAGACTGGGGGGTTTGCTGCCCCTCTTGGGAACCCGTTGCCGGTAGGCTGACCTGCCAATACCAACCCGAGAGAGGTTGCTCAAAACGCGGCTCGCTCAGGCGCCCCGATAACTGTACCTGCGAGGCCAAAAACAACCCATCCTCAGCGCCCTCAGCATCCACATCGTCCGCCGCCTCCTGCCACTCGAGTGCCGCACTGAGCTGATTTAAATGCACGCTGAGCTCACTGCGCAACTGGGACTCGGCCTGCTCTTTAAACACATACCAAACCACCGTACCCACCACCAGCAAACTGGCCAGCACCCACAATGCCGTCCCCAGCAATAACCGCCAGCGCAACGACGCAAATAGACGATGCATCCGCCCCTCCTGGAGAATTAAGCCGACTCGACAGGCACCAGTCGATACCCCTGACCGCGCACAGTTTCTATGGCCTGAGCCGGGATTTTTTTGCGCAAACGACCGATAAATACATCAATGGTGTTGGAATCCCGATCTTGATCCTGCGCATAGATATGCTCGCTGAGTTGGCTGCGGCTAATGATCTGACCGGCATGGTGCATCAAATAAGACAGCACCCGAAACTCATAACTGGTCAGCTGCACGCTCTGCCCTGCGTAACTGAAATGAGAATGACGCGTATCCAAAACCAGCTCACCGCAACTGAGTTCGGCACTGGCCTGGCCAGCAACCCGCCGCAACAAAGCGCGTAAACGGGCCAAAAGCTCTTGCATATGAAAGGGTTTGGTCAAATAGTCATCAGCCCCGGCATCAATGGCCAACACCTTTTCATGCCAGCTATCACGGGCGGTGAGTATTAAAATAGGCATGGTCAACCCCTCGTCTCGCCACCGCTGCAGCACGGTCAAGCCATCCATCTCGGGCAAACCCAAATCAAGCACCACGGCATCAATCGCCTCAACACTGCCTATATAATGAGCCTCAGTGCCATCCGCCGCCACATCAACAACGTATTCCTGCGCTTCTAAGGCAGTGACTATCTGCTGCGCTAACTGCGCATCATCCTCAACGACCAAAATTCTCATGCCTTTTCCTCGAGCCATGTTTTTTTCTGGACTTATGATCTATGAGTGTGCCATCTTGGGCATCTACCCATACCTTGGTAATGTAGCCGCCCTCTTGGAGGATCACTAGGGTATAAACCCACTCGTCCTCATCATGGGTCAATGCGGCCTTGAGAACCTTGCCGGGAAACTGCTCTAGCATTTGCGCAGCGACCTTGCGCAATGAGAGCACATGGCCTTGTTGGTAGGCCCGGCGGGCCTCATCGGCGCTCAATGGGGGATGCTTGTGGTGATGGGCATGGGGGTGCGCAAAGCTGCTGCTGACCCCCAACGGCAGGGTCACCGCCAACACCGTCAACAATAAAATCTTTTTAAAGCTCACAGTCTCATCCACAGTGGGTCACGGTACGCTTATTTTAATCACCGATGCATTAACCCTGCGTGAATAAAAAATGAAGCAATCATGAATCAACGCTTCATTATGGATTCATATACAGTGGTGCACAATGAACATGGTACAGACAGATTGTCATCAGCACAGGAGCATTTCATGCACAAGAGAACACATATTGCAGCCTTTCTTTTAGGGGCTACTTTTTTGGCCAGCCCACTGGCTTGGGCCCAAAATGACACGGCCACTGAAAACCAAGGCAAAACCCTCAGCACCCAAGAGGTCAAGGAAAACAACATCGACCGCTCTGACTGGATAGGCTTTGATGAGGCCACCAAAAAACTCAAAGACGCTGGTTATGGGGATATCATACTGCTCAAACAAACGGGCAAAGGCTATTTTGCCCGCACCCGCGATGATGAGGGCAATTTTCGCCACATCTATATCGATCCCAAAGGCGAAATGGACATCAAAAAACAATACACCCAGGGCAATCGGCGAGGCGGCCAACACTTTCATGGCGAGCGCGGCCCACGTAAAGGGCACCACTCACACCACCAACGCCGTCACCAGCAGCATCATCAACAGTAACTCTGCTGCCTCGCGATAAAAAAGGTGAGCCACAACACATAGTGGCTCACCTTTTTTGTATTGAAAACCAAGGGCCCCTCTGAACAGGGGCAACATACCTGGTCATCTATCGCGGCAAAGATTATCGCGATGAACGCCCGATAATACGGGGAAATACATTATGCTCTGGCCCCTTGGAGCGATGATAAAAGGCCATCAAGACATGACCAATAATGAATAAAAAGAGCAGCCAACCAAACACACTGTGCCACTGATTAGCCAGATCGACCCAAAACTCGACCTTGTCATCACGGGGGGCAAATATCTGCAAACCAAAATAACTAAAGCCCCGCCCCGAACCATAGGCGCGCATAAACGCCAAGGTAGGGGTCAATACCATCAACACATACAGAGAAAAATGACCCAAGCGCACATTAAAATTATTGTCAGGACGGCGGGCGCGCTGCGACAACAACCAAATAATGCGGATCACCCCTAACATCAGCATGGTGAAACCAACCAAAGGGTGGAAACGCCAAACCGCCTCATTTAAAGCAGAGTCTCGATCAATGAAATGCACCGTCGCGGTGAATAACATCCACATAAACCCCACTGTCATCAGCCAATGCAAAAATCTCGTGACTGTCCCGTATCGGGTTTTTGTATCTACCAACATAAATTGCTAACACTCATGAGTAAAAAAATAAAAGTCAGGAGTTAGACTCAAAGGGCACCTCATTTAAAAGCCATTCGCGCCAGATAGCAACCAACAACGCCATCAGCACGGGCCCTATAAATAACCCTACAAAGCCTAAGGTCTTTACGCCGCCCACCAAGCCAAAAAAGGTCGGCAAAAATGGGAGCTTGACCGGGCCTCCGACCAACCGAGGACGTAAGGTCTTGTCGACGATGAAGAGCTCGATCGAGCCCCACAAGAATAACCCTACACCTGCCATGATCTTACCAGAGGACAGCAGATAAATAGATACAAGTGTAAAGGATAAGGGCGCCCCACCTGGGATCAGTGCCATAAAGCCAGTCACCGCCCCTAAGAGTGCAGGGGAAGGCACCCCAGCAATCCAATAGGCCACGCCCAACACCACCCCCTCGCCGATGGCAATGAGACCCATCCCAGTCACGGTGGAGTTAACTGTAGCGGGAACCACGCGAGAGAAACGCTGCCAACGCTTGGGTAAAATGCGCTCACCAATAATGTCTATTTGCGCCAAAATACGATCCCCATCCTTATACACAAAGAATAAGGTGATCAGAAAAAACAGCAAATTGAGCAACAGATGCACCACATCCCCTGTGGCCGTGAGCACCATGCGATAAATATTGCCCAAGTGCTCACCACTGATCATTTCAACCAATGCCCCCAAAGCATGCGGCTCGCCCAGGTACATGCCCCAATACTCAGTCAAATGCTCGCCCACAAAAGGCAACTCGGCCAACCAAGTGGGAACCGGCGCCCCTTCGCGGTTAACCACCAGTGCCCAGATCACAAAACTGCTGGCCTCTTGGATGACAAAGGACAATGCCAACGCCAAAGGGATCAGCAAAATGCCAATGAACATCAACAGCGCCAGTGTCGCGGCCACGGTATAGCGGTAGCGGCAGCGAGCCAACAACTTTTTATATAAAGGCCAGCTGGCCAAGCCGATCACCAGTGCCCCCAGCACCGGAATCAGAAAATCCTTGAGAAAAAACAACCCGACCAGCAGAACGATGAGGACCAGCCATCGAGCGATCAGATACGGAGGCAAAACAGGCTGCATCATATTGGGTCTTTATGTGTTTGATAAAAAAATGCAGATAAAAGGCTGCAAATATACCAAGAAAAAATCAAACCAGAGCCTACGGGTGGGCCGGCAACTGGCGCTTGTGCGCGCTGGCACGGTAGTGTCGTAAAATCACCTCAAACACCTGAGGTGAGACTGCCTGACCAGTTAAAAAAGCATCTATATCACCATAGCTAATACCAAACGCCTCTTCGTCGGCGAGTAACGGCCGGTCAGACTCGAGGTCAGCGGTGGGTACCTTGTCAACCAAATGCTGGGGCGCCCCGTAGGCTCGGGCCATCGCTCGCACCTGTGATTTGGTCAGCCCTGTCAAAGGCATGATGTCTGCGGCGCCATCCCCATATTTAGTGAAATACCCCATCAAGGCCTCAGCGGCCTGATCACTGCCCAGCACCAACCCTGCGTGGGCGGCTGCGCAAGTATACTGTGCGATCATGCGCTGGCGTGCTTTGACATTGCCAATAATGTAATCCCGCTGAGCCGCAGGTAAAGGACCCTGAGCAGCCTCTAACTGGGCCACTAAGGCATCGGTGGCAGGTTGGATATCGACCACGTGATGATAATCAGGGGCAATACACTCAACCGCAGCAATTGCATCATCGGCATCGGCCTGTTGGCCATAGGGTAAACGCAGCGCATAAAAGCTGGCCTGCAGTCCCTGTGCCCGTGCGGACTGTACCGCATGTTGGGCAATCAAGCCGGCGAGCAGGGAATCCACCCCTCCACTAATACCCAAAACCAATGCACGGCCACCCGTGTGCCGCAGATAATCCACCAGGAACTGCTCACGGCGCTGGCGCTCGTCATCAATATCAATGGTGGGCTGTACACCCAAAGCGTGAATGATCTCTTGTTGTTGTGCGCGTTGTTGTGCCGATAACACCCTATTCACCTCATCGTTGGTCTCTGCCATGGTGGTGCCCTCTGTGTTTATTATGTTCCTATTATCCTCTGGTCACGAGAGCCAAACATCACCATGCGCTAGTAGCACTAAAATAGCACATATTGTACCTGCCAAGCATGGATTTTTACCCCTCCATATAGTCGGCTTTCAAACTTGTTTTTATTTTGACCAAAGGTAAAATCTGTATCCAAACTGCTACAAGCCCTGCGATAACTCATGGGATGACCAGCTGTAAATAAATCACGATATGCCTCATAAACAAAAGCTGATGGAATACTTTCACCGCGGCTCCAGCTCTATTCTGGATACCCTTTCTGATAAAAAGCACAGCCCTGACTTTGCCTATGCCCGTAATCACTACCTAGGGAGTCGCCTGCGCATTGTATGCTGGATTTTCATCCTCTTGTCGCCCTTTTGGGCGCTCTTTGATCACCTGCTTTTACCGGCCGAACCCCTCCCCGAGCTGCGGCTCGCCCGCCTGTTTTTCTTTGGCTCTCTAATCGTTATTTTATTATTGTCGCACTGGCGGCTTTTCGCTCGGCATCAGACCCTACTTGCGGCCATGCTCTTGCTCAGCCCAGCCTGTTTTTATGCGTATTTGCTCTTTGTGACCGCCCCATTTGAGCTGCCCGAGTTAGGAAACTACCAATTTATCCCCTTTTTGCTGGTCGCGACGCTGAGCATTTTTCCTTTGACCTTACTCGAATCGCTGCTAGTGGGGTGCCTGGTGATCATCGTGCAGCTCTATTCTTTTTATGTGGATGCCACCCCCACTGCCTATCTCATTCAGCAACTTTGGCTCTTGTGCGCCTTGTTGGTGATGGCCCTCACTGCAAACCACTTTCACCTCAATCTGCTCTTGCGCCTCTATCGTCAGGCCACGCATGACCAGCTCACGGGGCTACTCAACCGCCATGCGCTCTTAGATCTGATGGACAGCCAAGAACAAAATGAATCGCGCGGCCACCCAATGGGCATCATGCTGATTGATTTAGACCATTTTAAAAAAATAAATGACACCTACGGCCATGCCGTCGGCGATGAGGTCTTGCGCCGCTTTGCCGATCTGCTGCGGACCCATCAAAAGCCCACTGATCGCATTGCCCGCTATGGAGGCGAGGAGTTTTTACTGATCCGCGATGTCGGCAATATCAATGCTCTACACGCCCAAGCAGATGCCATCAGAAAGGCGACCAGCACACTTTCCATCCAGGATTTTGAGGGCAACGCAGTGCAGTGTACTGTTAGCATTGGCGTGGCCATCACGGGCCCAGAGCGCCCTCTGAATCGTACGATCCAAGCCGCTGACGAGGCCCTTTATGCCGCCAAACGCGCTGGCCGCAATCAAGTAAAAAGTGCCGATGACCCTCAATTGGCCATCGGCACTCATTAGCCTGTATCGGGGTCCTAGCGCCCTGCCTTGTTTAACGGCGTTGGGTCACCTGACTGATATCACGTACCGCACCGCGATCGGCTGAGGTCGCCATCGCCGCATAGGCGCGCAAAGCCTGGCTGACTACGCGCTTGCGATCTTCCTGCGGCTGCCAGGCCATATCGCCACGCGCCTCCATCTCGTCACGACGGCGTTCTAGTTCTTGGTCACTGACGGCCAAATGAATACGCCGATTAGGGATATCAATTTCAATGGTATCACCCTCTTCGACCAAGGCGATGGCGCCCCCCTCAGCGGCCTCGGGCGAGGCATGGCCAATCACCAACCCAGACGAGCCCCCTGAAAAACGACCATCGGTAAACAGAGCGGCCTGCGCCCCGAGGCCCATGGATTTCAGATAAGAGGTGGGGTAAAGCATCTCTTGCATGCCGGGCCCGCCTTTAGGCCCCTCGTAGCGAATAACCACCACATCTCCAGGACCCACCTTGCCCCCTAAAATACCGTCAACGGCTGAATCTTGGCTCTCAAAAATACGCGCTGTCCCGGTAAAGGTGAGGATACTTTCATCAACCCCGGCGGTTTTCACGATACACCCATCCTCGGCCAAATTACCATACAGCACGGCCAAGCCTCCATCCTCAGAATAGGCATGCGCCATATCCCGGATGCAACCATTGGCACGGTCTAAATCCAAGCTCTCGTAATAACGATCTTGGCTAAAGGCGGTTTGGGTCGGCACCCCACCGGGGGCACTCAGATAAAAGCGCTCGACGGCTTTGGCATTGTCGCCAAGGACATCCCAGTTTTTAATGGCCTCGCCCAACGTGCCACTATGGATATTGCCAACGTCTAAATTGAGTAAGCCACCTCGGGCCAACTCAGCCAAAATACCTAAAATGCCCCCCGCGCGATGGACGTCCTCAACGTGCACATCATCAATGGCTGGCGATACCTTGCACAGGCAGGGGACCTTGCGCGACAAGCGATCAATATCGGCCATGGTGAAATCCACCCCCGCCTCTTGGGCAGCGGCCAATAAGTGCAACACCGTATTGGTTGACCCTCCCATGGCGATATCCAACACCATGGCATTTTCAAAGGCCTCAAAGGTGGCAATATTACGGGGTAAGACCGACTCGTCTTTTTCCTCGTAGTAGCGACGGCACAAATCAACGATCACCGCACCCGCGCGCTCAAACAGACCCTTGCGGCGGGCATGCGTCGCCACCAGCGTCCCGTTGCCCGGCAGCGCCAAGCCCAAGGCTTCGGTCAAACAGTTCATCGAGTTAGCAGTGAACATCCCCGAGCAGGACCCACAGGTCGGGCATGCGCTGCGCTCGATATCCAGCATCTCTTCGTCACTGACAGAGCTATCGGCGGCCTGGACCATGGCATCAACCAAATCCAGCTTGTGTACGACCGTTTTACCGTCCTTGGCGACCACCTTGCCCGCCTCCATGGGCCCCCCTGAAATAAAGATCACAGGGATGTTCAGGCGAAAAGCCGCCATCAACATGCCCGGGGTGATTTTGTCGCAGTTAGAGATACACACCATGGCATCTGCACAGTGCGCATTGACCATATACTCGACCGAATCAGCAATCAGATCGCGGCTGGGTAGGGAATACAGCATCCCGTCGTGCCCCATCGCAATCCCATCATCGACCGCAATGGTGTTGAACTCTTTGGCCACACCGCCTGCCGCTTCGATATTGCGCGCGACCAGCTGCCCCATATCTTTTAAATGGACATGTCCTGGCACAAACTGGGTAAATGAATTAACAACTGCGATAATGGGTTTGTTGAAATCATCGTCTTTCATCCCGGTGGCGCGCCACAGAGCACGCGCACCCGCCATGTTTCTACCATGAGTAGAAGTACGTGAACGATATTGAGGCATAATAATTCTCTAACAAAAAGGAAAAATCTAAAAAAACTGGGCACCTAGCAAATGCAGCCCATACATAATCTATAGCAGGAGTTTCTCATGCAATTGCAGTCTACCTCCTCACATGCAGCATTACTGCAACAAGTCATTCGCCTACTAGGGAAAGTACTTGGAAATGTCATTCGGAGCAACAACGGTGAGGCAATGTTTCAGCGTATTGAACAGGTCCGCCGCACGGCTGTGGACCTCAAGCGCCAGAAAAACAACCCGGACAGTGAGGCCCTCAGTACTGCCCTTTCGGCCTTGAGCGCAGATGAGGCACAGACCGTCGCACGTGCATTTACCTACTTTTTACACCTCGCCAACATTGCTGAGGATCATGTCCTGCGCGCTTACTGGGAGGCCCCCGCGACCAACGGACGCGGTGCCCCCACCTCGCTGGCCTATGCCCTACAAACCGCCCTCGATCAACATACCCCCACAGAGGTATTAGATACCCTCAATCATAGCTGCATTATGCCCGTGCTCACCGCACACCCGACCGAGGTCCAACGACAAAGCACTTTAGCCCTGCACCGCGCCATTGCCAGCTGCCTCGAGACCTTGCCCTTAGCTGAGCTTCAAGCGGGTGCCGATCTATGGGCCCAGGGCGAGCGAGCACGCACCTTGGACGGCCTCATTACTACTTTATGGCAAACGCGGCTGTTACGCCCGCATACCCTGACCGTTGAGGATGAAATTGATAATGCCCTGGCCTACTACCCCCTAACCTTTTTCAAGGCCATCCCCGAGCTCTATCTCAATACCTTTGAACATCTGGACGCATCGCTGCCACTCAGCCAAAAGCCCGCGGCCGAGCAGCCCCTCTTTTTACGGATGGGCAGCTGGATTGGCGGCGACCGCGATGGCAACCCAAAAATCAATGCCCACACCCTGCAAACAGCCGCCCAACATCAAGGCCGCTGTGTCTTTGATTTTTACCTCAGTGAGCTGAAAGCACTGGGCACCGAGCTTTCAGTCGCTGAGAGCCTCTCACCGCCCAGCGCCCAACTATTGGCCCTGTCGGCAGAGAGCCAAGATCCCTCGCCCCATCGCTTAGACGAACCCTACCGGCGCGCTTGCATCCACATCTATGCCCGCCTAGATGCCACCTGTTTACAGCTGACCGGTGAGCGACGCGCCATCCACCCGACCTACACGGCCACAGCCTATGTCGATGCCGCTGACTTTTTGGCCGATTTACAAATCATTGCCGACTCTTTGCAGCAATCTCAGGCGCAGGCCATCATCAACTTACGCTTGGCCCCCTTGATTCAGGCGGTGCGCGTGTTTGGCTTTCATTTGGCCACCATTGATCTGCGCCAAAGCTCGGATGTGCATGCGCGTGTCCTGGATGAGCTCTTTAGCGCCGCAGGCGTGCAATTTAAAGGTGAGCCTGTGGCCTATAACAGGCTAGATGAGGCAGAAAAGGTCGCCCTGCTCCGCGCCGAGCTACACAATGCCCGCCCCTTGGTCTCACCTTGGTTAGACTACAGCGCAGAAACCCAAAAAGAGTTGGCGATTTTACGCATGGCGGCGGAAATGCGACAACAGTTTGGGCCTCAACTCATCCAACAGTATATTGTTTCTCATACCGAACAGCTCAGCGATTTACTGGCGGTGTTGGTACTGCAACAGGAAACCGGGCTGAGCACGCCGCAGCCCTCTTGCGCTGACACCCCTGAGGTGATGGTAGTACCGCTATTTGAGACCATTCCAGATTTAAAGCGTGGGCCAGAAATCATGGCCGCCTGGCTTGATTTGCCCGAGGTCAAAGCGCGCATTGATCGCTATCACGGCGGTATCCAAGAGGTCATGCTGGGCTACTCAGACAGCAATAAAGATGGGGGCTACCTCACCGCCAATTGGGCCTTGTACCAAGCCGAACTCAAGCTCTTAGAGGTGTTCCGAGCCCACAATGTACGATTACGCCTCTTTCATGGGCGTGGGGGCTCGGTCGGCCGCGGCGGGGGCTCTAGCTTTGATGCCATTTTGGCCCAGCCTGCAGAAACAGTGGGCGGCCAAATACGCCTCACCGAACAGGGTGAAATGATTCAAAGCCGGTATAAAAACGAATTTATTGGCCGTTGGCACCTCGAGATGTTTGTCTCGGCCACTTTACAGGCCACCCTCGGCAACCCAAAGCGTACGGCCAATGAGCACCAACTCATTGACAAATACGGGCCCACCATGGACTTTCTGTCTCAAGTGGCCGAAAAAGCGTATAGAGACCTGGTATTCAACACGCCTGGCTTTGTGGATTATTTTTTCGCGGCTACTCCCATTTTGGAAATATCCGACTTGAAGATCGGCTCACGCCCTGCTGCACGCCGGGACCAATATCGTATCGAGGATTTGCGGGCCATTCCCTGGGGATTTTCTTGGGCCCAATGCCGTCTGCCCCTGCCGGGTTGGTATGGGGTGGGGGCGGCGCTAGCGCAATACCTCAATGAGGGGATCCCCGGTGCGCCGGAGAGCAGCTGTGCTGAGCGCCTAGAGACGCTACAAAACATGGCCACCCAATGGCCTTTCTTTTATACGCTGTTATCCAATATGGAGCAGGTGTTGGCCAAAACCGATCTACGTATTGGCAAAGCCTACAGCGCGCTTGTTGAGGATCAAGACATGGCAAACGCCATCTATGACCGCATCGAGCAAGAATACCAGCGCTGTTTGTGGGCGCTAGAGGCCATCACCGGCCAGGGGCTGTTGGCTCACCACCCCGAACTACAAACGACTTTGAATGAGCGCTTTGCGTATATTGACCCACTCAATTATCTGCAAATTGCATTACTCAAACACTATCGCACCCAAGCCAGTGATGAACATCTTCGCACCACAATACACATCACCATCAATGGTATTGCCACCGGACTGCGCAACTCTGGATAATCTACAGTATGAATCGTAAAACTTTTAGGCCAATCTAAACACCCATGACCTCACCGACGTATCTCTATCCCCAGATGCCCACCGGGCTACCAGACCTCGAGCCCGAGCTACTGAGCCATCTCAATGCCCATATCGACGCCTTACGTGCTGCCATACAGTCACAGCCAGAGGGCTTTTTGCCTTTTGACCAGTTTATGCAGCTTTGTCTCTACGCCCCACAATGGGGGTATTACACCGCGGGCAGCACCAAGTTTGGTAGCGATATGCCCACTGGCGACTTTACCACTGCCCCTGAGCTCACTCCGCTCTTTGGGCAAGCAGTGGCCCAACAAGCCGCCCAAGTGCTCGATCAATGCGTTGCGGCAGGACACCCCCCCATCATCCTTGAGTTCGGTGCTGGCACGGGGGCCTTGGCCGCCCCGATCATTCATACGTTGCAGGCGCACTATCCCGAACTGCAGTACTGGATTCTCGAGCTCTCGCCAACATTACGGGCCCGCCAACAAGAACGCTTGGCCCCTTTTATACAAGATGGCATGACCATCCATTGGCTCGAACAACTGCCCGAGTCCTTTGCAGGATGCATTTTGGCTAATGAGGTCATGGATGCCATGCCCGTGCATTGGCTAACACGCACCGAAACGGGCATTGCCGAATATGGGGTGTGTTTTGACCCCCGCTCGACAGGACCCGTCCCATTTGCACTCACGCAACGGCCAGCCGATGAGGACCTCGCCCAATTAGCGCGCCAGCGCCTCCCAGATATTGAGGGCTACAGCAGCGAAATCAATCTACATGCCGAGGGCTGGATTCGTGCCTTGGGCGATTGGCTCAGCTGCGGCGCTGCATTGATTATTGACTATGGCTTTCCCCAACATGAGTTCTATCATGAGCAACGCCATGAAGGGACCCTAATGTGCCATTTCAGACATCATGCCCATGATCAGCCCCTCATTTATCCCGGCCTGCAGGACATCACTGCCCACGTCGACTTTACGGCCTTGGCAGATGCTGCGCTGGACGCCCAACTCGAGGTTTATGGCTATATTAATCAGGGGGCTTTTCTGCTCAATTGTGGTTTGGCCCAGCAGCTCGAAGCGCTCCATCAGGCACTGGGCGCAGACGCCAATCCGAACAGCGATGACGAACAAACTCGGCAGTGGACGCAGATTGTCGGTGCCTGCCAAAAGCTACTGTCGGAAAGCGAAATGGGCGAGCTCTTCAAAGTATTGGCCATTGGCAAGGGGCTGCAACCACCGCTGCTCGGCTTTCATCACGGTGATCGACGCGATCGCTTGGCCCCACCCGAGTTTTAATCAGCTATTTTCAGACGCCTATCCCTATTGATTCCGCTCACTGACCCTATTACCATGCCACCACCACGCTTTAGCCGTCCCTTTTCTATTCTTATTTTGACCTGTATTGGCCTGTCTTTTTCCCTGGGCCATATCGCCGCCCGTAAGGGATTTGATATGGACCTGGGCGTCATCAGCGCGGTGGTCTTTCGTTCTGGCCTTGTGGTGCTGGCCTTGGGGACATTTTTGTTTTGGCGCCGTCAATCCATCGCCGTTCCAAAGCATTTGCGGCCCTGGCAGCTGCTGCTGGGACTCTTGCTGACCGTACAAAGCATCGGCTTATATATTGCTGTTGCCAGCATTCCGGTAGGGATTGCCCTGTTGTTCATGCATACCTTTGCCATCTTGTTAGCGCTGATTACATGGGCGCTGGGTGGGCCGGCCCCGACCCGAGCGGGTTTTTGGCTCATGCTGCTGTGCCTATTCGGGCTGTTTCTGAGTCTGGATGTCCCGCACCTCTTAGAACAAGACCACGCCGCGCGTCAGGTATGGATCTTTGGAGTGGGGGCAGCGCTTACGGGTGCACTGGCGTTTTCCTTTGGCCTGTGGATTACCGAGCACAAACTGTCGGCCTTATCGGGAGCGGTGCGCAGCTTTTATGCCACCGTGGTCATTATGCTGGGCGCCAGCAGTATTGGCCAAAGCGGGCTATTTGAGCATGGGATAGCGGCCCCTGCTGAGCCCATTGGATGGTGGTATGTTTTTTTACTCAGTGCTCTATACGGATTGGGCTTTGTGACCCTCTTTGTGCTGACACCGCGTTTAAATATGGCCCAAAACGCACCTGCCTTGCACATTGAGCCCATTGCCAGTTTGGTGATGGGGTGGCTGATCTTGGATCAACGGCTGAGCCTGATCCAAATGGCAGGTGGGATCTGTGTGGTGACCGGGATTATGCTGTTGGCCTTGCAGCGTCAACAGGCGCAAGGCAGTACGGCTTTGAAATCACCCCTGCATGACCGTTAGGCCGTCTGATGGCCTAGGTTTGCTCTGACCACCCAGCCATTAAGCCAACCCCATTTGTTCGACGAGGGCCTGCTGTCGAGCATGGGCAATGGCATGGGGGATGTCCTCGGGTGCCCCTTGATGGGCACGGGCGATGGCACCCGCATCCACGGTTTTTACCACAGCACTGGCGCGGGCCCAAAAATCTAGATCCACCGCCTGCAAACAACTCAGGACCTGCAATAAGGCGACAAACCGTTCGGGACGACGCAACGCATCTAAAGTCTGTAGCACCTGCCACGTCTGGGCAGCCGTCCAGCGCTCATCGCAGGCGGTTTCATCGGTGTCTTGTTTATCCGCCAGCAGCCTGCGCAATCGCTGTAAATGCACAGCATAATCAATGCAGGCACGGGGGGCTCGCATGGCCTGCCCCACAGCCGCGGGCTCAGCCGAGGCGGACGTTAACAAGGCAAAACGCTGGGCTTCATCGAGACCACGTGCTGCGCCCCGAGTCAGCCAATCACTCACCTCAGCCGTCCAATGTAAAGGGGGACAGACCCGCGCCAGCGCACCGACCTGCGCTAAAAATTCAAACATGCGTGCTGGTGCATCCTCGCCCAGACCCCGTGACACCTCTTGCCAAATGCGCTCGGGCACCAGCGCGTCTACCTCGCCACTTTCAACCAGTGCTCGTGCATAGGCACAGGTTTGCTCGGCCACCTCAAAGTCAACAAACCGCGCCCGAAATCGCGCTAGCCGCAGCAAGCGCACGGGATCCTCAACAAAGGCAGCGCCCACATGACGCAGCCACCCCTGCTCGAGATCGCGCTGACCAGAAAAAGGATCCACCAAATGACCGTCGCGGCCCACCGCCATCGCATTGATGGTCAAGTCGCGGCGGGCCAAATCCTCTTCGAGGCGCACCTCAGTCCCGGTATAAAACACAAAACCACGATAGCCGCGCCCCTGTTTACGCTCGGTACGGGCCAGCGCAAACTCTTCTTTGGTATGCGGGTGCAAGAACACCGGAAAATCTACGCCCACCGGTAAAAACCCCCGCTGAATCAACGCCTGAGGGGTGGCGCCCACGACCACCCAATCCTTGTCAGTCACCGTGGCCCCGAGCAAGCTATCCCGCACTGCCCCACCCACGATATAACACTGCAATCCTTGCAGGAGCGCATCCTCACGAATGCACTGTGCCAGATGTTCCAAAGCGTTCATTATTGTGGTGTCACCGTACCCAAGCGCTCTTTGAGGGATTGCGGCTCGTCTTCGAACAGGGCCGCATAATAAGCCGTATTAGAGAGCACATTTTTCACATATAAGCGTGTCTCGGTAAAAGGAATGGTCTCAGCAAAAATAGCCCCCTCAACCGGCGCACGCAAGCGTGCACGCCACTGCTTGGGACGCCCGGGGCCGGCGTTATACCCAGCAGATGCCAACACCTCTGATCCGCCCAACTGATCGAGCACAATTTTTAAATAATGGGTCCCTAGCTTGGTATTGACATCAAAATCGTCGATACGCGCCATCGTAAAGTCTTTCATGCCGATCTTATTGGCCACCCAACGCGCCGTATCGGGCATGAGCTGCATCAAGCCAGAGGCCCCGACCCGTGAGCGGGCATCAGTCATAAAACGAGACTCTTGGCGAATCAGTCCATAGACCCAGGCAGGATCCAGACGAATACGCTCGGATTGTGCAGCCACTCCATCAAAAAAGGGCGCCACAAAACGTTGCTCAAAGTCCACCTCATCTTGGGTGAGCAATGAGGTATTCACCACTCGGTCAAACACCCCCTCCTCACCGGCCCATTGGGCCGCCGCACGCAGTTGTTGATCACTCATGCCGCGTAATCCGTGCACCCACTCGCGGGTCGCCTCGGGGCGCAAGCCCAACTTGAAAAGGGCCAATGCACGGTTGAGTTCGGGGCGTTGGCGGACATCCTCTTGGGCCAGCGGATCAATGGCCGGTGCAGGCTCAGGTGCGGTGATCGAAAAACCTAACTCTTCTAACGCCAACTGCCCATAAAAACTATAGTCATCCTGAATCGAGCTAAAGGCCTCTTGGGCGGCCTGCTGATTGCCCAAGGCAGCCAGTGCCCGCCCGCGCCAATACACCCAAACTGGCTCGCTGGCCTGACGCTCAGACATTTTATTGATGGCCTCGAGTACCTGCTCCCAATTAATGGGGTACTCGCGCAACTCGGCCCGCACCTCCCAGGCATGGTTGTAGTCCGTTTTGGGGGTACTGCCAGTTTTGCGATACCAACGTGCGGCATCGGGCTCTACGCGTAGCGCTGGTACCAACCCAAACTGGCTCCACACCCAATCTTGATCCTCAGGCGTGAGCACCTGCTGCCAGTGTTTCTCTATATATTGCGCTTGGGCTTCGCGATCATCGCTGCGGGCCAAACGAGAGAGCGCCAGTGTCAACAGCTCGCGCTCACGGGCATTGGCAGGTGCCGACTGCTGCCCCAACCAGCGGCGTGGGTTGTCCATCAGTGCGGTGTAATCCTGCATTTGCTTGCCATTAAACATGAGGGCAGCAGTACGCCGTGCTTGGGTGGTCTTGCCCTGCTCTAAGGCCCCCCGCAGCATCTGCTGCAGTTGGCTCCAAGGCAAGGCATCATCTGCCCACAGCTGATCCAGCATCCCCCAGCACACCTCATTGGGACGAAACTCGCGCATCACCGCGTCTAAATCCAGATCAACCCCAGCCATATGCAAGGCATGAGCCTGAGCACAAAACACATCAGCACGCCCAAAGGTGGGGGGATCTAAATCTAAAATACGCTGAAAATCCCCTGCCCGAGCAGCGGCCACCGCCCAATCCCCCTTGAGCCGCTCGGCCAAATAAGTATCTGCATAATCATCGATATAACGCTGCAAGGCAGCCTCACGCACAGGCATGGCCTTGACCTCTAGTTGTTGCACCAACCACCAATACTCGGGGTAGTGGCCCAATATCGGATCCTCTTTGGCTGCGCTGATCTGCTCGCCCAATTTGTCCCATTGTTTCTTTTCATAAGCTTTGGCCGCCTTTTCAACAGCAGCGCGCGCCTTGGGGTCCACCTCGGGCAGCTCGAGCCAACGCGGACCATCATAAGGGTTCAGTACAGAACGACTCGTGTCGGCATCCTTTGCGGTTTCAGTCTCGCTAACGGTATGATCAGCAGCATCTGCTGCATTACTTTGGGCGCAGCCAGCCAAACCCACCGTCAGCCCGACCAGGGTGAGCCCCTGCGCTAACGGCTTAAGGTATTTTGCATACAAAAACTGTTGAATCCCCATAGATATTCCTGAACCCTCAATAAACCTGATGAAATGAACTCAAACATCCCTAATCATACCGCAAGCTTGCGCGACCAATTGCTACAAAAACGTGCGGCACAAGGCCCTCGCGATATCAGCATGGGCGCTTTGCGCATCCGCGCCCGCCTGTATACCTGGCTGGCCACCCAACAAGAGACGATGCGTGCCCAACAGCGTGATGAGCCTCTGAATATCGCTGCTTTTTGGTCACTGCCGGCAGAGCCCGAGCTACAGCCATTATTAAACAAATGGTCGATAGAAGACAACGGAATCACACTATCTTTACCTTGTATCGACACTGAGGATGCCCCCCTGCGGTTTTGTCCATGGGATATTGAGACCCCCATGAAGGTCGGGCGCTATCACATCTCTGAGCCCGATACGCCGGAAACGGCCCCAAAACCCGACATCATCCTGGTTCCAACCCTAGGGTTTACACGCCAAGGGGATAGGCTGGGTTATGGCAAAGGCTACTACGATCGCACCATTGCCCAACTGCGGGCCCAATACCACCCCTTTATTACCATTGGCATTGCCTGGTCTTGCGGCGATCTGAGTGAATTCGACTATCAGCCCCAGCCCCACGATGAACCTCTGGACGCGGTGTTGACAGAAATGGGTTGGGCCAAAGCAGCACCATCACTCTAAGACCAACGTTCATCCCCCTAGGGCATCAAACCGCTATCAGTCTGTGCCCTCCTCGCGCAATGCCCATAAAAAAAGCTGGAGCACTTAAGGCTCCAGCTCGTATAACGCGCATGAGGAGGGGGTCACTGACCCGCCCCCTGAAACAGCGATTAATAGCGATAATGATCGACTTTATAAGGTCCATCTACAGGGACGTTGATATAGCGAGCCTGCTCCTCGCTCAAGCGTGTCAAATTGGCATTGAGCTTGCCCAAATGCAACAGCGCCACCTTTTCATCTAAATGCTTGGGCAGCATATAGACCTGACCTGTTTCGTAGCGATCACCATGTTGGAACAACTCGATTTGAGCAATGGTCTGGTTGGTAAAGGACGCCGACATGACAAATGAGGGGTGCCCGGTCGCGCACCCTAGGTTGACCAAACGCCCTTTGGCGAGCAGGATGATGCGCTTGCCATCAGGGAAAATCACATGATCGACCTGAGGCTTGATTTCCTCCCACTCGAGATCGCTCAAGCCGGCCACATCGATCTCATTATCAAAGTGACCGATGTTGCAGACAATGGCTTGATCCTTCATGCGCTCCATATGGGCACGGGTAATCACATGGTAATTACCGGTGGCCGTCACAAAGATATCTGCGTGCTCGACGGCCTCTTCCATGGTGACCACGCGGTAGCCTTCCATCGCTGCCTGCAGTGCACAAATGGGATCGATCTCGGTCACCCAGACCTGAGCCTTGAGGGCGGATAGCGCCTGAGCACTGCCCTTACCCACATCACCAAAGCCGCAAACAACGGCAATTTTACCGGCGACCATCACATCAGTGGCCCGTTTGATCCCATCAACCAGTGACTCGCGGCAGCCGTATAAATTATCAAATTTGGATTTAGTGACTGAGTCATTCACGTTGATGGCAGGAAAGGCCAAGGTGCCCTCTTTGGACATCTGGTAGAGGCGTTGTACCCCCGTGGTGGTTTCCTCGGTGACCCCTTTAATTTGAGCCAATCTGGTGGAATACCAGGTAGGGTCCTCGCTCAGTTTGCTGCGGATGCTGGCGTAGAGCACCTCTTCTTCTTCGCTGCTGGGGTGATCCAGCACGCTGGCGTCTTTTTCTGCCTGAGCGCCCAAATGCAGCAAGAGGGTTGCATCGCCCCCATCATCTAAAATCATATTTGCCTGCTCACCGGGCCAGCTAAAGATCTGGTGCTGATATTCCCAGTACTCCTCGAGGGTTTCGCCCTTGATCGCAAAAACAGGGATCTCCTCGGCGGCAATGGCCGCGGCAGCGTGATCTTGAGTGGAATAGATATTGCAAGAGGCCCAACGTACCTCGGCACCGAGGGCAACCAGCGTTTCGATCAGCACTGCCGTCTGGATGGTCATGTGCAGACTACCCGCAATACGCGCCCCCTTGAGGGGTTTAGACTCGGCGTATTCTTCGCGGGTCGCCATCAGGCCGGGCATCTCTGTTTCAGCGATCGCTATTTCGCGCCGTCCCCATTCGGCCAGACTGATGTCGGCAATTTTATAGTCATCAAAAGAAGTTTGAGTTACAACGTTCATAAGTGAGCTCCATTTGGTTCATGCCCATGAGTCATGGGCACAGATCACCGGTGAGCGTCGTTGGCTAAAGATAATGCGTCAACGAAAGACCTGAGCCTGGCAGCATGAACAGCCGTCGCAACGCTCCTCAGGTCTTTTTATTCAATAGACTTGAAAAACAAGTGCCTAATATTGAAACACAAAAGCACTGATTGCGCACCTTAGAAAGGCAACGCAGCTGATAAAAGTAAATACGCCCCTGTGAGGAGCGTATTTTTTATCATCAAAAATTAAAGACGCGCTGCAGCTTGTTTCAGTGTCGGCGCCAAATCGGTGGCCTCCCAGCTAAACTCGGGCTCGGAACGGCCGAAATGCCCATAAGCTGCTGTCTTGCTATAGATGGGGCGCAACAGGTCTAAAGCCGAAATAATGCCCCGTGGGCGCAGATCGAAATGCTCGCGCACCAAACGGGCGATTGCATCATCAGAAATCACCCCGGTCCCCTCGGTATAGACGGTGATATTGATGGGCTCGGCCACCCCAATTGCGTAGCTGACCTGCACCTCGCATTGGCGGGCCAGACCTGCAGCCACAATGTTTTTAGCCACATAACGCGCGGCATAGGCAGCCGAACGGTCGACTTTTGAGGGGTCTTTACCAGAAAAAGCCCCCCCACCATGCGGGCAGGCACCCCCATAGGTGTCCACAATGATCTTGCGCCCGGTCAACCCGCAATCCCCTTTGGGGCCGCCGATGACAAAATTACCCGTAGGATTCACCAAATAGCGGGTATCCTCGGTCAACAGACCATCGGCAAAGACCGGACGAATGATCTCTTGGATCACGGCCTCGCGAATCTCATCCTGAGAAATGTCTGGGGCGTGCTGCGTAGACAACACCACGGTGTCTACCTCGACCGGCTGACCATTGGCGTATTTAAATGTCACCTGCGACTTGGCGTCGGGGCGCAGCCAGGGTAAACGGCCATCCTTGCGCAATAAGCTCTGGCGCTCCATCAAGCGATGGGCATACCAAATAGGCGCAGGCATCAAATCGGGGGTCTCATCACAAGCGTAACCAAACATCAGCCCCTGATCGCCTGCCCCTTGGTCGGCGCTATTTGATGGATCACGATCGACCCCTTGGGCGATATCGGGGGATTGCTTGTCAAAGCCGACCAGCACCGCGCAGTTAGCATAATCAATGCCGTACTCGCCATTGTCATAGCCAATGCGCTTGATGGTGTCACGGGCGACCTGGATGTAATCCACATCAGCATCGGCCGTAATCTCACCGGCAAGAATGACCAACCCTGTATTACACAAAGTTTCCGCTGCCACCCGCGCAAAGCGGTCTTGCTCTAAAATGGCATCGAGGATGGCATCTGAGATTTGATCGGCCACCTTGTCTGGGTGACCCTCGGAAACTGACTCGGAAGTAAATAAGAAATCGTTATTTTTTGCCACTGTGGTAGCGTCCTTTCATGGGCCCCACCTCATCCGCGGGGCTTGGTGAATGAAACAAAGGGCGTAGCACCACGGAATAAAGTACAAAGCACTATGGTTCAGGGCGCGACGCTTTAGCGGTTAATTTTTACCCCCTGTACAATGCGAGGGTATCGCTCCGCAAGTTGTCGGTTAACTCAGCGATAGGCAGCATTTTAAGCCAAATAGCGCGAGCTTTCATGGTTATCACTTAATAGCGCACGAGAATTATGGTTTTATTTCTCTTAAAGTTGTTGTCCCACTTGCCTTTGCGCTTCATGCACGGCGTTGGCAAATGTTTAGGCCTGCTGGTCTATTGGCTGCCTGGGCGCTATAGACAGCGCTTACAAGACAATGCACGCCAAGCCGGTTATGAAAATGCGGCTTTTGCCCGCCGCGCAGCTGCCCAAACTGGGGCCATGATCATGGAAATCCCCAAGGTGTGGCTCAAGACCAACAGCGCCTTGGCCCGTTGTCACAACCCTCAAATCAATATTGTGCATGAGGCCTTGGCCGAAAAACGAGGTGTTTTATACCTCACCCCGCATTTAGGCTGTTTTGAAATCACCGCCCGCATCCTCGTCCAACATGGGCCCATCACCGTCATGTATCGTCCCCCTCGACAGGCTTTTTTAGAGCCTGCTATGAAGGTCGGCCGCGATCTGCCCGGGCTGCGCTCGGTCCCTGCCAATATGCGTGGGGTACGTGAGTTTATGCGCGCCCTACGCCGCGGCGAAGCCGTGGGCATGCTGCCGGATCAGGTACCCAGTTCGGGGGACGGCGTGTGGGCCACCTTTTTTGATAAGCCGGCCTATACCATGACGTTGGCGGCACGTTTAGCACAGCAAGCCAATGTCCCGGTCATCCTGACTGCTGGTGAGCGTCTGCCCCGAGGACAAGGCTGGCGCATCCACTATATCCGGGTGCCCGAGCCCTATCCCACCGATCTGGCCGCCTTTGTGCAGCATATCAATGATGCCATGCAGGCGCTCATTCGACGCTTTCCCGAACAGTACTTATGGAGCTACAACCGCTATAAAATACCGGCGGAGGCACCGCCTATTCCAGCGGCGCTCCTCCATCCATCCACATCCACAGTCACAAGTAAAGAGCCATGACACAGAAAACATACGATCGCCAGGCCATCCTCGAGTTTTTAGCTCAAAACCCAGATTTTTTACTTGAGCAGGGCGATGCCCTCTATCAACTCAAACTCCCGTCCTCAAATGACAATCGGGTGATCTCGTTTATCGAACGCCAGGTCGAACGGCTACAGCAGGAAAATAAAAAAACCCAAGAGCAGCTCTATACCCTGATCAGCAATGCGCAGCGCAGTGAAACCATCCGCCAACAAACCCATCAATGGGCCTGCCGCCTGATCCTGCACCCCGAGTGGGCCAATGACCCCAAAGCCATGGCGGCGGCCTTGGCCAAAACCTTTGGGGTGGATGAGGCGCGCCTGCTCAACACCTCCGAGCTGCCGGCCCCCATCCAACAAAACTACAGCGGCCCCATCACCGAGGCCCCTCTTGATTTTGGGCTACCCGAGCACCTGCACAGCATGGCCTACACCGCCTTGAAACACCCTCAGGATGACCGCCCCATGGGCGCGCTGATCGTGGCCTCATCGGCACTCAGCCATTTTAGCGCCGACATGGCCACTGACTTTCTTGAGCATATTGCCGGACTGTGCGCCGCTGCATTGAGCAACGCCTCATGAACACCGCTCAGGACTGGCTCACGCAATGGGAAACCAATCTGCTCGAGCAACGCCGCCTGAGCCCACACACTGCGGCCGCCTATAGACGAGATGTGCAAAAACTGCTCGAGATGACGGCCCCAAATGAGCTCATCGAGTTGCAAACGCAGCAGATACGACAGACACTGGCCGCCTTGCACCAGCAGGGCGAACAGCCCCGTAGTCTGTCACGACGCTTGTCGGCCTGGCGACGCTTTTTTGCGTGGCTCGAAGCCAGCGGGCACCATCCAGGGCCCAACCCCTGTCTCAATGTACGGGCCCCCAAATCCCCGCAGCCTTTGCCCCGAGCCCTGTCCGTAGAGCAAACCCAACAATTGCTGGATCAAGGGGCCCCTCAAGGACCACCTACGGAACAACCAGATCCTGACAGCATCATTGCCTATAGGGATCAGGCGCTCTTTGAGCTGTTTTATTCTTGTGGACTGCGCCTCAGTGAGCTGGTCTCTCTGGATCATCGGTATACCCAAGAGGGGAGCTATCAATCCAGCAGTTGGTTGGATTTAGAAAACCACAACCTCAGGGTCGAGGGCAAGGGCCAAAAAACCCGCATCGTGCCCATTGGGCGCCATGCCTTGCAAGCACTAACGCATTGGCTGCAGGTGCGCCCACTGCTGCTGCCCAGCACCGAAGGACTGCCCATCGACCAGGCAGCGGCCCTATTTCTAGGCCAACGTGGCCGCCGCATCCATCCACGGGTAATCCAGCAACAATTGGCGCGACGCGCCCAAGCCGTCGGGTTGGCCGAGCATGTCCACCCCCACCGACTGCGGCACAGCTTTGCCAGTCATATTTTGCAGTCCTCTCAAGACCTGCGTGCAGTGCAGGAACTGCTGGGGCATGAAAATATCCGTAGCACCCAGATCTACACCCGCCTGGACTTTCAGCATTTAGCCAAGGTCTACGATCAAAGCCATCCGCGCGCACGGGCTCGAAAGAACACCAACCGCACGCCCGAGGATGCCGATAACAACGAACCCAAAAAGTAAAATGGCGCGATTAACAGCTACCCCTGCTAGCAGCTACCCCTACTAACCACTACGGGAGTACCTGCTTGAGCACCTGCTGATTCCACTGCATCATGGACAAATAACTATCTACCGGCGCCCCATCCACCGCAAATGTCTCAGTATAAAGGGGCTCCCCCAATGGGACCTGCGTTTCGCGCGCGACCTGCTCAATCAGACGCGCATCCACCCCAAACTCGGGGATGGCCGCCTGTATGTGCTCGGCCCGTACATCACGAATGAGCTGCGCCAAGCTATGAGCAGAAATCTCAGCCTCTAGGCTGGCAGCCTCAAGCGGCACAATGCGGGGGCAACCATAGGCTTGCTCAAAATAAAACAAAGAATCATGCGCCACAGCCACCCCAACACAACGCCCTGAATCAGGGCCAAAATCCTCTTTGAGCTGCTGATGCAATGCCGCCAAATCAGCATCATAGGCCTCGTAACGCGCTGTTAACTCGGCCTGCGCTGAATCGGGCAATAAATCGCTCAGCGCCGCATAAATCTGACGCGCATAATGCTGCGCATAATCCACACGCAACCAGGCGTGCGGATCCCCCTCGCGCAATGACAACCCCTCTGATGCCTGCAGCACGGGCCCCGTATAATCAGCCGCCTGGACCAAGGCCGGCGCCCAGGGCTCTAATCCGGCGCCATTGAGCACCAACAAATCGGCATCGATCAAGGTCTGCATATCGCGTGCACTGGGTTCAAAATGATGTGCGCTGCGCTCGGGCCCCACAATGGTATGTAACTGCACGGCATCCCCCCCAATTTGCGCTGCCATATCGGCCACCACCGGGAAACTCGCCACCACCTGCACAGCGGCCTCAGCCTGCGCAGCACCCGACTTGGCCCAAGCACTGCCGGCGGACCCAACAGGTGCCCCTGACCATAACGCCAGGCCACCCGCCAACCCCACCCCTAACAAGCGGGCCCGGCGCCCGCGATATAAATGCTGTTTCAGCCCACCATGAGGACCTAAAAACAGCGCCAATAAATAAAATAAACCGGCCAATAAAATGATGGTGGGTGAGGTGGGGACATCAAAATGAAAGGAAGCCAACAAACCCAAAAAAGAGGCCAAAATGGCCAACAACGCAGATATCAACAATTGCGCGGCGGCACCCTGCCCCAAAAAGCGTGCAGCGGCAGCGGGCAAAATCATCAACCCCACCACCATCAAGGTGCCCAAAATCTGAAAACCAGCCACCAAGGTCAACACCAATAAAATCAAAAACGACATATGGGCAAAAAAGGACACCCGCCGATAAAAGCGCTTGAACTGAGGATCAATGGAATCCATCACCAAAGGGCGATAAATCATGGCAAAAACAAGCAAGGCCACACTGGATACCGTACTCACTAAAAGCAAAGCACCGTCATCCAACCCCAGCACCGAGCCAAACAACACATGGAGCAAATCCATATTGCTGCCGCGCATGGACACCAACAAAACGCCCAGCCCCAAAGAAATCAAATAAAAAGTCGCAAAACTGGTGTCCTCGCGGATGGGCGCCACACGCGCCACCCAGCCGGAAAACAAAGCCACCAATAACCCCGTCGCCACCCCACCGATGAGCATGGCCGGCAGCGACAAACCCGCCACCAAATACCCAACCGCCACCCCAGGCAAGATGGCATGTGATAAGGCATCGCCCATCAAACTCAGACGACGCAAAATCAAAAACACCCCCAAGGGACCCGCTGCCAACGACAATGCCACCGTCGCTGCTAATGCGCGCCGCATAAAGCCAAACTCTATAAATGGCCCGATCCAGAAATCCCAAAGTGCAATCACAGAAAATCCCCTGCACATAAATGACGGGCCAAATGCAGGTTTTCATCGCTGAGCACCTGCTCGGTCGGCCCCCATCCCACCACCTGCCCCGCCAATAATACCGTTTGCGGAAAATGCGCCCGCACCATTTCTAAATCGTGCAGCACCACAATCACCGTTTTCCCCTGCTGATGCCATTGCAACACGATCTGCAACAGCTGCGCAGAGGTGGCCTCATCGACGGCGGCAAACGGCTCATCGAGCAGCACCACCTCGGCCTGCTGCACCGCTACCCGAGCAAACAATACACGCTGTAATTGCCCCCCTGACAGGGTCCCCAATAATCGATGAGCAAAATCTGCTAACCCCACCTGCTGCAGCGCCTGCTGCACCTGCCCATGCTGTGCGCGGGTCAAAGCGCGAAACGCCCCCACCTCGGCCCACAACCCCAATGCCACAAAGTCATACACACTCATGGGAAAGCTCAGATCCAACCCATGGTGTTGTGGCAGATAGGCAAACCGTGCGGTTGAGGCACGCTGGATCTGCCCCTGTGCTGGGGGTAACTGCCCCACCAAAGCGTTTAAAAAAGTGGATTTGCCCGCGCCATTAGGCCCCACCACTGCATATAAGCCCCCCTGTTGAAACACCCCTGTGGCATCCCGCACCGCCCACTTCCCCCGCCAGCCCAAACTGACAGAGCGCAGTGTCAAAACCGCTGGGGCAGCATCAGAGGGCACGCCCGTATCAGATAGCGCAGCAGGTAAAGGAATGTGGTCAATAGAGGATGGGGAGTTGTTTTTTTTCATAGACCCTCTGCCCTAAGCGAACAATGCGCCCTGGGAAGCAAAATAGGGATTAAAATTCAGATAGCGCCCAAACGGTGAGTGCCCAAATCAGCAACAAAAGCGGTACCACCACAATCAGACGCTGATAAACAGACGCCAACAACCAACTTTTGCGTCTTTTTTGGGCCGACGGTTTACTGCGAGCCATGGGGGGATCTCCTGCCATCTGTAAAGTGTTATGTTATAACATACCAAACATTGGTTTAATAGTGAGTAACGACCATGACTGTACAGGTACTGACACCACCCGCTTTACAGGCCCAGCTCAAAATTGCCGAACAGATCTGCCGCCAGCGTAACAAGCGCCTCACCCCGCTACGTCGCACCGTGCTCGAGATGCTGATTCGTGCCAATCGCAGCCTCAAGGCTTATGAGCTCTTAGAGCGGATGCAAGACGTCCATCCCGGGGCGGCCCCACCCACGGTATACCGTGCCCTAGACTTTCTCACCGAGCAGGGCCTCATCCACCGCATCGACGCCGTTAATGCCTGGACGGCCTGCGTGGATGCCGCAGGTGCCCCACATGATCTCTTTGTGGTGTGCACCGAGTGCCGCCAAGTGGTTGAGCTGCATGCCCCCGAGTTGAGCCAACAAATTGCCCAATGCATTGCTTTAGCAGGCTTTGACTTTGCCAAGCAAGAGACCGAGCTACGCGCCCTGTGCAGTGACTGCACACTGTAAATTGCCGCCCGTTACGGTCAATCGCTGCCTGCCCGCATGCGCGTATTTCCGACAAAAAACTAGGGATTATTGACTGACTAGGTATAACCCTAGGTCACATGGCTCAACCCCTTGAAAACAAAACACATTGCCCCCATTTATAGCCTACAAACAGAGATTTACTCATTTGCGCTTTTGCATCGGCTGTGATGTAATCGCAGCTTAACCGGCGCACACCTTTAATGAGTGTCGGTACACCAAAGGTATCAACCTGATGATTGGATGCTTTTAAAGCGACCTCAAAGCCTGATAATGGCAAATCTGGGGATTAAAACGGATTGTCGCATATCTCCTCGTTGCCATTGCTCGGCTTAATATGCAGCAACGGGATGATGGCAGACCATGCATGCGTGACACAGCCTTTGGTGATGTCAGCACGCTGCGTCCGCCGCTCCAGGCTTTAGGCCGGGGCATTGCCCCACATGACAATAAAGGGAACGATCATGGCAAGCAATTCCAATGAACCCAAAGATCTACTCACAGTAGAAGAACTTGTGGCTATGCCCGAGTCCGAATACATGAACGACGCACAGTTAGCGTTTTTCCGCAACCGCCTCCAAGAGCTCGAGAGCGAGATCCTAGCTAACGCCGGGGCGACGACTGAAAACCTGCGTGAAACGCAGTTGGCTCCTGACCCTGCCGACCGCGCTACCATCGAAGAAGAGCACGCACTCGAGCTACGCACCCGTGACCGCGAGCGCAAACTGCTCAAAAAGGTGCAGTACTCTTTGCAGCTCATCGAAAGCGGTGAGTACGGTTGGTGCGAGGAAACCGGTGAGCCCATCGGCATTCAGCGCTTATTGGCCCGACCCACAGCGACCCTCTCGCTCGAGGCTCAAGAGCGCCGTGAAAAACGCCAAAAGCTCTATGGTGACTGATCACGCTTAATTGCTCCATGCACCGCACCTGATACAGGTGATTCAATTAGCCACGCCAAATCATCGGGCGTGGCTTTTTTGTTTCTTGCCTGCCCACTAAAATTTTTATTAGCGGCTCTTGAAGTTCGGGGAAACGCCCCCACCTACATACAAAACTGGAAGGAATTTTATGGAACAATTTCACGCTACAACTATCGTTGCGGTACGCCGCGGCGCCGACGTCGCCATCGGTGGCGATGGCCAAGTCACACTCGGCAACACCGTCATCAAGGGCACCGCACAAAAAATCCGCCGCCTCTACAAAGATACCGTTCTGGCTGGGTTTGCCGGCGCCACTGCCGACGCTTTTACCTTGCAAGAGCGCTTTGAGGCCAAGCTAGAAGAGCACCAGGGCCAACTGCTGCGCTCTGCCGTTGAGCTCACGCGCGATTGGCGTACCGATCGCATGCTGCGTCGACTCGAGGCCATGCTGCTGGTTGCCGACAAAGAGCACACGCTCATCCTCACGGGCAATGGCGACGTGGTTGAGCCCGAGGACGGCGTTGCTGCCATTGGTTCGGGCGGGGCATTTGCCCAGGCCGCCGCGCTTGCATTGGTCAAAAACACCGACCTCAGCCCCGCTGAGATCGTCTCTCAGGCACTGAGTATCGCAGGTGATATCTGCATTTACACCAACCAGAACCACGTCATTGAATCTCTTTGAACAAACAAGGTTATCTCCCTATGTCAGCTGCAACCATGACACCCGCAGAGATCGTCTCTGAACTCGAAAAAAACATTGTTGGCCAAGAGCGTGCCAAGCGTTCGGTCGCTGTGGCCCTACGCAACCGCTGGCGCCGTCAGCAGGTCGCCGAACCCCTACGTCATGAAATCGTCCCTAAAAACATCCTGATGATTGGCCCCACGGGTGTGGGTAAAACTGAAATCGCCCGTCGTCTGGCCAAACTGGCCAACGCCCCTTTCATCAAGGTCGAGGCCACCAAATTTACTGAAGTCGGTTATGTCGGACGAGATGTGGAAACCATCATTCGTGACTTGGTCAGCGCCTCAATCAAGCAAACCCGTGAAATTGAAAAACGTCGTGTGCAAACACAGGCCGAGGACGCCGCCGAGGATCGCATACTGGACGTATTATTACCGCCCTCTCGAGACGCCCAAGGCGAGCCCATGCGCGAGGAAAGCAATACCCGTCAGGTATTTCGCAAACGTTTGCGCGAGGGCAAGCTAGACGACACCGAAATTGAAATTGAGTTGGCCCAACCCATGCCTCAAATGGAGATCATGGCCCCTCCTGGGATGGAAGAAATGACCGAGCAATTGCGCTCGATGTTTGCAGGGATGGGCCAAGAGCGCAGCAAGCCTCGCAAAGTCACCGTCAAAGAAGCCTTTAAACACCTATGCGAAGAAGAGGCCGCCAAACGCATCGATGAAGAAGAGCTGCGCGCCGAGGCCGTTCGCAATGCCGAACAAAATGGCATTGTGTTTTTGGATGAAATTGACAAAATCACCGCGCGCGAAGGGCAAACCGCTGGCGAGGTGTCACGCCAAGGGGTACAGCGCGACCTGCTCCCCCTCGTTGAGGGCACTACCGTCAATACCAAATACGGCGGCGTACGCACGGATCATATCCTCTTTATTGCCTCTGGCGCCTTTCATCTGTCCAAGCCCTCGGACCTCATCCCCGAGTTACAAGGGCGCTTTCCCATCCGCGTCGAGCTCGACTCTCTGACGGCAGATGACTTTGTGCGCATCCTCTCTGAAACTGATGCCTCATTAACCAAGCAATACACCGCCCTGATGGCCACCGAGGATGTCCATCTAGAATTTACCGATGAGGGGATTCGTCGTCTGGCCGAACTGGCCTATGAGGTCAACGAGCGCACCGAAAACATCGGCGCCCGACGCCTCTACACCGTGATGGAAAAACTGCTGGATGAGCTCTCATTTCATGCTGGCAGCAAAGGCGAGCAAAAAGTTGTTATTGATGCCGACTACGTCAACGAACAGCTCAGCGATGCCGTTCAAAGCGATGACCTAGCGCGTTATGTGCTCTAGGCCTTTTTGATGACCGCTCACTGCAGGGTAAAGCACAGTAATTACCCTGCAATGAGGCTCCACCGCCCGTCACTCTGCAGTTTTTTAGAGTGGCGGGTTTGCCGTGTAACAGGGTTTACCGTGCAACAGATTTTGTTGTGCAGCAGGCTCTTTGAGCGGGCCGCCTGTGTGCGCTTTAGCGCTTGCGGATACGGATAATCACATACTCACCGTCATCACTGCGGCGTGCTGTAAAACGTACGCTATCACCCGGGGCCAAGCCCTCCATCATTGACGGCTCAATGAGATACACCAAGGTAATGGCCGGCAGATCTAATTCAGAAATGGCGCCATGTTTGAGGGTAATTTTCTGATTATCATGATCGAGGCGGCGTACCTCACCCGTGCCGCTACCCTCTTGGGCCATTGCTGGGGTGTGCACAGCCCCTAATGCAAAAAGGGCCACACACAAAGACAAGAAATAGTTTTTTAATCTCAGCCAGTTCATAGCAGACTCTCAAGTGTCATCATAAGCTCATTGTACTAATAGAACACCCCGCCGGCATAGCATAATCATCCCATTGGGCGCAGCCGCCCCATCACTCATCCTCTTTGGTCCAGTAGGCGCCGATTTGTTGCAGCTGCGTTTCAGCATGCTCTAGCCCACTGATGGCCCGACGCCCGGTGCGGGCCAAGACCTGCTCTACCAACACCTCGACCAGGGCAACCGACGCCGTACAAGAAGGAAAAAATGACGGCATATCGGTTGAAAAGAGTAAATTACAATCCGCCTCTAGCGCAATGGGCGCCACCGGGCTATCGCACAGCGAAAGAATCTTGCAACCCGTTTTGCGGGCCGCCTCATACACCCGCACAATTTCTTGTGAATACGGGGCAAAGGCAATCAACACAATCACATCACCAGGTCGCAAAGACCGCAGCTCCATCTCAAAGGTCCCGGCCTCACTGCGCATCATCGTCACTGAGGGACGAAAGAAACGGTACAAATAATGAAAGGTAAAGGCCGAAGCATAAGAGGCCCTAAAGCCAGCCACATAAACACGACGGGCCTTGACCAAAATATCCACGGCCTTGCTGAGTCGCCCGCTGTTGAGCTCAGATAGCTTTTGTACGTTGTGTGTTTGGGCCTCAACGGCCTTGGCCACCCGGTCTGGGCGATGCCGCTGCCGTACTACCTTGCGCGCCTGTAAGGCATAAGCATGCTCACCCGCATGCAACGAGTGCACAAAAATCTCTTTTAACCCGGTCCACCCCTCATACCCCAAAGACTGAGCCAAACGCACCAAGGTAGCGGGCTGTACCCCAGCCTGTTGAGCAATCTTGCGCATTGAAGAAATCGGCACCTCGGATGGATTATCCAATAAATACCGAGCCCCAATTTGAAACTGCGGGGGCATATCAGAAAAACTCTCTTGTAAGCGTTCCGTCAACTCTTGTAGGGAACGCGGTGCTACTAGATTCATACTCATAGCATCCCTCTTTAATTCGCTCTAAAAACGAGACGATGACGCAAAAGCGCAACAATTTACTTTTGTTATCGAGTCCACACCCTTTGTTTTTTGACTTCTATAGTGTGTGCGTTATTCTATATGAAACAGTTGTTGCAACACGGACCAATACAACAACGTCACTGCAACACATGTTGAAAAGCGTTTCCTTAGCAATTAAAACAAAACATTTGTTTCAGTGCTTAGAGAGGGTATTCCCCCATAAATCAATGACATAACTCGTCCTCCATATCACCAGGATTCAAGTTCTCTTTGCTTTATAACACACCGCTTTGAGCCACTAATTAGCCACGCAGACCACTCTTTGCCCATACTCCATTGATAAAGCCACACACTATGACACACGTATTTCACCGCAAACCCAAAAGTACGCTACCTGTAGCCGTTGCTGGCGATGGCATCGAAATCGTCGACCAAGATGGCAAACGCTATATCGATGCCTGCGGCGGCGCTGCTGTTTCCTGCCTGGGCCACAGCCATCCTGACGTTATCCAGGCCATCAAAGACCAACTGGATCAGTTTGCCTACGCGCATACAGGTTTTTTTACCAACCAGCCCGCCGAAGAGTTGGCCACCTTTTTGGCCGAACGTGCCCCGGGCGATTTAGACCACGTTTATTTCCTTTCGGGCGGCTCTGAGGCGGTGGAATCCGCCCTTAAACTCGCACGACAGTACTTTGTCGAGCGCGGCGAGCCCACACGCCGTCTGTACATCGCCCGTCGCCAGAGCTACCACGGCAACACCCTCGGCGCCTTAGCGGTTGGCGGCAATGAATGGCGCCGTGAGCCTTTTAAGCCCTTGTTAGCCGAGGCCCACCATGTGTCGCCCTGCTACCCCTATCGTTATCAACATGAGGGCGAGAGCGACGAACAATACGCACAGCGCCTGGCCGATGAGCTAGAAAATAAAATCCTCGCCCTCGGCCCTGAAAATGTGGCCGCCTTTGTCGCCGAGACAGTGGTCGGCGCCACTGCCGGGGTGCTGCCCCCCGTGGCCACCTATTTCAAGCGCATCCGCGAGGTCTGCGACCGCTATGGGGTGCTCTTGATTTTGGATGAGGTCATGGCGGGCATGGGCCGCACTGGGCACCTGTTTGCATGTGCCGAGGACGGTATCGTACCCGATATGATCACCATTGCCAAAGGGTTAGGTGCAGGTTATCAGCCCATCGGTGCCATGTTGGCCAGCGACCGCATCTATCAAACCATCCTGAATGGCTCGGGCTCTTTTCAACATGGCCACACCTATATGGGGCATGCCACGGCATGTGCGGCCGCCTTGGCCGTGCAACAGGTCATCGAGCGCGACAACCTACTGCACAATGTCCAGCTGCGCGGCGCACAATTGCAGGCAGAGCTGCATAGTCATTTAGATAGCCATCCCAATGTCGGACAAATCCGCGGGCGCGGCCTCTTTGTCGGTATTGAGCTGGTCGCCGACAAAGCCACCAAGGCGCCCTTTGACCCGGCACAAAAAATACACCAAAAAATACGCAGTGCCGCCCTAGAAAATGGCCTGATGATCTACCCCAACGGGGGCACCATCGATGGTACCCACGGGGATCATATCCTGCTGGCGCCTGCTTTTGTCTGCACCGCACAAGACATCAGCACCATCGTACAGCGTCTGCATCAGAGTATCGAGCAGATATTACCCTCGGACTCTCGCTCGGCCAGCGGCACGCCACACGCCCCCAAAAGCCCTATCCTAGAGCCCAGCTCATAGGGCAGGCGCGGTATCCGCTATAATTAAATAGGCACCCTGCCACATTAAACAGGCACCCTGTCACTTTTGTGCAGGGTGTTTTATTGCCGAGCGGTGCCTACTGATAGCCCTATCAGTCAGGCCCCACCTCCCCTACACCTAACCACACCTACACGAGGAAACACCATGGCGCGTATCCCCTATGCAGATTTGAACCGTCCCGAGATCCAGCCCATCGTCGAGCAGATCACCGCCGAGCGCGGCAGTGTCATCCACCTATATCAAATGCTGCTACAAAGCCCCGCTGTGGCCCAGGGCTGGTTGGATTATCTGACAGCCATTCGCCAAAAAACCTCTATATCGGGGGCCTTGCGCGAGCTAATCATCATGCGGGTCGCCATTTTAAACCGCGCCCCTTACGAGGCCGATCAACACGCCCCCATTGCCCTCCAAGAGGGCATCACCCAAGCCCAATTAGATGCCTTAGAGGACTGGCAAGACAGTGATCTCTTTAATGCCCAAGAGCAGGCCGTTTTGGCCTATACGGATGCCATGACCCTGCAGGTGCAGGTCCCGGATGCGGTATTTGATGCCCTGAGACAGCATTTTAATCAACAAGAAACCGTGGAAATCACGGCCACCATTGGTGCCTATAATATGGTTTCTCGCTTTCTCGAGGCGCTACAAATCCACAGCGATGATGAACGCTAACCCAGCCGCGCCCCCTAACCACCCCTTTACCATCCCATAACCATCCTTCTAACCACCACAGCCCCCTTCAGAGCAGCATCTAACCAGCACAGAACCCTTAGGGCAGCATGCCCTGCCTGCTGCTCTGCCCATCCTCTCTCAATAGGGCCTAGGCACGCTGCTTGACTAGTTGGCGCCGTTCGCATTCAGCTTTAGGATGTCCTGTTTTTTCATGCGCAATAAGACCAAGCCAGGCAAGGCAATGGCCACCGTAAATAGGAAAAAGCCACTCCAATCAAACCAGCCCACTAAAAACGGACTAGCGGGCCCGGCCACGTAGGTCCTACCAATGGCCGATAAGGCAGACAGCAGGGCAAACTGCGTGGCCGAATAAGCCTGGGTACACAAAGCCATCACAAAGGCCACAAAGGCCGCCGTCCCCAGCCCCCCACATAGGTTTTCTATGGCCACCACCGCTGCCATCAACTGCCAAGAATCTGGCCAGACGGTCACCAACCAATAGCCAAAATTAGAAAAGGCCTGCAGCAAACCAAACCCCATCAACGCTCGATACAATCCCAGGCGGGCCAACAACACCCCACCCATCAGGGCCCCCACAATCGTTGCCCCTAACCCAAAAATATTATTGATGGCTCCGACCTGAGCCACTGAAAACCCCGCCCCACGAATTAAAAACGTCGTTGATAAGGCCCCTGCAAAGGCATCGCCCATTTTATAAAGCACGATCAACCACAAAAAGGCCCAGGCACCGGGGCGTTGGAAAAAATCAAATAAAGGCTCAACCACGGCCTCTTTGAGAGTTTTAGGGGCCACTGCCACATGTTCTGGTTCGGGGGCCAAAAAAGTAAATACCGCCACCCCCAACATCAGCGCCCCTAACAGCATATAGGTCGCCGACCAGCCCAAATACCGCTCTGCCAGCACCAATGCCAAACCACTGGAAACAATCATGGCCAAACGATAGCCCATCACCCGCACCGCGGCCCCAGCCGCCCGCTCACGAGGCCGCAAGACATCGGTACTATAGGCATCAAAGGCCACATCTTGGGTGGCCGACAAAAAAGCCACCCACATCGCCAGCAGCGCCAGCACCCACAAAAACTCAGACGGTGGGAACCAGCCCATCGCAAAAATGCTGACCCCGAGCAATAACTGGGTGAGCAAGATCCACCCGCGGCGTCGGCCTAAAAAAGGGATTTGGAAACGATCTAAGAAAGGCGCCCAGAGGAACTTTAGGGTGTAGGCAGACCCGGCCAATGTTAAAAAACCGATTTTGGTCAAAGACACCTGCTCTACCGTCAGCCACGCCTGCAGCGTATTGCTGGTCAGCGCCAAGGGCAAGCCACTGCCAAACCCTAAAAAGAGTAAGGGCCAGACCCGCGGGCTACGGTAGATCAGGCCCACCGTCAATCCTTAGCAGGCAGATGGGCCGGAGACTCAAAGCGATACACTGCGAGGGTGCTACGCCAGCCAGGAAAGAAACGCACCTCGGCGCGGCCATTAAACAAAGCGCGGTGGGTGATTTTCAAACCTAATTCTTTGGCCAGATCCTCAAAATCCTTGAGCGTACAGAGGTGAATATTGGGCGTGTTGTACCACTGATAAGGCATTTCCTTGGAAATGGGCATGCGCCCCATCATGATAGACAAACCATGCGTCCAGTAGCCAAAGTTGGGAAAAGACACCACCCCATAATTAGCCACCCGCGCCATTTCGCGCAAAATGGTCTCGGTGTGCAACATGGACTGCAAAGTTTTAGACAGCACCACCGTCTGGAAATGCTGATCAGGAAACAATGCCAACCCCTCTTCGAGGTCTTGTTGAATCACATTGACCCCGCGTTGGATGCTTTTGACCATCGCGCTGGGATCCCGCTCGACCCCAGTGCCTTGGACGCGCTTGCTATGCTGCAAATAGGCGAGCAACTTGCCATCACCGCAGCCCAGGTCGAGCACATTGCTATTGGGTTGCACCCAGTTGGCGATACGCTGTAAATCGGGACGGTATTTAAGACTCACAGGGGCCACTATTGTCATGCCAACACCCCCGTCACACGTGTGCGCTCACCCAAACCGAGCGCATCAGCAATTTTGTCATAATAAGCCTGCACCACCGCATGGTAATGACGATCATTGAGTAAAAACGCATCGTGCCCATGCGGTGCATCGATCTCTGAGTAGGTGACCTGACGATTATTTTTCAGCAAGGCACGCACCAGCTCGCGCGAACGCTCGGGAGAAAAACGCCAGTCGGTGGTAAATGAAACCACCAATGACTCGGCCTGAATCCGCGCAAAGGCCTGAGACAAACTGCCCCCATGCGCACGGGCCGGATCAAAATAATCCAATGCCTTGGTCAATAATAAATAGGTATTGGCATCAAAATAATTGGCAAATTTTTCACCCTGATAACGCAAATAGGACTCAACCTCGAACTCAATGTCATAGTTGAATTTATATTTGCCAGTACTCAGAGGGTCACGCAAAGCACGTCCAAAGCGCTCGGCCATCAACTCATCAGAGACATAGGTGATGTGGCCAATCATACGTGCGACCGTTAACCCACGACGCGGCACAGTATTGTGCTGGTAATAATTACCGTCGTAAAACTCGGGATCCGTGATAATGGCCCGCCGCGCGACCTCGTTAAAAGCGATGTTTTGAGCGCTCAGACGCGGCGTACTGGCAATGACGATGCAATGACGCACCCGCTCGGGGCAGGTGATGGCCCAGCTCAGGGCCTGCATGCCCCCCAACGAGCCCCCCATCACCGCGGCGAACTGCTTGATGCCCAAATAATCGGCCACGCGGGCCTGGGCACGCACCCAATCCTCAACCGTGAGCAAAGGAAAATCACGCCCCCAGGGCTGCCCCGTCTCGGGGTTGATGCTGGCGGGCCCAGTCGACCCAAAGCAAGAACCGATGTTGTTAATCCCAATCACAAAAAAGCGATCAGTATCCAACGCCTTGCCGGGGCCAACCATATTGTCCCACCAACCGATATTCTTGGGATCGTTAGCATCAATGCCCGCCACATGATGCGAGGCATTGAGGGCATGACATACCAACACGGCATTGCTGGCATCGTGGTTGAGCTCGCCATAGGTCTCTATTGCCAACTGATACTGAGGCAATACCTGCCCACTACTCAAATGCAGTGGCTCATCAAAGGCGATGATCTCGGACTCAACAATGCCGACGGAACCCTCGGGGACAGAAATAAAAGGACTGCCAGAACCGGCAGTAGAAGAGGCTGTGCGAGACGATGAAGAAGACTGTGCAGAAGAAACCATAAACGGACCTCTTTAGCGGGATTTATTCCATGCGCCCGCAAGCGGATCAAGCAAATCGGCGCAAAGGTAAAACGAAACCAAAGTGTACCACCTCCCATTATAATCATCGAGTCAGCACAAATCGTAGCTCTCGACAACGAAACGGGCAATTCTGACAAAGTTTGCCGTAAAAGCCACTCATCAGCCCTGATATTTGCTACTATGGCAGCAAAACGGCCCTAAGGCCCCAACCCGCCTGTAAGTAAAATTTTACTCGTTAGTGAAACCGCAATGACTTTTTGCCAAACACGTTTACCCCTACTGGAAGACCACCTAGATTTGCTCAAGCACATGAACCGTGGTGTCGAACGCGAGGGGTTACGCGTGACCCCTGTTGCGACCCTGGCCGCCACTGATCATCCAAAGGCGCTCGGCTCCACCTTAACACACAAGAAAATCACTACCGACTATGCCGAGGCACTGCTCGAGCTTATTACTGGCACCCATCAAGACAGCCAGTCGCTATACACAGAGCTCAAACACATCCAGCAGTTTGTGGCGACCCGTTTACACAACGAGGTCTTTTGGAATCAATCCATGCCGGCCCACCTGCCCGATGAAGAAGACATCCGCATTGGTTGGTACGGCTCCTCTAACGAAGGGCTGTTTCGCAATATCTACAGACGCGGCTTGGCCGAACGCTACGGCAAACGCATGCAATGCATCGCCGGTGTGCACTACAATCTCTCCTTGCCCGATGAGTTTTGGTCACGGCTGCAATTTCCCGGCGAAGACCTACAAACCCAGCGGACCAACGGTTATCTGGCCCTGATTCGCAACTTTACCCGCTATGCTTGGCTGCTGATGTACCTCTTTGGTGCCTCGCCCGTGGTCTCTAGCGATTTCCTCACCGGACACCGCCTGCCCCTCGAGCAGGTCGGCCCCGACACCTACACCCTGCCCTGGGCCACCAGCCTGCGCATGAGTGGCTTGGGCTACCAAAACAAAGAGGCCCAGGCCGAACTGCAGCTGTGCTACAACGATCTCAATACCTTTTTGCTGCGCATGCGCCGCGCCGTCACCTCGGTCTGGCCCGATTATGAAAAAATCGGCACCCACCGCAACGGGGACTGGGTCCAACTGAGCAACAACATCCTGCAAATAGAAAACGAGTACTATTCCAACATCCGCCCCAAGCGCAACCCCCACGAGGGCGAGCGCCCACTGTCCGCCCTGGCCAATCGCGGCGTCGAGTATGTCGAGGTGCGTTGCCTAGACATAGACCCCTATGACCCCATGGGCCTAGCCCTGTCCTCATGCTATTTTTTGGATACTTTTTTACTCTTTTGCGTGACCGAGCCCAGCCCATTTTTTGCCGACGGCGGCTTTTGCCAAGACAGTAAAAACAACTTTGCCAAGGTCGTCCAAGAAGGGCGCCGCCCAGGCCTCTTGCTCAAGGATCCGGACACCAAAGAAATCTCACTCCAAGAATGGGGTCACCAAATCCTCACCCGCATGCGCCCCTACGCCAAGGCCCTCGATGCCAGCCAAGGCCTAGACGGTGTGCACGAGTCGGCCCTAGCAGAACAAGAGCGCAAAATCCTCAACTCTAGCGAATGCCCATCGGCACGCCTGCTGCGGGATATAGAATCCTCGGGCCTAAGCTTTGTGGAATACACCCTACAACAAAGCCAACGCCAACAACAGCAACTCATCGACGAGGGCTTGCCCACTGAGGTAGAGGCCCATTTTGAGCAAATGGCCGAGGAAACCATCGCCCAGCAAAAAGAGATAGACAGCCGCCCCCAAACTCAAAGCTTTGAAGAATACCTCAAAGACTTTGAGGATGCCCTCGGCTAACCCACCTCCAGGGAACACAACACCCAATACTCCTGACTCACAGGGGCCAGCGTAACTGCTGGCCCCTGTCATTTTGGCGGGGCACACCACCAGCCCCCAACACCACAAAAATAAAAACTAAAGAATTTTCAAACCCCGCCGTTAAGTACAGTGACAACCCAAACAACCACTGATTACATAGGAGTATGTTATGTCAGTTATTAATACCAACTACCTGTCTCTGGTTGCCCAAAACAACCTGACCAAATCTCAGTCCTCACTGAGCACCGCGATTGAACGCCTCTCGTCCGGCATGCGCATCAACAGCGCCAAAGACGACGCTGCAGGCCAAGCCATCGCCAACCGCTTTACCTCAAACGTCAAAGGCCTCACCCAAGCCGCCCGTAACGCCAATGATGGGATTTCCATCGCCCAAACCACCGAAGGCGCACTGGACGAAATCAACAACAACATCCAGCGCATCCGCGAACTGACTGTACAGGCTGCCAACGGCTCTAACTCTACCGAAGACCTGCAATCCATCCAAAACGAGATCCAAGAGCGCAAAGAAGAAATTAACCGCATTGCCGAACAAACCGACTTTAACGGCGTTAAGGTTTTAGGCGGTGAGGAGGGCAAAGTCGATTTCATGTCCGTCCAAGTCGGTGCCCGTGACGGTGAAACCATCCAAATCAAACTCGAAGCCATTAATCTGGACACCCTGAATATCGAGGATTTCTCGGTGATTGAGTTTAAGGAGGTAACTGGACCAGAAACCGGTATTACAATAGAGGACGACACTAGTAACGATTTCACCGTCTTCGAAAATGATGGCAATTACTACGCTGCTAACGAAGAGGGCGAGGTATTTGCGGTTGAAGTAGGAGAAGACAACGAGGGTGATCCCACCTACTCCCTAGGCGATAAAATTTCTGGCGCCACGGTAACTAAAGATAATGATGAGATCACCGGCATTAACCTCCCCACTCGCTACCCCGGTAAGGACAAACTGCTGGCTCAGATCGATGCCGCACGCGACAAGGTTGACGGTCTGCGCAGCCACCTGGGGGCCATCCAAAACCGTTTTGAGTCCACTATCACCAACCTGAACAACACGGTCAACAACCTCTCTGCGGCACGCAGCCGTATTGAGGATGCTGACTACGCGGTTGAGGTATCCAACATGACCCGTGCGCAGATTCTGCAGCAAGCAGGTACTTCTGTATTGGCACAGGCCAATCAAGTACCACAGACTGTGCTGTCCTTGCTGGCTTAATTAGTTTTTCCTATGGATCGTGGCCCCAATCGTTGGGGCCCGTCCGAGCCGATGCTTTATCTGCCTTGAAACGGGTGCTCCTATTTTGCACCTTTGCTACTTTAACCGCTGATCCCGAGGGATCAGCGGTTTTTTTATTGCAAACAAAAATGAAGAATTTATTAGGCCTGCCCCTCGCATGAGGGTCGTCAATCAGGGGGGGTTTGGGCACGACACGTTGTCTGTCACGCGCGCGCAGCATAGATTGGCATCATTTTAGCCATGCATATCCCTTTGAGCAGACATACCAAAAAGCATTGGCCTGTTTTGGCCCCGCTACCTACAATTTATGTAATAGGCTAATTGTCTGCCAAAACTTTTATCAATATGTTTTTGAAACTTTCGAAAACAAAAGGAGGAAGGTTATGCAACTATCACGTTTCCCGCGGCTACATTTTGCTCATTTGCCCACTCCGCTAGAGCCTATGGAACGGTTAAGCAAACATTTGGGTGGCCCCAACCTCTGGATTAAACGAGACGACTGCACGGGCTTATCGACTGGCGGCAATAAAACCAGAAAACTGGAGTTTCTGGTGGCGGATGCGCTGGAAAAAGGCGCTGATACGATCATCACCCAAGGCGCCACCCAAACGAACCATGGCCGACAAACTGCCGCGATTGCTGCCAAGCTTGGACTGGAATGCCATATTTTATTAGAAGACAGGACCGGACGTACCGATAGGGACTACTGCTATAACGGTAATATTTTGCTCGATCAACTCCATGGCGCTCATCTTTCAGAGTATCCCGGTGGTACGGATATGAATGCAAAGATGGAAGAGCTCAGTGCTCAGTTGCAGGGCCAAGGTAAAAAGCCCTATGTAATCCCTGGCGGGGGTTCTAACGAGGTGGGTTCATTGGGCTATGTGAGCGCCGCCTTAGAAATTCTTTCTCAAGCCGAGGCCAAAAACCTACGCATCGATCATGTGGTTCACGCCACCGGCAGTGCCGGCACACAAGCCGGGTTGGTGACCGGTTTTGCAGGCACCAACAGCCAAGTCCCTGTGTTAGGTATCGGTGTACGTGTCCCCCAAGAGACTCAAGAAAACAATGTCTACAATTTGGTCAAACGCATTTTGGGGCATTTAGATTTACCCACAGATTTAATCCCGCGCGAAGCGGTCGTGGCTAATTGCAACTATGTGGGCGATGGTTATGGCGAGCCGACCGAAGGAATGGTAGAGGCCATCAAGCTATTGGCTGAATACGAGGGCATTTTGCTAGACCCCGTCTACTCTGGAAAAGGGATGGCCGGATTAATTGATTTGATTCGCCAAGGCCATTTCAAAAAGGGCGAAAATGTCGTCTTTATCCACACCGGGGGTAATGCGGGCTTATTTAGCTATTTAGAGACCTTTTCCCTGCCCGACTATCGCGCCCAAACTCGCGCTCAAACGGGGTCTTGAACCGTCAAGATAGGGGGTGAATCATGACTGAACCCATTGTTGGAATCATTGGCGGCATGGGACCCGAAGCCACCATCGAACTGATGCAGCGCATCGTGTCTAAAACCCCCGCCGCTGATGACCAAGATCATATTCATATGATTGTGGACAACAATCCCAAGGTGCCCTCTCGGATTCAAGCGCTATTAGAGGGCACCGGCGACAATCCCGCGCCTGTTTTAATGGCGATGGCCCGACGACTCGAGCAGGCAGGGGCAGATTTTCTGGTCATCCCCTGCAACACGGCGCACTATTATTGGCCAGACATCCGCCGTTCGGTTGGCATCCCCGTATGGCATTTAGTGGATTTGACCCTACAAGCAGTTAAGAAAGATCTACCCAAAAACAAACAAACGATTGGGCTCTTGGCTTCGCCCGCCTTGGAAAAAATTGGGCTTTATCAGCACGGATGCGATAGGCAGGGCTTGAGCCTGCTCTACCCTACTGAAAAAGAAAAACAATTAGAAGTGATTCGTGCGGTGAAAAAGGGGCGACATACCGCTAATCATATCGCCACCCTGAATGCATTGGCCGCACAGTTAGTCGCGTCAGGGGCTGATGCCATTGTCCTTGGCTGTACTGAGTTTTCCATCTTGCATCAGGAAATTCAAGCCTCTGTACCGGTGATTGATGCGATGGAGGTCTTGGCCGATGAGATTTTAATTGCCTGCAAGGGCGAGCCTTTTAGCGAAGCTTAAAAAAAACAAAAAAGCCCACACCCGATCAAAAAAAGGACGACTTAATAGAAATAAATAAAACGTCCCAACAACAATCCAAATCTTATTTTCTTAGGAGACATGACATGAAAGAGTTTGGAGAAAACGCAGCTTATCGAGATGAGGATCTACCCCGTCTCGAAATGTACGGCGGTCCTTGGGCCGCTTTAATTCCTACTTTAGTGTTTATTTTAGTTTTGGTCTGGCTGTCCGTGTATGAGAGAGCAAGCATCTCAGGTTTTCTAGTCGGGGGCTGGTTGGCCTTGGCCATTGGGATGTTACTGGCAAAAAATCGCCGGCAGTTTTCTGATTCAGTCATTCGGGGCCTGTCCGATAAAACCGGCGTGGTCGTCATTGCTGCATTTATTTTTGCTGGGGTATTCGGCGCCCTACTGTCTAATAGCGGTTTAGTCGATGGATTGCTGTGGGTGGGCTTAGAGCTAGGCGTCACTGGGGCAGCTTTTGTCTCCTTGGCTTTTGTTTTGACCTGCATTTTTGCCACCGGTGTGGGTACCAGTGTGGGTACTTATTTAGCCGTACTGCCTATTTTATATCCCGCCGGGGTAGCGCTGGGGGCAGACCCCACCATCTTGGCCGTTGCTATTTTAGCGGGCGGTAGCTTTGGGGATAACTTGGCCCCTATTTCTGACAGCACCATTAGCTCCGCCTACACCGCACAGGCAGAAATGGGGGATGTCGTTCGGACCCGATTACCGCTCACTTTGGTATCCGCGCTGGGCTCACTGATCGTTTTTGCACTTTTTGGTGGCGGCGGCGAAATCACTCATACCCCTGATGAATCAAGTGTCGGCCCCCTAGGATTAATTATGTTAATCCCCTTTATTGTGGTCGTCGGTCTGGCGATGGCAAAGCGTCATATCATTACCGCATTAATTTGGGGCAGTATTATTGGCCTCATTATTGGCTTAATCACCGGCCTAATGAGCCCCACAGAGCTCTTTTCTTTACCCGCAGAAAGAGGGGGGAGCACCGGGATCATCGAAGATGGCATTACCGGGGTGTATGCGCCCGTGGTGTTTGTGCTGTTTATTTTAGCCGTGGCCCAGTTACTCAAGGAAAGTGGTTTGATGGGCCTTATTTTATCCTCATTGGAAAAAAGAGCGGCAAAAGATGTTAAAGGCACCGAATTATCTATTTTTGGCATCACATTGTTATTTACGGTACCGCTTGGTGCCAACGCCCCCGCTATCCTTTTAGTGGGCCCCACCATTGGGCGCCCATTGGGTGTGCGACAAAACCTAGCGCCGGCGCGCATTGCTAATCTGATGGACTGTGCAGCCAATACTATTTTCTATGTGCTGCCTTGGCACAATGCGGTCATTGTGTGGTATTCGACACTGCTGATTATCTCGGATCGCCATGACATTTTTGCACCTTCCATTGGCAGTGCCTTTCTGAACCCCTATGCCTGGATTTTAATTCTTGTCATGCTCTTTTCAATTTTCACAGGCTGGAATCGTAAATACGCTGCCCCAGTATCCAGCGTCTAAACACCAGACTCATCACAGCCGTTCACTATAAGTAAGCCCTAAAGAGGGGATGCTACCGCCAACCTCTTTAGGGCTTGCGTCACAGCATCACAGTTTAAATCAGCCCAAACCCAATCTGCCTCGAGAGCATCCCAAGACTCAAACAAAAAACTCTTGCTGGTACTGCTCAAATAAAGGCCAGATTTGTGCCACATAAGGATTATCGTTTTTTTGGTTGCGATAGATATAAATATCCAGCACCGCGCTCTCTAAATCACAATCTAGGATTTCGAGCAGACCTGCATCCAATTCACGCTGGACCAATGTCTTGGGCAACCACCCCATCCCTTTGCCCTGCAAAATCATTTCCTTAATCCCTGCGGTAAAGGCAGACTCGCACACCGTTTCGGCAGTATAGTTTTCTAGCAAACTTGATAAGCAATAATGCCTCACGATGCGGCCCAAGGCACTATCATGTGGATAGTTAATCAGTTTGACCAAGCCCGAATGGCCTTTTTGGGCTGCCAATAAGCCGCTAATCGCCGGCACTGCTACTGGCACAAAGAGCTCTTGGCCCAAACACAGACGATGCGTATCCGCTGGATAAGGCACCAAAGCATCCCCTTGGGGCTTAAAACACAGCATCAAATCGGCTTGCCCACTATTCAAATGACCAACGCATTGATCAAAATTCCCAGCCTTTACCAATAATGCCTCAGTATTCGCCAATCGATGGGTTTGCAATTGCTGCAACAAAGCCGGCAAATGCGTGATCATTAGGGTATGTTGCATTGCCAAGGTAATTTTGGTGTCACCAAAAGCATCGGCACGTATTTGATTGCGCAATTTTTGGGCACTGCCCACCAGATCGCGCATATCATCAGCAAAGCGATAGGCCGAAGGCGTCAATTCTATGCCTTGGGGATGGCGTTCAACTAATTGCACCCCTAACCAAGCCTCAAGCCGACCGATGCGACGTGAAAAAGCAGGTTGGGAAATATGGCGCCGACGTGCTGCGCTACTGAACGAGCCCTCTTGAATTAACGCGAGAAAATCTTCGATCCAGCCTAATTTCATGGCAATAACCTATTTAATGAGGGTTATTTATTATAGGCTTTCGCTTTGTGTTAAGGATATGAAGAAAGAGGAAAAAAGAAAGGAAAGAGAGAAAAAACACAATGGGGGATTGAGTATTTTTCTATCAAAGCGATGTGGCGCGCCCGCCAGGAATCGAACCTGGACCAAGAGCTTCGGAGACTCTTATTCTATCCATTGAACTACGGGCGCAAAGTGGCTATTGTAGCGTAAAAACATTCGGTATGTAAAAGGATTCAAACAAGCCCACCCTTTGTGATGATGCGCATACATTCCCGCTATTGTTCGCTATAATTAGCAGTTGCTTGCAAAGAAAGGCGGACCTACCCCATTTGGCCTGACATCTCGGGCATAGATAGGCTAAACTTTGCTTGCGAGCTTTCTAATAATACAACAGAGGGTCTAGCAGGCGTAGGCCACATAACAAACGCTAGACTAGAGCAAAACGACTACGCAGGATCCGATTTATGAGCACTACGGAACAACAGCCCAATCAAAATACTAACGACACTCAGACCGGTGAGGTTAAGCATCCGCTACGAGTGTTCCTGACAGCTATTTTCGCTTTCCTCATCCCCATTGGGGCACTGATTTTGGTTTTAGAGTATGCCACGGGTGATATGCGCCGCGGCAGCACCGAGCGCAAGCTCACGCACGAGGCCGTTGTCGAGCGTATTCAGCCAGTTGCGCGGGTCGCTTTTGAGGCCCCCGAGGATGACGGCGAGCTCGAGCTCAAAACAGGCGAAGAGGTTTACAACAGCACCTGTGCGACCTGTCACGCCGAGGGTGTTTCTGGTGCCCCTAAATACGGTGATGCTGATGCTTGGGCGCCTTATATTGACGAGGGCTATGACGAAATGCTCGAGGTCGCACTAAATGGTCGCGGGGCGATGCCAGCCAAAGGGGGCAACAACTCCTTAGACGATCTCGAGGTCGAGCGCGCCATGGTCTACATGGCCAATGCAGCGGGGGCCGATTTTGATGAGCCTGATGTCGAGGGCGATGCTGCCGATGACGATCAGGCCGATGCCGCTGATGAGCAAGACGATGCCGCAGCCGCTGATGAGGGCGATGAGGCCACAGACAATGGTGATGACGCTGCCGATGAGGACCAGGCTGATGCCGCTGACGAGCAGGACGATGCCGCAGCTGCTGATGAGGGCGATGAGGCCGCAGACAATGGTGATGACGCTGCCGATGGGGACCAGGCTGATGCCGCCGAAAATGGCGATGATGCTGATGCCTCCGCTGACACCGCTGCCGCAGACGGAGATGAGTTTGCTGCCACAGACGAGCAACTAGAAATTGGTCAAAAACTCTATGACAGCAACTGTTTTGCTTGTCACGCCGCCGGGGTAGCAGGTGCACCCAAAGTCGGGGACGCCGATGCTTGGGCCCCCTATACCGATACCGGCCTTGAGACCATGCTCGAGGTCGCAATCAAGGGCACCGGCGCCATGCCTCCACGTGGCGGGTCAACCGCATCTGATGAGGAGCTCGAGGCAGCCATCCTCTACATGCTTTCTGAAAACGAATAGCCTGTCACCTAAAATGGGCTTGCCTCAATGACGCGAGCCCTGTGCTTTCCAATGAAAACGCCGTCATGCTTTTGACATGACGGCGCTTTTTTTGTCCCTTTTCTCAGCCTTTGTTAGGCCACCCATCATTTACCGAGCCGGCCCCATCCACCACTCAGGTATGGCGGTGACTATCTCGGGGAAAATACACAAAATTATGATGGCTAGGATCATGACCAACACATAGGGCAAGGATCCAGACAGGATCTCCCGCGTCGGGACCTCGGGCGCAATGGAGTTAATCACAAAGAGATTCAAACCGATGGGCGGGGTGATGAGGCCAATTTCCATATTGATGGTCAACACCACAGCAAACCAATATGGGTCAAAGCCTGCATTGACCACGATGGGATACAACAGCGGCGCCGACATCACAATCACGGCGACGGGGGGTAAAAACAGCCCAGCCACCAATAAAAACACATTGATGAGCCCCATCAGCGCCCAACGATTAATCTCAATGGTCGCAATTGTTGCTGCCAGACTCTGGGTGATATATAGCGAGGAAAGCGCAAAGGCAAAAAGCTCGGCCGAGGCCATAATCATCATGATCATGACGCTTTCACGCATGGCAGAGCCAAAGATAGGCACAAAGTCTCTCGCCTTAAAGAGGCGGTAGACTAAAATCACCACGATCAAGGTCAACATGGCACCCGCCCCAGCCGCCTCAGAGGGGGTGGCGACGCCGCCATAGAGCACAAACATCATGCCCACAATGATGGCCAACAAGGGCAACACCCGCGGTAAGGTCTGCATTTTTTCCCGCAAACTATAACGCAGCCCCGGCACCACAAATTGAAACCCCTTGCGACGTGCATCAATCAGCGCCCAGATCATAAACATCGCCGTGAGCATCACTCCAGGCAATACCCCTGCCAAGAACAAACGTCCGATAGAGGTCTGGGTAGAGATCCCATACACAATCATGGTGACTGAGGGCGGGATTAAAATACCCAATGTCCCCCCCGCGGCGATCGAGCCTGTGGCCACCGAGTTGGGGTATCCCCGTTTGCGCATCTCTGGGATCCCCAATCGACCAATGGCAGCACAGGTCGCCGGACTGGACCCTGTCATCCCAGAAAAAATAGCACAGGCCCCGATATTGGATAGCACCAACCCGCCGGGCACCTTGTAGAGCCAGCGGTCCAAAGAGCGATATAAATCGCCCCCTGCGGGGGTGCCCGCCACCAAAGAGCCCATCAATACAAACATGGGAATGGCGACATAGGCCAAATTGCCAATGCCAGCGAACATGGTCTCGGCCAACACATAGACGGAGTCTAGCCCCATGTCCATGAACACCCCAGTAATCGCTGCCAAACCCAAAGCAAAAGCGATGGGCATCCCGGTCGCCAACAGTACAAATAAAATGGCAATTAAAATCAAGCCAGCAATCAGTGGGGTCATGGGTGCACCTCTTCGTTTTTATAAATCCTAAATAGATTGGCCAGGTACTGCATGCTCAACAGCACAAAGCCGATGAACATCGGCGTCAGCGGCCACCATAAGGGGACGGCGGCCACACTGGGCGTGGTCCACCCGCGGTCGTAGGCCTCGTACCAATGCACCCCAGTGGCCACTGCCATCACCACACAGAATAAAAGCCCCAGTACCGAACCAATAAAATCCAATCGCCGCTGATTACGGGCCGAGGCATAGTGCATCACCACATCTACCCCGACATGCCCCTTGCGCAGCAACACATAAGGTGCCCCAATAAAAATTGCAGCTGTGGCAGAAAACACCACCGCCTCGGTCTGCCAAACTGTCGCACCACGAAAGACGTAGCGGGTCAAAATCATCTGACACACCACAATCATGGCAAAAATCAAACATGCCACGGCGATCGCCCCACCCCAACGGGACAGGCGCTCGACGAATGCAATATATCTATCGATCATTGCGCTTGCATCCTCAGAGGAACAGAAAAAAGAACACCCACTGGGCCTACACATGCACCCAGTGGGTGGATCACTGCATTATTCGACAGCCAGGGCCTTGTCTAAGAGCTCTTTGCCGCCTTTGACGTTTTCCGCGAAATTCTTGTATGAGGATTTCTGGGCCACCTCCATCCAAGCCTCGTAATCGGCCTCAGAGAGTTCGGTCACCTCAACACCACTTTCCTCAAAGATATCGATCATTTTTTGCTCCCCTTCGCGAGACACCTGATCGAAGTATTCTTCTGATTTGCGCGCTGCTGCCTTTAGGGCTTCTTTTTGCTCATCGTTGAGCCCCTCATACACCTTTTTCGACATAATCACGGGTTCGTACATAAACCATAAGGCGTTGTCACCCGGGGCGGTCAGGCATTTGACCTGCTCATATAAACGATAGGAAACAAAGCTATCGTTTGAGGTGTTGGCAGCATCTAAGACCCCAGTTTGCATCGCGGTATATACCTCGGAGGAAGGCATGGATGCGATGGACGCCCCTGCCTCGGCGAGCATTTGCTCAAAGGCGGGACCCGCCGCACGAATCACCTGCCCCTCAATACTTTCTGGGCTGGTGATGCACTGCTCTTTAGAGGCAAAGCCCCCTGCCAACCAAGCATCGGCAATAATGACTGCGCCGTTCTCTTCGACCAAAGCGCGAATTTCATCCATAAAGGGAGATTTATTCAAACGCTGCGCGTGATCATAATTACGCACCAAACCAGGCATCAATGTGGCAGAAAACTGCGGCACACGGCCCGACGCGTAATCGAGGGGGAAAGCACTCATATCGAGTTGACCGCGCGTCACTGCCCCCCATTGCTCAACGGGCTTATACAAAGAAGCCCCTGGAAACACCTGAATCTCTAAGCCCACATCGGCGTCTTTAACCTCTTTGGCAATGATTTGCACCATTTCATCGCGGGGATCACCCTGTCCCCCGGGAAACTGGTGCGACACCCGCAATACCTGATTAGCGGCTGCCGCTTGGGCAAACATCATCCCAGCGGCGGTCAGTGCCGTTACCGCCAACACATGGCCACGATGACTGCGGGCCTGAAACTGCTTTTTACTTTTCATGGTTGTCTCCTCCGAAAGCGAAAAGTGATTACTGCTGTAGTGGTTGATACCGTTACACCGACCACCATGACTGATGAGGCGGTGGGTATCACGGCTTTTATTACTTCTTTTACTGCGACTACTGCTTTTGTTGCTTGTTGTACTGCTTTTTGTTCTTCGTTTTACTACTTTATTTTGTTGCTTCTTTTACTGCTTTCTTTGTTACTTTGTTGCTCTTTTGGCTCTTTTGGCTCTTTTGGCTCTTTTTATTGTTTTTATTGTTTTTATTGTTTTTATTGTTTTTATTGTTTTTATTGTTTTTCACTGTATTTTTGCACTTCATAGTGCGTGCTGTATTACATATAAAGGGGCAAGCTGGTCCCGCTGCCCCTTTTTATTTCGGATGTTTTATTTGGCAAATTGCTGTCGCAATACGTTTTTTTGCACTTTGGCCATGGTATTGCGCGGCAACTCATCAATGATATGGATTTGCTTGGGCACTTTATAGTTTGCCAGCTCTGCGCGTAAATAATCGTTGAGCGCATCCACATCTACTGTCTGCCCCGGCAGGGGGACGACAGCGGCGATCACCGCCTCGCCAAAATCAGGGTCAGGGATGCCCACCACCGCAGATTCATTCACACCATCAAAGGTATCGATGAGCAGCTCTATTTCCTTGGGGTAGACGTTATACCCCCCTGTGATGACCATATCGCTATTTCGGCCCACGATGCTCAGATACTCATGCCCACCTTCGACAGGGGTCCACTGCCCCATATCGCCTGTACGGAACCAATGGTCGGTGGTGAACTCCTCGGCTGTTTTTTCTGGCATCTGCCAATAGCCAGAAAACACATTGGGGCCCTGTACTTGCACGTGGCCAACGGCGCCCTCGGCCACTGGGTTGTCCTGGTCATCCACAATACGTACATTGACCCCTGGCAGCGGGCGTCCGACCGTGCCGGCGACGCGGGGTCCTTGATCCTCATGATAGGGATTAGAGGTGAGCATGATGGTCTCACTCATGCCATAGCGCTCAAGTATGCTTTGGCCAATGCGCTCTTGAAAGGCGCGGAAGGTTTCCTCGAGCAAGGGGGCAGACCCTGAAATAAACAATCGCATCGAGCGGCAAACCTCACGGGTAAAGCCCTCATGCGCCAGCAGGCGCACATAATAGGTCGGCACCCCCATCATCAGCGTGCTTTGCGGTAAATAGTGCAGCGCCTGATCAATGTCGAGCTTGGGCAGCCAAATCATCTTGGCCCCTGCCAGCAATGCACCATGTGAGGCCACAAACAGGCCATGCACATGAAAAATAGGCAGCATATGCAGCAGGACATCATCGCTGCTCCAGCCCCAAAAGTCGTGCAACACCTGAGCATTGGAGGCCAGGTTGCCGTGGCTGAGCATGGCGCCTTTGCTGCGGCCTGTGGTGCCCGAGGTGTAGAGAATCGCCGCCAACGCATCAGCCTGACGCGCCACGGTATTAAAGGTGCGGGATTGCCCAGCCGCCAAATCAGTCAATGAGCCCTGGCCCTGAGCGTCTAGGGTCAGTACATGCTCTGTGCCGCACTCGGCGGCCACCTCTTTTAAGGTGGACAAAAAGGCCGGATCGCAGACCAATAATTCAGGGGCCGCATCCCCCAAGAAATAGGCGACCTCGTTGCGCTGATAGGCCGTATTCAATGGCAAATACACATAACCTGCGCGCAAACAGGCCAAATACAACATCAATGCCTCGGGGCTCTTTTCTACTTGTACAGCGACACGTGCCCCCTCATTGAGTTTTAGCGAAGCCAACGCATGGGCATATTGGGCGCTGAGGGCCTCAATATCGGCCCAGCTATAGTCCTTGTCCGGGGTATGTATGGCCACCTGATCACGATCAGATGGAAACCCTTGGGACAGGGTAACGTATAGATTGTCATTAGGATGGCTCAATCTCTTCTCCGAATTGCGGGGTTCTTTTTTCCAAAAACGCACGCACCCCCTCGCGATGTTCTGCGCTTTCGGCATATCCATAAAATTGTTCTAACTCGGTACTGCTCAACGGCGCACTGCTCGGATGCAGGCGCCGGATCAATTGCTTGGTGGCCCGCGCAGCCCCGGGCGCCCCCTGCAAGATATGAGCGATGCTGCGCTGCACCTCAGCGGCCAGGGCGGTGCCCTCGACCACCCGTGTCACCAAGCCCTTGTGATAGGCCTCTGTGGCATTCAAAATACGCCCCTCAAAGAGGAGCTCCGCGGCCACTGCCGGGCCCGCCACACGCAATAAACCATTCAGTTCTTGGGGGGCCATGGGAAAGCCCAAACGGTGAATCGGCACCCCAAAGCGTGCATTATCGGCAGCAATGCGCAGATCACAACAGGCCGCGATCTCCAAACCGCCCCCCACGCAAGCCCCCTCAATCGCCGCAATCACTGGCGCGGGAAAACCCGCCACCGCCTGCAAAGTAGGGGCTAATATTTTCTCGTGATAACGGATGACCTGCGCTTGAGTATGGCGTTGGTGCTCAAACTCGGCAATATCGGCACCGGCCGCAAAATGACCCTCGGCCCCCGTAATCACCAGCACCCGCAGCTGATCGGACTGCGCTGCGGCGCGCAGTGATTGCACATGGGCCCGTAACTGACGCCACATATCCACCGACAAGGCATTGAGTCGTTCAGGATGTGACAGCGTCAATCGCGCCACGGCCCCCTCTTGGTGTAGATACACGGTACCCATCATAGACTCCTGTTAGCTTAACCAACGTCCCGATAGGCGGGATCGCGGTTTTCCCTGAGCCAGCTGGGCAATGTTGTCATCTAGCTCATCGAGTTCGTACACATAATTGACCATCATGCCACAAGACTGGCGCATGCCTCGTTCAGAATTATCGGCCGCCCAGTTGAGACGCTCGATACGGGCCCCATTGCCCAAATGAAAACGAGCCACGGGATCCAAGGGTTGGCCCTGCTCATCTAAGGAGGTCAGATACACCGTGGCAAACTGCATGGCAATACGGCGGATGGCCTCGTTTTTATCCTCAGTCAAAGATTTGGCGATGCGCACTGCCCATTTACGCCCCGCATCGGCATCGCCTCGGGCCAGGCGGCGTTCCTCTTTGTCATTGATGTATTCCGCCAGCACATCTCCATGTTGGCCCTCAAGCCAGCGCATAAAGCCGGGGATGGGGGATAGCGTGGCAAAGGAACGCAGCTTGGGGTAATCGGCGACCAATGCTTGAATCACGCGTTTCAGTAAAAAGTTACCCAAGCTGATGCCCCGAAGGCCGTATTGGGTGTTAGAAATAGAGTAAAAAATGGCCCAGCGCGCCTTGTCCTCGGGGAGCTCGTCATTGTTGTAATGCGGATCCAGTAGCACCTGCACATTGTCTGCCATCTGCTCGGTAAACGCGATTTCCACAAAAATCAACGGGATGGTTTCCATACGCGGATGGAAGTAAGCGTAGCAGTGGCGGTTGCCTGTCAAGCGGTGTTTGAGCTCGGCCCAAGAACTGATGGCATGCACGGCCTCGTACTCGATTAAACGCTCGAGCAACGAGGCGGGCGAATCCCAAGTGATGGGGCGCAACTCGAGCATACCCACATCAAACCAACTGGCCAGTAGCGCCTGAAGCTCGGCCTCGAGCGGCTGAAACTCGGGCACCTCTTTGCGCCAGCGCAGCAGATCTGCCCGCAGCTGCACTAATGGATACAAACTATCGGTATGGGCATAGAGTCGACGAAAAAAAAGCCGGCCATTTTCTGCTGCAGCGCCAGCGGCCTCTTTGGCCAGTACCAGCTCGCTGAGCATCAACCGACGGTGCCCGGGCTCTGCCGACCAATACTGCTGAGACCAATGGGCCATGAGCTCGTTGGCCCGGTTATCGGTGAGCGGAGCAGTCAACAGTGCCTGCGCCCGCATGGCGCTGTCCCCGCGCTCTCGTTCCAGCAAACGGCTGAGCCGGTTGCGGATACGCCGCAGCATCGGCGTGGACTCATCCGGATGCTTTGGGGTCGAATCAGAATGCTTTTTGTTCAAAACGACTCCTGTATGGCTAACCTAAAATTAGACTACTGTCCGCTGGAGTTTTTGACAAGATAAAAAAACCCCGATTAACCCTAATGTCGGGTTCTATCGGGGTCTGCGTTTAAGCGCAGCAGTGATCACGCTGTGCTTGCCATGGATGCGGGGATATTAGGTATTTTCATGAACCAAAGGCAAGCCCAGTTGAACACGGCGCTGCAACCACAAGCTGGGGCGATAACGCTGATCCCCAGTGATCATCTGGATAGAGAGCAGGACCTCGAGAATTAAAGTGGGGTCCAGTTGATCTCCATAGGCCAGTGGCCCCCCATGGGGGTAACCCAGCCCTAATGCCGTGGCGGTATTAATATCCTCGGCGGTGGCAATGCCCTGCTGCGCAATATCTGCCGCGATATTGACGATCTTGGCCACCATCCGTTGGGCCACAAAGCCAGTAGAGTCTGCAATCACCGACACTGCGGTGCCATCACGGGCAAACAGCGCGTGGGCGGCATCGCGCCACTGAGGCTCGGTACGCAAAGAGTACATCACCACCCGACGGCGCCCCTTTTCTAACCCAAACAAGGTGTCCAGCGCCACGGTGCGCTCGGGATCCAGCGCATACTCTGAGGCCATGGTGGCGACATCCTCGCCAAATGGGGTCACCACAATTAGGGCATCGGCAGGGGGCTCATCGCCCTCGACCACCTCAGCGCCTAGGGCCTGCACACACTCGAGGGCACGGGCATAGCCAATTTCATGGAAAGGAGCCACCCAGACCTTGAGGTCGGGCTGATCCGCAGGCACCTCAGGCTCGGCAATGCTTTCTTTTTGACCATTTTCATAGCGATAAAAACCCTCGCCGGTCTTACGCCCGTATAGCCCCCCAGCCGAACGAATCGCCGCCATGGCCGAAGGACGGAAGCGGTCTTCCTCGTAAAACTGGTAGTAAATGGACTCCATCACCGCATGCGACACATCGAGACCGGTGAGGTCCATGAGCTCAAAGGGCCCCATTCTAAACCCTGCCTGCTCGCGCATAATGGCATCAATCTGGGCAAAATCAGCCACCCCCTCTTGAGCGACACGCAAGCCCTCGGTATTCATGCCGCGCCCCGCGTGATTCACGATAAAGCCAGGCATGTCCTTGGCGCGCACGGGCTTGTGCCCCATTTTTGTGCTCAACTGCATCAAGGCCTCGCACACCTCAGGGCGTGTGCGCAATCCATCGATCACCTCAACCACACGCATCAATGGCACGGGATTAAAAAAGTGATAGCCAACAACTCGGCTGGGGTTTTTGCAGGCTTGAGCAATGGCCGTAATGGACAAAGAAGAGGTGTTGGAGGCCAGGATGCAGTCCTCACGTACAATACCCTCGAGCTGGGCAAATAATTGTTTTTTAATGTCCAGATCTTCGACAATGGCCTCAATCACTAGATCGGCAGCGCTTAACTCTGTGAGATCACCCACGGTAACCAGCTGCGCGCGGGCCGCGTCGACCTCGTCTTGGGTCATGCGCTCGCGCTCGACCTGACGGGCCCAGATCTTGTCCAACTGGGCCAAAGCACGCTCAGTCGCCTCGGGCTGTGCATCATATAGATACACCTTGAGACCTGCCTGGGCGGCAATTTGGGCAATCCCTTGACCCATTGCGCCCGTCCCAATAACTGCTATCTCTTGAATATCCAAAACTATCCCCTTTCAAAACGATGGGCACTGTAAACAACATCATAGGGCGATCTTTTTCTTGATCGCCCAATCTAATCGACCTGCAGGTGCGCTTTGAGCACCAACGGTTGACCTGCACCGGCCACGGCCTGCTGCTCGTCTGGCTGCAAGCCCCCTGCTGTGCCCAACACAGGCGCCAATGCATCGATGACATGCGCCCAAGTGGCGCGATTGGCAAACTGCATGCCAAAGTCATCTAGGGTTCCCCCTCGATTAATATAACCAAGCATGCGCACCAAAGGAATGCCCGACCACAAGCTACATAGATGGCCGGACAGTATTTCTGGGCGCATATGAGTTAGCCCTACGATCGCACGCCAAGATCCACCGAACAAGCGTTCGCGTACATCAGCTGAGACGAGCTGTTCGGCCTCCCAGGCGTCACGGGGCTGACGGAAACGCCCTGGCTCTTGGACATACACCAGCCGATAGGATTGCCCCAACTGCTGCAAACGCCGTCCTGCAGCCCGCATCTGCTCGAGTTGATAACTGCCATTGGCCACCAGCAGTAGGGCAGATGGCTGCGACGCCCCCTCAGCAGCAGGCGCTGTCCCCCTATACTCCTGATCGATGAGGGCCCCCTCTTGGGCTAACTGTTGGGCCTGTTGGGCAGTGAAAAAACAAGGCCGCACCTGCTTGGGCGCGACGATACAAGCGATTTGCCCGCGACTGCCATATATTTGCGGCAACACTGCCATAAAACTGTTGTAATCTGCTGGGAATAGCACACGCGACACATCGCTCATCTCGCCCAGCAAGGCCTCACAAAAGGTGGTGTCCTGATGAGATTGCTGGTTTTTGCCATTTTCCCAAGTATGTGAAGTCGCCACCACCGGCCAACTGATCCAGCCCGCGGGCCGACCTGCCTCTTTTTGCATGCGTGCAAAAATCAGCCGTTGGCGAATGGCCCCCAACATCTTGACGCAAAAGGCTTCGTAGCTGGCCACCAGATTTAATCCTCCTTGGTTGCCCAAGCAGGCCGACACCACCGCCTCTTCGTTTAACACCGTGATAATGTCCCCATGGACGGCCTCATTGAGGCCCTCAGGATCCGTCACACGGTGTTTGAGCTGTTTGAGTACCCCGGTCAAGCGGTTACTGGCCAATTCATCTGGATTACCCACCCGAGGGCGCAGTTGCGGATTCTGAGTAACCAAACGCACAAAATACTCATCCATGGCCTGCATGGGCGTACCGGCCGTTTGGGTAAAAGTAGGTTCGGGCAGCTGTAAGGCCGCAGGATGGCGTACCGCCAATGGGTGCTCGCGCTCGCGCACGCGTTTCTGCGCACGGTGATTATTGAGACGCTCGACACTCTCGCGCAATGCCTCAGGTGCCACCCACAGAGGCTGTGCATAGTGATTAAATAACTCTCGAGCCTCATCGTCGTACCGAGGGTTGCCCGGCAAAGGCAGATTATGGGCCACATTTTGATCGGCCCCATAAAACCCATAGCCCTTTTCACTTTCCGCGATACCATAGGGCACTGGGGCCGGATAGTGCGCCAGCCCTTGCTCATAACGCTGCGTCCAGAGGCTTAAACGCCCCTCCATTTGCCATAAGGCAGTCACAAAGGCGGCAGGGTCACGCCCATCAAAATGAATGGGATCAAAACCACAGCCTCGCAGATGGGCCTTAAACCCCTCTAAACCCGAGACCGTACCCAATGCGGTGCGCTGCTCGATACGACGCCCATTGGCAATCATGATGGGCAGTGCATAACCACTGTCACGGGCCCGCCACCAACGCGGGATCCAATCACTGCCGCGCTGCTCTTCGGCCGCCCCATCAGATAAAAAGGCGATGAGTTTTTCACCGGGCAAGGGCATGTGGACGTATTGCAGCTCGGCAAAGCCCAAATATCCGCCCTCCAGCACCGCCCCAGCGGTGTGCGGATTGGCATGACTGCCCAAAGGCACCCCCGTGCTGCCATCGGGGGCCAAGGCATAACAATAAAAATCCTTGACCAGTTGACTGAGCCCAGCCTCGCCCTCACCATAGGCCGCGGCCTGCTCGGGGTGCACATTGCCCACCAATACATTCAGTGCCTCGACAGCGGCCACGCTGTGCCCCTGCCCCATCAACCACGACCGCGTTTCTCCGGTCAGGGCATTCCAAGCCAAATAAGCAGCATACCCCGGGGCCATATTGAGGGAGCCGCCCGTATGCCCCTCGGGTTTCTCTTTGAAATCCTCTGCCTGCAATGGCTGCCCATCGATGCGCACCCGTTGCGCATAGGTCATATGCACCACCACCCACATGGCCGCTGCCGTTAAACGGTCTAAATCATGCAGCAAGTCATACACCGTCGCCACATCGGGCTGTAACTCACGCGCGACCAGATCGGCGGCCATCGCCATCACCAGCGCTTGGGTATCCGAATGATGTTGAATGGGACCATGGCCGGCCCGCCAACGAGCAAAGGCGGGCTCTGCGGCTGCATGCTGCTCGAGTCGGGCAGGAGCATAATCGCCCAAATCGCCAAATAAAGCGCCATTAAAATATTGCATCACCCCTCCTTGCTCTATTCTTTTCATTGAAATTTAATCAAATAATGATTTGAGCTCTGCCAAATAATCATCTGGAGTTTTGGCGGGCTCAGGCTCTTTTTGACCCTCTTCTTGAACAAACATCTCGTCTACAAAACGAGAGCGTTCGCGCACCACATCCTCGCGCCCCTGGCGCCGACGTTGGCACCAACTCAGCCGCAACGTGCGCTGTGCACGAGTAATCCCTACGTACATCAGTCGACGCTCTTCTTCGATGCGTTTGACCAGCAAGGCAGGGCGTTCATCCTCGGGTAATTCCTCATCCTCGCGACCCAAATGCGGTAACAACCCCTCTTCGACCCCCACTAAAAACACATGGGGGAACTCTAGACCTTTGGCCGCATGCAGTGTCGATAACTGCACGGCATCGGGCTCTTCGTCGCCCTCATTATTTTCCAATAAGGACACCAAGCTGACATGCTGCACAATTTCAAGCACGCTCAGATCATCTTCTACAGCCTTGCGCTGCAACCACTCGATTAAATCTAAAACGTTTTGCCAACGGGCCTGCGCCGGCCGCTCATCATAGCGATCAAATAGGTAGTGCTCATACTCAATGGCACTGACCAAGCGATGTAAAAAAGAGGCGGCCTGTTCACCGCGACACTCGACCTCGCCCAGCATGCGCAGGATAAAATTTCTAAAACCCTCTAATGCCTCGCGCTGCACTGTGGGCAACTCGGTACTGAGTAAAAAAGAGGGTAAAGCCTCCCAGAGGGAGCTGTCTTGTCCACTGGCAAAAACACCCAAACGCTGCAAAGTGACCTCACCCACCCCTTTACGCGGATGCGTCAGGGCCCGAATAAATGCCGGGTCATCATCGGTATTGGCCAATAAACGCAAATAGGCCAATACGTCGCGGATTTCAGCCTTGGCAAAGAAACTTTGGCCTCCTGTCAGCACATACGGAATACGGTATTGCCTGAGAAACTGCTCGAGCACCCGGGCCTGATGATTACTGCGGTACAACACCGCAAAATCGCGCCAACGCGCCTGCCTCATGGTGCGCTCTTGCATGAGCTCAAAGCAGACCCACTCGGCCTCAGCCCGCTCGTTGGGGCAGTCTTCGATGTGAATCTCTTGACCATAGCCCAAATCAGACCACAGGCTTTTGCCAAAGATCACTGGATTGTTTTTGATGACCTGGTTGGCCGCCTGCAAAATGCGCTGTACCGAACGATAGTTTTGCTCGAGCTTGATCAATCGTAACTCGGGGAAATCCTCTTTGAGGCGCTGCAGGTTTTCAACCGTTGCGCCCCGCCAAGCATAAATCGCCTGATCATCATCGCCCACCACCGTAAACTGTGCACGGGGCTGCACCAACTGCCGTACCCATTCATACTGGCACACATTGGTATCCTGGTACTCGTCGACCAACAAATAATGCACCTGCTGCTGCCAACGCGCGGCAATGGCCTCATCATCACGCATCAGCATGGCGGGCAAGCGCACCAAATCATCAAAATCCACCGCCTGATACGCCCGCAACGTGGCCTCATAGCTATAAAAAATACGCAGTGCCTCTTCTTGGGCGGTGGTTTTCACATGGGCGGCAGCCCGATCCGGATCCAGCAGTGCGTTTTTCCACAAAGAAATTTGCTGTTGGGCAGCAAAAATGCGGCCCCTATCTGTACTATGCAACAAATCTTGTACGACCGCAAAGCTATCATGCGCATCCATAATGGAAAAACGCGGTTTAAGGCCTGCGTGTTCGGCCTCTTGGCGTAAAAAACGCAACCCTAAGCTATGAAAAGTACCCACAAAAAGGCCTTTCATCTGGCCACGATTCAGCACAGAAGACAGGCGTTCACGCATCTCGCGGGCGGCCTTATTAGTAAAGGTCAGCGCCAGCACACGTTGGGCATCATAGTGACACTCTTGGAGCAGATAAGCGATTTTCTGCGTGATGACGCGCGTTTTGCCACTGCCAGCCCCTGCCAATACCAATGCCGGGCCATCCAGATACAACACGGCTTCGCGTTGCTTGTCATTTAATTTGGGATCCAGTACAGCCATAAGTCCAACATTTTGGATAAAAAATCTAAAAACCGCCGGCCAGCATCGGGAAACATCAAATGCTGAGTGGGTCAACCTCTAAAGTATAAGTGCGGCGCATTTTTTGTGCGAGCTGCGCGAGCATCTCATCCCAAGCCGGTAAAAAACGCTGCAAAGCCGCACGGGAGGGACTTTCCACCAGTAATTGAGCCCGCTCACGATCGGCCACTCGCACAATATGTAAAGGGACCGGGTCATACACCTGAATCTGCTCCCAGCCACGAGCTTGCAGCCACTGCACTGCCCAATGACGCGCCTGCTGCAAAAAAGTCAATGATTGCTTGAGCGTCTGAGCCTCGGTCGTCAGTAACGCCTGATACGAATAAGGGGGCAGCAGCAACGCCTCGCGCTCTTTGAGCTCGGCATTGGCAAAACGCTCATAATCCTGGGCCACCAACGCCTGGTAGACCGGATGGTCAGGGTACTCAGTTTGTACCAATACCTCGGCCCCCTCTTGGTGACGCCCTGCGCGGCCCGCCACCTGCACCAACTGAGCAAACAATCGCTCGGGGGCTCGAAAATCCTGAGAAAATAGAGCCGCATCGGCATTGAGTACCCCGACTAAGCCCAAACGCTTGAAGTCATGCCCCTTGGACACCATCTGTGTGCCCACCAGAATATCAACCTCGCCAGCATGGACCTGACCAAATAGTTTTTCAGCCGCCCCTTTACGGCGGGTGCTGTCGGCATCAATACGCAGCACGCGCGCGTGGGAGAACTGCTGCTGCAAAAACTCCTCTAAACGTTGGGTGCCTCTGCCCAGTGGGCGCAGATCCGGGTCCCCACACTCGGGGCATGCCCGCTCAACGCGCCATTGCTCACCGCAATGATGGCATTGTAAATAATGGCGCAACCCCTTGTGCAGGACGGCATAAGCACTGCATCGGGAACAATGACTCAACCAACCACATGAGCCGCAACGCAGCACCGGCGCATACCCGCGCCGATTAATAAAAATCAATACCTGCTCGTTATTGGCTAATCGCTCTTCGATGGCCCTTAGGAGTCGTGCCGATAGCCCATGGGGAGGCGTTTCTTGGCGAATATCCACCAGTTGGATATCAGGCAGGGCCATGGCCCGCGCCCGCTGCGTCAAGCGCAAGCACTGATAGTTGCCCTGCTGCGCATGGGCCCAACTCTCAAGTGCAGGCGTGGCCGAACCCAAGACCACAGGGATTTGTGCTTGGTGGGCACGCCAGACCGCCAAATCACGAGCTGAGTAGCGCAGCCCCTCTTGTTGTTTATAAGAAGTATCATGCTCTTCATCCACGATGATGAGCCCCAACCGTGGCATGGGCGCAAATACCGACATGCGGGTACCCAAGAGCACATCGGCCTCACCCTCGTAGGCGGCCAACCAAGAGCGTAATCGCGCCCCCTGCGCCAACCCTGAATGCATCACATGGATGGCGTATGCCTGTTGATCGTCTTGTAAACGCTGCCTTAAGCCAAGCTCAAACTGAGGGGTGAGGTTGATCTCGGGGACCATAAACAACACCTGCTGACCGGCCTGCAAGACCTGTAAAGCGGCCTGCAGATACACCTCGGTTTTACCGCTGCCGGTCACCCCATAGAGCAAAAATCGCCCGGGCGACTCGGCCCCAATGGCCGCCACTGCCGCGGCCTGCTCAGCACTCAGCTCGGGCGCAGCTACCGCTGGCACCGCATCGGGACCCTTGGCCGAGCGCCGCCGTAAGCGCGCGACGGGCCCACCCGCCGAGCGTTTACCCGTATATGCAGCTGGCGTCCTGAGCGGCGGGGGCAAGGCGGGCAAAAGCACCTCGCCCAAGGGGCGCTGATAATAGCGAGCGGCAAACTCACCCATCGCCAACCACTCTGCCGGCAATGGTGGAAGATCCTCTAATACTTGCTCTATTGGCCGTACCTTTTCCTGATCATAAAAAGGCTGCTCAAGCGTGGCCGTCACAATGCCGATGAGCTTGCGTCGCCCAAAAGACACCAGCACCCGACTGCCGGTGGCCACGGCCGCATCATGCCAATAATCAAAGGGGCCGCGCAAAGGCACATCTAACACAACCTGCAACCAGTACTTTTTATGCTTTGCTGCTTGAGATGACGTCATGCCGTCGCCTTATGTGAACACTGAAAAGACATACAGTAGACTGTGGATAACTTTGTGCAAAACCACGGGGAAAGTATGTGCATAGATGGAGATAATTCTGCACAGACTGCGCCAAAACTCAATAACCCCTTATTAATCAACAAGATACACAGACATTCAAAAGAAGCACTAGAGAATCACTGCCTAACTATGCTAAAGCTACGCTGTGTATAAAACTCAACGCTAGCACCGCCCCATCCTGCCCTGGTGAGGGCCGACCCAACCAAGCCCTGTGCAGATTAAAATGGGGCGCTGCAATGCAGGCCCCATCACAATTATCAGGCATTGGGCAATCTAAGCTTGCCAAAAACAGCCGATAGATGATTTTGACTTAGTGCTTGGAACGACTGTATTCATGCACCTCGTCGACCAGCACGGCCACAGCCTCGGGATCAGTAAAGCGATTAATCCCGTGACCAAAGTTAAAGACGTGGCCCCCGGCGCCCACGGTGCCGTAATCATCAATCACCCGACGGATCTCTTTGCGGATGGCCTGCTCGCCACCAAACATAACCATGGGATCCATATTGCCTTGGAGGGCCACACGATCGCCCACGCGCTGGCGGGCTTGGGTGAGGTTAACGGTCCAATCTACTCCTAGGGCATCGGCGCCACATTGCTCTATATCCTCGAGCCACTGTCCGCCGCCTTTGGTAAAGACAACCACCGGGATACGGGCCCCTTGGTGCTCGCGTTGCAAGCCGTCGACCACCTTTTTGGTGTATTGCAGAGAGAACTCTTGGAACAAGGTGTCTGCTAATACCCCACCCCAACTATCAAAAATCATGATGGCCTGAGCCCCAGCATTGATCTGCTCATTGAGGTACTGAATAGTCGCCTGAGTATTGATTTCCAAAATTTGATGGACTAAATCAGGACGGGCGTACATCATGCCTTTGATCTGGCGATAGTCTTTAGAGCCTGCCCCCTCGACCATATAGCAGCCGATGGTCCAAGGGCTGCCCGCAAAACCAATCAGCGGGACCTTGCCATCGAGCTCATGCCTGATGAGATGCACGGCATCAAACACATAGCGCAGCTTTTCCATATCCGGCACCGCCAACTTGGCCACATCATCCTCATGACGGATGGGGTGCGCAAATTTGGGGCCCTCACCTTGGACGAAATCTAGACCGAGACCCATCGCATGGGGAATGGTCAAGATATCGGAAAACAGGATAGAGGCATCAAAATCAAAACGACGCAATGGTTGCAAGGTCACCTCGCAGGCGTATTCCTTGTTTTGAGCCAGGTTTAGAAAAGAGCCTGCCTCGGCACGTGTCGCGCGGTATTCGGGCAGATAACGACCCGCCTGACGCATCAGCCAAACAGGCGTATAGGGCACTGGCTCGCGCATTAAAGCACGCAGGAAAACATCATTTTTTAGTTTGGGAAAAGACACTATAACCTCGAAAATCTACATTACTAAATTGACGCAGCAGAATCATCAGGGTCCTTGTAGGTTTGTGGATCGATGTTATGTTTTTTCATCAACCCCCAAAAAGCCCGGCGATGTTGCCCAGCTAAACGGGCTGCTGCAGAGATATTGCCCTCGGTACGCGACAGCATCGCGTGCACAAAAGCGCGCTCAAATGAAGCCACCACACACCCTTTAATGGCCTGATAGCCATGACTGGAGCCTGCAAACCGTGTGGCCACTGCCATGCTAAATGCCTCGAGTGTGGCGCCATCGCTCAATAATAGCTGATATTTCTTGGCCGCCTCATGTAAAGTCAGCGCATTGCCGCGAGACTTTGGCATGGCGGGTAAATAATAACTCTGCGGTAATTTTACCTCGTTATCAAGCTCCTGACACTGAGGTTCCTCAACTAATCTGCGCAAGTGTCTGCGAATGCGCGATCGCACCTCATCAGGAGAGACAGGGTGGACAAAAAAATCAATCGCACCCAGCTGTAATAAATCATCAATAGCAGGGGCTGACAAACCCTGAACCATCAGAAAAATCGGTGTTTTTGCCAAGCCCTGCAACTGCGCGAGACATAAACGGGCCCACACCAGCGAAGACAGATCCACAAAAAACACACAATAATCATAAAAAGGAAGCTTAAACCAAGCCTGCTGTAATCGGGCAGACTGGCTTTGCTGTCCTTGCTGAGGATCATATGGAATCAGATCGACCCGACCCTCATAAAACCCCTCTTGGAAGTAAGCGGATGCCCATTGTGGCTTTTCTTGGATAATCAGTGCTGAACGGTATTTTCTCATTGTTATCCCTCCAAAGTGAATACCTAGAAGTAAAAGACACAATGAAAATGCTACCGCTCGGTGACATAAACCATCAATTCCTTGAAACAGTTAACCTTCAAAATGAAAATTCATGATAAACCCACAAGGAATTTCAAATTCTTAATGGTTTCCCAGCAAGGGCTTGTTTATCCTTCCTGGATAGCCCTAGGCAAAAGAACCATCCAGGACCACCAAGCAACCTGGGCGAGAAAAATCACAGGCGAAAAAAAAGAGCCCGTTAAGGGCTCTTTTGGAAAACACGTGTTTACTTTTTGAAGCGCCGAGCCGCGGCGGCCTGTGCAGCGAGCATTTCGAGCTCGGCTTGGACCACAGCCATTTCCTCTTGGTCTTGGACGTTTTTCAAAGCCTCTTGGGCTTTTTTACGTGCTTCTAGCGCCTTGGACTCATCGAGCTCTTCGGCACGCAAAGCAGTATCCGCCAAAACAGTGACCTGCTGCGGTTGCACCTCGAGCACACCTCCAGCCACAAAGATGTGTTCCTCGGTATCATCAAGGTGCACAATTTTAACCGTGCCAGGACGAATCCTTGTGATCAGTGGTGTGTGCCCAGGCAAAATACCGAGCTCGCCAACCTCGCCCGGTAAAGCGACGAATTTGACCTCGCCGCTAAATAACGAGCGTTCGGCACTCACCACATCGACTTGAAGTGTTGCCATAGTGTTTCCTTATTGTAGTGCCTTGGCTTTCTCGAAAGCCTCGTCGATATCGCCGACCATGTAGAAGGCTTGCTCGGGCAGAGCATCGCATTCGCCGTCGACAATCATCTTAAACCCACGCAGGGTTTCGGCCAAAGAGACAAACTTACCAGGGGCACCCGTAAAGACCTCAGCCACGTGGAAAGGCTGTGACAAGAAGCGCTGAATCTTGCGCGCACGTGCCACGGTTTGCTTGTCTTCGTCAGAGAGCTCGTCCATACCGAGAATGGCGATAATATCGCGCAACTCGTTATAGCGCTGCAGCGTCTCTTGGACGCGACGGGCAATGTTGTAGTGCTCTTCACCCACAATCTGGGGGTCTAATTGACGGCTGGTGGAATCCAGCGGGTCAACTGCGGGGTAAATACCCAGAGCAGCAATTTCACGGGCCAGAACGACTGTGGAGTCCAAGTGCAAGAAAGTGGTTGCAGGGGACGGGTCAGTCAAGTCATCCGCAGGGACATAAACCGCCTGAATGGAGGTAATGGACCCTGTGGTGGTCGAAGTAATACGCTCTTGGAGCTTACCCATTTCCTCGGCCAAGGTCGGCTGATAACCCACCGCTGAAGGCATACGGCCCAGCAGCGCGGATACCTCGGTACCGGCCAAGGTGTAGCGGTAAATGTTGTCAATAAAGAGCAGGACGTCACGGCCCTCATCACGGAATTTCTCGGCCATGGTCAAACCACTCAGGGCAACACGCAGACGGTTACCTGGAGGCTCGTTCATCTGACCAAAGACCATGGATACTTGGGACTTGCCCAAGTCTTCGAGGTCAATCACCCCGGCCTCGGCCATTTCGTGGTAGAAGTCGTTACCTTCGCGGGTACGCTCACCCACCCCGGCAAAGACGGACAGACCGCTGTGCTGCTTGGCAATGTTGTTAATCAGCTCAAGCATGTTGACGGTCTTACCGACCCCAGCACCCCCAAACAGACCGACCTTACCGCCTTTGGCGAAAGGACAAATGAGGTCAATCACCTTGATCCCGGTCTCGAGCAGCTCAACTGCGGGAGAGAGCTCGTCAAAAGCGGGGGGCTCTTGGTGAATAGAGCGGCGCTCATCAGTTTCAATGGGGCCCACCTCATCAATGGGACGCCCCAATACATCCATAATGCGGCCCAAGGTGCCTGTCCCTACGGGAACAGAAATGGGGCTGCCGGTGTTTGCCACAGCCATCCCACGGCGAACCCCATCACTGGAGCCCATGGCAATGGTGCGAACCACGCCATCACCGAGTAGCTGCTGAACCTCAAAGGTGAGGTCATTTTCAACAAATTCAGAATTCTCATCTACGAGTTTAAGTGCATCGTAAACCTTAGGTATGCTGTCGCGGGGGAACTGAATATCCACCACGGCGCCGATGCACTGAACAATGGTACCGTTGCTCATGATTAGTCCTTGCTAAGTAACGTAAACGGCAAGCCCAACAGTCCTTAGACTGCTGCGGCTCCCCCCACGATTTCGGAAAGTTCTGTAGTAATCGCCGCTTGACGAGATTTGTTGTAGCTCAATTGAAGCTCGTCAATCATATCA